>Ga0129324_10000017_pt1 | contig 133309 bp, 128 predicted proteins | sample CPBDNA_7_FD_96879 | JGI IMG/M metagenome (GOLD analysis project Ga0129324, IMG submission 96879) | Freshwater to marine salinity gradient microbial communities from Chesapeake Bay, USA - CPBay_Spr_15_0.2_DNA | ecosystem: Environmental > Aquatic > Marine > Coastal | place: USA: Chesapeake Bay... | reverse complement strand
TTGACCGGCACGATCATTGGAATGGCGCAGGCATTGGGCGAGACCGCACCGCTTCTGATGATTGGTATGGTCGCTTTTATTGTTGATATCCCGGGCAGCATTACGGATCCCGCGACCGTGCTGCCGGTGCAGGTGTACTTGTGGGCAGATAGCCCCGAGCGCGCGTTTGTCGCCCGCACATCGGCCGCGATTATGGTCTTGCTGAGCTTCCTCATCATGATGAATGCGCTGGCTGTGATTTTGCGCAAAAAATTCGAACGACGTTGGTAGGAGTGACACACATGGGTGACGTGACGAACAGTATTGCCGAAGAAGCCAAGGCGCCACCGCATGCGCTGGCAAAGGATGAACGCGAGCCTAAGTTCGTCACCGAAGGCGTGAACGTTTTTTACGGTGAGAAACAGGCGCTGTTCGATGTCAATTTGAACATCTTTGAAAACGAAGTGACGGCATTGATCGGGCCATCCGGGTGCGGCAAGTCGACGTATCTGCGCACGCTCAATCGGATGAACGACACCATCGATATTTGTCGCGTTAACGGGCGTGTCGAATTGGACGGCACCGATGTGTATTCGAATGTCATCGATGTGGTTCACCTGCGTGCCCGCGTCGGCATGGTGTTTCAAAAGCCGAATCCGTTTCCAAAATCGATTTACGACAATGTCGCTTATGGGCCACGCATCCACGGCATCGCCGCCGGCCAACAAGAGGTCGATGCTATTGTCGAAGAAAGCCTACAGCGCGCCGGCCTTTGGAAAGAAGTTAAAGACCGCCTTCATGAGGCCGGCACCGGCCTGTCGGGTGGTCAGCAGCAGCGGCTTTGTATTGCCCGCGCCATCGCCGTCCAACCGGAAGTGATCCTGATGGACGAGCCGTGTTCGGCACTGGATCCGATTGCGACGGCGCGTATCGAAGAGTTGATCGACGAGCTACGTCAGAACTTCACCATTGTCATTGTGACCCACTCAATGCAGCAAGCCGCCCGCGTTTCGCAACGCACGGCATTCTTTCACATGGGGTATTTGGTCGAGGTTGGTAATACGGAAAAAATATTCACCACGCCCAACGATCAACGCACCAAAGATTATATTACCGGCCGATTCGGCTGAGTAGGAGACATAAGTCATGGCGACCGATCACGATCATATCGTAACGAAGTTCGACGAAGACCTTCGCCAACTCGATAACTATATCGCCGAGATGGGCGGTCTCGCTGAACATCAATTTGCGGATAGCATAAAAGCCCTGGTGCGCCGCGATAGCGAGTTGGCCGAACAGGTGATTGTCGGCGATAAACGGATCGATGACATTGAGCACGAGGTCGATATGCATACGATTTCGATGCTGGCTTTGCGTCAACCGATGGCGGACGACCTGCGTGTTGTGATTACCGCGCTCCGTATTGCCAGCTTGATTGAGAGGATCGGCGACTACGCGAAGAATATTTCAAAACGCACAGTTGCCATCACGCAGACGCCGCCGGTGGGCCCGAGCCGAACCATCGCGCGGATGGGCAATGTGGTCCAAGGGATGATCAAGACTGTGTTGGATTCGTATCTGGAGCGCGACGCGGATCTCGCCCAGGATGTGCGCCTTCGTGATGAAGAGGTCGATGCGCTGCACACCAGTCTGTTTCGCGAGTTGTTGACCTATATGATGGAAGACCCGCGCAGCATATCCGCTTGTACGCATCTGTTATTCGTCGCCAAAAACATTGAACGCATTGGCGACCATGCGACCAACATTGCCGAGAACGTACATTTTCTTGTTCACGGCGTTATGCCCGATGACAACCGTCCAAAGGGTGACCAATCCAGTTACACCGTTATCGGCGGTGAGGACTAGAGCAACCGGAGCTATGATGTGAAATGTCGGATATGTCGCGCATTTTGATCGTTGAAGACGATCCATCGCTTGTCGAACTTCTGAAGTACAATCTTGAGACCGAGGGGTTTGACGTCAGCGTCGCCCGTGACGGCGAAGGGGGCCTTGAAGCGATTGATACGCAAGACCCGGATCTCGTCGTCTTGGATTGGATGTTGCCAAACATGTCGGGCATCGAGATTTGTCGGCAGATGCGTCAACGCACCGCAACCCGTTCAACGCCGGTCATCATGCTGACGGCCAAGGGTGAGGAAACGGATCGTATTCGTGGCCTTGAAACCGGCGCTGACGATTACATCGTAAAGCCGTTTTCCCCGGCTGAGTTAACGGCGCGTATTAAAGCGGTGTTGCGTCGCGCACATCCTGAACAAGTCGGCAATGAATTGCGCTACAAAGACATCTTTATGGATTTGGAAACGCATCGGGTCACGCGAGAAGATCGAGCGGTCAAGCTTGGCCCTACGGAATTTAGATTACTTAAGACGTTCCTTGAGAAGCCGGGCCGGGTTTTTTCGCGCGAACAGTTGCTGGATAAAGTTTGGGGCCGCGATATCTATGTCGAACTCCGCACCGTCGACGTGCATATTCGTCGCTTGCGCAAGGCACTCAATGATCAAGGCGGCACGGATTTGATTCGTACCGTGCGCTCTGCGGGTTATTCGTTGGATGCGGAAAAATTTTGATTGATTGTTGAAACTGCACGGTTCTTCGTGAGTTATCCTTTTCATTAAGAAATGCACCGTTATGCTGTGTCCGATCGTCGAGGGCACTGATGCCGGATTCGCGTTTTACATACGGACATCTTCAGTCCGCCATCAATAAAGCTATCCGTAATGAGCATTTGTTGCTTGTCGGATTGGGCTTGGTTATCGGCTGCTTGTCCGGCTTGGCCGTGATTGCCTTGCGGGAGGCGATCTCATGGATCGAAATTACGCTTTATTCCGTCGAAATTGACATGTTTTCCCGCTATGAAATCGCCGTCGAACCTTGGATGGTAATGCTCTATCCGACATTGGGTGGCCTTGTCGTCGGCCTGATCACTTGGAAGCTCATGCCCGAGCAACGCAACCAAGGCGTTGCGGATGTGGTTGAGGCTTCGGCGATGCGCGCCGGACAAATGTCATCCAGAGTCGGGTTTGTGTCGGCGATCAACAGTGCAATTTCTGTGGGGGTCGGTGCGTCGGTCGGTCGTGAAGGTCCGGCGGTACATTTGGGGGCTTCGCTGGCAGGTTGGATCGCACGTCGGTTGCATCTGTCCAGATCGCTGTCCCGAACCGTGCTGGGCTGCGGTGTGGCTGCCGCTGTCTCCGCCTCATTTAATGCTCCGATTGCTGGTGCCTTGTTCGCCACCGAAGTTGTCGTCGGCCAGTACGCGCTTAAGACTTTTGCACCTATCGTTGTCGCCAGCGTCGCCGGCACGGCGCTTTCACATATTCATTTTGGTGAGGCGTCGGCATTCTTGCTGGGCGATAACAATATCGCGTCGTTCTGGGAATTTCCGGCCTTTATAGGTTTGGGGGTTGTTGCCGCCGTTGCCGCCATCGTCTTGATGCAGAGTATTTTTCTGGCCCAGCAAACGGCCGCGAAACTGCCGGTGCCGATCTGGTTTAAGCCCGCCATTGCCGGCCTGATTGTCGGCATCATCGCGATTTGGCTGCCGCAGGTGATGGGGGTTGGCTACGGCTTTACGGAGTGGGCGATCTTAGGTCAGTTTGACTTGAAGCTATTGATTTTGATTGGCCTAGCAAAGATTCTTGCGACAGCACTTTGTCTGGGGTTTGGGTTTTCAGGTGGGGTGTTCTCGCCTGCTTTGGTGCTGGGTGCGACGGTTGGTGCAAGTTATGGCCTGATCGCCGCCGATGTATTCCCACTGCTGGCGTCGGGCGTCGGTGTTTATACGGTGGTAGGTATGGGCGCGGTAGCGGCGGCGGTGCTGGGCGCGCCGATCTCAACCACGCTGATCATCTTTGAAATCACCGGTGACTATAAGCTTTCGCTCGCAGTGATGTTGGCCATCGTGATTGCAACCGAGATCACGCATCATTTCTTTGGTGCGTCGTTCTTTGCCGAGCAATTGCGACGACGTAACGTCGATCTCCGAGACGGCTTTGAGCGTGAAGTCTTGAACAACATCAAAGTTCGGCAGGTCTTGGATCATGGCAAAAGCACAGAGGCCGACACCATCAGCACCGAAACCCCGGTGCATGAAATCCGTGAAAAAATGAGCATGTCGACGACCGGCGAATTGTTTGTCGTCAAACCGGATGGCGAATTGCATGGCACCATTACCATGCACGACTGCGGCAGCGTGCTGTTTGACAATGATTGCGGCGAAAACACCACCGCATCGGATGTGGCGCGGTTACATCCGCCGATCCTGAATGAGGGTGATTCCCTTGCCCGTGCGATCCAGGTGATGCGCGACAGCGGCGAAGACCACATCGCGGTGCTGCGCGACCCACACACCAAGGTTTTTACCGGCTGTGTGCATCATCGCGATGTGATCAACGCATACAACAAGGCACTGCTGCGTGTGCGCCATGAAGAGCATAATCAAGAGCCCGCATAGCCGACGTTTGCGGTGACACGCGGTATCGGCATGTTATAACCGAAGCTATGTCAGATTCCTTTGAACTTGAAGATGCGCCCGCGCCTGCGCCTGTCCGAAATCCGAGTTATTTCGATGGTCTAAACGATAGTCAGCGCGAAGCCGTCGAGGCGGTCGAAGGCCCGGTATTAGTCTTGGCCGGCGCCGGCACCGGTAAAACCCGGGTGCTGACGACACGGCTTGCGCATATTTTGATGCAAAATCGCGCAGGTCCCGGCGAGGTGCTGGCGGTGACATTCACCAACAAAGCGGCGCGCGAGATGAAGGAACGGGTCTCGCGTCTGGTCGGACGTCCGGTCGAAGGTTGGTGGGTCGGGACCTTTCATGCCATCGGTGCACGGTTGTTGCGTGCACACGCCGAGGCCGTAGGGTTGAGCCCGCAGTTCACGATTTTGGATGCCGACGATCAAGTCCGCCTGATTAAGCAATTGACGGATATCCACGAGATCGACCCAAAGCGCCTGCCGCCGCGCGCCATTTCCGGTATCATTCAACGCTGGAAAGATCGGGGCTATATGCCCGATAAGGTACCGACCAGCGAAGCCGAGACCGGCGAAGGCAAAGTACTGACGCTGTACAAAGAATATCAGGCGCGATTATTGACCCTGAATGCGGCTGATTTTGGCGATTTGCTTTTGCTCTGCCTGGAATTGTTCCGTAAACGTCCGGAAATCTTGAAAGAATACCAGCGCCGCTTTCGCTACGTGATGGTCGACGAGTATCAAGATACCAACGTGTCGCAATATTTGTGGCTCCGGCTGCTGGCGCAGGAACACCGAAATATTTGCTGCGTCGGTGATGACGACCAGTCGATCTATTCATGGCGGGGTGCTGAGGTCGGAAACATCTTGCGCTTCGAGGAAGATTTTCCGGGTGCGCGCGTGGTGCGGCTGGAACGCAATTACCGCTCGACCCCGCATATTCTGGCCGCCGCGTCCGGGCTGATCACGTTCAACGAAGGTCGGCTTGGCAAAACGCTTTGGACCGATGTGAACGAGGGTGAAAAAGTGCGTGTGCGCGGCGTTTGGGACGGCGAGGCCGAAGCCCGGATGGTCGGTGACGAAATCGAAAGCCTTCAAAATAAGGGGCAAAAGCTGAACCAAGTGGCAATCTTGGTGCGCGCCGGTTTCCAGACCCGAGAATTCGAAGAGCGCCTGATCACCATCGGCATCCCGTATCGGGTTATAGGCGGCCCCCGATTCTACGAACGCCAGGAAATTCGGGACGCCGTCGCCTATTTACGTGTGGTCGCGCAGCCCGATGATGACTTGGCGTTTGAGCGGATCGTCAATCTGCCGTCGCGCGGCATCGGCAAAACGACACTGCAGACCATCCATACTTATGCCCGTGCCGAGCAGACATCGCTGACGCGCGCGATTGCGACATTGTTGGAAACGGACGAACTCCGGCCTCAGGCCAAAAAAGCACTGGCCGAAGTGATGGCAACGTTTGATCTTTGGCGGACGATTGCCGGCACCATGGCACCCGCCGAGTTGTGCGCGCAGATCTTGGATGAAAGCGGCTACGTCGATATGTGGCGCATGAAAAAAGAACCCGACGCGCCGGGACGGATCGACAACCTCAAAGAATTGGTCGCGGCCCTCGAAGATTTTGAAACCATGGGTCAGTTTCTGGAACACGTCAGCCTAGTGATGGAGAATGAAGAACGCTCGGACCATGATAAGGTCAACATCATGACCCTTCACGGTGCCAAGGGGCTGGAGTTTGAGAGTGTTTTCCTGCCTGGCTGGGAGGAGGGGCTGTTCCCGAATCAACGCTCCCTCGATGAAGGTGGGAATGCATCCCTCGAAGAAGAGCGTCGCTTGGCCTATGTGGGCATCACCCGGGCCCGGGTACGCGCGATGATTTCATTCGCGGCGAACCGACGCATCTATGGGCAGTGGCAAAGCGCTGTGCCGTCGCGTTTCGTTGACGAGTTGCCCGGTGAGCATATCGATATGATGTCTGAAAGCGGTGTGTATACGCGCCGTGATGGCGCTGTGAAGCAAGCAGACGATGCGTATTTAGATGTTGAAGGTATCGGTCGATCCCGTCGTCTCATGATCCGTAGCGAGCGGCCGCAAAGCTATAAACCGACCGCAGGCGACGGCGAAAAATTGTCCGTCGGCATCAGGATTTTTCATCAGAAATTCGGTTATGGTCGCGTCGCGTATGTTGATGGGGACAAGTTGGACATTGAGTTCGAGAAAGCCGGCATCAAGCGCGTCATGGCCAGCTTCGTGAGCCCGGCGTGATGATGGGTAGTGATGGAATCCCGCTTTGGCGGCTGGAGGTGACGGTGCCGGCGCACGCGGTCCTCGCGTTCGAAGGGATATTTGAGGGCATATGTGGCGCAGTTACGGCGATCGGTGATGACGATGTGCCGTGGTGTATCGAAGGCTATACCGATGCAGCCCCGGATACCGAAGCGATTGACGCCGGCTTGGCCTTGGCCGCCCAGGCGTGTGGCATCGATACGCCAGCGCTGACGGTCGAATTTCTGACACCCCGCGATTGGCTCGCCGAAAACCAGGCCGGTTTTGAGCCGCTTTTTGCCGGCCGTTTCTTTATCCACCCGAGCCATTTTGACGGTACGGTGCCTGCCGCGACCGTACCGTTCTGCATCGATGCCGGCACGGCGTTCGGGTCGGGTACACATCCGACCACGGCGACGTGTTTGCTGGCGTTGCAGGCGTTGGCGAAGTTCCGAAAAGCCGAGACGATCTTGGACCTTGGCTGTGGCACAGGCCTGTTGGCCTTTGCGGCCAGACATTTGTGGCCGGCGCGGGTGTTGGCCGTCGACATTGATCCGGAAGCTGTGCGCGTCGCCAAGCTGAACGCGCAGCTCAATCACATCGGCCCTGGTGTGACGATTGTGCGCAGCGTCGGTTATCGGGATTCTGCGATCAAACGATTCGCCCCGTTCGATATCATCGTCGCCAATGTGCTGGCGCGTCCGTTGATCGGTATGGCTGGTGACACCGCCCGCGCGATACAGCTTGGCGGACATATCGTGCTTTCCGGCCTGATGGAACGAGACGTCGCGTGGGTTGCGCAGCACCACAGGGTGCGGGGCTTTCGGCTGCAACGGATTTGGCGTCAGGATGGCTGGGCGACGTTGGTCCTGCAGAAAGCGGGGTAACGCATGGATCGGGCCCGGCGGCGACAATTGGTGCATACCTTGATTGGCATCAACGGGGTCGGGTTTGTTGCTGTCGGCATATTGTTGGTCGATGTTTTCAAAGCGGGTTACACGCCGTGGTTTGGCCTCAGCGCCGAAGCCGTTCTATTCTTAGGCATTGTCGTGCCGTTCTATCGAGAATTCTTGGCATTGCGGGAAGGTTTCGAGGAGGTTGAGCGTGAGGCCATGCACACTATCCGCCGTCGCCGAGGCGAGTTGATCGGCCAAGAAGTCCTGCCGCATGAGCGCCCAAAGCCTTTCTCCCGCGTCCGCGCGCAGCCGTTGACCGCTCTGGCGTTGACGTTACTTGGTTGGGGCTTGGCGGTGGCCGAAGGCGTGCGTTGGTGGGTCGCAAACTAAAGATCAAGCGTCGGCAGCCGCGTTCGGCAGTGCCTTAAACGCACTCAATGCACGTTCACGGGCCTTTTTGTGATCGATGATCGGGCGCGGATAGGTCTCATCTAAGCGCACACTGGCATCGTGCAAAACATCGTCAGGCGCTTCCCAGGGGGTAAACAGGTGCTTGTCCGGCAAGTCAGCAATTTCCGGCACATACTTGCGGATATAGTCCCCGTCCGGATCAAACTTCGAGCCTTGGGTGATCGGATTGAAGATACGGAAATATGGGGCTGCATCCGCGCCGCAGCCGGCAACCCATTGCCAGCTGAACGCGTTCACCGCCAAGTCCGCATCGACCAGCGTATCCCAGAACCATGCTTCGCCTTGCTGCCAGGGCAGAAGCAGATGTTTGACCAAGAATGACGCCGTGATCATCCGCACCCGGTTGTGCATATGCCCGGTCTGCCATAGCTCGCGCATGCCGGCATCGACCATGGGATAACCGGTTCGGCCTTGCTGCCACGCTGCGAGTGCGTCGTCGTTATTCTGCCAAGGAAAGCTTGCGAACTTTTCGTACATCGGCTGCGCTGGCAATTCCGGCAGGTAATAAAAGACGTGATAGGCGAATTCACGCCACACGATTTCTTTCAAAAACGCTTCGCTGGCCTTGGTCCATCCATGTGCCTTTAGGGTCTTGTGCCAAATCTGGCGCGGGCTGATGTCGCCGGTGTGCAAAAACGCAGACAAGTTCGACGTCGCTGGTGTCGCCGGAAAATTTCGTCCGTCGTTGTAGCCGTCAATAACCTCTAAGAATTCATTCAGCCGCGCCATGGCGCCGCGCTCGCCGGGCGTCCAACGGTCCCGGAGTCCACCCGCCCAGTCAGGTGCCGTCGGCAACAGTCGGAAGTCGTCCAACGTGTCACTATCAATGTTATTTTTTGGCGCCTCAATGTGTTCAGGTGCCGGCAGCGGCTTTGCCGGGTCGCCCTTATCGCGGCACGCATGCCAAAAGCGTGTATAGACTTTGTAAAACCCGCCGGCCTTGGTCTCAATCGTCCACGGCTCAAACAACAGCGCGCCGTTGAAGCTTTTGACGGTGATGCCGCGTTCAGACAGCGCCGATTTGATTTCCGTATCCCGTGCAATCGCATAAGGCTCGTAACAGCGGTTCCAATACACGCAGTCCGCACCCGATTCTTTCAGCACGTCATCCAAAACGCCTGCCGTTGCGCCCTGACGCAGCACGAGCTTTCCGCCAAGATTTGCGATCTGCGAGGCAAGCTCAGCCAATGAATGATGTAACCACCAGCGCGCTGCGCCGCCGGGTTTCCACTCGCCCGGCGCGGCGTCGTCCAAGATATAAAGCGCAACCACGGGCCGACCGGACCGGCAGGCTTCAAAAAGCGCCGGGTTGTCCGTGATGCGAAGGTCGTTTCGGAAGCAGACAATAATGGGGGGCGTGTTGGGCATAAAAATCAGCGTCTCCTGCTTAACATACGGTTCGCCGAAGGCCTCGGATCATGCTTGTCGTCAAGGATCGACGCAGTCAAAGCCCCACATGATTTTATAGGCAGGAGAGCCTAGTTTAACGCCGCCCCGTGACACCGCTTTGCGTCCAAATTTCTTGCAATGGGCCACGGCGATCTCAGTCGGTTCGGTAAAGCGTGTCGAGGTGACTGTGATCGCAGTTGGTGACGCCGCGATGATGTTGCGCTCGTCGTTTCCCGAACACGCCGTCATGCCGCCCATCACGAACGTGCTGAGCGCTATGCATGCGGCGATTCGCTTCCATTGATATGTCATCAGCCCCTCCAACCACAATAGAGTTGCCGATTTAATGACTTAAATCAAGGGTTTGGCTTATTTATTGAAGAAGGGTGCGGGCATCAGAATGACATTGCGCTGGGAAACCAAATAGCCGGCCTCGGCACCCAACTCGAGAAATTTTTGCCAATCCGGATCGGCTTGCATGGCGGCGCGCTTGGTGGCGCGGTCGGCAGCGTCTTCGTAGCACCAGATGTGAATAAAGGTGTTCGGGTCGCCGGTTTCCGTTGCAGCATACATCAACGGCATCCCAAGGTGCCGAGTCTGGGGGACATATCCGTGCGCTTCATAGAGTGCCAATTGCTTTTTGATGGTACCGGGGCGGCAGGTATAGGTGCGGTGATCGTAAATCATGAATCTCTCCTAGGATGTTTGATATTGTCGGGCGGTCTGCCCTTGCGTCGGATGGGGCTGCCCCCTTAGGCTTTGATTTGAATCATCTTACGACGGGAAGTCTAGAATATGAACGACGATCATCAGCGCCATATTGTTTTTTTAGATCGCGATACGATGCCCGACGCCGTTACCGTGCGCGCGCCTGATTTTCCGCATACGATGGATACCTATGATCGTACTGCGCCTGACGACGTCGCGGCGCGCTGTAAAGATGCGGACATCGTTATCACTAATAAAGTTCCGCTACGCGCGGATGCGTTGGCCCAGATTAAAAACCTAAAAATGGTCGCCGTGGCGGCGACCGGCACGGACAACGTTGATTTGAAAGTTTGCGCCGAACGCGGCGTCGTGGTTTCCAATATTCGCGCCTACGCAATGGCGACGGTGCCTGAGCACACGATGGGATTGATGTTATCCCTCAGCCGTTCACTTCGTCCCTACCATAATTCCGTTACCGCTGGGCGTTGGAAAGAAGCCGGGCAGTTCTGTTACTTCGACTATCCGGTGTTCAATCTCGAAGGCAAAGTGCTGGGCATCATCGGCGACGGTGTGCTCGGCAAGGCCGTGGCAAAACGCGCCGAAGCATTTGGGATGGAGGTTCGATTCTCTGCCTACAAAGGCGCAAAAGGGATGGGGCCGCTGTACACACCTTTCGAAAAAATATTGGCCGAGAGCGACGTCATCACATTGCATTGTCCGTTGATGGACGGCACGCGCAATTTGTTGAGTGATGCCGAGTTCGATCAGATGACGAAAAAGCCGTTGATTATCAATACGGCGCGTGGCGGATTGGTTGATGAGGTTGCTTTGGTTAAAGCGCTTAAGCAGGGCAAAATCAGCGGCGCGGGCTTTGATGTCGTGACGACCGAACCCATTCCTGACGACCACCCCTTCCTCAGTATCATGGACCGCCCGGACTTCATTCTCACTCCGCACGTGGCGTGGGCGGGGATCGAAGCAATCCAGGGGCTTGCCGATCAACTGATCGACAACATTGATGCCTATGTTGCCGGCGCGCCTCGGAACGTCGTCACACCCTGATTTTTTCGGTGCCGTCATCATAGTTGACGGAATACAGGTCTTTGCGCCGGTCGATCCAGTTGCGCACGGTGCCGAAGTGTTTGTGGTGCGACAGTTTGTCTAGATCGATATCATGGATCAGTACCATTTCCGCATTTGGCGTACATTCTGCCGCAATCCCCTCGCGGTCGAACGAGATATCCGACGGCGTGTAAATGCCGGACTGAGCGTAATGAATTTCTGCCGTTTCAATGTGCGGCAGGTTGCCGCAGGCACCGGCGATGGCGACGTACACATGGTTTTCGATGGCCCGCGCGTGTGCGCAATAGCTGACCCGCAGATGACCAGACCGCATATCCGTGTTGTAGGGTACGAAAATGATGTTGGCGCCTTTGTCGGCCGCGATCCGGGCAAGTTCCGGAAACTCGATATCATAACAGATTAAGATCGCGACTTTGCCTCGGTCCGTATCGAAGACCTGAACCCGTTCACCACCGGTGACACCCCACCATTTTGCTTCGCTGGGTGTGACGTGGATCTTGTATTGTTTTTCCAGGGTGCCGTCGCGACGGAAAAGATAGGCGACGTTGTACAATTTGTCGTCTTCGACCGTCAGGTGCGAACCGCCGATGATGTTGACGTTGTAGCGGATCGCAAGCTCGGTAAACATTTCTAAGAACGGCTCGGTAAACTGCTCAAGCGCACGCGCCGCATCTTTCGGGCGCTCGGCGATCAGCATGGAAAAGAGCTGCGTTGTCAGAAGTTCCGGAAACACCGCAAAGTCGGAACGGTATTCCGATGCAGTACCAACGAAGTACTCGCATTGAGATTTAAACGCTTCGAACGAGGCAACACGGCGCATCTGATATTGGATCACGCAAAGCCGGGCTGACGGCGGATGGTTGCCGCTGCTGTGCTCGGGCTTGTAATCGGGGTTTTTCCAGATCATCAACACTGCGTTGCCGCAGCTTTCCTCGTCTTCTTCCAGGTAGCCCTGAATGACGCGGATGATCTCGAACCCGTTGGCCAACTGTGCCACCAACACGGGGTCATCCAATTCGCGGGCAACGACTTTGTCGACGTATTCGTCTGCGGTCATGTCGTCGGCGTGTTCTTTGTAGCCGGGAATCCGACCCCCGATGACGATGCCTTTGAGGTTTTGCTGGCTGACAAGCTCCTTGCGGGCTTCGTATAAACGCCGGGCCAATTTGTAGCCTTGGTACTCGCGGGCGACGGCGATGTCGATGCCGTACAGGTACTCGCCGTCGTTGCGGTGATTGCGAATAAAGCCGTCGTCGGTGACGGTATCAAAGTCGTGTCGGCTTGATGCGACGTGCCCGGAAATCAGCAAAGAAGACGAAATCGCCACCAACTCACCATCGACCTCAACGCCCAGTTGACCTTCAGGAAAAGAGCGTAACTGGCTTAGGAATTGTGGGCGGGTCCAGGGCTCGATGGTTTTGAATACATCGGTTTGCACACGCAGCAGGGCCGAATAATCCGATACGCTGAGCCGCCGCACCACGACCTTGCGTTCATACTTTTCGAGATCGCTGGTTTCCATGCCAAATCCTTTGACGAGAAATTCTGATTGCGGCGGAGCATAGAGGACCGTTACTCGGGTTCCAAGACACGCTTATGCGGACGGCTCTGAATTATTTCTCGGGCAGAGGAATAAACTCATCATCGCCAGGAACACTGTCGAACTTGCCGGCCTTCCAGTCTATTTTTGCCTGTTCCAGCAGCGCATTGTCAGAGGCGACGAAGTTCCACCAGACGGTCCTGGGCCCGTCCATTGGCTTGCCACCGCAAAGCATAACGCGTGTGTCGCTGGTGGCTTTGATGACAGGCATGCTCCCGGGTTTGAGAATCGCCATGGTCAGCGGGTCAACAGCGGTGCCGTCGATTTCAAGGCCACCATCGACGATATAAAGCGCCCGTTCTTCGTGTTCATCGGGTAGAGGAATGATGCTGCCGGCAGGCGCATTGATGTCAATATACAGTGTTGGCCAGAGTACATCGACGTCGGCTTCTAGGCCGAACGCGGTGCCGGCGATCAATTTCATCGACACGCCGTCCCGCTCAAACTCCGGAAGCGCATCTGACGGTTGATGCTTGAACGCCGGCTCTGTTTTTTCATGGGTTTTCGGCAACGCGACCCACGCTTGGATGCCATGCAGCGTCGACGCGCGCGCCCGCTTAGCATCATCGGTCCGCTCCGAATGGACGATGCCGCGGCCTGCAGTCATCCAATTGACGGCGCCTGGGCGGATTGCTTGTTCCACGCCCAATGAGTCTCGGTGCATGATCTCGCCCTCAAATAAATAGGTCACCGTGGCCAAGCCGATATGCGGGTGTGGGCGCACGTCGATGCCTTTGCCCGGGGCGAATTCCGCTGGTCCCATATGGTCAAAGAAAACGAACGGGCCGACCATACGCTTGTTTCGAAACGGTAAAACGCGGCGAACCGAAAAATCACCCAGATCAGTAGGGCGAGGCTCGATGATCATCTCAATGGCGTCGGACATTTTAGGCTCCACAGAAAATAAGATTTGAGCGAAATAATGCCGCAAAAATAGATCGAGCGCCACCGGGGTGCTGGTGGCGCTCGATCAGGATGCCAGCGCCGGAAAGCCAACGCTGGAAACGTGTTCTGCGCTTAGAATTGAACGGTTTTAGCGGCTTCGTTCAACTGCTCGACCGTCAAGTTGATCGGCGTTGTCGGCGTCGGCTGACCACGCTCGATCACCACGGCTTGTAACGGCGTATCCAAGGTGATGGTGACGCCATCAGCGCCTGTGATCTCGATGACGCCGTTATCAATCAGTGCCATCGTCAATTTGTTTTTTTCTTGTAGGCCCCAAAAATCCGTGCCGCGGACACCGATCGTGGCAATGGGGGTCCGCAACGTCAACTTACCACCGACGACTTTATTGACATTGCCGGACACCATACGAAATACCCCTTTGGTCAGGGTTAACAGGCCGACACTGCGCTTACCTGGCTCGAAAACCATTTCGTCGATGGTCAGTTCGGTATTGTCACCAACAGTGACGACGCTGTCATCAATGAGCACCATCTCCGCGCGTGAGTCGGCGCCGGTGACGATGGTGTCCATGAACCGCACATTGCTGCCTTCCGACAGGGTGCGCGGCAGCTTTTGGAAAAGCCCGGCGATATTGCCGCGTGCGCGGGTCACATCGCCTATGTCGTTTCCTGCATAGGATGCTGGATCAATTGCCGCCGTTTCATCGGCGCGAACAGGTGTCGCCGTGAGAAAAATTGAAATCGCGAGCGCGGCGGCAGAGGCCATCAAAGGGCCCCGAATTTTGGTGTTCTTGAACATTGTTTCTTCTTTCATTGCCTTAACGGCACGGACCCGAAGGTCGGTCAAAATGGGATTATCTTCCCTAGAGCACAGGTCACGCATGAACGCTGCGTATTTTGTTATGCCGATAACATCACGTTGCCCGGGTAAGGTAAACTAAGGGGTTTCCACATGTGTACTGGTCACTGGAACGACGTCGAACGCGATGGAGATCCGGCGATTTTTGCCGGATAACGGCACGGTGCGATGGTAAAAATGGCTTGGAAATAAAATCATTTGGCCGGCTTTCGGATGGAGCAAACGCGCCTCCGGTGTATGCGAGAAATGAAAATCTGCCGGCGGGCGACCAAATTCTATCCAGCCTGCGTGCGTCGCGTCATCTTCGCGAACGTTGTCTGGGACTTCCACATAATAAACTCCAGATAGCCAGGCCGACGGATGGATGTGTGGGACCTGATGGCCACCTTCTTCCATCACCACGCCCCATACGGATAATCGCGGGTTTTCTGGTATCTGATCTAAAAATGGATGACTGGCCTCTCCGACGAAGCGGCGGCGATAGGCGTTAAAGGCCTCCAAGATGAGGTCCGCAAACCCTCCAACCGGGCCCCTATCGCTATCCAACAATTCACCGGAGTGTCGCCCGGCCCGGGTCGCATGGGCTTTTGGTGCCGGCGTCAGGGTTGGGTGCGCCAAAAGGTGTTCACCTAGTGCCCGGTTGAACGCAGCAACGTCTGTATAGCCGTCAGGCGCGACGATATCGCGGGTCATGATAAATCGATCGGTATCATCAAGGATACGGGCATCTTTAATTTTTCCTGCTTCGCGAAGCGCGATGGCCTTGAACGCAAGGGCACTTGGATGCCCTGGCGTGCGTGCTAGGAAGCGGTCGATGATCGCCACCGCGGCGTTTGCATCGCCTGCATGCAGCGCCATATCGGCCAAATTGATCGCTGCTTTTGCAAATGTCGGATCAATTTCAAGGGCACGTTTGAACGCGCTTTCGGCCCCAGGTGTTTCGTCTAACGCCAAGTACGCTTCACCCATGTTCAGAGCAGCGGCGGCATGCCCAGGCTCTAGCGCCAAGGTGTGGCGAAAGCGCTGGGCCGCATCTGCATGCTGATGCAATGCCTGTAGGGCTACGCCGGCATTGTAGTGCGCGGCGGCCAGACCAGGATCAATCTCGGCGGCACGTTCAGCCAGGGTGCGGGCTTCGGCGTCCTGTCCTTGTGCACTGAGCACGGCGGCGAGGTTCGTCAGTGCAATCGCGTTACTGCTGTCTCGGGCCAACAACGTTTGTAGCGCGGCGGCTGCGGCCTCGAGGTTACCGGCACAACGCGCCGCTTCGCTGTAGCCGATCGCCGCTTGTACATGTTCCGGATCACGCGAAAGGGCCGCTTCAAAGCGGATTGCTGCCTGCGAATGGTCGCCGATCCGCATCAATAGGACACCAGCGTTGTAGGCAGGTTCAGCGTAACGTGGGCTTGCGTCGTGCGCGGCGTCATAGGCCGCAAGCGCGCCTTCAACATCGTCTCTGCCGGCTAAGATGTTGCCTAGGTTCATTTGGATTTCCGCATATAGCGGGGCGCCCGACCGTGTTGCCGCTGCGGCGTCCTGTAACAATGCAAGTGCGGTTTCGGCGTCGCCCACATGATACGCGGCGATGCCAGCCAGATTCAGGGTTTGCGGATTTGGCTTTTGCCCGGCCAAAAGTTTGCGCGCCTCGGTCCATGCGTCGGCATGACGGCCTTCGCGCAGCGCCTTTTCAAGCGCACCCAGTTTTCCACTTGTTTTCTTGAGCTGTCGTTTTGCCATCCGCGGATCATGTCCAGTTCACCTATCATGGGCAAGGGCGCTCTCGGCAGACGGCGCGGCGACAGGTATACTGATTTCATGAGTATCGATTCCCTGCATCAGCGCCTGCAAGATGCGTTATCGCTTCACCGTGCCGGCGATTTGGCGGCGGCGGAGGCTGGGTATCTGGCTGTGCTTAACGATGAGCCCGACCACGTCGATGCGCTGTATTTATTGTCGACCCTGCGATTGCAGCAGGGCCATGCGGAAGAAGCGCTGGTGCTCAGTGAGCGGGTGATCGCACACGTGCCCCGCGTCGCCGATGCGCATGCGAATAAAGGCACGGCCTTGCAGACGCTGGCACAGTTTGACGCCGCCGCAATGGCCTTTCGGGATGCGATCCGCTTGCTGCCGGATGCGGCGCATTTGCATTTCAATTTGGGTAATGCACTTCGCGCGGCTGGCGACAAACAAGGTGCTGTGAAGGCGTACCGCGATGCCATCGCATTAAAGGGTGACTTGGTGCCGGCGCTGTCAAACTTAGGGGCCACTTTGTCGGAACTGGGCCTTTTTGACGAGGCCGCAACCGTGTGTACGGAAGCCTGCCGCATCGACCCCGGTTTTGCCGACGCGCATTACAATCGCGGCAATGCTCACCGCGAATCCGGGCGTTACGCGGATGCCGTGGCCGCCTTTGAAGCGGCCCTGGCTGTCCAGCCTGAGCATGCGAACGCGTTGTGTAACTTGGGTTTGACGCTGATGCGGGACAGTAATCTCCAACCAGCCATTGATCAGCTTGCCGATGCGATCCGTGTTGCGCCGGATCATGATATGGCGGCGTTTTACCACGCCGTTGCCGTGGAAATGTCTGGCGCAGATGCGGATGCTTTATTCGCCGTGCTAAACCAGGAAAATCCGACAATGGCGGCATGGCTGGACAGTTGGACCTACATCAAATCCCATTCCACATTGGCGAGCGAGATCATTCATGATCCGTTTCGGCTGTTGCACCACGCCTTTGACGCAGCGCCAAAAGAGGGCCTTGTCTTAGAGTTTGGTGTGCGTCACGGCATGTCACTCCGCCACATCGCAGGGCTGACGTCGGCGCGGGTGCACGGATTTGATTCGTTCCAAGGCCTTCCTACAGCTTGGGGCGACGAGCCCGAAGGAGTGTATTCAACTGGCGGCGTGTTGCCAGAAGTGCCGGGTAACGTGACCCTGCATCCGGGTTTATTCGAAGATACGCTGGCGGATTTTTTGGCGGCGCATCCAGGTGATATTCGATTTTGCAATATTGATTGCGATATATATGCGTCTACGGTGACCGTTTTGGACGCGCTGGCGCCGCGCCTTCAGCCGGGGAGCGTTCTGGTGTTCGACGAGTATCTGGTCAATCCGACCTGGCGCGAGGACGAGCATCGCGCGTTTCAAGAAGCCGTCGCACGACATGGCTGGATTTACAGCTATATTGCGTTTGGGATCATCACCAAACAGGCGGCTGTCGTTATCGAAAGCGTTTAATCGCCGCTGAGATGAAGCACCACGCTGCGTTGATGTGGTCGGGTGCGGTGCTCGAACAAATAGATGCCCTGCCATGTCCCAAGCACGGGGTTTCCGTCACTGACCGGGATTGAAATCGACACATCGGTGAGCGCACTTCGGATGTGGGCCGGCATGTCGTCGGGGCCCTCGGCGGTATGGCGGTAATGCGACGGGTCTTCGGACACGAGCCGTTTAAAAAAGTCATTGAGGTCAAGAATCACATCGGGATCTGCATTTTCTTGGATCGTCAGCGATGCCGAGGTATGGCGACAAAAAACCGTCAAAAGGCCAGTGCGGATGCCGCTTTCCGCACAAAACCGGACAGCGTCACGGCTGAATTCATACAGACCTTGGCCCGTGGTATTTATGCGTAAAGTGGTTTGTACATGCGCCATACGCATCTGTTAGCATTCTTCAAGACGATTGCAAATGCGAGGAAGATCAAACGTGCGCATCCGCCAAGGACCGCTGCCCGGCAGCGCTGCAGAGGATATCACCCGAGGCGTTATCCGCCTGATGGGCGATTTGGGTTATGCGCGGCTGACCGAATTTAAGTTGACCAGTCGGCGTCGCGTCGACGTGGCTGCGCTCGACCGCGCCGGGCGGTTTGTGGTGGTCGAGGTGAAAAGTTCGCTCGCAGATTTTTGGGCCGACAATAAATGGTCGGAATATTTGGATTTCTGCGATTTCTTTTATTTCGCCGTGGCACCGGATTTCCCGCAAGATATTCTACCGGCAGATCATGGATTGATTTATGCCGACAGCTATGAAGCGATGATTGTGCGGCCTGCGATGGAAAGTCCAATGAACGGAAATCGGCGTCGGACACAGACGCTTCGGTTTGCGCGCACTGGCGCCAATCGTCTGACCGGCCGCGGAGACCCCGCAGTTTAGCCGTAACGGTGTAAGCTGCTGCCGTAAGCGCTGAGCCATGCCTCGGCCTGTTTTTCATGGGGGGTGAGCGTATCGACCAAGCTGTGAAAATTCGGGCCATGGTTGCGCTCAATCACGTGTGCGACCTCGTGGGCGGTGATGAAATCGAATACGAAGTCTGGCGCCAATACCAAGCGCCAAGAATAATTTAGTGAGCCATCGTGCGCGCATGAGCCCCAACGCGATGTGGTATCCCGCACCGTGATGCGCCCAATCGTCACACCGAGCTGCTGTGCTTTTTCCGTCGACAGCTCGGCCAACCGTCGCTTGGCCTCTTTTTTTAGCCAATCTTCGACCCGACGCGAAATGTGCTCGATCTGGCCGGTGACGCAGATTTTCTCATCTTCTAACCACACGCCGCCCCGTGCATCCGGCATGTGGGTGATGATGTGATCGATGCCGAGAATCGGGATTATTTGACCGTCTTCGAACGGCACACGTTCTGGAATTTTCGCGAGCCGTCTGCGTAGCCATGCGGTCTGACTTTGCACGAAGCCGATACCCTCGGCTTCAGACGTGTGCCAGGGAAGCGTCAACTTCACGCCTTCGGTTTTCGGGTCAATGCGCAGGATCATACGCCTGGCTTGGCGATTCCTGAGCAGGGCAACGGGCACGGCGCGACCGTCTAGTTCGACGCTAAGTTCCTTACGTCGCCGTGCCGCCATCGGGCGCCTTACGCGGCTGCCGGCATCGGCGTGCCGAGGTCATCGAAGCTATCATATAGCTTTTGCCGATCCGCATCCGACAATTGCACCAATGGTGGGCGGATGTTGAGCCAGCCGTCGTTACCGCTGTTGCGCGCCATCAGCGCTTTCAAGCCGGCGGAATAGGGGAACGCCGAAATGGTGGTTTGCAATGCCGTCAGTTTTTCCTGCGCCGCTTCTAGGGCGGCACTTTCACCGCTTTCGGTGTACAGGCGATAAACTTCGGCATCCACGTGACAAGCAACGTTGGCAACTGCGGTAATACAGCCGACTCCGCCCCGGCGCATCAGCGGTAGCATATATTTATCGGCGCCCGAGAAACATGCGAAGCCCGGAAAGCGTTCAGCAGCGCCGGCCATATTTTCCAGATCGCCGGAACTGTCTTTCATGCCAACCACGGTTTCCGGATAGACTTTCAAAAGTTTCTCGATGACGCCGTAGGTGATCGGCACACCGGACATCTGCGGGAAGTGATACAAGTAAATCTTCAGCCGATCATCGGCGATGGTATCGATGATGCGGGCATAAGCCTGGAATAGGCCCTCGTCGGTGTTGTTCTTGTAGAAAAACGGCGGCAGCATCAAAACGCCTTTGGCACCGGCGTTGAGTGCGGCTTGGGTCAGGTTCACGGTATCGATCGCCGCGCAGCAGCCGGTACCGGGCATCAAAGTGTCCGCAGGTATGCCGCGCTCGACCACGCCTTCGATGATCGAGATGCGCTCTTTAAGGCCAAATGAATTCGCTTCACCCGTCGTGCCCAGCACACCAAGTCCGTCACAGCCATTGGCCAGCAACCATTTGCAATGTGCCGCCAACAAATCCAAGTCCGCCGAAAGATCGGCCTTCATCGGTGTCAGGACGGCGGCAAACACGCCTTTATAGGGTGAATGTGACGACATGGATGTTTCCTCCATAAAAAAATTTTAGCTGCAAATTTTGCCGTTATTTTGGCCAGCTTACCACATGATCCTCAAGGTCCATCGTGTCGCGTTCAGAAACGATGCGACCAAACACGGAAATGCCCGCCTCCAACACGGTGTCGTTGGTGCCGGAAACCAATGGGTGCCACCACTTTAGGTCTTCACCTTCGGCCAGCAGCCGATACGCACACGTCGTCGGCAGCCAGGCAATCGTGCCGACGTTTTGCGGCGTCAATCGACGGCAATCAGGGACGAATCGCTGGCGGTCTTGATAGCTGGTGCAGCGGCAGGTCTCCAGATCAAGCAAGCGGCAGGCGACATCGGTGTATAAAATCTCGCCGGTATCTTCGTGCTCAAGTTTGTTCAGACAGCACTTGCCGCAGCCGTCACAGAGCGATTCCCATTCAGGACCCGACATTTCGTGCAGTGCTTTTTGTTTCCAAAACGGCACCGCATCTTTGCTTTTTTTGGTCTTGTTGCGACCGAACATGAAAGCTCCTTATGTGAGGTCACTTTGCTACGCCCCGCCACCGGCAAGGGCAACCCGGAATTTGCCCGTCAAAGCGGATCTTTCTCAAGATCAATCAAGTGAATGAACGAGCCGACGACACGGCGGTCTGCGAGCCCGGTCTCGCCCAGCTCATTACCGGACGCATCTTCGCAGCGAAACAGCGGCAGACCAGGGCCTTCTTCGATGATCGTGGCGAAGTGAAATTCGTGTCCGCGAAACCGCGTCCGGGCGCCGCCCAGCGGCCCGGCCTTTGCTAACGTCGCGCGCCGATAACCAATATGCATACGGCGTTTCGCAAACGATGTCTCCAACGGCAAAAGGCCAGCCATTGGATGGCGCCGTCCATCGGCATCGGTCAGGCCGTGACCCAAAACCATATAGCCACCGCACTCACCATAGATTGCTTTTGAGTCATCAGCGGCCTGCTGAAGACCGTCTAAAAATGCCCAGTTGGCGGCAATGCGCCCCGCATGAAGCTCCGGATAGCCGCCCGGCAGGTAAATGGCATCGGCGTTGATGTCGGGTGTTTCGTTGGCCAGGGGCGAGAAGAATTTGACCTCGGCCCCAGCTTCTCGCCAACCGTCTAAGACGGTGGGGTATGAAAATGCGAATGCCTCGTCGCGGGCCACGGCAATGCGTTGACCCAGTGGCGGCAACAAAAGCGGTGCATCGCTTTTTGGACGCACCGGCCATGGCCGCATGGCGCGCCGAAGCGCTGCAATATCAAGATGCTCACCGATCCAGGTGGCGGCTTTCTCTAAGAACGGTTCAAGGTCTTTATGTTCACCCGCCTGCACCAGCCCTAGGTGGCGGGACGGCAGTTGCAATGTCTCGTTGCTGGGCAAGGCGCCGAATACTTCGAGGTCGGGGGCAATTTTTTTCAGTGCATCCGACAAGAGTTTGGCATGGCGCTCGCTGCCGACCTTATTGAAGATGACACCTGCGACATCGACAGCGGGGCGGTGGCGGGCAAAACCTTTGGCCAGCACGGCGGCACTTGCGGCCTGTTTGCTGGCATCGACGACCAAGATCACCGGCCAACCGGTAATTTGTGCAAGCGCAGCCGTTGAGCCGTCGAAGCGATCATCGCTCAGTGTGGCGCCATCGAACAAACCCATAACGCCCTCGCAGATGATGTCGTCTGCACTGGCCGCCAAGCCGCCGGCGATTTCGGCGAGCGTCACGTCGCGCATCGCCCAGGAATCAAGATTGTGGCATGCGCGACCTGTGGCGGCGGCATGGAAGGCGGGATCAATATAATCAGGGCCTGCCTTGGCGGAAATGACGTCGACACCGCTGTTCCGTAGATGCCGCAAAAGGCCTAAGGTGATCAGCGTCTTCCCGCTGCCTGATGCGGGCGCCGCTATGATCAATCCGCTGCCAGGGACACCGGTCAGCCGCCTATCCGTCACAGAAGTTGTCCAATCCTCTCGGCCATCGCCTCGGCTGTGGTGCCATGGGAAAAATGGGTCACCAAATTACCTTCGGGTCCAATCAGGTAAATGATCGAGGTGTGGTCGACGAGATAATCCTGAGGGTCATCACCAGTTGGATCGTTGGTGCGGAAATATACTCTGTATTCGCGGGCCACGGCCTTGATCTGCTCTTCCGTTCCGGTCAGGCCGACGGTGCGCGGATGGAAGAAACCGACGTATTCGGCCAGATGCTCAGGCGTGTCGCGGTTTGGGTCGACGGAAATAAATACCGGCGTCACTTGTTTGGCTTTTTCCGGCGGCAGCATATCGAGTGCGGCGGCCATGTCGCTGAGGGCCGTCGGACAGACGTCCGGACAATAGGTGTAGCCGAAAAACACCATCATATAGCCGCCCAGAAAATCTTTGTCGGTGACGGTCTCGCCCCGTTGATTAACCAATTCAAAGGGTCCGCCGACCGAAGGTGCGCTTAACAGTGGCTTATCTTTGCCACCTGATTTGTCGGAATATTCAAAGCCTGCCAGGGCAATGATAAAGGCGAGCACCGCGATACCGATCAAAAACGCCAACAGGCTTATGCCAGAACGACGTTTTTTTTCAGGTGCTGTCGCACGTGAATCGGCCTTCAAGGCCGGGGAGTCTTTAGCAGCCCCAGATTTCTTGTCTTTCTTGTCGGTGTTTTTGGCATCAGCCATCATGTTCTCATCGGGTAGTTGTGCCACGAGACAATCATACGTGGACGCGCCATATCATCAAGGCCCGCAACTATGATCATCATTGGCGAGAGCGCCAACGCACCATACACTCCGGCATATGGTAATGGCATTTGATGCAGAAAAATCACCTGGATCCGAGACCGGTGCGCCGTCGCGCAAGCCGGAAGGCCCGCTTCGGCGCGGCTGGACGACCGGTGCGTGTGCAGCCGCTGCTGCTGCAGCGGCACTGCGCGCAACCTTTGCCGATGCGGCGCCTGACCGGGTCACCATCCGATTGCCGAAAGGCGAATTACCCACTTTTGATGTTGCGCGCGCTGAAAAAACCGCAGATGGCTGGCGAATCGGCATCATTAAAGATGCTGGCGATGACCCTGACGTGACGCATGGCGCCGAAGTCATCGTGACGCTGACCCCGCGCGCTCCGGGTGACGGTATTATTTTCAAGGCTGGTCCCGGTGTCGGTATGGTGACACTGCCGGGGTTGCCGGTGCCGGTGGGCGAGCCCGCGATTAATCCGGGGCCGCGCGGGATCATCACCGATGCGCTGACCGCTGTTGCCGAAGAACTAGACGGGGCGCCCGACGCCTGTGTGACGATCTCCATTCCCGGCGGTGAAGAGATTGCGCTCAAAACCATGAATCCGCGACTCGGTATCAAGGGCGGGCTTAGCGTGCTGGGGACGACCGGCGTGGTTATACCTTATTCGTGCGCGTCCTGGATCAATTCCATCCATCGCGGCGTTGATGTCGCCAAGCATCAAAACATCCGCCACATTATTGCTGCAACCGGCTCCACCTCAGAAGCGGCCGCCATGAAAGCGTTTCCGGATTTGCCTGAACAAGCGTTCATCGACATGGGCGATTTTGCCGGCGGTTTGTTGAAATACTTGCGACGTGCGCCTGTCGAAAAACTCACTTTGGTGGGGGGCGTTGCGAAACTCAGCAAGCTGGCACAAGGGCATTTGGACCTGCATTCAAAACGCTCCAGCGTTGATATGGCTGGACTTGCTGCTTTGGCGCAGGGTGTGGGGGCGGACGAAAAAACCAGCCAAGAAATCATCGCCGCCAATACGGCTATGCAGGCGTGGCAGATTTGCGCCGATGCTGGTGTGCCGCTCGCCGATGCGATTGCACGCGGCGCGCGGGAGACCGCAATGGCGGCGGTCCCGGGGGGTGTTGAGATCGCGGTCCGGGTTTATGATCGCAAGGGTGTCGAGGTGGGGCGTACGGACAATGCCTAAGCGAACGATCATGATCCTCGGTGGGACCACCGAAGCACGCGCTTTGGCAGATCAACTGGTCGAGACCCACGGCGACGCGCTCCGGGTCATCACGTCGTTGGCTGGGCGCACTACAGCGCCGAAGCTGCCTAAGGGCGAGGTGCGCGAAGGCGGGTTCGGAGGGGCAGATGGTTTGGCGGCGTATATGCGTGACACCGGCATAGATATGTTGGTGGACGCAACGCATCCGTTTGCTGCACAGATTTCTAAACACGCTGCCGAGGCCGCAGCGGTCACCGGCACACTCCGCCTGATGCTTGTGCGTCCGGCTTGGGTTGAAGAGCCCGGTGACCGATGGATTCATGTCGCCGATATGGACGCCGCTGCGGCGCAGATTTCCAGGCGCTCTGATGCGTGTTTGATCACGACCGGTGTCCAAGATTTGGACGCGTTTATCCCGATCGTGACGACGAAATTATTCGTGCGTTTGATCGAAAAGCCGAGCAAGCCACTGGTGCTGCAAAACGCAGAAATCATCATCGGTTCCCCGCCGTATAGAAAAGATGACGAGGTTGCGTTGCTGCAAATGATGGGGATCGATCTTATGGTCACCAAAAATGCTGGCGGGGCGGCGACCTACGCAAAGATCGAAGCGGCGCGTCAGTTGGGTGTTGAAGTGATCATGATCGACCGTCCGGCCTTACCTGAAGGTGCGCGCGTCGATAACGTTGCTGGCGTGCTGGAAGCCGTAAAACGCGTGCTCGCTATTTCATAACGCGCTCTTATGCCGGGTGCTGAGATCGGTCGATGGGCAGGGTTTGTTCGTTCAGCATATAGGTGAGCACGGCGTCTCGCGCTTGTTCTAACGATAAACCATGGTCTTCAAGCGTTGCAGCTTGCGCGGCAATCACCGCATCGACGTCTTGCATGAGCTTCAAGCGTTTAAAGATATCCTCGCGGTGTAAGCCCATGCTGGTGCCGATGACATCCATATAATTGACGATCTCGAACGGCCATGCCGCATCGTGGGAGACCAATTCTCGGTGGTCGGCATGGAACATGCTGCACAGCATATCGACCCCGGCATTCTCTGCCGCGACAAATAACTCGGTAAGGGTCTTCTGGGCGTAACCGGGCACCGTGCTCAAAGATGAAAGCTGATAACCCGCACGTTCTAGGCGCAAATCGACGAGTTCAAGTTCGGGGATGGTTTGTAGTAGCGACGTCACGGCCTCGGTCACGCCGCGTGCGCCGGGGAATTCCATCAGCGCGACCTTTTTCGGCACGGGGGTTTGCATCAACGGGCGCAACGCGTCGAGTTGGCGCGCCAAATAGACCGGGAACATGTTCATGGCAAAACCCGGCGACGCGGCGCCGGCCATGCCGGGCATCGCGACTTCGTTGAATTGGATATTACAGGTCGGGCACCACGCCAGCACTTCATCGGCGCCGGTCTGGTTAAAGCGATCCATGGTGGTCATGATCTGGCGCCCGGCATTTTCTGTGTCGCCTGGGCGAAATTGCAGGACGCCGCAGCAGTTACCGGGTCCGCCGTAAACTTCGTAGCGGATTCCCAGTTTATCTAACACGCCTAGGCACAACAGGCCGATGTGTGGGGTCTTCAAAAGATTGCAGCCCGTGTAAAAGACCACGTCCGGCGGTGTGTTTGGTGTGTTGCGATTTGATGGCGGGTTGATCTGTGCCAATAGCGCCTGCGGCAATTGCAGGCGCGACAACATCCGCACACCTTGCGACATCGTCTTAAAGTCGTCGCGACCGTTTTGTTTGGCAGTTGGGTTCGTTGCGTTCAAGGCGCGTCGTGCCATGGTCAACATGAAGCGCGGATTGATGCCTTCGGGGCAAACGTCCAGGCAATGCCTGGTGCCGCAGCATGCCCGCGCCCAATCTGCACCGGCACCGTCATCAATGCGCCCGGCCAGGATGTCAACGACGCCTTGTGTGATCTTCTCTGAGGTTTGATTTTCTATGCCGATAAGCGCCGGGGTTGGACAGACATCGGCGCATTTGCCACACGCCGTACAGGCGTCAACAATTTCCAACGTGCGTTGGTCTAATGTCCGGATAAACGTCTCGGCGTTCGCGCCCATAATTACACCTCGATTTTCACAAGGCTAACGCGGGTCTGTTACACCGACAACAATCAGATTGTTATGGGTGCATTCGCACCGCTGGCGCTACGCCTTGGCGCGCGGGCGCAGAACGTGATGATGATCGGCGGCATACAGACGAGAATCATCGAACGTTTCCGTACTTAGCACGCGGCCGACCATAATCAGGGCGGTACGCGTGATGCCGGCCGCTTTTACCTTTTCACGAATGTCGGCGAGTGTCCCCTTGATAAACAATTCATCCGGCCACGTTACCCGGTAGGCAACGACGACTGGGCAATCTTCGCCGTAGTGCGGGATCAGCGTGCGCTGCACATGTGCCAAATTGTTGACGGAAAGATGGATCGCCAAAGTCGCGCCGGTCGCGCCCAAGGTTTCTAAGTCTTCGCCGGGCGGCATGGACGATGAACGCACGGCGGTCCGGGTCAAAATCACGGTTTGTGCGACGTCTGGTAACGTCAGTTCGCGCTTCAGTGCTGCAGACGCCGCTGCATACGCTGAAACCCCTGGCGTCACGTCATACTCAATGTCGAGCGCATCAAGCTTGCGCATTTGCTCGGCGACCGCGCCATACAGGGATGGATCGCCGGAATGAACCCGCGCCACGTCGAGCCCCGCGTCATCGGCGCGCTTCATCTCGTCGATGATTTCGTCCAGGTGCATTGGTGCGGTGTCCAGCACACGGGCATCCGCTGGCGCCTCGGCGATGACCGCTTCGGGTACCAACGAACCTGCATACAAGACCACTGGGGCGGCTTGAATAAGCTTGAGACCCCGAACTGTAATAAGGTCCGGGGCACCCGGACCTGCACCAATAAAATGAACCGTCATTGATTTATCAACACACCTTCGATGACATCCAAGATCATATTCGTACCTTTTTCAATCAACAGAATATCGCTGTCGATGGCAACGCGTTCAACGTTGTCCGGCAACGGTGGAAGTTTGCTTTCGAGCGCCGGCGGCAAGTCGCTTTTCATGAGACCATGCGGGAGCCGATTGCCACGTTTGGCAAGGCCCGGTGGCAGTTGATCGTGCTTGGCTAGCCCCGGTGGCAAACCGTGGCCACGTCCGTTGCCTTCAGCTTTTTTATGTTTTTTGTCTTTGTGCTTATCTTTGTCGCTTCGCTCATACTTGCCGTCGTCGTCGTCTTTTTTGTCATCGTCATCGCGTTTCGTGCCTGGCACCTTTTCGTAATATTCCTCAATGGCGCGGCGCTCAGCCTCTTTAAAGACGATATCCGCAATATCGCCCAATACGGTGCCGGTCGTGCTTTGGGTCGGGGGCGTTGACTGTGCAAATGCAGGAGTTCCGGCAAGCATGATTGTCATTGCTAAAATTGCGGGGCGCATGGGAAACATCCTTTATTTATGCGTTATGATTTTATTGGCGCATCGACTTTGGCGGCATAGCCACGCGGCGTGTAAACCCATTCATTCATGCCACGGCGAATGTGTCGGGTGGCCGAAGAGCCGACCAGAACCAGCGTCAACATATCCACCATATTGACTTCAAGGTCCGTCAGCGTGATCACGCGCACGTCTTCTTCATCACGCCCTAAGTTGCGGGCTAGCACAACCGGTGTTTCGCCCGGGCGATGTTGCAGCAAAATCTCGCGTGCTCGGGCAAGCTGAGTACGGCGACGCTTAGAGACCGGATTATAAAAGGCGACCGTGAAATCGCCCTGGGCTACAGCCTCGATCCGCCGCTCAATGACGTCCCAAGGTGTCAACAGATCAGACAACGAAACTAAGGCGAAATCATGGCCGAGGGGCGCGCCGATCCGTGCCGCAGCCGCCTGCACCGCCGAAATACCCGGGCTGACGCGAATTTCGACTTTGTTCAATGCGCCGTCGTTGTCCCGGTCCAAGACTTCAAAGGCGAGCGCAGCCATGGCGTAAATCCCCGCATCGCCAGAGCTGACGAGCGCCACGTCGCGGCCTTCGGCGGCGAGCTCCAAAGATCTGCGCACGCGGGCTTCTTCTTCCGATAGCTCGGACATATGGCGATTTTTGCCGACGATCAGATCTCCTAAAAGGTCCAAATACAGACCGTAGCCGACGACGTCGCTGACGCCGGCAAGCCAAGCGGTCACCTCGGGCGTGCGCCAACTCGCTTGACCGGGGCCAATGCCGACGATCGACAGGCGACCGCGTCGTTGACCTGTTTGCGCCGGTGGAATCGGCGCAGGCGCACGTGCGACAGCGCATGTTGCACGGGCGGATTTCTGTTTGTTGATGATGAGCGCGCCGTCTGGGCCTGCGGCGGCGAGGGCAGCGCCTTCGGCAACGCCATGACAGCCGACTTCGGCGAACACCACATCGGAGGGCGTGGCTAGGCGGGGCGACTCTGCTTCCAACGTGGCCGCGTCAAAAAACCGCGCTGGCACCCGATATGCATCGGCCAGCGCGCGCACAGCGGGTTCGTCAGATTTCAGATCAAGCGAGACGATGCAGGCAACGGCACCCGGGGCAAGATTTGCGCTAGCCAAGGTGTCGCGGACCAGCGCTACGAGTTCTTCTGCCGTGCATCCCCGCTCACAGCCGACGCCGATGGCCAAAATGCGCGGATTCAACACCAGCGCCTGAGAATCGGATGATGCTTGATCGGTGATTTGAACCGTCAACGTTGCCGTATCATCGGCATTGATGTCGAGCCAATCGGGAGATGCCAAATGTGTATCACAGGCGATCCGTACCTTTTGACCGGCGAGCAGTGCCGCACTTAAGGCCTTTGCCGGTGTCGTATCTTTGACCGTCCAACCGTCGGGCGGATCGTCCAGCGCAAAGCCGATGCCGATATCACCGGCGGTGGTGATCGCAGGTGTCACGTCCAACACGTCGGCGATCTGCCGCGCTAATTTGTTGCCGCCATGGTGGCCGCCTAAGATCGGCACCACCTGTGATCCGTCCTCGGCAACCGCAATCACCGGTGGTTCCGTGCGTTTGTCGCTGAGATTGTCGGCGACAGCCCTGACAAGAATGCCGGCAGCACAAATGCCGATGATGGCGCGACCGTCTTGGAACAAGGCTTTGATGTGTGCCATCGTTTCGGTGAAAGGTACGTCGGGCGCAGTCGTGCGCGATTGCAGGCCATGCACTTCGGTATTCGGCAATGTGGACGCGATCCTGCGCGCCAAGGTTTCGCCGTTCTTGGTCAGCGCAATCAAGGCGGGGCGTGGCGTTGGCATGCTCATGCGTCGACCGCCTCTGGCGTGCGTACCAATATCATCGAGAAATAAGGCGCCGTTGCGTCTTCGACATCAGCCAACGGCATGACGCGCTCATCGGCCAATGTTGCACGTTCAATATACACCGCGCCTGTAAGGCGACCGATATCTTTCAGCACGCGGCGTACTTTGGCTAGATGTCTCCCGACCTTCATAATCGCGACCGCGTCCGCCGCTTGGATTCGCTGGCGCAGTTCATCTTCATCCAAGGGGGCGGGTAAAATTGACATCACTTGGTTGCGTGATACCAACGGCTGACCCGCGCGCGCCGCGCAGGCGACGATGGACGACACCCCCGGCACCACGTCGGTTTCGAACGTGGCCGACAAGCGAGAATAAAGATACATAAACGAGCCGTACAAAAACGGATCCCCCTCGCACAAGACTGCGACATCTCGGCCGGCGCTCAGATGCTCGGCAATTTCGGCGGCATAGCGGTCATAGACGGTGTCTGCCGGAAAATTCCCTGGAATCATTGGCGTTTCAATGACGATTTCGATCTTCCCTGGCGGGATGTGTGGGGCGGCGATGGCCCGCGCCATGCTGTCGGTGCCATCTGCAGGGGCAGGGTAGGCAAGGACTGGGGATTCCGCGATCAGGCGCACGGCTTTCAGTGTCAGCAGTTCCGGATCGCCTGGGCCGACGCCCAAGCCGAAAAGTTTTCCGCGCGTTTCCATCAGACCGTTACTCGCCATTGTAAAACATCGATAGATGACTTCATCGCCCGCAAAGGACCGACCGCGTCGGCTCGGGCAATGGCAATACGCACCAACTCACCGCCGTGCGCGGCGTGTGCCGCCATCAACCGCGCCTGCGCTTCCAATGTTACAGCGTTGGCGACAATGCGCCCGCCGGGTTTCAGTGTTTTCAGGCATGACTCAATCAAGGCATCACCCGTAGCCAAACCGCCGCCGATGAAGATCGCGTCCGGTCGGGGCTCAATCCCATCGTGGCTGAGGGGGAAATGCTCGGGGATGACCTGCAAAGCAGGGACGCCGAGCGCTAAGGCATTGGCGCAAATCCGGTCCGCGCGCACCGAATTTTTTTCGAATGCGAGCGCGTGGGCGCGACGTTCAACGCGAAGCCATTCAATCGCAATGGTGCCGTTGCCGGCACCGATATCCCAAAGCATGTCGCCCGGAAGCGGCGCCAATGCCGCCAGGGTGATCGCACGGACTTCGCGTTTGGTGATGGTGCCGTCGTGCGCGAAGGCGTCGTCGGGTAGACCCGGACTATGGCTGAGCGGCTGAAGGTCCGCATTGGCTACGCACTGCACGGCGACCGTATTCAGATTTTGAAAGGCGTCGCCTATGTCATCTTTGGCGACAGTATCCGTTCGTTTTTCACGGTCACCATCCATGCATTCAAGAATGCTCATTGGGCTGTCGTTGTAGCCCATCGTGCACAGCATTTTGGCGATCTGCGCTGGCGACTCGTTGTCACGACTCAAGACAAGCAATTTGACGCCTGGTTGGATATGCAGGGCTAAACTTTGCAGCGGTAGTCCGTGGATGCTGACGCACGACAGCATCGGGTCGCTGAGCGGCCAGCCCATGCGCGCGGCGGCCAGTGAAAATGCGCTCGCGTTCGGCAGCACCAAAACATTGTCTGCGCCGAAGTGGCCCAGCAAGCGGTTACCGATGCCATACATCAGCGGGTCGCCCGATGCTAAAACGACGACTTGCTCAGACTGGATGCGGGGTGCAAACGTTTCGATGTCAGCGCCCAGGTCTTTGCTCCAGATAATGTGTGTACGGCTGTTGTGCGTCGGCAGCATCGCCAGATGCCGGGGGCTACCGACGATCAATTCGGCATCCGCTAAGTGGGCGCGGGCACGCGCGGACAGGCCATCTATGCCGTCATCGCCGATGCCGATCACGGTCAGGCTCATGGCTGACCCACGATTTGGGTCGGAGCGAGGGCATTCACCGCCGCCGCCGCGATAGCACTTCCACCGATCCGCCCTTTGAGGGTGATGAAATCGAGCCCGTGTTGGTCGGCAGCCAGTAATTCCTTAGACTCTGCCGCACCGACAAAGCCGACGGGAAAGCCCAGTACGATGGCCGGTTTAGGGGCGCCGTCGGCAATCAGCTCCAACAAGCGGAACAGCGCCGTCGGTGCATTGCCGATGGCAACCACAGCACCCGCCAGCCGTGGCGTCCAACGCGAGATCGCGGCGGCAGAGCGCGTCGTCTTTTCGGCCTTTGCGTCGTCGGCGACGCCTGGGTCATTCAAGGTGCAGATAACTTCGCTACACTTCAGCTTGTTACGGATGATGCCGGCGCCGACCATAGTGGCGTCGACAAAAATGGGTGCGCCTTCGTTCAATGCTTGGCGTGCCCGCGAGACAGCGTTTTCAGTATACGCAATGTCGGCGGCAATTTCCGGCATACCACACGCGTGAATCAGACGTACGACGACGTTTGCCAGATCTTCGGGAAAGCGTTTGAGATCAGCCTCGGCCCGCACCGTTGCAAAGGACTGCGCATAGATCGCTGCCGGGTCACGAAGATAGTCAGTCATGGGAGTGATCGTGTGTATGCCCATGGTGATGATGATGATGGTCATGACTATGCTCATGGGTCGGCGCTTCCAAGCCGAGCACTTGTTCGCGGTAGGTGCAGAGCTGGCAGTTCATGGCATTGGCATTGCCACCTTCAAGCGCTTCGGCAATTCGTTCGATCAGCACCGCTATTACTTCGGGGTGTGCTCCCAACGGGTCTGCTTGGGTGAATTTTAGGTTTGGATACTGCGCGCGGGCCGATGAAACGGCTGCATTAATTTTTTCCAAATGCGCGCCGGCAGACAATAGGTAGGGCAGAATGACGATATGTTGATAATCGAGCCGCATCGCCGTTTCCAACCCTTTGGCAACATTCGGAAACGCCGTGTCGGCGTAGCTGACTTCGGCCCAGGCAAAGCCCAAGCCTTCCCAAATCATGCGTGTCATTTTGGCAATACCGGCATTGGCTTCGGATTCGAAGGCGCCGGGGCCGACGACCATCAAGACGGCATTGACGGCGTCTTCTTCGAGCGTTGGAAGCGCCGCTTTTAAGCGCGCTTCGGCGGCCCGCAACATGCGCGGGTCGATGCCGGGGTCGCGGCCCAAAATGACCTCGATATCCGGATGCTTGTCGGCGAATGTTCTGATTTCGATGGGGAGTGCCGTTTTCATGGCGTCTGCCAGAAACGGTGTCACCGGTAGGCAGATGATCTGCTCGGCGCCATCAGCGGCTAACGTCGCAAGGCCGTCGGTGATGGCGGGGGAGCCGCCGATGCTGGCGGCGAAAACGCTGCCGGTGGCCGGATGGCCTGAAAGCTGGGACGCGAACGCATTTAGCGCAGCAACCTGAGCAGCATCCGTGCCGTCCGAACCACAAAGTAAAATGGCTGAGCTTTGGGTCATCGCTTGGTCATCGCCTCCGAGCATTGCGGGCTGGTCATTGCCTCCGGCCCAAATTTTGCCGGACTATGCCAGTTTTGACGCGGCCCCGAAAGGCTGGATTGCGGAAAATTTAGGCAGCACTCTCGGTGCGGCTGGGCGGCAAAGACGCGGCGCGGTCTTCAAATTCCTTGGCTTCTTCGGTTCTGCCGAGTGAGCGCAACACCGACGCGTAATTTTTTAAACCGGTGACCAGCGACGGGTGACCCGGGTCGAATGTTCGTTCCTTAGTCGATAACGCACGCTTCAATAGCGGCTCTGCCGCATCCAGGTTGCCCTGTTTTTTGTGTAAAAGTGCCAAATTATTAAGGTCGGTGGCGACGCCTGGGTGATCGTAGCCAAGCACACGTTCATCAATCATCAGTGCGCGGCGATACAGCGGCTCTGCCTGATCATAGCGGCCTTTCGAATAATGGATCAGCGCCAAATTGTTGAGCGAGGTTGCGACATCCGGATGGTCGGTACCGATGGTTTTTTCAAGTAATCTGAGGCCACGTGTGAAGGCGCGAACTGCGGCGTCGTGATCACCGCACTGATAGCAGGCGGTGCCAAGCTTGTTCAGCACTTCGGCACGGCGCTCGTCGGCGGTCGCAGGGAGCTCTTCGATGGCTTGTTCATAAAGGACGCGGGCGTTTTCCGGCGCGATCAGCACCATGTATAAATCGGCGGCAATGACCCGGGCTGCTGCAGACGCCGCCAATAACTTGACAGAGCGTTCCCGCAGCGCATGACCTTCGCTGCCTTCATCTTTGCCCAGGCCCTCGGTCAGCTTAATGGCGTCTTCAAATTCGCCGGCTTCTAGGGCGGCTAGCGCGCGAACGGCGACATCGGTACGTGCTTCGCCGATCGGCCTTAGGTCACGCAGCTTGCGGTGAATGATCGCGAATTCGCCGGCAAAATCACGTAGCCGGGTGTCTTGCTCTTTGGCGCTGATACCTTTAGCACGCAGCACTTCTTGGAGTTGGCGAAACGCCGGGTTTTCACGGCTGAGCGGCGCATTCGCAGGGGCGTCTAATTGTGGGTCGATGCCCCCCTCTGCCTTGCTGACCCCTCGGTTGTGTGCAAACAGGACGCCGATCAGGCCGCCGACCAAAGCCGCAATGCCTGCGGCGACGGCAATACCGACCCATTGCGGCAAATCGGCGACGCTTGCTTCCACGCGATGATCCCTCAAATCTGCTCGGGTCGTTCCTGCCCGATACCCCAGTCTTCCCCGTTGCGCAAGGTTCGGCTAAATATGCCGCAATATCAACTGTTTCCGAGCAATTTTTCGGTGTTGTCATTGACGGCGAGGGGTCCATGTCGTCAACTTGGATCATGGTAACCCTTGGTCTCGCTGGCGCCGAAGCGCGCTTTGATCCGCTGATCCTGCTGTTGCTGGCGTTGGCCATCGAGGGCTATGTCGGCGAGGCGGCGTTTATTTTTCGTCGGGTCAAACATCCGATCGCCATCATCGGTGCGTTGATTGGTTTTTTCGACGATAAACTTAATCGCGACAAACGTCCGGAATTAGATCGTGCTATTCGTGGTGCGATGGTGGTTTTGATCATGGTCAGCTTGGCGACCGCACTTGGTGTCGGTGTGATTTGGCTGACGTTGCATGCCAGTTACGGCTGGATTGTCGAGTTGGCGCTGCTGGTGACGATGTTGGCCGGGCGCGGACTTTATGACGCAGTGGCACGAGTCGCCGCAGGACTTGAGACCGGCGGCTTGGAGGGCGGACGGGACGCGGTGCGGCATATCGTCGGACGGGACCCGAACAGCTTGGATGCGCCAGCGGTCGGTCGTGCGGCGATTGAAAGTCTGGCCGAGAATTTTTCCGACGCTGTGGTGGCGCCTGTGTTTTGGTATGTGCTGTTGGGTGCCCCCGGTATCTTGGTCTATAAAACCGTCAACACCATGGACAGTATGATCGGGCATAAAACGCCCCGCCACCGTGCGTTCGGTTTTACCGCTGCGCGTTTAGATGATGCATTGAACGCGATTCCGGCCAGATTGTCTGCGGTATTCATCGCGCTGGCGGCATTGTTTGTGCCCAGCACAAATCCGAAAGCGGCTCTTCGCACCGCTTGGCGCGATGCCGGTAAACATCGCTCGTTTAATGCCGGCTGGCCCGAAGCTGCCATGGCCGGTGCGCTCGGCTTAGCGCTGGCCGGGCCGCGCACGTATTTGGGCGGTGTGGTCGATGATCACTGGATGGGCGACGGCCGTGCGCGGGTCAACGACCGCGATATTCGCCGCGCCCTTTATGTATATGGCGTCGCATGCCTGATCGTGGCCGGCACCGTGGGCGCGATTGCAGCGGTTCGACTGCAACTGTGACCTCAGCGGGCAAGCTTTAACAGTGCATCCAGATCGATGTGTTTTTCCATATGCTGGGCGAGGCCATCCAAGGCGGCGTCTATTCGACGCTCATAATCGACGTCGCCACTGCGCCCGGATTTAAGACGATCTAAGAATGCGCGTCGGAATTCGTCAGACGCGAATATGCCGTGCATGTAGCCGGCCATCACGCGCCCATCTGCGGAGATTGCGCCATCGCTGAGACCGTCTGATTTTTGCAACCAAGGCCGGGATGTGTCCGGTCCCGTCGTTCGGCCCATATGCATTTCATAGCCGACCACGGATGTGTTGGTGAGGGTTTCCGTGGCACGCACTTCGATTAGCGACTTGTTGCCGCCAATCACGGTTTCCACGTTCAACAAGCTGAGCCCTTCGACGTCTGCGGGCGCACCCTCAATGCCGTCCGGGTCGGCGACGCGCGTGCCCAACATTTGATAGCCCCCGCATAGGCCGACGACGAGACCGCCTCGGCGATGGTGCGCTTTGATGTCGATGTCCCAGCCGAACGCTTTGAACTGCGCAAGGTCCGCCAACGTCGCTTTGGAGCCCGGCAACAGCACCACGTCTGCATGCGCCGGGATCGGGGCGCCGTGCTCAACAATCTCGACCCGCACATCGGGTTCAGCCATCAGGGGATCTAGGTCATCGAAGTTGGCGATGCGCGGCAGGCGCGGTACGGCGATGATGATGTCACCTTCGCTTGGCGGGGCATCCGGATTGTCGAGGCCCATGGCGTCTTCTTTGGGGAGCATGTACGCGTCTTCGAAATACGGCACCAGACCAAGGCCTGTTAAGCCGGTGGTGTCTTCGATGATCTTCATGCCGTCTGCAAAAAGACTTGGGTCACCGCGAAACTTGTTGACGATAAAACCCACCAAATGCGCCCGGTCCGCGTTCGAAATTACTGCGTGCGTGCCGACAATCTGTGCGATCACGCCGCCCCGGTCGATGTCGCCGATCAGCACAACCGGCACCTCCGCGGCTTCGGCAAAACCCATGTTGGCGATATCGGCAGCCCGCAAGTTAACTTCGGCGGGACTACCTGCGCCTTCTACCAAAATCAGATCGGCGCCGTCGCCAATGGTTTGGAAACTCTCCAACACTTTTTCCAAAAGCCGGGGCTTCCATTCGTAGTATTCCCGCGCCTTGGCGGCGCCGATGACCTTGCCCTGGACCACAACTTGCGCGCCGGTCTCGGATTGCGGCTTAAGGAGCACCGGGTTCATGTGTACGCTGAGCGGTACGCCCGCGGCACGGGCTTGCAGGGCTTGGGCGCGACCGATCTCGCCGCCGTCCGACGTCACGGCGGCATTGTTGGACATGTTTTGCGGCTTGAACGGGCGCACCCGAAGGCCACGGTTGGCGAACGCCCGACAAAGCCCCGCCACCAGCAAAGACTTGCCGACGTCAGAACCGGTGCCCTGAAACATCAAGGCCGGCGGACGGATGCTTTCAGGTGTATCAGTTGCCAAGGGCGTTCTTAAGACGCTCGGCCCGCGCCATTTGTGCTGACGGGTCAGAGACGATTTTGTCTGGGGTCATTCCGACGCCATAAATCGCTTCGTTGAGGTCCTGGCGCCGCGCAATGATCGCCCCCTCGACGCTGGCCCCGATGTAGCCGCCGAGTTTTGAATTCGCGAAGGCCAGCACATCGACGCCTAGGTTGGTGGTCGTCGATGCCTCGGCACCTACCCCGTATATACCCGCCGTGACTCCGGCGTCGGCGCCAATCTTGGCTTGGTCCTTCAGCGCGGCTGCCAGCGCGCCTTGGTTGCGAATGATCAAGATGATTTCTGTGTCCTGTGCGCCGATCTGTAAGCCGAAGCTGCCGGCACCCATGGTATAGAATGCAGGCGCGCTCCAACCTCCATTTGCGGTTCTGGCCAATAGCACTCCGTTGCCGGCCTCGCCGCCAAAGAACAAACCCGCTTTGATGACGCTTGGAAAGATCATTACGGCGGTAGCGTCAGGCACGAACTGCACAAACTTTTGCAGGCCCTCGATGGTTTTAAAGCGTTCGACAGTGGCGACGGCGCTATCGACCAAATGCTCACCCTTAAGGGTCGGTGAAGATTCCATCTGTGTGCATCCGCCCAGCCCGATCAGGGCAAGCGCCGCAAACGAGAGACTTAGGAACCGGCGTCGCATTGTCATGGTGTCGCTCCTTAAAATTCGATGCCGACCTGCGCTTTGACGCCGGATCGGAAGGGGTGTTTGATCTGTGTCATATCGGTCACCAGATCGGCAATATCGATCAATTCGTCTTTTGCGTTGCGCCCCGTCACAACCACATGAAGCATTTCCGGCTTCGCCTGCAAGGTCGCGATGACCTCGTCTAAGGGCAGATTTTCGTAGCGCAGCACAATGTTCAACTCATCTAAGATGATCACCTTATACGACGGGTCGTTAATCATTTCTTTCGCCGCTTCCCAAGCCTGCCGGGCGGCTTCAATATCGCGGGCTCGATCCTGGGTTTCCCAGGAAAAGCCTTCGCCCATGGCTTTCATCACGCAAAGGTCGGGAAAATGCTCTAAAACCTTGCGCTCGCCCGTTTCCCATTTGCCTTTGACGAACTGCACCATGCCGACCTTCATGCCGTTGCCGATGGCGCGCACGGCCAAACCCATGGCGGCGGTGGATTTTCCTTTGCCTTTGCCAGTATGCACGATGACCAAGCCCTTTTCGATGGTCTTGGTGGCCAAAATCTTGTCTCGGGCGGCCTTTTTCTTGGCCATTTTTTCGGCATGGCGCTCGTTCAACTCTTCTTCGGTCATATCTTCTTTTTTGGCCATCTGATTACCCCCAATGTATTTTGTTGACCAAGTATACGCGACCCATGTTCAACGTCCCAACTGTTCCAGCATTTCGCGCGTTGTGTTGCGGCGTGGCTGCCAAAGACCGCGGTCTTGGGCTTCCAAAAGCCGGGTGGCGATGTCGTGCAGGGCGTCCGGATTTTCGCGCTCCAAAAAGTCGCGCACGGTGTCGTCTTCTAAGTACGCCTGAAAGACCATGTCGAAGTGATGATCTTTGACGCACTTGGCGGTGGCGGCAAAGGCAAACAGGTAATCTACGGTCGCCGCCATCTCGAACGCCCCTTTGTAGCCGTGCCGCATCACGCCTTCGATCCATTTCGGATTGACGACGCGGCCACGGACGATGCGCGCGATCTCGTCATCCAGCGCGCGCACGACCGGGCGTTCCGGGCGGGAATGGTCGTTATGATAAACGCTGGGCTGGTTGCCCGATTGCACGCGGACAGCAGCGGTCAGCCCGCCCTCGAATTGATAATAATCGTCCGAATCCAACAGATCGTGTTCGCGGTTGTCTTGGTTGTGGATGACGGCTTGCACCGCGCCCAACCGCGATCTGAACAAGTCTTGTTCGGCATCTCCTTCGGCCCCCGCCCCATAGGCATAGCCGCCCCAGGTGACGTAGGCATTCGCTAAATCTGCATCGCTGTCCCAGCCCTTTTCGTCGATCAAAGCCTGTAGGCCGGCGCCATACGCCCCTGGTTTTGAGCCGAAGACGCGAAAGCCGGCACGGCGGTGCGCTTCTGCTTCAGGCATCCCGGCGTTGATCATATCTTCGGCGTCCCGCGCAGTTTTCGCGGCGAGCGGGTTCATGTCGGCGGGCTCGTCCAGCTTGGCAACGGCGCGGGTCGCGCTGTCGACCAAATCGATCAAGGCTGGGAAGGCATCGCGAAAAAAGCCCGAAATCCGCAGCGTCACGTCGACACGGGGGCGATCCAAGATATCCAGCGGCAGCACTTCAAAGCCGGTGACGCGCCGGGATGCACTATCCCATGTCGGGCGCACGCCCATCAGCGCTAGTGCCTGCGCGATGTCGTCACCACCCGTGCGCATATTCGACGTGCCCCAGGCTGAAAGTGCCATCGCACTCGGCCATTCGCCATGGTCTTGGCGGTAGCGCTCCACCAACAAGCCGGCGGAATGCCAGCCAAGCTTCCATGCCGCAGATGTTGGCACGGTGCGGGTGTCGACGGAATAAAAGTTGCGTCCGGTCGGCAGCACATCAGGCCGCCCTCGGGTCGGCGCGCCTGAGGGGCCAGGGGCGACGAAGCGGCCATCCAGTGCGGTCAGGATGCCGGCGAGTTCCGCCGGGCCTGATGCTTCGACATTTGCCGCTAAGGTATCGGTGAGCCACGTCATTACGGCTTTGCTGGCAGACCAGCTGTCGTCGGGTTGCTGCGCGCCTGAAACCAGTGCGCTTGCCAACATCTCAAGCCGCTCCACCGTATCACCATAGCTGCGCCATGGGCTATCATCGACTGCAGCCAATGCATCCGGGCGCGGGCCGTCCCATGCCATCGCCATGTCGCAATCCAAAGGATCGAAATTGAGGCTCATATCCGCAGAAAGTGCGCGGTGAAGTGAGGCATCACCGCCTTTGCCGTCGCCTCGGGGGACACGGACAAGTGCGACAAGTAGATCTTCCAGCAAGCGCCCGGTAGGGCTTTCGCCGAATACATGTAGGCCGTCGCGGATTTGCAGTTCTTTCAGCTCACATAGATAGCCGTCCAACTTTGCCAGCGCGTCGTCACTGTTTTCGTTGACGGCGATGCCGATGTCTTCATCCAGACCGGTGGCCCGGCACAGCGATAGGATGTCTTCGGTGAGCACGCGTATGCGGCGCGGGTCGACGCCGGCGGCTTCGTAATACTCGTCGACCAGTTGTTCTAGGTCTTTCAGCGGGCCATAGCTTTCAGCTCGGGTCAGCGGCGGCGTCAGATGATCGATGATCACCGCGGCGGCGCGGCGTTTGGCCTGTGTGCCCTCGCCCGGATCATTGACGATGAACGGATAAATATTTGGCATTGCGCCAAGGGCGGCTTCCGGAAAACAGTCTTCGGACAATGCCAGCGCTTTACCCGGCAACCATTCCAAGTTGCCGTGCTTGCCCATGTGGCAGACCGCATGTGCACCGAATGAAATCTGCAGCCAGGCATAGAACGCCAAGTAGCCGTGTGGCGGCACCAAAGCCGGGTCGTGATAGCTTTGCACTGGATCGATGTTGTAGCCACGTGCCGGCTGCAAGCCGATGGCGACGTTGCCGACGCGATAGGCGGAGATCGCAAAACGCCCGCAATCGAGTTCACCTGCCAGATAAAATGGGTCGTCTTCGGGTGCCCCCCAGCGGTTGCGGACATCACTTTGAACCGTTTCCGGCAGGCTCCCGAACCAGATTTGATAATCTGCAAGTGAGAGGCTCTCCGAAATTTCGCGTCCGGCCAGCGCCTTAAAATCGTTGGTCGGCCCGGCTTTGAGGCGGCGGATAACCTCGGCTCCATCTTGGGGCATGTTGTCGATCCGGTATTCGGCTTCTGCCAACGCCTGCAACACTTTGACTGTGCCCGCAGGCGTATCCAAGCCGACACCGTTGCCGAGCCGCGCATCCTTGTTGGGATAGTTCGCCAGGATCAAGCCGACGCGGCGATCGTATACAGGAGAGTTGCGCAACGCCGCCCAGTTGGCGGCCAGCTTGGCGGTAAAGGCGAGCCGATCTGCGACGGGTGTATAGGTGACAATGTCGCTTTGCGTTGCGTCGTCGCGACGTGCCCGGTCTTTGAACGACACCGCGCGGGTAAAGATACGCCCATCGACTTCCGGCAGGGCGACATTCATGGCGATATCGCGGGCGGACAGACCACGCGTACCGTCCCGCCATCCTTCGACATTGCCACCGGAAAAGACCACCTGAAGGACCGGGCAATCTGCGCCGTCAAATGGGGTCGGGGTGCGGTCACGCCCCGGTGCGGACACGGCGAAGCCGGTCGCGTTCAAAATTACGGCAGGCGACGTGTCGGCGAAAAGCTCGATGACGGTTTCAGCGGATACCGGGTCTTTAAGGCTCTGCGTGAAGATCGGCAGCGGGTTCAGCCCGGCCTGGATCAGTGCGTCAATCATGCCGTCGACGGCGCGCAGATTGCCGGCCTGCACCAGGGCCCGATAAAATGTCAGCGCAGCAGTCGGTTGATCCGGTTTCCAGTGCGCGCGAACATCATTCAGAGTCGGTTGCTCTATGTCGGGCCAATATAGCCCGGCTCGAACCAATGGTGCGGGTTCGCGCCAGTCGTCAGGCGCATCGGCTCCGCCAATCAGTGAGGTCATGTATAAAAGCAGATTGCGGCTGTTCACCGGGCCGCCGTGCACGCCGTATTGCCATAGCCGATGTTGTGCTTCTGGCGGCAACGTTGCATAGCCAGCCAAGTCCGGGTCCGGCTGATCGTCACCCGGTAGCAGCGCCAGCTTGGCGCCGGTGCGGCGGCACGTCTCGGCAATCTGTTCGATGCCATAGGGCCAATAGCCGGCACCGCCTAAAATCCGCACCACCACCAGCTTGGCTTCGGCGATCACCGATTCAACATACAAATCAACCGACATATTGTGGCCAAGTTGCATCAGGTTCGCGAGCCGCAGCGATGGCAGTTGTCGACCCTCGGCGGCCAGCGCATCCCGCGCGTCGGCCAGCAGTGCAAGCTCGGTATCGGCGGCTGACACATACACCATATCGCCGGCACTTTGGCCGAGATCGACGGCTTCTTCGCCATCGGTAACCGCGCCCGGCTGTGCGGCAAGTAGGTGCATTAGAAAATAGTCCTCGTTCGGCGCGTCATCAGCCTTGCAAAGCGCGCGCGATGGCGGCGCGATCAAGTCCAGTCTCGCCGATCACGACAAGTCGGCTGAGCCGTGCTTCGCCGTCTTGCCACGCACGATCGAAATAACGATCCACGCGCGGGCCGACCGCCTGCACCACATGGCGCATCGGCTTGCCCGGTACATTGACGAACCCCTTCACCCGTAAAATATCGTGCGCCACAGTTGCGGCTTTGATGCGGTCTTCGAGGGCAACTGGATCATCCACGTCGCCCAAGGTCACCGAAAAGCTCTCGAAATCATCGTGGTCGTGGTCGTCGTCCCCATCGTGATGCGAAGGGCGGGCATCCAGGTCGTCTTCAACGGCCGCGCTCATGGCCAGCAACACGTTTAGGTCAATATTGCTGTTGGTGGTCTCGACGACCTTCACACCTGGGCGGATCTCACGCTGGATGGTTGCGCTCAAGCTCGCTTTGTCGGCGTCGGCGACCAGATCCGCTTTGTTCAGCAAAACGAGGTCTGCACACAGCAGTTGGTCTTCAAACACTTCTTCAAGCGGCGAATGGTGATCGATGTTGTCATCGGCTTCGCGGGCCTGTTGAACTTTGTTCGGATCATCCGCAAAGCGACCGGCGGCGACCGCAGGGCCGTCGACCACGGCAACGACTCCGTCGACGGTGACCTTGGCGCGGATTTCCGGCCAGTTGAAGGCTTTCACCAAAGGTTTCGGCAGCGCCAGGCCGGAGGTTTCGATGATGATGTGCTCGGGCGGCTCGGCACGGTTCAGCAGCTTTTCCATGGTCGGCAGAAAATCGTCTGCGACGGTGCAGCAAATGCAGCCGTTGGCCAGTTCCATTACGTCGTCTTCGTCGCAGCCTTCAAAGCCGCAGCCGTTTACGACATCCCGGTCGACGCCCATGTCACCGAACTCGTTGATGATCAGCGCAATGCGCCGCCCATTGGCGTTGGCCAAAATGTGGCGGATCAACGTTGTTTTTCCGGCGCCCAAAAAGCCGGTAATGACGGTGGCGGGAATCTTCATATCAGTCTTCATCCTTCATCATCATGGGCAGGCCGGCGGCCACGAATACGACCCGATTGGCGACGCGTGCGATTTCCTGGTGCAAGATACCGGCGTAATCGCGAAATTGCCGCGCCATGGCGTTTTCCGGCACGATGCCCAAACCGACCTCGTTGGAGACGAAAACCACCCGGGCGTCAAGGCTTGGTAGGGCGGCGCATAGCATGGAAATCTCGCGCGCCACATCATGATCGTTCATCATCAAATTGGACACCCAAAGCGTCAGACAATCCACCAGCACCGCCTGGCCTTTGCAGGCCGGCGAGGTAAGGGCCCCCAATAGATCGGTCGGCGCTTCGATGGTTCGCCATATCTCACCACGGCGTTCACGGTGCTTGCCGATTCGGTCCGTCATTTCGCTGTCGAGGGCTTGGGCTGTGGCAATGTAAATTCCGCCGCCTTCGGCTTCGATCAAGCTTTCCGCATAACGGCTTTTGCCCGAGCGTGCGCCGCCCAGCACCAGCGTTGCTTTCGCTAAGGGTTTTGTCGCCGCCATCAGTGATCTTCGCGGGCCGGACGGTTGACGTTCAAGATCCGCCATCCGGCACCTTTGCCGCGCAACAATCCACCTGGTACGTGTTCCATCACCGTCACCGACAGCGTGTGCACGGTCAGCGCCATGCCGGCCGCCGGATCAAGATTGAGCGCATGCGACACGGCGGCCCGTACGGTGCCGCCATGTGACACGCAGACGATATCCCGGCCTGCATGCTTTGCTGTGTAATGCTCGATCGCTTCTCCGACACGCTGAATTTGGTCGGCGAAACTCTCTCCATTGGGGGTGCGATTACGCACCGGGTCTTCCCAGAACTTGTCATAGACGACCGGATTCACGTCACGCATTTGATCCCAGGTGCTGCCTTGCCAGTCGCCGAAGGATTGCTCGCCGAAGCGTTCATCAATAATCGGGTCTGGCGTCTTAAGGCCCGCATCACGAATCGTTTTCGCCGTCAGCTTGGCGCGGCTGAGGTGCGACGTATACCATTCGGCATCACCCGGCAGTCGCCGTGCCAATGCCTGAAAAGAGGTTAGGTCGGACAGGTCGCATTGCACGTCGTCGGCGCCGTAAATAATGCCTTCGACGCCGACCACGGGGGCATGGCGGACCAGCCACCAGCGCGTTGTTTCAGTGCTCATGGATAACTCAAGCTCCATCCTGCGGCGCCGATCAGCACCGCGATTTCAGTCATTTGTTGAAGCGCGCCCAAGACGTCGCCGGTTTGGCCGCCCAGTCTGCGCACCGCCCATAACAAAACAAGGGTGATCAGCGGCGCGCCGATTAAGATCGCGGCGAACGCGGCTTGCAGCGGCAGACAGACAAATAAGGCGATAAAGCCAATCCCCAGTGCGATGCAAGAGATTCGCTTTGAAGGTCGACCGGCGCCATGGGAAAGGCCATCGGTCCGCGCCGGTGCAATCATCGTCATCACCAGCGGCAACACTCCGCGTGATGCCGCAGCGGCCGCCAACATCGTGGCCCACGCCATACCGGGTCCGGGCACGCTGGCCAGTGCAGCACTTCTGATCGCGATGCTAAAGACGAGCGCCAGCACGCCGTAACTGCCGATCCGCGAATCTCGCATGATCTCGAGAATCCGGCTTTGCGCGAGGGCGCCGAAGCCATCTGCAACATCTGCCAAACCGTCTTCGTGCAACGCCCCAGTGATTAAGGCCTGCAACGACAGCGCGATCAGCGCGCAAAGCAGAGTGTGCAGGCTTTGACCTGCCGCCAGATACAACACGCCGCCACTAATTCCACCGACCAAAAGACCGACGACGGGAAACGCCCAGGCCGCGCGCGTCAGGTCGCCGGCGTGCATACTTTCAATCCAGCCGGTCGGGATTCGCGTCAAGAACGACACAGCGACGCGGAAATCACGAACCGGGGTGAAACGGGGTGCGGTGTCTGACATGGCGGATTTCTAGCGTGCACGGCCGTGTCTGTCACTGAATTCCGCCATCCTTGGCAAGCGCTGGAATTAAGCTTTCAGCACGTCATCATGCCACTTATGATCCGGCCCATGATCCAAGCACCCCATGATTTGAATGCGATGTACGCGATCCTGAAGGACCTGCCGGGCCCAGCTGAGACGGCGCGTGCCGCGACGCAGGCCCGCGAAAGCACGTTGACCAAGCCGCCGGGCGCGCTGGGTCGACTGGAAGATATCGCAGCATGGCTATCGGCTTGGCAGGATCGCGCCCCACCCGCTGTGCGTACCCCGGCTGTGCTGGTGTTTGCAGGTAATCATGGTGTCGCTGCACAAGGGGTCTCGGCATTTCCGCCCGAAGTAACGATGCAGATGGTGGCGAATTTCAATGCCGGCGGGGCCGCAGTCAATCAATTGAGCCTGGATGCCGGGGCGACCTTTCGTGTGGTGCCGCTCGATCTGGATCAACCGACGGCTGATTTCTCGCAAGAACCCGCGATGAGTGAAGACGCTTTTATGGCGGCATTCAACGTTGGTTGGACGGCGTTGCCCGACGGGTGTGACCTATTGGCGGTCGGCGAGATGGGGATTGCAAATACGACTGCCGCTGCCGCCCTCAGCCACGCCTTGTTTGGCGGTTTGGCGCAGGATTGGACGGGACCAGGTACCGGCGTCGCCGGCGCGGCACTTACGCTGAAAGCCGAGGTCGTAGAGCGCGCTGTGACATTGCATGGGCCAAAAGCGACCGGCCCAATGGATATGTTGCGGCGCCTGGGCGGACGTGAACTTGTCGCTATGGCGGGGGTGATTGTCGCGGCCCGGATGCGGCGTGTGCCAGTGTGAGTGTATGGTTACGTGTGTCGCGCGGCGGCGGCGGCGTTGGCGCACGCGGCGCCGGGCGCGCTTGATCACACCGTCGCTGCCCACGTATCCGCGGAACCCGGCCATCAGCGGCTGCTGGATGCGCTCGGTCTAAAGCCGTTGTTGGATTTGAATATGCGCTTGGGCGAAGCGTCCGGCGCGGCGTTGGCGATAAATATCGTGCGTGCCGCAGCGGCGTGTCATGCGGGTATGGCGACGTTTGCCGATGCCGGCATCAGCGGTAAAGACGCCTGATCGACGTGCCTCAATCCGTTTCCGGCTCGGAGCTCCGTTCAATACGACGTTTCAGGCGCAAAAGCTCGCGACGGCGATTGTCTTCAGCAATCAGGTTTTCCACGAAGCGCCCTTGGAATTGATTGATGCCCACCGAGCGCCCGAAGTCGATGGCTTCGCGGTTGTCGCAGCGACATAATATCCACTTCTCCGGCCCATCGCGTTCAAGCATGCCGCTCAACTGGTTGTGCACTTCTTCGCCACCATCGACCAGATTCGGATGCCAGACCAATTTCACCATGTCGGTGCCCAGACGCTCGCGGTCGATGACCGGCAAGGTTTCAAGGGTGAGGCCGTCCAGCAACAAACGATAGCCTTTGGTCTGCACAAACTCGCGTGCGAACAAATACGACGATAGGTCCGAGAAGATATCTTCTTTCTGCAATTCGATGACGATGGCGCCGCGTCGCGCTGCCGAAAGGTTGTCGTCGAACACTTGAAACTGGTTGGACAAAAGGGTTTTGACGTTGATGTTGAAGCTGATGTCGCCGGAGATCGACACCGCGTCGGTTTTCATCAGCATCGATAAAACGCGCCGATCCAAAGTCTCGGTCAAATGCTGGAATAGCCAGCGGTTCGACACCAGGTTGACGCCTGGCAAAATTGTTTCGCGCAAATCTTGAATTGAAATAAACAGTTCGCTGAACCGTTGCTCAGGCACCATTTTTTCATCCACCATGCAGATGAATTGACGGCGGACCAAGTTTGAAAGGTCGGCGCGTGACAAGGCGTCTTCGACTTTGGCCAACACGCTGGGGGTCAGCGGCTCGCCCTTTTTTTGTTTTTCCTTCAGCCGTTGGCGCGCGTCCATGCGACTGCGTGTTTCGGTCTGGCGCTTTTCCTCGGCCTCGGCCAGGCCTTGCGCCAGTTGGACGATTTCGTCGTACTGCGTCGCAGCGTCATACCAACTGGCGAAAACGCGCCCATCCGTGCCTTCATCTTCTACCAAGGGGTCATCGCCGAATAGGAAACGAATCTTTTGAACTGTGGTTTCCACCTGCGGCTTTATGGAATTTTTAAAGATAAAGAACAGATCTGAATTCTTCAGCGTGATCAGCTGGCCGCTCATGTCTTTGACCATTTGCTCAAAGTGTCCACTGGCCGTCCGGATATGCTGCTCACGCCGATTAAATGGGCGCAGTTGAGACAGGTGCACTTGCACCACGCCGCGTCCGTCCTTGTGCTTCTCGAGCCGATGAATGTAGTCGACGAGCAGCTTTTCCTGCGACGGCATTTTATCCGGTGGCGTTGTCATATGCGTTACTGCCTCCGCCGTCTCATGCCGAGCCTGCCTTTGCTGCAGGTGCCTTCGGCTTTGCCTTCGGTTTGACATTGGACTTCATCATGGCTTGAACGAGCTTATCGATGAAATATCCCTGAAAGCGAGATACCCCGAGCCCCAGCCCGAATTTGACGGCTTTTTCACTGTCGACTCTGGCTAACACAATGCTGTCTTTGCCGGCTTGGCGCACCGTCTCTTTGAACATTTTTATGCGCCCGGCATCGTCAGCATCGTCTTCAAACGCCTTATCCCATGCGATTTTGATGAAATCTGGCTTCAGTGTCGAAGGATCAAAGAACTGTATTGCTAAGGGGTTTGCGCCATCCACAATAACGCGATAGCCTCGGTCTTGTAGCATGTCGCGGGCATAGCCATAGGTGTTCATGTCGGCAAATATATCGATAACTTGGAACTCAATCAGCATCTTTGAGGCATGCTCGCCGACCACGCGATTGAAGTTGACAAAATCTCTGGAGAGCACAGTGCCGATATTCAAGTTCAGACTGATCGGGTCTTTCAACTCGGCAAAGTTCTTACGCCCGATTACGGCGAGTACGCGTTTGTCCAGTGTTTCCGTCAGATATTGAAATAGCCACGGGCTGGTAAACAGATTAACAGCCGGTGCGACGCGCTCTTTAAGTTCGCCCATCGCAACAAAATGTTCGCGAAATACCAATTCGCCCGCTTTGCCGGGCGAAATGCGGATGCAGGTCTGCTGGCGGATTAGGTCGGCAATGCGCGTCGACTGGAGCGTTTGATTGATGGCGGCAAGGTTCCGCGCGGTCAACGGATCACCGGCGTTCTGGCCTTCTTGTTCTGCACGGGTGCGCTTCATCTCATCGATGATTGCTTCGGCTTTAACGACCAGTTCTGAACTGACGGAGAAGAACGCTGCAAAATCTTCTTTTGAGGCGAGATCGTACCAAGTCGACAGTCGATCTTCGTATTCGTCTTGATCGCTTGCGAGCGGGTCCTCGCTAAATAGCGTGCGGACCTTCTCAATATACGGATCAATTTCTTCGACCATGACTTCGCGACAGACCAGCACGAGGTCTTGGTTCATCATCGGATAAAGTATCGCATCGGTGCTGTTGATTAAGTTATCGAAAGCGCGTGTGGCAATATTGATAAAGTGCGGTTGTCGGTTATTCGGCCTGAGTTGCGACAGATGTATATGCACGGCAAAGCAGCCTGTCGGATTTTCTTCAATCCGAGTAAGCTTTTCCAGGAGGGCAGCCTCCTGTGTCATGGATTTATCGAGTGGTTCGACCATCGTTAACTTGTAGTGCGACGTGTTTCACAAACCGTTAACGTTAACATGGGTATGGACCCGTAATTAATCGCCTAACTATTGTGTCAGCGCATGGGATAGCATACCAGAAATTACCGAATACATGATCTTTTGATCGAAATATATGCGTATTTCTACGAGTTAAGTGTTTGGAATAATAGCCTTTCGCCTTGGCCGCACCGGTCGCTGGTGTTAGTTTCCGTTTACATCAACGGTGGGGTACTCAACGACATGAGCGTAAACGCACTTTTAGCAAAAAAAGTCCTGGTGACTGGTGGGGCAGGTTTTATCGGGTCTCACCTGTGCGAACGCTTGGTGGCGCGCGGGAACGATGTCATTTGTATCGATAATTTTTTTACCGGCAACAAAGCGAATATCTCGCATTTATTGGATGCGCCAAACTTTGAGCTTATCCGTCACGACGTAACGTTCCCACTTTACGTCGAGGTTGATGAAATCTTCAATTTGGCATGTCCGGCATCGCCTGTGCACTATCAGCATGACCCGGTACAAACGACTAAAACCAGTGTCCATGGTGCGATCAACGTGCTGGGCTTGGCGAAGCGGACTGGGGCGAAAATTTTACAAGCTTCGACCAGCGAAGTTTACGGTGACCCCGAAGTGCACCCTCAGCCAGAAAGTTATAAAGGCAACGTCAATCCGATTGGTCCGCGCGCATGCTACGACGAAGGCAAGCGCTGCGCTGAGACTCTCTTTTTCGACTATCACCGCCAACATGACTTAAACATTCGTGTGTGCCGTATTTTCAATACGTATGGTCCACGGATGCACCCGAACGATGGACGCGTGGTGTCCAACTTCATCATTCAAGCATTGCGGGGCGACCCCGTAACCCTGTTCGGTGATGGCGCGCAGACCCGTTCGTTCTGTTTTGTAGATGACTTGGTCGACGGTATGATGCGTTTGATGGATGCCGACGACGAGGTCACCGGGCCGATGAATCTCGGCAATCCGGGAGAATTCACGATTCGCCAATTGGCTGAGATTGTCATTGAGCTGACCGAATCGAAATCCGAAATCATATTAAAGCCGCTGCCTGAAGACGACCCGATGCAGCGATGCCCGGATATCACGTTTGCGAAGTCGACCTTGGATTGGGAGCCGACGATCCAATTGCGCGAAGGTCTTGGACGGACGATCAAATATTTCCAAGACGTGATTTAAACTTAAACAAACTTGGTAAATCAGACTCCATGAAGCAGGTCATTCAATCACGTCGGACCGGCAAGCTGGCACTTAAAGATGTGCCAGCACCAGGTGTGCGCGCTGGGCATCTCTTGGTCCGCACGAAAGCCTCGTTGATTTCGGCAGGCACCGAACGGATGGTCGTCGACTTCGCCAAAAAAAGCTTGGCCTCGAAAGCAAAGGCACGCCCGGATCTGGTTAAGAAGGTCCTTGAAAAAGCAAAAAAAGAAGGCCTTTGGAATACATGGAAAGCGGTCATGGCACGCTTGGATGAACCGTTGCCGTTGGGCTATTCGGCTGCCGGTGAGGTGGTCGCAGTTGGTGCCGGTCTTGAAGGCGAGTTTCGCGTCGGCGACCGGGTTGCGATGGCCGGTGCCGGGATCGCCAATCATGCAGAATTAAATGCCGTGCCGCGCAATCTGGTAGCGCGCATTCCAGATACCGTGACCGACGAAGAGGCATGCTACGGCACGGTTGGCGCCATCGCCATGCACGCGGTTCGCAATATGCAGGTCGGGCTTGGTGACGTTGTTGCCGTGATCGGGTGTGGCCTAGTCGGGCAGATGGCGATGCGGTTCTTAGCGTTGGCCGGTGCGCGGGTCGTCGCGTTGGATTATGCCGAAGACCGCTTGCAACTCGCCCAAGGTTTGGGGGTTGAGTTGGCGCTCAAGCCGGATGCCGACGCTGCCAGGGCTGTGATGGACTTGAGCGATGGGCGCGGCGCGGATGCGGTGTTGAATGCAGCCGCGACCAGTTCCAGCGAGCCGCTTTCCTTGGCCGCCGATTTGGCCCGCGACCGTGCACGGATCGTCATGGTCGGCCTGACCGGGACTGAATTTCCGTATCAGACATTTATGCAAAAAGAACTCAATCTAACGGTTTCAAGGTCCTATGGCCCCGGCCGGTACGATCCTGATTTCGAAGGTCGCGGGGTCAAGTATCCCGAAGGTTGGGTGCGTTGGACTGAAACCGAAAATTTGGCAGAAGTATTACGCTTGATGGTGCCGACGCGCGCGTCCCGGTTGGACGTCGGTCTTTTGACGACGCATACGTTTCCGATTGAAACCGCTGAAAAAGCGTATGATCTGGTCACTGGCGGGACCGAGCGCTGCCTTGGCGTTGTTTTAAGTTACAGCGGTATATCCGATCAGGCCGACCGCACAATGACCATCAATGCGGTCGCGCGGGCATCGTCGTCGGGCGCAGGGTCTTGCGTGATTGGCATGATCGGCGGCGGTAACTTTGCCCGCGCGGTTTTGCTGCCGGCGTTAAAATCCGATGGTGCGGTTCGGCTCAAGACTCTGGCCACAGCGCGGGGCGTGAATGCGGAGCATGGTGCCGACACATTTGGCTTCGAAGTTGCCAGCAGCGATCCAGATAGTGTCTTCACCGATGCCGATATCAATGCCGTCGTCATCGCCACCCGCCATGACAGTCATGCCGCGTTGACCGCTGCGGGACTCCGCGCGGGAAAGTCGGTTTTTGTCGAAAAACCATTGGCACTCGATTTGGATCAATTGAACGATGTGATCGCTGCGCTGAACGAAAGCACGGGCTTTGTACAGGTCGGCTTTAACCGACGTTTCGCACCACAGGTCGCGGAAATGACCGCCCACTTTGTTAAAACCAAAGGTCCCCGCGTGGTCACCCTTCGCGTCAACGGGGGTGCCATTGATGGCGCCCATTGGACGCAATCTGCGAGCGAGGGCGGTGGGCGCGTGTTGGGTGAAATGTGTCATTTCATTGATTTGGCCCGCCATTTGGTCGGCCAGCGGATCGAAAGCGTTGATGCACAGGCGGCGACGGTCGCCGGTGGCAGTGGGGATGACGTCGCCGCGCACATCCGGTTCGTAGATGGTAGCCTCGCCAGCATTGTCTATACCGCGCTTGGCGATACCGCGCTGGCAAAAGAACGGATTGAAATGTTCGCAGGCGGGCGCGCGGCGGTACTTGATGATTTTCGCACATTGACGTTGGTCGCTGACGGAAAATCGTCTGAACGATCCGCGACGCAAAACAAAGGTCATGCAGCGCAATTGGCCGCTTTCGTCGCCGCTGTACGTGACGGTACCGTTGCCCCTATTGATGAAGCCGAATTGATCGAGACGTCGACGGCAACGATTGCCGTGGTCGAAAGTCTCAGGACCGGCACCCGGATCTCGGTGTAGGATAACTTGATGGATATTGATGCCTTTTTCGCGAGCGAATTTGACGAGCATGAAGATGTCGTCGCAAAAACCCGTTTGGCGTGCGGCCCGTCGTTTGCGCAGTTGTTGGAACGCGCTGCGGAATGTTTGCGCCACGGCGGTAAACTGATGTTCTTCGGCAATGGAGGCAGTGCCGCCGATTGCCAGCATCTGGCGACGGAACTCACGATCCGCTACAAGACCGACCGCGCACCTTTGGCAGCGATTGCGTTGACCACGGATACCTCGGCGCTGACCGCTGGTGGTAATGACCTCGGCTTCGAGAATATTTTTGCGCGTCAGATCGAAGCTTTGGGCAAGCCTGGCGATATGGCCATCGGCATTTCAACTTCGGGAAATTCTGAAAACGTTTTGCGTGCTTTGCACGTTGCGAAAAGTATGGACATCACGCCGGCGGCGCTTGGTGGCAAAGACGGCGGAAAGTTGGTCGGCATTGCCAGCCCGTTGGTGATCGTGCCGAGCGAAACCACGGCGCGTATTCAGGAAATGCATATTATGCTTGGTCAGATGCTGTGCGGCGCATTGGAAATCGAGTTGGGATTGGTATGACGGATCGCTCCAACCTTATTCCATGGTTTGAAAAGCTTGAGGGTGCGCACATCCTCGTTGTTGGTGATGCGATGTTAGATCGTTTCGTCAGTGGCGATGTTGAACGAATTTCACCGGAAGCACCGATCCCGATCCTGCGGGTACGTCATGAGAGCGCAATGCCGGGTGGGGCAGGGAACGTGGTGCGGAACTTGGCCGCACTTGGTGCGTCGGCGACGTTTATCGGGGTTGCGGGAACGGATGCGGCTGCCGATGAATTGCAATCCGCGTTGGCGGCGCATGCTGGTGTGTCGGTTGATTTGATCGCTGATACGACACGACCGACGACGATTAAGGTGCGCTACCTTGCCGGCAGTCAGCAAATGCTGCGGACCGATTGGGAAGCGAGCGAACCGTTTTCAGAACAGATTGGCGATGCGGTTCTAAGCGCGGCACTGGCGGCGATCCCGAACTGCAACGCGGTGGTTTTGTCGGACTATGACAAGGGTGTGCTTGCCGATGGACGCGCCGCGAAAATTATTGCCGCTGCCAATAAAGCGGGCAAGCCGGTGATCGTCGATCCCAAGGGCGATGATTTCGGGCGTTACCCGGGGGCGGAATTGATTACGCCCAACCGCAAAGAGTTGGAACACGCGGCAAACACGACGGCTGGCGATGATGCTGCGATCACGGCAGCGGCGCTTTCGTTGATTTCAAAGCATTCACTCGGCGGTATGTTGGTGACAAGAAGCGCCGATGGTATGACTTTGATTGATGCTGATGGCAGCGCCCAGCATCTGGCCGCCGAAAGCCGCGAGGTGTTTGATGTTTCTGGCGCAGGCGACACGGTTGTTGCTGCGGTTGCGGCGATGATTGGTGCGGGCGCCATGGTCGCCGATGCTGCCCGCGTCGCCAACACTGCGGCCGGTATCGTCGTCGCGAAGGTCGGCACGGCGGTCGCGTACGCCTCTGAGGTTATTGCAGCTTTGCATCACCAAGATATCTCGGATGCCGAAGCTAAAGTGCTCACCGCAACTGAAGCCGTGGACCGCATCGCGCGGTGGCATCGACAGGGGCATAAGGTCGGCTTTACCAATGGATGTTTTGATTTATTACACCCGGGCCACGTCGCGCTGTTGGCGCAGGCGCGGGCTGCGTGTGACCGGTTGGTTGTCGGGCTGAACGCGGACGTATCGGTCAAGCGCCTCAAAGGTGACGAACGACCGGTGCAAAACGAAGCCGCGCGCAGCGCCGTGTTGGCCTCGTTGGGCTCGGTCGACCTAGTGGTGATTTTTTCTGAAGACACGCCTTATGAGTTGATCGGTGAATTACACCCGGATGTTTTAGTCAAAGGGGCCGATTACACCATCGACGAAGTCGTCGGTGCGGATCTGGTGCAGGGGTGGGGCGGGCAGGTCGTGTTGGCCGAGTTAAAACCCGGACATTCGACGACCGATACCATCCGCCGGATGAATACCCCCCCTAGAGAAACATAAGGCTATTTGATGTCGACGCCGTTGCCGCTCATTGACGTTGCCGTGTATGGAGTCATGTGGGCGGCTTTCGGGTTGGCGCATTCTTTGTTGGCGAGCGAGACCATCAAAGCATGCCTACATCGCTGGCTCGGTGCAGGGTATCGGCTGGCGTATAACGGTTTTGCCATTGTCACGCTGGTTGTCGTGTTCTGGGGCGGTCACGTAGTATTGGGTGATTTGCCTGCATATGACCTGTCCGGCACATATAAAGTTGTGCTGGGTGTGCTCGAAATTTCCGGTTGGTTTTTGATGTTTTGGGCGCTCGGTGGGTACGACCTTGGGCGGTTGGCTGGAACCGCGCAGGTACGTGCCGCTGAAGGCGGACGTCCGTTGGATGAAGACGAGCCGTTGCGCGTGGACGGTTTACATCGATATGTGCGCCATCCGCTTTATAGCGCTGTATTTCTTGTTTTATGGGGTGCCGTTTGGTCGCCGCTTGGTTTGATGACCGCATTTTTCGGCAGCATATACTTAGTCATCGGTACGTGGCTTGAAGAGCGCCGATTGATCGCACGTTATGGTGATGACTATGCTGCATACCGGGCGCGGGTGCCGGCGTTCATACCGTGGCGCGGTCGGGCTCGACTCTAGTTTCGGTCCGACAGGCCTGCTGGAAGCGAGTTGTCGTTTGCCGGCGCCGAAGTTCCGCGCTGAGGAGCGCTTGTTGCATCCGGCTGGATGGTCTCAAGTTTTTTTACGGCATCTTTTTTTGCATCTTCTATCGTCGCAAACAGACGCGAGAAGAAACCAGGATCACTATCGCCTCCGCCGTCGGAGTTGCCTGGCAAAATTAAGTCGCGGGGCGGGAGTCCGGCGTGCGCAGACATCATCACACTTTGCCATAGACGTGCAGGCATGCTGCCGCCGGTGACGCCCTTCATGGCTGCGCCATTATCGTTGCCGAGCCAAACGCCTGCGACATAATCCGCCGTATAGCCCATAAACCAGGCATCGCGATAATTCTGCGAGGTACCCGTTTTGCCGGCAGCGGGCCTGTCGAGTTTTGCGCCACGGCCTGTGCCACCATCAATCACGCCTTTCATCATGGCGTTCATCGATGCGATGTAGTTAGGTGCGACAACTTGGCCGAGTCCGCTGCCGCTGCGGCGATAAATAATGGCGCCGCCGCCATCGCGAATTTCTTCGATGCCAAAGGGAATAATGCCGTTGCCGCCGTTGGCGAACGCGGCATAAGCCGCCGTAATGTTGAGAAGTGTCGTCTCCGCCGTTCCCAAGGCAATCGAAGCATCGGGTTTGTCACCCGGGTCGAGGCCGAGTGCGCGGGCGGTTTTGGCGACCCGATCAATACCCGCCGCGAGCGCGATGCGCACGGCAACGGTATTTATCGATTTTGCGAGCCCCTGCGCCATGGTGACGTCGCCGATGTATTTGTTGTCGAAGTTGCCGGGCGACCAGGCCCCGATCCTAACCGGGGAGTCGCTAATGATATCGCTTGGAGTTATGCCGGACTCCAGGCCCGCTAAATAGACCACCGGCTTAAACGCAGAACCCGGTTGCCGGGAGGCCTGGGTCGCGCGATTGAATTGGCTGGCCCCGTAATCGCTGCCGCCAACCATGGCGCGCACCGCCCCGTCGAGGGACATCACAAGCACTGCGCCATCGCCCACATTACGCCCCTTTGCGGGACCTTTAAGCGTTTGGATCAAGCTTTGCTCGGCATCGTACTGCACTGTTGGCGATAACGTTGTTTTCACGATCAAGTCGCGATCGCGGGCGCCGACGTAATCGCGCACTTGATCCAATACCCAATCAACAAAGTAAGGGGCGCGGCGGCCAGGGCGGATGTTGTTTGCGGCCATGGTCTTCATGTGCGCTGCCTTGGCGTCGTTTTCGCTCAAATACCCTGCGGCAACCATATTCGAGAGCACAACCTTGGTGCGCGCATCTGCGCGTTCGTCGCTGCTGTGCGGGTTGTAACGGCTGGGGGCCTTCAACAGGCCGGCCAACATCGCCGATTGCCAGATGCTGAGGTCAACTGCCGGTACGCCAAAATATTTACGTGCCGCTGCATCGACGCCGTAGGTGCCGGCGCCCAAGTAAACCCGGTTTAGATAAAGTTCCAAGATTTGATCTTTGGAAAATCGATTTTCCAGCCAAAATGCCAGCATCACCTCTTGGATTTTGCGCTTTATCGTGCGCTCTGGGCTCAGGAATAGATTCTTCGCGACCTGCTGAGTGATGGTGCTGCCGCCCTGCACGATGTAGCCGGCGCGAATATTGATGACCATGGCCCGCGCAAGACCAATCAAGTCGATGCCGAAGTGGTCATAGAAACGGCGATCCTCTGTTGCCAGCACCGCTTGCGGCAGCGATGGCGGAAGGTCTTTCAGCCGAACGGGGATGCCATAAAGATCGCCGGCGGCGGCAAGCTCGCTACCGTCACTCGCCATGATCCAAACCGTTGGGCGGCGCGAAGGGGCGAGGCTGTCTTCGACATCTGGCAGGTCCGTATAAAACCAACCCACGGCGAACAGGCCAAGGATAAACGCCCAAACGCCAAGGGTTGCCGTCCATTTGCCAAGACGGCGCAATGCCGACGGGCGCGGGGTGTCGGTTTTTGTTGTACGGGCACGTGTGCTTTTACGTTTGGCCATGCTGCTTTATGCCCGGTGGGACGTTAGGATCGTGTTAATACGACAGGCATGTATTAAGGTAAAAATATGGAAGATTTTACACAAACCGTTCTTGGCCTCCCATGGAGAGATATTGGCGCGTCGACGCTTTTGACCACGATCATCCTGTTGGCCCGCTGGGGACCAAACGCACGATTACACCGGGCACATCATCACCATGCCCAATGGGATGATTTTGCCCCACAACATCGTTAACTTGAACATCCGCAAGCATTACGTTTTTCATACCTTTGCCATTACGATTGATGCGCTCGATAAATTGCGACCCAAAGAAGACTTAGCGTTTCTTTGTGACGAGATTGAGGCCGAATGGACGGCCTATGACGAAGAAGCGACGAAGTATTGGACCGGGGTCCGCCGTCATATGGCGCTTGATATCCGCAAGCCGGATCCGCAGGTGCGCATGCACACGACGGACCTTGCCCACGTCATGTTTGATATTCGACTGCTATGTCCGCGCGAGCAGGCGCTGTCTATTGAGCAGCGCGTCACGACGCGGTTTCTTACGCGTGTCCAAAAGCGGATGGATGCGGCAGCCGTGACGAAATCAGACGCGCCATAGACCAAACGCGCTGGCGCTTTAGCGATAAATATAGATCGGGCTGGTCCAGCAAAGCGTGCCGTCTTCCTGCGTCAAACGAATGAAGATCGGATTGTCACCCTCGGACTTTAGTTCAAGGCGTCTGGTAAGTGAAAATGTCCGATGTTTGTTTTCCGATGGCATCCGGAAGATTTTCAAATACCGCGGCAATACATCGCTTTGATCGAACACTTCGTCTTCAAAGCCAATTTCCTCAAGTGGCACGCCCGCTTTGACCAGCGGGGTTTCGATTTTCAGCGTGCCGGCGTAGGGATCTTTGACCCATACATCAAAGCCGCCGATGTTGCCGGTCGTGAGTGCGCGCCATGCAAGCTCGGTTTCCGAGACGATATCCAGGGTCTTGTCGCGATTAAAGAAGTTGATGGCTTTGGCTTCGATGATGGCATTGTCAGATAAATGCGCGGTACCGTCCCAAATTACCTGACGGAAACGACCGCGGTATTCAGCGCCTTCCCACATTACGCGTAAGCGGTTGCCGAGTTCTTCTTGAGTATAGGGTCGGACGGTCTCGATAAGGTCGAGACCGTTGAAAATGTCGACCCGTTCAATCGGGCTTGCGGCGTGAATGTCGATGTTAAAGTCAACCTCGCCGCTCGGCAGATGCACGATATCGCCCATCATCGCACTGTCAGATGTCTGGCTGTCTGTGGGGCCGTTCCGAGGGTCATCGTGATACAGGGTGCCGGCTTCCGTGAAATTTGCCTTCACGTCGATCATCATGCGGCCGCCGTGCCCGCCGGTGGTGGCATAGTGACGGCGTCGACGCATGCTTTCCATAATGGCGTCGCGGCTTAGTTCCGGTGCTAAAAAGCAGGTCAGCCCGCCGACGGCGCCGAACAACGACGCCCCCGGATAACTCGCGCCCGGGCGGCCTTTGTGGCCGTCGGAGTTGGCGACGATACCGATCCGATAGCCCATTTCAAAGGCATCTTGGACCAGCCATTCAAAAGTGCCCCAACTGGAATGCACTTCCATTGATTTCTCGAACCGCCCGTCATGGGCCATTTTGACGTCGGCGTATCTGCCGCCGCAGTGCGCGTAGCCGACTACGTCCCATTCTTTATCGCGGGCGAGGGCTTCGAACAATTCGGCAGCCGAGTTGCAGTCGGTGCTGATGTCCGAGCGGTCCGCGACCAACGCGTGGGATGAACGCCGCAGCGTGCGGCCTTCATCCGGGAAGTAAATGTTTCGGTCACCGCCAAGCCCGGTGTTGCCGGACCATTCGTAGCCCGGGATCGCGATGAATTCACCGGTTATGTCATAATGCGCGCACATATCATCAAGTTCGGACCAGAACGGGGATGTGATCTGGAAATCGTTACCCTGGTGGCCGGTGGCATCGACGAATGCGAGATCGCGGGCGAAACGGAAATATTCATCCGCGCTGCCGGTGCCGATGGTCTCTTCCGACTGACCGTGCAGGTCGCCCCAATAATGCTTGAGCGCCGGGGCATCGGCAAAGCGGATCGGGTTTGTGGTGGTCACGACATCGCCGTTTTCATCCAAGAATTCGATGCATGCATCGCCGGCAGCACTGCCGCTGAGCCCACTGACTTCGACGGCGCGGGTGCCGGGTTGGATGCTGACGCTGGCGGGCATGCCGTCAACCGGACCGTTGGCGCGCAGCTTGAACGTGCGATCACATTGATCAGACGGATTGCCCCATTTGTCTTCGCCCTTGAATTTGACGGAGAACGTTTCACCCACGGCGCGCAGGGTCGGTGCGACGGCGACATAGGTTTCAGGCGCGCCGGGTACGATGTGGATCGTCGGTTGGTTCGGCACCGGCTGGTAGCAATAGGTGGCGATCGGATCAATCAGGGTGTGGAATTCGTAGCTTTCTTCGCAGAACGTTTGCAATCGCATGCCGGGCGAGCCTTGCGACGTGTCGCCAAGCTTGACGGTGATGGTATCGCCTTCACGTAGAAAGCCGCGTACGACCTTGATGTATAACGCACGGTCCCACGGGCGGACGTTGCCCTTTGGATCGTAGTGATATTGCAGCACGGCATCGTTGGAGGCGGTAATCGTGGTGAAGTTCGGACCGGTCGGGTTCTCGAACTGGGGGCGTGTTTGATCGCTGGCGAAACGGAAGCAAATGCGGATCGAACCGGAATCGTCGATCCCGAATTTACCGGCGGTGTAAACGAGGGTGAAGGTTTGATAGCTGCCGGCTTCGAAATCACCGGTTGGACTTAATGCGACCGTGCCGACCTCGTGCATAGGAACGGTGGCATCGATAGGTGTGCTGACCAGGCCGCCGGCCGGCGCGCCTGCTGCATCGTCCGGGCTGCCAAGCGGTTGCTCCGACATAGCTGATATCTCTCCAAAATCGCCGACCGTTTATGGCCGATCCCCTCATCATCAGCTATACGTTACGGCGGCGCTTATCCCCAATCAAGCGAGGGGTTTTCAAGGTTCATGACCGGAACTCATGCTTTTTGCCTAATGATTTGGATGTTGCATGGTCGGCATGGCATCGCCGCGGTTCAAAACCCCAACGTCGAGCGTTTTTGTATGGCCGGTTTCGAATGTGAAGGTCATTTCAATGTGCGAAGCACTTTTGGCGCCGACTGTCGGACCAATCAGCATCAAATGCAGGCCGTTTGGTTCAAACGTCACCATCTCACCGGCCGGAATATCAATCGTCGACAATGCGCGCATTTTTGAAACGCCGCCTTCAAGATAGCTCTCATGAATTTCAACGCGCTCAAACATGGGGCTGGAAACGCGAGTTAAGCGCTGCAACTGATCCGACTGATTGTGTAGCGTCACATAGCCCGCCATGACGCGCGCCGTCGGCGGCGCTGCGCGCACCCATGGTGCCATGATCATGACCGCGTCGTCTGACATATCGTGCGTGTGCTTTGCCGGGTCGGCGTTCGTCGGTATCGCGAAGACAAAAAGGCTGATCACTGCAAATGCGCGCAATAAGGTTGATGGTCCGGACATGATGGGAACTCCTGGTGATGAATTGCGCGCACACTAAGCCTGAGACGGGGTTGGGTCCAGCATTGCGGTGGGGTGTCATTTTGAGGGATTTTCTGAGCATTTGATTGACTTTTGGCCGAAATTAACGCATCATGAAACAACGAGATACATTTGATGCGTGTTACCTAAAATTATGCGGACTACCGCTTAGCTTAGTTATCCCCTGAGAATGTTATCGTTAACATGCGTTTGGCTACACGGTGTGGCGCGGCGCAACCAATTGTCAGAGGAATATCGACATGGCTAAAGGTACCGTGAAGTGGTTCAACACCACCAAAGGTTATGGTTTTATTGAGCCGGAAGACGGCTCCAAGGATGCATTCGTTCACATTTCGGCTGTTGAGCGTGCGGGCATGAATTCGCTGCGCGAAGGCCAGAAGGTGTCTTACGAACTGCAAGAAGGCCGCAACGGTAAGTCGTCCGCCGAGGATCTCGTCGCGCTCGACTAACACCGCAATGCGCTTTTAAAGGAAACCGCCGTCGGCATCGTTCGATGGCGGTTTTTCTTTCTGCGCATGGTTTTGATTGCGCTATAGACCACGTTGCGGTTTGTGCGCTTGGGATTATTGGTGCGACGCATCCAGGATTATCGGTAGCAACGCATTTGGGAAGCGGCGTTCCAAGGTGACCGCGTAGAAAGTTTCAAACACCCCCTTTAAGGGGTAAGCCTCTATCAACTGTCCACTCGACAGCTCGTCCTGCACGACAACCGGCGGCAACACGGCGATACCGATATCTTCACGTGCGAGCAAGCGCATCATGGCCATATCGTCTGCTTCTGCGACGACGTTTGGCCTCACACCCAGCCTTTGGATCAGTGCGTCAAAGCCGGTTCGTATTGAGCCGTGCGTTGTCGGAAGTATCAGCGGATGCTGGCTGAGCACCTCTTTGAGCGAGCCTTTTTTGCCCAGGCGCTTCGGCGTGCCAATGACGCTGACTTGCTGTTCAGAAAGGCGGTGTGATCTGAACGTTGCGGCATGGCCACTGCCTGTGGCCGTGTTCAACAACACGACATCGAGCGCAAGCGCCTCCAATTCTTCAAGCAGGTCTTTTGGGCTGCCGGATCTTAGAACAATGCTCGCATTGCTCTGTTCCAGAACGGGGCGCAGCAGACCAATCTGAAAGTTCCTGGACAACGTTGCCATTGCGCCGACCCGAAGCACGGGGCGGGTCGCGATATTTCCTGCCAGGGTGCCAACAAGTTCGTCGCCCGCCGCAAAGATTGCATCCGCATGATCGAGTGCGATCCGGCCCGCTTCGGTTAAATGCAGTCGCCGCCCTTTGCGGTCAAATAACGAATGGCCGAGCTGTTCTTCAAGTTTGCGGATCTGCACCGACAGTGCCGACTGTGAGATATTTAATTGATCTGCAGCATGCGTCAGATTTCCATCATGCGCGACCGCCCAAAAATACCGAAGATGCTTAAAATTGATCTGTACCATTGTTCATAAAAATAGAATATTTTATTTCTAATAATCAATTTTTATTATTTAAATAATGTCACGCGCCCCGCACCTTAGCGTATTAATCGTCAACGGGATTTAGAACGGTCGTATCGGCGATGGACATCATCAGGTTTAGTGAGCTAACAGAAAGTACCTGGAAGAATGGAGGCGGGATTACCCGCGAAATCGCCTGCGCGACCCTCGGCGAAAACCGAATATGGCGGTTAAGTATGGCAGATGTCACATGTGATGGGCCATTTTCCGCGTTCGCTGAATATGTTCGGATTCTCACAGTCGTGAAAGGTCAGGGCATGGTGTTGCAGAATGACGGTGGCAACATTGATGCGGATCTTTGGCATCCTGTCCAGTTCAGCGGTGCTTTGAACGTAAATGCGCAGCTAAAATCGGGCCCCTCAACCAATTTAAACCTCATGTTTAATCCGGCGTATTGCACCGGGGATGTCACGGCGCTCCATGGCCCGTGCAATAGGTCATTGGCCTTGGCCGAACAGCGCCTATTTGCCGTGCATAGCTTGGCGGGCGCCTTGGGGGTGAATGGGTGTTCGCCGCTTTTGCCGGGCGATACGGCGATCATCACTTCGGATGTTGGCCAGGTGGACTTGGCCGATGGCGACGCAGCACTGTTGATCCAAATAGATTTAAGCCGTCACGTCAGTTCCAATTCCGTGGTCTTCACCGCACGCCTTTAGCCGCGCGCCGGTGGTGCCGTGTCTGCATAGGCCGAAGAGTCGTATGACTCCGTATCCATCAGCGCATCCAGCCAGTAACCGGAACTGATGACCTCAATCTGCATCGCATCGTCACTCAGCGGATGCGTGTTGACAATCCACACCACTTCGCTGGCATTCGGAAAAGACGTTCCGACAAGTTCGTCATGATATAAGCGATGCAGGGCCGCTCGGTCATCCATGCCGTCGGCCAGCAGACGAGCCAGAAATGACTCGTTCAGTGCTGGCGTCAAAAGTGCTTTGGAGCGGGCGTCGTTGGCGGTGACGCTTAAGACAACACGAACTGCATCGGGCTTCGGGAACGAGCCCGGAAAAGCGGCATAGAGCAAACTGCCGGCGTTGAACATCCGCTCGTGCAGCGATGAGTCTGCATATTCTTCCCATAGCTTTTCATCAAGCATCTCCGTTGCGGCATTCCGCATCTGCCCGTCGCGAAGAATATCGGACATATCGTGTTTCAACACATGATAAGCCGCGTCCGCAGGTTTGTGATCCTGCAAAGACATCAGGCACATTTCGCGCTTTTCGTCGTCGCTCAATCCAGACTGATCGCCATATTCCAGGGCGTCGAGGAGGGTTGTATACTGTTCGGCTGTGCGGGCGCCCTCTATTTCAAGAATGTTCGAGAAACTGAGCACCTGAACATGAAAAGAATTTCCCAATCACTTGGACCTTCAAAGAAGAAATAAGTTGTACGAATGCATCAGGGCGAAATTGGTGGGCCCGGCAGGACTCGAACCTGCAACCAGACGGTTATGAGCCGTCGGCTCTAACCAGTTGAGCTACAGGCCCACCGTGTCGGCACGTATGCGGACCGGGAACAGATACCCAACCGACTGCCTTATGTCACGCGCTTCTATGCTGAATGCAGCCTGGCAGTCACATGTGGATACGAAAAAAGGAGATGCCCCGGCATCTCCTTTTCCAAATTCGGTCGTGACGAGAAGATCAGTAGTCCAAGAAGCTCCGCAGTTTGCGGGACCGGGACGGGTGTTTGAGTTTGCGCAACGCCTTGGCTTCGATCTGACGAATACGCTCGCGTGTCACCGAAAACTGCTGGCCGACCTCTTCGAGGGTGTGATCGGTATTCATGCCGATGCCGAAACGCATCCGCAGCACGCGTTCTTCACGCGGCGTCAGGCTGGCGAGCACGCGGGTCGTGGTTTCGCGCAGATTGGCCTGAATGGCGGCGTCCAGCGGTTGCACGGCCAGCTTGTCTTCGATGAAGTCGCCGAGGTGGCTGTCTTCTTCGTCGCCAATCGGGGTTTCCAGCGAAATCGGCTCTTTTGCGATCTTCAACACCTTGCGCACTTTTTCGAGCGGCATGGAGAGCTTGGTTGCCAATTCTTCCGGCGTCGGCTCGCGACCGATTTCATGCAACATCTGGCGCGACGTGCGGACCAGCTTGTTGATGGTCTCGATCATGTGCACCGGAATACGAATGGTGCGAGCCTGATCGGCAATCGACCGCGTGATCGCTTGGCGAATCCACCAAGTGGCATAGGTCGAGAATTTATAGCCACGACGGTATTCAAACTTATCAACGGCCTTCATCAGGCCGATGTTGCCTTCTTGGATCAGGTCCAGGAACTGCAGGCCACGGTTGGTATATTTTTTAGCAATCGAGATCACGAGACGAAGGTTTGCCTCGATCATTTCCTTTTTCGCTTTTGCAGCCTCGCGCTCGCCTTTTTGCACGATACCGACGATGCGACGGAATTCCATGATCGGCAGGCCAACGGCGGAGGAAACCTCAGCGACGTCGGCACGGATTTCTTTGACCTCGTCACGATAACGTTCGGCAAAGCGCTGCCAGTTTTTGGTCGGCATCTTGGCGCACCGCTTGAGCCAATCAGGATCAAGCTCGCTGCCGCGGTATTGTTCAAGGAAGTCATCGCGGCGCACCCGCGACGAAGTCGCCATACGCAACAACTTACCTTCAAGCCCAACCAAGCGACGATTGAGGCCATACAATTGATCGACCAGCGCTTCGATGCGGTCGTTGTTGAGGTGAACACCCTCCATCAATTCAATGAGTTCTTGGCGCAGCTTGGAATGGCGTTTTTCCTGCGACGATTTAAACTCGCCGCTGCCCTGCATCGCTTCGATGCGGATGATCTGCAGGCGTTGGAATTTTTTATAGGTCTTTGCGATCTCTTCAAACGTCTCGATGACTTCAGGTTTTAGTTTTTCTTCCTGAGCCGCGAGCGACATGTTGATTTGATCGTCATCATCTTCGTCATCATCTTCGTCGTCGGGTTTGTCGGTGCTTTCTTCGCCGTCTTCAGACTTCGCCTTTTTGTCATCGGATTTGTCATCTGCAGCAGCGGTTTTTTTATCTTCCGGTGCTTTTACCTCAGCGGTTTTCGCTGTCGTCGACTCGCTGTCGTCGCTGTCATCATCATTATCGGTTGCAACGGGGGGTTGGCCTGGGCCACCGCCCATGGTGGCGTCCAGATCGATCACATCGCGCAGTAGAATTTCTTCAGCGACCAGCGCATCGTGCCAACGTACGATGGCTTGGATCGTTAACGGGCTCTCGCAGATCCCGCCGATCATCATGTCGCGGCCGGCTTCGATCCGCTTGGCGATGGCGATTTCGCCCTCGCGTGACAGCAGTTCCACCGAACCCATTTCGCGGAGATACATGCGCACCGGATCGTCGGTACGGCCTAGGTCGCTTTCATCGACGTTTCCGGACGCAGAGGCCGTTTCTTTCGGCTCGTCCTCTTCATCGTCGTCGGTCGCGCTCATCGTTTTGGTCTCGGCGGCAGCGTCTTCCTGCTCTTCGTTCTCCACGACGTTGATGCCCATTTCGGACAGCATCGCCATGGTATCTTCGATTTGCTCGGAGCTGACCTCTTCGGGCGGCAGTGCGGCGTTCAGTTCGTCATAGGTGACGTACCCGCGCTCCTTACCCTTGGTCACCATCTTTTTGACGGCGGCGCCCATGGTGTCCAAAAGCGGACCGTCTGCGTTTCCGTCGCGGGCGTCCCGCGCTTCGCTTGCTTGTGCTTTAGCCAATATCAAAACCCCTCAGCGTCCGCGCCGATGATCGGCGTCGGAACCCCGCAAACTTCATGTGACTTTCAATGCTTTAACGCGTTCAAAAGCCATCGCTGACGTATCTTCCCCCAGAGCCGCTTCGACCTTTTGTAACTCGGTCTCGACGGACTTCGCCGTCAATCTTTCAAACGTATCAATCCAACCTGCCAGCACTTCTTCGATGGGCGTGTCCTCGCGCGCAAATCGCGCATGCATGTACACGCTGCTGCTCAAAAGTGCCTGTAGGGTCGTTGAAAACCCTTCAGACAGAAGGTGGGCGCGCAGAGCTTCGGAATCAAGTCCGTCGTCCGCAGCGAGGCTGTTTAAGGCCTGCTGGCGTAACTTGTCAAGCTCAGGCGCTGAAAACTCAACGGTTCCAAGGTGTTCTTCGACCTCATCAAAGATATTGGGATGATTGATCAGCGCTGCCAGCAAGATTCTTTCGCGGAGTTGATCTGCGGGCGCGGCTTTTGACGTCTCGGCGCGGGCATCCATATCCACGGCGCCTTCTGTTTTACGGTTAAATTTCCCGCCTTTACGCCATTTGTCCTTGCCCCATTGGCCCTTGTTGCTGTTTTGGCCGACAGCCGCGTTGGGCGGTGGACGGTCCCCCCAAAGTTTTCGGGTAAAATAGTCGGAAAAATGACGGCGAAACGTGGCGTCAGAGATATCCCGCGCTTTGTCATCCAGCTTTTTTTGCACATCGGCACGATCTTCGGGGCTGGTTGGCATGCGCCCACCGGTCACTTCGCGCCAAATCAGTTCAGAAAGCGGTGCCGCCTGGTCGAGCAATTCATCGAATGCGGCGCGGCCTTGCTTTTGGACCACACTGTCCGGGTCTTCGCCGGGAGGCAGGAGCGCGAAGCGGAGCGCCATGCCGGCCTGCATGATCGGCAACGCCCGTTCTGCGGCGCGAAATGCGGCGCGTTGGCCCGCCGTGTCGCCGTCAAAGCACAACACAGGCTCGCGCACCACGCGCCAGAGGTCTTTGAGATGGTCATCGGTTAAGGCGGTGCCGAGTGGGGCCACCGCATAATCCAGCCCGCCCCGGTCGAGGCCGATGACATCCATATAGCCTTCACACACGATCATCCGGCCTGCTTTGCGGGCGGGGGCGGCAGCGCGATGAATGCCATACAAAGCGTGACGCTTTTTAAACACCGGTGTTTCCGGGCTGTTGAGGTATTTCGGCTCGCCGTCGCCGATGATCCGCCCACCGAACGCGATCACTTGGCCGCGACGGTCTTGGATCGGAAAGATTACCCGCCCGCGAAACCAATCATAAGGTGAGCCGTTGTCCGGCACGCGCAGCAGGCCAGCCTCGATCAGCAATGCGTCCGGTACGTTTTCGCGCGCCATAAACGCTTTCAGTGCGCCGCGCCCATCGGGCGCATAGCCGAGCCGCCATTTTTTGATCAGCGCGTCATCTAAACCGCGACGGCGCAGGTATTCTAGGCCCGCCTTGCCCTCGGGTGCGCGGAGGGTTCTTTCGAAGAACGCACAGGCCATCTCGTTGACCTCGGTCAGGCCTTTGCGTTTTTCTTGGCGTGCGCGGTCTTCGGGGGTGTCTTGTGGCATTTCCAGGCCGGCTTCCGCGGCCAGTTGTTCGACGGCCTGCGGGAACGCCAGACCCTCCACCTCAATCAGCCAGGTAAATATATCGCCTGAATTTTCGGTCGAAAAACACTTATAAAAGCCTTTGTCTTCCATCACGTGGAAGGACGGCGTTTTTTCTTTGGTGAAGGGGGATAAGCCCCAAAAATCGCCCCGCGCGCGTTCTTTTAAGCGCACAGTTCGCCCGACGACATCGACGATCGAGACGCGTCTGCGAATTTCGTCAAGGAATTCGGGACTAAAATTCATGCGGGCTCCGGGTACGGCATGCACGCAAAGCTGCGCACAGAGGACGACCTAACATAGCACATGTAATGTAGTCTGCCCGGCCCGCTTCGCAAAGCGTCTAGGCATGAGGGTTATCCCGAGATTTTGCAGTTTATCCACAGGCCGCCCTGCGGCGCGCGGTGGATTATGCCGTCAGACGTTCTTTGACGTTACCGGATACCCGTGAAAAGTCCATGCGCCCGGCGTAGTTCTCTTTTAAGAAGCTCATCACCTTGCCCATGTCTTTGATGCAGTCAGCACCGCTTTTGCTGATTGCTTCGTTGATTGCCGCATCGACTTCGTCCGCAGACAGCTGTTTCGGTAAAAACGTCTCAATACATGCAATTTCTTCGGCTTCTTGCTGCGCGAGATCGGCACGACCGCCCTTCGAATAGGCTTCGATGCTGTCGCGGCGCTGCTTTACCATGGATTGCAGAAGGCCGAGGATCTCAGAATCCGGGATGCCATCTCTGTTGCCGTTGCTGCGTGCCTGGATATCGCGATCCTTGAGGGCCGCGTTGATCAGGCGAATGGTCGAAACCTTGCGCAATTCTTTGGCGCGCATGGCGGTTTTGAGCATGTCATTTAACTGCTGGCGGAGCATGGAATCACCTATCAATCTAACGAAGCGGCGGACGATAACGTAAAAGCATTCAAATAACAACGCGAATTAGTCTTGTAACCCATTGTTTTTAAATGATAAAAATAATCGGCTGTGGCGCTTGACTGATCTCCAGTGTTTGCTTATACCCCGTCCAATCTCAACCAGACCGGGTTGGCCATTACCGTGAGCGATCAAATAGACACCTCCGCACCCAAAAACAAGGGTGCGGAATCTTTGTGCGCGCCAGAGTCTCCCTCTGAGCTTGCTGAAGCCCCCAAGGGTGCTACCGCCGTCATCGTGCTCGGCGACGGCACCATTATTTGGGGCCGTGGCATCGGCGCTGCGGGATCATCCGTCGGCGAGGTGTGCTTCAACACCTCAATGACCGGCTATCAGGAAATCCTGACCGATCCCAGTTACGCCGGTCAAATCATCACCTTCACGTTTCCGCACATCGGCAACGTGGGCACCAATCCCGAAGATATCGAAACCATCACACCGGTAGCGCGCGGCCTTATTCTCCGTGCCGATATCACCGAGCCTGGGAACTGGCGCGACACCCAGCATTTGGATGGCTGGTTGAAGTCGCACAATTTGGTCGGTGTGTCCGGCATCGACACCCGGCGCCTGACGCGGCGTATTCGCGACGGTGGCGCACCCAATGGGGTGATCTGTCATGCACCGGACGGCGTGTTTGATATTCCGGCGTTGCTCGCCGAAGCCCAGGCGTGGCCCGGCCTTGAAGGCATGGACCTGGCCAAAGACGTGACCTGCCGGCAAAGCTACGGTTGGGATGAAACCCGCTGGGTGCTGGGCTCCGGTTTCGGCAAGCTGGAAAATCCGAAATACAACGTCGTCGCCATCGACTACGGCATCAAGCTTAACATTCTGCGCTGCTTGGCGAGCGCCGGCTGTAAAGTCACGGTCGTGCCGGCATCTGCCAGCGCCGAAGACATCATGAGCCACAATCCGGACGGCATCTTTTTGTCGAACGGTCCGGGCGATCCTGCCGCCACCGGCGAATATGCGGTGCCTGTGCTGCAAGATCTTCTTAAGACCGGCAAGCCGATCTTTGGCATATGCTTAGGCCACCAATTGCTGGCCCGCGCGCTCGGCTGCACGACATCGAAAATGCATCAGGGCCACCGCGGCGCCAATCAACCGGTGCAGGACCTGGAAACGCGCCGCGTCGAAATCACCAGCCAAAACCACGGCTTCGCGGTTGACGGCAAAAACCTGCCAAAAGGCGTCTCCGAGACCCACGTATCGTTGTTCGACGGTTCTAACGAAGGCATCAAGTGGGACGGCCATCCGGTATTTTCTGTCCAATACCACCCGGAAGCGTCCCCGGGCCCCACCGACAGCCACTATTTATTCGAACGCTTCACCAAACTGATGGACGAGGCGTGATGATCTCCCGACCGACCGTCGATTACGAAATCGCCGAAAAGTTAATTTTATTTCGCCTTCATCTCGCTTTGGTGAAATTTGAAAATATCAATACGGAAATTGGTATGTTGGGGACTAAAGTAGGTGTCCCAACGCAGCTTTCGAATATTTGTGCCCAAAGATTAGTTCAGAGATCTTTTGTTGATATTGAGAGTGTTTCAAGTCTAATGGAGCATCCTCAAACGGGAGATCTTGTTGACTATGAAGAGAAGCGATTGAGTATTACTGAGGAAGGTATCAAAGAAGTTGAGGGGTGGTCGGATGATAGCTATCAGGCGATTGCATATCGAGCTTTGTTGTCGCCAGACGACACTGAGGATGAAGTTAATCAAAAACTAGAAGACAATATGCTTTCTAGTTTGAGGGGCATTGCACCGGCAGCAAATCGGTTCGTTTTAAAATCAGATAATGAAGACGTATGGAATGAAGCGAAGGCTTCGTTAAATGACGTTATTAATGCCCTAGAGAGTGAAAAATCATTAGATAATGAATTGGGCTCAGAAAAGCCCGCTGTTTTGAATGCGCTCAAATCAGCAAGAGCCCTTTTTGACGATACGAAAATGAAAATTGATATCGCGGTAGCGCTCATGGTTGAGCCATTGAAAGTGCTTGCTGTGCGTTATGAACAAACGGCTGCTGGTGCAGTGCTTACGACAGCTTTGGCAGTTATCGCGAAGTTTCTAGGATTATTATGACTTTTTCCTCACGCTCGTTATTTCTGCGCAGGCGTGAATCCATGCTCCGGGTAGCGATAGATTTCCGCCTACGGGAGAATGGCGACGTTGGTGTGCGAAGTAATAACGGGGATTTCAAAAAATTCCCTCCCCCCTCGAGTGGGAGGGTTTGGGTGGCGGGGCTTTGGGCGCGTTGCTTGGTGGCTTTCTTTTTGGACTCCCCTCCTCCTCAGTCCTCCCCCTCGAGGGGGGAGGCTTTTCTTTTGGCGGCTGACGCTGATAGCATTTATGCATGGCCAACGAGAATGCGTGCAGCTTACGTTAGAACCCGACCGAAGCGGAAAAGCGGCCTGGGGCGCGGGTGCGGCGTAAGCAAGTGGACGGTGCGCGGTTCCAACGCCAAGTCCCGATGGGACCATATATCGTCGATTTCTTCTGCCCAGATGCCAAACTCATCATTGAACTTGATGACGGGTAATACGCCGAGCAAGCCGATGCCGATGCGCGCCGCACCGATTGGCTGCAGGTGCGCCGCTACACAGTTGTCCGGTTTTGGAACAACGACATTTTCGAAGACATCGAGGGCGTCTTGGCGTCGATATCCAGCCATCTTCGGGACGGTTGATCGTGCGACGCAGGCCCCCTCCCTAGCCCTCCCCCTCGAGGGGGGGCGTGACTGAGTCGGGAATCAACAATGCCTAAACGTACAGATATTAAATCGATCATGATCATCGGCGCGGGGCCGATTATTATCGGTCAGGCGTGCGAGTTTGATTATTCGGGTGCACAGGCGTGTAAGGCGCTGCGTGAAGAGGGCTATCGGGTGATCTTGGTGAACTCCAACCCGGCCACCATCATGACGGACCCGTCGATGGCGGACGCGACCTATATCGAGCCGATCACGCCGGAATTTCTGGAAAATATCATTGCCAAGGAACGTCCGGACGCATTGCTGCCGACGATGGGTGGGCAGACCGGCCTGAACGCGGGCATGGCGCTGGCGGAGCTCGGTGTCTTGGAAAAATACGGCGTTGAGCTGATCGGCGCCAATGCCGAGGTGATCGCCAAGGCCGAAGACCGGCTGCTGTTCCGCGATGCGATGACGAAAATTGGTCTCGGTACGCCGAAGTCGGAAGTCTTCACGGGCGAGTACGAGTTGATCGAAATTCCCGATCAAGGCGGCAACACCAAAGAAATGACTGTGCTGTCGTCGGCGTCCAAGCAAAAGGCGCTGGTCGCATTGCAGTCGGTAGGCTTGCCGGCTGTTATTCGCCCGGCCTTTACCTTGGGCGGCACCGGTGGGGGGATTGCCTACACCGCTGAAGAATATGAGCGCATCGTCACGTCCGGCGTGTTGGCGTCGCCGATCAACCAAGTATTGATCGAAGAAAGCGTGCTCGGCTGGAAAGAGTTTGAGATGGAGGTCGTCCGCGACCGTGCGGACAACTGCATCATCATCTGTTCCATCGAAAACGTCGATCCGATGGGCGTGCATACGGGGGACTCCATTACCGTCGCCCCGGCGCTGACGCTGACCGACAAAGAATATCAAATCATGCGCGATGCCTCGATTGCGGTGTTGCGTGAAATTGGCGTCGATACCGGCGGCTCGAACGTGCAGTTCGCCGTCAACCCGGAAGATGGCCGCTTGGTCGTGATCGAAATGAACCCGCGTGTGTCGCGCTCGTCGGCATTGGCGTCAAAAGCGACCGGCTTCCCGATTGCCAAGGTGGCGGCGAAGCTGGCCTGCGGCTATACGCTGGATGAATTGCAGAACGATATCACCGGTGTGACGCCGGCATCGTTCGAACCGACCATCGACTATGTGGTCGTCAAAATCCCGCGCTTCACGTTTGAAAAATTCCCGGGCACCGAAGCCTTGTTGTCGACGTCGATGAAGTCTGTCGGTGAAGCGATGGCGATGGGTCGGACCTTCGAAGAAGCGCTGCAGAAGGGCTATCGGTCGATGGAGACCGGCTTGAACGGCCTCAATGAGATCGAGATTGAAGGCGGCGTCAAATCCGACGGCAGCATGGACAAAGACGTGATCAAAGCAGTGCTCAGTGAAGCACGTCCGGACCGTTTGCGTTATTTGGCGCAAGCGATGCGCTTAGGCATGTCGCTCGAAGACATTGCTGCGGCCAGCCATTACGACATGTGGTTCTTGCAGCGCATCGAAAACATCGTCAATGCCGAGGCCGAGGTTCGCGCCAATGGTTTGCCCGTTGACATGCAGGGCATGGCACGATTGAAGAAAATGGGTTTTTCAGACGAGCGTTTGGCCGAGTTGGTCGACGTTCAACCGACGGACGTTGCTAAGGCACGCCGCGCACTCAATGTGTTGCCGGTCTATAAACGGGTCGACACCTGTGCCGCCGAATTCGCCTCGCAGACGTCGTACATGTACGGCTGCTATGAGGGTGATGGCCTAAATGCGCCGGAGTGCGAGTCCAATCCGACCGACCGTGAAAAGGTTGCGATTTTAGGCGGCGGGCCGAACCGCATCGGGCAGGGGATCGAATTCGATTACTGCTGTGTGCACGCGGCCTATGCGCTGAAAGAAGCCGGTTACGAGACCATCATGATCAACTGCAATCCGGAAACCGTGTCGACCGATTACGACACGTCGGATCGTTTGTACTTCGAGCCGCTGACCGCCGAAGACGTAATCGAGGTTTTGCGTAAAGAACAAAGCAACGGCACGCTCAAGGGCGTGATCGTGCAGTTGGGCGGGCAGACGCCGCTGAAACTGGCGGCGGCCCTCGAAGAAGAAGGCATCCCGATTCTCGGTACTTCGCCAGACGCTATCGACTTAGCCGAAGACCGTGAGCGCTTCCAGGTACTGCTTCAGGAAACTGGGCTCTTGCAGCCTGCCAACGGTTTGGCGCGTTCCATGTACGAAGCCAAAGCGGTGGCGCAAAAAATCGGCTATCCGCTGGTGATCCGCCCAAGCTATGTGCTAGGCGGCCGCGCCATGGAGATCGTTCACGACGACACAGCGCTCGATCGCTATATGCGCGAAGCCGTGGTGGTATCCGGCACCAGCCCCGTGTTGTTGGACAGCTATCTGCAAGATGCCATCGAAGTTGACGTGGATGCGTTGTGTGACGGTGAGAATGTTTATGTTGCCGGCATCATGCAGCACATCGAAGAAGCCGGCATCCATTCCGGTGACAGCGCATGCTCGTTGCCGCCGTTCTCGCTCAGTGACGCGATCATCGAGGAGCTTGAGGTGCAGGCCAAAGTGTTGGCCAAGGCGCTCAGCGTGGTCGGCTTGATGAACGTGCAGTTCGCCATCAAAGACAACGATATTTATATTCTCGAAGTGAACCCGCGCGCCTCGCGTACCGTACCGTTCGTTGCCAAAGCAACCGGCGTGCCGATTGCAAAAATTGCGGCGCGCTTGATGGCAGGCGAGAAGCTCTCGTCGTTTACGTTGCCGGTGTTGGGGGCGTTGGACCACATTGCCGTTAAAGAAGCCGTGTTCCCATTCTCGCGCTTCCCAGGTGTCGACACGTTGCTCGGCCCGGAAATGAAATCCACCGGCGAGGTGATGGGCATCGACAAAGACTTCAGCTTGGCGTTCGCAAAGTCGCAGTTGGGCGCAGGCATGGTTTTGCCGACATCGGGCACCGTGTTTATCTCGGTCCGTGACCACGATAAGGACAAAGCGCTCGTCGTCGCGCAGACATTAGCCGAGATCGGCTTTAAGGTGATGGCGACGGGCGGCACGCAGCGGTTTTTGGAAGAAAACGGGGTGCCGGCGTCTAAGGTGAATAAGGTTTTAGAAGGCCGTCCGCATTGCGTTGATGCACTTAGCAATGGCGACGTGCAGCTGGTCATCAACACCACCGACGGCGCGCAATCGATTGCCGATAGTTATTCGATCCGTCGTACGGCGCTGGTTCAAGCGGTGCCGCACTACACGACGATGACGGCCGCGCTGGCTGCCGCACAGGCAATTGCAGCCATTCGTGCTGCCGGTGGTAGCGGCGGGCTTGAAGTTGCGCCCCTGCAAGCGTATTTTAAAGCCTCGTATTAGGGCTTTCCTGAAATGAGAACTGGTGGCTGGTCACCTTTTAGGTGACGGGCTTAGTTTTAGTTCGGCTTTTTGAGTGACGAGGAGGGCTGCACACGCAGCCAAGACGCTATGGAACGTGTACCGATGACCCGGGAGGGCTTAACTGTCCTCGAACATGAACTGCGACGCCTCAAGTCTGAGGAGCGCCCCGCCGTGATCAAAGCGATCGCTGAAGCACGCGAACACGGCGACCTGTCTGAGAATGCTGAATACCATGCGGCCCGTGAACGTCAGAGCTTCATCGAAGGCCGCATTGCTGAACTCGAAGACGTTACCAGTCGCGCCGAGGCAATTGATACGTCTGAGATGTCGGGCGATACCGTGCGCTTTGGCGCGCATGTGTTAGTTGCCGACACGGATACCGACGAAGAGACCGAATACCGCATTGTTGGTGCCATGGAAGCGGATTTGGAACTCGGCAAGATTTCCGTGACCTCGCCGTTAGCCCGCGCCTTGATCGGCAAGACCATCGGCGACGTCGTCGAAGTGGCGACGCCGGGCGGCGGCAAATCCTATGAAATCTGCAAAGTCCTTTGGAAAAACTAGGCTTTTAGCGGCTTAGTTTCTGGTCACGCTTCGTCATCTTCATCATGCAGCACGTCGGTGTTGATCGGCACGCCCGGCAGGTTTTTCGATGTCCGGATGGTTTCCAGCGTCGATACGGTGGTGACGTGGGGGGCTTCGGTAATGCCCATGGTCAGCTTGTCGCGATGTTCTTTGTCGCGCGCCACAATCTTCAATAAAAAGTCGCCGCCGCCGCGAATCATGTGGCATTCGCGGATTTCCGGCCAGTCGGCCATGAGATCTTCGAAACTTTTGAGGACGGCCTGTGATTGGCTGTCGAGCCCGACCAAGGCAAAATAAACTTCCTTGAAGCCCATCAGTGCGCCGTCGATCTCGGCATGATAGCCGTGGACGTAGCCGGATTCTTCGAGTGCGCGGACGCGGCGTAGGCACGGCGGCGCGGAAATGCCGGCGCGTTGCGACAGCTCGACATTGGTCATGCGACCGTCATCTTGAAGATCACGGAGAATCCGTAAATCGATGGCGTCGAGTTTCACCCGTTGCACAGAACACCCCCATTGTTTAGATGCTATCTCGTTACACCAAGGCGGCTTCACGCGCAATATCCTTGCGCAACATAATTCCCCGCTTTGATTATCCGCCTCCATCGTTGCGTCCAGCAGCGGAACGGCTTATTTAGGGAGGCTCACGCATTTAATGGTTAATTTTGCACGCCCATAGACCCTCAGGAGCCTCCAATGCCAGAGCAGCGCCACACAAAAGTTTTGATCATCGGTTCCGGTGCGGCAGGCTATACGGCGGCTATTTATGCAGCGCGGGCGAATTTGAAGCCTGTTTTGGTCCGCGGCATGCAGCCGGGTGGGCAACTGACAATCACAACCGAGGTAGAGAACTATCCGGGCTTTGCGGAAGTCATTCAGGGCCCTTGGCTGATGGACCAGATGTTCGAGCAAGCCAAGAACGTCGGCACCGAGATGATTGAAGACACCATTGTTTCCGTCGATATGAGCAAGCGTCCGTTCACCGCCGTCGGCGACGGCGGCAATGTCTATACCGGCGACACGTTGATCATTGCGACTGGCGCCAGCGCGCGGTGGCTCGGCCTCGACAGCGAAAAAGCGTTCATGGGGGCGGGCGTGTCGGCATGTGCGACCTGCGACGGGTTTTTCTATCGCAACAAGGCGGTCGCGGTAATCGGCGGCGGCAACACGGCGGTCGAAGAAGCGCTGTTTCTGACGAACTTCGCCAGCAAGGTCTATTTGGTGCACCGTCGTGACGAGTTGCGTGCGGAAAAAATCATGCAAGACCGCCTGTTCAAACACGAAAAGATCGAGGTGATCTGGGATCACACGTTGGATGAGGTTACCGGCGAGCAGAACCCCAAGGGCGTCACCGGTGCCAGATTAAAGCATTCGACCAGTGGCGAGATCAGAGAAATTGCCGTCGACGGCGTGTTCATCGCCATCGGCCACGACCCGAACACCAAATTGTTCGCGGGTCAGCTCGAGATGTACGAAGACGACTACATCAAGACCACGCCGGGCACCGCGCAAACGAGCCTGCCGGGTGTGTTCGCAGCCGGCGACGTGCAGGACCGTATCTATCGCCAAGCTGTAACGGCAGCCGGTACCGGCTGCATGGCTGCTTTAGAAGCGGAGCGCTTTTTGGCCGAGCACGAAGACGAAAGCGCTGCCGCGGCCGAATAATCGGCGCAGCTAACAGCCAAAAGGGGGCACGATGCCGATCGATTGGGATAAGCTTCGTGTCTTTCACGCGGTCGCGGAGGCGGGTAGCTTCACCCATGCGGGTGAGAAGCTGAATCTCAGCCAGTCTGCGATCAGCCGTCAGATCAGTGCCCTCGAACAAAGTCTCGGCACGCCGCTGTTTCACCGTCATGCGCGTGGTTTGTTGCTGACCGAGCAGGGCGAGACGCTACTTGAGACCGCGCGGAGCGTGTTCTCGCAGTTGGCGCGCGTGCAGGCGCAACTAGCTGAAAATAAACAACGTCCGCAAGGGCCGCTCAAGGTTTCGACGACGGTCGCTTTCGGCTCGGTATTTCTGGCGCCACGGATGAAGGAATTTGTCACCCAGTATCCGGAAATCGATGTGTCGTTGGTGCTGGCCGATACCGAGCTGGATCTGTCGATGCGCCAAGCCGACGTGGCGATCCGCCTGACCCCGCCGACACAGCCGGATCTCGTGCAACGCCATTTGATGACGCTGCGCTACCGCGTTTATGCCGCCCCCGAATACCTGCAGCAGAACGGGATGCCGAAATCGCCGAAAGACCTGGATAAGCATAAGATTGTCGTCTATGGCGACGATGCTAGGCCGCCAGCGATGAATTTGAACTGGCTTTTGGCAGCGGGTCGTAAAGACGGATCGGTCCGAAACCCCGTGCTCAGGCTGAATTCGATCTATGGTATCTTGCGTGCAGTGCAGAGCGGACTGGGTGTCGGCGCGCTGCCGGAATACATGGGGCGCGAGCTTGGCAGCCTCGTTGAAATCATGCCTGAACTCGAAGGACCTGAGTTGGATATGTTCTTCGTTTACCCGGAAGAACTGAGAGAATCTGCCAGAATCGGCGCATTTCGCGATTTTATTGTCGCGAAGCTTGCGGCGGTAAAACGCTAAATCTATTGGTGACCTTTGGTTTGCGTTAGATATGCGTGAAATGCATGGCTGGGTTGCCGCTTTGGCTCTGGTGTGCAGCCACAACAAATCTATATACCCTATGTAGTCGATGTTGCATTGCAGCAAGACGTAAGGTTTTGAGGCGTCGTTACAGATCGATTGATCGCAGATAATTCGCTGATCTTGATCCGCCTCCAGCAGTTTCCGGGCTCCCTGTCCGGAATGAGGGACCGGTTTCCGGCCCCTCGCGTCTCCCAGACGTGAAACCTCCCTGTTTAAACTCGCCCCCGGGGTTTGTCCCCGGGGGATTTTTCTTTTCTGGGAACAGCAAGCGCCTTTATAGCGGCACCCGGCTTGTCGTGACGAACCCGCGGATAGATGCTATCGTACCTATCGGTTTTAGAAGGAACTGGGTTTCTTCTGTCCGAACCGTTCATTTTCGCAGCAAATCTGCGCGCGGGGTCTTTAAATCCGTGTGCGTGGGCTTACCTGCAGTGTACCCAGAAAAATGTGACCAGGAAAAAGGAGCTCCAGCGCATGGCTGACAGCAAACGTATTCTCATTATCGCAACCTCGCACGCCGATCTCGGTGAGACCGGCAAAAAGACCGGCTTTCATTACGAGGAGTTGGCGACCCCGTATTTTGCCTTTACCGACGCAGGCTACCGGGTCGATTTCGCCTCGCCCGAAGGCGGCATGATTCCGTACGACCCGAACAGCTACGCAGAGACCGAGGCTGACCGCCCGGACAGCGTTAACCGCTTCGTCACAGATATGGACGCACTGACAAAAGTGCAGGTGACCAAACGGATCGAACATGTGAACGCCGAAGACTACGACGCAATTTATCTGCCAGGCGGCCACGGCACCATGTGGGACCTGCCGGAAAACGAGCGCCTCGGCCAGCTTATCGTCGATGCGATGGAACGTGATATTCCTGTCGCCGCCGTCTGCCACGGCCCGGCCGGCCTGATTGCGGCCACCTACGCCGACGGCACGCCCGTCGTCAAAGGTCGCAAGGTGAACAGCTTTACCGATGCCGAAGAGCACGCGGTCGAGCTCGAGGAAGTTGTGCCGTTCCTGCTCGAAGCCAAACTCCGTGAGTTGGGTGCCGAGTTCGAAGGCGGCGAAAACTTCACGCCGAAGGTTGTCGTCGACGGCAATCTGATCACTGGCCAAAACCCGATGTCGGCAGCCCCGCTTGCTGACGCCGTGTTGACGGCCATCGACGCACGCCGCAAAAAAGCCGCGTAAGCGTCGCGATCAATCGACGAAAAAGGCCGGCAATTTGCCGGCCTTTTTTTGTGCTGAGTTCGCTTGCTCAGTGTCCGCCCGTGATCGGACCTTCTTTGTACAACCATTCTTTGAGTTGGCCGGCGAAGTCTTCGTTGTTGCGGCGCATCCATTCCAGGACCATGCAGGCGTGTTCCATTTCTTCGCGCATGTTGTGCAGCAGGATTTCTTTGAGCTCTTCGTTTTCGCAGTCGTCGGCGCGCTGACGGTACCAGTCCACGGCCTCCATTTCTTCCATCAGTGAAACGATGGCGTGGTGAAGTTCGAGCGTTTCTTTGCTCAGGCGTTCGCGTGGTGCGTGCAGATTGTCGCTGGCCATGGGTATTTAACTCCTAAAACGGTGGGTCCTCTCATATGCATTATGGTGATCGGTGCCCTGGCCTGCAACCGGCGGCTCTAGCAGAATACTTACGCGGCGACAGCGACCATGGCTGGCAGGCGTTTCTTCTGCCACGCGCGCACCACATCGATCACGTCAACAACCTTGAGTCCATCGCGCGCCAGCAGTTTATGCATCAACGGATCGTTCAGCAGTTCGGTGAGGCAGGGCTCGATCCCGGCTTCGGCGGGAAAAGGATAGGGACGGGGCATGGTGGTCTCCTTTTAGGGCACATGCGTGGGTGGTCTCGCAGGGTGGGTATACGCACGAAGCGTGTCAGGAATATGACGCTGGTTTGACCTTTTACCGTCGCGTGCAGATGCCCTAGTCTCAGATCAGCAACAGCAACCATTGCGAGGTATCATGAGCGACGGCAAACACGCCTTTTATCGTCCGCGTTCGGGCGCAGACCTGCCGCGCTTCGCCGGTATTCCGACGTTCATGCGCCTGCCCCACGTTGATCTGCCGAAGGCCACCGCTGAGGTCGACATCGGCCTGATCGGCGTCCCGTGGGATGGCGGCACAACGAACCGCCCGGGCGCACGCCACGGGCCGCGTCAGATGCGGGATCTTTCAACAATGATGCGAAACGTGCACCATGTGACCGGCACCATGCCGTTTAACATCGCAAGTTGTGCAGACCTGGGCGATACGTCGGTCAACCCGGTGGATCTGTTGGATACGTTAGCGCGTGTCGGGGCGTTCTATAAAGATCTGAAAGCCGCCAATATCATGCCGCTGACTGCGGGGGGCGATCATCTGATCACACTGCCGGTGATGCGCGGCATTGCCGAACCGGGGCAACCGCTCGGCATGGTTCATTTTGATGCACACACCGATACCTGGGACCGTTACTTCGGCGGCCATGAATATACCCACGGGACCCCGTTTCGCCGCGCCATTGAAGAGGGGCTGTTGGACCCCAAGCGCGTGATCCAGATCGGTATTCGCGGCGCGCTCTATACCCCCGATGATAAAGATTGGGGCTTGGAGCAGGGCATTCGTGTAATCGAGATCGAGGAATATTTTGATCTGGGCCCGGAAAAAGTCGCCACTGAAGCGCGCCGCGTGATCGGGGACGGTCCATGTTATGTGAGTTTTGATGTGGACGGTTTGGACCCGGTATATGCGCCCGGCACCGGCACGCCCGAGATCGGCGGCTACACCACCCACGATGCGCAGGTGATGCTGCGCGGCCTTCGCGGTTTGGATATCGTCGGCGGCGATGTGGTCGAGGTCTCGCCGCCATTTGATATGTCGGGCAGCACAGCCCTGGTCGGGGTCACTTTGATGTTCGAGATTTTATGCTTGATGGCCGAGCGGATCGAGATGCGGGGGCGGAAGTAGAATCACGCTCAAGATTGCGGCGGGAACATGACCTTCGCGGCGCCGAGGATGCGGCCGGTCTTGGTTGATTGCACCAAGACGGCACAGCCGTTGCGGCCGGTCATCTCGATTTGTTGCTCGGTCACTTTGAGCGACAGCGCGTCACCCGACCACACGCCGATGTCGACCATGTCGCGAACCACATTGTAATACGCCAAGTCGCGTCCGGCGTTTTCACCGCGTTGAACATCTGTCACATGTTTCGAATCAAACGCGGCGACCAGGATGCGGGCGTCTTCGTTGTCAAAGGTGCCGCCGGGGATTTTGATGTTAAGCGCATCGCCGGCATGGGTGACTTCGACATCCAAGCGCTTGGCGCCGCGCAGATCATTGATCAGATTTTCCACAGTGTCTTTGTTCGAACCCGTGGTGTGCGCCATGCCTTGCACGACCATTTGCGGGGTATAGACGTACCCCATGCCGAGATTGCGGGCATAGGCGCGCTGGCGCACGGTGTTGGCGGGGAATGCGAATTTGTCTTTCCAGCCGATGTAATCCCAGTAATCCACGTGCAACGAAAGCGCCAGGATGTCATCACGCTCAGCCAATTTGCCGAGATAGGCATCCGCCGGCGGGCACGACGAGCAGCCCTGGCTGGTATAAAGCTCGACCACCGTTAACGGCTTGTCTGCGGCTTGCGCGTTTGCTGCGATCAGCGCGACAACCAGCACAGAAAATATGTAAGCGATCCGTTTCATGCCTACAGTCATAGCGAAAACCCGTATCACGGCCAAATCACAACGAGGTGATGGTTTCGTGTGACCGGCACCGGCAGACTGAAACGACGTTCATGATCGACGTTTTAAGCGGACCCGAGATGCGCTATGCAGGGGCCGAACTTTTTCGGAGAGCCAGATGATTGAGACCGTCGGCGCAATGGTCGCGGCGAAAGCCTTGGTGTCGATTGGCATCGTCGTAGCGCTGTCGCTGATTGCCGAACGCGTCGGACCGAGGGCCGCGGGCCTGCTGACCGGGCTGCCGTTGGGCGCCGGCATGGTGATTATTTTTACCGGCATTGAACAAGGCCCGGTGTTTGCGGCCGAAGCCGCACATCACATGGTGCCGGGGTTTTCCACGACGCTCGTTTTCATCGTCATTTATGGGGCCGTGGCCGCCAGCCGAAATGAAGGCGGCCTGAAAGCGATCATCGCGCCGTCGACTGCGGCGATCTTGGGGTATGCCTTGGCGGCTTATGCCGTCAGCCTGACCCAGATTCCATTGATCTTCTCGTTGCCGGGGATCGCTGTGCTGTTGATTGCAACGTCAAAGCTGATGGCGTATTTGCCCAACACACCGATTGTCACGCGGGTGCGGTTCGGCTGGGGTGTGTTGATGTTTCGGGCGTTGATGGCGGCGACGTCAATCGTCATCATCAGTGCCGCTGCGCGGGCCATCGGCCCGCAATGGACGGGCATTCTGACCGCGTTTCCGATTACGCTGTATCCACTGATCTTGGTCATTCATATCACCTATCGGGGCGAAGAAATCGCCGCCGTCCTAAAACATGTGCCGCTGGGCTTGGGCGGTGTGATCTCGTTTTGTTGGGCGGTGACCTGGGGGCTGCCGACCTTGGGCTTGTTTTGGGGCACGGTGCTGGGCTACAGCGCGGCCGCCGCGTATCTGTCCGCCTTTGCCTGGGTTAGCCGGGCTTGGCGGCAGCGCGCCCGCTAAGAAAAAAAGGGCGCCCAGCCGAAGCCGGACGCCCTTTTCGTCACGTCTCGCAGATCGTTTACGCTGCCTGCAGTTTCGTCAGCACGTACTGCAAGATGCCGCCGGCGAGGTAGTAATCGACCTCGTCCACGGTATCGATGCGGCACAGCAGATCGGTTTCTTCGGTCGAGCCGTCTTTGCGGGTGATCGTCAGGTGCACGTCCATGCGCGGCTTGATGCCGTCTTTGAGGCCGGTCAGATCAAACGTCTCGGTGCCGTCCAGTTTCAAAGTTTGGCGGGTTACGCCGTCTTTGAACTGTAGCGGCAAAACGCCCATGCCGACCAGGTTGGAGCGATGGATACGCTCAAAGCTCTCCGCCACGACCGCTTTGACGCCGAGCAGACGCGTGCCCTTGGCGGCCCAGTCGCGGCTGGACCCGGTGCCGTATTCGGCGCCAGCAAAGATCACCAGCGGCACATTGTCTTGTTTGTAGCGCATCGCAGCTTCATAGATCGACAGCACTTCGCCGCTCGGCTGAAGCGTGGTCCAACCGCCTTCGGTGCCCGGCGCCATTTCGTTTTTGATGCGGATGTTGGCGAACGTGCCGCGCATCATAACTTCATGGTTGCCGCGTCGTGCGCCGTACGAGTTGAACTCGTTCTCGCGCACTTGGTGTTGCAGCAAGAAGTCGCCGGCCGGGCTTTCTTTCTTGATGTTGCCTGCAGGCGAGATGTGGTCGGTGGTGACCGACGTGCCCAAGATCGCCAGCGCACGTGCGTTGAGGAAATCCTCAGGCTCACCCGAAGCCGCTTCGCTTTCGTCAAAGAACGGCGGATGTTGTACGTAGGTCGAGCCCGGCGACCATTTGTAGGTCTGACCGCCGGTAATCTTGATGTCCTGCCAATGCTTGTCGCCTTTGAACACGTCGCTATAGCGCTCGCGGAACATGTCGGCGGAAATCACGCGGGACATGTACTCGCTGATTTCCTCGTTCGACGGCCAGATATCCTTTAGGTACACAGGGTTGCCGTCTTTATCTTCGGCGAGGGCGTCGTTGTAGACATCGACGTTCATGTTGCCGGCGATGGCAAATGCGACGACGAGTGGCGGGGATGCCAAATAGTTCGCCGTCGACAGCGGATGCACGCGGCCTTCAAAGTTACGGTTGCCGGACAACACGGCACCGACGGTAATTCCATTTTCCATGATCGCTTCTTCGATGGCATGGCTTTTCAACGGACCTGAGTTGCCGATGCACGTTGTACAGCCGAAGCCGACCAAGTTGAAGCCGATGGCGTCCATGAATTCGGTCAGGCCGCCTTTATCCATATAGCTTTGCACCACTTGCGAGCCGGGCGCGAACGAAGTTTTCACCCATGGCTTCGGTGCAATGCCGAGTTCAACAGCTTTCTGCGCAACCAAGCCCGCCGCTACCAGCACCGCCGGGTTCGACGTGTTGGTACAGCTGGTGATCGCCGCCAAAACGATGGCGCCGTCTTCGAGGGTGAAGTCGTCGACTTGTGCCGACTTGCCTTGATCGCGCCCGGTCAGCGCCTTGAAGCCTTCTTTAAAGGCCTTTGACGACATCGACAGTTGGATGCGGTCTTGCGGGCGTTTCGGACCGGCGATGGAAGGCTCGACCGAGCCCAGGTCTAATTGCAACGAGTCGGTGAACACCGGCTCCGGCGTGCCGGCTTCGCGCCACATGCCTTGGATTTTTGAATATTCCTCGACCAACGCGAGGGTGTCTTCGTCGCGACCGGTGAGCTTCAGATAATCCATGGTCGCGCCGCTGACCGGGAAAATGCCGCATGTTGCGCCATATTCTGGTGCCATGTTGGCGATGGTTGCCTGATCGGCGAGCGACAGGTTGTCGAGGCCGTCGCCATAGAATTCGACGAACTTGCTGACCACACCTTTTTTGCGGAGCATCTGCACAACGGTCAGTACCAAGTCGGTGGCGGTCATGCCTTCGGCCAATTTGCCGTCGAGCTTAAAGCCGACCACTTCGGGAATCAGCATCGAGACCGGCTGGCCGAGCATGACGGCCTCAGCCTCAATCCCGCCGACGCCCCAGCCCAGAACACCTAGGCCGTTGATCATGGTGGTGTGGCTGTCGGTACCGACGAGGGTGTCGGGATATGCGACCATTTTGCCATCGGCATCTTCACCGGACCACACGACTTTCGCCAGATATTCCAGGTTCACTTGATGGCAGATGCCGGTGCCCGGCGGCACGACGCGGAAGTTTGAAAACGCCTGTTGGCCCCATTTCAGGAACTCATAGCGCTCCATATTGCGCTCAAATTCCAGGTCCACGTTGTGTTGTAGCGCGGTTGCGTTGCCGGCTTCGTCAACCATCACAGAGTGGTCGATGACCAGATCGACGGGGGCCAGCGGGTTAATCTTGTTCGGATCGCCACCCATCGAGACCATGGCGTCGCGCATCGATGCCAAGTCGACAACGGCGGGAACGCCGGTGAAGTCCTGCATCAAAACACGCGCTGGAAGGTAGGCGATTTCGTGTTGCGAGGTCTGCGTCTCAAGCCATGCGCCGACCGCTTTTACGTCTTCAACGGTCACCGTGCGCCCATCTTCGCGGCGCAGCAGGTTTTCCAATACGACCTTGAGTGAATAGGGCAAGCGTGACACGTCGCCGACGCCAGCTTTTTCAGCGGCTTCTAAGCTGAAATAATCATACGACTTGCCGTTGACGTCGAGGGTTTTGCGGGTTCCGAGGGTGTCTTTGCCGGTAATCGACACGATATAGTCCTCCTGGGCCAAGTATGCGAAAAGCTGAGATATATTTCCTATAGGAATCTCCACATTTTTGCGGCTTTGTCCATGTCATGGACGCGAGCAACGACGCGGCTGCGCAATGCCTTGTGGCGGAAGATATATTTTCGCTTGTGGAAGTTAGGTAGTTTTGCAAACCTCTTGGTGCACAAGAATAAAATCTATCCCGGCAAAAGATCGGGTGTGCACTGGGAGGAACATGATGGGTCGTGACAGCCGGAGCGTGGACTCCGTCGATACGTTTCCAAAGTTGTTGCTTGAAAACGCGCGCAAGTTCAGTGCGCGTCCGGCTGTGCGTGAGAAAGATCTCGGCATTTGGCAATCGTGGTCTTGGTCTGAAATGAAAGACGAGATCGCGGCCATGGCGGCGGGCCTTAAGTCTTTTGGCTTTGAGCGCGGTGACAGCCTAGCCATCGTCGGTGATAACCGACCACAACTGTATTGGGCGATGACCGCAGCACAGGCGCTCGGCGGCAAGCCGGTGCCGATGTATCAAGACGCGGTCGCTGAAGAAATGCAGTACGTGCTTGAGCACGCCGAAGTAAAATACGCCATCGTCGAAGACCAAGAGCAAACTGATAAGCTGCTCGAAGTGATGGACCGTTGCCCGTTCCTGAAGGAAATCATCCACAAGGACGAACGCGGCATGCGGCATTACGATCAGCCATTCGTCCGCTCGCTCGCCGACTTGATGGATGCGGGCAGAAAATTTTTGTCAGAAAACCCAGGCTGGTTTGAAGCCGAAGCGGCGAAGGGCAGCGGCGCCGACATTGCGATCATGTTGTACACGTCGGGCACCACCGGTCGCGCCAAGGGCGTGATGCTCAGCTTCGATAACTTGATCAAGACGGCACGCAACGGCGTTGAATGGGACAATCTGAACGAACGTGATGAAGTGCTGGCGTACCTGCCGATGGCATGGGTCGGCGATAATATTTTCTCGTACAGTCAGTCTTACGTTGCCGGGTTCTGCGTCAGCTGCCCGGAAAGCGCCGACACCGTGATGACCGACCTTAAAGAAATTGGGCCGACGTATTTCTTTGCGCCCCCTCGAATTTTCGAGACCATTCTGACGCAAGTCGCAATCCGCATGGAAGATGCGAGCTGGCTGAACCGCGCGCTTTATAAGTTTTTTATGGCGCATGCTGATCGTATCGGACCGGATCTGTTGGACGGCAAATCTGTCGGTATTATCGACCGCTTAATTTATGCCCTGGGTGAAGTGCTGATCTATGGTCCTCTGAAAAATGAGTTGGGCTTTTCCCGGTTTCGGTTGGCGTACACGGCGGGTGAAGCCATCGGCCCGGACATCTTTGATTTTTACCGTGGTATCGGCGTTAACATTAAGCAGTTGTACGGCTCTACCGAGGCATCCGTATTTATCTGTATGCAGAAAGACGGGGACGTGAAGCCGGATACCGTCGGCCCGCCGGCGACCGACGTTGAACTTAAGATCGCAGATAACGGTGAAGTGCTGTTCAAAAGCCCAGGCGTGTTCGTCGCGTATTACAAAAATGATGAAGCAACGCGGGAAACCAAAACCGAAGATGGTTGGGTGATGACCGGTGATGCCGGCTTTATGGACGCCGATGGTCACTTAAAAATCATCGATCGCGCGAAGGATGTTGGCAAGCTCAAGAGCGGCACCATGTTCGCGCCCAAATATATTGAAAATAAACTTAAGTTCTTCCCGTACGTGACCGAGGCTGTGGCCTTTGGTCATGATCGAGATTATGCAGCGGCGTTCATCAACATTGATTTGGAAGCCGTCGGCAATTGGGCTGAGCGCCGGGGGCTGGCATATTCCGGGTACACCGACCTGGCGATGCGGAGCGAGGTTTATGATCTGATCGCAGACTGCGTTGATCAGGTGAATAAAGATTTATCCGAAGATGAAATGTTGGCGGGTTCACAGATCCAGCGCTTCTTGATTTTGCATAAGCTGCTTGATGCTGACGATGGTGAACTGACGCGGACACGTAAGGTACGCCGCAACACGATTGCTGAGCGCTACGGCGAGTTGATCGAAGCACTTTATTCCGGCGTCGATGTGTGTCCGGTGGAAGCCACCGTCACCTTTGAAGACGGTCGCACCGGGACCATTAAAGCAGATGTGAAAATTCGCGAGGCAGCGGTTTTTGATCCTGCCACACGCCAGGCAGCGGAATGAGGCAAACACAATGACGCAACCGGCCCTCAAGCGCGACATTGGCGATACCATCTTGGCCGTCGACAATATCTCGTTGTCGTTCGGCGGCGTCAAAGCGCTTCAAAACATCAGCTTTTCCGTGAATGAGCACGAGGTGTTCGCGATCATCGGCCCGAACGGGGCCGGCAAAAGCTCGATGCTGAACTGCATCAACGGGTTCTATCATCCGCAAGAAGGCACGATCACCTTTAAAGGTGAAACCCGTCGCCAAGTGCGCCCCAGTGTGGCGGCGCGTACCGGCATCGCGCGGACCTTCCAAAACATCGCTTTGTTCAAAGGTATGTCGACGCTCGACAACATCATGACCGGACGCAATACGAAGATGAGTACCAACATCTTCCTGCAAGCATTGCATTTCGGCCCTGCCGCCAAAGAAGAAGTTGAACACCGTGAAGTCGTCGAGCGTGTGATCGACTTTTTGGAAATCGAAGCGATCCGTAAAACGCCGGTCGGCAAATTGCCTTACGGCATGCAAAAACGGGTTGAGCTGGGCCGTGCCTTGGCTGCCGAGCCGGACCTGTTGCTGTTGGACGAGCCGATGGCCGGTATGAACATCGAAGAAAAGCAGGACATGTGCCGCTTTATCTTGGATGTGAATGACGAGTTCGGCACCACAATCGTGCTGATCGAACACGATATGGGCGTGGTGATGGATATCTCGGATCGGGTCGTTGTTTTGGATTACGGACGAAAGCTCGCCGAAGGCACCCCCGATGAAGTGCGCGGCAATCAAGATGTCATCGACGCCTATCTCGGCGTCGCCCATGACGACGCAGAAGCATAGAACGGAGCGGCACAGGCCATGATGTTTTTCTTAGAGACGGTGATCAGCGGCCTCATGGCCGGCGTGATGTACTCTCTGGTCGCGCTTGGCTTCGTGTTGATTTTCAAGGCGTCAGGTGTTTTCAACTTTGCACAGGGTGTGTTCGCGCTGTTTGCCGGCCTTGCCCTTTACGACTTCATCTCGATGGACGGATGGTTCTACGAATTGTTCGGCTTTGCGCTGCCGGTGTGGCTCGGCATCATCGCGACCATGGGCGTGATGGTGATTGTCGCCTGGCTGGTGGAACTTTTGGTGCTGCGCCATTTGGTCAACCAAGAGCCGATCATCCTGTTTATGTCGACCATCGGTTTGGCGTACTTCTTGGAAGGTCTGGGAGATATTTTGTTCGGCTCGGACGTGAAGCCGTTGGATGTGGGCCTGCCGTCGGGGGCTTCTGACTACTTATTAGATAACTACAATTTTTATGTCGAAAAGCTTGAGGTCGTGGCTGCATTGATTGCAGCGGCACTGGTGATCGTGCTTGCCATCTTTTTCCAAAAAACCCGCATCGGTCGCGCTTTACGCGCGGTGGCGGATGATCACCAAGCGGCACTCAGCGTCGGCATTTCGTTGCGCATGATCTGGGTGGTCGTGTGGTCGGTGTCAGGTTTCGTCGCGTTGGTGGCGGGCATCATGTGGGGTTCCAAATCAGGCGTTCAGTTCTCGCTTTCGTTGATTGCACTTAAGGCGTTGCCGGTGCTGATCTTGGGCGGATTTACCTCGGTGCCGGGGGCGATCATCGGTGGATTGATTATCGGCGTCGGTGAAAAGGTCGCAGAAATTTACGCAGGCCCGTTTATCGGGGGCGCCATTGAAAACTGGTTCGCCTACATGTTGGCACTCGCGTTCCTGCTGGTCAGACCGCAAGGGCTGTTCGGCGAAAAAATCATCGAGAGGGTGTAGGGCGTCATGTTTTATCGCGAAGCAGGCCAGTTCAAAACCAGCTACACCGCTGACGAGGCGATCTTTCCGATTTTGCAGGATCGTTTTTTCATCGGCGCCATCTTGATCGTTGCGTTCGGGGTGATCCCGTTCTTCATTGATGATTACTGGGCCAACGCGATTTTGATCCATTTCTTGGTGTATGCATTGGCAGCGCTCGGGCTCAACATTTTGACTGGCTATTGCGGGCAGGTGTCGTTGGGCACGGGTGGCTTTATGGCGGTGGGGGCGTATGCGTCCTATAAGCTGGTCACGGTTTTCCCGGAAATGAACTTCATCGTGGTGATCTTGATGTCCGGCTTTATAACCGCCGCGGTGGGCGTGTTTTTCGGGCTGCCGTCTTTACGGATCAAAGGTTTTTATTTGGCGGTCGCGACGTTGGCGGCGCAGTTTTTCTTGGTCTGGCTGTTTAACAAAGTGGGCTGGTTCTACAACTACAGCCCGACCGGCATGATTGTCTCGCCCCCCCGCGAAGTGTTCGGCTTTTTGGTGACGGGCCCTGATGCGCATCCGGCGGCAAGATACTTGTTCTGTCTCAGTTTTGTCGTGGTCTTTGCATGGGCTGCTAAAAACTTGGTGCGCGGTCGCATCGGGCGAAATTGGATGGCAATCCGCGACATGGACATCGCCGCTGAGCTGATCGGTATCCGCCCGTTGGAAGCAAAGCTGACGGCGTTTGCGGTAAGCTCGTTCTACATCGGGATTGCGGGTGCGCTTTACTTCAGCGTCTGGCTCGGCACTGCTGAGCCGACCGAAGCGTTTGATATCAACCAATCCTTTTTTGTCTTATTTATCGTTATCATTGGCGGGCTCGGCAGCATTATGGGCTCGTTCATGGGGGCAGCATTCATGGTGCTGCTGCCGATCACCATGAAATCGATCATGGTGGATGGTTTTGGCTTTGCGGTGGGTGCTGCAAAACATGCCGAAGTGATGCTTTTAGGTTCGTTGATCATCTTGTTCTTGATCCTCGAGCCGCACGGCTTGGCGAGGCTCTGGCAGATCCTCAAGGAGAAGCTGAGGCGGTGGCCATTCCCGTACTGACCGACCCCTATTAATCGGCTGAGGTTCCGGTTAGCATGGGCCCTATCCAAGGGATTAACAGACGACATAAGTTGTCATAATAACCTCGAAAATGGGAGGCAAACATGAAATTCAAGATGTTGACGAGAGCACTAGCAGTTGTCGCGGTAGCATTGCCGGTGGCGACGACGGCGGCGGAGGCCTACGAATTGACGATTCCGGGCACTGTGTACCGTACCGGGCCGTATGCGCCGAATGGTATTCCGTGGGCCAATGGCGTTGCTGATTACTACGCCATGTTGAACGAACGCGACGGCGGCATTGATGGCGTTAAAATCAACTACATCGAATGCGAAACCGCCTACAACACCAAGCAAGGCGTTGAGTGCTACGAGAACACCAAGAGCGCAGGTTCGGGTGCTCTGGCCTATCAACCGATGGGGACGGGTATTACCTATCAGATGATCCCGAAAGCATCGGAAGATAAAATTCCGGTGTTCTCAATGGGCTACGGTCGCACGTCGGCCGCCAACGGCAAAGTCTTTCCCTACATCTTTAACTTCCCAGCTACGTATTGGGATCAGGCCAGTGTGTTCGTAAAATACATCGGCGAAAAAGAAGGTGGGATGGATAAGCTGAAGGGCAAAAAAATTGCGCTTGTTTATCATAATTCGGCTTACGGCAAAGAGCCGATCCGGGTCCTCGAAGAAGCTGCAAAGAAGCATGGCTTCGAGCTGATGCTGCTCGCCGTTGACCACCCAGGTCAGGAACAAAAGGCAACTTGGCTTCAGGTGCGTCGTGAGCGTCCGGACTGGGTGATGATGTGGGGCTGGGGTGTGATGAACCAAGTCGCCATCAAAGAAGCCGCATCAATCCGCTTCCCGATGGATCATTTCATTGGCGTTTGGTGGTCCGGCTCTGAAAACGACGTGATGCCTGCGGGCGATGATGCGAACGGTTATTTGTCGGGTGCGTTCCACGCGGCCGGTGATAACTTCCGTGCCCACGACGACATCAAAAAGTATGTCTATGACTCAGGCAAGGGTACGGGTGATCGTGATCGTATCGGCGAAGTGCTCTACAACCGGGGCGTGGTTGCTGCGATGTGGACCGCCGAAGCAATCCGAACTGGGATGCGTATCCACAACACTAAAGAGCCGACCGGCGAGCAAGTTCGTGACGGTTTCGAAGCGTTGGATGTGGATGCCAAGCGGCTTGCAGTGCTCGGTCTCGAAGGCTTTACGTACCCTGTGAAGGTTACCTGCGAGAACCACCAGGGCCCAGGTAAGGTCGGCCTGCAGCAGTGGGATGCGAAGGCCAAGAAATGGAGCTTCGTGACCGGGTTCTATGAGCCGGATGACGACATCATCCAGCCGCTGATCGCAGAAGACTCTGCAAACTACGCGAAAGAAAACAGCATCACGCCGCGTAGCTGCAACTGATGAGTACGACCGCTAAAACGGTCGAGGATACCGCCGGCGCCCCCGAGGGTGCCGGCACCCTCCTTGCCGTCAATAACATCGAAGTGATTTACGACCACGTTATTTTGGTGCTGAAGGGCGTTTCCCTTGAGGTGCCGAAGGGCGGTGTCGTGGCCATTTTGGGTGCCAACGGCGCCGGCAAGACGACGACCTTAAAAGCGATTTCCAATCTTCTGCATGCCGAACGTGGCGAAGTGACGAAAGGCTCGATTATCTATAACGGGGATAAAATTGAATCCCTAAGCCCGAACGAATTGGTCAAGCGTGGCGTCGTTCAAGTCATGGAAGGCCGCCATTGTTTCGAGCATCTGACCATCGAAGAAAATCTGATGACCGGCGCATTCACCCGCTCCGACGGAAATGCCGCCATTAATGAGAGCCTAGAAAAAGTTTATAATTATTTCCCCCGCCTTCGTGAGCGCCGCACATCGCAGGCTGGCTACACGTCGGGCGGTGAGCAACAGATGTGCGCGATTGGGCGTGCATTGATGTCGAACCCGAAGATGATCTTGTTGGACGAGCCATCAATGGGCTTGGCACCGCAATTGGTCGAGGAAATCTTCGAAATCGTGTCGCAACTCAACAAGCGGGAAGGCGTAAGCATTTTGTTGGCCGAGCAAAACACCAACATCGCGCTGCGCTATGCAGAGTACGGCTATATTCTGGAAAACGGACGCGTCGTCATGGACGGTCCGGCATCTTCGTTGCGGGAAAACGAGGATGTGAAAGAATTCTATCTCGGGATATCGACGGCGGGTCGTAAGAGCTTCCGCGATGTGAAGCATTATCGTCGGCGTAAGCGCTGGCTCGGCTGAATTATGACATCCGCAGACTTTTATGACGATCTTGAAGTTCGCGATCCTGCGGCGCGAGAAGCAGCGCTGTTCGATTCGCTGCCGGGCTACTTAGCAGCCGTTAAGGCCGATGCGCCGTATTATCAGACGTTATTTAAAGACATTGATCCCGCTTCCATTTCTGACCGCGCGGCCTTGGCATCGCTACCGGTGACGCGCAAGTCAGCGCTGGTTGATATCCAATCTGCCGGCAATCCTTTGGGTGGGCTGACAACGCGATCGCCGGGCCAGTTATTGCGCATCTTTCAATCACCTGGGCCGACTTATGATGCGGAAGATTTTGGTGCGGATTGGTGGAACACGGCACGCGCGCTGTATGCCAGTGGTATGCGCAAAGGCGACATCGTGCACAACACGTTCGCCTATCACTTCACCCCCGCGGGCGTGATGATGGAAGCGGGTGCACAGGCCATCGGATGCGCCGTGTTTCCAGCCGGCATCGGCAATACGGAATTACAGGTTCAGGCGATTCACGACATTAGGCCGACCGCTTACACCGGCACGCCGAGTTTCTTGCGGATTATTTTGGAAAAAGCTGACGCGATGGGCAAAGACGTGTCCAGTCTCAAGAATGCCTGCGTTGGTGGCGAGGGATTGCCGCCGGATTTGCGTGCCGCCATTGAGTCCCATGGCATACATTGCGGCCAAGCATATGCGTCTGCGGATTTGGGTGCCATTGCATATGAGACCCCCGCCCGCGAAGGTTTGGTCGTCAGCGAAAATGTCATTGTCGAGGTGGTTCGCCCAGGTACCGGAGAGCCCGTGCCGGACGGCGAGGTCGGCGAGGTGGTCGTCACACCGCTCAGGACGGGGTATCCGTTGATCCGTTTCGCGACGGGTGATTTATCAGCTGTGATGGTCGGGCAAAGCCCATGCGGTCGTACCAACATGCGCTTGAAGGGTTGGATGGGGCGTGCGGATCAGACCACCAAGGTAAAGGGGATGTTCGTACATCCGGCACAGATCGCCGAGATCGCGCGCCGCCATCCCGAGATCACACGCATTCGGGCGATTGTGACACATTCTGACGGTACCGATGTGCTGACGGTTAAATGCGCTATGGGCGAGGCCAGCGATTCGCTTAAAAACACGCTGATGCAGACCGTTCAAAATGTCTGCAAACTCAAAGGCTTGGTTGAAATCGTCGCGCCGGATAGCTTGCCCAACGACGGCAAGGTGATAGAAGACGCGCGCGGCAGCTGACGTTGAAATCTAACAAATTTGTAATGTGCCGCGCCATAATCGCGCCACAATCCGGTTGTAATCTCTAAACTATAGACCTCCTCGTCTATACCCAGAGACCCCCCTCTCTGGTCCCCTATCGGCGCTATTTGCGCCGACACTTAATCGGCCGGGTCCCCCTCCCCCAGGGTTGACCCGGCCGTTTTTATGTATGCTTTCCAACATATTGCCCATCGTTTACCGTCACCTCTAGAATTAGGAGTGAGTGCGTGGCGACGTTTCTGGGTGAAAACATCGAATGTGTTCGTGGCGAGCGGCTGGTGCTGCAGGGGGCTGCGTTTCGTGTTCAAAGCGGCGATGCGCTCGTCCTGACTGGTCCCAATGGGGCTGGTAAATCAACACTGCTGCGTTTGATGGCGGGCCTGATGCGTCCGGTCGGCGGCTGTATCTCTTGGGCCGATACCGATAGGTTTGAAGATATTGCCGAAGATAGCGGCGCGCATAATCAGCGCGTCGTTTACGTCGGCCATGCGGATGCAATTAAACCGGCGTTGAGTGTGCGTGAAAACGTCACCTTTTGGGCCGAGATCAATGGCGGTGGAGGGCTGGACTCGGACGCCGCGTTGATGGCGCTTGGCATTCCGCATCTTGCTGATTTGCCGGCGCGCTATTTGTCGGCTGGGCAGCGTCGCCGTGTCGCCCTGACCCGGATGCTGACCACCAAGGCGCCACTTTGGTTGTTGGATGAGCCGACCACCGCGTTGGACAGTGCGGCCGCCACCCTGCTTTCAGATCTGATTAAAAGCCATCGTGCCCAAGGCGGCATGGTAGTGACGTCGACGCACACCGACCTTGGTTTGGACAATGTGCTTCGCCTTGATCTTAGCCGAGTGGCAGCATGAGCGGCGCGTTGGCCGTGTTTCGTCGGGAAGCCCGCTTGGCGCTGCGCCAAAGCGCGGACAGCGTCATGGTGGTGGCCTTTTTCCTTATCGCGGTGGTGTTGTTCCCGTTCGGTGTCGGCCCCGAACCCAACACCTTGGCCCGCATCGGGCCCGGTGTGATTTGGGTCGCGGCGCTGTTGGCGGCGATGCTGTCAATGGAGCGGATATTCCAGGCAGATTATGAAGATGGCGCTTTAGAACTTTTGGTGCTGGCACCTGTGCCCTTAGAACTTACGGTGTTGGCAAAGGTGTGCGTGCATTGGTTGACGACAGGCTTGCCGTTGATGGTGGCGACACCGCTCTTGGCGATCATGATGAATGTGCCGTTAGATGCGTTGCCGGTGATCCTTCTCACTCTCGCGCTCGGCACCCCGATTCTCAGCTTGATCGGCGCCATTGGGGCAGCGCTGGTTTTGGGGGCTCGGCGCGGCGGCGTTTTGCTGTCGCTTTTGGTGTTACCACTGACGATCCCGGTGCTTATTTTTGCCGTTGGCGCGATCGAGGCCGACCTGTCCGGACTTGAGGTAAAAGCGCATTTGATGCTGCTCGGTGGCTTATTGTTGGCGGCGGTGGCGCTGACACCTTGGGCGAGTGCAGCGGCGGTGCGCGAAGCCGTGGCATAGCCGGATTTCGATGCTATAAATCAACTCCTGAACTCATAGGAATGCGACCGTTATGCTGCACCGTTTTGCCAATCCGACCCGTTTTTTACGCCTCAGCCGCCGTGTTGAGCCATGGGCATTGGGCTTGATGCTGATCTGTATGGTGAGTGGACTGTATTTCGCACTGTTCGCCTCGCCGGTGGATTACCAACAAGGGCATACGGTGCGGATCATGTATATCCATGTGCCTGCGGCGTGGATGGCGTTATTTTGCTATACGGCGATGGCGGCGGCGTCGGCGGTGTCGTTGATCTGGAAGCACGGGGTTGCCGATGTGGCGGCCAAGGCGACCGCACCGATTGGCGCGGCGTTTACGTTTTTGGCCCTGGTCACCGGCTCGCTGTGGGGCAAACCCATGTGGGGCACATGGTGGGTCTGGGATGCCCGCTTAACCTCTGTGTTGGTGTTGTTTTTTCTTTATCTCGGCTACATGGCCTTGCGCAGTGCGTTTGACGACCCGGCGCGCGGCGCAAAATCTGCGGCAATCTTGTCTTTGGTCGGATTTGTCAACGTGCCGATCATCAAATTTTCCGTGGATTGGTGGAACACGTTGCATCAGCCCGCCAGCGTCATGCGCATGAGTGGCCCGACAATTCACGGCGATATGCTGTTACCGTTGTTCCTGATGGCGGGCGCGTTTCAGCTGTATTATTTCTGGCTGGTGTTGGTTCGTATGCGTGAAGCTTTGATGGCGCAGCGGTTGCGCGCGCTCAGACAACGCCAAGCGGCGGCCTGACATTGTAACCTGGGCCTGGAACGCCTATTTTCCAGGAAATCCAAGTTTGCACCCGCACATTAAAAAGAACCGGGACGATATCGTGAGCAATACCGACAGCATTCTCAGCATGACCGAGCACGGCGCCTATGTCTGGCCAAGTTATGGCATCGTTACTTTGGTATTGGTTGGGCTTGTCGTCTTCAGCCTGCGTGTGTTGAAAAATACCCGCGCGGAATTGGATCGTGCCGAAGCACTTCGCGAAAGAGATCAAGATGAAACGTAAACACAAGCGCCTGACTTTTGTCGCCGTAGCCCTGGTATTGTTGGGGGCATCAACGGCGATGTTCCTGAGTGCGATTGAGGAAAACATCACGCTGTTCGTCAGCCCGACCGATGTGGCTGAAAAGAAATACGCGCAAGATCGCGGCTTCCGCTTGGGCGGCCTTGTCGAGGAGGGCAGCGTCGATCGTGCCGGCGGCAAGACGATCACGTTTAGTGTCACCGACCTTAGTAATACGGTGCCGGTGACCTATACCGGGATTCTACCGGACCTATTTCGTGAGGGCCAAGGTGTTGTGGCACAAGGCCGCTTCGAAAACGGCGTTTTTGTCGCAGACGAAGTCCTGGCCAAGCACGATGAAAACTACATGCCCCCCGAAGTGGCCGAGGCGTTGAAAAAATCGGGTCAGTGGCAGGGGCAAGCGAAGTAATATGGCTAATAGTTAATGCGTAAAGTCGCTGTCGAACGCTTATAATTTTGCGCGTACGAAACCCTGAGATAGGAGTCTGCGGTGATCGTTGAACTGGGACACTTCGCACTGATTTTAGCGCTCGGCGTTGCGATTGTGCAGAGCGTCGTGCCGATGATCGGTGCGCACCGCCGTAATGCTGTCTGGATGGCAAGTGGAAACCACGCGGCGATAGCGCAATTTTTGCTGGTCGCCGTGTCGTTCGCATGTTTGACCCACGCTTATGTGACGTCCGATTTTTCCGTGGTGAATGTGGTCGAAAATTCGCACTCCGCGAAACCGATGCTGTATAAAGTTTCGGGTGTCTGGGGCAACCATGAAGGCTCGATGCTGTTGTGGGTGCTGATTTTGTCCGTCTTTGGCGCCGCTGTTGCGGTGTTTGGTCGATATTTACCGCCGGCACTCAAAGCCCGTGCGCTGTCGATCCAAGCGCTGATCGGCGTCGGCTTTTATTTATTTATTCTGCTCACGTCCAACCCATTCGCGCGGATGATTCCGCCCGCGCCGGACGGCCAAGATCTGAACCCGCTTTTGCAGGACCCGGGTCTCGCGTTCCATCCACCGTTTTTGTATTTGGGTTATGTCGGATTTTCGATGGCGTTTTCATTCGCCATCGCGGCGCTGATCGAAGGTCGCGTTGATGCGGCATGGGCGCGTTGGGTGCGACCTTGGACCTTGGCAGCCTGGTCATGTTTGACCATCGGCATCGCGCTTGGGTCGTGGTGGGCGTATTACGAACTCGGCTGGGGCGGCTTTTGGTTTTGGGACCCGGTTGAAAACGCATCCTTTATGCCGTGGTTGATCGGCACTGCGTTGCTGCATTCGTGTGTCGTCGTTGAAAAGCGCGATACCATGAAGGCGTGGACGGTTTTGTTGGCCATCGTCGCGTTCTCGTTCTCATTGCTCGGCACGTTCTTGGTGCGGTCCGGCGTGCTGACGTCCGTGCATGCGTTCGCTACCGACCCGACCCGGGGCGTGTTTATTTTGGCGATCTTGTTGATCGTCGTCGGCGGCTCGTTGGCGCTGTATGCGTGGCGGGCACCGCAGTTACGCAGCACCGGCTTATTCCAACCAATTTCACGGGAAGGGGCATTGCTGCTCAACAATTTATTGATGGGCACAGCGGCGGCCGTGGTGTTGTTGGGCACGTTATATCCGTTGTTCATTGATGCGCTCACCGACGGCCAAGATAAAATCTCGGTCGGCGCGCCGTTCTTTAATGCAGTGTTCATTCCGTTGATGACGCCGATGGTTGTCGCAATGGCGATTGGTCCGCTGCTGCCGTGGAAGCGGGGCGATATTGCCCGCGCGTTGAAGACGCTTTGGTTAGCACTGTTTGCCGCTTTAGGCGCCGCGATGGTGGCTTGGATGCTGTATGCGGACCGCTCTCCTTGGGGGTTGGTCGGCGCAGCTGTGGCAGCTTGGTTGTTCGTCGGCGTGCTCACCGAATTGGCAGAACGTATTCGATTGTTCCGGGTGCCGTTGGCCGACTCGCTCCGCCGCTTGTTTAATTTGCAGCGTGCCACGTGGGGTATGACGATGGCGCACTTGGGCCTCGCGTTCGCGGTGGCCGGAATCACCGGGGCGGGTGCTTGGAAGGTCGAAAGCGTGCAGACGATGAAGCAGGGCGACACTGTGAACGTCGCTGGGTATGAGTTCCGCTTCGATGGGGCTGAACAGGGGCGGGGACCGAACTATTTGTTGACCCGCGCCAAGTTCACGGTGAGCCGTGATGGTGATTTTGTGGCGGTGCTCGAACCCGAGAAGCGCATCTATCCGGTACGTCAAATGCCGACCACTGAGGCGGGCATCCACACGCTATTGAGTGGCGATCTTTATGCCGTCATCGGCGACCCTAAGGGCGACGGCTTCGTGACGCGGATTTACTTCAACCCATTGGTGGTGTGGATGTGGATTGGCGCATTGGTGATGTTGGCGGGCGGTTTGCTGAGTTTGTCAGATCGGCGTTACCGGGTCGGCGCGCCGTCGCGATCACCCCGATATGCGGCCGCGCAGCCGGCGGAATGAGTTTGTCTTTATGAACCGACTCGTTTTTCTGTTGCCGCTTTTGGTGCTGCTTGTGATCGGTGGGTATCTTGCTGTTGGTCTGACGTTAGACCCTAAAAAGTTGCCGAGCATGCTTGAAGGCGGTCCTGTGCCGGCCTTCAATCTGGCACCGCTTGAAGGTCGTGATGCGCGCGGGTTTTCCAACGAAGATTTGTTGGGCGAAGTGTCGCTGGTTAATGTGTTTGGGTCCTGGTGCGTGGCATGCCGGGTCGAGCATCCGTTTTTGATGAAGATCAAAGAAAATGATTGGGTGCCGATCCACGCGATTGATTGGCGCGAGCCCGACCGCACCGCAGGACCAGATTGGCTGCGTCGCTTCGGCGACCCCTATACGCTGGCCGGTGATGACCCTCGCTCGAAAGCGGCGATTGCATTTGGTGTGACGGGGGCGCCGGAAACCTTCGTTGTCGATCCGCAGGGCATTATTCGCTACAAGCACGTGGGCCCGGTCACCCAGCAGGTTTGGGACGATACCTTGGCCCCGCTGATCGAGCACTTGCGTGCAGAAGCTGCAAACAAGAGCAAAGGGGAGGGCGGATGAAGCGCGTTCTGTTGATGGCGATGTTGGCGCTGCTGATGCTGAGTCCGCAAGCTTGGGCGGTAAACCCGGACGAGATGCTGAAAGACCCGGCCCTAGAAGCGCGCGCAAGGGTGATTGGCAAAGACCTCCGCTGTCTGGTCTGCCAAAACCAATCCATTGATGACTCCAATGCCGAACTTGCGCGCGATCTTCGCGTCTTGGTGCGGGACCGCATTTTGGCCGGCGACAGCAACGAACAAGTGATCGATTACGTGGTATCGCGCTATGGCGACTTTGTTTTGTTGAACCCTCCGATGAAAAAGAAAACCCTGCTTTTGTGGTATGGGCCGGTGATCATTCTGGGGCTAGGCGTTGTCGCGATCTTTGTTTTTTATCGTCGCCGCCGCCACGGCACGGTCGATGCGACGGCGGGGGCGGTGCCTTTGTCTGACGCTGAGCGCGCGAAAATCGACAAAATTATGGATGGTGATCGCTGATGATTTTTTGGCTGGCTGCAGCTGCATTGGCAGCGCTTGTCACGGCGGGTCTTGTGCTGCCGGCTTTGCGGGTACGCGCGCAAAGCGCATCCCGCGCCGAGTACGACATGAATGTCTACAAAGACCAATTGTCCGAGCTTGAACGGGACGCAGCCGAAGGCAGGATCAAGGATGCTGAACTCGATGCGGCACGCATTGAAATTGAGCGACGTTTGCTGGCCGCTGCCGAAGATGCGGAGCGCTTGCCGCAAGCCGCATCAAGCGATGGACGTTGGCCTTTATATACGGCCGCGATCGCCGTGCCGCTGATTGCCGTTCTGGTTTATAGCGAGTTGGGCTCGCCCGGCGTGCCGAATTATCCACTCGCCGAACGCACCGACATTCAGCCACCCGAGGCAGGCTTGGAGGAAGGTGCGCCGTTGACGGAAATGGTGCGTGCACTCGAAGAACGACTTCGCACAAATCCGGATGACTTGCGTGGCTGGACGTTGCTGGGTCGAACCTATGCCGCCATCGGTCGGTCACGTGAAGCTGCAGCTGCATTTGAGCGCGCAGTGCCGCTTTCGGGTGGTGATCCGGGTCTGCTTGCCGATTGGGCGGAGGCACGCTTGCTGGCACGGGGCAGTGATTTTACGGTTGAGATATTCAACGACTTTGTGAAGGCGCGCGAACGTGATCCGTCATTGCCGAAGCCTTGGTTTTATATTGGCCTTGATAAGGCGATGGGCGGTGACTTTAGGGGGGCCGCGCAGCTTTGGACCAACCTTTTGACCATCGCCACGGACGATGCGGGTATTAAAGAATCCGTAGAGGCCCAGATCGCGCGCGCGGCTGCCGAGGGTGGTTTCGATGTCAGTGAACTCAAGCCGAGCGAAACCGCGTTGAAGATCGCCGCCGGCCGGCCCGCTCAGCCGACGATGGATAGTCAATCCAGTGGTCCGGTTGCACCCGGTCCAACCCGCGAGCAGATGGAAGCCGCAGGCGAGATGACACCCGAAGAAAGGATGGCATTCATCCGCTCTATGGTTGAGCGCTTGGCCAACAAGCTAGCCGAAAATCCAGACGATGTCGCCGGCTGGGAACGCTTGGTGCGCGCCTATGGTGTGTTGGGCGAAACCGATAAAGCCGTTGCCGCGCAGGCGCAGTTGGATGCGTTGCGGGCAAAGCAAAACCAATAAATTTACGCTAAGGAGACGATGGCATGCGATTCAAGACGCTGGAAGATTTAGACGTTCGGGGCAAACGAGTCTTGGTCCGTGTTGATTTCAATGTGCCCGTGCGCGACGGTAAAATTACCGACACCACGCGGATCGACCGTGCGCTGGCTACCTTGAACGAACTTGCCGGCAACGGCGCCAAAGTCATCATTCTTTCGCATTTTGGTCGCCCGAAAGGGCAGGTCGTTCCAGACATGAGCCTGCGACCCGTCGCCGAAGCATTGTCGGAAATTTTGGGCAAGCCTGTCGGCTTTGCAGGTGACTGTATCGGTGACGCGGCAGCGAGTGCCATTGCAGACACACCCGAAGGCGGCATGGTTGTGCTTGAAAACGTCCGTTTCCACGCTGGCGAAGAAAAAAATGATCCAGAGTTCGCCAAGGCGTTGGCTGCCAACGGTGATGCTTTCGTCAGTGATGCCTTTTCCGCCGCCCATCGCGCGCACGCCTCGACCGAGGGTATTGCGCATCTTCTACCCTCTGCAGCCGGTCGTTTGATGCAGACGGAATTGGAGGCCTTGTCCGCTGCGCTTGAAACACCTGCACACCCGGTGATCGCGGTCGTTGGGGGCGCAAAAGTATCGTCGAAGATGGCCGTGCTGGGTCACCTTACGCAAAAGGTTGACCAGATCGTCATCGGTGGCGGTATGGCGAATACGTTTTTGTATGCGGGTGGCATGGGAATCGGCAAATCGTTGTGCGAAAAAGAGATGGCTGATGATGCACGCGCGATCATTGAAACGGCCGCCGCACATGGCTGTGAAATCGTGCTGCCCAGCGATGCCGTCGTCGCGGCGGCGTTTGAAGAAGGGGCCGCCAGCAAAACCGTCGGCCTTAATGACGTGCCGGACGATATGATGATTTTGGATATCGGCCCGGCCAGCATTGATGATTTAAAAAGCCGCCTGCAATCGGCAAAAACCGTGCTTTGGAACGGTCCGCTGGGGGCCTTCGAAGTGAAGCCGTTCGACGCGGGTACAAATGCCGTTGCCCAAGAGGTTGCCGCGTTGACCAGCAAGGGGCAGTTGTTGTCGGTCGCGGGGGGCGGCGACACCGTTTCAGCACTCGCCAATGCGGGGGCAGCGGATGATTTTTCCTATGTCTCAGCCGCTGGCGGTGCGTTTTTGGAGTGGATTGAAGGCAAGACTTTGCCGGGCGTCGCGGTTATTTTAGCCGACTGAAATTAGCCTGTGTCTGTTAAGCGAACGGATCTTCGTTTGAGCGTTTCACCGTTTTAGGCTCCGACAAAGTGCCCGGTTTGGCCGGGTGCACTTTGCTCAGAATATCGTCCAGCATATTTTGTAGGTACTCTGACTGACTGAGCAACTTATGCGTGGCATCCAGTGCTTGTTGTGAGGCGGTTTCGGCAATGCTGCGACCAATTTCAGAAACTTCTTCAAGGGTCTCTTTAATCCGGAACGCGGTGCGTTCTGTGCGCTCGGTGGCATCGCGGAGTTGATCGAAGCGTTGTGCGTACATGCGTTCCGCATCTTTGTTTGCGCCATCCCCGGAAAAAGCGATCAGGTTGTCGCTGCCGGGATCGCGCACAGCTTCCTTCCCGGGTGTGCGGAATGCTAATGAATTCGCTTGATCGCGGATCGCCAAGACCAGCCCGCCGATGTCGTCGACCAACTGCGTCATTTGATCCAGACCTTTGATCAGTGCCTCGGTACGCTCCACATCGTTTGCAGCTGCCGTGACGTATTGGCTGAAGTTCTGCAATTGCGCACTCACCGATGAAATCGGTCCGCCGACGACTTCCGCATCAGCAGCATTGCGATAGGCGTCTACCGCGCTTGGCCGACGTCTTGGTGCGGCATCTTCTGGCGCGGCTTGTGCGGTTGGGGCGGGGAGGGCTTTCGGTGCGGCCGCTCGCGCAGCGGTCTCTGCAGCGTCAGCGCGGCGTTCTGCGTCTTCTGCGCGTTCGGCATTGTTCTCAGATTGCAGCACGGCACGGTCCAGGCGGTCGCGTGTGCGGGCAAGATCCCGTCGCAGATGATCGGCCTCAATGATGGTATCGGCCCACCCATCAAGCAGTCGCGCGATGCGGCCAAAGTCGTCCCTGTTGCCTTGCGCTGGTACCGACACATGCTGTGCGCCTCGCGCAATCCGATCCAATGCGTCAGCGATGCGCCTGGCCGGGCCGGTCAGGCTTTTGATCAGTACGAGGCCGAAGAACATCAACCAAAGTAAAATCGCCGCCGAGCCGCCAAGAATGGTGTAGCGCGCGAACAACTGCATATTGCGCACGTTCGCCGCGGCTTCGATCCGGAAGCGCTCCGCAAATCCGGTGAGCCCGGTCAGGCTGGGCACAAAATAATCGAACAATTCGGCAAAGCGCCGGGCTTCATCGCTGAGTTCAAAACGTGCGTTGATCATCGATAACATTTGCGTTTCGTGGGTGCGCAGCAGTTCGTTGATGCGATTCAGATCCGTTTCGGGAATTTCGGCGACCTTGATGAACTCGGCCAGTGCGGCATAACGTTTGCGGATTTCCTCGACGCCTTTTTTCGAGCCCGACAGCACGGTTTCTTCGCCTTGCTGATCAATACGCTCAATCTGGTTGATCAGGTTGGCGTTGCCGGTATCGCGAAAGGTTGTGCGCAATGCCATCGAGGTTCGGCGTAATTGTGCGCTTAACCCCGTTTCCGTGCCGATGCCAATTTCACGCTCCGTATCTAAAAAAGATTGGAACTGCTGATCATACTGGACCAAGCCGTCGCGGATTGTCGTCACATGCTGCGCCAAGGGCTCCGCGTCAGGATACGCAAATAACTCGTCGAGCGCCGTCGACACATCTGCCAAGTCTGCGGAAAAGCCGTCTGCAATTTCGGTGTTGCGCGTTAAAAGAAAATCCCGCTGGCGGGCTTGCAGACTATACGTGCCGCGCTCGACTGTATTCACCAATTGGTCAATCCGGGTTGCGCGTTGCATGGTTTGCAGGGCGCTGTCCAAGCGCTCATCGACGTGTATGAACAAAGCGATGAACGCGGCACCCGCTAAGACGCAGGCAAGAAAAAATAGCCACGTTCTGGCGCCAAGGCTCATGCCGCCCAAAAACGTTTTGTCTGCAAAGCCGCTGGCCACCGGTCCAAGGTCGGTGCTTTCTTCTTCGTCCTGTGCGGCCTGAATCGCCATGCAGATTTCCCATCGTGCGTTGGATATTGCGTACTTCTCTATCGTTTATAGCACCACCAAACGCTTGGTGCAGCCGCCTTTGTGACCTGTCTATGTTGGCACAATCTGGCCTCAAAACCTTGCAAGGTGGCGCATCATAGCGCACTTTGCGACGATGACAGACGATAAAGATACCTTAGTGAATTCGATGCCGAAGGGCCCGGTTACGCCGCATGTGCCGGACGGTGACGACCGCGAGCGGATGGTGTGTCTGGATTGCGGCTTCGTGCACTACGATAACCCGCGCGTCGTCGCTGGCGCCGTCTGCACATGGGAAGATAAAATTCTGCTTTGCCGCCGAGCGATTGAGCCGCGTATCGGATTTTGGACGATTCCGGCTGGGTATTTAGAACTTAACGAAACCATTGCCGAGGGTGCGGCCCGCGAGGTGCGTGAAGAATCGGGGGCCAGCGTCGAAGTCACCGGGTTGTTGGGCATGTTCGAAATCCCGCGTATTTCGCAGATTTACGTGGTCTATCATGCTCGTATGCAAAGCCCTGCATTGGATCCCGGCCCTGAAAGTCTTGAGGCCGCGTTGTTTGATTGGGCAGATATCCCCTGGGCCGAGTTGGCATTTCCGAGCGTGACGTGGGCCTTGCAGCATCACCGCGATGGTGGCGCCCCGCACTTCGACATCTTCCATAAAGAATAAAATCGCATCAAGCCGGAAGAAATTGCCTAGTTGGGCAGGGTCGTTTACGTCTCGTTAACGAGTCCACGACTAATGTCCAAGGCATGGCAGACAGCTTCAACATATCTAACAACAACAGTGCGCCCGCCGGGCGTTCCAAGGCGTTGTATCAGTCCGAAGGTGTGCGCGAAGTTCGTTCGCGCGCTCAGTTTTTGGAGCAAGTGCAAACGCCGCAGGAACAAGCCGGCTTGAAGCGCCTTGGTCGCCTGATCGCACAAAATACCGACTTCAATGAAGCCGCGCCCAGGGGTTATTACCTCAATATTCGCGTCTAAGTGTCGATGAGTCGCGCGTTGGTCCTTGCCACGTCTTTGATGTTGGCGCCGTTGCAAGCGTGGTCAGCAGACTTAGTGGTCGAGGTCGTTAATCTGTCGAGTGATGACGGCGATGTGCACGTCGCGCTGTACAACAATCCGACGATGTTTCCGAAATCTGACGGTATGCTCAGCGAACGCCAAGTGCTGCCAAAGGAACGGCGTGTGCGGCTGGTGTTTCACGATCTGACACCGGGAACATATGCCATTGCGGTCTACCACGATGAAAACGGCAATCACGAATTCGATCAGGCGATTTTTGGTATTCCGTTGGAAGACTATGGGTTTTCGAACGATGTGCGGGTTTTTTTCAGTGCGCCATCATTTGAAGAGGCCGCGTTCGACGTGCCGGACGGTGGTGCGGCCATCACGATTCATCTTAACGACTAGAGCCTACTTCAGCAGTTCAAACATCTTCCGTCGTTCGTATTGTAGTGACGTCCGATCAGCAATGGAAAGGCCGGTAGGCCAGCGACGCCACCGGCAATACCGTCTTGAACCGTCACAAGATTTGCCGCCTGTTGATCGCGCGGCGGCAGTGGGGCGTCACCCGCTTGAAGATCGTAGGCCGTCTTGACGCGGAGCGGGACGGAGACACCGCGCACCTGAAGGCCGGCGACGAATGCACGTCCCCCATCGGCCAACGTTTCTCCTTTGGGCACACAATGGTAACCGAACATCAGCTTTGACGGACGCAGTTTCGGGTCATCGGTGCGCGTATCCCAGGTGCTCGAAAAGCCCACACACTGGCGCCCGGTTTCGGTTTGTTGGAACGGCTGTGCCCAGAATTGCGCGATGTCATTTTTGAGGGGCTCGGTTTTACCGAAATTCAGCGTTTGGCCTTGATGGAACCGCCACATTGTGACGGTGTCGACAATCAGCTTATTGAAATCTAATGCCAATTCGCGCCGAAGATCGCTTCGGGTTTCAACATACAGAATCTCTGCCTGCCCATCAGCGCCCCGATACAAGGCGTATTCTTCGCGTTCCCGACTATCGGCAAAACCGATCCGTTGCGGTGTCACGCCGGCATAGAACGCTGAACCGACGCTGATCCGCGCACGCTCTTCCGGGACGCTCACGAAGGTGCCGGTATCGAGTGTGGATATCGAACAACTGGATAAAACGATGGTGGCAAGTCCGCTCGCGAGCCATGCTCTGATTGATGATTTTTTCGACATATCCGTGCTCTTTCTAAAAGCTGTTCGACACCCACACATATGGGGAGCAAATTTGCTCCTGTAAACAGCACAAAACATTGAGGCAAACCTTGACCGCTCCCGGGGTTGCCATGACCATGCCTTCCCGCAGTTCAAAGGCTACGCTTTATGGGAAAACCCGCCGCCGTCTTCAGTTTTCTGCTCGCCATGATCGCGATTCTGGCAGTTGGATACGTTAGCTTGCCGTTCGCACTGGCGTGGGGCGTGCGGGCTTATTTGGCGGAAAACGGTTTTGCCGACGCCAACCTTCGGATTCAGCGTATCGGACTTGCGTCTAGCGATGTTGTCGATTTTACGCTGGGGCCAGGGACCATGATTGGCGCTGAAAGAATTCGCCTAGAATACTCGCCTGGACGCCTTGCAGAGGGAATATTGGACGGCCTGCGCATTGATGGCGGTCGGTTTAAATTCGGTGTCGGCGCGGGGGGGCTCGACCTGGGTCCGCTTGAGGCGATTTTTGCGGACGGGGCCACGTCGGCGGCACCATCATCCGCTTCCGTGCAATTGATCGGCCCAATAAAAGTCACCGATGCCCGCCTGACCGTCGCAACGCCAATCGGCGAGTTGGCAGTTGCGCTCAGTGGCGAAGCGCTGTTGACCGATGCGCTGGGTACCACGATCAACGGCGCGTTTGCGGTCGCGCATCCGGACGTGTCAATCGAAGGGCGGTTGTCAGCGGTTTTCGATACAGACTCAAATTTAAGCTTGGACGTTAAAGTTGCCAACGCAACCAGCCGCGCCGACGTCGCATTTACAGCAATGCAAGGCACCATAGATGTGCAGGGGCGTTGGCCCGACGCGTTGACCGGCCAAGCAAAGGTCACAGCGAACGGTGTGCGTGCGCATGACATACCACTCGGCAGCGTTGATGTGCAGGCACGGGTCAACGGTCGTGCCGCAGACACGTATATACTCGTGGGTGGGGCTGAAACTGGCGTGGTGGCGTCGCTTAATGCACATACCTTGGATGCACTGGACTCCGCGATACCGTTGACCATTCGGGGCGAACTCGCAAGCGACGGCTTACGCGGCCCCTTGCACAACAGCGGTGGTGTTGATGTCATCGGCGCGCTGAATTTTATGATTCAAGGGGCGCGGGCTGATCTGCAAGGGCTCGCGAAGAATTTGGAAGCCGGTGTGCTGCGCGCTGACGGACCGGTGTCAGGTTTTCTTGAGGCAGACTTGTTGCAGCTTAACCTGCCCGGCGATGATGCCAGTGCGGTCTTTGACGGACGGGTGACGTTGGATGCGGGCACGCAAGGATGGCGCTTGGATGCCGCGTCCCCAGTCCGGGTTGATCTATCGCATGGCGCGCAGCGGTTGAAGACGACGCTCAACGGACAGGAAGGGACGGCGCTGCTGAGTGGCGGTATCGGCACGGATGCGCCGTTGCTGTTGTCGAGCGCGTTCGAGGCCAACATGTCGGGGGTATTGCCTGCACCGTTGGCGGTGTCGGGTGATGCGGGCGGTGCAGTATGGTTGGGCACTGCTGAAGGTATCCAGCTTGAAGATATGGCGCTTCGCTTCAGTCCGATGACATTCAATGTGGACGCCTTAGATATTGTGGTCGAGGAATTGCGTGCCCGTCTGCAAGGCCCATTGTCCGCATTGTCGGTGGGGCTCAGCACCGAGACGCTGATTTCTGGCACCTTCGCTGGCCTTGAGATCAATGGCGGTCGCGTCGCCGGCGCTGCGAAACTCGCGATCGATGCAGATGCGGTACGGTTGAACTCTGACGGCTGCATCGAACTCGCAGCCGCCGCTTTGCGTATCGACACCATTTTGGTGCGACCGGGGCCGGCGACACTATGTGCTGGCCTTGGTGGCGCACCGCTTGTCGAAGCGATGCGTGCAGATGGTGAGATCGGTGAACTGCGCATGGATGCCGTTTTGCAGCGTATGGAAGCCACGGTTGAGGAGCTCGGTACAGCACCGCTGGATGTCACCTTACCGCGCATTGAAGCTGCCGGTACGTTTGATACGCAGACGGCATCATGGACGGGCAGCGGTACGTTTGCAGACGGTGGTGCTGACTTGGTGGATGTCGGTTTCCGGGTCTCAGATTTTAACGGTGCATTTCAGGCCAAGGGCACCGCAGCGCATTTGGATGCGGCATTCACACTCGACAATGCGGATATTGTTGATACCCGTCAGCCAGCGAGGGTCGCGCCGATGGTGCTGCGTGGCGATGCCGGGTTGGCGGTTGATGCCGCGACATTTGACGGCACGCTCACGCTCGGTGGCGGACCCGGTGTGAAAATGGTCGCACGCCATGACGCGGCGGCAGGCACTGGCAACCTTACCGCGAAGCTCGCACACTGGAATTTGGCAGCATCGCCCGGCCTTACGAAGTTGATTCCGCCGTTAGCCGGACAGGTCGTGGATGTGGTCGGTGAACTTGATGTCACCGCCGCCGCCGATTGGGCACCCGAAATGCTGACAACGACGGCAACGGTGACCCTCGCGGGTGTCGGGTTTGGGAGTGCGCCAGCCGAGTTTGCAGGCATTGAGGGCGTGATCAAGTTCAGCGATCTGCTTAATCCAAAAACCGATACGCCGCAGACACTCAACATCGGATTTTTGGATCCGGGCATGCCGTTGCTGAACGGCCAGGTTCGCTTTTCTTTGCCGGGTGACCAAACCTTGCTGCTTGAGGAAGCCAATTGGCCATTGGCCGGCGGTGCGCTACGTATCCGTGATTTTTTGGTGCCATTCGATCGCGCCCCAGAACGGGTCATCGCCGAGGTTGAAGATTTGGATATGTCGGCGTTGGCGAAACAAATTGATATCACCGGGCTGACCGCCCAGGGGCGGCTTAGCGGTCGGGCGCCGGTGCGCTTCACGCCGGATGGTGCGGTGATCGACGATGCGCGATTGCGGGCAAGCGATGGTGGCGTGATCCGCTACCGCTCCGCCATTGCAGCTGAAACCCTGAAGTCCAGTGGACAGGGGGCGGAGGTTTTGGGCCAGGCGCTCGAAGATTTCCGCTTTCGGGTGTTGGAAATATCGATGAACGGGCCTTTGACCGGGCAAATCGTCGCGGGCGCTGAAATAAAGGGCTCAAACCCGACGCTTTATGACGGCAAAGCGATAGAATTAAACGTCAGATTGGAAGGCGCCTTGCGAGAATTGCTGCAAAGCGCTAGCGTCATGAAAGACCTTCCGGATGCCATCCGGGACCGCGTGCAAGGTCCCTCCGGAGCGCAATAGGAGGAACAACCGAACGGAGACAAGCCATGTCACCCCGTCATGTACTTCCTGCACTCGTCGTTCTGATGAGTTTATCCATGATCGCATGCACGCCCCGCGCCAAAATTGAGGCGCCGGACAAACCCATCGTTATCAATCTCAATGTGAAGATCGAGCACGAAGTGCGCGTACGGGTCGAAAAAGACCTGGATAACGTGCTCGCCAACAACCCTGGTCTGTTTTAGGGAGGATCGGCTGTGAAAACCTTTATCCGATCATTATTTTTGGCGTTTTCCGTGCTGGCGGCTGTCCCGGCAATGCCCGTTTATGCGCAATCGCTGACGCTGCAGCAGGCGCAACAGCAAGGGCTCGTCGGTGAACAGCAAGACGGCTATTTGGGCATCGTGACCCAGGCGCCGGGAGTTCAAACGTTGGTCGACGAGATCAACTTGAAACGTCGCCAGATCTATCGTGATATCGCGCGAAAGAATAACATCAACCTGCAAGCCGTCGAAGCGCTGGCCGGCAAAAAGGCCATCGAAAAGGCTGGTAGTGGTGAAATTGTTCAGGGCAATGAAGGGCAGTGGGTAAAAAAACCATGAGAGATGAGACCGACCCGATCCGTGTCTGGCTAAAGAAAACGAAAAGCATTGATCTGGGTGATCGGCAAATCATCGATCCGCAACGCACCGGCCAACCGATCGGCGAGATCGTCTCCGAAGCCGGCGGCGGACAAGTTTTCGATACGGAACCCGCACGGTTTTATCGCCTGATCCAAGACCTCGCACCCAAGCGTGCATCATCATGACGGCGCTACCGGTTGATCCATGCGATGCGACCTTGGTCGACATTGCCAAAGCCCTTGCCGACAGAAAAATTTCTTCGCTTGAGGTTACGCAAGCAACACTGGCCCGCTTAAATGACCGTGGGCGTGCGCTGAACAACGTTGCCGGCATCGATGCAGATGATGCAGAGGCACAGGCAAAAGCGGCGGACGCCAATTTAGGTGACGGGCCGCTCGCCGGTGTGCCGTTGGCGCATAAGGATATGTTTTACCGCCCAGGCCGCCTCAGCGAATGCGGCTCGAAAGTTCGCGCAGGCTTTATGCCGGATGTGCTTTCGGGTGCGTTGAAAAAATTGGATGGCGCAGGCGCACTCGATGTGGCGCGGCTGAATATGGTTGAATTCGCGCTCGGCGTCACCGGGCATAACGACATCACCGGCGCGGTCCGCAATCCCTGGAATCCTGCGCACGTCACCGGGGGCTCATCAAGCGGTTCAGGCTCTGCGGTGGCCGCGCGGTGCGTGTTCGGTGCGTTGGGCTCGGACACCGGCGGTTCGGTGCGGTTGCCTGCGGCGTGTTGCGGCGTTGTCGGCATGAAGGTGACCCAAGGTCGGGTTAGCCGTTTTGGCGCGATGCCGCTTTCCTATACGCTGGATACGGTTGGACCGTTAACGCGGACGGTGACCGACAACGCGCTCATGCTTTCGGTGCTGGCGGGCTATGACGCCGATGATCCGTCTTCAGCGGATGTGGTGGTCGACGATTATCTGGGCGGCATCGAAGATGGTGTTTCGGGATTAAAGATCGGTTTGCCGACTTCGCACTTCATGGACGGCATGAGTGCCGAGCTTGCGGAACGCTTCGACGCCGCGGTCCAGGTGCTCAAAAGTGCGGGGGCCGAAATTGTCGATGTTGATCTGCCCGCCGAAATCCGCCACGCCAATGCGCTGACCAGCATGATCACGGCCAGCGAAGGGGCAGCCCTGCATCAGCATTGGATGGAAACCCGTCCCGATGATTACGGTAAGCAGACCTTTGGGCGTTTCGGCGGTGGATTTCTGATTCCGGCCAGCCGGTATATTCAGGCGCTGAACCTCAGGACAGAAATGCTGGCCGCGTTCAATGCGCTTGTGTTTGAAAACGTCGACGTGATGATGACGCCGATGATGGTTGTCGATGTACCGAAAATTGCTGACTCCGATTTGGGTGCGGGCGCTGACGCCGCAGCACTGCTGACAAAGGTTGGGCATTGTTCCAGGCCGATCAACTTTTTAGGCCTGCCGGGGTTGAGTGTGCCGAGCGGCTTCACCAAAGCCGGTTTACCTTCGTCCATTCAATTCGTCGGCAAGCCGTTTGACGAAGCCACCCTATATCGTGTCGCCCTCGCGTATGAGCGCGAGACCGAATGGCCTACGCAGGCCCCGGACCCGGCCGGATGGGAAGCCGCATGACCGAAACGCCGTTTATCAGCGTGCAGGGTCTGGCCAAACGGTTCGGGCCGAAGCGGGTGTTAGAAGATGTGTCTTTCTCGGTGCAGGCGGGTGAATCGCTGGTGCTGATCGGCACGTCAGGCTCGGGCAAAACATTGTTGCTGAAATGTTTGTTGGGCTTGATCAAACCGGACGGCGGCAAGGTCATCGTCGGCGGTGAAGATACGACGCAACTCAGCGGCGATAAGCGGGACGCCTACATTGCCCGGACCGGCATGTTGTTCCAGCGTTCCGGCCTATTCGACAGTTTGCCGGTTTGGCAGAACGTCGCGTTCCGTTTGATCCAGACCCGGAAGGCCGTGGGCGCCGCGGCGCGCGATCTGGCCATCGACAAGTTGGTGATGGTCGGGCTCGATCCGCATGTTGCTGACCTGACACCCTCAGAGCTGTCGGGCGGTATGCAAAAGCGTGTCGGGATCGCGCGTGCCATCTGTGATGATCCGGAACTGCTTTTATTGGACGAGCCGACAGCCGGCTTGGACCCGATCATGTCGAACGTGATCAATGACCTGATCCTTGATCTCGTGCGCGAGCTCGGCTGCACGGCGATCTCCATCGACAGCGACATGGAAGGCGCGCAGCGGCTCGGTGACCGGATCGCGATGTTGTATGACGGCGCCATCATTTGGGACGGTGCGGCGGACAATGTTTTGGAAAGCGGCAACGCGTACGTCGATCAATTCGTGCACAGCCGCGCCGAAGGCCCCATCGATATGCCGGTCGAAGCCTACTGATGCCAGGGCCGCTCGATCGCTTTGCCCGCCTGTCCCTGGCGCATCTGCCGACACCGCTGGAAAAGATGCCGAACCTCGCAGCCTCGTTGGACGTTGCCGATCTTTGGATTAAGCGGGACGACTGCACCGGCTTTGCGCTCGGCGGCAACAAAGTCCGAAAACTCGAATTCTTGATGGCCGACGCCAAAGCCCACGGTGCCACCGCGATTGTCACGGCGGGCGGCACGCAATCCAATCATGTGCGGCAATCGGCAGCGGCTGCATCCAGGCTCGGGCTTCGCTGTGGGGCCGTGTTGGAGCGTGTGCGCACCGACGCGCTGTACGAGACCAGCGGCAATGCCTTGCTTGATCACCTGTTCGGCGCCGAGCCCGTGTTTATCGATAAAGACGCCGACATGTCGGCGGCGTTGGCGGCGCTCGCTGATGATTGGCGGGCGGCGGGTGAAGTGGTTTATGAAGTCCCGGTCGGCGGCTCCAACCCGTTGGGGTCTTTGGGGTATGTAAGGGCTGCCGAAGAGTTGGCGACGCAATGTCGTGAATTGGCGCTGCACCCGGGTTTAATTGTGCTCGCATCCGGTAGCGCCGGCACACAGGCCGGGTTGCTGGTCGGGCTCGCCTTGGTCGGATTGGAAGTGCAGGTCGTCGGCATGTGCGTCAGCCGCCCAGGCCCTGACCAACAAGCCAAGGTCACGGCGTTGGTCAAAGACATCTGTGATTTTATCGACCGCCCGGACTTGGCCGAGGTGATCGAGGTCCGGTGCGATGGCGCCTATGTCGGCCCCGGCTATGGCGCCCCGACCCCGGAAATGATCGCCGCCGTGCAAACGTTGGCGAGGACCGAGGGGATTTTTTTAGACCCCGTCTATACCGGCAAAGCCATGGCCGGACTGATCGATTATGCCGCGACCGGCAAACTGACCGGCACAGGCCCCATCATCTTTCTCCACACCGGCGGCACGCCCGCGCTGTTCGTCTACCCGGACGTGGCCGGCGTGGAATAATCGTTACTGCATTTTCGAAAACGCGGTGGGCTTCAAGATCATGTTGGAGAAATGCGTGAGGATCGGGCCGTCTTTCTCGCTCGCCGCACGCTTTTCGATCCATTCCGGATCGGCCTGAAACGCGGTCCATTTTTCTTCGCGCTCGGCCAGCGATTCCCATTCCAAAATGTAATAAAGGTCGTGGTTGTTGTCGCCGATTTCTTGCGTCCAAAACCCCACCTGGCGAATCCCGAAGCGCTCCCAAATGCCGAGCGTAACGTCATTAAACCGCTTTAAAATCGCCGGCATGCGGCCCGGCGCACAATGATAAATACGAAGTTCGTGGATCATCGATGTCTCTCCCATGTTTGTTTTTCTGAGCAGAGATTACGCGGAATGATCCGCCGCCGCCATCCCGGATGATACGTTTATTCTTGGGGCAGGCCCATCAGCGCACGCGCAAAGGCGCGGGCTTCGAAGGGGCGGAGGTCGTCGATGGCTTCGCCGACGCCGACCGCGTGCACGGGCAGGCCGAATTTTTCGGCGAGGCCGACCACCACACCGCCCCGGGCCGAGCCGTCGAGTTTGGTCATCACCAGACCCGAGATGTTGACCATTTGTTTGAAGGTTTCCACCTGGCTGTGCGCGTTTTGGCCGATGGTGCTGTCCATCACCAACAGCGTTGCATGTGGCGCGGTGTCATCGAGTTTTTTCAGCACGCGGATGATTTTTTCCAGCTCGGCCATCAGGTCTTTGCGGTTCTGCAGGCGCCCGGCGGTGTCGATCATCAACACGTCGGTGCCCTCGGCGCGTGCCCGCTCAACGGCACCGAACGCAAGGCCGGCGGCATCCGCACCAGCTGCGCCCGAGACCACGGGGCAGTCGTTCCGCTCGCCCCAAATTTGTAGTTGTTCGACTGCGGCGGCGCGAAACGTGTCGCCGGCCACCATCATCACGCTGCGGCCTTGATCTTTGAAATGCTTTGTCAGTTTGCCGATGGTCGTGGTCTTGCCCGACCCATTGACGCCGCACACCAAAATAATGAACGGCTTGTGCGCGGGGTCGATTTCCAGCGGTTGGGCAACGGGTTCTAAGATCGCCGTCATTTCGTCGGCCAGCGCACCCCGGATTTCATCTTCGCTGACGTCTTTGTCGAAGCGCGTCTTGGCGACGGCGGCGGTCAGCTTGACGGCGGTAGACACCCCGATGTCGGCGGTGATCAGTGCGTCTTCAAGCTCGTTAATCGCGGCCTGATCCAGCTTGCGCCCGGTGAACAAGCCACCGATCGCACCGGTCAGTTTTTCCGATGATTTACCGAGCCCGGCGCGCAGGCGGCCGAGCCAACTGGTTTTCGGCGTGTCACTCATGGGACGTTCGGCACCACAATGAGCGCGCCGTCGATCACGTCGCGGACGCGCCCGATCACAACATCGCCGGACGCCGCCGTCCCCTCAATCCGCGCCGACACATAATGCTGCGTCAGACCGCGGTTGTCTTTTTCAATCAACACGCTGGCAGGCTCGCCAATTTGTGCGCGCATAAAGGTTTCAAGCGCGATGTCGCCAGCGTGCCGGAGCCGTTCTGCGCGCGCTTTGCGGTCGGCAACGGGGACGGATGGCATGCGCGCAGCCGGTGTCCCGTCGCGTTCCGAATAGGGAAACACGTGCAGGTGCGTGAGGCCGAGGTCTTCGACCGAGCTTAGGGTGTTTTCAAACATCGCGTCGGTCTCGGTCGGGAAGCCGGCGATGATGTCGGCGCCGATCACGATGTCGGGCCGGGCTTTGCGGGCACGTTCAACGGCATGGGCGGCGTCGGCGCGCAGGTGGCGGCGCTTCATCCGCTTTAAGATCGTATCGTCCATCGCCTGCAGGCTTAGGTGCAGATGCGGCATCATGCGGGGCTCGTCGGCGAGCAATTGAAACAGGCCGTCGTCCATCGCCGCAGGATCCAGCGAGCTGAGCCGCAACCGCTCTAGCCCCGGCACCTGCACCAACAATCGCCGTGCGATATCGCCAAGCCGGGGCTGGCCCGGCAAGTCATCACCGTACGAACAAATGTCGACGCCGGTCAGAATGATCTCGCGATAGCCGCCGTCAACCAGTGTGCGCGTCTGCTCGACAATCGCGCCCAGCGGCACGGAGCGATTGTTGCCGCGTGCGAACGGGATGATGCAGAACGTGCAGCGGTGATCGCAGCCCTGTTGGATTTGCACGAACGCGCGGGTGCGGCCATCAAAGCCTTTGACCAAATGCTCGGCGGTGTCGCGAACGGTCATGATGTCGGCGACGTTGACCTGCGGGTGGCCGTTAAGGTTTTGGAATGTGGTTGCGTGCATTTTTTCGTCATTGCCGATCACGTCGTCGACTTCGGGCATGGCGGCGAAGCCCTGCGGGTCAAGCTGCGCGGCACATCCGGTGACGATGATGCGCTTTTCAGGATGCTTGCGGCGTTGACGGCGGATGGTCTGGCGGGCTTGGCGTTCAGCTTCGGCGGTGACGGCGCAGGTGTTGATGATGATCGCATCATCCAGCCCGGCGGTGCGCGCATGATCACCGATCACGGCACTTTCAAAGGTGTTCAGGCGGCAGCCCATGGTGATGACTTCGGGCGCACTCATGACGGCTCGCCCAGCAAGGATGCGCTGATCACGCCTTCAAAACTGGTGGCGAAGGGGCCGGTCTGCGTGACGCGGTTGTCGGCGGTGTGTTCGACGGTGATCGTGCCGCCGTCCAACACAACCTCGACCTTGGGGCCGGTCAGACCGCGTCGGTGTGCGTTAACGGCGGTGGCACACGCACTCGACCCGCTGGCCTGGGTGATGCCGGCGCCGCGTTCCCAGACACGGACGCGGATCTTGTCCGGGCCGATGAGTTGCACGATCTGCACGTTGATGCGTTCTGGGAACAAAGGATCGGTCTCGATCTTCGGGCCGAACGCCTCAAGCGCGATGGCATCGATGTCGTCGATGAAAAAGTTGACGTGCGGATTGCCGACATTGACGGCTGCCGGGTCGCTGAGCCCGTTCATGCTGAAATCAAGATGCAGCGTGTCCATCGCACGGGCCAGCGGGATCGCCTGCCAATCGGTTTGCACCGGGCCCATGTCGACGGTGACGTTGCCGTTTGCAGCGCGCCAGGCGTGCAGATCACCGGCAAGTGTCTCGATCACGGTTTTGTCGGTGCCGCGCTCAACCATCAATTGGTCGGCGATGCACCGGGTGGCGTTGCCGCAGGCCCCGACCTCGCCGCCGTCATGATTTCTTATCCGCATGAACACGTCGGCGGCGGCCGATTGCGGCGGTTCAAGCACGATGAACTGATCGCAACCGACACCGGTATGGCGGTCGGCGATGCGCTTGGCTTGGGCGTCGTCGAAGCTGACGGCGCGCGTGCGCGCGTCGATCACGACGAAGTCGTTGCCGAGTCCGTGCATCTTTTTGAATGGCAATCCAGTGTTCATGGCGCCTTACATAGGTCCGGAGCCCCCCCGAAGTCCATAGCGGATTGGTATTTGGGCCTATAAGCCGGCCAAGAAATGCCGCATATGGAAGCCCGCTTGCACGGAGGCATAAATATAGTCCTGACCGATGGGGCAGGCGCGCCGGGCCAAACAGCCGCCCTCTAGGCAATCCTGCCCGTCAGGCGCCGCGATGTGTGTGCGGCATGTCGGCACATCGTAGCCGTGTTCAGAAAATGCGCCGACCGGGCAGGTGTTTAGGCAGGGCTTATCGGTGCAGCTTGCGCAGGGCGAGGGCGTACGTGACGGCGTCTGGATGTCGAGTTCTGCGTCAAACACCAGCGCGCCGCGGTACGCATGCCAGAGCCCGAACATCGGATGGATCAGCGGTCCGATCGGTGACGGCGTCACGTCGTCGGCCCGCATCGCCCAGCGTTGAAACGGATGATACGGCGGCCCGTTGAACGGATACAGCGCTGTAGCACCGAACCCGACGGCGATGGGATCAAGTACCTCACGGGTCCAGGAATCGAGAGGGTTTGCCGAGGACCGTTCGGTCTTGGCGAACGCCCGCCACATGTCTGGTCCGGCGTTGCCAATCATCACAACTGTGCGTCCGCCCTCGGGTACGTCATCTGCGGTGGTGGCATGAAATGCGCCCCGCGTGATCAGGCCGGATGCTGCGAAGGCACGCTGGATATCGTCAATAATCATGCCGAACGATGCGTTGGATTTGGCCTCAGCGTCAATAAAACGTTATTCGCGAAGTGCCTCTGTGCCTCGTTGAGGGATTTTTTGCGGGTTTATGTCTAATGCGGCCAATCACGCATTTTTGCGCTGCAAACCCAAAGGGACGGTTGTTCTTGACTTCAGGCGCGGCCCTGCATATTTTCCGCCATCTTTCAGGGTCTTCTAAAACCCACGCCTCGAGGGGCGCCGCCAATCCGCGAGTTTCGCGCACTGGCGCGTTTTTCGTTTGGGTGTTGGGGCTTAGCGCCTGGTAACGAGTGGGAACGGCGATGTTCGACGGTCTGCAGAGTAAACTGTCTGATATTTTTGACGGCCTCAAAAAACGGGGCGCGTTGAAGGAAGCGGACGTCGACGCGGCACTGCGTGAAATTCGCGTCGCCTTGCTGGAAGCCGACGTCGCGTTGCCAGTCGTCAAAGATTTCATCGACGGTGTGCGCGAAAAAGCCGTCGGTCAGGATGTCCTGCGCTCGGTCTCCCCAGGTCAACAAGTCGTTAAAGTCGTTCACGATCATTTGGTCGCCATGCTCGGCGGCGAAATGCCGGATGGCTTGCGTATCGACGGTAATCCGCCGGTTGCGTTCTTGATGGTCGGCCTGCAAGGCTCGGGTAAAACCACGACGTCGGCAAAGATCGCACTGCGCCTGAAAACGCGTGATAAGAAAAAAGTCCTGTTGGCATCGCTGGACGTCTACCGCCCGGCGGCCCAGCAGCAGTTGCAGCAGTTGGGCCAACAGATCGACACCACGGTGCTGACGCCGGTGTTTGGCGAGCAGCCCGTCGCAATCGCCAAGCGCGCCATGCACACCGGCCGTACCGAAGGCTACGACGTGGTGATCTTGGATACCGCGGGTCGTTTGCACATCGACCAGGAATTGATGGGCGAAGTGCAGAAAATCCGCGACGTCGCCAATCCGTCGGAAACGCTTTTGGTGACCGACGCGATGATCGGTCAAGACGCCGTCAATCTGGCCCGCGAATTTAACGAAAAAGTCGGCATCACCGGCATCGTGCTGACCCGTATCGACGGCGATGCGCGCGGCGGTGCGGCCTTGTCGATGCGCGCCGTCACCGGCAAGCCGATCAAGTTGCTGGGCACCGGCGAAAAGATGGATGCGCTGGACGCCTTCGATGCGCAACGGATCGCCGGCTCGATCTTAGGCATGGGCGACATCGTCGGCCTGGTCGAAAAAGCGCAAGAAGTCGTTGAAGAAGAAGAGGCCGAAGCGCTCGCCAAGAAGATGATGAAAGGCCAGTTCACGCTTGAGGACATGGCCGACCAATTTAAGAAGATCCGCCAGATGGGCAGCCTCGAGGGACTCCTCGGCATGATGCCCGGTGCGAAGAACATCAAAAAACAAATGGCCGGTGCGAACGTCGATGACAAGACCATCGCCCGCCAAGAGGCGATCATCTCGTCGATGACGCCGATTGAACGTCGCAACCCGAAGATCCTGAACGGATCCAGACGGCGGCGGATTGCTGTTGGCTCGGGCACGTCGGTGCAAGAGGTCAACCGTGTGCTGAAGCAGCACAAACAAATGTCAGAGTTCATGAAGAAAGCCGGAAAAATGGGCAAGAAAGGCATGATGCGTGGCTTGCCCGGCGGTCTTCCACCGATGGGGGGTGGCATGCCCCCCGGCATGAGATAACGGCACCCGCGCGGGTGTTCGTTCAGTTTTAACCGATTAATACGTCGATACAGAAGAGGACTAGATCAACAGATGTCATTGAAAATCAGACTTTCGCGCGGTGGCGCAAAACGGCGTCCGTACTATCGCATCGTGGTGGCAGATTCCCGCCGCGCCCGTGATGGCCGCTTTATTGAGCGCGTCGGCTCGTACAACCCGATGGTCGCCAAAGACCATCCGGATCGTATTAAGCTTGAAGGCGAGCGCATTCAGTATTGGTTGGGCGTTGGTGCCACACCATCAGACCGGGTTGCAAAGTTCTTAGCAGATGCCGGTATGGGTGATAAGCCAGCGATCCACGATCAAACCAAAAAGCACCTTCCGAAAGCCAAAGCACAAGAGCGTGCGGCTGAAGCTATTGAAAAGAAAAAAGCGGCTGAAGAAGCTGCAGCGGAAGCGGCTGCGGCGCCTGCTGAAGAAGCGCCAGTTGAAGAAGTTGCTGCCGAAGAAGCACCGGCCGAAGAGGCTGCTGCTGAAGAAGCACCGGCTGAAGAAGCGGCTGCCGAAGAAGCACCAGCTGAAGAAGCGGCCGCCGATGAGGAGAAGAAGGAGGCCTGATCGGGCTTGGAGTTATGACGCAACTGACCGATCCGGTTCGCCTCGGCGTGATTGTCGGGGCCAGGGGTATCAAAGGCGAAGTTCGTATCAAGAGCTTCACCGATGCGCCCGAGGACATCGCGGCCTATGGTCCGCTGTTCGACCGGGAAGGGACGCGGCGCTTCGATCTAAAGGTGACCGGCACACAAAAGGGTTTGGTGCTGGCCAGGGTCGACGGGGTCACGGATCGCAGCGGCGCAGATGCGTTAAAACGAACCGAGCTTTTCATCGATGCCGACCAACTACCCGACCCCGATGCAGACGAGTTCTATCATCGGGATCTTGAGGGGTTGGATGCGGTGACGGTGACGGGAGACGGATTGGGCCGGATACGCGGTGTCTTTGATTTTGGCGCCGGCCCGGTCTTGGAATTGGATGATGGCATCATGGTGCCGTTTACCCAAGCCGCCGTCCCCGAGATCGACCTCAAGGCCCGTCGGGTTGTGATTGATCCGCCGGATGGCTTGTTTGAAACGCCTGAGCCGGAGGCAGAGTCCGACAAAGGTAGCGACGACGACGTAGACAAAAGTGTTTAAGGACGAGACCACGTGAACGCTGAGAACGCACAATTGAAGGCAGATAAGATGTGGCGCGCCCGCGTGCTCAACATCTTCCCGGACATGTTTCCGGGGCCGCTGGGCGTGTCTTTGTCAGGTCAAGCGCTTGAGCGTGGCCTGTGGTCTCTGCGTGCCTTGGATATACGTTCGTTCGCCGAAGACAAACATGCCAGCGTCGACGATGTGCCGTTCGGTGGTGGCCCCGGTATGGTGATGCGGCCCGACGTTGTCGGGCGTGCGATCGCGGCCGCGAAAGCAGACGATGCGGATTTGCCGTTGGTGTATCTGACACCACGCGGCCAACCGTTGGATCAGGTTAAGGCGCGCGCGTTGGCCGACGGCCCGGGTGTGATCGCTGTTTGTGGTCGATTCGAAGGGATCGATCAACGCGTTATGGAAGCTTATCCGGGCGACGAGATATCGCTCGGCGATTTTGTGCTGTCGGGTGGCGAGCTCGCAGCGATGACCCTGTTGGACGCATGCGTGCGTCTTCTGCCGGGTGTCATCGGTGCGCAGGAGTCTCTCGATGAAGAAAGTTTCGAGACCGGATTGTTGGAATACCCGCAATACACCCGACCCCGCGATTGGCAGGGTTTGAGTGTTCCCGAGATTCTGTTGTCCGGTCATCACGAAAAGGTTCGCGCCTGGCGTCTTGCTCAGGCCGAAGACATCACGCGTCAACGACGTCCCGACTTGTGGGAACGTTATGGACGCGGCAATATTTAAGCCAAGAAGGAAACCAGACTATGAACATCATTGATGAGATTAACAAAGAACAGTTGGACCGGCTCGTTGCTGAGCGTCCGGTGCCTGTGTTTGCGCCGGGTGATACGATCCGCGTGAACGTGAAGGTCGTCGAAGGCACGCGCGAGCGGGTCCAGGCGTTCGAAGGTGTGTGCATCGCGCGTGGTGGTGCCGGCATCCAGGAATCATTCACGGTGCGTAAAATTTCGTACGGCGAAGGTGTTGAGCGTGTGTTCCCGGTTTACTCGCCGAACATTGCATCAATCGACGTCATTCGTCGTGGTGATGTGCGTCGCGCCAAGTTGTACTACTTGCGTGGCCGCCAAGGTAAATCGGCACGTATTGCCGAGAAGACCGATGGCTTCGCTGCAAAGGTGACAGCGGAAGAAAAGCGTGAAGCAAAAGCCGAAAAGGCTGCGCGCGACGCAAAGACGCGTGAAGCCAAGCAGGCCAAAGTAGACGCAGCTGCTGCCGATAAATAAGCCGTTGATACCAAACAAATAGCGAGGGTACCCTCGCTCAATCATAGCGGGATAAATCCCGTATGGACATTGCCGCCGGGACCTGCCCGGCGGCAACAGGCTCAATCCGGAGGAAACTATGGCGCAAGCGAAAACGCTGTTCGATAAGATTTGGGACGCTCACTTAGTCAACGTTCAAGATGACGGCACCTGCCTGATCTATATTGATCGGCACCTTGTGCACGAGGTCACCAGCCCCCAGGCGTTCGAAGGCCTTCGCTTGGCCGGTCGCAAATTGCGTCGTCCGGATTTGACGTTGGCGGTGCCGGACCACAACGTATCGACGACGGAACGCGGCGGCTATATAGCCGACGACGAAAGCCGTATCCAGATTGAGACCCTGCAAAAGAACTGTGCCGAGTTCGGCGTGCAGTTGTTTGACGTTACCGACGTTCGCCAAGGCATCGTGCATATCATCGGTCCTGAACAGGGTTTCACTTTGCCGGGTACGACCATCGTTTGCGGTGATAGCCATACGGCGACTCATGGTGCGTTCGGCGCGCTGGCCTTTGGCATCGGCACGTCCGAGGTCGAGCACGTGATGGCCACGCAGACGTTGCTGCAAAGCCCACTTAAGAACATGCGCATCACTGTCAATGGCGCGCTGCCGAAGGGCTGCACCGCGAAGGACCTGATCCTCGCCATCATCGGCAAAATCGGCACCGCCGGCGGCACCGGCCATGTCATTGAATATGCCGGTGAAGCCATTCGCAATCTGTCGATGGAAGGCCGCATGACGGTCTGCAACATGACCATCGAAGGCGGCGCGCGTGCCGGTCTGATCGCACCTGACGAAACCACATTTAAGTACCTGCAAGGTCGTCCGATGTCGCCGAAAGGTGCGGCATGGGAAGCAGCTGTGAATTATTGGCGCACGTTGCCGTCCGACGAAGGGGCTAAGTACGACAAAGAAGTCGTGCTCGATATTTCCGAAATCGTGCCGCAGGTCACCTGGGGCACCAGCCCTGAGGACGTGGCGCCGATCACGGGTAATGTGCCGACACTCGACAGCTTCAGCAGCGACGCCAAGCGGGAATCCGCGCAAACCGCATTGGATTACATGGGCCTGACGCCAGGCATGAAAGTCACTGATATCAAAGTCGATTTGGTGTTTGTCGGATCGTGCACCAATGGCCGTATCGAAGACATTCGCGCCGTCGCAGAAATCTGCAAAGGTCGCAAAGTGGCCCCGGGCGTGCAGGCACTGATGGTGCCGGGCTCGGGTCTCGTCAAAGAAATGGCTGAAGAAGAAGGCTTGGATAAAATTCTCATCGAAGCCGGTTGGGAATGGCGCGAGCCTGGGTGCTCAATGTGTCTCGGCATGAACGCCGACAAACTTGATCCGGGCAAGCGGTCGGCGTCCACGTCGAACCGCAACTTTAAAGGTCGCCAAGGCCCGAAAAGCCGGACCCACTTGGTCAGCCCCGCCATGGCAGCCGCTGCTGCGGTCACCGGACATCTCTCGGATGTGCGCGATCTGACCTGACGGGTCTGATGATGGATCGCCAAACCCACGCCGTGAAGGATATGGCCGCGCTCGCGGATTGGCGGCGCCGGATATCCGAAACCTACGCCGGAATCCGTGCCGTGCCCAACCATGGGGCGCAGGCGTGGACTGGTTGGCGTGCGGTGCGTGACGATCTGTTTAAGTCACACGCCGCCTCGCCGCTCAGTGGCGATCAGCAGGCGACCTTCAAAGAACTCACCTATTTTGATTATGATCCGGCGTTTCGGTTTTTGGTCGGTACCAGCAATGTGTCCGACCCGACGCCGCAAACTATTGAATTATTGGACGATGGTCCGCTGACGCTGACGCCGGCGTTTGAAACCATCGGCTTGGCAGAAAAACTTGGCCGCGAGTTGACGGTGCATTGGATCAACGGTTACGGCGGCGGCCTGTTTTTAGCGTTCACCGATGTCACAAACGGATCCGAGACGTATGGCGAAGGTCGCTATTTGCTGGACGGTATCAAAGGTGCTGATTTAGGGCAGATCGAAGACGGTCGGCTCGTGCTTGATTTCAATTTCGCGTATAACCCATGCTGTGCGTATGCGCAGCGCTGGTCGTGCCCGCTGCCGCTGGAGGTCAATCGGCTGTCCAGCAAGGTCTTGGCGGGCGAGAAGAACGCTCAAAAAACGGCGTGATGGAACGGATTCCAGAGGAGGAAACCCACGATGGATAAATTTGAAAAACTGACGAGTTCGGCGGCACCGATGGATATGATCAACATCGACACCGATATGATCATCCCCAAACAGTTCCTAAAGACCATCGCGCGTACCGGTCTGGGCAAGCACCTGTTCCACGAATATCGGTTCGATGATGAGGGCAACGAAGTCGAGGATTTTGTCCTCAACAAGCCTGCGTATAGGGACGCGCAGATCTTGGTGGCCGGCGAAAACTTTGGTTGCGGCTCGTCGCGCGAACATGCGCCCTGGGCGCTGCAAGATTTCGGTATTAAATGTGTGATCGCCCCTAGCTTCGCCGACATTTTCTATAGCAACTCTTTCAAAAACGGCATGCTGTTGATTACCTTGCCGCCGGAAGATTGCGCGAAGGTCATGGAAGATGCTGAGCGCGGTGCCAACGCAACCCTGACCATCGATTTGGAATCACAAACCATCACCGGGCCCGACGGCGGCGAAATCAAATTTGAGATCGACCCGTTCAAGAAAAAATGTCTGCTTGAAGGGCTCGATGATATCGGCCTGACGATGAAGAACGACGACAAGATCGAGGGCTTCGAGGACAATCGCAATCAAAGCCAGCCGTGGATGAACATCAACGCGGCTGAATGATATAAAATGTTTTCACCCTCGGGCGCCGTAAAACGGCGTTCCGAAGGATGATTCGAGGGGAGAAACAAAAAATGGCCGCCAATAAGAAACTGCTGATGTTGCCGGGTGACGGGATCGGGCCCGAGGTGATGGGTGAAGTGAAGCGCATTGTCGATTGGATGGACAAGCGTCGCCACGTCTCATTCGATATCGAAGATGACCTGGTGGGCGGTGCGGCCTACGACGTCCATAAAACCTCGCTTGCAGATGAGACCATGGTGAAGGCGATGGGTGTTGATGCGATTATGTTGGGCGCCGTTGGCGGTCCGAAATGGGATAATGTTGCCCGCGATGTGCGCCCCGAAGCGGGCTTGCTTCGGCTGCGCAAAGAAATGGATTTGTTTGCCAACCTTCGCCCGGCGACTTGCATGCCGGCATTGGCCGAAGCGTCTTCGCTGAAGAACGACGTCGTCTCTGGCCTCGATATCATGATCGTTCGCGAATTGACGTCCGGTACCTATTTTGGACACCCAAAAGGCATGCAGACATACGAAGGTAAGGAGCGTTGCGTCGACACGACGGCGTATACCCATGACGAAATCGAACGTGTCGTGCGCGCCGCATTTGATTTGGCGATGAAGCGTGGCAAAAAACTGCACTCAGTCGAAAAAGCCAATGTGATGGAAACCGGCGTATTCTGGCGCAAGATTGCGACCGAAGTCGGTAAGGACTATCCCGCGGTCGAACTTCATCACATGTATGCCGACAACTGCGCCATGCAATTGGTGCGCTGGCCCAAGCAGTTTGATGTCATCGTAACCGACAACCTGTTCGGCGATGTGCTGTCCGATTGTGCGGCGATGCTGAGCGGCTCGCTCGGCATGTTGCCGTCGGCCTCGTTGGGCGCTGCTGATGAGAGCGGTCGTCGCCGTGCGTTGTACGAGCCGGTACACGGCTCCGCCCCCGACATCGCCGGTGAAAGCAAAGCCAATCCGTTGGCGACGGTGCTGTCGTTCGCAATGTGCCTGCGCTACTCGTTCGATATGGGCGAAGACGCGGACATGCTGGAAAAAGCCTGCGCCAACGTCCTCGACGCGGGCTTCCGTACCGGCGACATCATGCAGGACGGCATGACCCTCGTTTCGACCCAGCAAATGGGCGAAAAGGTCTGTGCGGAGTTGGATAAGTTGGCGGCTTAAAAAACCAACGCAAAAATCAGCGGTAGAAGAATTGCCGTCGCCAAGCCGTTGAGGCCCATGGCGAGGCCGGCGAAGGCGCCGGCGATGGGGTTGACCTGCAGCGCGCGGGCGGTGCCGATGCCGTGGGCGGCGACACCCATGGCGAGGCCGCGCGCCCGCCAATCTTTGATGCGGACCAGGTTCAACACCAGTGGCCCGAACAGGGCGCCGGTAATGCCGGTAAGAATCACCAGCACTGCGGTCAGCGACGGCAGCCCGCCCAACTGTTCAGCAATGCCCATCGCGATTGGCGCGGTGACGGATTTAGGTGCGATCGACAGCAAGGTTTCGGTGCTGGCGCCACCAAGCCAGGCAAAGCCGACCGCGCATCCGCTGGCGGTGATCGATCCCGCCAGGATGCCGACGATCAACGCTGGGCCGGACTTTCTGAGTTCGGCCAAGTGCTGATACAGCGGCACCGCCAGCGCCACGGTGGCTGGTCCCAACAAAAAATGTACGAACTGCGCACCCTCGAAATAATCCGCATAAGGCACGTCGGTCAGCCATAGCAGACCGGCGATCATCGCAATCGCGATGGGCACGGGGTTTAACAGCGGATACCGTCCGGTTTTTTCGTAAAGCCAGTCGCCGGCGGCATAGGCACACAGCGTCAGCGTCAGCCCGGTCAGTGGCTTTTGAGATAAATATACCCAGATTTCAGCGAGGTCAGGGGGCGTCATACCCGGTCCTCTTCGCTGATGGTGGTGCGGCCCAGGCGTTGCACGATCAGTGCCGAAACCGCGACGGTGATCAATGTGCCTGGCATCAACGCCAACAATACCGGCCACCATTCGTCGGCAAGCCGAGGCACGTGCAGCATCACGCCGACGCCCGCCGGCACGAACAGCAGCGCCAAATGTTTAAGTAAGCCGCCCGCCGTAACCTCTAGGTCTTTCGGGAGGCGACGCTTCACGATCAGGCCCGTGAATAAAATTACCATGCCGATCACGGGCCCCGGCACGGGAATGCCGCTAGCAACGTTTATCGTCTCGCCGACCAACTGGCAGCCGAGGATCAGGGCGAGATATCGGATCAGCATCGCAGACTCCCGGGCGCGTCCAGCCTTGTATCATCGTCGCGAAATACTTGCGAAATTCAAAACTGCGCTGTATGATCTTCCCGTTTTTAGGCGGGATCAACCGGCTTAAAAGGAAGACAAAGTGTTTTTTGCGCCGATTACCACGAAGAAGACCAAAACCCTGCACTAGCGGGCGGCTTTTTCGTGTTTTGATGAAACGGCCCGTTGGAAATTCCGCGGGCCGAAAACTTATGTACGGCGCGCGGACCACACAGATTAATTTTGACCGATTTTGGTCACTCTGGTGGGCCCCGAACAGGAGAGAGAGAAATGGGTTACAAAGTTGCCGTCGTCGGCGCCACGGGGAACGTGGGCCGAGAGCTTTTACAGATCATGGCGGAACGCAACTTCCCGGCGGACGAAGTCGTTGCATTGGCGTCGGCACGTTCGGTCGGACGTGAAGTCAGCTACGGCGAAGACGATATCTTGGTCGTTCAAGATCTCGCCAAGTTTGATTTTAAAGGTACCGACATTGTGTTGTCGTCGCCCGGTGCGTCGGTGTCTGCCGAATACAGCCCGAAAGCGGCGGCAGCGGGCGCCGTCGTTGTCGACAATACGTCGCAGTGGCGGATGGACCCTGACGTGCCGCTGGTGGTCCCCGAAGTAAATCCGGAAGCCATCGCCGGGTATAGCAAAAAGGGCATCATTGCGAACCCAAACTGCTCGACCATTCAATTGGTTGTGGCAATGAAGCCATTGCACGACTTAGCACAGATCAAGCGGTGCATCGTGTCGACCTACCAATCCGTGTCGGGTGCCGGCAAGGAAGGGATGGACGAGTTGTATAATCAGACCAAGGGCATTTATGCCAACCAGACGGCGGAACAAAACCAGCAGAAATTCACCAAGCAAATTGCGTTTAACTGCATTCCGCATATCGACAAATTTATGGATGACGGTGCCACCAAAGAAGAATGGAAGATGATGGTCGAGACCAAAAAGATCCTCGATCCGTCCATCAAATTGCATGCGACGTGTGTGCGCGTGCCCGTGTTCGTCGGGCACGGCGAGGCGGTGACACTTGAATTCGTCAACCCGTTGGACGAAGACACCGCGCGCAAAGCACTGCGCAATGCACCGGGTGTCACCGTTTTGGACGAACGAGTGGATGCCGGCTACGTGACGCAAACCGATTGCGCCGGCGAAGACGACGTTTACGTCAGCCGTTTGCGAATGGATCCGACCGTCGACAATGGTCTCAGCATGTGGGTGGTTTCCGATAACCTACGTAAAGGTGCGGCGCTGAATACGGTTCAGATTGCCGAAACGTTGATCGGTCAATATATGAAGAAAGCAGCCTAAGTTACATCAGGCTAAAATATCAAAGTGCGGACTGGGCGTGGACGAGGTCTAGGCTTAGTCCGCACTTGCTTGTTTCAGCGGCGCGTCGTTCGGATTGAAGGTGTTGTTAATCTAATCTTGGCCCATTTCGCGCTTGCGCTCGGCAGCGGCGGCAGCCGGATTAAGCTGCAGCTTGTCCTCTGGTGGCTCATGGCCACGGCGATCTGCGCCATCGAATTCCTTCGTATGGCGACGTCGATCCGGACCGAAGAAATCGCCGACACGCACGAAACGGCGAGGGCGCTCGATCACCGCTTCAATCCGGCTGAACAGGCCTCTTGGTGAAACCGGTTTAACAACGTATTCCGTTACACCTGCGTCGCGGGCTTTAAACACATGCTCGCGTTCACGAAATGCCGTCACCAAAATCACGGGCACAAAGACGTTTGGGCTGTCAGGGCTGTTGCGGATTAAATTGGTTAGCTTGAGGCCACTCATCGGCTGCATTTTCCAGTCGGTAATCACCATGTCGACCGGGCGTTCTTTGAAATCTTCCCACGCGTCTTCGCCGTTATTAAAGACACGGATATCCGACGCCCCTAAGACCCGCAGCATCTGCCGAAGTATCTTGGCGTTAAATTCCTGATCATCGACGATCATGATCGATACGTGTCTAAGATAGTCACTCAAGAAGGGTATCCCTCGTCAGCGAACATGCGCACAATTCGCAGCGTACGTGGCGCCGATTGCAACAACCTTACAAATTTTAAGAGTACGGAGGTATTCTTCACACGCCGAGACGTCCCGTATCAAGCGGTTCAGTATGTATTAGGTGCATCGCTGAACCTATTATCTTAAGGGCGTCGGGCACATCCATCTCAACGAGGCCGCGTTTCGCTGCATCGCTGGCAGCCAAATGCACCAGCGAAACGGCGCGTTGCAGCGCATCGGCCGGGTTTGCGCTGTTTAACTGCCCTGACAAATTTAAGGCAACGAACGCGGCGCTGAGCATGTCGCCAGTGCCTTTCGCCTTCAACTTAAGCCTTGGCACAGCGGCCATCCACGCATGATCACGGGTGATTAAAAGATTTCCAATTTGCTCGCCGGCGACAGGCACGGATGACACCAAAACCATTTTTGGGCCTTGCGCTATAACCGTTCTCGCAGCGTCGACCGCATCGTCGGCAGTTTCGATAGATTGCCCGCTGAGGTGTGTGAGTTCGAACCGGTTGGGCATCAACACATCGGCCCGAGGGAGAGCGACGGTTTTATAAAAGTCGACGATGTTGTCACTGACATAAATTCCTTCAGCTTCGTCGCCGAACGCCGGGTCGAGGTAAAACGGGATCGGGCGCGCGGCGGATGTGGCGGCCTCATGGACGTCTAAAGCCTTCATACCTTGTTCGGCATGGCCCAAATATCCAATTTGAAGCGCAATCGGGCCGCTGATTTGCGCCAGGGCGCCCTGCATCAGGCCGACGATTTCATTCGCATCGGTGACTGACCCCCACGGTTTTCCAAGCGCTGTCGCATGGCCCGGATGATGCGCTAGGCGCACAGTATTGATCGGCCAAATGTTGACCCCCAAAGCTTGCGCCGTCGGTACCGCAACGGCATTTCCTACATAGCCCCAACTAACGTGTGATTGCACAGATAGAATATCCATGCGCCGAGCTTGCCACACTCTGCCCGACGATTGTAGTTTCTTGCACCGCACAATGCAGATTGACCAAATAAATTTTAGATATATTTAGGAGTCTTCCGTGACCAACGATACCACCATGCGCCCACGCCGTTCCGTGCTCTATATGCCGGGCTCAAACGCCCGTGCACTTGAAAAGGGCCGTACTCTGGGCGCCGATGCGCTGATTTTGGACATTGAAGATTCCGTCGCCCCCGAAGGTAAGGCCGACGCCCGCAGCGGTATTGCCAGCGCGCTCGCCGAAGGGGGCTACGGACACCGTGAAATTGCGATCCGTGTGAACAGCCTAGATAGCGACTGGGGCACAGAAGATCTTCGCGCTGTCGCTGTGATGGGCGCAGATGCGGTGGTGTTGCCAAAAGTCGAAAGTGCCGAGACAGTTCAGACGGCACGCAGTATTTTGGACGCCGCTGGTGCGCCGGCGACGCTGGGCATTTGGTGCATGATGGAAACGCCCTTGGGTATCTTGAATGCGCGCGAAATCGCATTTGCCGATCCGAGTGTGAGTTGTTTGACGATCGGGACCAGTGATCTTGCCAAAGACCTTCGTTGCCGTCATACGCCGGACCGGACACCATTCCTATACGCACTTGAACACTGCATTGTGGTGGCGCGTGCGGCTGGCATCGCGATTTTGGATGGTGTGCACTTAGATCTTTCTGACGATGAAGGATTTCGGGCCTCGTGTGTGCAAGGCCGCGACCTCGGCATGGATGGTAAAACCCTTATTCACCCAAAAACCATCGATATCGCCAACCAAGTGTTTGCGCCTTTGGATTCCGAGGTCGCATGGGCGGAGAAGATCATTGCCGCGCATGGTGAAGCTGCCAAGGCCGGCAAAGGCTTGGTCGTGGTTGACGGTAAGTTGATCGAAAATCTGCATGTCGCCGAAGCGCAGCGGTTGATGGCGATGCACAATAATATTCAATCGCGTGAGGCATAGGGGTGACGTCATCGAATAAAACCCAGCCGGGGAACTATTTCGAGGACTTTGCCGTCGGCCAAGTGCTGACGCACGCGACACCGCGCACGGTGACAGAAGGCGATGTTGCGTTATATACGGCTTTGTACGGAGGTCGGTTTTTGCTGACGTCGTCGGCAGAGGCCGCGCGGGCTGTCGGGTTCGCGGCGCAACCAATCGACGACATGCTCACCTTCCATGTGGTGTTCGGCAAGACCGTCCCCGATATCTCACTGAATGCGGTTGCCAATTTAGGTTATGGCGAAGGTATTTTCGGCGTCCCAGTCTATGCTGGCGATACCCTGACCGCTGATTCTGAAGTGATCGGTCTGAAAGAAAACTCGAATGGTAAAACCGGCGTTGTTTACGTGCGCTCGACCGGCACCAATCAGCGGGGTGAGACCGTGGTCTCTTATGTCCGTTGGGTAATGGTCAACAAGCGTGACGCGACGAACGTGGCGCCGAAACCTGTGTTGCTGTCTTTGGCGCCTACCGTTGACGTGACAGATTTACATGTGCCGGAGGGTCTTGATCTCTCAGGATACGACGTCAAACGGGCGGGTAGTGTGCATCGCTTTGGTGACTATCGTGTCGGCGAGCGGATCGATCATGTCGACGGGATGACCGTCGAAGAGGCGGAACATATGATGGCAACCCGGCTGTATCAAAACACCGCCAAAGTGCATTTCAACCAGTTTGCGCAGTCATCCGGTCGCTTCGGGCGCAGATTGATGTATGGCGGTCACGTGATATCGATTGCGCGTGCGCTGTCGTTCAATGGGCTCGGTAACGCATTTAAATTGGCGGCGATCAATGCCGGGACACATGCCAATCCGGTTTTTGCGGGCGACACCGTGTTCGCTTGGTCAGAAATTCTAGACACGGCAGAGGTCCCGGGTCGGCGTGATGTGGGGGCCATCCGGGTGCGGACGGTGGCGACCAAAGATCAGCCAGCGGCTGAGCACCCGTACAAGGATGCAGATGGCAAGTATCTGCCGTCGGTACTGTTGGATTTCGACTATTGGGTGCTGATGCCGCTATAGAGCGCAATATATTGCGTTTGCGCCGAGTTTTCATTTGATCCAAAGAATCGGTTGCGCATATAAAAGAGGCGTCAGTGGTATCGATCCTGGGAAACCAATACCGCGCACCTCTGGGTAGGTGCAACTGACGCCTCTTGGAGCCGGCCAGGCTCCGTTCGCACGCATGCGGCCATGTCTTAACTGACGGGAGGGGACGCACCCTGGGCAGAGATCGACCCCCTTCCGCACTGCCGATGCCGTTCGTTTTCACGACCGACACCGAAAACACGACGTCACCTCTGGCGCATACCTTTGACTCACCTGGGCAGCGAGCCATTGGAACGGATGACCGAGGTCAGTCCGTAAGCGTCGGAAGGCGTCCCGGCGCGAGAGGGCGGACCAGATGTCCCGCCACCTTCTGCCGCGACCGATGGTCCCTGGTTGCCCAACAACCACCGCGACGACGCACTTGCGTGCACGAGAAGGATGCGCCTGTCGGGTCAAGGCCGCTACGACGAATCATGGGTACAAATACAGTTTTCTGTGCAAAACCGAGTCGGTTATCCACAAGTCATCCACAGGATATACACAAGCAGTTGGGGGCGGTTTTTGTAGCCTGTTGAAAAAGCTAACGAGTTCAAAAGATTGTCGGCTTTCACCATTTAATGAGATGTTTGAACGTCGGCGCCGTTGGATAAGCTTCTATTTTTAAATAAACCGTATCGGGAAGCGACACGTATATGAATTAGAAGACTGCTGGTTCGTTGTGCCTTCCGCCGGATATTATGCTGCAATGCACCTCGCGTCGTTGACTTGGTGGGGGGTGCGGTTTACCACTTACGTCCTGAATTTTGCCGCACACTCGTTCAGGCGCGGCGCTTAAGAAAGGCATTTCATATGACGACACGAAATCGCCCGCTCTCACCTCACTTGCAGGTATATAAACCGCAAATCACCTCCATTTTGTCGATTACGCATCGTATCACCGGAGTGGTTTTGTGTTTTGGGGCGGTCTTGCTGACGTATTGGCTGATGGCCGCGACTTATGGCCCGGATGCGTTCGCGACGGCACAAGCGATCCTCGGATCATGGCTCGGAATACTCGTGCTGTTCGGCGTCGTGTTTTCGCTGTGGTATCATCTCGCCAACGGCATCCGGCATTTGGCTTGGGATGCCGGATGGGGCTTCGAGATCACTCAACTGACCACCAGTGGTTATGCGGTGTTGATCGTCTCTGCGGTGCTCAGTGTGGTCACCATCATCATGGCATTTGCGGTGGGAGTCTGAGCATGGAAATGCGCACACAATTAGGTCG
>Ga0129324_10000015_pt1 | contig 138638 bp, 137 predicted proteins | sample CPBDNA_7_FD_96879 | JGI IMG/M metagenome (GOLD analysis project Ga0129324, IMG submission 96879) | Freshwater to marine salinity gradient microbial communities from Chesapeake Bay, USA - CPBay_Spr_15_0.2_DNA | ecosystem: Environmental > Aquatic > Marine > Coastal | place: USA: Chesapeake Bay... | reverse complement strand
TTTTGATATCCAGTTGGCCCAGTACTTCCTCGACGATGTCCAGCATGAAGGGCTCATCATCTACCACCAGGACTTTAAGGGAGGCGAATTTAGCAGGAAGCTCATTTATGCCAGCAGTTATCTTTCCTGTTCGAGTCAAAGTAGACCTCTTGCTGTGATAGTTAAGGCTATGAGACATCATTTTACAATTTTTTTGTGCTTCACGCCCTTTCTTTGGTATAAGTTATGCCTATTGTGAATATTAGATAAACAAGATTAAGGTTTCCTTAGGCGTGATCCGATCCTTCTCCCAAAAATAGGGAAATTTCATCGATGAGCGGCACCAGTTCCTTCAGCAGAGCCTTTGCCGCAGGCTTATCGTCGGCTTTGCTTGCTTTCTCCAGAGCACGATACAGCTCGGTTGAGCTCAGCGCTCCAACCGAGGCCGCCGACGATTTTTGCTTGTGGCACAGGCTGGCGAGCAGTTCCATATCGCCACTTGCCTCCGCGGACTGCATCTCGGCCAGCGACGCGCGCGACGTCTGCAAATACTTGTGTGTGAATTTGGCAATCTTCTCCGGGTCATGTGCGACTAGATTGCTCAGGACAGAGAGGTCGATTGGGGGGGCTTGTTCTCTTTCAGGCAACCACTTGATCAGAGTTCGAAACAACCTTTCTGTGTCGATCGGTTTGGTCTCGAAATCGTTCATCCCGGCTGCAAGGCACTGCTCCCGGTCGGCAGCCATGGCATTAGCTGTCATAGCTATCACACATAGGTCTGCCAACTCAGGTGTAGCACGGATTTGGCGCGTGGCTTCGAAACCGTCCATGATAGGCATCTGCAAATCCATCAGTACAATATCGAAGCGTTCTTCAGCCAGTACCTTAAGAGCCTCAGCCCCGTTTTCGCTCATAAACACTACCACGCCCTTTCTCTTGAGTATGTCTTGAATTATCATCTGGTTGAACTCATTATCCTCAACCACTAGGATGCGCGAGCCCTTCAAGCGATAGAGCTGATCGGTCGACAGCGGCGGGGTCGTCTCCGAAGATTTTGTGACTTTGCTGGAGTCTGTTTTTCCAAATTTTGCTGTAAAGTGGAAATTGCTACCGACCTCGATCTCGCTATTGATCCAGACACGCCCACCCATCAGTTCTGTCATCTGCTTGCAGATCGCCAGCCCCAGCCCCGTACCACCATATTTACGCGTGGTGGACGTATCGACCTGGGTAAAGGCGTTGAACAGCCCCTGGGTCTGTTTCTTGGTGAGGCCAATACCTGTGTCGCTCACGATAAACTCAAGAAGAACGGATTTTGCAGTTGATGACCTCACTGACACGGACAGCTCGACTTTGCCTTTATGGGTGAACTTCACAGCGTTGGATGTCAGGTTCAGCAACACCTGCTCAAGGCGCAACTTATCGCCCAAAAGGTATATTGGTACATCGTGTGCAATCTTCATTTCGAAGAGCAAATTCTTTTGATACGCGAGGAAACCGATACTAGATTGGATACCATCCAAGGCTTCCTTCAGTTTGAACGGCGCTTTTTCCAAAATGAGATTGCCGCTATCAATCTTGGCGAAATCGAGAATATCGTCGACTATCATCAGCAGTTACTTAGCCGCTCTGTACACGTTTGAAATGTATTGATACTGTTGGTCCTTTAGCTCGAGATCCAGACACGATTTCGACATGCCGAGGATGGCATTCATCGGCGTGCGAATCTCGTGGCTCATATTGGCGAGATAATCACTCTTGACTTTGTTAGCGGCATCAGCTCCTTCTTTGGCCGCCACTAATTGCTGATTGACCTTCTCCAATGCCAATTGCTTTAGATAGGTCGCTCTTGTCAGGGCCTCCACCTCAGCCTCGGCCTTTAGTCTTCCTTTATTCTCGCGTTCGTAGGCGATAGCGTAAGGATCTTTTCTTATCATAGTGACACCAAAAATATAAGATGAATCGTCAAACCGTCAATTTCAGGATAGCCTTTGATTTCGAGTCTTTCTGTGCAGCATATAAACATAATACCCTCGTATCTCGGGTTCAGCTATTTGTGTAGTGCTTTATTTGTCACCAAAAGGACGATTTTATTGATGAGCCGTACCAGTTCCTTCAGCAGAGCCTTTACCGCAGGCTTTGCTTGCTTTCTCCAGAGCACGATACAGCTCGGTTGAGCTCCGCGCTCCAACCGAGGCCGTCGCCAATTTTTGCTTGTGGCACAGGCTGGCGAGCAGTTCCATATCGCCACTTGCGTCCGCGGACTGCATCTCGGCCAGCGACGCGCGCGACGTCTGCAAATACTTGTGTGCGAATTTGGCAATTAGACAATGAAAAGTTTCTTAGCAATACGCATAAGACCCGAGTAATTATTGGCTGAAGCTAGTTTGGATTAACTTAATGGTAGGCTAAGTCAGGATGAGGGCCTTTATCAACATAATTCTAGAATCAAAGGCTACTTGGCTCTTGGCGTTTCACGAGGTACGCAGAAAGAATAATGATGATTGTTTGATGCTTTTACTGCAGGTGGTTGGGCGGTAGACTATTCACATCACCCTATTTGCTAAGCAGGATTTTTTGGATGCCCTCATTTGATATTGTTTCTGAAGTTGAACAAGAAGAAATTCGTAATGCTGCGGAAAATACCCAGCGTGAAATTGCCACTCGTTTTGATTTCCGTGGTGTAGATGCCAAGGTTGAATTCAAAGATGGCGAAGTGACGCTATCGACAGAGGCCGATTTTCAATGTCAGCAACTGTTGGACATGTTGCGGTCAAATCTGGTCAAACGTAAAGTGGACCCCTATGTGATCGAAGCGGATGAGACGGCCTTGCACAGTGGTAAAACATTTTCTCTCCAAGTGCGCTTTAAGCAGGGTATCGACCAGCCCATGGCCAAGAAAATAATTAAGCTAACGAAAGATGCGAAAATGAAAGTTCAGACCGCTATTCAAGGTGACAAAATACGTGTCACAGGGAAAAAACGAGATGACCTTCAAGCCGTCATGGCTCTGATTCGAGGCGCTGACCTTGGGCAGCCATTTCAGTTTGATAACTTCAGAGATTGAGGAGTACTGGCGGGCGTCAGGATGTGTGAGTTAATAAATGAAACGTATCAATATGGGCATCGTCTGAAAAGGTATAGGAGCATCGGATATGGTTGACCATCAGTTTCCTCGCTATAGCTTTCTAGCGCTATTTCTTTCTTTGATTGCTATGATATTGTTGCCGCCATTTTTTGGAGATAATTCTGGGTTAATACAGAGACTGGTGTGGATTTGTAATCTTCTGGCAGGGTTGTGGTTGGTAACACATAACCACCGGTTGTTACTGCTTGGTGGTGTTTTTGCGCTTCCCGCTATATTGGTAGATCAGTCTTCTCTGATGGCTGGGCCAGTAATGTGGACTGTGGGATATTTCGTTATATCCATGATCTTTCTGTTGTTCATACTGTACTTCTTGTTCCGCGTTGTTATTGGCGCCAAGCGGGTGAGCACTGATCTTATCTTCGCGTCACTCTGTTTCTATCTATTGCTAGCGGTAGTGTGGACTTATATTTATTTGTTAATAGATCTGGTTATGCCGGGTGCCTTTTCCATCAACCCTGAGATAACACTAGGTTACTCAACGGTGACGCGAGAGTTTATGTATTACAGTGTTGTCACGCTCACCACCCTTGGGTATGGGGATATTATACCGCAGAACGCTATAGCCAAGTCTTGGGCAGCAATGGAGGCTATTGTGGGGCAGCTTTACCTAGCAGTCATCGTGGCACGTTTGATGGGACTTTATATTGCGAATGAGTTGGTAAGTGATCGTTCAGAAGACTCTCAATCTTGATGTTAGGAAAGACGTTGCTCTAAAAAATATTTGTTAGTTAGAGCGGGCCTCGCTCGTTGTATGTTCAGATAGGTATTTTTATTTGACAAATAATTAAGGACAATTCCGTGATTAGGACGCTTCAATTAGTAGTACTCATCCTCTGGGGCTTATCCGGGTGTATGTCCTCTTCCCCAGGTGAGCCTGAGCCCAGTTACGCTAAAAAATTGAGGCCTTCCTCATCTGTTGTCGTCAGTAAGCCTGGGTTTTATCTCCCTCGGGGTGCTCCGATAGGTTGGTATTCAGATGTTATTTGGGTCGATCCTCAGCAGAGGTTATCAAACAAGCCTACGCTACCTAATCACCTTCGGTCAGAAGTGCAGCGTCAAATGTCTAATCGAGGAAATATGTTTGTTAATACCAGTAGTGCCGAATATGTGATGTTGGTTGCGGTTATCCTGGGTGAGTTGTCGACGAGTGAAGTTAAAAGGCTAAATACGTTTTTTAATATTGATCCAGCCTTGAATAAGGTGTCTGAAGAGTATGAGGTGGGAACTTTGTTGATGGCTATCGGTCAGCGGGATAGTCATCGTGCACTATGGCGGGGTGCGGTACAGGCCTTTGTTGGAGAGGAGGTTCCTGAATCTGTGGGGCGTCAGCGTCTTCAGCAATATGTTGGGACACTGTTGTCATCCATTCCTAAAAAATAGGGGTCATGTTCTATGAACGACGGCCCTAGGCTTATTCTGATTACGACGACCCGCATTTTTGCTCATGAAAAGTGGTCACTTCATGCTAACAAAGCACCTAACGCATTAAAAAATGGGCATAATTCCCTTATATAAAGAGAGGGAATTATATTATTTTTCCAAATTAAAAACAAATTATTTGGTTTTGATTAAAGCTATTGAGAGTATCCGTTCTCATAGATGAGGTGTTGTATTTTATTGAATAATCTCTAGACTTCACGTAATAAAAAATAACAAAAGTTATTGATCGAGGTGCACAATTTCACAGTCTGTGTTTGTTGCTCTGTTTTCATTCCGGAGAAAGCAATGCGAATTTAGTCTATTTGGTCTATTTTGCATTTTGCTGATAACGGGTTGTACCACCCTGGGGCCGGACTTTGAGAAACCAGAGGCTGCAACAGAGGCTAGTTGGTCAGTAAAAGATGATGCGCTGTCAGCCGAGCCTCATGTGCAGGTTGAATGGTGGAAAGCCTTTAATGACCCTGTACTTGATAAGCTGATCCAGACAGCGTACCAACAGAATCTCCCTCTACAAGTCGCCGGGCTAAGAATTCTTGAAGCAAGGGCGCAGTTGGGTATTGCCGTCGGCAATCGTTATCCTCAGGTACAGCAGCTAAAAGGTTCGGCTAATCGATTTGAGTTGAGTGAAAAAAGCCCAAATTTTAGTGTATTTACTGACGATAGTTATTCTGACCATCAGATAGGTTTTGATGCTGCTTGGGAGCTTGATTTTTGGGGGCGTTTTCGCCGGTCAATAGAGGCTGCAGAGGCATCCCTTTCTGCTACCGAGGCAGATTATGATAATACCCTTGTCATCCTGACCGCAGAAGTTGCTCGTGTTTATGTCACCATCAGAACACTGGAAGAGCAGCTTGTACTGGTTCGCTCTAATATCATCTTACAGCAATCAAGTTTGCGGATTGCGCAAATACGGTATGAAAATGGCGCAACCTCTGAACTGGATGTGCAGCAGGCAACCTCTCAGCTTGCTGATACTCAAGCGCAAGCTCCCGCCCTTTTAACATCCTTACGCCAAGCCAATAATGGTCTCAGTGTTTTGATGGGCATGCCTCCGTCAGACTTGACGGAGATACTGGGTAAAGTGGGGCAGATCCCTGTTGCATCCGTTGCTATGGCAACGGGTATTCCTGCTGACTTGCTTAGGCGTCGTCCGGATGTCCGCTTAGCTGAGTATAAGGCGGCAACTCAGAGTGCTTTGATTGGTGTTGCCAAGGCAGATTTGTATCCAAGCTTTTCACTAACAGGCTCCATTGGTTATCGAGCTAGTGATACTTGGGATAATAGTACGAGTGATTTACTTGATAGTGACACACTGTTTTTCTCAGCAGGGCCATCGTTTACTTGGAATATTTTGAATTATGGTCGTATTAAGAATAATGTTCGTGTTCAAGATGCTCGTTTTCAACAAAGTGTACTGAATTACCAAAATACAGTTCTTACCGCTTATCAAGAGGTCGAGGATGCCATGGTGGCATTTGGCCTATCTAAGAAAGAAAGTATCTTCCGCGCTACGGGTGCAGCTGCAGCTAAGCGATCTGTTGAAATTTCAAATATTCAGTACAGAGAAGGGTCGGTGGATTTTCAACGAGTCATTGATTCTCAGCGCGTCCTAGTAGTACAGCAAAATCAGTGGACTACGGCTCGTGGTGATATCGCACTGAATCTTATTGCGATGTATAAGGCGTTGGGCGGAGGCTGGGAAATTCGAGAGGGAAATGGTTTTGTTTCTGATGAAATTCGAAATGAAATGGAAGGACGCACCAACTGGGGCGACTTGTTAATGATCGACGATAAAGCCAAGTAAAAATACCCGTTCATGTGGTATTCACCTCAGAGGTGTATACCAATTTGTGTATCTCCCTGGAGGGAGCAGATGAAATTAAGACAGACTCATTGCATTCAATACAGGGTTCTCCTAGCCGTCACCTCAATAGTTATGTTGCAGGCTTGCAGTCAGCCACCAGAACCGGAAGCAGAGATTGTCCGTCCAGTGAAGCTGATGACCTTGGGTGCGGACAAGGCTGGCATTACTCGAGAACTATCCGGTGTCGTAACCGTAGAGCAGAGCGTAGAGCTGGGATTTGAAGTGCCGGGAAGAATTATTGAGTTGCCCATCACGGAAGGTGACAAGGTTGAGAAAGGCGCGTTGCTGGCTCGCATAGATCCCACTGATTACTTGGCCGCATATAACGGGGCTAAATCCAATCGGACGGCAATGAGTTCAGCGTACATTCGAGCAAAAAAGATATTTGACCAAGGTGCAGGGTCACAGGCTGAGGTGGATATCACATTACGGGATTTCCAGGTTGCTAGGGAGCAACTGAAAACGGCTGAAAAGGCACTACAGGACACTAATATTTTTAGTCCGTTTTCCGGGGAGATTGCAACAAAGATTGTCGAAAACTTTGAAAATGTTAGATCGAAGCAACCAGTGCTTTTGTTGCATGATTTATCGCATCTGGAAATAGAGGTCATTGTACCGGAGCAGGATGTCGCACGAGTAAGGCGAGGTTATTCTCTTCGTGAGCGAACTACTCGAGTCAGGCCTGAGGTAGAGCTTAGCGCTATACCAGGCCAGCGCTTTCCTGCAAAGTTTAAGTCCTTCTCAACTGCCGTTGACCCAGTGACGCGCACCTATTTGGTCACGCTTTCCTTCGATAATACCAAAGAGGCTACGGTTCTTCCCGGCATGACGGCGAAAGTGATTATGCATTCGCCCAAGGAGGATACTTCTAGAGCTGAGCTGGAGGGCTTTATGGTTCCTGTTGCTGCCGTGGCAGGGAATGAGGAAGGAGCAGCATATGCCTGGCATGTGGACACTGACACCATGCAAGTGTCAAAGGTAATGGTAGAGATTGGACAATTGTCCGGTACGGATATTCGGGTACTAAACGGCCTACAAGAGGGGGACTGTATCGCTGTTTCGGGTGTACATCATCTGCGTGAAGGGATGAAAGTTCGTCTCTTAGGCGAGTGATGGTGGGGATTGTTATATGAATATTGCCCAGTTTTTCATTGAGCGTCGGGTTACCACGCTAGTGTTGACCTTTGTCATGCTCGGTGCTGGCCTGATGAGTTATCAGGGTCTTAGTCGGTTGGAAGACCCTGAATTTACGATTAAGGACGCCCTGGTGATTACCCCATACCCGGGAGCTACAGCGGCCGAAGTTGAGGCCGAGGTATCTGACCGTCTGGAGAAAGCCGTTCAGAGTATGGGGCAGCTCAAGCGAGTGGTGTCTAAGTCTGATAATGGGCTGTCCACTCTTACCGTGACGATTAAAGACAAATATGGCAAGGAGCTTTTACCTCAGGTCTGGGATGAACTTCGGCGCAAGATTGATGATGCTCAGCGAGAGTTGCCGCCAGGTGCTGGGAGCTCTCTAGTTGTTGATGACTATGGCGATGTATATGGTATCTTTATAGCGATCACGGGCGATGGTTACAGTTATGCCGAGATCAAAGATGTTGTTGATCTGCTCCGACGAGAGCTACTGCTAGTTGAAGATGTAGGTAAAATTGATACCTTTGGTGAGCGCACAGAGGCTGTTTATGTTGAAATAAATCGTGACCGAATGTCTCAGCTTGGTATTTCTACCGATACTATTGTTCGTGAATTACGGCAGAAAAATTTGGTTGCTGACGCGGGTCGTGCCACTGTTGGTAATGAATTTATCACCATCCATCCCACCGGTGAAATCAAGACCATAGAGCAATTTGGTGAAATCCTTCTCAGTGGGGGCAGTGGGCCTTCCGAACAAATTTTCCTGAAAGATATTGCCCGGACATGGCGTGGTTATGTAGATCCGCAAGACTACTTGATTCGTTACGACGGTAAGGTTGCCATCGGGTTGGGGATATCGACAGTTGCTGGTGGCAACGTCATCAATATGGGAAAGGCTCTGAAGGAGCGAGTTGCCGAGCTTAAGTCTCAGTTGCCCCTCGGTATGGAGGCGGGTCTGGTCTCCATGCAGTCAGATGCCGTGGACATCGCCATTAAGAGCTTTGTCATCAGCCTTCTGGAAGCAGTGGCTATTGTGATTGTTGTGCTACTGATATTTATGGGGCTGCGCAGTGGCGTGTTAATTGGTTTTGTGCTGCTGTTGACCATTTCTGGTACCTTTATTTTTCTCGCGCCTATGATGGTTGCCCTAGAGCGAATCTCACTGGGAGCCTTGATCATTGCACTGGGAATGCTGGTGGACAATGCCATTGTGGTAGTAGATGGGGTACTTGTTAGATTACAGAAGGGTGAAGAGGCGAAGTCTGCTGCTATAGAAGTGGTTAAACAGACTGCTATTCCATTATTAGGTGCCACAGTTATTGCCATTCTTGCCTTTGCGGCTATTGGTACTTCTGATGACAATACTGGTGAGTTTTGTCGCTCATTGTATCAAGTAGTGCTGGTCTCATTACTCTTGAGCTGGGTGACGGCTGTTACGATAACCCCACTCTTGTGTGTCATGTTTTTGAAGAAGCCAGAGTCAAATGCTGAGGCAGGTGATCCCTACAGCAGTGGGATTTATACTCGCTATAAAAATATGTTGCGTACCTGTATTCGGTTCAAGTCGCTGACACTGCTCGTTGTTGTTGGGGTCTTTATATCCTCTGTTTGGGGTTTCCAATTTGTTGATCAGAGTTTTTTCCCTCCCTCAACTCGCCCCCAATTTATGGTTGATCTTTGGTTGCCTCAGGGGTCTCATATTGATGAGACGGAGCAACTAGTTGAGTCGGTTGAAAATTATATAAAAGAGCAGGAAGGCGTGACTCACATCAGTTCATTGATTGGGAAAGGAGGGCTCCGGTTTCTGTTGACGTATACGCCAGAAAAATTGAACAGTGCTTATGCTCAGTTGCTGGTCGATGTGGATGATCCGAACAAAATGGATGCCTTATTGGTTAATATTGAAGAGCATTTAAAACAGAATTATCCAGATGTGTTGGGTTACGCCTCCAAATTTCAGCTCGGGCCGGGTAGTACAGGTAAAATTCAGGCGAGGCTGAGCGGCCCTGACCGAAACGAGCTGCGAGTGTTATCCAAGCAAGTCGAATCTATTCTCCACGGAGATGGTCATGCTAAAGCGATACGCACTGATTGGCGACAGCGTGTCAAAGTGATACGGCCAGTGGTTGCGGAAAGGCAAGCCAACCATAATGGCATTACTCGACCGCAGATTGCCAGTGTTATACAAGAGGGTTTTGAGGGTGAGCAGGTGGGTATTTATCGGGATAGTGATCTCTTGTTACCCATTATTATACGAGCAAATGCGCCTGGTCGGTCTAACATTGAGAATATCTACAACTTGCAAATATGGAGTCCCGCTGCCGCGGTTATGATTCCGCTGCGTCAGGTTGTCTCGGGGTTTAAGACAGATTTTACCGATGAAATCATTATGCGGCGTAACCGCAAGCCAACCATTATCACTTTTGCTGACCCAGTCTCGGGCCCGGCCACTAAGTTGTTTGCACGGGTACGACCAAAGATTGAGGCCATTGAGTTACCTGAGGGTTATGAGCTTGAGTGGGGTGGTGAGTATGAGGACTCCGGTAATGCTCAAGCGGGTTTGTCGGCGAGTCTTCCTATGTTTCTATTGGTAATGGTGCTGATTACCATTATGTTATTCAATTCACTTCGCCAGCCCCTCATTATTTGGTTGGTGGTACCACTGGCGCTTATCGGAGTTACGTTTGGCCTGCTTTCAACAGGCCAGCCATTCGGATTTATGTCGTTGTTGGGGTTCCTCAGCCTGATTGGTATGTTGATCAAAAATGCTATTGTTCTGATTGATGAAATTATTCTTCAGAGTGGAGAGGATAAGGATTTATTATCGGCTATCGTTGATTCAGGTGTCAGTCGTCTCAGGCCGGTAGGTATGGCCGCCTCAACCACCGCATTGGGAATGATCCCTCTGCTGTTTGATGCCTTTTTTGCGGCGATGGCGACCACTATTATTGCTGGTCTGGTCTTTGCGACGATATTAACCATGATAGTAATACCCGTGTTGTACTCGGTTTTTTATAAGGTCGACCTGGACTGATCACCAAGTAACGCTAGTGTGGTGTGGGAAGAAACATAAATGCTTCGTAATGTTGTGATATTAAGCTTGTCTATATTGTTATTTGGCGGGCATGCCTCTGCAGAGAATCAGCAGGGAGTAGGACGCACAGATCAGTTATTAAAATTTACGGTGGTTGCACTCAGTAAAGAACACAATATCCGTCGAGATTTTGAAAATGAATTGGTCAAAAATCTCAGGGCAAATAATTATGATGCAATCGCAAGCCATAGCCGGCTTCCCGATATTTCCAGCCTCCGTGACCCGGCGTTACGCCTAAAGCTACAAGAGGAAGGAATTCAGGGCGTGCTGCTATTAAGGCCGATTGATATCGGGGAGCAGGCCAGTATTACCTCTGCCCAGAAGCAAATTACGCCCATGGAATACGACTCTATTTAGGCATTTGTTACCGATTATAGAGATGGGAATTTTAGTACACAGGCAGTGGTACAAGTGACTGGGTTTTTACTGACAGCAGAGCAGGAAACTAACTTTTGGCAGGGCATTATTTGGTTGGATGATAAGGTTAAAACTCGGGAGGAAGGGTTAGAAAAATTATCTGATCTGTTAAAGGTCGGTATCACCAGTAACCTAAAACCTGTTTATAATCAAATGGATGTATTTCAAGAGCCCTGCGGGGGCCCTTGCTAAGATAATACAATATCAGTTAATAAGTGACGGTCCTAATCCCAGCTAGCCCTCTGGCATCATTGCCTTAACGGTACTTGCACCCTCTGAGGCCCATGTCTCGATTATTGGGCGGACATCACTGAGAGTGACTTCGTCTTGAGATATCTGCTCCGTCGTCCACTTACGAACCACGGCGGCTACAGTTTTACCAGATACGCTATCGACTACATCGGCTTCTACAAAAACTTGTGTGACTTTACTGCGCCATCCCATGGCCGCCTTAAAGCCGTTATAAATTGCAGCGATAGGTATAAGCTCATAGGCTTTTACCCCTTCTGTTTCAGAGGTTAAGCCAGTAATGGCTGGCTTAATGCGAAGTACACCTGGCCCAGGTTGAGTTACTACCTCAACACTGCCGGTAAAGGACTTACGAAAAGCGTGATCAAAATAAGCCGCAACATCTTCTAGAAAGAGTGTTGAAATACTTTGTGGATAAACCACTGTTGGATCGAACATTACCTTGTTGTAGTTTCCAGCTTTCACTTCATCGCTAATCCAGCGAAAGGCTTGTAGGTCTTTAACTTTTGTCAGCTTGGTGTAATCGTCTAGATAACCCGAAAACTGATCAGGGGATACTTTGGCCTGCTGAGAGGCGCAGCCTATCAAGACAATGCAGACTGTAGTTAGTATAGTAATGATTTTAGTCGCTCTGAATGTTTCGTATTTCATCAATAGAGTCCTGCGGAAAAATGAATTTACTTTGTTAATCGTATGCTAAGGGCGAGACATTAACCAATAGTTATTGACCTATTTTCCTAGGCAGGAAAAAAATTGAGACTAGTGTGGTGTGTTCTTATCTACAGAGGGTATGTCATACAAAGGTCTTATAGATACTAGTCTTAATTTAATTTGGTCCGAACCTAATAAATTTTGTACCCTATAAATAATGCTAAACGAGGGCGACTCACATGTCTCAAGAAAATGTTTACCCTGTTCCTGAGAGTTTTGCTAAAGAAGCACATATCAATGCGGACACCTATCAGGAGATGTACCGTCGATCGATAGACGATGCGGATAACTTTTGGTCAGAGCAGGCAGAAAAGTTTATCGACTGGGAACAACCCTGGAATAACGTTAGCAGCTTTGATTTTAATAGCGGTGAGGCGAGTTGGTTTACCGGCGGCAAGCTCAATATCTCGGTGAATTGTATTGATCGTCATCTCGCAACTCGCGGTGAACAAACAGCGATTATCTGGGAGGGCGATGATCCCTCTAGCAGCAGCTACATTACCTACAACCAGTTGAGTCAGCAGGTTAATAAACTGGCCAATATACTGAAGGCGCGTGGCGTCAAAAAGGGCGATAGAGTCTGTATCTACATGCCGATGATCCCTGAAGCTACCTATGCCATGCTGGCCTGCGCACGCCTTGGTGCTATTCACTCGGTCGTGTTCGGTGGGTTTTCTCCAGAGGCACTAAAAGACCGCATTCTTGACTCCGATTGTCAGACGTTGATCACTGCCGATGAAGGCCTAAGAGGTAGCAAGACGATCCTTCTTAAAGCCAATACCGATGAGGCGTTGGAGGGCTGCCCCAATGTTCACACCTGTCTGGTGGTAAAGCATACCGGTGGAAAAATTAATTGGCAGGAAGGTCGTGATATTTGGTACGGAGATGCAGTAGCCGATGCAAGCGATTACTGTGAACCAGAAACAATGGATGCGGAAGATCCATTGTTTATTCTCTATACCTCCGGATCTACGGGTATGCCTAAAGGCGTACTGCATACTACGGCGGGCTACCTGTTACAGGCAGCGATGACACATAAGTATGTGTTTGATTATAAAGAAGGCGATGTTTACTGGTGTACAGCGGATGTGGGTTGGGTGACAGGACATAGTTATATTGTTTACGGCCCGCTTTGTAATGGTGCTATTACCTTAATGTTCGAAGGCGTACCCACCTATCCAGATGCCTCTCGTTTCTGGCAGGTGATTGACAAGCACAAGGTGAGTATTTTCTATACCGCACCCACGGCGATTCGTGCATTGATGGGTGCCGGTGATGACTTTGTTACAAAAACCAGCCGCAGTTCGCTCCGTTTGCTGGGTACTGTAGGTGAGCCGATCAATCCCGAAGCATGGAAGTGGTATTACCGTGTCGTTGGCAATTCAAATTGCCCCATTGTGGATACCTGGTGGCAGACTGAAACCGGTGCTCATATGCTGACCCCTTTTCCCGGTGCTATCGACATGAAACCGGGCTGCGCCACCGTCCCCTTTTTTGGGGTACAGCCAGTATTACTTGATGGTGAAGGCAATGTTATAGAGGGGCCAGGAGAGGGTAACCTGGCAATTAAGTCTTCGTGGCCCTCTCAGATTCGTGGCGTGTATGGCGATGCGGCTCGCTTTAAGGAAACCTATTTTTCACCCTTTCCCGGATACTACTTTACCGGTGATGGTGCCCGCCGAGATGTGGATGGCCATTATTGGATTACCGGTCGAGTAGATGATGTGCTGAATGTGTCCGGCCATCGTATGGGTACTGCTGAAATTGAAAGTGCCTTGGTACTCCACCCCTGTGTTGCAGAGGCTGCGGTGGTGGGCTGCCCCCACGATATTAAAGGGCAGGGCATCTACGCCTACGTGACATTGATGGTAGGTGTGGAGCCTTCGGACGAGCTGCGCAAGGAGTTGATTGCACTCTGCGCCAAAGAGATCGGCCATATTGCCAAACCAGACTTGATCCATTGGGCGCCGGGATTACCAAAAACCCGTTCGGGTAAAATCATGCGCCGCATTCTGCGCAAGATCGCAGCCAATGAACTGGATAATCTCGGTGACACCTCGACACTGGCTGATCCCTCTGTTGTGGATCAACTGATTGAAACCCGCTTAAATCGATAATTAGCCCATCCCCATTAAAAAAGCCCGCAATGCGGGCTTTTTTAATGGGGATGAAAAATAGTTTTGGCTAATAAAGGGGTTTCTATTGGCTTCGTTTACCCAATAGCAGCACATGGTCACTGGGCGGACTATCCATTGCTATCTGATTAATAGCGGCTGCTGTGAGTAATCCTGTTTGTGTATCCACGTGCTCCACAACACTGCCCGCATTGCGAGTGGCAGCGTAAAGAGCTCTCTCTGGCCCATAACCACTGACGAGTTGAGCCACAATCGTCGAAGCAAAGGCATCCCCGGCACCCGCCGTTCCCCAGGGCGTCACGTCATTCGATGGACAATACAAGAGCGTCTTACCATCAAAGAGGTAGGCGCCCTCCCTGCCATCTGTGAGTGAAAAATAGGTAGGCCCAGCATGGCAGATAGTCTCAATGGCGTCTTTCAGCGGCAACCAGCACTCACCTACGTGAAGCCCCGTCTCCATTAAAAGCGGTCTTCGTTCTACATCTATTGTGTGGATGTTTGAGCTGTTGTTGTGGCTTGGGGCTAGCTGAGAAAGTAGTGCGACGGTTTCAACTTTATTGAGTGACAGATAGTCGATCTCGTGGGCAACACTGAGAAATTCATCAATGTGATCGGTCAGTTGACTGACGCCGGGATTGGTCGCCACATAACAGCCAGCCTCTTTTGCCCTGCGAACAATCTCCGGGAAGCCTCGGTGGGCATTTCCGGATAGGCAGCCCACGTACACCAGTTGATAGTTCGAAAAATCGATCTTATCCAAATACCGGGTCAGGCAGGTATTGGCTCCTCGGTGGGTGAAAATGGCCGCATTTTGGTCATGGGAATAAATCAGAATCGAGCTGCCGGTTTCTGAATTCGGTTCTGTGATGAAGTGATCGAGACCAATGCCTTCATCACTCAGTGTTTGCCGGATTTTTTTACCGTTATGGTCGTCACCAACCAGGGCCAGAATATCGATATCGAACCCTTGTCGTGCCATTGAAATCGCTACATTAGCAGCACCGCCACCCACATGGTGCGAGATATTCTCGGCATCTATCTTTCGGCCCTGCTCCAGTAATAGGTAGGATTTCCCTTCATCGTGACGGGTGATACGTTCAATATCCTGCGTTGCCACCACCGCAATATTATCGATGGTGACGGAGCCAATAACCAGAATTCGAAAGGGGGTATCTGACATGTTGCTACACCTCATTAATTGCAAAGGCATGTGTTTTCACTATAGCCTTATGTGGTGTTGTCCGCGAGGGTCTATGGGCAGTTCTTTGCGGGTAATGTTCAGGTTTTCACTGCTACTGAGATAACCTGTGGCCATCCTTTTGGAGCCATAAAATGGAAATTGTAAATACCTTTTCATGTTAATGTAAAAGATTAAATGTGATTGTTGATATATTTAATATCAATAAGATATATTTGTATCCTAATGTTATTTATAGATGTTTTTCGTGAAACTTTATTGATACCACGCTATGCACTAGTGTTCTTTTTCTCTGCGAGTATTAGACTGGTGTCGGACGACTCTGGAGCTTGTTATGCCTACCCCTTATCAATGCACCAAACTGGACGTTGAGACGGCCTCTCTCGCTGAAAATACCGTGCTTATCAAACCTGCCTCAGGCCGAGGCGAGACCAATATGGACTATGGTTGTTCGGCGTCACCCTTTGGCAAAATGTGGGTTGCCTGGACGAACGATGGTATCGCCCACCTGGAATTTGAAGACGAAGGGGCTGATGATCTAACTCAGGACTGGGGTATGGATAATCAAGACGTTGAGTTTCACCGCGATGATGCCGGTGCCGCTGTTTTTGCCGAAGAGCTGTTCAAGAGAGAGAACAAAAAACCACTGACGTTACCCGTCGCAGGAACCCATTTTCAGCGTCAAGTCTGGCAGGCCTTGCTGGCTATTCCGAGTGGCACTGTCACCACCTATAGCGATATCGCGAATGCGATAGGCAGGCCTAAATCCGTTCGGGCTGTGGCTAATGCTGCGGGGGCAAACCCGATTGCTTGGCTTATTCCTTGCCATCGAGTGATTCGTCGAGATGGGTCTTTAGGTGGTTATCGTTGGGGCTTACCCCGTAAGCAGGCGATGCTGGCTTGGGAATATAGCTGTATGGGATGAGGGGGGTGACAACGATTTATCCATGGTTGGCAGACGGGGTCGTGATACTCCACCTGTTACTGATTATCTATGGTTTGCTAGGCGGCTTACTCGCGCTTTGGCGACGTTGGGCAATGGCGCTTCATCTACCGTTGGCAATCTGGATATCATTAATTGAATTTACCCAATGGGTTTGTCCATTAACACCGCTGGAAAAATGGCTGCGTGAGCCTGGTGGGGGCGAAGCTTATTCGACGGGCTTCGTGGAGCACTATCTGATACCCGTTATTTATCCACCCGGCCTAATGCCACAGATACAGATTATTCTGGGTTTGGTTGCGGTAGGCTTAAATCTATCAGTGTACAGCTATGTTTTTTACCGCTGGCGACATTCTGGCTGACAGCAATAAGCTAAAACCGCGCTTTTTAGCGCCACAAATAGTATTACAAGCAATCGGCAGGGCTAAGAACACCTTTAACCACATGAGTATAAATTTCTGTGGTGGTTCTATCTGAATGCCCCAGCAGCTCTTGTATGGTTTGTATGTCATAGCCTGACTCCAGCAAGTGAGTAGCAAAACTGTGGTATAAACAACTATGACAAACCGACTGCCCCAGAAAACCTCCTCTACTATATCGACGCTCGATGATCTTGCGAAGTTGGCAAACTATTCTCTCATGGACACGCTCAACTGTGATCCTGACGCGACAGAAAACGGTGCCGACCACGTGCCGCGACAAGTCTTCACGGGCCATTATGTCCCCGTCAACCCTACTCCAATCAAAGACCCAGAGTATGTAGCGCACAGCAAAAACTTTTTTTCCGAGCTTGGCTTCGCCGACAGCATGGCAGAGTCCTCCGACTTCGTCCGCATGTTCTCCGGCGACATCTCTCAGGTTCCAGAGCCGATGCGCAAGGTCGGTTGGGCGAGTGGGTACGCACTTTCCATCTACGGCACTGAATACATCCAGCAGTGCCCGTTCCAAACCGGCAACGGATATGGAGATGGTCGTGCAGTTTCTGTGTTTGAGGCCGTCATCAACGGTCGACGCTGGGAGATGCAGCTGAAAGGTGGCGGCCGCACGCCTTATTGCCGCGGCGCGGACGGTCGCGCTGTCTTGCGGTCGAGTATCCGCGAGTTCTTGGCTCAGGAGCACATGCATGCACTGGGCGTGCCCACATCACGGTCTTTGAGTTTGTACGTTTCAAAAACGGAAAAGGTAAAGCGACCGTGGTACTCGGAGGGCTCGCGCTCGGAGAATCCCGACATGCTTATATCTGAGGCCGTCGCCATCTCGACACGTGTTGCACCGTCGTTCATCCGCGTCGGCCAACTCGAACTTTTCGCTCGCCGTACCCGTAAAAACGAACACCCGAAAGCGATGGAAGAACTCGATAAGATTGTGCTGCACTTGATTGATCGTGAGTACGCTGACGTTGTTGATAAGCAACTCACCACCCCAGAAAAAGTGGTGTTGCTGGCGCGCGAGTTTCGTAGCCGCCTCACGTCACTGGTGGCGAACTGGATCCGCGTCGGCTTCTGCCAGGGTAACTTCAACAGCGACAACTGCGCAGTCGGTGGCTTTACACTTGATTATGGTCCCTTCGGCTTTTGCGATGTGTTTAACCCGCATTATCAACCTTGGACGGGTGGCGGTCATCACTTCTCGTTCATGAACCAACCAAGCGCAGCGCAAAGCAATTTCGATATGTTTTGTTCGGCGTTACGGCCGTTGCTGGCGTCGCATCAGGACTATCTGCTAGAGCTCGACGAGATTCAAAGTGGTTTTTCGAAAGTAATGCACACGCAAATGGAAAAGATGTGGGCTGCCAAGCTGGGTCTTAGCACTTTGAACACAGCGTCTCACAAGGCACTTTACAACGTAATGCTCAGCGAGCTAGTAACACTCATGATACAAACGCCTGTCGATTACACTATTTTCTTCCGCGAGCTCTCGTCGGTACCCGACGACATTGGCCCACTCAAGAAAAGCTTCTACAATAACTCGGCGCATGATACAGCCCCCAAAGAGATGGACAAGCGCTGGGCTGAGTGGCTCGCAAAATGGAAAACGCTCCTCAACAGCGCCAGTGACGCGAATGCTACTTCGCCCCGATCTAGTGAGGAAATCTCTAGGCAGATGAAGCTCGTCAACCCAAAATACATTTTGCGAGAGTGGTTTGTTGTGCCGGCTTATCAGCAAGCAACTGCGGGAAATTACTCTCTAATTCGAGAGCTGCAGGACGTGATGACACAGCCATATGCAGAGCAGTTGAAGGACGTGGAGGATAAATACTATAGGTTGAAACCGCCTGAGTTCTTTGAGGTGGGTGGATTGTCCCATCTTAGTTGCTCGTCGTGATTCTTTGGACTTAAAAAAGTAGTGCCAGATACAACTTAATAGTAAAGGCTAGGTTGGTATTAATAAAAGATGGCTAAAAGTTGAATCTGACCTTACTGATTGGACCCTGCTTATTGAATATATATAGCCACGAGTATTGTCAGTAAACACATAACAAGGCATTTCACGTGGAAGTTAAAAATATACGCTTCGCTTAGGTTTTACCTCCAGTGAATCCGGCGTTACGCGTCTTGACAGTGTTGCGCAACATGCTACACTCTGAGCATGATCAAATCATTCAAGCACAAAGGCCTAGAGAAGTTCTACAACACCGGAACTAAGAAGGGCATTCAAGCTGCTCACGCCATCAAACTAAGGATGCAGCTTGCGGCCTTAGATACTGCTCATTGTATTGAAGATTTGGACATCCCAGGTTACCGGTTGCATCCGTTAAAAGGTAACCGAAAAGGCCTATGGTCTATTACCGTCAATGGTAACTGGCGTCTAACTTTCGAGTTTGAAGAAGGCCATGTTTATATCGTCAACTATGAGGATTATCACTAATGAGTATGCATAACCCCCCTCATCCAGGTGAGTTTATTCAGGCAACATATATGGAACCCTTTGATATTAGCTGCCGCAATCTTGCAAAACATCTTGATGTTGCGGCCTCAACTCTCAATAGGGTTATAAAAGGTCAGAGTGGCATCAGTCCGGAAATGGCTCTACGGCTATCTAAAGCTTTAGGTCGTAGCCCAGAAAGTTGGCTTACCATGCAAGACAATTATGATTTGTCACTTGCAAAAAAGCAGTTAAAGCTCACCAGCGTGTTTCCCCTCGACCTAAGTGCCGCGTAACAAGGCCATCAATTTGAGCGCCTTACGCTGTGCTTCAGTCGGCAAATTATGGCGGCATTAGATATCAAGCATTGAATATATCACCAACATTAAATAATTTATTCATTGCATATATAGAAAAAGGACTAAAGTGGTTAAGAGAAAGTTAATTAGAATTTTTGTTCCGCTACTTATCACAGGAGTGCTTTCCGCACTCATTCTAGTGTCACTCAAGGAATATGTTCAATACAAAGAAATATTTGAAGATGTAGCAGCATGGAGTGCATTTTTTTAGTGTTTTCGGTATTGTTTATGCAGTTGTGGCAGGTTTTTTATTGGTTACAGTTTTAACAAAATATAGCGATCTTAATCAAGTCATAGAGAACGAATTAAATGCTATTGAGACTGTGAGAGACTTTTTGACTTATTTAAATGACGAAAGAAATGAAATTAAAAAGAACATCAAAAATGCACTTTCTCATTACACCTTGTCACTGCATAATAATGAATGGTCAGAAATGAGTGACCCTCATGAGCCCATGGATTCTGATACTTCCGAAGAATTATACAAAATAATGCGTAAGAGCAAAGAGATATCAGTTGATACAGAAAAAGATGGTATTGTGTTTACTGCTATAATAGAAAATATATTAGATATCACGAAGCTGCGGACAAGAAGGATCGCATTAGCTAATGAGAGGCTGCCTCTGAGGTTAAAGATCCTAATGACTTTCATGTCTATTGTCCTAATCACAGCATTTATGCTATTAGGCGTCCATAATATCTATACACATGTGGCTATACTTGTCAGTCTTTCTGTTTCTATCCATCTTTTGTATATGATCATTGAAGATCTAGATCATCCATTTTATGGAATATGGAATATAAACCGATTGCCATTAGAAGCCTTGGTAATAAGATTCACTAAAGAAAATAGTTTATTGTAGATGTAAATAAACCCTAACAATTACATCAAGTCTTTCGCTACGATCACTGGGGCGCTGCTGACGTCGCGGCCCTTATGCAGATGTTAGGCATAAGAAAAATGAGTCAAATGGAAATTGAATGTCGAAATAACATTATAAAGCTGCATGAATTTATTGAGTGATGATTGAAAGGCACAGTCGATAAATATATGAAAATATTTCAATACTTTGTAGATGCACTTGATAGTAATTTTATTATTGTGCATCCGAGTGGTGACCTTGAATCAAAAGAAGAAGTTACGAATGATTTGTGGTATTCCCATAGGCATCAATCCAAAATCTTTAGTATCAAAATTAGTGATATTGAATTTAGAGTTATATCGGATACTATTTATTAAACTATTAAAAACACCAAGAAGGTAAAGAATCATCAACTCGCATAAGCTCGGTGATATTGAAGAAATGTGAAAAAAGTAACAACTATAACTGGTTACATTTTCATGAAACGTGGCGTTAGAGTAAATAGATAACTAATTAAACATAAATTATGGTTCCACAATGAGAGATAATTATAAGTTTTTGAAAGAAATGGTTGAGCCGGGAGTGTTTGCTGAATGGCAGGAAATAGATGTGAAGGTAGATGCTTTTACAGATTTGGGAATAAAAGTAGTCATAAATAATGAGTACATAGGCTTGGTTTATGGGAATCAGGTTTATGAAGAGTACCAAGAAGGGCAAGAACTCAAAGCATATATAAAATTGGTTAGAGAAGATGGAAAAATAGATGTTTCCTTTCATCCGAAAAAAAATAGGCATGTTTTTTCTACTACTGGCAAAATTATAGAACATCTTAAGGCTGCTGGTGGGAAAAGCGGGTTTAATGATAAAAGCTCCCCCGAAGACATTGAACATGCATTTCAAGTAAGTAAAAAAGTGTTTAAGCAAGCAATCGGAAGTCTATACAAGCAGGGAAAAATAAAAATTATAGATAAAGGGATAGAGCTTGTTAAATAAACACAAAACACAGAGAGTAAAAGCTCTAACCAATCGCTCCACTGGACTGCATTCCACGCTCTTCGTGCGTTAATGCAGCCCTTGAACTAAAGCGTTAACTGTCTTCAACTATAAGGGAACAGATTCTTAAATTGGAAAAATATGCAATAGCGCCGTGATTGGCAACCACTTAAAGATCGAGCTAGAATTCACGATCATCGGCATTGCCTCATTACACATAGAGTAGGATACAAATATGGCCAAAGGTATTATTAAACGTTACGACTTTCGCAAAGGCTTCGGCTTTATTGCCGACGACAAAAACGGCGAAGATTTCTTTTTCCACAAAAGTGAATGGCAAGGCGATGGCCCTATCCGCCAGGGTTTAGCCGTTAAGTTCGTCGACAAAGACTCAGATAAAGGCCCTCAGGCTGAATCTGTTATCCCTCTAGACGGTGGCATTAGTAAAGCTTCTAGCAACAACAAACCTGCAGCTAAACCTGCTTCTTTAGAAGATCGCGTAGCATCTCTAGAAAGCTCTGTAGGTACCTGGAAAGTTTTGAGCTTATTAGCACTTGCTGGTGTTATTGCTCTAGGGGTTGAGAAGTTCGTACTTATATAGCGATATTAGTTCTGCTTATGTCAGGATTATTGTCCTATTTAAATGGCACTTTTTTGGCATTTATATTATACGGCTTTGCTGCAGGTACACTTATAAAATTTAAAGCAGTTAATAACTCAAACTAAAATTGCCCTGCTAGCTAGTAGCGCTAACGCGCGCTTTTGCTTGCGGGGTTACAATCAAAGGTAACGATATGAGCAGTGATGTTATAAGTGGGAGTTGTCTCTGTGGCGAAGCCACATACGAAATTACCGGTAACATGGGGATTTTTCAATATTGTCATTGCTCTCGATGCCGTAAATTTACGGGTAGTACGTATGCATCAAACCTGTTTGTTTCGCCCGATCAATTTAAATGGGTCAAAGGTGAGTCTATTGTTGGTACGTATTCACCAAAAGAGACTAAGTACTTTGCCACAGCATTCTGTAAAAACTGTGGGTCCTCGCTGCCTTGGCGCTCAAAGGGTGGCAAGGTCGTCGTCATACCCGCGGGTACACTTGATGGGAATCCAGGTATAAAACCACACCAGAATATATTCTGTGCGTCAAAAGCTGAATGGTATAAGGCTTCCAGTGAATTACCCGAATATGATGAGCTTCCAAAAAAGTAATGAGTGGTAATTGCTAACAAGGCAATCAAACATCGCCCAAAAGAAGAGTAAAACCGGTGACGAACGAATTTGAAGTGAAATGTGATTGCGGTGCAGTGACGCTAGCGATAAGTGGAATAGCGAAGGTGCATGGGTTTTGTCACTGTGTCGACTGTAGGGATCTCTTGGATATACCCTACCACTCGGTGGCTGTATGGGGGAAAGAGGATGTCACTTTTAAAGAAGGTGAGGGCCGAGTTTCTACATTTCAGCATCCGACTAAGAGGATGAAACGAATTTTTTGCTCTAATTGCGGGGAAGTCCTTTTTAATACCAATGTCTTGGATTGGCGTGTTATATCTCAACAATTGATATCGAAAAATAACAATGGTGCTGTTCCAGATGCATTGATACCGGATAAACATATTTTCTATGAACAACGTATTGTAAGTATTGATGACGACTTACCGAAATATCTCCGAGGCATAAGTGGGGCGCTCTATGAGGAGTCCTCGTAATAGCCTAGCCAGTACCACATGAGGAGCAACTTCTTGTCTTCAAAGGCAGGTGTTAGGAACATACTTCTTGTACGGTGTGTTTCTGGTAATACAGAAAAAAGGTAATAAAAAACCCGGCATCACCGGGTTTCTTAACATTGCCCTTTATTGCATTAACTTGGGGGCAATTATTTTTTATGAGCCCTTCTTAGACAGTGTGTCTTTAGGTTTAGCCTTCTTCTTGCAGATAGCGCTCACGTGACGCATTGATTTCAGCGCGGGCCGCTTCGGCATTATCCCAGCCTTCAACTTTTACCCATTTACCTGCTTCCAGTGTTTTGTAGTTCTCGAAGTAGTGCTTGATCTGATTGATCAGCAGCTCTGGCAAGTCACTAATTTCCTGAACGTGGTCGTACAGCTTAGTCAATTTGGTGTGTGGCACGGCAAGCAGTTTGGCATCTACACCAGACTCGTCGCTCATATTAAGCACGCCCACTGCACGGCTGCGAATAACAGCGCCGGGCATAACCGGGTATGGGGTGACGACCAATACATCCAAGGGGTCGCCATCTTCAGATAGGGTCTGAGGGATGTAACCGTAGTTGGCTGGGTAGAACATGGGTGTTGCGACGAAACGGTCGACGAAGATCGCATCGGAATCTTTGTCAATTTCATATTTGATGGGGTCGTGGTTGGCGGGAATTTCAATCACCACGTTGATGTCGGTTGGTAGGTCGTTGCCGGCAGGAATCTTGTTGTAGCTCATGTCTTGTCTTCTTTTATATCGGAGTTGCGGGAGGCGGTGGAAATGCACATCCGTATGTTCCAAAGAGCATCGTCAGGTCGGCGTTTCCAAGAGAGGCGGAATTATACGTATGGACACTGCCGATTGCCAGTTACACTTTGTTCTAAACCGGCTGAAGGGCACTGGCAGCTTGATAGTTGATGACTTGACGGGCATCAAGACAGTGTTTGGCTTGTCAGTTACCATGGCGATCTGTCTTTGCTATTCATCAGGACTCAATAAACAGTGACTTCATCGCATTCTATTGTATGGGATCGTCGCCTGATCGACCGTTACGATCTGTCTGGCCCTCGGTATACGTCTTACCCTACAGCACCCCAATTTCATGAGCAGTTTGGTGAGGTGGAGCTACGCAGTGCCATTGAGCGAAGTAATGCCGATGGCCGGCCCCTGTCGCTGTATTTTCACATCCCATTTTGCAGCACGGTTTGCTATTACTGTGGCTGCAATAAAATCATTACGGCCAACCGCAAGCGGGCGCTGCCCTATCTGGAGCGGTTGATCGAAGAAATTGCCATGCAGGGCAAGCTTTTTGATCCGTCGAGGCCGGTCCACCAATTACATTGGGGCGGCGGTACGCCCACCTATATCAGTGATGAAGAAAAACGCCTGTTGATGGCTGCAACCCGTGAACACTTTAATTTGCTGGATGATGACACGGGTGAATACTCCATTGAAATTCATCCCGGCGATATGGATGTCAGTACGATTGCCTGCTTGAGAGAGCTCGGCTTTAACCGCCTGAGCATGGGTATTCAGGATTTTGACCCCACGGTGCAACAGGCGGTTAATCGTTTTAACTCGGTGGAAGAGGTTCGCGAGTTGGTGGATGCCGCCAGAGTGGAGGGCTTTCATTCTGTCAGTATGGATTTGATTTATGGGTTGCCACATCAATCGTGGCAAACGTTTAGCGGTACGCTTGACAGTATTATTGATCTTAATCCCGACCGCTTGTCGGTGTTTAATTACGCCCACATGCCGCACTTGTTTAAGGTGCAAAAACAGCTTGATGAGTCGACGCTGCCCAGTGCCGAGGAGAAACTGTTGATGATGGAGCGGATGACCGAGAAGCTGCTCGATGCCGGTTATGTGTATATCGGTATGGATCATTTTGCCAAGCCTAATGATGAGTTGGCCGTGGCCCAACAGTCTGGGGTGTTACAGCGTAATTTTCAGGGTTATTCCACCCATGGTGGCTGTGATCTAGTGGCTTTTGGGGTTTCTTCGATTAGTGCGATTGATAATGTGTTTGCCCAGAATCATAAGCAGATCGATGATTATCAGAATGCTGTGGATGCAGGTAACTTACCCGTGGCACGTGGTTTTGAGCTAAGCGATGACGACGTGCTTAGACAGGAAGTGATCAAACAATTGATTTGCCACTTTGAATTGAAATTTACGGATATTGAAACGCAGTTTTCTATCAATTTTAAAGCGTACTTTGTTGAAGAACTGGAACAGTTGAAGCCTATGGTTGACGATGGGTTGGTCGAAGTGGGTGAAAACAGTATTCGAGTGAACTTGGCTGGTCGACTATTGATTCGTCGTATTTGTATGATCTTTGATGCTTACATTAACAAGTCTTCCACCGAAATTCGGTTTTCTAAAATTATTTAGGTTTTTTTTAAAACATTTAAACAAGCAGATTGAGTTACCTCGCCATTTAAGTAGAATGGCGGCTTCACCTCTACTCTCGGTAGGTACTACTTACTAAGTGTGGCGTGATTTTCCTAAGGGGAGGCGAAAGCCTGAGACATCGTGAGATGGACCCTTTGAACCTGATCCGGATAGTACCGGCGTAGGGATAGGACGCAACAGTATGTATTTGTTGACTGAGTATCGCTCCCTCCTTTCCATATCCGGGTCTCTTTAACCTACGTTAATGAGGCTCAACCGAATGAACAACAGTACCAAGACCAGTATTCTGACTGCGATCCTTTTAATCTCTCATGGCAGCTTTGCTGCGGAAGAAGCACTGGTGCAGATGGTGTCAGACACTGCTGCTGAGTCTGTTTCGATAGAAGACAAATCTCTGGAAAAAGAGGCCCCTGAAAAAGAAGCCCTTGAAGAAGCCATTTTTGACGAATCCACTCTTGAAGAAATCGTTGTCACGGCAGATTTTCGTGATATCGCGCTGTTAAACACGGGTAACAGCATTACTGTGATTGATAGCGAAACCATTGCGCGCCGTGAAGCCCGCCATCTCGAGCAGGTACTCAATCTGGCACCCAATGTGAATTATTCCAGTGGGGCATCCAGAGGTCGGTTTATACAAATCCGCGGAATTGGTGAGCGGAGTCAGTTTATCGAACCCTTAAATCCCTCTGTTGGTCTTCTTATTGATGGGATCGATTTCAGTGGCATTGGCGGCGCGGCCACCACGCTGGATTTAAAACAGATTGAAATCCTTAGGGGGCCACAGGGCACACTTTACGGTGCCAATGCCTTGGCCGGCCTGGTTAACTTGACATCGAATGATCCCACAGAGTCATTTGAAGGCAGTGTTGAAACGTCAGTCGCTGAATATGAAACCCGTACCGTAAACAGTGTTATCAGTGGCCCTGTGACCGAGAACCTGGGTTATCGCCTTGCCGTGCAGCAGCATAAAAGTGATGGTTATACCGACAACGATTTTCTCAACCGACACGACACCAACAATATTGATGAGCAGGCTATCCGGGGTAAGCTGAACTGGCAGGTCAATGATGAATTACAGGTCAAATTAACCGGTTTCTATACGGATGTTGATAACGGTTACGACGGGTTTTCTCTGGATAATACTCGCCATACCTTGTCGGATCAGCCCGGAAAAGACCGCCAGGAATCGACGGCTGTTGGTATTGAAACGATCTGGCAAGCAACGGCGCAGTTTGATGTTGTAGGGTCGGTGAGTTACGTCGATAGTGATCTGGAGTATAGCTACGATGAAGATTGGAGTTATAACGATATCTGTGCAGGTGAACCCTGTGATGGTTGGGCTTATTCGTCTTTTGATCGCTATCAAAGGGACCGAGACAACAGCACTGTTGATCTACGGCTGGTTTCGCGGGAAGAGGGCCGGATATTTAATGACACGACAGATTGGGTAGCGGGTATCTATTACCGTGAACAGGATGAGTCGCTATTGCGTGAGTACACTTATGCCGCAAGTGATTTTACCAGCGACTTTGAAACTGAAAATCATGCTGTCTACGGGCAGCTGGGAAGTCAGTTCACTGACAACCTGAGACTGATTACAGGGTTGAGATTGGAGTATCGTGATGCGGATTACGATGACAGCGATGCCGTTAACCATGACAACGGCGAACGACTCTGGGGTGGGCGTATTGGTCTGGAATATCGCATTGCCGACGACACCATGGTTTATGGTTTGGTGTCTCGTGGTTACAAGGCGGGAGGCGTTAATAGTAATTCTGATCTGGCGCCATCGGCCCGCAAATTTGATACTGAATATATGTGGAATTTTGAAACGGGTATTAAGGGCGATTGGCTGGATGGACAGTTGCAGGTTCAATTGGCACTGTTTTATCAAAAACGTCACGATATGCAGGTTAAACAGTCATTAGTGACCCCCATTTCTGGCGATGACTGTCCCTGTAGTTTTACCGATTTCTTCGATAATGCAGCTAAAGGTGAAAATTATGGGTTAGAACTTGAGTCCAACTGGCTTGCTACGGACTGGCTGAGGTTCTACGGTAGTCTTGGGCTGTTGAAGGCAAAGTTTAACGACTTTGATAGCTTCACCCATTCTGACGCAGATGCAGAAAATGGTGTTTCTACCGATCTCAGTGGGCGAGAACAGGCACATGCACCGTCCTACCAGTTTTCTGTTGGGGCTGAGTTGACGCTCACCGACAACTTGATGGCCTCAGTGGAAGTCGAGGGTAAGGATGAGTTTTATTTGTCCCCAAGGCATGACGAGAAAACCAATTCTTACGAGTTGATTAATGCCCGGTTGCATTATCAAGTTGAGGCATGGGAATTATCACTGTGGGGGCGTAATCTCACGGATAAGGATGTGATTGTTCGCGGGTTTGGCAGCTTCGGTAATGACCCACGGAAATTCTATGAGACCGAGCCCTATTATCAATTCGGCGAGCCTAGAATATTTGGTGCTACGGCTAAATATCACTTTTAATAGTTATGATTGTTCGTAGGTACTCGATAATAGGTGTAGGAGGTAAGTATGCAATTAACCATTGATGTCAGCATGTACCCTAATCGGGAGGATTTTATTCCTCCTATCCATGGATTTATTGAAAAAATTAATCAGTATGATGACCTGAAGATCACCACCTTTCCCACCAGCACCGTGGTACAGGGAGAATATGAGCATGCCATGAAGGCTGTTCAGGAAACCATAGCAGCCTGTTACAAGGAATATGGCATGGCGGTTTATGTGGTGAAGTATATTCCCGGTTACGAGGCACTATAGCCAGTGTTGGACTGGGCTTCATTTGGTTGGATCAGCTTTGGCTGGATTAGTTTTGAAACTTTGGCGGTGTTGCTATCCATCGCTTATTTACTGTTTGCCCTCAAAGAAAATAGTCTGTGTTGGTACTGTGCTTTTTTCAGCTCCGCCATTTATGCGTGGATATTAGGTGATGTCAATTTGTACATGGAATCCTTGCTGAGCGTCTATTATCTGGTGATGGCCGTCTATGGTTGGTATCAATGGCGGCGTGGCGGGGAGAGTCATCAGGGGATCGAGATCTCCTGTTGGCCCTTGTGGCAACACGGCTTGGCCATTGCTGCGGTGGTTGTCGCTTCATTGATTTCCGGTTACCTTCTGGCTCAACATACCGATGCACGATTACCCTATCTGGATTCATTTACCACTTGGGGTGCAGTGCTAACAACGGTGATGGTCGCTCGAAAAATTCTTGAAAACTGGTTGTACTGGATTGTGATTGATGCGGCCTCTATTTATCTTTATTTAGATCGAGAGCTCTACCAAACGGTGGCGCTGTTTGTGCTTTATGTCATCCTAGCCGTTGTTGGCTACGTTATTTGGAGAAGACACTACCTTGGACAGGGTCAAGACGCTGTTACAGCAGACGCTGTCTGACTGGCAGAGCTGGTCCGATACTTCTGAAACCAGCTCTTCAATAACAACAGCACCTGTTGTTATTGAAGAGCTGCGGGGGGGGAGAACCAATCGCTCATTCCTAGTCAATGCTGGCCCATTGCAGGCGGTGGTGAGAATTAATGCAGAGCATAGCCACAATCTTGGTATTGACCGTCACCGGGAGTCAGACATTCTCTCCCTGCTTCAGCAAACGGGTAGGGTGCCGAAAATCTTTTTTATCACCAATCATGTGTTGGTCTGCGAGTTTATAGCGGGTCGCCATTGGACTACTGAAGACATTGAGAGCAACGTTAACAGTGAAAAAATTTCTCAACTAATAAATACCATTCAGGCCATTCCTTTACCCAAAGACACCAAGAAACGTTGTTACGTAGATTACTGTCAGCACTATATTCAGCAGTTGCCAGTATCATTTCAGGAAGAACAGAGGTCTGTTATTAACGTGCTAGAGTCTGTCGCTCAAGAGGTTGACCAGAGTAGCTGGGAACCGGTCATCAGCCATCACGACTTAATACCAGAGAATCTGATTGAAACGGAGCAAGGTTTATTTCTGCTGGACTGGGAATATGCAGATTATGGGCACCCAGCGATTGATTTTGTCAGGCTTTATGGGGGTGATTATTCACACCCTATTTCTGGAAAGGTACTGCTTTTACAACAAGGGATAGATGAACTCTGGTCTGTCCTGCAAGACTAATTATTGAGCTAATCTTTTATTTCTTCATCTTCATCCTTCGGACTAACTAGTCTGCCAAACACCACCCCCAGTTCAAACAATAGCCACATCGGTATGGCCAGTAGGGTTTGCGAGATAATATCAGGTGGTGTGAGCAACATACCCAAGACAAAACACAGTACAAATACATAGGGGCGTTTTTTGGCCAGATTATTTGGTTCCACTGCACCCATCCAGGAAAGAATCACCACCGCGATGGGGATTTCAAAGCTGAGGCCGAAGGCAAAAAATAGCTTGAGAACAAAATCCAGATAGCTGCGAATGTCGGTCATCACCGCCACATCGTCAGGACCTACACTGGTGAAAAACATAAATATCAGCGGGAATACTATGTAGTAGGCAAAGGCCATTCCACCGTAGAACAACGCGATGCTGGAAAAAAATAACGGTAGAACAACTTTCTTTTCCTTCTGATACAACCCCGGTGCCACAAACGCCCAAACCTGATAGAGAATAAATGGCATGGCGGCAAACAGAGATAGCACCAGCGTCAGTTTAAAGGGGGTGAGGAACGGGGAGGCCACATCTGTAGCAATCATTGAAGATGTTTCTGGCAGATGTAACCGTAATGGTTCAGATACGTAGAGATAGAGCTCGTTACTGAAAGCAAAGAGTCCGATAAAAATCACCAGTACCGCAACTAGGCAGCGCAGCAGACGATTTCGCAACTCGATGATATGCGCCATCAGAGGCTGATGATGGAATTGATCTTGCTGTTGATCGTCAGTCATGTCTGGCTATCGTCAGAGTCTGGTTTGTTGTGAGATGTGTTGTTCACATCCCCCTTAGTTGTATCGCCAGAAATAGTATCAGCGCGGGTAATGTTTGTGATTTCAGGCATTGAGATAGGGGGAGGCATGACACCTTCAAGTTCAGATTTAGTGGACTTGAGATCACGCATTATTTGCTCATTGTGAAGCTGGCTGCGAATCTCATCCATGCCCACTTCATTTTCAAGTTCTTTTCGAACTGCCGAAAATGCTTGTCGCGCTCTTCCAAGCCATAGTGTGATGGTTCGAACGGCTTGAGGCAGACGTTGAGGCCCCATCACTATCAGGGTGATGACGGCGATAAGCAGCAATTCCATGAAGCCAATATCAAACATGGGCTAACGGGCCTGCGATATTATTAAAAGGATCAGCTTTCAAGGAGAAGGCTTTCTGAGCGGGTAATACATCACCTGTTTTACTCTGCTGAATCTTTCTTTTCAGCGACCTGTTCAGTGGTTTTCTCTGTAGGTTGCTCTGTGGATTGATCCGTATCATTAGATGAACTGTCTTTCGACTGGTCATCGGTTTCATCACTGGATACCGATTCTTTGAAGCCTTTTACAGCACCACCAAGATCGGAGCCTATATTGCGCAGTTTCTTAGTGCCAAAAATCAGTGCAACAATCACCAAAATAATTAATAGTTCTTGCCAGCCAAATCCCATAAGTGTGCCTCTTTTTTGCGTAACGTAGGACTACATAGCTTAAGCTTACGTAGCTTGGTTTTACGTAAATTGGTTTCGTTAAGTGTGGTCGCGCTGAGCCTTTTCTTCAAGGCCGGATAAATCGAACCGGCGCTCCAGTTCATCGAGTATGGACTGTGCATTCTCACCCAGATGCGACAGCATCACTAGTGAGTGAAACCATAAGTCAGCTGTTTCATAGACCAGCTTGTCAGTTTCACCACTCAACTCGGCGTCACGTGCTGCGAGTATGGTTTCAATGCTTTCTTCACCCACTTTTTCAAGGATCTTGTTCAATCCCTTGTGGTGGAGGCTGGAAACATAGGAATCCTCTGGAGAGGCTTGCCTACGGGCTTCCAGTACTTCGCACAGTTTGATTAGTACATTATCACTCATGAATAAATGTCCCCGGGGTTTTTCAGGACTGGATCGACGGTATGCCATTCACCATCGCGCAGTACCCGGTAAAAACAGGATTCTCTGCCGGTGTGGCAGGCGATGCCGCCTACTTGTTCAATTTGTAGCACGATCACGTCACTGTCACAGTCAAGACGGATTTCTTTTACCTGTTGCAGGTGGCCGGAGTCTTCACCTTTGCGCCATATTTTTTTGCGTGAGCGAGACCAATACACCGCTCTTTGTTCTTGTACCGTCAAAGCCAGTGTTTCTCTGTTCATCCAGGCCACCATTAATATCCGGCCAGTAGCTGCATCTTGTGCCACTGCAGGGAGGAGCCCATCTTCATTCCAAGTGATTTCATCGAGAAAGTCAGTCATGGGCGACATTATGACAGCTATGGTTATGGGGGCAATGGCTTAGGGGTAATATTGATTTTGGCCGTTAGACGGCCATAGTTGAGGCTCTGACGTGACTATGGATGACTACCGGGAGTGACTTCAGAGTCCAAAAAAATGCTTATCGCAGTACTAATAACAATGCACCCAAACCTACCAGAATCAGGCTACTGACAGGCATTTTCTGAGCGATTTCTGCCCAGTGTGGAAAGGCCATGCCTAAACCGGCACCTACCAGTGCGGCACCTACCCAAGTTGTCAGACGGCTCTTGGGAGCCCTAGAAGGACAGGCCTGTACGGCATTTCGGGGCTTAACATCACCCGCCTGAAGTTTTTCAAGGGTTTGGAAGACCATTTGAGGTAGTTGGGGAAACTGTTCCAGCCACTCGGGGCCATGGCGTTTGAGTTGTTCTACCAGTGCATTGGGTTTAAATCGTTTTTTTAGCCAACGTTCCAGAAATGGGTGGGCGGTTGCCCACAGGTCGAGATCGGGGTAGAGCTGCCGTCCCAAACCTTCAATATTGAGCAGGGTTTTTTGTAGCAGTACCAGTGATGGCTGTACTTCCATATCAAAACGGCGGGCAGTACGGAATAGGCTGACCAGTAGTAGCCCAAAAGAAATTTCCCGCAGTGGCCGCTCAAAAATAGGTTCGCAAACGGTGCGAATCGCCGAGGTGAAGTCACCCACATTGGTGTCTTCTGGTACCCAGCCAGACAGCACATGAAGCTCTGCTACCTGGCGGTAGTCGCGGCGGAAAATCGCCAGCAGGTTGCGGGCCAGATAGTACTGATCAGCTTCAGTCAGCGTACCCATAATGGCGCAGTCCACGGCCAGATATTTGGGCTGGTCGGGTTTGGAGGCATCGACAAAAATATTGCCCGGGTGCATGTCGGCATGGAAAAAGTTGTGTTCGAAAACCTGAGTGAAGAAAATTTCTACGCCGCGCTCGGCCAGTACTTTGAAGTCCGTGTTGTGTTGTTGCAGCGTGTCTACATCCGTGACGGGGATGGCGTAAATACGCTCCATTGTCATCACTTTTTCGTTGGTGTGTGACCAGTAAATCTTTGGCACATAGAGCATGCGCGAACCATCAAAATTACGTCGCAACATAGAGGCATTGGCGGCTTCACGCTGAAGATTGAGCTCATCAAAAATGGTATTTCGATAATCGCTAACCACCTCGGTTAAGCGCATCCGACGTCCGTCAATAGTGTTGGCTTCCAACCATTTAGCCATAGAGAGCATCAGTTTGATGTCCTGCTCAATGGTTTTTTCAATACCGGGCCGAATGACCTTTACAACCACTTCGTGACCATCGGGTAGTACCGCGGCGTGGACTTGAGCTACCGAGGCCGAGGCCAGCGGCTCACGGTCAAATTGCAGGAACAAGTTGTCGATACTATCGCCCAGTGCGTCTTCTACAATGGCGACAAACTGATCTTTGTCGAAGGGCGGGACATTGTCTTGCAGGTGGTCCAGTTCTTCACAAATATCGGGGGGAATAAGATCCGGACGGGTGGAGAGCAGCTGACCAAACTTGATAAATATGGGGCCTAGGTCTTCCAGAGCACAACGGAGTCTTACTCCTCGAGGTTGTCTTGGTGCAGGCAATAACGTATTGGCCTTAAGTAGCAGCCGTGCTCCTCGTGGTAATTTATCTTTATCGAGAAAAGTATCCAGGCGATAGCGGGTAGCGATCCGGATAATAGTGGCCAGTCGATTAATTCGTGACACGCTCAGCTATCTCCGCTTTCTTGTTTGTCTAGATTGACCTTCAATTTAACATTTAATTTATTTATACGTGCAGCCAACCGATCCACGTCATTAGCCATGTGTTTGACCTCAGTATTGAAATTGTCGACTTCACTTCGGCTTGGTGTAATGCGGATTTCTTCCTGACTGAATTCTGCAGCAGCGGTGCTGGCGCGTTCGGCCACGTGTTGCTGCCAGTTAGTGGATGAGCGTAGGGCCTCGCCGACCAAGTGGGCAGGAACATCACCAATTAACTGGGCCAGTGCTGCCTCCCAGTCTACATCTAGGTTTTTGAGGATTTTTTTGATTTGACGGAGCAGGTCGTGGTCCCCGCTTACTTCAACACCCGTGTCGAAAAAAGATACTCGGTCTTGGCCATCAGTCGCTAGTGAGGCCAAGGATAGGGCGCTACCTCGCAAGGTGGTATCGGGCTCGCCTTCATACTGGGCCATCAAGGTAATGTCTTTCTCACTATGAATGGCATAGAAGGTCAGGGGAGGCAGGGTGCATTCAATGGCTAGCACCTTGCCCGCTAGGTCGCCAATGGCATTTTGAGTGGCAGGGTCGTATTCTAACGCTTTATTAATAGCCGTCTCAACACCCATTAAGGCGGCACTCCGTAGTGCCTTTAACGGATTCTTTGAAAAGAAATCAAATATCAAGCTTTGAAACCTCGGTGCAGGGCGACAATACCACCCGTCATATTGTGGTATTCCGTATTCACAAAACCGGCTTCATCCATCATGCCTTTCAGGGTTTCCTGATCAGGATGCATCCGGATGGACTCAGCCAGGTATTGATAGCTCTCTGTGTCGTTGGCCACCAGTCCACCAATTTTTGGGAGCAGCTTAAATGAATAGAAATCGTAGGCCTTTTCGAGTAGTCCGTTAGATGGCTTTGAAAACTCCAGAACCAGCAACCGGCCACCAGGTTTCAGGATTCTGTGCATGGAACGCAATGCCAGATCTTTATCCGTGACATTACGCAGACCAAACGCAATGGTGATGCAGTCAAAGGTATTGTCTGGAAAAGGTAAATATTGGGCATCGGCCTGAGCGTAACGTACATTGCCTGCAAAGCCGTTATCCACCAGCTTGTCACGACCCACTTTCAGCATGGAATCATTGATGTCTGCCAGAACCACTTCGCCAGTTGGCCCCACTAATTTTGAAAATTTGGCGGTGAGGTCGCCGGTGCCGCCTGCAATATCGAGTACTCGATGACCGCGCCTAACACCAGAAAGCTCAATGGTGTAGCGCTTCCAGAGGCGGTGAACACCGCCAGACATCAGGTCGTTCATCAAATCGTATTTGCCTGCTACCGAATGGAAAACATCGGCCACTCGAGAGGCCTTTTCTTCAACGGGAACAGTTTTGAAACCGAAATGTGTGGTTTTGTTGTCTTCCATAGCCCTAACGTATTGCCCTAATGCCGAGTTTTTAGAGGTCGATATTGTACACCGGCCCACGGCGGGTGTCCTCGTGGTTGAGCGGGTGAACGGAGGTTTTACTGACAGGGGTCATGAAGGGAGTATGAGGGGGCAGTACCTAGCTGAGAGCAGCTTGGCAGAGAAGAGTCGGTTACTTAGAACGATGCGCTATCACATGAGAGGTTAGTCTATATATCGTTCACGCTTTGACTGTTTCAGTCGGTCCAGGTCAACAATGATCAGGCCATCAACACAGTTAGCAAAATTAGCATCGATATTAAAACCGGCAAATTGTACGCCGCCAGGTTCGCAGACTTCAGTGTATTGCTTATACAGGGTGGGAACACTCAGATTCATATGGGCCAGTTCACTTTTTAATTGAGCGAATTCAGCCTTCTGGTCCTCGCCGGGAAACTTTTCAGTAAGTTCCCTATTCCGCTCAGGGCTAATTCGGTAGGGCAGGGCAGGTTCAGCCAGTTTTTGACCACTCGGATGGCGTTGGCTGTAAAAATAGACCAACATTTCCATGGCCCGTTTTGGGTAGGCATTACTCAAGGTCACCGGTCCGAAGAGGTAACGGTATTGGGGATTGCTACGAAGAAAGGCGCCAATGCCATACCACAGGTAGTCCAAGCTTCGACGTCCCCAGTATTTAGGTTGGACAAAACTACGCCCTAGCTCCAGGCCCCGCTCCAGATAGGGTTGCATGGCAGGGGTATAGCTGAATAATTCACTGGAGTAGAGGGTTTTCTGGCCAAGGGTATCCGCACAGAGAGTGGCATCACAGAAGCGATAGGCCCCGGCAATTTCCAGCTCTTCGTCATCCCACAGAATCAGGTGGAAGTAGTGGTGATCGTAACTGTCGATATCCCGACGGCGTCCCGTGCCTTCCCCCACGGCGCGGAAAGCAATTTCTCGCAATCTGCCGATTTCTCGAATGATCAGCGAATTGGGTTGATATCGATACAGGTAAATCTGTTTACCATCTCCCGTTTTACCCAGCAACTGACACTGTTTTATTTCATCCCTCAGTAATGCCCTATTTTCCGGGTGGGCAATGGCGGTTACGGTGCCGAAAATGCCTTTTCTACTTTGCCCAATGCGATATAAGTGCCGCTTAAATAGTTTGGCTTTTTCCTTGAGTGGCACGTTAATTTTTTGGTAACTGTCATAGCTGATCATTTCGCCCACTCGAATATCCACACAGTTCCGGGCTTGCTTGAACATTTCTCTCACCAGCAGCAGGGTTGAGAGTGGTTTAGCGATCAGTGACACACTGTAAAACAGCACAGAATTTCGACCATCTACAAAAATCGGTAGCACTGGGGATTTGCTGTTAATCGCCATACGGAGAAATCCGCTGCGCCAGTCGCCGTCTCGAATACCTTGCGGGCTCAGGCGTGACACCTCTCCAGCGGGGAAGATGATGACCGCACCATCACTATCCAGATGTTCGCGGATTGACGTAATATTTTGACGGCTGGTACTACCTTCCATGTTGTCTACGGGCAGCAACAGGTTGTGCAGAGGCTTTAGGGTGTAGAGCAGCTCATTGGCCACGACTTTGACATCAGGTCGTGTTTCACTGACTAGCTTCAGCAGCGCGAGGCCATCGAGAGAACCAATAGGGTGGTTGGCGATAATGACGACTCGACCCTGAGAGGGGATTCGCAAACGTTCATCGTCACGAATGGTGTAGCGAAAATCGAAATAATCTAGTACCTGCTCAACGAAATCAAACCCTTCCAGGTATGGGTAATCGGTTTCAAATTGCTGGAAGCTTTTTTCTCGAAACAGCATCCGCAGCACGCGAATTAATGGCCGTGCCAGTCGCGGGTGGCGCTGGTAAAAGCTGGGGTACTTATCCTGAATGAACGTTTCTACATTGAGCATTGGCTAGTGGCCTCCTTTATCTAGCCAGCTTATCGTTATTTTATGACAGTTTTTTTAATATTAGATGTCAAAAATATGTCAGTGTTAGGGTTTAAGTTAGCTGTATATCCCACTAACTTTCAAATACCAATACGCCATCCTCAATTGGATTTTTCTGAATCATTTTTTTATCTTTTCTGTAGTTTTGCGGGTTCGTCCAGGGTTCGTGACTCCCTTGTTTCGGCAGCAAATGTAATGCCCGTTGAAGATAACCTGAAGAGAAGTCTTCAATCCAGGGGCGCTCTGGCATATTTTTATCTTCATCACGCAGCTGAGGAGTGCATTGGCGGAGACCCGTTTTATCCATGTGGTTGATGAGGTTACAAGCATATTCTGCTATGAGATCGGCATGCAGCGTCCAAGAGGCGTTGATGTAGCCGAAGGTCGAAATCAGGTTGGGTACACCTGAGCACATCATTCCCTTGTAGGTATAGGTGTTAGGAAACTCGACAGTCTTACCGTCAACATCAAATACTGCACCGCCAAGTACCACGAGGTTGAGTCCTGTGGCGGTAACAACAATATCAGCCTCTATTGTCTCTTCAGAGGTTAGCTCAACCCCTACCTCATTGAACCTGTCGATATGGCCAGTAACCACAGAAGCTCGTCCTGACTTGATGGCCTTAAATAGGTCATTGTTAGGTACGATGCAAAGACGTTGATCCCAGGGATGGTAAGTGGGCGTGAAGTGGGTCTCGACGTCATAGTCTTTTCCCAGTTGTTTTTGCACCATTTTTAGCAGGTATTGTTTGATCTTTTCTGGGTGAGTGCGGGTGAGATGATAAAAGAGTTGTTGGCGGGCAATATTCTTCCAGCGTGTGATAGCGTAGGCCCATTGTTCGGGTAAAATTTTGCGCAAAATATTGGCAATGACGTCTTTGTCCTGGAGTGATAAGTAGTAAGTGGGTGAGCGTTGAAGCATCACTACATGTTCGGCCTTCTTTGCTATTTCAGGCAATAGTGTGACGGCCGTTGCTCCTGAGCCAATAATGACCACTTTTTTGCCTTGAAAGTTGAAATTTTCAGGCCACTTCTGGGGATGAACAATCTCACCCTTAAACCGCTCACGGCCACTGAAACTGGGGTCGTAGCCACCTTCGTAACTGTAATAACCCGCACACATTAGTAGAAAGTTGCACTTGAAGTGATCGATGCCACCGGTATCGGTGCATTGGGTTTCAACCGTCCAGGTGGCATCCTCGGTTGACCAGGAAGCCTTCGTCACAAGCTGGCCATAGCGAATGTGTTTGTCGATATTATTTTCTACGGCGGCTTCTTTTACATAGCGGAGTATCGACGGTCCATCGGCGATAGCTTTTTCTTCGCGCCATGGTTTGAAGTTGTAGCCGAGGGTTTGCATGTCGCTGTCGGAACGGATGCCCGGATAGCGAAAAAGGTCCCAGGTGCCGCCCATAGCACTCCGACCTTCCAAAATAGTGTAACTTTTACCAGGGCACTTATTTTGTAGATGATAAGCCGCACCAATACCGGAGAGACCAGCACCGACGATCATAATGTCGACATATTCAGTAGTCACAGGTTGGCACTCATTTGTACGCTTTAATGACCTTTAGTGTTGGGTATACCCATCTTCCTGGATTAAATTTTTAGCCTTCTCTATATCCAGTTCTTCGATGGGTGAGGCTAAATAATAGGGCAAATCCACGGCTGTTTCGCTCAGTTGGACAATCTTACCCTCCTGCAGTCGTTCGAGCACAGAGTGGAGTGTTTCTTCTAGCTTATCGGGTGCTTGTTGATAGCGGCTACTCATGTAATCCACTAACGCCTGAATGGTATGTTTTCCGTCAGCGAGGGATACCACAATGCCCATCCATTCATCCAGCGGTGAGCTGGTTTCTGGTTGATGAATGTCAGCTAATGCGACCTGCTTGTCTTTGCGGGTAAATATAGCGGTGCGATAAAAATACTCTGTGTTATCCATAGGATGAATAATCTCTGCTCTATTAAGGGTTAAAGGCAATTCTAAGGGTTAAAGACAACTATAAGGGCTTAATTTAACGGTAAAACAGACGATAACCTACGGGTTTTGAACGAAAGTTACCCGTTGTTGGTCATAGATCAACAAGAACCATGCTGGGTGGCCATTTTGATTCTGTTCGTTGCTTTTTGTCATTGGCTCCCACGTAGGGCTTACTTTTCAGTTAGTTGTAATAAGCCTATACTGCGGCATCAATTGCATGCATGCGACCCTTGGGTAAATTGAGGCTTCTCGGGTTGTATCGAAAGGATTTTTGTCCCATTAAAACCCTTTAAAATCAAATTTTTGTCCTGTTTTTCAGGGTGAGTAGATGAAAAAAAGAGCATGTTTGGTATGTGTTCGTGATTACGTTAAAAGGAATATCTATGAAATTTTTAAGTCTCTTCATTGGACTCATGTTCTCGGCAGTCGTGTTTTTAACAGCTTCATTCGCCAGTACGCTTGAAGAGGGGTATGAAGCCATTAGAAGTGGAAAGTTGGAAGAAGGGTTCGCCATTCTTTCACCACTAGCAGAACAGGGAGATGCAGACGCTCAGTATGGTGTGGCTATTCTCTACAAAGAGGGCTGGGGCACCGATCAAAATGATCAAAAATCTTTTGAAAATTATGAAAAAGCAGCAAAACAGGGTCACGTTAATGCCATGTTTTATACGGCTTCAGACTATCAGTCTGGTACGGGTGTGACACAGGATTATTCGGCAGCTGCCAAGTGGTATGAACAGGCTTCAAACAAAGGTCACGCCGCAGCAATGTATGGGCTGGGTAGCTTGTACTATAACGGGCTGGGTGTAGAAAGGGATGATCAAGTAGCCAATACCTGGATCACAAAATCAGCAGATGCCGGGTTTGCACTTGCCAGTGAGTTTTTAAAACAACGATTTATGAAATAAGCGGTTTTGTGTCTCGTTGTTAGTTGGGATATAACGCATAGTTTCCCGTTATGAACAGTTTCCAGAATCTAAAAGCAGCCGAAACCCGAAGGATGTGGTTCATCTTTTTAGCCTTTTTAGTGTCAGGTATTATTGGACTAGGTGTGGGGTTAGGGCTTTATTTTTATGTCATCACGGGAACCGTTTTCGCCACAATTATTGCCCTGCTATGCGTTTATTTTTTTGGTATGAAGCTTACTGCTCTCGTTGATGCAAAAGTGAAAATTTCTTGCCCAATATGCAATGCCTCAGAGTTGGAAGAAAATTACACGCTTCAATGCCGACCTGCTCAATATGAATGCAACCACTGCAATAGCGTCTATAGGGACGGGGTTTTGGTGGAAAAAGAAAGCCCCTGAAGATTTTTCCGGGGCTTGTTTCAAGTTAGGTGCTTCTGACGCTAACTGCTTTGGCGGTTAAGCCGCCTGCAATGCAGACACTTTACCTTCTAGGTAGCGGATAATCTCGGAAGACTCATACATCCAGCGAACATCACCTGCATTCTCTTCAATTCGTAGGCAGGGTACTTTGAGCGTTCCGCCGCCTTCGATCAATTCTTGCTTGCTGGTTTCACAGCGTTTTGCATCGACGGTATGGATGTTTAAGCTATGTCGCTTCATTGCTCGGCGTACTTTGACGCAAAACGGACAAGCAGGGTACTGATACAAAGACAAGCCTGCAGTTTGCTGATCTATGGCAGCCTGCAGCTCTGCTTCTCTCTTAATACTTCTGGGGGTGAATGCCCAGTTAAAGAATAAAATTAGAGAGCCTAGAGCCCAGCGAACGACTTTAGTCACAATCTGCATTACAACGCCTATTTAAAAAGTGATTAACACGCAATTAAAAAATGGAGCGGAGTACGAGATTCGAACTCGCGACATTCAGCTTGGGAAGCTGACACTCTACCAACTGAGTTAACCCCGCATTAAGGCGCATTCCTTGTAAACACTTGGTATCTCTACGAAAGCAGAAAAACCATAATACTAATTATCTGCATCAAAAACCATATGTTTCACGGTTGAGTGTGAACGAATCGTGAAAGATAAATACACCTTAAACTGAATTGTAGGATGGGGGGGGGGTACATTGCATACCACTACCCCCGAAGATCCTTTTAAGTGCTATAGATAGATTCATTTACATGTCGTACGGGTGAAAAACCCCCTCCCCCTGATCAGCTAACCTCGTAAATAAACGTCGCTTAGAGAAGTATCTGTTTAAGATGGAGCGGATCACTTCGGTTACTTAGGCAACCACTTGATCAGGGTCTGATACAAATGACACTGGTCGATCGGCTTGGTTTCGAAGTCATCCATCCCGGCCTCTTGGCAACGGCGCTTATCCTCGGCCATGGCGTTAGCGGTCATGGCGATAATCCGTTGGTTTGCCAGTCCGGGCATCGTCCGGATTCTGCGCGTGGCCTCATAGCCGTCCATGACCGGCATCTGCACGTCCATCAGCACGATATCGAAGGGCTTCTTGGCCAATATCATCACCGCTTCCCACCCGTTTTCGCAAAGAGTGACCACTATGCCCCATTGCTCCAGTATCTCTTTGATCAGATCCTGGTTGAACTCATTGTCCTCGGCCACCAAAATGCGTGTGCCCTTCAGCGTCGCCAGCATAGTGGCTTCCGGCGGCAAGCAAACCTCGGAATTAATAATCTTGCTCATATCGCCGAGGCTAAAACGCGCCGTGAAGCAAAAAATGCTACCGTCCCCGAGATGGTCTTCGACCCAGATAGCGCCGCCCATCAGTTCGACAAGCCGTTTGCTGATCGACAGTCCTAGCCCCGTGCCACCATAAGAACGCGTGGTCGTCGTGTCTACTTGGGTAAAGGCTCTAAACAGCCTCTTGGCCTGATAGGAGTTTAAGCCAATACCTGTGTCGCTCACCCGAAACTCAAGCTCAACTGCCTCTGATACTGCTTCCTTCAGTGACACTAACAGGCTGACGCCGCCCGTAGAAGTGAACTTCACCGCGTTGCCCAACAGGTTCATTAACACCTGCGAAAGACGCAGGGGGTCTCCTATAAGAACCGACGGCACATCGGGTTCTATCTTCGTATTCAAGTACAAATTCTTTTCCCGCGCCATGAAACCGATATTGGTGTCGATAAGCTCTATGCTATCCGCCAGGGAGAAGTGAACCTTTTCTAAAACGAGCATGCCAGCATCGACCTTGGAGAAATCAAGAATATCGTTGATGATCGCCAGTAAACTCGAAGCCGATAAACTAACGTTTGATATGTATTTACGCTGCTGGTCGTTTAGTTCGGTTCTCAAGCACAATTGCGACATGCCGATGATAGTATTCATTGGCGTGCGAATCTCGTGGCTCATGTTGGCGAGAAAATCGCTCTTCGCTCTCGTCGCGGCCAGCAGCGCTGACTCAGTCTTATCACGTTTATCTCTGTCTTCAGAGAGCATGCTGATCATCGAATTGATATTGCGCATAAGTATGTTTACCTCGCCCCGGGACTCTGCCGTGATTCTCTGCGACAGATCACCCTTGGACACCGCCGTGGTCACGTCGGCAATATTATGCACCTGCAGGGTCAGATTACTCGCCATCGCGTTCACGTTGTCGGTCAGTTCCTTCCACGTGCCGTCGACGTCCGGCACCACGGCCTGCCCACCCAGAATGCCCTCGGTACCCACCTCGCGCGCCACCCGTGACAATTCCTCGGAGAAGCGATTAAGCTGGTCCATCAACGTATTGAGGTTATTGTAAATGGCTCGTTCCCTGTGCGTTTCTCCTGGAACGACCGAGTCAATTTTTTGAGTCAGGTCCCCGCGCGACATGGCATCAAGGACTTTACCCAAATTTTTGTCGAAGATGTTTTCGGATTCTTTACGGATTAAGAGGAGTTCTGTTTCGATAGCTTTCCTATTGCTAATATCCCGCACCACCCCGGTGAAAATGCGTCGGTTGCTAAGCATCGTTTCGTTAACAGCCAGCTCCATCGGGAACTCGCTGCCATTATTTCGCAGCCCGACCACCTCGCGTCCCACGCCGATGACACGGGGCGTGCGCTCCTTGAGAAAACGGCTCAGGTAGCCATCGTGCTCGTCATGATAAGGCTGCGGCATCAGGATGTTCACATTCTTGCCGATCACATCCTCAGGCTGATAACCGAAGACCGTAATCGCGGCCAAATTGAAGCTTTCGATGGTGCCATTCTCATCTATAGTGATGACGGCATCGTTGACAGTGTTCAACGTAGCGTCCAAGCGCAACCGCTGTTCTTGCTCGCTGGTAATGCTTTGACTCATCTCAGCGGCTATTTTAGCGGCGTTTTTCGAAGCCTGTTGCTGATTTTCTGCAAAGTCGTTGATCGACGTGCACAGAATTTGAAATTCCTCAGTGACCGATCCTACATCGGCGCGCACTGACAAATCACCCGCCTTCAGCCGTTTTGCCGCAGAGGATAGAATAAATATAGGCGTCAGAATTTGTTTTTTTACAAACCAGAAAAAAAGAAATAAGAAGATCGGGCTGATGGCCACCTCAGAGATCAGTATCCTCTTAAAAAAACCATCGATGTCTCCATACACCTCTTCTTTCTTAACATTGATGGTCATCAACCAGTATCGGCTGCGGTCCGTCGGTGAAAAATAGATTCTGTTAAATCCATCCATCTCACCATCATGATCTTGGTGAATTCTTATTAACGCTTCCTTACGGGTACTGATCTCAGCCAGTTCTGGCTCATCCAACTGAAACAGGGATTTAGTTCCCTGATCGGATCCGAAGGTTTTGTCCGGAACAAAATGACTAAGATAGAAACCCCTCTCATCGACAATAGCTACAGTCTCGTATTCGTAAGAAATGTGGGTCAATAGCGGTTTGATAGACATCTCGAGCAGCAGTAGGCCTGATATCTGCTGATCGTTGTAGGTCGGGGTAACCAGTGTGAGTACTGGCATATGCGGCACCTGAATGATTCCACCTACTCGTTTCAGGGTGATATTGGAAAGGTAGATATCGCCCTCTTCCAATTTGAGCGCTTCGGTCATGAAAGGTTCGCCAGACCAGTTCTGCAGACTATCGAAGGCAGCCACCTTCGCCTTATCAGCCGTCGCTTCAATACGGACCAGTTCTTCACCGACAATATTAAGATAGGACATCTTTTGATATTCAGGATAGGATGATGTTAAGCGGCTGAAACTTGCTTGCAGCCTTGCATTCAAGACCTCTTTCCCAGTAACGGTTATCGGATCAACGCCGAGGTTGACAATGACTTTATTAAAGACATTAGGTACAATAAAGTCTTTCGTCTCTAGTAGGTTTCTATGATGGAGCTGCAGACGGGATTCTATTTCTCTCGTTCGCTTGGTGAGCATAACCATTTTTTGCGCTTTGACTTTATCTACGACGGAAGCTTTCTCATACACATAAATTTTATAAGTGGTGGCAGCTATAATAATTATGAACAGGCCCAGCCAAAACGCGATTTTTGCACCAAGACCCAATCTAAAACGTAGAAACATGTCGTCGCTCTTCGGTTGGTGAAAAAAACACTTTTATATTACCCTTGTTGACTTAATCTGCGCAACCATGCTGGCTGATGGGTGATGTGTAATGTGTAATTGGATGTCATCCTATTTTTAAGTACTTATACAGCAACACAGTTACTGCTGTCCTTATGCTAAAATGCCGCTGCTCGGGCTAGCCTCTAGCCCCCTGGTCTAACCGGCAGCGACGCTAACCTAACATGCTACGACTCAGCGATATCGAACTACCTCTTGATCATACCGATGATGAGCTGCACGCAGCCATTATGGATACATTGAACATAACGGACGGTGAGTTACAGGGCTTTACCCTGTTTAAGCGCAGCCTTGATGCTCGCAAAAAAAACAATATCAAGCTGATTTATCAGTTTGAGGTGGCGTTAACTGATGCCGCGGAACAGCGCGTGTTGGAGCAGTTCGCCAATCAGTCATTTGTTCGGCCAAGCCCGAATACCGCTTATCAGTTTGTTGCTGAGCCCTGTGAGAGTTTTCCAGCTGACGACCAACAGCGGCCTATCGTGATTGGTTTTGGCCCCTGTGGCATATTGGCAGCGTTGGTATTGGCTCAAATGGGCCTCAAGCCTATTGTGTTAGAGCGAGGTCAGAACGTGAGACAGCGCACCAAGGACACTTGGAGCATGTGGCGTGAAGGCAAGCTCAATACAGAATCCAACGTGCAGTATGGCGAGGGAGGGGCTGGTACCTTCTCTGATGGCAAGTTGTATAGCCAAGTAAAGGACAAGCGTCACTTGGGCCGTAAGGTGTTAACGGAGTTTGTGAAGGCCGGTGCACCTGAAGAAATCATGTACATCAACAAACCCCATATCGGTACCTTCAAGCTGGTGGCAATGGTCGAAAATATCCGCAACGATATTACCGCGCTGGGTGGTGAAGTTCGATTTGGCTGTAAAGTAGAAACCATTCATAGAGAAACGCTTGAATGCGAGCCTGTTGAAGGCGGCTCCCAAAAAGAAGGCTCTCAAGAAAAAGATCCTCAAGAAAAAGGAAGTGGACAAATCACGGGTGTAACTCTGAGCACCGGTGAAACCCTGCATAGCCGGCATATTATTTTGGCTATAGGTCATAGCGCACGGGACAGTTTCCAAATGTTGTTAGAGCAAGGGGTTTATATTGAGCCCAAACCCTTCTCCATTGGTTTTCGTATCGAACATCCGCAGTCCATCATCGACAAAGCACAGTTTGGTGAGCAAGCGGGTCACCCCATCCTCGGCGCAGCAGACTACAAGCTGGTACATCACTGCAAGAATGGCCGCAGTGTCTACAGTTTTTGTATGTGCCCGGGCGGTACTGTCGTTGCCGCCACCTCAGAAGAGGGCAGAGTGGTCACCAACGGCATGTCGCAATATTCACGGAATGAGCGCAATGCCAACTCCGCCATTGTGGTCGGCATAGAGCCTGAGAAAGATTATCCCGGACACCCCTTGGCCGGCATTGATCTGCAGCGTGAACTGGAGACCTTGGCTTATCAACTGGGTGGTGAAAACTACCATGCTCCCGCACAGCTGGTGGGTGATTTTTTAGCGAACAGACCATCGACAACTTTGGGTGCCGTCACTCCATCCTATACACCTGGCGTTACCTTGGGCGATTTGAGCCAAGCCTTGCCTAGGTTTGCTATAGATGCTATTCGTGAAGCGATTCTGGAATTTGAAAAGCAGATTAAAGGGTTTTCAATGACCGATGCTGTGCTGACTGGTGTCGAAACCAGAACCTCAGCACCGATTTGTATCAGACGAGGGAAAGACTTCCAAAATATAAACACCTGTGGCTTATATCCAGCGGGTGAAGGTGCCGGTTACGCAGGCGGCATATTATCGGCCGGCATAGACGGTATTAAAGTCGCCGAAGCGGTAGCGCTGGATATGTTGAAATAAGAATAACTGATTTATTGACGGATAGCGGCCCCTCTAAAAACGTATTTTTAATGCCACTGCCGGGGATCAGTTTGATAGTACTGGCTTAACTCTTCGTATAGCTTCGGGTGTTTTTGGGATAGTTGTTCGGGTTTCTCAAAAAACGTTTCCGTGGCCACCGCAAAAAATTCTGCGGGGTTGGTAGCGCCATATGTATCCATAGTGGTTTTATGATGGCGCAAACTAGCCCATTTGAGCTTTTCAAATTCCCCTGACAACACCTTAGCCCAAGAGCCATAACAATTGAGGCGCAATGGGGGTGCGCCATTGGTTGAACCCGATGCTGAGTCCAGCTGGTGGGCAAATTCATGCAACACTACATTGCGGCCATCGGTAAAATCTGAGGCACCTGAAACCACATCGTCCCAAGACAGAACCACCTTGCCATTACTCCAGGATTCACCCGATAAATTATGAGCGGCGAGAGCTACCGTGCCATCTTCCTGCCGCTGCTCGCGTTCAGCCCTGAACCCATAGGGGTAGACTAGAACAGAATAGAGTTTGGGGTATACGGCCGTTTTGGGGTGATGAAGGAGCAACAAGCAGGCTTGAGCGGCTATGGTAACTTTGATTTCATCGGTCATCTCCAACCCGGCACAACCCACAAAGTGTTTTTTGGCGATAAACAGATTGATGAGTTGTTGGAGCTTGGTCTTTTCGTCAGATGGAAGAACAGAATAAATCGGCAAGTTGGTGACTAATATGACATTCCAATCATAAGGAAAGGGTTTATTGCGAATCCAGCTATTTCGCCATATGGGTATATAGAATGCCAGGAAGACGAACACAATAATAAAGATAAGGAGTAGAGTGGCAATCATATTGGCTCTGTAAGATAGATAGTTTGTTCATCATGTTGATGTCGGTTCAAATGTACTCAGAGCTAAAGCCTATTTTTGGTCAATAGCGTGCAATAGAGTAAATTTGTACCTTTTCCTTACCCTAACCGCTGATGACTCAGCGGTGAATTTCGTGGCAGTTGATACAGCCACCTGCAACCCGACCAGCACGATAATAATCAGCGGGGTCACTAGACGCCGCGGTGCGGGCTTTTCCCACATCTGCCACGAAGTCTTCCATGAAGCCTTGTAGAAAAGGGTGACTTGAACCAGCATCACCAGCTTTCAAACTAGACCCGATACGTTCCATCTTGCGCAGCGCGTCCAATACATGCTGTTGTTGACTAGGTTGCTCAGTATTGCCTTTCACCAGCGCCTTATCCAATACTTGCAGCTGAAATGCCAGTTGTTCCATCTGTGAGCGAAACTCTTGATCGCTTACATAGTTAAAATCCGGTGGATACGTGAATTTACGAGCCGTAGCCGCTATATCGTTGCATCCGGCAATAGCTAAAACGGTTGATAGCAATAAAATCATGCGCAGACCGGATGGAGGGCGTTGTATTTTCATTGATATAAATTCCTCAAAATGGGCAGCGGAAGATCATGACCCCGATTAACAGTATTTAAGCATATAGCTGCTTATTATGTTACGCCACACCTCTCGTTTATTCATCATTTTCTGCTTGGGTTCTTATTGAAGTATACAAATATTTAGCACGTCGGCCTTTGGCTGGCCTTGCACAATGTTGACGGGTAATTCAGTGAGTAATGTTTGTGAGAAACTGGTTTTTTACGGTTGAACATGTGGCAAAAGATGGGTCAAACTTACCCTAATAATCAGATCCTTCATACTCAGGTTGTTTTATGTTCATTTCATTTTCTCAGCAGGCTTCATGGCAACAGTTAATGCCGGAAGCTCGGTGTGAACCGACTATTCTTGATTGTCAGAACACTTCCCTGCCACACGTACTTGACGCCCCATATGGCCACCACCAGAAACGCTAAAACCTGACGGGCCAATGCCAGTGTTAATAGTATATTGATGGGTGAGCTTATTGTATATAAATTGCATAGAGCCATTGGTGGCGAAAAGTCTCATACCAGAATTCTTCTTTATGGTTAAATTATGAGTGCCAGAGATTTCAGGGCTACTGCTTTGAATGACGATTATATTTTCCTTTATTGTGGTGGTAAAAACTCCGCCATTAGTTTCGACCGATTTGCCACGACCTGTCCAATACACGCTGTCATAGCTGCATGAAGACACTAGGTTTTCCTCTGCATAGGTAATGCTTGTTAATAGTGGCGATACAAGTAATGCAATTAACATAATTTTTTTCATAATGAAGAAATCCTATCTCTATTTGTTACCAAATTGATTAACCTTAGACCGCGACATCTCTTCATTTGCAGAAAAAAGTATTATTTGACACGTTTGGTTGCTTCGTTGTTAGGCAGTTGCCTCTTCCAGTTGAGCTTTTTTTCGATAGAGGAAATAATCATTCCAGCAATGTCTTTCCCTGTGGCAGATTCTATACCTTCCAGTCCCGGAGACGAATTAACTTCCAAGAGTAGGGGGCCAGACTTTGATCTAATAATATCAACTCCAGCTATTTGTAAGCCAAGTACTTTTGCGGCTTTAACCGATAATGCTCTTTCCTCTGGTGTTATCTTTACAACAGCAGCGGTGCCACCTTGATGTATATTTGCTCGAAATTCACCGGGAGCCGCTGTTCTCTCGATGGAGGCAACGACTTTTCCATCAATCACGAAACATCGTAGATCTTTTCCATCGGCCTCTTTGATAAATTGTTGTACCAATAAGTTTGCTCTTAAAGACTTAAACGCATTGATGACACTTTCTGCCGCTTTTTTAGTCTCGGCCAATACCACACCACGACCTTGAGTCCCTTCTAATAATTTGACGATTAACGGAGCCCCTCCCACCATTTCGATGAGATCGTTGGTATCCATGGGCGAGTTTGCGAAACTTGTTGTTGGTATGTCGATACCACTTTTTAGCATGAGCTGTAATGAAAATAGTTTATCCCTTGATTGAGAGATTGCAGACGAAGAATTTGTCGTGTAAATCCCCATGCTCTCAAATTGACGGGCTAATGCTGTGCCATAAAAAGTCACGCTGGGTCGGATGCGAGTGATAATAGCGTCGACATCATTCAATAATTTCCCGCCTCGATAGTGAGCTTCTGGCTCTAGGGCATCTAGCTTCATATAACACTGTTTCACATTGAGAAAGGTCATGTCATGGCCGCGCTCTTCTCCTGCTTCAAGCAGACGTTGATTGCTGTATAACCCTTCATCACTGGCTAGAAGGCCAATTTGCAGGCCGCTCTTAGCCTCCTCCTCTTTGCCGTAGAGTGTTTTTATTGTTTGGTTCGTGACGTGGCCCATCATACATTCGTGAGATGGGTCAACAATAAGACGTTCGTGCATGGCTTCTCTACCAAGCAGCATCCGAAATCCCATGGAGTCACGATTGGCGAGAGTCAGTTCAATATCCCAAAGGTTTTCGCCAAGCTTTAATTGGGCACCAACGACGTAGCGTGTTTCGGAAAGCCCACTTGAACTTTTGACCACCCTTTTATCTATGACGGGCCGTTCGCACCTTATGACTGTTCTGCGATTGTTTTGTATAGGATGAATTTCAAAACTGACCCAGGAGGCGCCCTGTCGACGAAAAGGTTGGATATTGAAAGCGTGTATGGAGGATGTTTTGGCGCCAGAATCGACCCTTGCTTTGATAGCTGGGATGCCAAGCTTGGGAAATGAGCACCATTCTTCACTACCAATGATTTTTTTTGACGTTAGTTCACTCAACGTTCTAGGATCCTGTAAAAGGGTATTTAACCTGATGTTACAGAGAAGGGGCCTTTTAGTATTGCTTTTTTATACGCTTGCTAGCGCTTTATTGCGACCCAATTTCCCAAATAGAGGGCGCCCTCAGATGAACCATAGGTTCAGCTCAATGTGCCTTTGATACCAAGTTTCCATAACCGCCCGTTCTTTCTGTATAATGCGCGACCTATTTTGATTGGTCTATGGCTATGTCGCAGCCGACAACATCTCTTTTCTCCCACCGTAAATACTGGGCCGAGTGCTATGGCACGGCGCCATTTTTACCCATGTCCAGGGCAGAAATGGATGAATTGGGCTGGGACAGTTGCGACATTATCATTGTCACTGGCGATGCTTACGTGGATCACCCCAGCTTTGGAATGGCGGTGATTGGCCGCAGTCTTGAAGCTCAGGGTTTTAGAGTGGGGATCATTGCCCAGCCAGACTGGACCTCAAAAGAGGCATTTATGGCGCTGGGTGAGCCAAATCTGTTTTTCGGTGTCACTTCGGGCAATATGGATTCGATGATCAACCGTTATACGGCAGATCGCCGTATGCGCCATGATGATGCCTATACCCCACACAATGAAGGCGGTAAGCGCCCCGACCGGGCAGTAACGGTGTATTCCCAGCGTTGTAGAGAGGCTTACAAGCATGTGCCGCTGGTGATTGGTAGTATTGAAGCCAGCTTGCGGCGGTTGGCCCATTACGATTATTGGTCTGATAAGGTTCGCCGTTCGGTGCTCGCTGATTCAACGGCGGATATTTTGCTCTATGGCAATGCTGAGCGGGCGATTATCGACATTGCTCATCGTATTGCTGGCGGTGAGAGCGTCTCCGATATTACTGATATTCGTGGCACTGCGTTTATTCGCAAAGCCATTCCTGATGGTTGGCGAGAAATTGACTCGACCCGTATTGATGCACCGGGAAAAATAGATACATTACATAGCCCCTATCAGCGAACCGATCAAAAAGACCCTGAGACGTGTTCTTCAAATACCGAGGCTTCAGATGCAAGCGTGCAAGATGCAGATGTCGTTCAGGTGGTGAATATTTTTCCCAGTTCTGATGTTCAGTCTGCGAAGAATGAGCAGACCTATATTCGGTTACCGTCTTATGAAAAACTCAGGAATGACCCGGTACTTTACGCCCATGCGTCGAGGGTGTTTCATCGGGAAACCAATCCCGGTAATGCCCGGGTGCTGGTGCAACGTCACGGTATTCATGAGCTGTGGGTGAATCCGCCGCCAATTCCACTGGAAACAGATGAAATGGATTGGGTGTTTGACCACGCCTATAAGCGGGTGCCACACCCCGTATATGGGGATGCAAATATTCCCGCCTACGAAATGATTCGGTTTTCCGTCAATATCATGCGGGGCTGTTTTGGTGGTTGTACCTTCTGCTCTATCACCGAACACGAAGGACGCATTATTCAGAGTCGCTCTGAAGATTCGATCATCAGTGAAGTAGAAAAGATTCGCGATATGGTGCCCGGCTTCACCGGAACGATTTCGGACCTAGGTGGCCCCACAGCAAATATGTACAACCTCACTTGCAAGACCAAGGAGATCGAGGAAAGTTGTCGCCGCCCTTCCTGTGTATTCCCGGGTATTTGTAAAAATCTGATTACCGATCATAGTCCCACGACAAAGCTATATCGTCGTGCTCGAGCCGTGCCGGGCATTAAACGAGTGGCGATTGCCTCTGGGTTGCGTTATGACTTGGCCGTGGAAGACCCGGAGTACGTGAAAGAGTTGGTGACTCACCATGTGGGGGGTTACCTGAAAATTGCGCCGGAACATACCGAAGAAGGGCCTCTGTCGATGATGATGAAGCCGGGCATGGGAACCTATGACCGGTTCAAGAGAATGTTCGATAAGTATTCTAGAGAGGCCGGAAAAGAGCAGTATTTAATTCCCTATTTTATTTCAGCGCACCCCGGAACCACCGACGAAGATATGATCAATCTGGCGCTCTGGTTAAAAGAGAGTGACTTCAGGGTAGATCAGGTACAGAATTTTTATCCCTCTCCCATGTGCTCAGCGACTGCTATGTATCATGCAGAGAAGAATCCTCTCAAACGTGTGAAATATAAAAGCGACAAAGTATTCAGCGCGAAAACCAAAGCACAACGTACTCTCCATAAAGCCTTACTCCGTTACCATGACCCAGACAACTGGGCTCTTGTTCGCACTGCCTTGAAAAAAGCTGGTTTGGCTAGACTGATTGGTAGTGGTAAACACCAGTTGGTGCCCTCAGAAGAGGCCGAAGAAAAAAGTAAAGGGAAGCCAATGCAGGGTGGACGCCGTGCACTTACGCAGCATACGGGTTTGCCACTCAGGGGTCAGGCTCCTAAGAATAAATCGCCTAAAAGTAAGGCATCTAAGAAAGCGCGCAGAAGAACTCGGCTAGGATCATAAAAATGAAAGAGTTGAACGATCTTGGCTAAGGGGTGTTCATGTTAGGCATGTCATTCAAAATGACGCCAAAAAATATCTCCGTAAGATTGAATCTGTAATCATTACCCTCATTGATGCCCTTCTATATTTTTATACACTTAAGCGTTCTATAACTAAAATCTGAAGAAACCTCTCATTAGGTTCAATCTGGTAACAGATTGTCCCTTTACTGCGGCATTAGTTTCGCTCATCGATATATGAGCGATCACAATCCTTCATACCCTCTCGTTAGACCAAGATAAATTAAGGGGCTGACCCAGATAACTAAGCCATATTTAGGTTGTCTCTAACTATTCAATTTGAGTATAGAGTATATCCAGTAACAGACTGATTTTGCGCGTGTTTTGATAGGGTGTCTATGGAGTAGGTCTTGGTTGCGCAATGAGGGCTGCGTGAAGAGTGAGAGAGGAGAATAAAGTGTTAGAAGACAATCTTCCCCCGCCAGGACTTATGGGGCGAGACGGTCCTTACATAATCCTAGATAGTTCTGGATAGTTTGTAGGGCTTTTAGATAATGGACAGGGCTTCCTGTACCGATTCATTTTGGAAAAAAACAGCGTGGCCTTTCCCGGCTTTTTTGGCGAGGTACATCGCACTATCAGCGTCATTGAAAAGCTGGTCTATGGTGGTTTTTTCTTCATAATCTAAAAATCGCACACCAATACTCGTGTTGACCTGTAATTTATTCTCATCAAAATCCATAGGTGTCTTTATGTTGTTGATGAGCCTGTCGGCTATTAGTGAGGCTCTTTCTAGAGCTTTTTCTTTGTTGGTACCTAGGTTGCCCATGACGACAATGAATTCGTCACCACCCAAGCGACCGACCATATCTTCGATGCGGGTGACAGACACAAGACGTTTCGCAATTTCCACAAGCATTGCATCTCCGGCCTCGTGTCCGCAGTGATCGTTAATAGGTTTGAATTCGTCTAAATCTAGTACCATCACCGCGCCATAGCTTTTATGTCTAATAGCGTTAGAAAGGGTTTTTTCCGTATGCAGCAATACGAGCCGGCGATTGGCAAGCTGTGTTAATGGGTCGATCCAAGATAGCTGTTGAATTTGATCAATCGCCATATGATGAGCGAGAACAAAAGGCTTGATGACCCAGAAGTAGATGACGGGTGTGGTTAAAATGACCAGCGAGAATATCTTAAGAGCAGCTTCTTGGAATAAGCTTAATTGAAGAGATGTGCTTGAATAAATCGCGAGAACTAAAAATCCCGATGCAGAGATAACACCTGTTATACGGACAGATACTTGTGCTTTAGTTGGAAGCGCTATCATTCAGTATAGTCAGCCTATTAGCGGGGGATTTGGCCCCGAAAGCAATCATGAATTTTGATAGTACTCTATCCGATTGTTTTCGGACAGGATAGTCTCAACTGTGTTTGGTCTCCATGAATTGCACTACCTGGACACCCGTTACTCGGCATTTTTCAGCCTAATGAAACACGGCTAGATAATTCCCCCAGTATTTTCTGTTATTACTTGTAAGACCTTAGCGTTAACGCCAGTAAGTTGTTTTTTTGGTATGGCCTGTTTCTTGCCTTGTTAAGCTGTAGGAAGGCTGCTTGTGGTGCTAGGCATCACCTAGATCAGCCCATATTTAGCTAACAGGGTGAGGAAAATGAACATGAGTAGAAACCAATCACGTATTCAAGCGATTGCCAAAATTGCAGATAGAGCACCAAAATTGTGCGCTATGCCACGTCCTTTGAGCGAAACCTGGGCATCGGATGTGTTTGATCTGGCCACGATGGAAGAAGCGTTATCAAAAAATGCGTTCAAGGCGATCAGAAAAACGGTTAAAACTGGCGCTCCTTTAGATCCGGCTACGGCGGATATGGTTGCCGCAGCAATGAAAGATTGGGCTTTATCGAAAGGTGTTAAGTTTTTCTCTCATATTTTTTATCCGATGACTAACCTGACGGCTGAGAAGCATGATGGTTTTATCGTGACGAATTCTGATGGTGGGGCTATCACTGAGTTTACCGGTAGTTTGTTGATTAAGGGTGAGCCCGATGGTTCATCATTCCCAAATGGAAGCTTGAGAATGACCAACGCCGCGCGAGGTTACACGGCTTGGGATCCCACCAGCCCGGCGTATGTTATGTATACGGCGAATGGGGCAACGTTGATGATCCCTAGTGTGTTTATGTCTTGGACGGGCGAAGCGCTGGATAAAAAAATCCCATTACTTCGTTCTAACACTGCAATGGATAAAGCAGCGAATAAAGTGCTTTCGTTAATGGGTGAAACAGACATCGCACCGCTCAACTCTAGTTGCGGGGCTGAGCAGGAATACTTTTTGGTTGATGAGTATTTTGCGAATAGTCGTCCAGATTTATTGTTGGCTGGGCGCACGTTATTTGGCGCACCACCCGCCAAAGGCCAAGAGTTTGATGACCACTATTTTGGTGCGATTCCAGAACGCGTTCAGGTTTTCATGCAAGATTTTGAAGATAAACTCTATAAGTTGGGAATTCCTGCAAAAACACACCACAACGAAGTCGCACCTGGTCAGTTTGAACTAGCTCCTTATTTTGAAGCGGCAAATATTGCGGCTGATCATCAGCAACTCTTGATGACAGTGATGAAAAGCACGGCAAAGGAACATGGGTTTCTTTGTCTACTACATGAAAAACCTTTTGCGGGTGTAAATGGTTCCGGTAAACATGTGAACTGGTCAATCGGTAACGCTACGCAAGGTAACCTGCTCGACCCCGGCAGTACTCCGCATGATAATCTCAATTTTTTATTGTTCTGTTGTGCGGTAATACGAGGGGTTCATTTATATGGGCCATTGCTTAGAGCGGTTATTGCTTCTGCTGCGAATGATCACCGTCTTGGCGCTAACGAAGCCCCACCTGCGATCTTGTCGGTCTATTTGGGCGACCAGCTAGAAAGTGTTTTTGAAGATATTAAAGCCGGAAAGCTGCTTGAAAAAGCTGAAGGTGGTGTGATGGACCTTGGGCTGTCGCAGATACTGGCATTTGACCGTGATCCAGGTGATCGCAACAGGACCTCTCCATTTGCCTTTACGGGGAACCGTTTCGAGTTTAGAGCAGTAGGCTCGTCGCAGTCGGTTTCAGGCCCATTGGTGGCTATGAATACGATGTTGGCAGACTCGCTTAACTGGATAGCGGAAAAGCTTGAAGCTGCATTCTCGGATGGAAAGGATCAAACGGCTGCCGTTATTGTGGTTCTTCAAGAGTTGATGGAGCTTCATGGTAATGTGATTTTTGGCGGAGATGGTTACTCGTCAGAATGGCATACAGCAGCAGTGGAAGAGCGTGGTTTAAAGAATATCCCAACGACAGCGGATGCACTGTCAGCCTATAAAGATACTTCGGTGATCAACTTATTTGAAAGTACGGGCGTGCTGTCTCCGAAGGAGTTGGCGAGTCGTTTTGAAGTGTATGCAGAACAATATATTTTAGCGATTGAAGTGGAAGCTAAGCTGGTGATTGATATCGCCACCACTAAAATCTATCCCGCAGCCATCACTTATCTGTCTAACCTCACGTCAGCATCATCCAGCTTATCCAGTATGGGAATTAACCTGGAGAACACTGGCATTGAAACTGTTGTCTCAGAGGCTAATGCCATGATGGCTGCTGTTAGTCAGCTTAGCGCTGCATTCGAGCAGCATAGTTTTGGTTCTAAGGAAGAGCACATGAAACATTGTTCAGGTGCCCTTTGTTCTTTGATGCTTGAAGTTCGCAAGCATGCTGATGCATTGGAAGGACTGGTGGATGATGAGCTGTGGCCATTACCCAAGTATCAGGAGATGCTGTTCATAAAATAATCAGGTTTTGTTAGAGTATAAAATACTAGCGGAACGGCTGACGATGAATGAATTAATTTGTCTCAGCTCTTTTTACCACCTGAATGTGGTCTTTTTGAGGTGTTGAATGTTCAGAGATAAGCTGTGAGGCGAAGCTAGTCATTGAGTGATTGGGCGCCGTTAGATCTAGCTCATTGGCAGATCTACAGTTGCTTGGGGTCTACCAGTTGCACCACTTGAACGTTGGCTTCACGGTGTTTTCCAACCTCATGTAACGCGGCTAGATAATTCTGCCAGTGCTTGCTGTGGTTGGTAGCCAGATCGTAGAGGTAGTTCCAACTGTAGATGCCAGTATCGTGTCCGTCGCTGAAAGTGAGTTGAAGGGCGTAGTTACCGGAGGATTCGAGGCCGGTAATTTTGATGCCTTTTTTGCCATCTTGTAGTATTTCCTGCCCCTTGCCATGCCCGCGGACTTCGGCGCTGGGAGAGTGAATGCGGAGATACTCACCGGTAAGGGTGAAGTGGCTGCCATCACCATATTCAAGTGACAGGCTGCCATCTTCTTTGTGGAGTTTAATTTTGGTCGGGGTCATGTAAGCCTCGTTTTATATTCCTTGTGATGTTCTGGAATACTTCGCAGTTAACCACACTCATATTGAGCACGGGTCTTCGTACTATTGCTGCATAACAGCAACAGTAGGAAGGGATACCTTAGAGAATAAACCGCGAAAGATCTTCATTCTGAGATATATCGTTAAGATGTAGATCCACATAGGTCTGGTCAATATTCACTTTCTCTCCTTTGGCGGCGAGGTCAGCAGCTTCGAAGGAAATTTCTTCCAGCAGTCGTTCCATAATGGTGTGCAGACGTCGAGCACCGATGTTTTCGGTGCGCTCATTTACCTCGAAGGCGATTTCAGCAATCCGTTTAACGCCATCGGGGTGGAAGGTGACACCGAGACCTTCGGTGGCCAGCAGTTCACGGTACTGTTCGGTGAGCGAGGCGCTGGGTTCAGTGAGAATTCGTTCGAAATCTTCGCTAGTCAGGGAAGTCAGTTCTACTCGGATGGGCAGTCGGCCCTGGATTTCGGGGATTAGGTCTGATGGTTTAGAGAAATGGAAGGCCCCGGAGGCAATAAACAGAATGTGGTCAGTTTTGACCATGCCGTATTTGGTAGTGACGGTACAGCCTTCGATCAGTGGCAGCAGGTCGCGCTGAACGCCCTCACGGGATACATCAGTGCCGGAGGTTTCGCCACGCTTAGCCACTTTGTCGATTTCATCGATAAACACAATGCCATTTTGCTCGGCAGCTTCCACTGCACGAATTTTCAGTTCTTCTTCATTGACTAATTTGGCGGCTTCTTCTTCGGTGATTTGAGCCATGGCTTGGGCTACAGTCATTTTTCTACTGCTAGTTTTGTCGCGTCCCATATTCGAGAACATACCCTGGAGTTGATTGGTCATTTCCTCCATGCCGGGGGGGGCCATTATTTCTACGCCGATAGGGGCGTCGCTAACCTTCACCTCAATTTCTTTGTCGTCCAGCTCACCTTCACGAAGTTTTTTGCGAAACAGTTGGCGGGTAGCAGATTCAGCAGGCTCTTCTTCAATCCCGCGAGCGGGTGGTAGTAGAACATCAAGTACGCGCTCTTCTGCCGCATCCATGGCGCGCTGCTGAACCTTGTGCATGTCTTGTTCGCGCAATTGTTTGACGGAAGTTTCCACCAAGTCACGAATGATCGACTCTACGTCTTTGCCCACGTAACCCACCTCGGTGAATTTGGTGGCTTCTACTTTAACAAAAGGGGCTTTGGCCAATCGTGCCAGGCGACGAGCAATTTCAGTTTTACCAACACCGGTTGGGCCAATCATCAGAATATTCTTGGGAGTGACCTCGTTGCGCAGCTCTACGTCGAGTTGCATGCGACGCCAACGGTTTCGAAGGGCAATGGCTACGGCACGTTTGGCAGCATCTTGTCCGATAATGTGAGTGTCCAGTTCGTGAACGATTTCTCGGGGTGTCATGTTAGACATGTTAGTAAACCTTATTTGTGTCTGAAGCGTTGCCCGCTATTAGTAGTCGAGCTCTTCCCTTATGGCGGTCGAGTTTTTCGATGGTGAGTAGTCGAGCGCTTCCCTTTAGTAATCGAGTTCCTCCTTTTAGCAATCAAGTTCCTCGATGGTGCGATTATGGTTGGTGTAGATACAGATATCGCCAGCAATGGCCAAACCTTTTTCCACGATACTTCTGGCGTCGAGGTCAGTGTTGTCCAACAACGCTCGTGCGCCAGACTGAGCAAAAGGACCACCTGAGCCAATGGCGATCAAGTCATCTTCTGGCTGAATCACATCGCCGTTGCCGGTGATGATAAGGGAGGCGTCTTTGTTTGCTACGGCCAACAATGCTTCGAGTTTTCGTAAGATACGGTCAGAGCGCCAGTCTTTAGCTAACTCCACAGCAGCGCGGGTCAGGTTGCCGCGATGTTCTTCCAGCTTGGCTTCAAAACGTTCAAACAGAGTAAAGGCGTCGGCAGTGCCACCGGCAAACCCGGCAATAACCTCGTCGTTGTAAAGACGACGCACTTTGCGGGCATTGCCTTTCATAACAGTGTTACCGAGAGTAACTTGGCCATCGCCACCGATCACGACTTTACCGTTGCGGCGTACAGAGAGAATAGTGGTGCCACGATATTGTTCCAAGGGGGTCTCCTATGGGAATTACTGTTAAATGGCTTGTAGCAAATGACTTGGGGATTAGATGGGGCCGAGGTTCTAAAATTCAATGGTCGGCCCTGGGTTATTCATTTTCACTCTCAGCGGATTTAGCCAATGCATCTTCGGTTAAAAAAACCATACCTTCTCTTACCTCGCAGGCGAGTGATTGCAACGATTTTCCCTGACAGGGGCCCACGACACATAGACCTGTGCCTATTTTAAATAGAGCGCCGTGGCTGGTGCACTGAATGTAACGCTTATCGTAATCCAGAAATTGGTCGGGCATTAGATTTAAGGGTAGCCCCAAATGAGGGCAGATATTGCGATAGAGATAGATTTCCTGCCCTTGGCGCACAGCAAAGCAGGCGTTACCGTTCACTTTTAGCTCCAAGCTACCGAATTCTGGCAGTTCATCCATCGTGCATATGTGTTGGGTCATTCAGGCGCACCTGGTGACACAAACGACCCTTTTCTTGCCGCAGTTCGCAGTACGTTATAGCCCACGACGCAGGGCCTCAATGCGTTCTTCCAATGGTGGGTGTGACATAAACAGGCGGCTCGCATGTTGTTTCCAGCCGCTGGAGATACCGAAGGCCGTGAGGGTGTCCGGCATTTGGTTGGGCACATGTGCTTGGGTTTCAGCTTGCAGTTTTTGTAGTGCGCCAATCATGGCGCCGCGGCCTGCTAACTGAGCGCCGGCATGGTCGGCGCGAAATTCGCGCCAGCGAGAGAATCTCATGACAATCATGGAGGCAAAAATACCCAGTACTACTTGTAGCACCATCACAATAACAAAATAGCCGATACCGCCGCCGCGCTGATTCTTAAACACTACTTTATCGATGACAGAGCCGATAATGCGAGCAAAGAACATCACAAAGGTATTCAGTACCCCTTGTATGAGGGTTAGGGTAATCATATCTCCATTGGCCACATGGCCAATTTCATGAGCCAATACGGCTCGAACTTCTTCCTTGTCAAACCGCTGTAACAGTCCGGCACTGACGGCAACCAGTGCATTATTCTTGTTCCAGCCCGTGGCAAAGGCATTAGATTGTTGTGCGGGGAAAATGCCGACCTCTGGCATATCAATGCCCGCTTTTTTGGCTAAGTCAGCCACCGTTTCCATCAGCCACCGTTCGTCAGGTGTGCTGGGTTTCTCAATAATTTGAGTGCCTGAGCTTCGTTTGGCCATCCATTTCGATATTAGTAGGGATATAAATGAGCCACCAAAACCGAAAAGGGCGCACATAATTAGCAGGCCAGTGAGGTTGGTATATACCCCCTGTGACGCTAGATACTGCTCGAGCCCAAGCGCCTTATACACAATGGTAAACAGTGCCAGTATGGCAATGTTGGTGGCCATGAATAATCCAATTCGTAACACTCAATGTCTCCTTAGTTTGGTCTGTCAGTCTGATATGTGAGTCTGGTGTCAGTGGTTTGCTCACTATAAGATGCGATCTGTTTCGAAAAATTCAATAGCTGGGAGCGAACCTGTGTCTAGCGGTGCTGATTCTACCAGAAGTATTCTCTATGCCCTCACAGCTAACGCTGCAATTGCTGTCGCCAAGGGGGTGGCCGCTATTGTGACCCATTCGAGTGCGATGCTGGCTGAAGCCATTCACTCTCTGGCTGACACAGTTAATCAATTATTACTATTGCTGGGTATGAAGCGGGCCAGGCAACCGCCATCGCCAGATTACCCCCTTGGGTATGGTAAAGAAATTTACTTTTGGTCGTTTATTGTAGCGTTGTTGTTGTTTTCGGTGGGCGGGATGTTTTCTATCTACGAGGGCTGGCATAAGCTTCATGCTCCCAAGCCTCTCGAATCACCTTGGATTGCAATTGCTGTGCTGGTATTTTCCGTGATTGCTGAGGGCTTGTCTCTTCTTGGTTGCCTGAAAGAGATAAACAAGGTGCGCTATGGCCGGACTCTATGGCATTGGTTTAGGGAAACCCGACACAGTGAACTGTTAGTGGTTTTTGGGGAAGAGATAGCGGCATTGTTGGGGCTGACGTTTGCCCTAGTAGCATTATCTGCCACGATGATTACCGGAAACCCGGTATATGATGCACTTGGCAGCATGGCTATTGGCGTTTTGCTGATAGCGATAGCTGTTCTTGTGGGGAGAGAGGTTAAAGCACTGTTGGTTGGGCAGGGCGTAGAGCCCTTAGTGAAAGATGCCATGGTGAATTTTCTTCAGCAACAGTCTACAGTGTCCACTGTTTTTAATATTGTGACTCTGCAGATGGGTTCAGATGTGATGGTGGCCGTTAAAGCAAAAATGGTTCCGGTCAGTAGTGACCGGGCACTGATTGATGAGATAAACCGTGTAGAATCAGCTTTCAGGTTCGAATTTCCACAGGTCATGTGGCTATTTTTTGAACCAGATGTAGAGGACTAGATGAGGAGCCATATATGAGTGCGCCAAGAGCCATGAAGGCAATAAAAGTATGTAGTTTTCTTGCCTCAGCCTGGTTGTTGACCTCGTGCGCCATGTTTTCTCCCAGCTACCAACAGCCGGAGGTTCAATTGACCAATATTGAGCCTCTTTCCCGAAAGGGGCTTGAGCAACGCTTTGCCATAAGTTTGAACATCCTAAATCCTAATGACGCACAGTTAAAAATTGCTGGATTTTCCTATCATCTAAAAATACAAGGGCACAAGGTTGTCAGTGGTGTGTCCTCTGGATTGCAACCTATTCCCGCTTATGGGCAGTCGGCGATAAGGCTGGAAGCATCAGCCAACCTATTTGGTGGATTCAGGGCGATTGAATCACTGTTGAACAGTGATGCTGGGCTTGTTGAATTTGAATTGGAAACTCGTATCAGTACCGGTTGGTGGCGGTGTCCCATCACTATAGTGGAGTCGGGTTCTCTGGACCTCGGTCAGTGATTTTTCAGGTTGATAGGGCGAAGCCTGCTAGAGAGTAGTCCAGTTTAAACAGGAGCTTTTCTTTGATGATTCGGGAGCGAATTGGCCGGTGGTTGGCGAGAAAATTGTCAGAACCGCGTTATGTCAGCCCGGCATCATGCCGTCCTGAATTGTTAGCGACCACCATCCGCCGTGGAGATGTGCTCTTGGTGGAGGGCGTTAGCCGATTTAGTTTAGCAATTAAATACCTTACGCAATCTACTTGGTCTCATGCGGCTTTGTTTGTGGGCGACTATGACGGTCAGTCTCGAATGCTCGTGGAGGCGGACGTTCAAGAGGGTGTTCGTCTTGTTACCCTCGATAGCTATACCAAACTTCATACCCGTATCTGTCGGCCAGTGGGACTTGATGAGAAAGAAATAGATGCTTTGCTGGCTTTTGCTACCGATAGATTGGGGCTTCGTTATGATTTGAAAAATATCATGGACTTGATGCGCTATTTGATTCAGACACCGCCCGTACCGAATCGCTGGAAACGACGAATGCTGTCCCTTGGTAGCGGAGATCCCACTCAGGCGATTTGTTCATCACTGATCGCTCAGTCTTTTCAGTCAGTTAAGTATCCAATTTTGCCGGAAGTGACGGTGGAGAAATCTATGGACCCGTTATTCCAAGAGACCTATCGAGAAATCCTTAATATCCGACATCACAGTCTTTTTACACCAAGAGATTTTGATCTTTCCCCTTATTTTGAGGTAATCAAACCCACCCTTGCCACTGGTTTTGATCCGCATCTGGTTGATTGGGGAGAAAGGTAAACTGGCGCTATTTATGACGCCAGCTGGTTTCTTCTAGCTCTTTTCGTTGAGCAGTCGCACTTCCCTTTGTGGGAATGGAATAGTAATACCCGCCACATCTAACGCGTTGTAAATCGCATTGTTAACGCTAAAACGAAGTTCGTGAAACCGTTGGGTGGGTACCCAAAAACGTACACCAAAATTAATACCGCTATCACCAAAGCTGTCGATACCGATCAGTGGTGTTCTAGCTTCAGCGACCCCTTGCTTTTTAAGCACAGCGTGTAGCACCTGCATGACTTTTTCTGGGTCAGACCCGTAGCTGACACCAATGGTTGTTTCGGCCAGTTTGTTGGCAGCTGAGTTGTGTAATATTTCACCGACGATATGGCGGTTGGGAATAGTGATCCGCACATCATCTTCGTCCTTCAGCACGGTGAAGGCCATGTGGACTTCATCCACTAAGCCGGTTTCACCTTGTACTGTAATGGTGTCGCCAATCACAAAGGGTCGGGTGATGATGATGTTGAGTCCTGCGCCGTAGTTGGCCAACAGGCCCTGAACAGCCAAACCAGCACCCAGAGAAATGGCACCAATGGCGGCGACAAATGGGGTGACGCTGACACCTATCTTGCCGAGAGCAATAATAGCCACACCGACAATGATGACAATTTTGACAAAGCTGGCTATAAATCGGCTAAGGGTAATATCCAGCTCTTTCTTTTCGCAGAGTTTTAATACACCACCAGCAACGCGACTGGCTACAATCATGCCAATTAGCACGATAATCAGCGCCCCTAGTAACTGGAAACTATACGTGATAAAAAATTCTACGATGGTGTTGTAGATCGTTTGAAATTGTTCGAGTTCTTCTTGCATGGTAAGCAGATCCCTGTTTGTGCATGCCTATTTTTGTATGGGCTGTTTTAATGGGTACAGCATAGCAAAATAACGCTTGTCATATTAAGGTGCTACAACACGATAAGTGGTGGGTTGGCAGAGAAATACCCTATGCACGTTACATTTGAAATGGTCAGCGGCAAGACCGAAGAACATTTGGACGAATTGAATGAAGACTATTTGCTGCATCAGGCGGTGGTAGCCCCATTTCAGTCTCTGCAAGCAGCGGCTGCTGAGAAAGGAATTGATCTACAGGTGGCGAGTGGTTTTCGTTCATTTGAGCGGCAATTGGCTATCTGGAATGCCAAAGCCAGTGGTCAGCGGCTGGTATTAGATGATCAATCTCAGCCCTTGAACCTGGTCAATATGAGTGAGCGGGAAAGGGTGTTTGCCATGTTGCGTTGGTCGGCGCTGCCTGGCTGTTCCCGGCACCACTGGGGGACGGATATGGATGTATGGGATGCGGCAGCGGTATCTCCGGATTACGTATTACAATTGACCCCAGATGAGTACCAGCAGAATGGTCCGTTCCATAAGCTGAGTTGTTGGCTGGGCGAGCATGCCGGAGAATATGGTTTTGTCTGGCCTTATGAACATGATAGTGGTGGTGTGGCCCCGGAGCCTTGGCACTTGAGCTATTCGCCTGTGGCGCAACAGTTTGAAGCGCGATTAAATGCCCAGTGTATCCGTAAAATTTTGGATAATAGTGAGCTGGTATTGAAAGATACGATATTGAATTGTCTGGATGAAATTATCCCCAAGTTTATTTTTTCCGCCTGTATCAGCAAATAATGCGTCCCTAACGCGTAAAGTATGAGTAAAGAGAAACATGAGTAAAGAGAAACAGGTGGGTCAGAGTAAGAACTCTCAGAGTAGTGATTGGTTGTGGGCAACGATTCAAGCTGAAGTGGCTGTGCTTTCCCAACTGGAGCCCATACTGACTAGCTTCTTTTATGATGCGGTGCTGAGCCATCAGTCCTTGGAAGAGGCGCTGTCCTACAACTTGGCAGTACAAATTGATAATACCGTGTTGTCAGCTCTGACGATTCGGGAAGTATTTATCGAGGCAATGGTAGCCGAGCCAGCCATTGGCGATAGCATGCGCAAGGATTTGACGGCCTATGTGGAGCGGGATCCGGCCTGTGATCAATATTGCTTGCCGCTACTTTATTTCAAGGGATTTCATGCGTTGCAGATATACCGGGTGGCCAACTGGTTGTGGCGAAATGGTCGACAGTCCCTAGCACTTTATTTACAAAACAGGGTGTCTGAAATTTTCGCAGTGGATATACACCCAGCAGCCCAGATTGGTAGTGGCATTATGATTGACCATGCCACAGGGATGGTGATCGGTGAGACAGCTGTGGTTGGTAATAATGTTTCTATGTTGCATTCCGTTACCTTGGGTGGAACCGGCGCGCACGCCGGGGATCGTCATCCAAAAATTCGTTGCGGCGTGTTAATTGCGGCAGGCGCAAAAATTCTTGGCAATATTGAAGTGGGCGAAGGTGCTAAAATTGGTGCTGGCAGTCTGGTGTTGGAACCGGTGCCTGCTCATACCACTGTGGCCGGTGTGCCTGCAAAAATTGTAGGCCACCCAAGTGAGGCAGAACCTGCCCGTGAAATGGATCAAAGAATTGATGGAGATGGCATTTGAATAATGAACAACCAGGCATTCTCGGGTTACTGAAACGCCGAATGGTGAACGCATCTAACTACTCTCGACAAGGGCTGCTGTCCTGTTTTAAACACGAAGAAGCTTTTCGAGTGGAAGTGGTATTGGCGACAGTCTTAATACCTCTTGCGCTGATAGTGGCAGATACCCCGGTAGAACTGATTTTACTGGTGGGCTCGGTATTGCTGGTGTTAATGGTAGAGCTGTTGAACTCCGCGGTAGAAGCGGTAGTTGATCGGATCGGAGAAGAGCACCATGAGCTGTCTGGTCGCGCCAAAGACCAAGGTTCGGCAGCCGTTATGCTGTCCTTGGGGTTGGTGCTTATTACCTGGTTACTCATTGGCTTCAATTGAGGTTGGTGGGGGGGTTGCCGCTATTGCAATTCGGTTTTGATCCCGATAAAAAGAAGAGAGGGTCTACCCAATGAAAAATGTTCTTTTTGTCTGTGTTGAGAATTCCTGCCGTAGTCAGTTGGCCGAAGCATTTAGTCATATTCATAAAGCCGATGATGTGGCAGTACATAGCGCCGGATCAAGCCCTTCTGGACAGATTAATCTGAAGGCGATGGCGACCATGGCTGAGTTGGGGTATGACATGGGTGAGCATCGTTCTCAATCATTAGATGAAATGCCAGATATTGACTACGATGCAGTTATTACTATGGGTTGTGGTGACAATTGCCCTTGGGTGAAAGGAAAAATCAGGGAGGATTGGGGGCTGCCCGATCCAAAGCATTTGTCAGAGGATGAGTTTCGTTCTGTTCGGAATGACATTGAAAAGCGTGTTATCGACTTGCTTCGTCGGTTAAATTGATACTAGGAAAGTTAACAGACGCCAAATAAATATCAGCGGCTTAACTATCAATGGACGGTAGTGTTACGGGTTAAGAGTGTTATGAGTGAAGCATGTTATGAAGTGATCTTTCGTGGTGACGTACTTGCAGGGCAGCCTGTGGTAGAGGTTAAGCAGCGCCTAGGACAGCTATTTAATGCCGATGCTGCACGCATTGACCAAATGTTTTCCGGCAAGCCCGTTGTAGTGAAGCGTAACGTGGACTTAGCGACGGCTGAACGTTATCAGTCTTCCCTGTTAACAGCGGGAGCTTTGGTTGATATTCGTCCCTCTGTGGTGGATGAAGACGTATCAGAAGAAACACCTTTAGTCACACCAGTAGTTTCGCCAGAAAGTGGCTCTGGCATTGACCAGGAGGCACCATCTGAAGATGACCCGCAGCCCTTGCAGCCGGTGCTTAAAGAGGTAGATTTTGATGTGGCGCCTGTCGGGTCAGATGTACTTTCTGCAGCGGATCAAAAAGATTTCATTCCTGTTGATATAGATACTTCATACTTGAACGTGGCTGAAGAAGGTGCCGATGTATTAGCTGATGAAGACAAAAATGTTTTTGTTGCTCGAGATGTGGATACATCAAGCTTGTCTGTTAGTGATCCAGACTAGCTATCTAGAGAAGTGACTGTTTTGAGAGGTGATGTTCAATCATTATTCTTCAATCAATAGCTTTCAATTATTGATGCGTTAAAAATAGATTTAATTCGAATTTAAAAATGATTAACCTGAACAATATTTAATTATTTGTTGGGTGTTATAGCGGAGGAAACTCTGCCAAGGATTTTTTCTGTGGCCAGAGACCTACGAAAGCCCACCAGTGTTATTGCCTATGAGTTTGCCTGAGAGCGGTTTATGGTGGGTGACCTTGAGCGAGAAGGTGTTGCTTGAGTACGATTAAGACGTCAATAACTGCGTATAATGACAGCCTATAATAGCTGCCGCTCATGTAGGCGGTAGCAAGTAGGCCGGTGACTGTGACAGACGACGATACAAAGTTTTTTCATGAAGAAATGGGTGATGTGAAACCGTTGAAAAAAACGGCAGATCGCGCTCATTTGAAAAAAACGGTGGAACAGATACCCGGCTTGGCGATACGTCGACGTGATGCCCAACAGGTACCGCCTCAAAATTGTGATTCGTTGTCTTCAGAAGAATTTATACCTCCAGTTAAACCCAGAGATGTGCTCAGCTTTAAACGCGATGGAGTACAGCATGGGGTCTTCAAAAATCTTCGTTTAGGTAAATACGCCTCCGACTCTCGACTCGACTTACACCGACTGACGGTGGTGCAAGCTCAGCAACAGGTGTTTCAGTTTATACGGGACTGCATTAAGCACGATATTCGCTGCGCGCTGATTACCCACGGCCGTGGGGAGAACCGTGAAAAGCCCGCCTTGCTGAAAAGTTGCACCAATCAATGGCTTCAACAACTGGATGGTGTGCTAGCTTTTCATAGTGCTCAGCCACAGCATGGTGGTACGGGCTCGACCTATGTATTGTTACGAAAAAGTGTGAAGAAAAGCGAAGAGAACTGGGAGCGGCACCAGAAGGGCAAGAATCGCCCTCGATAAATTACCATTTAATGGCGTATTGCTAGCAGACCTCGGCTAGGAGACTACAAGGGAGAGTGCTTACATGCTGGATATCAACAAACTTCATCAGGCCGAGGCAGATTTTCTTAGTCAGTATCCGGGTGGCTTTAATAATCCCGCCATGATTGAGATCGGCAAGAAACACAGAATGGACAAAATGGTCAGCCTGGCCAAAGAGTGTTTTTCCAAGACAGCCTGCTCAAATGTTGAGGCCACAGCCGAAAACATGGTCAAGGTTGTTAGTCGTGCATCTATGATATCCATGTTTGAAAAACCCAAATTCAAGGGGTTTGTAGCGCGTCTAAGCGGCGATGAAAAGGCCTTTTTAGTGAATGCGCTAAGTCAGATGCTTCATGGTAAACAGCAGGCCGGGTTTGAGGCTATGGTCAGTCTTCTCGCCACAGAAACACTGGCCAAATGGAGTATTATTAGCATTATCCCTGAGTACTATGCCCCGACTAAGGAGGTATTTGTAAAACCCACCACGGCAAAAGGCATCCTTCAACATTTTAATATTGACGACCCTGTTTACAAGCCACTGCCTAGTTGGAATTTCTACAAAAAATACCGAAAATTAATCAATGAGGGGAAGAAAGAAGTCGACCCAGGCTTATCCCCTTCCAATGCGGCTTTTTCAGGATTTTTGATGATGACGCTGAAGTTCTAGTTCTAGCCCCTGAGGTTCTAGGTCCTATGGGTAAATCAAAAAGGGTGAGATAACCAACAAAAAGTGAATCAATAAGAAAGGGGTTTTTTACTCATTACGTACTGTTATTTAGATTAGTACATTAGGCACCAATTAAAGATTAATACGTGCCTCAGTCTTGATCAACATTTAAGTCTTAACAAATTTTGGAAGCAATAGTAAACAAACGCCAACCAGAGGCAACGCTACCGTATCCTGAATGAAATAGGGATAAACCATCAAAGCAACACCCGTGTAACGGACAACGACATTGGATTGCTTTTTCCCATATACAAAATAGCCTAGTCCGATAGACCCGAAGATGAGACTTCAGAGAATAACCGCGGTGCTCATGACAAATATTTTGTCGATAACATATTATTTATTTTCCAATCCCTTTCCGCTGGTCATAAATCAGCACCCTTTATAATCAAACACTTAATACCGCTTTCCTCTTGAGCAGAAGTCATTAGCTCTTAATATCGACTCCTGATTTAGGGTGTTGACGTGCTAGGAGATGGGGATAACTTGCAGTGAGGAAGACTGAAAATTTAAGCGGCTGTAGTTAGCTGCTATTTAGAAGATAGCCGTTGTTTAGAATACTGTTGAGCTATTTCTTGGATAAGTAATTTAGCAGAGAAGGTATTACTGTTTCCGCTTCAGCAGCAGTGAGTCGATACCATTACCTGATAGTCGACTACGCGCATCGGCCAGTTCAGATCGATCACTGTAGGGGCCTACCAGAACTCGGTGCCAGGTTTCATTCCGGCGAGGACTGACGGTTTCAATACTGGCACTTAGATTCAGTAACAGCAGTCTCGCACGGAGGCTATCGGCATCATGACTATTTTTAAAGGAGCCTACCTGTAGTAGAAACACTTCATCATCTGCTACGAGTGGCGTTGAGGTGCTGTTGGTGTCGGGGGTATCCGGAACAATAACTTCGGAGTCGCGCAACAGGGTGTAGAAGTCAAACCGGGGTTTGGGGCTGTCGTCGTCATGGGCGTCTTCTGGAGAGCCTGCGCTTGCTTCACTCTGGGCTTTTGCTACGTCCTCTGGGGAAATTTCCGTCAGTTGCATCAATCCCATGATCAGAGCGCCCAGCAGTACGCCTGCTAGCAGCCAAAGCCAGCCGGGAGCACCCTGATGACCAGAATGTTTCTTGGTCTTACGGTTGGTGGTTCGGCGGCCGTTAGGCTTTTTGGCGTAGTCCCGGGTCATACTGTTGCCTGTAGTCCTGTTGTGGTCGCCATTGTATTGAGAAGCGGGCTTGTCTTCCAGAGCTTATATGAAGTCTGTCAGCGTCGATATTAAACACGGTTGATGCTATTCACAGCGTGTCTGCGCTAGGTCATATCTTGAGGGTCAATATCCACCGACCAGCGGACTTTGTTGGCTAGTCGGGATTGTTCCAGTTCCTGACAGAGTATCGTCATCATTCTCTGTAGGGTGGGGCGCTCGGAGCAGATAATACTGAGTTGATGCCGGAATCGACCATTGCGTTTTTCCATCGGGGCGGGCAGCGGCCCCAAGTAGCCGGTTTTATCGGTGGCGGGTAACAATCGTTCCGCGCATTGTCGAACAAACTTAAGAAATTGCACGGCAGATTCGCTGTTGGCGGCTTCAGCACGAATCAGTGCCATGTGTCGGTAGGGGGGAAGTTGCGTCAGCTGTCGCTCTCTAATGAGTTCTTCACTAAACGCGTTGTAGCCTTGTTGAGTAAGCGTTGCTATTAAGGGGTGATCGCAGTGGTGGCTTTGCAGAACCACCGTGCCTGGCTTATCACCACGACCTGCGCGTCCAGCCACTTGGGTGATCAATTGCCCCATTTTTTCCGGTGCCCTGAAGTCGGGGCTGAATAATCCACCATCGGCATCCAGTATGGCCACCAGCGTAACGTTGGGGAAGTGGTGGCCTTTGGCCAGTAACTGAGTACCCACCAGAATGCAGGGTTCGCCACGATTAACCTGATCGACAATCGCCTGCATCGCTTGTTTGCCGCGAGTGGTATCGCGATCCACTCGGATAACCGGAGTGTTCGGGAACATCGCCTCAAGGGTTTCTTCGCTTTTCTCTGTACCTTGGCCAATACATTGCAGATGAGCACTGTGGCAAAACGAACAACTGGCGGGTACGGGTTCCATGTGTTCGCAGTGGTGACAGAGCAGCCGGTTTGGGCTTCGGTGAACAGTCAGTCTAGCCTCACAGCGATGACAGTTGGCGATCCAGCCACATTCGTGACAGCTGAGTGTTGGGGCAAAGCCTCGACGATTGAGAAAGACCAAGGCCTGATTACCAGCAGCCAGGGTGTCGGTGATGGCGTCAATTAATTCGCGGGAATAACCGCTGGATAAGTTGGCTTTACATATATCAACCGGTTGCCAGCGGGGTTGCATTGCATTGCCCGGACGGCTTGAAAGCACCAGCTTTGTGTAGCGGTCTTGTTCACAGTTATACAGGGATTCCAGAGAAGGTGTGGCTGACCCCAGAATCAAGGGTATGGATTCTCGGTAGGCACGTATTACTGCCAGATCTCTGGCTGAGTAACGAAAGCCCTCCTGTTGTTTGAAAGAACTATCGTGCTCTTCATCGACAATCAGTAGCCCAGGAGACTTTAGCGGGGTAAAAATGGCAGATCGGGTTCCCAATACAATAGGCGCTTGGCCAGTGCGTGCTGCATTCCAGGCAAGGGCTCTTTCCCTATCGGTAAGGCCAGAATGCAGCACGGCAATGGGGCAGTTAAATCGCATCTGAAAGCGGCGCTGGGTTTGAGGTGTCAGACTGATTTCCGGGATTAGAATCAGAGCCTGTCGACCATAGCGCAGAATTTTTTCAATGGCCTGTAAATACACCTCCGTTTTACCACTCCCTGTTTCGCCATGAAGCAGGTAGGGGTTAAACCCATGCAGGTTGATATTATCCAGCGCTTGCTGCTGTTCCGGGTAGAGGGTTAGCGGTTGTTCAGATAGAAGATTCTCCACATCAAATATTGGGCTGTCTGGCTGAATCTTGACTGTTTCAATCAGCCCTTTTTGTTCCAGTTGTCGCAACACCGAGATGGAGGTGTCGAGCTGCTTAAAGTCGTCCCGGCTGGCTGTTTTTTTCTCCAGCAACAAGTTCTTCTGCAACAAGTTAAGCGCCTGCTGCTGCTTGGGTGCCCGGCTCAGAGCCGTATCTGGCAGGCCTTTACCCTGTTCGGTCAATTGCCAGTGTGTCTCATTTTTCTCTGGTGTTGCTTCACCTTTACGCAGCAAAGCCGGCAGAGCACTACTAAGAGCCTCGCCAATGGGGTGCTGGTAATAACTGGCAGCCCACTGGTACAACTCAAAGAGCTGTTGTGGCACTAATGGCTCTATATCAAGCACGCTATCAATGGGTTTTAACTTGGCTAGGGAAACACTGCTTTTCTGGCTGGTACTAACAATGATGCCCACGACCTTGCGCCTGCCAAAAGGGACTAGGACCCTTACCCCAGGCAACAGTGAGTTAGCGCCAGCTTCTGTGCTATTGGTTGGTGGTAAAGTGCTTGTTGGTAGGGTACTTGGAGGTAAATAGTCAAACAAACGCCGAAGGGGTGAAGGCACTGCAACCTGATAAATTGTAGGGGTTTTATTACTGATCATTACCGGTCATTATTACTTGTCGTTAGTCTTTGGTGGGTATTTGTTCGGATACCTTGAATGTCTATTGTTTTCTGGTAGTATGCGCCCTCCGTTTAGAAGGCGGCATATGGTGCTCAACAGTATGACGATTGGGTGGCGGTATGCAAGACATTGAGGCAAAGAGAAAATGAAAACTGAGATTCACCCAAATTACGGCACGCTGACAGCAACATGTAGCTGTGGCACAGTCATTGAAGTAGGCTCTACGCTGAGCGACAGCATCCACGTTGATGTGTGCTCCCAGTGTCACCCTTTCTATACCGGCAAGCAGAAAACTGCTGATAGCGGTGGCCGAATCGACCGCTTTAACAAGCGTTTTTCTGGTCGTCCCGCCAAATAATAACGCCATAACGTTTGCCTTTCGAGGCAGCCGAAAAGCGCTCCGAGCATCTGCTCTGAGCGCTGTTTTCATTTCTGGCTTATCTGCTTTTTGTTTGGTCGCTGGTTGTAGTGCGGACAGCGAATCACCTCAAAGCACGACTCAAAGCTCAATTCAAAAACCAAATCGTTGTACACCCTTTGCCAAAACCCAGACCGTTCGCGTCGCCAGCGTTTACGATGGGGATACCCTGACACTGTCTGATGGACGTAAGGTTCGGTTAGTGGGAATCAATGCCACTGAGATAGGTCGGGATGGTCAGCCGGACCAGCCCTTTTCCCGTCTTGCCCAAAAAGAAGTTAGCAGGTTTGTTCATCAAGCCCGCCGTATTGAATTGTTATTGGACGCTCAAACCAAAGATCACTATGGCCGTTGGTTGGGACATCTATACAACGAAGCGGGGGAAAACCTTGAGCAGTACTTATTGCAGCAGGGGCTGGCCTACCATGTCGCCATTCCGCCAAACCTAACCCTTGCCAAGTGCTTATCTAAAGCAGAACAACGGGGTAGGGATGCTCAGTTGGGTGTGTGGGACGACAGTATTCCACCCGTAACGGCCGGGCAGCTTAATCAAGGTGGCTTTCAACGAGTTCAGGGAAGAGTAACCAGAGTTCAAACAGCTAAGCACTGGCGGTTAGTGTTGGATAACAATATTACTGTGATACTTTATTCTGAGCATCAGCACCGATTCACCAAAATGTGGTTTGAGCATCTGCAGGGCCAGTATATTGAAGTTCAGGGTTGGGTATACCGTAGCAAGGGAAACTGGCGTATAAAGCTGGAAACGCCCTACGGAATAGAACAATTATAATGACATTGGACTGCTGAATTGGGTGGCCTTGGATTAGAATTATCGTTATTCTGGATTTTTGCTTTAGGCTTATGTTTAATCTCTCACCAGCAGACACAGAGATACTCAACCGGCATTAACTCTTTTGTTTATGAAAGACGCCAAGTAACCAAGAATGGTTATGGTGTTTTTAATTTGATGATAAATTCCCTACTCCGTGCTTTTTTCGCCAACCCAAATAAGGAGAATGACTGATGATGAATGAGTATTACTCACAAGAAAATCATGGCCCCTATCATCTTTTTGACCTCGGTGATTTTCAGCTGGAGAGCGGAGGAACCCTACGTAACTGTCAGCTGGCCTACACGACCTTCGGTCAATTAAACCCCAATAAAGATAACGCTATATTGATGACAACCTGGTACTCGGGTACCAGCAAAATCATGGAGCAAGTTTACGTAGGACAGGGACGGGCAATTGATCCCGATAAGTATTTTGTCATCATCGTTAATCAGATAGGTAACGGTTTATCCACATCGCCTCACAATACATCAGGCCCATTAAGCGCGGCTAACTTTCCACATGTGAGAATTGGGGATGATGTTCGGGCGCAGCATATGTTAGTCACTGAAAAATATGGCATCGATTCCCTGGCCCTAGTGGTGGGAGGTTCGATGGGTGCACAGCAAACTTGGGAGTGGGCGGTACGCTACCCTGATATGGTCAAGCGAGCTGCTCCTATCGCGGGAACAGCCAAGAATACACCGCATGATTTTTTATTTGTAAAAACGTTAAACGAAGCGATTACGTCAGATCCGGCCTGGGAAGATGGTTATTATGCAGAACCTCATGCAGTGCATCGAGGATTGCGTCGACACGCCGATCTTTGGTCGGTGATGGGGTTTAGCACCGAAATGTTTAAAAAAGAGTTGTGGCGTCAACTCGGTTTTTCGTCCCTTGAAGATTTTTATGTGGGTTTTACTCAGGGTTATTTTTTATCCATGGACCCAAATGACCTACTCTGTCTTGCTTGGAAGTGGCAGCGCGGTGATGTCAGTAGAAATACTGGAGGTGATCTAGAAAAGGCTTTAGGGCTAATTACCGCCAAGATGTTTGTAATGCCCATTAGTACCGATATGTTCTTTCCTCCTAGGGATTGCGAAGATAATCAGAAGATGGTCGCAAATAGTGAGTTAAGGGTAGTTGAAACTGATTGGGGGCATTTGGGGCTTTTTGGTTTGGAGCCAAAATATGCAGAACAGGTAGATAGACACCTTAGTGAATTACTCGCCACCCCTGTGTAACAAGTACTATTTGGGCGGAGCCGCTACCAGAGAGTTATCTACCAGAGCGTCATCATGTCATCAGACCAGCCATCAAATAAGTCATCAGGCAAGCTCAACAGTATTGTTGCCGAAGCTCGTCGTTCACGGGAAGACCGAGAGATGGGTTACCGTGAGCGATCGCTTAAAATGTATCCTTGGGTTTGCGGCCGTTGTGCCCGTGAGTTTACCCGTCAAAATCTGAGTCAGTTAACGGTCCATCATCGTGATCACAATCATGACAATAATCCATCAGATGGTAGTAACTGGGAGCTATTGTGCCTCTATTGCCATGACAACGAACACTCACGCTACACCGAAGTGGAGCTTGGTAATACCTCAACGAATACAGAGCAAGCGGCTGCGACTCATAATCCCTTTGCGGGTCTTGGCGATATGTTGAAAGGTAAGAAATAGGATTAAAGAGGGCTTGAGGGGTTGGCTTGAGAAGTTGACTTCAGAGGTTAGTGCGAAGGCTTAGCTCAAAGGTTTTTTCCTGGCCTGAAGATTTAATCCCCCCGATTTTTTGTTACTTGTGTTTCCTTCAGTGGGTTTCCGGGCCCCGCTACGTATTTTGTTTTTTATCCCAGATTTCTTGCCCTGAGAATGTTCGTTAGACTGTTTGCTACTATTCAGGCCAGTCTTGGGCTTCTTTGGTTTTTTGGGGCGAAGGTTTAGCTTTGATTCAGGGACGTTGTGGTTCGGCTCAAAACCATCAACCAATTTACGTATTAATAGCTGTTTTATCAGTCGTTCAATCTCTGTAAGTTCTTTGAATTCATCGGCGCTGACCAGTGAAATTGCTTGCCCTTTAGAGCCTGCCCGACCGGTGCGGCCAATACGATGTATATAATCTTCCGCTACGATGGGTAGGTCGAAATTAACGACCTGTGGCAGCTGATCAATATCCAATCCTCGTGCGGCCACATCGGTGGCAACTAAAATGTTAATCGACCCTTTTTGTGCGTCAGTCCGTTTAAAGTCAGCCAAGGTTTTAGTGCGGATGGCTTGGCTTTTATCACCATGAATTGCCGCAGCTTTAATACCCTCATTGTTCAAATAGTTGACGAGTTGGTTGGCCCCTTTTTTGGTTTTAGTAAAAACCAAAACTCTTTCCCATTTATTGTGCTGAATGAGCTCGGCAAGCAGTGCGGGCTTCTGCTTCTTGTCTACGGGATGAATCCACTGTTTGACGGTGACTGCGGTGGTGTTCCGTGGGTCGACGGAAATCTCAACAGGGTTGTTGACCAGACCTTTGGCAAGCTTGCGAATTTCGTCAGAAAATGTGGCGGAGAACATCAGATTTTGGCGCTGTTTTGGTAATATTGACAGAATTTTACTAATGTCCTGGATAAAGCCCATATCCAACATGCGGTCAGCCTCGTCCAACACCAGTACTTTCAGTTGTTTAAACTTCACCGCATTTTGGTTGTATAGATCCAACAAGCGTCCAGGTGTTGCCACCAGAATATCAACACCTTTGCGCAGCTTCATCATCTGAGGGTTGATTTTTACCCCGCCATATACCACGGCATAGCGCAGGGGCAAGTTTTTACCATAGGTGGCTACGCTATCTGCAACTTGTGCCGCCAGTTCGCGGGTAGGGGCTAATATCAGAGCACGTACTTGATTGGCTTGGGCGGGCTCACCTTTAGATAGCTTTTCTAGTATGGGTAGAGCAAAGCTTGCTGTTTTCCCAGTACCCGTTTGAGCCGCCGCCATCACATCTTTACCCTGCATTGCTGCCGGTATGGCCTTGGACTGAATGGGCGTGGGCGTGTCGTAGCCCTGTTCGGCGACAGCATCGAGGAGTGGGGCGGATAAGCCGAAGGCAGTAAAACTCATTAATGGATCTCTTGTCGCGAGCATGGGTAAGGATGTGATGCGATGATGAAGTATAAACGGTTAACCGTGTATTATTGACAGAATCTTGACGTGGCTTTTGGCGTAGCTCTCTGTATCGCCCATAGTGTTGAGCTCATGATAAGCTACGGCTGCTTGTCATCTACTTACTATCCAGGCTTGGAGGCCTCACATGAATAAAACTACCGTTCTAATTGGGATCTCGTTGATGGTATTACAATTACCCGTGAGCGCAGGAAGTTGGTGGGATACCGGTAAAAGTGTGTTGGATGGTATTGTTAACTCTGATACGGAGAGCGCTACCACCGGTACGGACGCCACGCTGTCGGGGCTGGGTGTTGACGATCTTAGCGTTCAAGATATCAGTGCGGGCCTTAAAGATGCGCTAAAAGTAGGCACGGAGAATGTGGTAAATCAACTGGGCAAGCCCGAGGGCTTCAATCTTGATGAGGCGATTCATATCCCGCTACCAGCTCAAATTCAACAGGCCAAGGCTTTGCTCGATACCGTGGGTATGGGCGGGATGATGGATGACCTGGAAACCAAGCTAAATCGTGGTGCAGAAGCTGCAACGCCAAAGGCCAAGGAACTGTTTTTGGCCGCTATCACCAATATGAGTATTGAAGATGCCAAGAAAATTTATAATGGTCCAGATGATTCAGCCACGAGCTATTTTAGAGAAAAGATGGGCCCGGAATTAGCGGATGAAATGCGCCCGGTGATTGAAAATAGTTTGAGTGAGGTGGGGGCTGTGCAAACCTACGACACCATTATGAGTAACTACAAAACCATCCCATTGGTGCCGGATATCAAAGCTGACCTCACGGAGTACACGATCAACAAAGGGATGGATGGGATTTTCTATTATCTGGCCAAGGAAGAAGCGGCTATTCGGAAAGATCCGGTCAAGCAAACTACCGCGTTGCTAAAGAAGGTATTTGGTCAGTAAACATCAGATTAGTCAGTCTATAGTTGATCAGTTTGTAGGCAGACCTGGAGAGCCCAGGGAATAATGGCATTTATTGTTAGCCATAATCCCGTGGGCCTTTGTCGTTATAGAGCAAACCTTTTGTTAGAACGAACCTTTTTTGAAGAACAAATCTTCCGGTTACTTCATACGCTCCAATGCATCTGCTACGCCCTTGCCATAGGCCGGGTCTGCTTTAGTGCAGTGATCAATATGCCGCTGTTGAATATCCTCGCTAGCACCGCCAACAGAGCGTGCCGTATTCTCAAACAATACTTGCTATTTCTCTGGTGTCATCAGGCGGAATAGGGCGCCGGGCTGAGAATAGTAGTCATTGTCTTCCCTGTGATTCCATCGGCCGGCTGCGCCTTCCAAGTCCAATGATGGTTCTGAAAAGTCAGGCTGCTCTTGCCACTCACCATAACTGTTAGGCTCATAGCCCAGGGTGCTTCCGTGGTTGCCATCCACTCTCATGGGACCGTCGCGGTGATAGCTATGAACTGGGCACCGTGGGGCATTAACCGGTATTTGATGATGGTTTACCCCCAATCTATAACGTTGCGCATCGCCGTAGGAAAATAAACGGCCTTGCAGCATTTTGTCTGGAGAAAAACTAATACCCGGTACCACATTGGCTGGATTAAATGCAGATTGTTCAACTTCAGCAAAGAAGTTTTCAGGATTTCGGTTTAGTTCCATCACACCAACTTCAATGAGCGGATAGTCTGCATGTGGCCAGATATTGGTAAGATTAAACGGGTGGTATGAGCAGCTTTCCGCCTCTTTTTCGGGCATGACCTGAATCATCAGTTTCCAGCTAGGGAGGTCACTATTTTCTATACTCTCGTACAGATCTTTTTGGTGACTTTCCCTGTCTGTACCAATGACGGTTTCAGCTTCGGCATCAGTGAGATTTTTTATACCTTGCTGGCACTTAAAATGAAATTTAACCCAAACACGTTCGTTATCGGCATTGATCATGCTAAAAGTATGGCTACCAAAACCGTGCATATGACGGTAGCTAGCAGGAATACCTCTGTCGCTCATAACAATGGTGATTTGATGTAATGCTTCAGGAAGTGATGTCCAAAAATCCCAGTTATTCTGAGCGCTACGCATGTTTGTTTTGGGGTCGCGTTTCACCGCATGGTTTAAATCTGGGAATTTAAGTGGGTCGCGTAGAAAGAATACGGGTGTGTTGTTATCCACCAAATCCCAATTACCTTCCTCGGTGTAAAACTTAACAGCGAATCCACGAATATCTCGCTCGGCATCGGCGGCACCGCGTTCTCCAGCCACAGTCGTAAAACGAGCGAACAGTTCTGTTTGCTTGCCAATTTCACTGAAAATTTTGGCGCGGGTATAACGGGTAATATCGCCGGTTACTTTGAAAGAACCGTAGGCAGCAGATCCTTTGGCGTGCATACGTCGCTCTGGTATCACCTCTCGATCAAAGTGGGCGAGCTTTTCCTAGAACCACACATCTTGTAAAAGTTGAGGTCCTCGAGGACCTGCTGTCATCACATTTTGGTTATCAGCTACAGGGCAACCCGCAGCAGTAGTGAGTTTCTTTTTCATAGTAGCGCTCCTGCTCATAACCTGAATAATGTTGTCGAGAGGTTATCAAAGATAACGTTAGCTGTTTTAATTTATCGCTATTCGATGAGTGTATATTGTTTTCCGAGATTACGGGCTTGTAACGGTATTTGTAGGTGATATAGCAGAAAGCGTTCAGTCTCTAGGTTTTATTTACTCTGCCAGAATGGTTTGCATTATTGCTCGAAAATAGCTGCCGGGGATTTTGATGTGATCTGTTCTATTACCCGTGAGTGTTAATTGAAAGCTGGATTTCATTGCGTCAACAACATCGAAAAAATCCATGCTGACAGCGAGCTCCTCCTCATATTTACAGGTGACCGTATCGTTACAGGTAGGACCAGTTTTAGATAAGGTGACTAACGGTAACTTGTCGCCTCCTGCCGAAGCTGCACCGGTGTAGTTACGCCAATCGTCACCATTGTAAAGAGCAGTAATATAGAGCGTGTACTGCTCATCATCGTCGAGGTTTGTTGACCTGACTAAATAAATTTCAGAGAAATTTTCACCCAATGCGTCATTCGAGAGGGCAAAATTGGGACCATAAGCCACTTCTCCCTTCTTTGACTCGAGGGTCAATACAATATGGTCTTTTATTTCTTTTGAGGAGGCCCAGTTTATACTGGTTTCTTTTGGTGTTTCCGCATAAGCCAGTAGTGGGCCAAGGATAAAAAGAACAAAGCTCAGCGTGAATAATTTCATCTATTAGTCTCATCTCATTTAATGTGAGTTATTTCTAAATTATGTAGGTAAAAATTTTGTTGCGGTGATACTCATCCATGACTACTAGCTCAGAGGTCGCGTACCGTGATTGGTTCACCTTTTGATCGTATCTAACTTAGGGCTGGTTAAGATCCCAGTTGTAATGGTTATCTATTCCTCCCTTAGGGTTGAGTAGATAGTGACGTAACTGCTTCTCTAAATCGGGCTCTGCGTATTGAATCAAGTGAGTTATAAGCGCTTGATCACTCTGACCAAAATCGTCCTTATACCAGTGATAAATACTGGACACATTGAGTTTTTCATTCTCGAAAGTTACGCCGCGCGGGTGATTCACATATTGGTGGGCAGCCTGTTCTAATAGACTATGGGTATTAGTTGAGGTATAGGCGGAGGCCGACAGATTGGGGCAGCTAATACTGGCGCAATTAACGGCGTAATGAATGCGGTTGTCGTTAAATAGTGGTCTCAGAATACCGTGTTCAATATCGTTGAGCGACAACTCATGCCCCTGAATATTGACCACCTTGTCATCCCAGGGACCAAAGCTAAAAATACTATCGCCAAGCTTGGTGATGGATTCCACGGGATAGTTCTTCAGGATGGCTTCTACGGTGAGTGCATTATAGAGGTTGATCCAATAAGCCTTTTGTTCTGCTTGGTTAAATGTTCTAGGGTTAAGCTGCTGCATCTGTTGTAGATAATGGCTTAGTTTCTTGCGATCTTCACTGCTGACTACAGCGTAGTCAAAGCGGTTAATACCACTGGGGTGTTCATCGTCCAGATAAATATCAAGAAGAGTTTGCCAGTCATTATGCTCAATAATACGGGTGCTACTCTCGTTGCTTACTGACCAAAATACCTGCACGCTGCTGTCAGGAGCGGCTATAGATAGTTGTGAAAAAAAAGTAAATAGTGAGAACCAAACTAGGAGAAAAAGAGTACGAAGCGGTGGTTGAATGGCGGAATTAATATTCATTTTTTACTCTAATAGAAAGCGGTGTTCCCGGCGTGTTGGATTGTTGTGAATATCCATAATGACTGTCCTGTTGTCGAAACTGTCGCCAGCGAAGTTTGACTATCATCGATAAAATCCCAATGCCTGCACCAATGGTGCCTTTCACGGTACCACTGATTTTGGAATGACCAAGGCGGCATAAGGTATCAACGGGGTGCTCTTTTATAGACATCCCCTGTTGAATGGCTTTAATTTGCATCTCAATGGTCCAACCAAAACGTTTATCTTCCATGTCGAGTCGCTTTAGAGCGTCCTGGGATATAGCACGGAACGGACCCAGATCTGTGACCTTTTCCCCCCACAACCACTGAATTAGTACACTAGCGAGTTGGTTGCCAAAACGCTGAGACAGGGTGAGAGCACCTTGCTCCATATGGCCAAGAGTGCGAGAGCCAATAGCCAGGTCTGCACCGTTAGCCGTAGCGTGGATCAGAGGTATTGCCTGTGTGGCAAGAAATGCATTATCGCCATCTATGAACAACAGAATATCCGCACTGCGGGCTTCTTCTAGGGCGCCCAGGCAAGCAGCGCCGTAACCCGGCTGAGGCTGGATAACTACTCGCGCGCCCGCTTGACGGGCAATGGCGGCGGTATTATCAGTTGAGCCATTATCACAGACCACAATGTCATCGATGATTGCGTTGCCATTACCATCACGCAATACCTGCAGGTCGTTGATGACCAGCCTTATGGCTTTAACTTCATCCCGAGCTGGAATGATGCAAATAATGCGTTTTTTCTGATACATCAACTTGGTCCTCGAGCAAGGTTATTCACGGGGGCCAAAATATTTCTCTAAATAATGTACAACGGCTGAACTCTCTTTCTCACTCAAGAGTGCCATCAACTGCTGATCGGAGCAGAGCTGCTGTATAAAATCCTCAGCTTTGGCAGCATCAAGGACGGTATCTGACAATGGACACGTAGCGCATGCTAACTTTCGATGATAGGTAACCTTGCCAAGGTGATATGGATCATCCAATGAGGGCGGAGCCATATTAATAGAGGCCGATGCTATAGAAGCGGGTAGAGCCAGTGCGATTGACAATAGCAGTGCGGGTATACCGAAAAATCGGATTTTCATTGTGCTTCTCGCCTAGTTGTTGAAAGTTGTGAATGACCCGCCTTGTGAGCTGTATAGAGTGTGGGTTGGAGGAATAGTTCTACCCTTTGATCATGATAGGATGTTTTTATAAGCTCATCATGGCACGATCTGCATCATTTTATTCATACTCCTCCTTTGACAGCGGGGAATTCACACCCTACATGAGGTATCTTGTTATTCATCGCAGGAATAAATGATCCTAGATGAAAGGTTCTTAAATGAGAGGTGCTAATTCTGAAAAAAACAACAGAGGTGATGCCCATTTTGTGCGTGTAAAGAGCTTGGGTTTGACATGGCATTTGGATGGCGCAGGCTTCGTATGCGCTATTGCTTATGGCGTATTGGCTTGGTTTTCATTGCAGCCAGAGTTTCTTTCTCTAGGGCTGTTTTATGGCCTCTTGAGTATTTGCCTAGCCGCTACGCTCGTTGCCTTTCGAGGAGCCAGTGAGCAACCCCTAACACCCCTACGGTTATTATTATGGGCAGGCTGTTTTCATGTCATAGGTGTACTAGGCGACCCGTTGTGGGAAGACGATTTTTTTCGCTACCTTTGGGATGGCTATCGTTTTTATGAGACCGGTTCTCCCTATGGAATAGCCCCCGCCACATTTTTTGGTGATGGAACAATCCCAACAATTTTTCAAGGATTGTTGGCTAGAATTAACTACCCGGATGTGCCAACTATTTATGGCCCTACCCTGCAATACACTTTTCTGTTGAGTCACCTTTTATCTCCCGCAACAGTTTGGGTGCTTCAATTATTGTACGCTTTGGTAGACATGGTGCTAATCCTGTTGTTATTGCGCCTGGCCAGTATTCGCTGGGTGTTGCTCTACGCTTGGTCCCCATTGGTCATTAAAGAGCTAGCTTTTACCGCCCACCCCGATGGCGTAGGGGTTTTATTGCTAATGGCAGCGCTGTTTTGTCGGCAGCAAAAGATGTATGCCATTGCTGCTGGGTTGTTGGCATTAAGCGTGGGGGCAAAGGTATTTGCTTTGTTATTAGTACCCTTTGTGTTGTGGCGATTGTCGCTGCGTTATTGGGTGATATTTGCCTTAGTGTTGACTGCATTGTATGGCCCCTTTGTTTGGTTGGGCGCATCGGATACAGGGGGGCTATTAGTCTTTACCAAAGAGTGGCAGTTTAATAGCTCCCTTTATGCTCTATTGCTTCAGTGGTTAACGCTTGGTATCTGATTTGGCTTCTGCCATTCGCGGTGATCTTCCCCAGACTGTGGAGCTGGACGTTTTCAGTGAGTGTGTTGTTGTCCTATGCCATTGGTATCAATATGGATTCTACTGACGTCGAACCGTTCTTAATGCCTCTCTGGGCAGTTCTGCTGGAGTACGGTGCGGTGTTGGGTGCAGTGTGTTTGGATATCTGGATAAGAGCGACAGGGTGCAATTGTTTCAGTGGCTCTGCTGTTACTTTAAACAAATCAAGTTCTTGACATTTAGAGTTGTTAAATAACTACAAAGTAGATTATGGTTATTGCCAAAATATTATTCACGTCATTATGACAAGAGGGTTATCGTAGTGACGTTGAGGTGTGTGCTTATATAAAAAGAGTTAGAAATTTGTACATAAGAAAATTAAGAATTTCGCTTTTTAATTGCTTTATCGTTTGAATTAATAAGCTGAGTAGTCGCGGTTGGGGGTGCCCACAATAGGCGCTCCCTTTTTGCTTAACTACTTGGCCTGATTTGTGTGAGTCTGGGTAAGGAGGAAGTGCTGATGATGAAATTAGGTATACCTAAAGAAATTTTTCTGGATGAGCGGCGGGTCGCAGCGACCCCCGCTTCTGTTCAGAAGTTAATCAAACTGGGGTACGAAGTCGTAGTGCAGTCTGGCGCAGGTGAACCAGCACACTATGATGACGATGCTTATATGGCCGCTGGGGCAGCTATCTCGGTAGATGCTCCCTCTCTCTGGGAGCAGTCAGACTTTATCTTAAAAGTTCGGGCTCCAATGATGAATCCGGCTCTGGATAGACATGAAGTTGACATGATGAAGGAGGGTGCCTATCTCGTCAGCTACATTTGGCCCGCCCAAAGTCCTGAATTACTAGAACAGCTTGCTGAAAAGAAAGCCACCGTTTTTGCCATCGATAGTCTTCCTCGTATCAGTCGCGCACAAAAAATGGATGCCCTCAGTGCGATGGCCAACATTGCTGGTTACCGAGCCGTTATTGAGGCAGCGAATCATTTTGGCCGTTTCTTTACTGGTCAAGTCACTGCGGCGGGTAAAGTTCCTCCGGCGAAAGTGATGGTTATTGGTGCTGGTGTGGCGGGTTTAGCTGCAGTCGGTACAGCGAACAGTATGGGCGCTATTGTCCGCGCCTTTGATACTCGACTGGAAGTGAAAGAACAAGTTGAAAGTATGGGTGCCGAATTCCTTGAATTGGATTTTGCTGATGAAGACGGCAGTGGTGGTGGTGGTTACGCCAAGCAAATGAGTGACGAGTTTATCGCAGCAGAAATGGCGCTGTTTGCTGAACAGGCCAAAGAAGTCGATATTATTATCACTACTGCACTGATTCCCGGCAGACCTGCTCCCAAGTTAATTACGGCTGCCATGGTTCAATCCATGAAGCCGGGTAGTGTGGTTGTCGATTTGGCCTCAGAGCGAGGCGGTAACTGTGAACTCACTGTGCCAGGTCAGGTAGCAGTGGATCATGATGTTACCCTGATTGGCTATACCGATTTACCCAGCCGTATGGCGAAAGTCTCCAGCGACCTCTATTCCAATAACTTAGTACATTTGCTGTCTGATATGACGCCGGAAAAAGATGGTCAGCCACAAGTGGATATGGAGGATACCGTGATTCGTGGTGTCACCGTGGTTAACAACAGTGAAATTACCTGGCCGCCACCCAAAATCGAGGTACCGGTGACAGCGCCACCGCCTCCGGGAACAGAGGAGCCGTCACCCGCAGGAGCACAGGTAAGCGAGCCCTCATTTATCAAGAAATGGTTGGGTAAAGGCTCGGTGCTAGCCATAACCGTTGCAGCCCTGTTGGGGATAGGTGGTTATGCTCCCGAGAGTTTCCTTACCCATTTCACGGTCTTCGTGTTGGCCTGCTTTATCGGCTATCAGGTGGTTTGGAATGTGACAGCATCACTGCATACCCCTCTAATGAGTGTGACCAATGCGATTAGTGGCATCATCGTGATAGGGGCCATTCTTCATTTGGTCCAAGCTGGGAATATTGCCGTTGGTATTATGTCCTTTGTGGCAGTACTGATTGCAACGATAAATATAGCGGGTGGGTTCAGAGTAACCCATCGTATGCTCAAAATGTTCCGCAAATAGGAGACACCGATCATGAGCGCAGGATTTGTCAGTGTGGCCTATGTTGTGGCCAGTATATTATTCATTCTCAGCCTCGGTGGGTTGAGTCATCAGGAATCAGCACGGCGCGGTAACTTCTTTGGAATTGCCGGCATTATTATTGCCTTGGTTGCCACTATCGCCAGCGTCAGTATGGGTGCCGGTGGTATTGCTTCCATCGTCATCGCCATACTTATTGGTGCCTCAGCCGGGATGTTTCTTGCTAACCGAGTAGAAATGACTCAAATGCCTCAGCTAGTGGCATTGCTGCACAGCTTTGTTGGTTTGGCTGCGGTCTTCGTTGGGTTTGCGGGTTATCTCGACCCGTTGGTGACAACCCACGGCGCAGAGCACACCATTAAGTTGGTAGAAGTATTCCTTGGTGTTTTCATTGGTTCTATCACGTTTACCGGTTCTTTGATTGCCTGTGGCAAGCTAGATGCTCGTATTTCCAGTGCAGCGTTGACGCTGCCGGGTCGTCATATCATGAACCTGGGAGCACTTGGTTTTACGGTGTTATTGGGTGCGTGGTTCCTGGGCGCTGACAGCGTTACCGAAGGCATGTTTCCTTTGATTGTGATGACTGTGGTCGCTGGCGTTTTAGGCGTCCATCTTATTTTGGCCATCGGTGGTGCGGATATGCCCGTTGTGGTGTCCATGCTGAATAGTTACTCCGGTTGGGCTGCAGCATCCATTGGCTTTATGTTGGGTAATGATCTGTTGATCGTGACCGGTGCTTTGGTGGGTAGTAGTGGTGCTATTCTGAGTTACATCATGTGTCGGGCGATGAATCGTTCGTTCATGAGCGTTATCCTTGGCGGCTTTGGTCAAACTACAAGTGGCCCTGCCGCTGTGGTCGATTCGGATCTGACCGTACAGGAGTCCTCAATAGATGATGTCTGTGAGGAATTAAGTAATTCGGACGCCGTCATCATCGTACCGGGTTACGGTATGGCTGTAGCACAAGCCCAAACTGCGGTGGGTGAAATTACCAAGCTGCTGCGGGATCGGGGTATTACGGTACGTTTTGGTATCCATCCTGTGGCTGGTCGCTTGCCTGGACACATGAACGTGTTGTTGGCCGAGGCAAAAGTGCCTTATGACATTGTGCTGGAAATGGATGAGATTAACGACGACTTCCCTTCCACCGATGTTGTTCTGGTTATTGGTGCCAACGACACCGTTAACCCCGCTGCTATGGATGACCCAAACAGCCCAATTGCGGGTATGCCTGTTCTGGAAGTCTGGAAAGCTCGTCAGGTAGTAGTGCTCAAGCGTGGTATGGCCTCTGGTTATGCGGGTGTGGAAAATCCACTCTTCTTTAAGGAGAATACCCGTATGCTCTTTGGTGATGCAAAGGAAACGGTTGATAAATTACTGGGTGGCCTACGGTCTGCCTAATCTCTCCAGACTGAGCCTGCCCATTTTCGGAGCTCCCGAGAATGGGTAGATTCAATTATTTTAAAAACTCCCTCTAAATCTTATCGGTTGTAGCTTTTAGTGCCTCTAGTGTAGAGGATTGAGGCTTACGCCTGTTCTAGAGGTTAGGATTAACAGAAAATGCGAGATAAGTGGTGGGGGGAGAAACGAGCAAAAGGTATAAATTCTACAAAATAATGTTGATATGTGAAAATATGCACTTTCTTCGTGGTACTCAGGCAAGTACTCCGAACACCTTTCTAGGTCGTTTTCCAGTTATACATTGAGGTAGAGAGGGCAGGGTTGGCTCTCATACTGGCTTGGTGGTTTTGATTTGTATCAAATAACCAGGCTTTCTGCACTGTAGTTTTTTTACAACCTGTAAAGTTCGAACGTTTTTCTGTATGATCTTCACCCAGAATTTACAAGATTTAGCCCATCAGTGACCTGTAGTTATTTTGAGGCCATTCAGACGATTGAGAGAGGGAGTGATATGACCGAACAACAAGCCAAAATCATTTATACCATTACAGACGAAGCGCCAGCACTGGCAACGTATTCTTTACTTCCCATCGTTAAGTTATTCACTGCTACCGCGGATATTGACGTGGAGACCAGCGACATATCACTCGCTGCACGAATTCTCTCAGCCTTTCCTGAAAGTTTATCTGATGATCAAAAAGTACCGGATACTCTCAGTGAGCTAGGTGAGCTGACTCAAGACCCTAACGCCAATATCATCAAATTGCCGAATGTCAGTGCCTCTATCCCTCAGTTGATTGAAGCTATCACCGAACTGCAGTCACATGGTTACGCTATTCCGGCATACCCAGAAGTACCCAAAAATGCAGAAGAAGAAGCCATTAAAGCGAGCTACTCCAAAATATTGGGCAGTGCGGTAAACCCTGTTTTACGCGAGGGTAATTCTGATCGACGTGCTCCGGCAGCGGTGAAGCAATATGCGCGAAACCATCCCCACTCCATGGGGAAATGGAGTCAGTCATCGAGAACACACGTTGCCCATATGCGCAGCGGTGATTTTTATCACAGTGATATCGCCACCACTATGGATAAAGCCGATACCCTGAAAATAGAATTAGTTGAGAACGATGGAAAAGTAACCGTTCTAAAGGAAAATATTGCTGTACAGGAAGGCGAAATTATCAGCGCTATGTATATGAGCACAAGGGCGCTACGTAAGTTTCTGGATGAGGAAATGGAGGGTGCTAGAAAAGGTAATATGTTGTTTTCACTGCATCTAAAAGCCACCATGATGAAGGTTTCTGACCCTATTATTTTTGGTCATGCGGTAACGGTTTATTTTAAGGATGCCTTTGAAAAATATGCTAAAACGCTTAAAGAGCTGGATATTAACCCCAATGATGGTATAGGTAGTGTCTTGCGAAAAATTGACAATTTGCCCTATTCAAAACGGGTAGAAGTTGAAGACGCTTTCCGTCGCTGTTACGAAACACGTCCAGAAATGGCCATGGTCGACTCCGATAAAGGTATTACCAACTTACATGTACCTAGCGATGTGATTGTAGATGCCTCAATGCCAGCGATGATTCGCAGTGGCGGCATGATGTGGAATGCCCACGGTAAGTTGAAAGATACAAAAGCGGTAATACCAGATAGCTGTTATGCCACTATTTACCAAGAAGTGATCAACTTCTGTAAGCACCATGATGCCTTCGACCCAACCACAATGGGAACGGTTCCCAACGTGGGCTTGATGGCCCAAAAAGCAGAAGAATACGGTTCACACGATAAAACTTTCGAGGTTCCAGCTGATGGGACGATGCGTATTGTGGACCAAAGTGGCAACGTGCTCCTTCAACACGAAGGTGTTGGCGAAAGCGACATTTGGCGCATGTGTCAGGCTAAAGATGCGCCTATCCAAGATTGGGTGAAATTGGCGGTAACACGGGCACGCGCAAGTGGAATGCCTACAGTTTTTTGGCTGGATGAGAAACGTGGTCACGATGCTCAAATGATAAAAAAGGTACAGAAATACCTGAAAGATCACGATACCGAGGGTCTCAGAATCTTTATTCTCACGCCAGATAGAGCTATTCGCTTCACCATGGAGCGCTTGAGACATGGCAAAGATACGATTTCCGTTACGGGTAATGTATTACGAGATTATCTGACAGACCTGTTCCCTATTTTGGAATTGGGCACCAGTGCAAAAATGCTGTCTATTGTGCCGCTGATGGCCGGGGGAGGGCTGTTTGAAACTGGCGCTGGAGGTTCTGCTCCCAAGCACGTGCAACAATTTGCAGAAGAAGGTCACTTGCGTTGGGATTCATTGGGTGAGTTCTTGGCGCTTGCGGTCTCACTGGAAGAAGTGGCTGCCAAAACGGGTAATGCGAAAGCACAGATTCTGGCCAACACATTGGATCAAGCCACTGGAAAGTTCTTGGAGAATGGCAAGTCGCCTTCACGTAAAGTGAGGCAGCTGGACAACAGAGGAAGCCACTTCTACTTGGCGCTTTATTGGGCTCAGGCATTGGCTGAGCAAACAGAAGATACCGAACTTCAAACTGCCTTCACCAAGCTTGCACAGGATCTTAGCGATAATGAACAAAAAATTATCGATGAACTCAATACTGCTCAGGGACACCCTGTAGATATGGGAGGGTATTACCAACCAAATCCGGAAAAAGTTGAGGCAGCAATGCGTCCTAGCACTACGTTGAATGATTTGTTGGGAAAGGCACTTTAAGTTGTATTGATATCTAATGTAGATCATAGCTTAGTATTAAGAAGCCCCTATCACTGAATCAGCGATAGGGGTTTTTTGTTTTAGAGTGATTGTTTTTTTAAATATTGATATGATTTTTGTGTTAATTTATTTCTCAACATGATTTAAGTAAGACCATTATTATTTTCAATTTTACTAAGAAGTTTACAAGCCAATAGGCTATGACTATAAAGAATGCGATGTTGCTTATTCTAGTATCCCCTCGGCAAAGGGATACTGACACTGTTAATTTTGTAGCGCATAACGTATCAGGAGATAAGTATGGCCAGTAATCGTGGGATGACGATCTACTTTACTGATGGAAACAAAGCATGTTTTGATTTTCCAGAACAGATGAACCCTTCCACCGTCACAAAGCAGACGGAAGATCTCTTAAAGGGTAATTACATCATGATCGAGGCAGATGGAGCGTTGTTTCTCTACCCGCTCTATAACATTAGATCCATACAGATATATCCAGTACCTGAGGTTCTACCAGCTAATGTAGTAAGGAATGCAAGGCTGTTGTCATAAGGGTTCTCGCTCTTGGTAGGTTTGTGCTCGAAGATATAAAGCACTTCGTACGAAGATTACTTCAGGGGTGAATTGATAAGCGCTTTCCCACATTTAGATATGAATTTTTTGTAGGGTCGTATTTGTGATGCGGGATTAAGAATGTCTAGGGCTAAGTCCAGAAACCAAAAAGGCCTGCGATTGGTCGCAGGCCTTTAGAATGGTGGTGCCCAGAGACGGAATCGAACCGCCGACACGAGGATTTTCAATCCTCTGCTCTACCGACTGAGCTATCTGGGCATTGTCTTGTGACAAGTCTTGCCACATGGCTATGTGGCAAGAGGCGCGTATTAAACCTTCTCGCCTGTATGTCGTCAAGGCTGTGATGAAAATTATTCTGATGGAGGGACGTAACCTTCAGCTTCGTCAAATTCTTTACCTGACAAGAATTTATCTCGCTGTTCGTTGAGGTAGGTTCGGGCTGTCATATCCATCATATTCAGGTGTTTTTCGTTGATCAGCCTAGTCTGGTGTTCGATCCATTCACCCCAGGCCAGTTTGGATATATTTTCATAGATCTCCTGCCCCTTTGGGCCAGGGAATGGCGCGGCATCGAGACCTTCAAGTTCTTTATTTAATTTCTTACAGTGAACCATACGTGACATTGGTGTGTCCCTTATGCTGTCAGTTGTTGCAGAAGCTGCTTCACGGGTTGGGCTGTGCCCACGTCCAGTGGTGAGGTAGGGTTATACCAGACTATGGAAGGGCTATCCATGATGTATGACTGTTGTTTGGCAGTGATCAGCACTGGCCGGTAGTCCAGATGAAAGTGGCTGAAGGTGTGGCGCTTCTGCGGAAGTAGCTGCCAGCTATCCACGTGACAGTTTAATTGGTTACAGATATCTTTGATCTCTGCTTCCTTATCGCACTGGGGAAAGACCCAAAGTCCGCCCCATAGTCCGCTAGCCGGGCGCTGTTCTAGGAGTATTTCGCCCGCCGGATTACGAATGATCAGGAACAGACATTTTCGGATGGGTTGTTCTCGGTGAGGTTTCTTACCGGGATAACTCGTGGGATTGTTGGTCTTGAATGCTTGGCATTCATTGGAGAGGGGGCACTCTTGGCACCGTGGTCGAGTGCGAGTACAAAGGGTCGCCCCCAGGTCCATAATAGCCTGTGTGTAGTCGGCAATTCTTACGCTAGGTGTATGTTGTTCGGCGACAGTCCATAACTGGTTGCTGACGGCCTTCTGTCCGGGCCAGCCATCAATGGCATGGTAGCGGGCCAGTACTCGTTTTACATTGCCATCGAGGATGGTGGCCGGTTTCTGGAAGGCAATGGCACGGACTGCCCCGGCGGTTGAGCGCCCAATTCCAGGTAATGTTTCCAGTTGTTCAACGGAATCTGGAAGTGTTCCCTTAAATTCATTGACGACTATTTGTGCCGTTTTGTGCAGATTTCTGGCCCGCGCATAGTAGCCAAGGCCTGTCCAGTGATGCAGTACTTGATCTTGAGGAGCGCTGGCTAGTGTCTCTATGGTCGGGAAGCTAGCCATAAATCGTTGGTAATAGGGGATAACAGTGGTGACTTGAGTTTGTTGCAGCATGATCTCTGATACCCACACCCTATAAGCGGTAATCCCCCGCTGCCAGGGGAGGTCCTTGCGACCATGCTGATCAAACCAATTCAGCAACTGCTGGGAAAAGGGGTTACTCATTCTTTTTATGGTTCTCTACTCTGCACCCACTATCGGAAAATGCCTTTTAATAGATTCTCAATAACCTGTTGATTGGCGTCTTTTTCTTCTTCTGGAGCAGAGGTATCAGGGCTATCGGTAGTGGTATTCCCATCTGGTTTTTTTAGTAGTTTGTCAAACAGTACATTTTGAAGTTTCTCTTGCAATAATTGGCTGATGAACTGCGAGTCCGGTAGACAATTACCACCACCATCATCTGAGAAAGAGCCTCTGCACCGGAGAGGGATGTCTCGGTTTTGAATTCGTTTACTCTTCACCAGACAGCCCGTTTCGGAGGTGTGATCTCCGTGAAGATTGGCGGTAATCAACATATCGTATGTCTCTTTATCGAGGAAGATCGTGCCATTTCCGGCGATGGCTAGGTTGCCGAGGCCAGTGGTGAAGCCCGGCAAGAGGATATGTTGATCCCGCCATTGGATGTCACCTTGTAAATCACTCAGTAGCGTACTGTTGGGCCAAGTTTGGTTGGTGGTCGGTTTTTTCTCTATCAGTGCGGCCATTTCACAATAACTGCGTTCCACGTTGATGTTGTCGACCTGTAGGTTTTTAACACTGAATTTACCACGGCCATTAACATTGGCTGTCAGTGTTTCTTGAGTATCGCCGTTTGTGGTGCCACTGAAGTCCATGGACAGCGTTCCGCGAACATCAGATTGTTCCGCCAGTGTAGACAGGGTCTGGTGCAGATCGATATCAACTAACTGCTTGGAAAATGTCACAGAGGGTACTTTGTTTCGAAGATCGGCTTTGGTGGTTACTTGAAAGCGACCACCAAAAACCTGGCCAGATAAATCAGTGATATTGACGACCTTGCCGTTGGTAAACAGATTGAGGTGGAGTTTTTCTATGTGTATATCATCACTGGTGAGGCTGGCGAGATTGAGTTCTATGTGGCCTTTGCCTCCCTCCAATAGTGCCAGTGGTGCAAGAATGGGGGTCAGTAAGCCAGTTTGATCGCTACCGCTCTCATTCTCATTGCTAGCGGGTAGTGTCAGTCTATCGCCATTCAAGGTCATCTCTAATTGGCGGGGGCTAGTAAGCTTGAGAGACAATTTTCCACCCACATTGACGTCATCAAGTGACAGTGTCAGGTTATTAAGTTCGATAGATTGTTCCGAGGCGGAAAACTGTGATTGGATGTTGATCTTCCTAAAACCGTCGGGTGCCTCAATGGGTAGCTCCGCTAACAACAGATTTTGAAGCGAAAGTTCACCCGCCACTGCTGGTGAGGACTTCAACTTGACGACGGTCACGTTGCCCTTTATGTCAGCAGAGCCGAGCTTGCCCTGAATTGTATTGAGGGTCAGGGAGTCCTTTTGGCCATCGTAGAGTGCATTGAAGCCAAGGCTCAGCGGTAACTGGTTAAATCCATTTATGGTCAGCTTTGCATTTGATAGTGAGGCCTGTTGCTCCTCTAACTGCAATGTAAGTTGGGTGTTTAGTGCAATACTGATGGGATTAGGTTGGTCTGGTAGGGTTGTCGAAACGGCTAGGGTCATCAAGAAGGGCTTGCCGTCGAGATTTAACCCTTCGCTAGTGAAATTTAATTGTTCGAGGCGTTTATCTGGGGCACCGGGCGTTACCAATACGATGCCGCTGTTTGTCAGAGCTAACTTATCAATGGCTAATTCAAAGGGTAATTCAGTTGACAGAGATGTCTGTGTTGACGCGGCTGCACCGGGTAGGGCAGCTACACTGGCGGCCTCTTTGACAGATTCTGCTCTAATATTGGCGCCATCGATGGTAATGGCTCGAAGGCGAATGGTGCGTGATAGCAGCGCTTTCCAGTCCAGAATAAAGTCTGCTTGCTCAAAGTGAATGTCGGGAATGCCTGCTTCTTTTCCGGATAGGGAGGTAGTGCCGGCATGAACGGCCAAGTTGGGGTAGAAAGACCAGCGAAGGTCACCCTCAATGGAGAGTTCAATATTATTTTGATGGGCAAGCTTTTCCAGTTCGGGTTTGTAGGTGTTGGGGTCTACCCCCACCAGTAGATAGGTGATGCCGCCCACGGCGACCAATCCTAGTAGAAAAGACAGAGCAAAAAATAGTTTCAATAACCTCAACACAGACACTCCCTTATAAAAACTCAATGGCCATTGCGAGTAATGATCTTACTCGCAATGGCCGTGATTGTTTACTCTAAAGCGACGTCGACTGTCAGCTAATGGTTAGAAACTTAAACGTGCTCCCAGTTCCAGACTGCGGCCAGGTTCTGGTGCTATTTCTCGTAAAAAAGAGGTGGCGTTGCGGATTTCTTCGTTCAATAGGTTATTGGCTTTGAGGGATAGTATCCAGGTGCCATTTACTGTGTCTAGGTGATAATGAATGTGACCATCGAGTTGGGTATAATCCGTTGTTTTTTCCTCAAATTCACCTGGCTGGTCTTGTTCTTCGACTTCAGTCAACTTTAGCCTAGTACTCCATTGGTCTGCTTGGTAACCCAGCGATAGACCATAGCGAAGGGGTGGGATACGCGGAACATCGCCGCTGTTATCCAGTTCGGCACGTACATGATCACCAAATAATTCTAGTCGCCACGTATCACTCAACTGGAGGCCCATATTGGCTTCAACCCCCTTGAAACTCGCATCCTCTTGCTGAAATTGAAAAATTGACAGTTCGTCATCTGGGTCGACAAGTCCGGTGTTTCTTTTAAAGATGAAGTCGTCGATGGCGTTGTAGAACAGGTTGATACTTAGGTCTATGGCACCGTGATATTGGTAGCCAAACTCGACATTTTGACTGGTTTCCTCGTCGAGGTCTGGATTGCCAATATCAAAGCTTTCACTAGCGTGGTGAGGGCCAAAGGAGAGGAGCTCTTCTACTGACGGAGCTCGCTGGGCATGACTAAGGGATAAGCTCAGGCTTTGGCTATCTGTCATTTGCCATAGTCCTCCTAAGGAGAGGCTTTGGGTATTATGACTAATTTCTGAATTGTCATCGGGGTCAATGGTTTGCCGGTCTAACCTCAGTCCCAGTTCGTAGCTCCAATCACCGTGATTGGTTTCTCCTACCCAAAATAGCCCCCTATTATTAATATCTGATTTTGGAATAAAGGCCTCATCACCAATGGCGGCAAACTGGCGATCTTCAATTTGAAATCCAATCGCACCGGTCCATCCTACAACCTCTTGGTGTAACAGCTCAACTCGAGCCTCAATAGCTTCGTTGGTAAAGCGGGTGCCTTTGGTGCCATTCTCAATTTCCACATGTTCGTAATCATTGTGACTGACTCGAAACCGGCCAAGTTCAAATCCGGGAAGCACGTCGGCCCACTCGGCTTTCAGGTCAAACCGGGTTTGCTCCATATCGATCTGAATCAGTTCGGGTGTTTCATCGTTACGGTAAGACTCAGGAGGAATACCGTAGAAGTTTTCCATCTCACTGATAGAGATACCTACAAAGCCTTTTTCTCCAATCCAGGATAAACCGGCGGTCCCCGCAGTAGCTTGGGTGTCGGTGTTATCGATATAGCCGTGGGTACGTCGATTGTCAGCGGGATCTTCTCCTGGCTCGAGCTGCTGGGCATAGCCCTTGATTTTGGTGTTGTTACTATCACGGTACAGCCCATCCAGATGCCAGGCCCAGTTTCCCACGGGTGTTTCACTTAGTGCTCCCTCGAGCAGCATTACGGTGCTGTTCTGGTCGCTGACCATGTTGTGACGGTATTCAAAAGCGCCGGTGGTTTCATCGGGTAGTTCATCGGGGATACGATTGTCGATGACATTGACAACACCACCGATGGCACCGTTGCCATAGCGGAGTGTGGCCGGACCACGGAGTACTTCAATGCGTTCGGCTAGTAGTGCTTCTGTGGTAATCGCGTGGTCGCCACTTGCTGATGAGGCATCGAGCGTACCTAGGCTGTCTTGCATGACTTTGACACGATTACCCGCTTGTCCACGGATCACGGGTTTACCAACACCAGGACCAAAACCTGAGTTGGTAACACCCGGTTCATCCTGAAGCGTTTCTCCGATGGTCGCTGCAGCTTTGCTATGGAGACTTTCACCGGTTAGCACGCTGACGGCTTGATTGATCCCAGCAGAACTTTCTTCAAGGGGAGAGGCCGATATCACCACCTCATTGAGTTCATATTCGTTGTGCGTGATATTTTGTGCGACGACAGCACAGGGCAGGCTGGACAAGGCCAACGCTGCCATAAAAGCATTTTTCATGGTCAATAAATCCTATAGCAAGAACGTGAGTAAGTTTGGTTCTGTGTTGGCTATAGGGCAGGGGGCGCACGGCTATTGCGTGGTGCAACGGGGGTGAGTATGGGTGCGGAGAAGTTGGCGGCCGCAATAACGTTAGCTGACGACTCAACCAGAAAGGTCGAGGGGGTGGATTCTAGACTGGTCTCACCAGTGTTAGAACTAAGGCAGAGCTCACAATTAATATTGTCATTATCCAGGTGAATATGCGCGGCAGCCGTCTGGCCTAGCCATAGGGTAGAGAGGGCTAGAAGGCAGGCGAGAATGATGTGGGGGATTCGAAAGCGCATCTTTTTCTGCGTGAACACTGAATAATAACGATCAAGAAGTGTAATCAATTCATGCTTCTTATGGAAGGGCGGCAGTGGGCGCTCTATAATACGCCCACTCGGCTATTAGAGTGTAGAACTGTTGGAGACAGACATGGTGGAACGTAAAGCGGTTGTAAGCCGTGACACCCTAGAGACACAAATTACCGTTGAGGTTAATCTCGATGGTACTGGTCAATCCAGTTTTGATACGGGTGTGCCTTTTCTCGAACACATGTTGGATCAGATAGCCCGCCACGGTCTGATTGATATCAGTGTAAAAGCTAACGGGGATACCCACATTGACGACCACCACACCGTTGAGGATATTGGCATTACTTTGGGCCAAGCATTCCATCAGGCATTGGGTGATAAAAAAGGTATTCGTCGTTACGGGCATGCGTATGTCCCTTTAGATGAGGCACTGTCTCGCGTGGTTGTGGATTTTTCGGGTCGACCAGGCTTGGAAATGTTTGTCGACTTCTCCCGTCCGAAGGTGAAGGATTTTGATGTGGATCTGACCTATGAGTTTTTTCAGGGGTTTGTGAATCATGCAGGGACAACATTACATATCGATAATCTTCGTGGCAGCAACGCTCACCACGAGATAGAGACGATATTCAAGGCGTTTGGCCGCGCGGTGCGTATGGCCATTGAATTGGATCCACGAATGGCCGGAGTGACCCCTTCGACCAAAGGAACCCTATAAGAAAGCGCCTAGTTAATGAAGGCTGCTTTCTGATACAGACACGCTATAAATAGAACTTCTTATGACAGACTTTCGTACTCGTATTGCTGTGCTCGATTATGGCATGGGCAATCTTCACTCTGTGTCAAAGGCACTTGAGCACGTGGCTCCACGCGCTGAAGTGATTGTGACGGCGGATGCCGCAGAAGTGGCTGATGCCGATCGAGTGGTATTCCCCGGTGTGGGTGCTATCCGAGATTGCATGGCGGAAATTCGCCGACTCGGTTTTGACAAATTGGTGGCTAAAGCCATCGAGGAAAAACCGGTTCTAGGTATTTGCGTCGGGATGCAGGCGTTACTTGAGCACAGTGAAGAAAATAATGGTGTTGATTGTTTGGGGCTGCTGCCGGGAAAAGTACGCTTTTTTGGTCGTGATCTCCATGATGCCAATGGTGACAAGATTAAAGTCCCGCACATGGGTTGGAATCGGGTGCATCAAGCCATTGACCACCCCATGTGGCAGGGTATAGATCAGGATAGCCGCTTCTATTTTGTACACAGTTATTTTGTGGATGAAAGCCAGCAAGAGTTGGTGGCGGGTACCTGTGATTATTCTGTGAAATTTGCGGCAGCATTGGTTCGAGATAATCTGTTTGCCGTGCAATTTCACCCGGAGAAAAGTCACACAGCTGGGCTGCAATTACTCAGTAACTTTGTCAATTGGCAGGGGAAATGATCAGCTGTTCAGTTTTGTAGAAGTGGTATACGGCAATAAATAGGGCTGTGGTAAACCCAACCGCAATAAGTCATGAAACAATCAACTTTTAACGTTAGATGTGACAGGAATTAATTCGTGCTGATAATCCCCGCTATTGATCTTAAAGATGGTGAATGCGTCCGTCTTCGCCAAGGCCGTATGGAAGACTCTACCGTATTTGCAGGCAGTCCTGTTGATATGGCTGCTCGTTGGGTAGAAACAGGAGCACGGCGTTTACATCTGGTTGATTTAAATGGTGCGTTTGCTGGTGAGCCGGTCAATGGCGAGGTGGTGACCGCTATTGCCAGGGCATACCCTGATTTATCCATTCAGATTGGCGGTGGTATTCGGAATGGTGAGACGATAGAAGCTTATCTAAAAGCCGGTGTTGAGTTCGTCATTATTGGTACCAAAGCCGTTAAAGAACCTGAATTTGTTACTGAGATGTGTCAGCAGTTTCCAGGGCATATTATTGTTGGTATTGATGCTAAAAAAGGTCTGGTCGCTACAGATGGCTGGGCTGAGGTAACGGAAGTCAAAGCTGCAGATTTGGCGAAACGATTTGAGTCAGATGGCGTTAGTGCGATTGTGTACACGGATATTGATCGTGACGGGATGATGCAGGGCGTTAATGTGGAGGCGACTTTGGCAATGGCTAAGGCATCCTCTATTCCCGTGATTGCTTCTGGCGGCATTACTAACATGGATGACATTGTGGCGCTCAATCGGGTCGCTAATCAGGGTATTCTCGGTGCCATTACTGGGCGTGCTATCTATGAAGGAACATTGGATGTGGCCGAAGCCCAGTTGCTTTGTGATCAGTAATTTTTATTAGTAGTAAGTCATTTTTTTCAGTCGCAAGTCCGCATAATCATCGCTTTAGATCATATCTATCTTTCATAGCACTCTAATCAGAGTGCTATGATTAGTAGCCGCATTTTTTTGAGTTGGATTTTTAATTATGTCTCGAGGTGATCATATTTACGTGCGTCGTTTTGGTGGTATGTATGTCCACCATGGCATTGATGCGGGCGATGGAACCGTTATTCACTACACTAGCAGTTACTGGATGACGCCCAGACTGGTGCGTCGTACGAGTTTGGAGGAGTTTGCTAAGAATGATGATATCTACGTCAGGGATTACACGAAGTTTATTGAAAACCTAGAGAGCGGAGACCTAGTTGATCGAACCAGTCAGGGACTGAATAAATTAATGGATAGCCTCCGAGGTTTACATGTTGACGCACTGGATTTTTCTGTGGAGGCGGTGATGGAGCGAGCAGAAAGTCGCCTAGGTGAATTTGCTTTTGATCTGGTTTTCAATAACTGTGAACATTTTTCTACGTGGTGTAAAACGGGTATTAGTAGTAGTGAGCAGGTCACCGACCTTTGGCGGCAAGCACTAATGGGTGGGGGCATGATGAAACCGTATGCCAAGCTTAACGGGCCCGAGAGAAACGCGGACTAATATTGCCGAAGTTCCTCAAGGCTCTTTTGCACACTGTTTTATTTTCAATGATGAGGAAATTGTTTTCTCGGTCTTTATAGGTATTACCCTACAAAAAGAGAAGAAGCACTGAAATGCCTAGAGGGCCTTATATAATGTGTTCTCTAAAACAGAGAAGTGGTAATAGTGAATTTGATTACTCAAAAAACATGGCTATTAGCTTTTCCAGACGTTCCATGCGGTTTTCTCGGCGAGTGAAAAAATCGACATGTTGCCCACTATCTTGGGCCTTGGAGAGCTTAATTCCCCACAAGGGGGCAATTTGATGGGGCAGGAGTGAATAGCGAATATCGACTATTCCCATGTTGTCTTCAGGATCCTTTCCTAGGTAATCAACAGAGAACCAGCTGAAGCGTTCAAGATCCTTGGCTTGCTGGGAGTTCACGTCCAGCCAGGGAAAGTCCTTAGCCAAATTGATCTTGTCAGTACTACTTCCTACCCAAGTACGCGGTTTAAATATCCCTGGTTTGACTGCATCTACATAAAATTTTTGATCAGTTTCATACACCAGCTTCCACACCACTATATTGGCAAAACTGGGTTTGGCTTCCAGGCGCAATGGTTGGTGTCCCCGTTCTGCGGCAATCTGACGGCCTATATCCAGTGTCCGTTCATGTTGAATTGCCCCGATACTTAGGTAAAGCGTGCCCCAAACCAATGCGCCATAAAGATAGCGCCGGGATTTCAGTGTTGAACACAGCAGTATTAGCAGCAGTAAGGGTAGTGAAAATAGAGGGTCGATCACCGAGACGATATCCCAAGAAAAACGATAGTTAGTGATAGGCCAGAGTAGCTGGGTGCCGTAACTAGTAAATCCATCCAGTACTCCGTGGGTTGCAAAACCTAGCAGACTCCAAAGGTAGATGGACTTAAAACTTAACTGCCAGCGGCCTGCAAACAACGGATAGAACACAAGAGCACATATCAGTGCCCCGAATGGAATAAACAACAGGGAATGGGTAAATTGCCGGTGATACTCCAACGCAAGCAACGGATCAGTGGATGAGCGTATCAGTATATCAAGATCGGGTGCCATACCAGCCAGAGCGCCAATCACCCCGGCCTTGGCCAGAGTTTTTGTTTCACCTTTGGTTTGTGCTAATGCTGCACCTACGATGCCTTGGGTTATTGGATCCATGAAAATTCTCTTAGCAACAGAGTACCCATATTTGCCTTCTTCAGGTGCTGATGGTGCTCGCTATGTGTAGTGCTTAGATGTGTAGTGGCTATTGATGCGTCATTTGGTTTAAAAAAAATTCTAACAGTGCTTTTTGTGCGTGGAGCCGGTTCTCTGCCTCATCCCAAACTACGGACCATTTAGATTCCATAATCGTATCGCTGATTTCCAGTCCACGGTAGGCTGGTAGGCAGTGCATAAAGAGCGCGTCTTTATGCGCCAGAGCCATTACTTCTTCGTTGACCTGAAAGCCTGAGAAAGCTTGTTCCCTGAGTTGCTTTTCTTCCTCTTGCCCCATTGAGGCCCAGGTGTCGGTGACAACCAGGTCTGCATCGACTATCGCCGAAGCAGGCTCGCGAACAATGGAGACCCGGTCATTGAATTTTTCGAGCAACGCGGAGGATGGTTCGTAACCTTCAGGGCAGGCAATGATGAGTTGAAAGTCCAGCATATCAGCAGCGTTCATATAGGACTGACACATATTATTGCCATCGCCAACCCAGACTACTTTCTTGCCTTGAATACTGCCGCGATGTTCCATGTAGGTCTGCATATCCGCGAGCAGCTGACAGGGGTGATAATCATCCGTGAGTGCATTGATAACAGGCACCGATGAATAGTTTGCGAATTTCTGTAACTCATCGTGTCCATAGGTGCGAATCATGATGATATCTACCATGCTAGAAATCACTCTGGCAGAGTCTTCGATGGGCTCGCCCCGCCCCAGTTGTGTGTCATTGGGGGAGAGAAATAAGGCACTTCCTCCCAGTTGAGCCATACCTGCCTCAAAGGACACTCTTGTGCGGGTAGAAGATTTTTCAAAAATCATTGCCAGCACTTTGCCTGAAAAAGGTTGGACAGCTGTGCCGTTACGATGTGCCGTTTTAAGATCAATAGCTCTCTGCAACAGTTGTTTTAGTTCTTGTTTTGACAGGTCTTGTAGTGTCAAAAAATGCCTAAGTGCCATATTGTTTTTATCCACGGTCTATAATCCTTGACTGATCAGCGGGCTCAAGATATCTACCAGCTGATCCGCTTCTTCATGATTAATGATCAGGGGTGGTAATAATCTAATGACTGTCTGAGCGGTAACATTGATAAGCAACCCTTGTTCGGCAGCTTTATCTACCAGTAAGCCACAAGGTTCACTCAGCTCAATTGCCAGCATCAAGCCTTGACCTCGAATGTCTACCACATGGGGACAGTTAGCCAATTTACTGGTCAGCTGTTCTTTTATATAGTTACCCATGATCTGTGCTTGTTCACACAGTCCATCGTTAATGATTGTTTTGACCGTCGCTAATCCAGCGGCGCAGGCTAATGGATTGCCGCCAAAGGTAGAGCCATGACTACCGGGTTGCATCAGATCAGCTGCTTTTTCACCTGCCAGACAGGCACCTATGGGCACGCCATTGCCGAGTCCTTTTGCCGTAGTTACCACATCCGGAAGAAAGTCGTAGTGCTGATAGTTAAAGTAACGCCCGGTACGCCCATTACTCGTTTGAATCTCATCGAGCATCATCAACCAGCCTTGGTCATCACAGATTTGACGAATGCCGGGTAGGTAATCTTCAGATGGCGTGTGAATACCGCCTTCACCCTGAATAGGCTCAACGAGTACCGCAACAATATTTTTATTATTGGCAGCAATTGTTTTCAAGGACTTGAGATCGTTGAATGGTGCCCGAACAAACCCTCTTACCAGTGGCTCAAAACCGGCGTGCACTTTGCGATTTCCCGTAGCTGACAGGGTGGCTAGGGTTCGACCGTGGAATGAGTTTTCCATCACGATAATGGCCGGCTCAGCAATCCCTTTTTTATGACCAAAAAGCCGAGCCAGTTTAATAGCAGCTTCGTTGGCCTCAGCCCCCGAGTTGCTAAAGAATAACTTGGTCATCCCAGAGATATCCCGCAGCTGTTCAGCAAGGGCTTCTTGGACTGGAATATTGTAGAGGTTTGAGCAGTGGGTCAGGGTGGCGGCTTGATCAGCAATGGCTTTTGTCACCAAGGGGTGAGCGTGACCAAGGCCGCAGACAGCTATACCTGAAACAGCATCTAGGTAGCGATTACCTTGATCATCCCAAACCCAAACCCCTTGGCCTTTGCTGAGAGTGATTTTCCGGGTGCCGTAGTTGTTCATTAATGCACTGCTGCTCATGCCTGTCGTCCCAATATCTGTCGTTTTAGTGCCACTGGTTCCAATAGACCCCAATACTAAGTCGCATTCGCTTAAAACAAAAAAGCCTCAAAACGAAAAAAGGCAGCCACCTGCTGCCCTAATGGGTGAATGTTATAAGGATTTATGAGTGTTGGCAACGATTGGGCGGGCGGGTACTTATGGGGCTTTGTTAGTTTGGGGCTGGAATTATCTGGAAACGGGAGTAAATAAGGGCCTATTTATGAAAGAGGTATTGTCTCTCTCGGTGAAGCGATAGCTTAAAGGGATGTCTGATTTTAAAAAACAGTGCAGTATACCGGACGGATTAATGGTAGTAGTTTAGTCAATACGGCTTATGAATGCAGCGCAGTAGGTTTTTTTGTGGCGTGAATATAATAGAGACAATGTGAATAAGCAGCTCTCGCGCTACTCCACTGGTGTCGGTTGTGAAGAGGCGAGGTTGGCTGGTCTATTGCAAGATATAGGGGTGTTGGTTACATGTGCTCTTATACCTGAGGAGTACCATGAGGCACAGAATTACTTTTGGCCAAATCATGACAAGTTAATTACAGAAGAAAACGCTATTTTCGGTGTTGAGCACAGTGCTATTGGCTCATATTTGTTGGGAAAATGGGTTATCCCCGTTCCTAACGTTAATGCTGTCATGAGCAGTCATCAAGCTCCTGTGAAAGGACAGGGTGATCTGGATTGGCGTGTGTCTGGATCAAATATACTTGCCTCTTGCATCATTCCTGGTATCGAAAATCATAACTTGTGGGAAGAAGTTCATGAAGCGTTGAATTGTTCTTGGTTGAACGTGGCGCCTGAAGATATAGATGATGCGGCGATTGCTGTATTAGGTTTTGTATCTGAGACAGAGAGTATCTTTGAAATGACGATTCTTCCTGGCGATATAGATAAAATGCTGCAGTATGTTTCAGATGAAAACAGGTAGCTATTAACCGCCGCTTTTACGGAGTTTATTGTGACTGTACCAGGCCCATAGGCCCGTTAAGGCAAGCAGACACATTAATAAACCGATAAAATCTACAAAAAGTACGCCTGCTTTACCAAAAAAACGGCCACTGTGCAGATCGAGAATAAGTGTTTCTAAAGAGATGCCGGGAAGTTCTTCACGCTCTTGTAACTGAGCTGCCAGTTCCAAGGGCAGAGCGGATGGCTTGCTCCAACCCTCTAGCCTGTGTTGAGTTGATACAATGTTCAAGGTGTTAATGTCGAACAACAGTGTTTGTTGGTTTGCATTTATAAATAGCTTGTTGGCATCCGTCTGAATGGCCGAGGCGTCATTTGGTAGTCCGCTTAGTTTATCCAGTTTCTCCACCAGTTCTCCATCTGGGTTGAGAATAACTAATGCGTCCTGACAGAGGGCCAGGAATTGTGATTGAACATAAGCCGCACCCAATAGGGGTGGCTGGCAACTGGCAACAGGTTGGGCATTTAGAAATAGCTCCGTGTGTCCTGAGTGGCTTAACCACTGTCCTTCCAAGTTAAACCCTGTTAACGCTGTCTTTTCAAAACCATACCAATCCATAAGCCAGCTATATCGAAGTGTATTTTTGCTGAGCGACAGGGAGGGTGAGTGATTTAACAGCAGACCGGTAATGGCCAAGAATATCACCATAATGACCACGGATAACCCTATACGCCGATGCCAGCGCAGGTTGAGAATAACGGTTTTACGGAGCTTCAGTGACAAGTTGGTTGCTCTCTTTATCTTGAGTTTGTTTGTTTCGTGCTTGCTTAGATTCTGATTGAGAGACCTGTTGATGGTAGTGAAGCGCGAGTGTGGCGACCTTTGTCACCGCTCGAACTGATAGTGTGGCGCCAGTGATACCATCAATATGTGAATCTAGTTTGTTATAGGGTGTTATTTTGACACCTTGGTACTGAGCCGTAAATGCGGCATAGCGGACTTCCCAGCCACGGCTTTCCCGGAAGGCCAATATTTTGATTTTCTCTATGTTGTCTTGACTTACCACCACGCCAATAGTGATAGGTAATTCTTTACCAATTTCTTCCATAACCCAGACGGTTTTCTCGTCCGATCGCCAGTAGCGTATCCTCAGGCCACGCACGGGGTGGTTAATAATCTCACTGGCGCTGGCTTTTAGTTCTGGCGTTAGCCATAAATAGTCTTGTTGGGGTTCTTCTGGGGCAAAAATCTCGGTAAGAAATTCAGGGACGGTTTGATAAACGCCCTTGCCCAGAGTGGTGCTAGAAAATAATAGGGCGGCAACCAAAAGAAGAGCCACCGATATGACCCTCCTTTTGGGCTGATAATGGAGGTCGATTAGAAGCTCCACCCTATACCCAGATTAAAGCCATGAAATTCATCACCCTGTTCAACATCTTCGTGCATGTAATCTGCCTTTAGAACCACACGCTCATCCAGCCAGTAATTTAAACCAATATCATATTGTTGTTTTTCAGTATCACTGCTGTCACCGGCTTGATTATCCCATTCGCTGAAGCGAGCAAAGATGCCCAGCTTATCGGTGAGCCGGTAGGAGGGTTCAATGTAGAAGCCCTCCTGTTCGTCAGCACCGGGTTTAACGGATTCAATGACGTTATCAATATCCCAGCGAGCATAAAGTGCTCGAAGACCAAAGGGGCCATGGTTATAGATGGTGTGAAACTCCAAGAGCGTCGCGTCGGCATCTTCTTCACCCGCGAATTTTTCACCTTGCCAGACATCTGTCTGATACTGAGCGGACGCTGACAGCTCAAGGCCAGGAATGCCTGTGTATTTAATGCGGCCGGTGTAGGCGAGATCGTCAGCCTTGGCTTTACTTGTTTTTTGGCGACCATCGCGGATTTTGTAATCCGGATCTGGGGCTTCATCAGAATCTAGTTTAGTAGGGTCAATGAACAGCCCTGAGTGGACACCCGCGTCATAACTGAAACCTTCACCAAATTCACCGCTGAACATGGCGCCACCTTCCCACCAAGTGGCAGGAATAATGTTTTTCTCAACAGAATTACGTTCTACCCCATAAAAAGTCTCAGGTTCATGGGTTTCATTAATAATACCTGTGGGCACTAGGAAAACACCGCCTTTGGCGCGATGGTTTTCAGCATAATCCCATTCAATGAAGGCCTGTTCGATTTCTACTTCACCATTTTGATCATCTCCGGCAACGCTATGCTCGACTTCGAGTTCTGAGAAAAATCTGAGGTCATCACTATATTGGTGGCCAAAAAACACAACAAAACGGTGGAGGTCCATTTCATTCTTTGACTCATTAGAATTGTCAGACGTCAGGTTGTTGTAATGTAACTCTCCATAACCTCCAATGCTGGTTTTGTCCGCCCAGTCAGCTAGCTTGGCGACAGGGCCTGCGGAGACTTCTTCTACGGCAGCAATAGTGGCTTCAGCTTTAACTTCCGTTTCGGTGACCCGCTGCTCGGTCGTTTCAAGCTGTGTTTTCAGTTGAGTTATCTCTGCTTGCTGCTGCTGAATTAACTCCCACATTTCTTCCAGGCTTGGTGCTGCTTGGGCCGTAACGGCAAGATTAAGGCCAATAATGGCAGCAAAAAACGTCTTGTTCATGGTCTTCTAATCTCCACAAGCTATGCATAGGTAATGTTTGGCCGTCACTATAGTAATTATCAAATGCAAATGCAAACCATTCTCATTTGCATTTGACTTAGATCATGATTAGAAGTCGATATGTGTAAATTAATAGTAGATTTTTTGGTGAAATGGTTTTAGCTAGGCTGGTATAGGAGTAAAATAGTTGACCTTTATAGTCGACTATTATTACTACAGAGGTATGAATTGATGGATATTATGGAAACCATTCGTGAGCAGGTGGAAGGCAACCCGGTCATTCTGTATATGAAGGGCTCTCCGAGCCAGCCCCAGTGCGGTTTCTCAGCTCGTACTATTGAAGCGCTCACCTCCTGCGGCGAGCGTTTTGCTTATGTGGATATACTATCCAATCCAGAGATTCGTGCGAACCTGCCTAAATACGCCAACTGGCCAACATTTCCTCAGCTTTGGATCAATGGTGAGCTTATTGGTGGTTGTGACATTGTGACTGATATGCACGCTAAAGGTGAGCTGGTCGAGCTAGTAAAAGAAGCGACGCAGGCCGATACAGAATAGCCCTGATGATCTATATAGCATTAGAAAGCCCTTATTAAAGCTATAGCTAATTACAATGAGACAGCTTGTGTCGATTGTGTAACATTGGTTATCTCGAATTTGAACTTGGGGTGTTTGTTGGCCCCAGCTATCTTGAAAATTAACTGATTAAGGAGTTACACATGGGAGTATTAGTAGGTAAGCCAGCCCCGGATTTCACCTCTGGTGCAGTGTTGGGTAACGGCGAGATTGTCGATGGATTTAGCTTGTCTGAAACCATTAAGGGTAAAAAGGCAGTTGTTTTCTTTTATCCCCTGGATTTCACATTTGTCTGTCCTTCAGAGTTGATTGCATTTGATCACCGTATTGAAGAATTTCAGAAGCGTGGTGTTGAGGTTATTGGCGTGTCTATCGATTCTGTTTTTACCCATAACGCATGGCGTAATACGGCAATCAATGACGGTGGCATTGGTCCACTGAGGTATCCATTGGTCGCTGACATGAAGCATGAAATTTGTCAGGCTTATGATGTCGAGTTTGGTGCGGCAGGTGTTGCCTTCCGAGGTTCTTTTCTGATTGATGAAGAGGGCGTTGTGCGTCATCAGGTGGTCAATGATCTGCCTTTGGGTCGTAACATTGATGAAATGCTGCGTATGATCGATGCACTTAGTTTCCATCAACAGCATGGTGAAGTTTGCCCGGCAGGCTGGAAAGAAGGTGACAAAGGTATGGATGCGTCCCCAAATGGTGTTGCTTCGTACTTGGCTGAGAATTCTGATTCGCTGTAAGTCTGATTCAGTGTAAGTGATGCCAATCAGAAGAGCCGCAGGGGTACCTAATCTCCTGCGGTTTTTTCTTGGGTGTTAACATTTTGACGGGAGGGGGAAGGCTATGAATGATGACCGTTTGGTAGAAGTGGAAACCAAATTGGCGTATCAGGAAGATACAATTCAGCAGCTGAACGAGGTAATTTGTCGACAGCAGGATCAGATTGATGCGCTTCTGGTTCAATACGAGCTTTTGGTTAACCGAATGAAAGAATTAGATACTGATCGACCAGATGGCGATGATTTAGATGAACGGCCTCCTCATTATTAAATGGTCTCCTATTCTTAATTCGTTCTACTGTAAATAACTCTACGGTTTTGGGCTGTATCAGGCATTAAAAAACGCGGCATTTGCCGCGTTTTTTAATGCCTGTATTTTAGTTAACTCTGCTCGGCTTGCGCATGAATATCTGTACCGATCATCGCTGTCATATTCAGTATTCCTCTGCCAGAAACAGAGGGGATCAAAATATGCGCTGGTTTATCGAGGCCATAGAGGAATGGCCCGACTAAGCGAGCATTAGTTAATGAGCGAATTAATCCTAAGGCAATACTGGCAGCATCCATATTGGGCATAATCAGTACGTTGGCGCGGCCACTTAGGTTGGCGTCTTTGCAGATACTCTGGCGAAGTGTTTCATTGAGTGCAGACATGGCATGCATTTCACCTTCGATTTGCACATCGGGTAACTGATGACGCAAGCGTTCGGAGGCGCGTTTCATCTTGTGGGCGGACTCATCATCGTAAGTGCCAAAATTGGAGTGGGACAGCAATGCAACCTTGGGTTTAATGCCAAAGCTTTTTGCAAAGCGGATGGCGTCTTTGGATATGGTTACGATTTGATCCTCGGAAGGGTCAACATTGACGAAGGGGTCAGCCAGAAATAAAGGTCCATCCTCCAGTAGTAGTACGCAGATAGATGACACATGACCGTCTGCATTGCTTGAAGGAATAATACTTTGGATGTTTTTGAGGTGTTCGTCATAGCGGCCCACTTTGCCGCAGACTAGCGCATCGGCATCGCCAAGAGCCACCATGATGGCAGCCAATACTGTGTTGTTGTTATGGATAGCATTTTGAGCAGCTTCCACAGAAACACCTGAGCGGCCCACACATTGGTGGTAATGCTGCCAATAATTTTGGTGGTGGTCACCTTCTTCTGGATCGAAGATTTCAAGATCAATCCCGGGGCGGACCCTCAGTCTCATGTCCTCAATTTTTCGTTTGATGACGGCAGGGCGCCCGATCAAAATAGGCTTGGCTACTTTCTCATCGACAATTCCTTGCATGGAATGTAGTACATCATCATTTTCCCCTTCTGCATAGGCAATGCGGGGTGGGTTTTTGCGAGCCAGTTCAATCATTGGTTGCATGAATAGGCGGCTACGGCTGACATAGGAGTGTAACTTGTTGCGATAAGCTTCCATGTCCTCAATGGGACGTGTTGCCACACCACTTTCCATGGCAGCCTTTACTACAGCCAGTGGCACTTCTTCAATTAAACGGGGATCGAAGGGTTTTGGAATCAGGTAGTCTGGTCCAAACTTTAATTCCTCGCCAGCATAGGCTTCAGCGACGACTTGAGATGTTTCTCTATGAGCCAGGTCGGCGATGGCCTTGACGCAGGCTTGTTTCATAGCGTCGTTGATGACGGTTGCGCCGCAATCAAGGGCGCCACGGAAGATAAAGGGGAAACAAAGTACGTTGTTAACCTGATTGGGGTAGTCGGAACGACCAGTAGCAATAATGGCATCCGGCCTGGCGGCTTTGGCTATTTCTGGCATAATTTCTGGTGTGGGGTTAGACATGGCCAGAATCAGTGGGTTGGCCGCCATCTTCTTCACCATGTGAGCTTTGAGAATTCCGGGGCCGGATAATCCCAGGAACAAATCGGCATCAGCAATGGCATCGTCCAGAGTGCGATCCGTGGTGTCCACAGCGTAATTTTCTTTCCAAGGGTTCATACCGACCTCTCGGCCTTTGTATATAACCCCATTGCGGTCGATCATGCGGACATTTTCTTTCCGTAGTCCCATGCTCACCAAAAGATCTACGCAGGCTATGCTTGCAGCACCTGCACCGGTGACGACCAGTTTTATATCTTCAATGTTTTTTTCTACAACACGCAAACCGTTATAGACAGCTGCGGCAGAGACGATGGCTGTTCCGTGTTGGTCGTCATGGAAGACGGGTATATTCATTCGCTCGCGCAATTTTTGCTCAACCAGGAAGCATTCGGGCGCTTTAATGTCTTCTAAGTTAATGCCGCCAAAGGTTGGCTCAAGGGCGGCGATAATGTCGACGAGCTTGTCAACGTCAGTTTCATCTAATTCAATATCGAACACATCAATATTGGCGAATTTTTTAAATAATACGGCCTTGCCTTCCATAACGGGTTTTGATGCTAGAGGTCCTATATTGCCAAGGCCCAATACGGCAGTACCATTGGTCACCACGCCTACAAGGTTTCCCCGTGCGGTAACACGTGCTACATCGGTCGGGTTTTTTACAATCATTCCGCAGGCATAGGCTACACCAGGGGAGTAGGCTTCGGACAGATCGCGCGCGTTGGCCAGCGGCTTGGTTGGCCGGATTTCCAGCTTTCCTGGAACGGGCTCCATATGATATCTAAGGGCGCTTTCTTTAAACGAGTCAACCATTATTATTTCTCATAAATAGCTTGTTGGGATGGTGTGTGGCTAATTTAGCTGTGCTTCTGGCAGGCCGGTTATTCTACAGCGACCGGCAGAGTGATTCCATGTGAATTATTTTGGAGGGCTCGCCAAAAAAGGTCGTGTAGTATAACTACAAGATGCTGTCTAATCAAGAGGGGTTGTGGGTAGGCTAGTGTTTATTTTAAGTAATGTAAAAGATTAGATATTAACCTTAACAATATGTTTGTAATGATATATAGGTTGTTATATATGTGCTTTTATAATCTATAGTTTTTCTACAGATTGGTCTCATGTTGTTAAATATGTCTGGATAAAGTTAGCTAGGCCTCACTATTCTTCTGTATGATTTTATCGGAAGTTTGGTGAGTGCTGAAATGGCTGGCAGTAGATTGTGCTAACCAGTCAAAGATGTTTATGGTAGAAAAACAGGTGTGAGCTCGGGTTCAAAATGCGCTCTAGTGATACTTGCAGGGGGATGGACTAATTCGGTAGTATTTTTGATTTGAGTATCAATTGAGTTAGATTTTTTTGGACTCTTTTATAGGAGCGGACTATGCCAGTTTTAAGGAAAGACTATGCCAATTATTCACTATATTGAAGCCGATGGCTCTGAATATGAGGCGGAAGTTTCGGTAGGAAGTTCGGTTATGCAGGGTGCTGTGGACAATATGATTGATGGCATTCTTGCTGAGTGTGGTGGTGCATGCCGATGTGCCACCTGCCATTGTTATGTCGATGAACAGTGGTTAGATAGGGTTGGTGCGGCGGAAGGTGTCGAGAAAGAGCTACTTGAAGCGGCGGTCGACATAGAGCCGAATAGCCGTTTGAGCTGTCAAATTGAGGTCACAGAGGAACTGGACGGTCTAGTGGTTCGGCTTCCAGTAACTCAGTATTAGCATGAAGTATGGTCTGGTCGGACGGTTTGCTTTACCACCCATAATACAAAGCCCTATGGGGTTGAGCATACTGTAAAAAATGTGGCACAAACCTTCAAACGTATTCTATGAGGCTTGTTAATCCCAACCGCCCAGATCCTTCCATCGATTGATAATACCGCAGAACAATTCAGCTGTTTTTTCTGCATCATAGGCCGCAGAGTGGGCTTTGCCGCTGTTGAATTTGATCTCTGCAACCTCGCAAGCCTTCGCGAGTACAGTTTGTCCGTAGGCGAGCCCGGCAAGCGTTGCTGTATCGAAACAGGAGAAGGGGTGAAAGGGATTGCGCTTAATGTTATTGCGTGTCACTGCCGTATTGACAAACCCGAGGTCGAAATGAGCATTGTGGGCCACCATTACTGCTCGGCTGCAGTGGGCTTCTTTGACGGCCGCGCGAATGGGTTGAAACAGAGACTTGAGGGCTTCCTCTTCGTCCAGGGCCATACGGTAGGGGTCGTCTGGATTTATGCCGGTAATATCCAATGCTGCTTGTTCAATGTTAGATCCCTCGAAGGGAATAACCGCATGACAGAGGGTTTCATCTGGCATGAGAAAGCCATCTTCATCCATGATTAGGGTGACGGCGGCAATTTCTAGAAGCGCGTCGGTGTCAGAGTTGAAACCGCCCGTTTCCACATCAACCACTACGGGTAAAAAACCTCTGAAACGATCTGAGATAGGTGGGTGCATGATTAGACTACCTGCCAAAGTCGGGTTTCACCGGCACCTAGAGGTGTCAGAGTATGGTTTCCAAACGGTAGTGTCTCTGGGCATGTCCAAGCTGATTTTTTTAGTGTGATGCTGTCGGTATTACGTGGCAGGTCATAGAAGTCGGCTCCGAAATGGCTGGCAAAACCTTCTAGCTTGTCTAGTGCATCTGCCTGTTCAAAGGCTTCAGCATAAAGCTCGATAGCCGCATGATTTGAATAGCAGCCGGCACACCCACAGGCATTTTCTTTTTTGTTCGTGGCATGGGGTGCGGAGTCGGTGCCTAAAAAGTACTTAGGGCTACCGCTTGTGGCAGCAGTGATAAGCGCCTCTTGGTGTGTCTGACGTTTGAGTATGGGCAGGCAGTAATAGTGGGGCTTAATGCCACCCGCCAACATTTGATTGCGGTTATACAAGAGGTGTTGCGGCGTAATTGTCGCGGCCACGTTAGCCGAAGCTTCAGCGACAAATTGGACTCCTTCTCGTGTGGTGATGTGTTCCAGTACAACCTTTAGGTTGGGAAAACTGCTGACCAGCTTCTCCAAATGACGTTCGATAAATACAGCCTCGCGGTCAAACACATCAATATTGCTATCGGTGATTTCGCCATGAAGTAGCAGGGGTAGCGCTTCTTTCTCCATCTGGGCTAACACGGGATAGATATTGGCGAGGTTGGTTACACCTGAGTCAGAGTTAGTGGTGGCGCCTGCTGGGTAATATTTGCAGGCAAATATGTTGCCAGACGCTTTTGCCCGGATGATTTCTTCCGGCAACGTATTGTCGGTGAGATACAGCACCATCAGTGGCTGCCAGTGGCTACCTGCGGGCCGATGTTCCATGATGCGCTCGCCATAAGCTTGAGCTTGTGCGGTGTTAAGAATCGGGGGTGCCAAGTTAGGCATGATAATGGCGCGGCCAAAGTAGCGAGCGGCATCGGGCACGGTGTAAGGCAGGGCGTCACCATCGCGCAGATGTACATGCCAGTCATCGGGGCGGGTGATTGTCAGTTGTGTCATGTGGTCTGCTTATTTCTAAAGGCGGCTACAGGTGAGGATGCTACCGGAATATAGTGAGGCTTTATAGTGTGGCATTTATAGTCGAGGCTCGATGACCTTTCTGTTTGTTTCGGTGCTCTGGGATTATTGCAGGGCAATTGCCCGGCATTCGCTGTGAAACTGGCTGCTGACATATTAGAATGGCGATCACTTTTCATCCCTAAATTTTACAATCAGGAGTTGTGTCGTGTCCGACATTAAGAAAGTCGTTTTAGCTTATTCTGGAGGTCTGGATACCTCGGTTATCGTTAAGTGGTTGCAAGAGACCTATCAATGTGAAGTGGTCACGTTTACTGCAGATATCGGTCAAGGCGAAGAAGTGGAACCCGCGCGAGCTAAGGCTGAAGCCTTGGGTGTGAAAGAGATCTATGTGGATGACCTGCGAGAAGAATTCGTTCGTGATTATGTATTTCCGATGTTCAGGGCCAACACGGTTTATGAGGGTGAGTACCTTCTCGGTACCTCTATTGCTCGACCTTTGATTGCCAAGCGGCTAATTGAAATTGCTAATGAAACCGGTGCCGATGCTATTTCACATGGCGCGACGGGCAAGGGTAATGATCAAGTCCGTTTTGAGCTTGGGGCCTATGCACTGAAGCCTGGGATTGAGGTTATTGCTCCTTGGCGCGAATGGGAACTTAATTCACGTGAAAAATTAATGGATTATTGTGAAGAGCACGGTATTCCTGTGGATTTTTCTGGGAAGAAGAAAAAGTCACCTTACTCCATGGATGCCAACCTGCTGCATATCTCTTATGAAGGTGGCAACCTAGAAGACCCTTGGTGGGAGCCAGAAGAAGATATGTGGCGTTGGAGTGTGTCTCCTGAAAATGCCCCCGATGAGCCCACCTATATTGAGTTGAGCTATGCAAAAGGCGATATCGTAGCCATTGATGGGCAGGATATGTCCCCAGCCACAGTGCTCACATATTTGAATAAAGTGGGTGGTGATAATGGTATTGGGCGATTAGACCTTGTTGAAAACCGTTATGTGGGTATGAAGTCTCGTGGTTGCTATGAAACACCCGGTGGCACGATTATGTTGCGCGCTCATCGTGCTATCGAGTCATTGACCCTAGATAGAGAAGTAGCCCATTTAAAAGATAGCTTGATGCCAAAGTATGCTGAAGTGGTATACAACGGCTACTGGTGGTCCCCAGAGCGACATATGTTGCAGACAATGATCGATGAGACCCAGGAAGTGGTTAATGGCGAAGTTCGCCTGAAACTTTACAAGGGCAATGTGACGGTCGTTGGTCGGCAGTCTAAAGACAGCCTTTTTGACGAAAAAATTGCCACCTTTGAAGATGATGCGGGAGCCTACAACCAGAAGGATGCTGAGGGTTTCATTAAGTTGAATGCATTACGCCTTAGGATCGCGGCAAATAAAGGGCGCAGCCAGAGTTGATTGTCGTCATGGCTATGCCTAACTTGACGCAAATCAATATCTGTATTTAGCGGTTAATGAATAATACCGGCGGGGTAGAAGTGGGGAGCTTACTTCTACCGCTTAAGGATTTTATAACTACCGGACTAACTACGAGAAAAACAAAATGAGTAGCAATGTCACGACAACCGGGAATGAACCGGTTTATAACACTCGGGTGGTAAAACAATTTGCCCTCATGACTGTGGTTTGGGGGATTGTGGGTATGCTGGTTGGCGTCATTATTGCCGCTGAATTGGTATGGCCAGACCTGAACATGCAATTGCCCTGGTTTCATTTTGGTCGCTTGCGCCCATTGCATACGAATGCGGTCATTTTCGCCTTTGGTGGCTGTGCACTCTTTGCTTCTGTTTATCATGTGGTGCAGCGAACCTGTCATACACCGTTGTTTTGCAATTGGTTAGCAGGCTTTACCTTTTGGGGCTGGCAAGCCGTTATCGTTTCAGCTGCTATAACGCTGCCTTTGGGTATGACCAGCGCAAAGGAATATGCTGAGCTTGAATGGCCTATTGATATAGCAATTACCCTGGTCTGGGTGTCATTTGCAGTGGTCTTTTTTGGCACGATTATCAAGCGCACAACGTCGCATATTTATGTGGCCAACTGGTTCTTTGGTGCTTTTATTCTTGCCGTAGCTGTGTTGCATTTGGTTAACAGTGCTGCCATACCAGTATCCGCTACAAAATCCTATTCAGCTTATGGCGGCGCCATCGATGCAATGATTCAATGGTGGTATGGCCATAACGCGGTTGGCTTCTTCCTTACAGCTGGTTTCCTCGGGATGATGTACTACTTTGTGCCGAAGCAAGCTGGACGCCCGGTCTATTCCTATCGACTGTCAATTGTGCACTTTTGGGCTTTGATCGCAGTATATATTTGGGCGGGCCCACACCACCTGATGTACTCAGCACTTCCCGATTGGACTCAAAGTTTGGGTATGGTTATGTCGTTAATTCTGTTGGCACCATCGTGGGGCGGCATGATCAACGGCATGATGACGCTGTCTGGAGCATGGCACAAACTTCGAGATGACCCAACGTTACGGTTTTTGGTGGTTTCCCTTTCCTTCTACGGCATGTCTACCTTTGAAGGACCAATGATGGCTATTAAGACAGTCAATGCACTGTCTCACAACACCGACTGGACCATTGGCCACGTGCACTCTGGTGCAAACGACCCAATTTGGTTGGACGATTGCAGGTGGTGACCCCGTCCGTATAACCGAGGCCAGTGCCATTCCACTTGCGGTGCTGTTTTATATTGCCCTGATGGGTGCAGTACTCTTTATTGGCCTTATGGTCCACAGGATGTCCAAAACCTACTCAGCTGAGACTCATGCCTATAAGGGATTTGTGTTTATGGGTTTGTGTTGTACCCCGGTATTCTTGGCGGGTATTTGTGCTGCTTACCCAATCTGGTGGCTCGATGTGGTCATAGCCACGGCTGCATGTAGTTATGCCATTCGTCTTATCTATCTGGGCATTCCGCATATGATGAAAGTGCCGGAAGATTTGGGGTTTCTCTATGCCAGTGCTGTTTTTGCCGCTGCGCTGGTTTACGTCGTGTTTGTGCTAGTTGCGACTGTATTGCTTTGGGAGTATGTGGCTGCGCCAGTATTTACCAACTAAAGCGGACTAATCATAAAAAAACCGGGTATTAATACCCGGTTTTTTTGTCGGACCTTTATGCTAAACCAGTTAGCATAACCATTATGATTTAATGAAATTTTAAGGGATATAAACATGCGGTTACTTCATACCATGTTACGGGTGACTGACTTGGATAAATCTATTGCTTTTTATTCCGACGTTCTGGGTATGCAGGTTTTGTCTCGTAAGGACTACCCGGATGGCTGTTTCACGTTGGTATTTCTTGGTTATGGAGCGGCATCAGAAAATACTGTGTTGGAGTTGACGCATAACTGGAATACGAGCAGTTATGAGCTGGGTGATGGCTACGGTCATATCGCGATTGGTGTAGATGATGTCTATCTGGCCTGTGATCGGATTCGTGAAGCTGGAGGCGTGGTGGTAAGAGAACCTGGTCCGATGAAGCATGGAACAACCGTATTGGCCTTCGTGGAAGATCCCGATGGCTATAAAATTGAGTTGCTCTCTGATGGATAATAGGCTGATGCCCCAATACTAAAACTCATACTCAATTAAGCCCCTTAACGTCATGTTGGGGCTGTCTTCATCTATGCCAAATATGATCCCTGTTTCCCAGTGTAAACTCTTGCGTATGCCGGTTTTGATATTCCCCATGAGAGCTGGCCCGATTGCCCTAGTATCTTGCCCTGTATAAAACTCAAGAGCAGGTTCGAGCCAGCGGGAGAGGCGGTAACGCATCTGTAGGCCTGCCGAACTCTCTATTTCATCTTTAATATCAGAGCCCCATTCCTGGGTGACCACGAGATTGGCTGTACCACTCCATTGCCCCCACTCTTTCTCAACGAGGATACCGGTAGAGAATTCCCAAATATTTTCATGGGATTCTTTCTCTAGCTCCATTAGTAGGCCCCAGTCAGCCCAGTATTCCCCTTGTTCAGTAATCTGCCACTTGGCCTCTAGTTCATACGCTTCTAATTGGAATCCTGTCTCATCGGATTTTTTACCAATCAGGTAGACCTCACCAAACCAGCTGTCGCCGAAAGCTCTACCATAGCCAAAGCGGTAGAGTTGTAAGTTGTCTTCAGCTTCTGGTTGATCATCTTGGTGGATGGCGCGGAATTCTAGTTCTTGCTCGAGTGCATCGACATAAGGATGGTAAATTTTATCCACAACGCTACCGTCAGCCATGCTGTAGTTTGAAATACTCACGCACAACAAAGACAACAGCGGCAGGCAACGTGAAAATCGGAGTGGCTGGGATGTCACTGATGGGGCTATGGAGTGACTCATATCACCTGTTCACAGAAGCGTTATGATCAGTGGTTTTTTGATCCGTAGAGAAAGATATTTTTCGTGAACCAAGATGAGCACACAGGGAGATTAACAACATACCAGCGATATAGCTGAAGACCTGGAGTAATGAGGGTGTGGCTTCATAACCGAAAAGTGCATAAAGCAAATGTCCTAAAATTGAGTTTTCCGGGAGCCCGTCAGAGCTGTCCCACAGTATTTTAGAGTAGGGGAGCCAGTCTGCTTGGGTTAGCAGTTGCGTGGCCTGTGATGCCATATTCCCCCCAACCAGTGACAGCAATAGCAATCCGCTAAGCGCTATCCATTTGGTGGGTAATCCGAGAAGGCCGTAGTAGATTAACACCCCAGCACTGATACCAATGCCAGCGCCAATTCCTGAGCCTGTCAGGGTGGGTTGAGCATGTGACGGGTGACCAATGACACCACTGATGTAGATGAAAACCTCAGAGCCCTCTCTAGTTAGAGACAAAGCAACGAGCAATAGTGTACAGATGATAACCCCTAGGTCTTTCTGGGGCTTGGAGGTGGAATGGGTTGCCCCAGGGTTCTGTGCCACAAAGATTGCCAGTATTAATAGCACGGTCAGCTGAATCGAAGCATTCGCTACTTCCTGGCCCATATAATCAAACCATTCAGAAATTGATGCCATCTGGAGAGCAAAAAAATAGGCACCCGCGGAGCCTGCAGCGATGGCCGAAATAATCCAAAAAGGCCTGATACACCGAAGCCTCATAAACACCAGAAGCACACTAATAAGCAATGCAGCCTCTAGTGTTTCCTGGAGAATAAGGACGACAGAATTTAGGAACATGAGAGCTTCTCTCCCGTACTCATTGATCTATTACCACGACTTTTCCCTGAGCAGTTTTGGGGTAAAACTCGCCAAAAAATGGGTATTCTCCTGGCGGTAAGGGACCGATAAAAATAACGGCTTTACGATTGCCTGAAATGACTTTTTCTCGGTTGAGTTCATAACTTTCAAACTCCTCCGCTGTTAGGTCCCGATTGATGACAAGGAGTTTGACCTTGGTATTGGCAGGAATTTCAATCGTTGCGGGAAAGAACAAGTGATCTTTGATTTCTATTTCTATCACCAGTGTTCCGGCAACAGAGTAGTGACCAAATAGCACCAGACCGAGGCCTAGCACCATCATTATTATCCGCCTAAATACGCTTTTCATCGGGGTTAGGCGCCTTTTTGAACAGGATGGAAAATGCCGTGCCGCTGGCAAAGCTGGAGGGTGAAATACTGAGGTCTGCGTGGTGCAAGTCGGCGATATGCTGAACAATGGTCAGCCCTAATCCACAGCCCTGTGTGGCGATGACTTCAGATTTGTTGTTAAGGCGCTGAAAGCGTTCCAGAACCTTACCGTAATCACTGGGCGCTATACCAGGTCCTGAATCCTCAACTTTCAGGCAGATGTGATTATTATTTTCGTCCACAGATACGAGGATGCTTCCCCCTGTGGGAGTATATTTGTTGGCATTACTCAGTAAATTCTGCAGCAGGGTACTCAGGGTAAAGGCGTTACCCTCAATAACATTATTTGATCCCTCAAGCGCCAGAGTCTGATTTTTCCCTTCAAATATTAGATGCTGCTCTGCAATGACATCCTGAGCCAGTTGGTAAAGATTGACGGACGTGAAATGACTTGAGAACTCATCAGGTGTGGAGCGGTAGAGCGATAGAAGTTGTTCTATCAGGTGCTGCATCCTTTCAACGCCGGATTGTAGCTGAGCAAATGATTCATTATCTACGGGTATGTCTTCCTCAAGATTGTGAAGCTGAATCTTGAGGGCGCTGATAGGGGTGCGTAGTTCGTGTGCGGCATCTGAGGTGAAGCGTTTTTCTCGCTCTAAAGTGGTCCCCAAGCGGCGGATCATGACATTGATTGATTGAACCACCTGAGACAATTCATCTTTTAATTCAGGTGTTTCAACAGGAGTAAGGTCGTTTACCTGTTTGTTCTTTAACTGATCAGAGAGATCGCGAAGAGGTTTAAGTCCTCTGCCGATAATGAGCCAGATTAGCAACCCCACAAGGGGAATCCCTAATACGATGGGTAATACCGCTTTGGTAATCACACTTTCCGCTAGTATAAATCGAAGATCAGTTCGTTCCGCTGCGATGATCCAGTTGTCGTGATTGTGATCGAAGTAGGCCAGTGTCCTCCATCGATAGCCGTCAAAATTAGCATAACCGAAACCGGGATAGCGGTCAGTGATGGCTTCTGATTGGGCATTATTTGATGCGGCAAGGAGTTGATCGTCATGCCACACCTGATAGGCATGAGTGCTCAAATAGTTGAGGTTGCTGGTGGTGTTATCCACGTAAAGGTTGGCGATTAATTTGGCGGTCTGAAGCAGCTGGCTGTCAAAGAGTTTCTCTGCTTCTAGTAGGCTGGACTGGTAGCCTTGAAGGGCAGCAACAAAATTAAACAGTGTTAGGATCGCCAGTATCGAGGCTAATAGAAATACTCGGATGGATTTCACGCCTGAGTTACCTTATACCCTACACCGCGAACCGTTTTTATAAAGTCTGAGCCGAGTTTTTTTCGTAAGTGGTGAATATGTACTTCCAGAGCGTTACTGCAGACTTCCTCTCCCCAGCTATACAATCGGGTTTCCAGTGTTGCTCGAGTGAGAACCTTGCCTGTATTTTCCATGAGGCTCTTTAAGAGCATGTACTCTTTACGAGATAGCTCCAGTTCATGATTTTGTTGCATCACGACCTGAGTGGCGGTATCAAGTGAAATGTCACCGATGCTAATCTGGGTTGATTTGACGGTACCGAGGCGCCTTTCCAGAACACGTAGTCGAGCCAGCAACTCAGTCACTTCAAAAGGTTTGGCTAGGTAGTCATCAGCACCACAGTCCAATCCCATCACCTTGTCATCGATACTGTCTCTGGCGGTCAAAAGGATGACAGGAAGTGTCATAGATTTATGGCGGATTTTCTTAAGCACTTTGAGGCCGTCTATATCAGGCAGCCCAAGGTCTAAGACGATGATATCGGGTTCTTCAGTGGCAACCACATGTAGGCAGGCCTCACCCGTTTCCACATGGTTGACGGCATAACCCTGCTTTCGCAGGGCTATTTGTAGGCCACAGGCAAGCGGCCTATCATCTTCCACTAGAAGTATCTGCATACTTTTCTCGGTTAGTGCCCTAGTTTTTTGTCAACGAGGGTCAGTGCCTCAGTTATTTCTTTTTGCCTGCCAGCATCGGCTAATGGGCGGTTAGGCCTAGGCCCGGCACTCTTTGCTTTTAGTAGGTAGGTTCTAGCTTCTTGGTATCGTTTCTCATGGATAAGATAGTCACCGAAAAAGTAGTTGGTATCAATACCTTCAGGGTTTATGGCAATGGCCTTTAGAAGCAGTTTCTCGGCTTTTTTGTCATCACCAAACCCGATAGGCCAGCCAGGTACATTAAAGTAGAGTGTTCCCAAACTGGTGTAGGCAGAACCATCCAGAGCCTCTGGATCAATACTTAGGGCTTTCTCAAGGTCAGCTTTGGACGATTTGGCCAGTGATAGTGCACCCAGTCCGCCTTTTGCTCCAGCGTAAGTAGATTTGATAATTCCGCTCCATATCAAGGGCTCAGCAGAAGCTGGGTAAGCCGCTACTGTCTTTCTCGCTTCTGAGGCTAACATTTCAAACCCTGACAGTTGGGTTTTTTCGTTCAACTGATAATTGACCTCAGCCCAGCGGTGCTGAAGTTTCTCGATGTCTTCACTCAGGTCAGCCCAGGCTGATCCGGTCATCAAAGTGAACATAAATACAGTGATGGCGAGAACAGTTTTTGATGAATGTTTCATAGCGGTTGTCTCCTTTAATGTGCTACTTGGAAAATTGTCGGATAACGGGGATTTTTTTGATCAGGGCACTATGTACCAATCCCGGGAATAGGGCGTTTAATCGGACAAATAGTTTTTCTGGCCAGCCCATATACCGTTGATGTTGATTCGAACTCACCAGAGAAACCAATTCATTGGCGACCTGTTCAGGGGAATCGGTTTTATTGCCGAGTGCGTTATTTAATGCGGTGACGGCATCGGAGTTCAGGCTGGTCGCGGTTGCACGGGGTGCTAGGTAAAACACTCGGATTCCCGTGTCTGCCAACTCTCGCCGAAGCGCCTCGGTGAATCCACGCAGGCCGAATTTACTGGCGCAATAGGTTGTAAATCCTGGGTGGCCAATGCTACCGAACGTAGAGCCAATATTGACGATTGCGGCTTCCTGCCGCTGTTTCAGTATGGGGATCAACTTGTTGCAGAGAAGCATGGGCGACACAAGATTCGTGGTCAGTATTTGTTCGATACAAACATCAGATTGTTGTTCAAAAAACTTGAAGTCCAGAATGCCGGCCAAATTGATCATCAGATCGATACCGCCACACTGGATGCATTGCTGGACAATTTGCTCACGACCTTCGGGCGTATTGATATCGGTTATCAGGATCTGGTGGTCGCCTGATAATTCTTGAGCTAGTGTCTTTAGTGCTTGTTCATTGCGGCCTGCTAGCAGTAGCTTGGCACCCTGTTGAGCAAGCAACCGTGCCACTGCCGTACCGATTCCTCCAGAGGCGCCTGTGAGCAAAATTGTGCTGCCATTAAGCTGCATCTTTTATTCCTTTATATGTCATGTGGGGTATGCCGTGATTGCCGTTGATGGAACGGAACATGTCTCCATAAAGTCGGTAGAACATGTTAGCAGCATGGATAATCTGTTCCTGCTCTCTACTATCTTCAATTTGGTTCATCAGGTTTTCAAAAAACTTTATGTGACCCTGATCCAGTGATCCGTGGGAGTAGAGGTAGGAAAATGCTTCCTTGGGGAGTGACAGCGCAGACCGTATTTTATCGGCGGCTTTCTCCGCGATACTGACACTGGTACCTTCCAGTACCTGCACCATCCCAAAAAACCCCAGTGGATTGACACGGTTCACCATATCGTAGGCATAGGCAACCATCAGCTCAGTACTGCTATTGGAGGTGCTGTTGCGCACAGCTTCTTTGTCGTAGCCGCAGGCGGCGATATCATTGAGAATCCACTCTTGGTGGCCTAGCTCTTCTTCAATGTATTCAGCTACAGCTTCACGTAGCCATTCCTTGTCTTCTGGAAGCCTTGCGCCCACCGACATCAATAGCGGAATGGTATGTTTGACGTGGTGATAAGCTTGTTCAAGAAAAGCGACGTAATCGTCTAGAGTAATATCACCGGTCAGACTTTTCTCTATGATTGGTGCGCTGAATAGTACCCGCCGCGCAGCTTCTGTCTCATTGGTCAACGTTTTGAAGAAGGCCATAGGGGCTCCTGATTGGGTTTGTATCATGGGTGTTGTTTATGGAGGGCTGCTCCATGGGTTTGGTTTCGTAGAGTCTCTTAATCTGGGTTTCATAATGACTGAATATAGCGTTTCTTCTGGGCCGGCCATTGTCTGTCATTAACGTCCTATTTGAACTCAGGGACTGAGCTAGTCGATACCATTTTTGGACGCGGGCGTAGTCGGGAAGGCTTTGATTTACCTTATCAATGGCATGTTGTATTTGATCATCAGTGGTGAGTACTGAGCGGGGCGATAGCAGCGCGACACAAAAAGGTTGAGCATCTCCGAAGACCACAAAGTCTGAAAAGACAGGATTCGAAAGAAATTCAGATTCCACCCATTCGGGGCTGATATTTCTGCCAAAACTTGAGATCAGCAGGTTTTTTCGGCGTCCATCAATGTGAAGGAAACCCGCTTCATCGAGTGAGCCCAGGTCACCCGTGTGAATATTTTTTTGTCCCCAACTGTCTGGCTCGTTGATATAGCCCAGCATGCAATTGCCGGATACAACAATTTCGCCATCCACAGTATGGATATCGAGGTGGGGTAGAGGCTTGCCACAACTACCCTCAAGGTGATGGTTAGGCGTATTCAGGCTGACCACTGAGGCGCATTCTGAAAGGCCATATCCCTCGTAGGCCGGTATCCCAGCTTCCCAGGCTTTGGCCAGAATATCAGGTGCAACCCTGCTACCACCCACTGCGACAAAACTGAGCGTTGTCGCGGCACGCCAGCCGGATTCTACTGCGGTCACGAGTAGCAATAGGAGCTGGGGTGTGAGTATCAGGCTGTGGGGTTGGATCTCACTGATGAGGTTTAGCATCTTCTGAGCGATGATAGATGAACTTCCGGTAAACCCGATTTCTTCCAGAGAAGGCACAATAACTTCGCCAGATGACAGTATCGGGGTGTACACACCGGCAACATTTTCCAATAGGGTGCTCAAGGGAAGCAGGCAGAGGTGTCGCGGTTGCGGTATCGCTACAGCCTCAGATAGTGCACTGGCTTGCTTGAGCAGTTGGTCGTTGCTCAGACACACTCCCTTGGGGGTGCCAGTAGAACCAGAGGTGTAAGTGATTTTTCCTGTATTGGGGGGCAGTTGACGAGAATCACTTGAGTTGTTCAATACAATGAGCAAGAGATCATCAAGTAACAAGTGGTACTGAAGGTCACTGATGTCATCAAGCACACAGGGCAGTGCCGAATTGTCGGTAATAATCGCGTCAACTTGGGTTTCCTGCAGGGCGTGTTTAAGCTGTGCTATGGAAAAAAAAGTGGGTAGTGGTAATAGGCTGATTTCAGCATCTTGGCAGGTTAGATCCACCGTTATCCAGTTCAGGCCGTTGTCCGTGTGGAGGGCCAGACATTGAATGGCGTTTTCTTTCAGGGTGCTAGCGAGTGCCTCGCATTGTGTGAGGAGGTCGGCACAGCTCAGGGATTTTTTAGTATCCCTAGCGACAGTCTGGTCGTCTTTGTAAAGGTGTTTAAGCCGCGAAATAATGCTGGGCATAGAAATCGTTATCGTTGGTGACGGGGTTGCGGGTTTGATTGCTGATGAGGTTGGCCATCACATCAATACGGTTTTGGTAGAGAGACAACATGCCTCTTAATACTGAGCGGCTATTGATGGTGTCCATGGCATCGCTTAAATGCCCTGCGACCACCATAGGTTTGGTTTCGTAGTAGCTGCCCCAATCTTGAACTGAAGATTTACTTGAGCGTAACGGGAAGGCTTCGGCGATGGGATACAGTTCAAAGCCTAATTTACTGATGGTTTTCTGCACTTGGGGGGTGGCAGTGAACACCAGCCATTCAAGATTTGCCCGGTGCAAAATTGCAGCGAGCAGGACAAATAATAACTGGCTTGAGCCACGTTGAGTGGCGGCCAGGTTTCCAATTTCTGCGATGTTCGAACGTTTTACCCTGTGAGGGGAAAAATGGCTAATTTCGTCCTCAATGGGGCTGCTTAGATATTGCTCTAGAAATAAGGGATGAGAGCCCGCTGCGCAGATACCGGTCACCGCTGCGAGTTTGTCGTTACACGTTAAGCTGAGAATCAACGGCAGAAAATCACTGACAGTGGCACCGTAGGCTGCCTGGAACTGCTGACCAATATAGCGCTCAACTTCAGCTCTCGCCTGGGTGTTGCGACAGTGCAAATCAAGTTCTGGGCCAGGGCTAAGCAACTGATGAAGTCGTCGATAGGTCCCGGAATTATTTCCGATTGTCTCAATGTTAGCTGAGTGTGTGGACGACATAATTTACCCTTGTAACCGATGATTTAACAACAGGGTAAAGGTGAAGGCTTAAGGGATCCTTAACGCGTGAGCGTAGGGTGAAAAAATGTACAGGGACACATTATTGGGATAGGTCGTCGAACAGATACCAATGGGCGCTAACGTTCTTGGCAATGATGGCTTCTTGTTAGATCTATTCGGCGTGCTTGATTGCTATACGGGTGGCTACTGGGCCTACTATCTCAAATAGGGCTGTGGCTGAGATAGTGACCGCCATAATGGTATCCGCATATTCTGGTAATAACTGGCTAACGATCAGCGCCATACCCACGGCGACACCCGCTTGAGGCAACATCGCCACGCCAATCCAGCGCGCGTTGGGGCCGTGCATACCGAGTAGCCGTCCGGAGAGCCAGCCCCCAGCGATTTTACCCACCACCCGTAGCACGATATAAAGCCCGCCAATCACGCCTATCTCCATAAAGTGATCAAAATTAAGAGAAGCGCCGGCGAGAATGAAAAATAGTACGAGAAAAGGGCTCTGAATATTTTTAATGGCATGAAAAGGTCGTGTGTGATGTTTAGCTAGATTAGCGACAGTAGCACCCATTGCCATAGCGGCCAGTAGATAGGAGACCTCCAGCCATATGGCCAGTCCGCCGCATAACATTACAAGCCCTAGCGCCTCGATCAGGGTGGGCTCGCCTTCCTGAATTCGTCCTGAAAGAAAGGCCATGGGAAGACCTACAGCTACGCCTAGCAGTAATGCCCCAGAGATATCCCAAAGGCCGGCCGCAAACGCAGGAACACCATTAGGTGAGGCGGAACCCAAGGCCACCGTGAGGCAGAGGCTGAATATTAATAATCCCCATGCATCATCCAGAGCAACGACGCCCAGCAGGGTTAGACTAAATTGGCTTTTATCCTTGAGTTCGTCGATTACGGATGCCGTGGCTGCAGCGTCCGTCGCTGTTGCAATGGCTGCTAGTAGTAGAACGACCTCCAGTGGTAGCGGGGTTAATAACAGGAGCCCGATTGAAACCACAGCGAGGGTTAATAGGGCCGCGCCTAATGAGAGCCCAACAATCTGTTTTCCGTGCAGCCTAAAAGTATCGCGTGTGAGAGTGCTGCCCAGCAGGAAGCCCACCATAACCAGCGCTAATATAGATATATTCTCGAACCAGAGTTGTCGAGTTTCCTGGAATAAGTCCAGACCACTGGGGCCGATCAGTATCCCCATAATAATTAACAGCGTTACTCGCGGGATAGCACTGAAGCTGCCGAGCCAGAACGTGAATAGCCCAAACAGTAATAAAGAACCCAGCGTGATCAGTATTTCCGGCATGGTTTTTACGTAACCTGTAATGAGTCAGGGAATGTTGAATGGCCGTTAATAGACCAAATAATTATGAACCTCCTTTAGGTTCGATACGACAACTATACTAACCAATGAACTGTTTTGTGTAGGGTGAGGTGATGAACAATGAGTATTTCCCCAGCGCTGGCCGACTATTTAAGCCGGAAGCATGTAGATTATGAAGTGCTTGAGCACTCGGTTACGGCAACTTCTCTGGCAACGGCACGGGAGGCCCATGTACCAGCAGAAAAGTTAGCCAAAGCTGTCGTAGTTAAGCGGGATGGCAAGTATGCGATGTGTGTTATTCCTGCATCGAACCAGCTGGTTCTCGAATGGCTCAAGTATGGTCGTCAACATGAGTATGAGCTTGCCTCGGAGGAAGATTTGTTGGGTTTGTTTCCCGACTGTAAAGAGGGTGCCATCCCCGGTCTTGGGCAGGCATATCAGATGGATGTCATTATTGATATTGAATTATTGGAAAATAAGGACGTCTACCTTGAGGGTGGAGACCATCACCATCTTCTGCATATCAATCATCGAGATTTCAGCATGTTGATGCGCAATGCCTGGCCAGTACCCATCAGCTGTTTGATGGGTGGGCATGAGAGCCAATATATATAGGCTTGATTAGAGTGCTAGCTGATGTTGGGTGATTTGATGGGGGTGGATACCACGCCTTGGGTACAGCTATGTTAGGTATAGCTATGTTGGGTCATTAAATGGTTGAATTACAGCATCTGTAATGGATGCCTAAATGATAGAGGGGTTTCCATGTGACTGGAGAGACATATGTCCCCTGATGTATTGCCGCTTGAGCTGCGCCACCGAATTCGGCGTGGTGAATTTTCTGGAAATACCTCCGGCTATTGCCCTGGATTTGTTCAGGGTAACGTAGTGATTTTACCTAGTGATTGGGCGACAGATTTTTTACAATTTTGTGAATTCAACCCTAAACCATGTCCACTGATTGGGGTGGCAGAGATAGGTGACCCAACATTGCCTCTTCTCGGGACAGATCTGGATATTCGCACTGATCTTTCTAGCTACCGAATTTTTCAGGATGGCCTGATGGTGGATGAAGTATCAGATATCAGTGGCCAATGGCGCAACGATTTAGTGACATTTGTATTGGGCTGCTCCTTTTCCTTTGAAGAGGCATTGTTAGCAGAGGGTCTAGAAGTACGAAACCTCACAGAAGGGGTCAACGTACCAATGTATCGTACTAATATAGATTGCCGGCCAGCGGGGCGATTTAACGGAAAAATGGTGGTCAGTATGCGTCCATTTTTAGAAGCTGATGCACTTCGTGCCACGCAAATTTGCACCCATTTCCCCTCAGTGCATGGCGCCCCTATTCATAAGGGTGATCCATCCCTGATCGGTATCGGTGACATTCATCGCCCCGACTTTGGTGAGCCGGTCACCATCAAGCCAAATGAGCAACCCGTCTTTTGGGCTTGTGGCGTAACACCTCAGGTCGCGTTGGAGCAGGCCCGCCCGCCTTTGTGTATTACCCACAGCCCGGGTTGTATGCTGATTACTGATGTGAAGAATAGTCAACTAGCCATTCTGTAAATAGCCTGTGATATCCCTAGAATGAAAGAGTGCTATCGGAGATAAATAATGCCACTACTGCTCAACTGTGACCTAGGTGAAAGCGCTGGTGTGGGGGTAATGGGCATGGATGAGGCAGTGATGCCCCATATTGACCAAGCCAATATTGCCTGTGGTTTTCATGCGGGCGATCACATGGTGATGCAGCGTACGCTTAAGCTTGCTGGCGAACATGATGTGATGATCGGAGCTCATCCCGGTTATTCAGACTTGGCTGGATTTGGCCGTCGTTCCATTCAGCATTCTCCCGAGGAAATTGTTGCGTTGATGCATTACCAAATTTCAGCCTTGGATGGCATGGCCAAAACCCAAGGGTTGGAGATGCAGTATGTGAAACCCCATGGTGCGCTCTATAACGACATGATGGCGGATGCGGATGTTCGTCGCGCGGTGATGAACTCTATCGCGGCCTTTTACCGCCCGGTTAAATTGATGTTGTTGGCTACGCCGTGGGCAGATGCGCATCGAGCGGAAGCTGAACAGCTTGGTATAGAGCTGTGGTTTGAGGCATTTGCTGACCGCTGTTATGACGATGATGGAACACTGCTGTCACGGGCTAAATCTGGAGCAGTGCATGGCAGAGAAAAGATGCTGCATCAGGCGGCGCAATTGAAAAATGAGGGGGCAGTGATAACGGTCAGCGGTCATAGGCTGATGATTGACGCAGATACCCTCTGTGTACATGGCGATAATATCGAAGGCGTTCAGGCCATTCAGGATATTAGAGCGTTGATTGACGAATGAATATCACCGTCGCGGGTGAAAATTCTCTGATGGTCTATTTTGGTGAAGATGCCTCTCCAGCCGTTTCCGCCAGGGTTCAGCATGCGGTACATCTACTCGAAGGGGCATTGGGTGATGTACTGATTGATATGGTCCCTTCCTATGCTTCCCTGCTGGTTATCTATGACCTGTTTCGCACGGATTTTCATACCATTCGGCCTCAAATTCGTGACGCATTGGCAGGGCTCGATAATGTTGAAGTACAGGATGGTGCTTTGGTTGAGCTTCCGGTGTACTACAGTGTTGAATCTGGGCCCGACTTGGATGCACTGGCAAATCGGGCCAATTTGAGTGTAGATGAGGTTGTTGCGCTGCATCAGGCCCAAGAATATCGCGTTTACGCCATTGGTTTTGCGCCGGGGTTTGCCTATCTCGGGCAGGTGGATGAGCGTATTGCGGCACCACGATTAGCGACGCCTAGGCAGCAGGTACCCCGTGGGGCGGTCGGTATTGCTGACCGCCAAACGGCCATTTATCCGGCGGCGTCACCCGGAGGCTGGAATCTGATTGGCCTTTGTCCCCAGCCCATGTTTGATCCCAATAATGATCCGAGTATGCCTGTTCAGGTGGGTGATCGTGTGCGGTTTAGGGGTATCGATCGACAGACCTTTTTGGACTTGGGCGGGGAGCTTTAATGAATACCGGATTTCTGGTCAAAAAATCCGGATTGTTAACCTTAATTCAGGATGCGGGGCGGTTTGGTTTTCACTGTCTCGGGTTGTCCACTGGTGGCCCCGTGGATCCACTGGCATTTCATTGGGCGAATCGGCTTTGTGATAATAACTTGGTTGCATCAGCATTGGAGGTCAGTGTCGGTGGCTTGGTGTTGGAAGCAAAGGCCGCTACTCGAATAGCGGTTTGCGGTGCTGATATGCCATTAACGATTAATCACCGACCCAAATCACTGTGGCAGAGCCACCCAGTGCAGCCGGGTGATCAAGTCGGATTGGGTTTTGCCCGCGAGGGTGTACGGTCTTATCTTGCCGTAGCGGGAGGATTCGATATTCCGGGCATATTTGGCAGTACTGCTACCGTTGTTCGTGAATCTATCGGTGGTTTAAACGGTGATAAATTACAGCCGGGGGATTTTTTGCCTTGTGCTGAGACCCAGCACACCGGTTGTCTGATTTTACCTAAGGGTTATCGCCCGGTGTATGGCCACCATGCCATATTGAGGGTTATTCCGGGGTATCAGCAGCACGATTTCAGTCATAGCCAACAGCGTCGTTTTTTTAGTAGTGAATACCGTATTTCTCACCATTCAGACCGTATGGGCTATCGCCTTGAGGGGCCTGAAATCAGCCCTGGCATCGACGGCATACTTTCTGAGGGGATATGTCTTGGTGCTATTCAAGTGCCGCCAGACGGCCAACCTATCGTTCTGATGAATGATCGTCAGACTATAGGTGGCTATCCAAAACTAGGCTCTGTACTTTCTTTGGATTTAGGTCAGCTGTCTCAGCTTAAAGCCGGTGACAAAGTGACGTTCAACCCGATCACCGTGGAGGATGCACACAATATACGCCACTTGGCGGTCAGTTATTTCGACCAGATAAAGCCGGCGCGCTGTTGATACATTGATTACTGTCAGGTTGACTAACTAGGCATAGGTAACCTATGAGTCTATTAAGTAGTGGATGAGGTCATGACACAAGAGTGCCCTTATGACGATGGCAAAGGACTTGGTTCTTAGCGAGCAAATCGAAGACGCATTGGTGGCCCGTAACCTCCGAGGCATGAAGACAGTACAGCCCGCTTTAGCGCCGGGTTATTGTATGCGAGCTGCCAGATTGATACTGGCCTGCAAAGGCACCGTGTTGATCAGTACCGGATTTCCGGTAAAAGACACGTTTGAAACCGATGGCCCCTTGGGCGCCATTGCGCTATATCGAGTAATGGAAGCATTGGGTGCAACGCCTATATTGGTTTGCGGTGGCCCACTGGCCAATGCTATTTGCGATGATTATCGAATACACCATTTGGCTGTTGGCCAAAAGCAGGGCATGGCCCAACAAGCAAAACAGGCTATGGAGGCCCTTCAGCCCAAACTGATTATTACCATTGAGCTACCGGGGCAGGCCGCAGACGGTTGTTACTACAATATGCGTGGTGTGGATATTAGTCCCCTCACCATCTGCTTCGATGATTTCTTAAAAACCGCTAACTGCCCCACGGTGTCTGTTGGTGACGGTGGGAATGAAGTCGGTATGGGTAATATTTCTGATGCGTTGTCTTCTCTGGATATTATTCCGTCGGTCACTACCTGTGATGAGCTCATCGTTGCGGATGTATCCAACTGGGCTGCACACGGGTTAATCGCCATGATTTCATATTGGACGGGTGTGGATTTTCTGGAGAATTGGGATAACCGAGCCGTATTGGAATACCTATCACAGCATGGCAGTGTCGACGGCTTGACGGGCAAGAAAACGCTGACGGAAGACGGTCTGCCCTGTGAGCAGAGTGAGGCCCTGATACAGGAATTACGAGATTTAACGGGGTTTTGTCGGCGTTCTTAAACATGAGGCTGAGAGCCCCGGGCATCAATAAGGAATTTACTTTGCCTGATGATGGTCTCACTGATAGTATTTCTGGCTTTTTTTACTGTTAGTTCAGTATCTAATATCCAGAACTTAGGGCAGGGTGATGAGCGTAAAGGGAACAGGCAATAAGGTGATTCGATGAGTATTGTTTATCTGAATGGTTCTTATCTGCCGATGGCCGAGGCAAAAATCTCGCCAATGGATCGTGGTTTTCTATTTGGTGATGGAATCTATGAAGTGGTGCCATCCTACGGTGGTGAGATGGTCGGTTTTTTACCTCACATTGACCGAATGAATAATGGGATGGCGGATATTGGCATTAAGCTCAGCTGGTCACACGATCAGTGGAAGTTGGTTTGCGATACGCTTATCGAGAAAAATGGCACAGGTAATTTAGGCCTCTATCTACATGTCAGTCGCGGGGCAGATACCAAGCGTTTTCATGCTTGCCCGGAAGATATTGAGCCAACCGTGTTTGCTTTTGCTTATGAAATCCCTCCAGCACCCGTAGCAGACAAGTCGAAAGTGATGGGCTATAAGGTTGCCATCGATCATGATCTTCGTTGGAAGCGTTGCCACATCAAGTCCACTGCACTACTCGGTAATGTCTTACATTTTCAGCACGGTTATGAGCAGGGTACAAATGAGACCCTGCTATACAATGACAAGAATGAATTGACCGAAGCCAGTGCCTGTAATGCTTACATCGTCAAAGATGGCGTAGTGATTACACCACCGCTGGATAATCAAATTTTGGCGGGCATCACCCGACATATTCTGCTGGATTTACTTCGTAAAGAGGGCTCCATCCCTGTGGAGGAACGAGTGGTCACCATGGATGAAGTATTCGATGCCGATGAAGTTTGGGTAACCAGTTCATCCAAGGAAGTGGTTCCGGTGATCGAAGTCGATGGTAAATCAATCAACCATGGCGAGATAGGCAATGTGTGGTTGGCCGCGCAGACCGTTTACACCGCCGGTAAATTAAATTATTAGCTTCTTGAGAGCAATACAGATAAAACATTATGTCCAGACCAGCTAAAGCATTGGTAGACCTTAAGGCACTTCGCCACAACTATCAGTTGGCAAATGGTCTGGCTCCCCATTCCCAAAATATGGCCGTTATTAAGGCCAATGCCTATGGTCATGGTGCGGTATCTGTCGCCCATGCATTGAAAGACCTAGTCCCAGCTTTTGGGGTTGCCTGTATTGAAGAAGCCATTGAACTACGAGAAGCGGGTATTGAAACCCCCATACACCTCCTTGAAGGCGCATTTACGCCAGATGAAATTGACATAGCGGCAGAGCAAAATTTTTCTCTGGCCGTGGTCAATCAAGAGCAGAAAAGGGCAATCCTTAATGCCAAACCGAGTACGCCTCTGAGTGTGTGGATCTGTGTTGATACGGGCATGCACCGTCTTGGACTATCACCGGATGAGCTGACCTCAACCTATAGAGAAATGGCGGCCAGTGCCAATGTGGCTGGCGATATTATTATCGCTACTCATTTTGCCTGTTCTGATGATCTGAATAGTGACTTTACCTCAATACAGATGTCTCGCCTGGAGCAGGGCACCGGTGACGTGAGCGCGCTGTTGAACGCACCAAAGAGCCTGGCTAATTCTGCGGGTTTAATCGGCTGGCCTGAAACAAGAGCAGACTGGAATCGCCCTGGTATTATGCTCTATGGCAGCTCACCTTTTTCAGTACCACACCCCGATGTTGATCGACTTTTACCCGTGATGACCTTTAAGTCTGCGGTCATTGCCCTTCGTGACATCTTGCCAGGAGAGACAGTGGGCTATGCCGCCACATGGAAGGCGGAACGTCCATCTCGTATTGCTACCGTGGCCATCGGGTATGGCGATGGTTACCCGGTGCATGCGCCAAATGGCACACCCGTGTTAATTAAAGGCCAGCGCTGCCCAATGGTGGGGCGGGTTTCTATGGATATGATCACCGTTGATGTAACAGATCTGCCGGATGTTGCCATTGGGGATGAGGTTATTCTTTGGGGTAAAGGTTTATCCGTCAATGAAATCGCCGCCTGTGCGGGTACCATCAGCTATGAACTATTAACCCGCATGCCTCGACGGACACCACGTGTTTATATTAACGAATAGTTACAGCCCAGCATGGAGTGGCTGAAAAATATAAACACTAGCAATGATCAAATTTTACCGATCTCTTTAACACCGATCCTTATAACCTCCATCCCTTTACCGAAATCAGGAGCCATAGGCTTCTGTTCACGGAAAAAGTGGTATTAAGTATATAATCTTATTAAGGTGTTGATTTATTATCAGTGGAAAGGGATTGGAAAATAATAACAGGGATTAGGCTTCTTTTGCCAAATGACAGAATTCTCCTGTGTTCTCCAACTGATTGTTTATAAACAAAAATAGCCTTGGCATAAAATCATTGGCTCCGAGATAAGGGGGCCAAAGTGATATAAGGCCATCGGCTTTTGAATAAGCTGTTAGCTGACCTTGAGCTTACACACTAAAACTCGGATGAGTAGCAAAATGAAAGTAAAAAAATTATTGATAAGGAGTAGCTTGGCTCTACTGATGATAACCAATCTGGGTTGGGCGGAAGAACCGAAAAACATGAAGATGTATACGGACACGCCACCAGGGGTTGCCACCCCCGACGAGCTGAAAACCAGCATTGGAACACTTAGATCGTTCGATGGCGTGCCGGATAGTAAGACTACACAGCTCGTTTACGACAATCTGGATCTGCAGCGAGCTACACAAGCCTTCCTCTCGACGTTACAAGTAGCATCCTTGTACGCCATGAAAGAGGGGCTGCTCGAGTTTGGCCCCGCCAATTACACCGGGTTGCTATTCGAAGACCTGATGGATTCAAAGGCCCTGTGGCTAACGCCAAATACAGTATCGATCTACCAAGTTATTTAGCTTGAGATCGGCGATGAACCGCTAGTCATAGAGACGCCTCCTAATGTGCTGGGTTTTATTGATAATGCCTGGTTCAACTATGTTATGGATTTTGGTAATGCAGGTCCGGATCGCGGCAAAGGCGGCAAATTCCTGCTCTTGCCACCGGGCTACACGGGTGATGTACCTGATGGTTATCACGTGGCGCGCACGACCACTCATGGTAACTGGATGCCTTGGCGGGGTTTTCAAGTGGAGGGCTCAACCAAGCAGGCTATTGACCAAACGAAAAAGTTATTTCGAGTCTACCCACTATCGCAAAAAGACAATCCCCCGAAGATGAATTTCGTCAACATGTCGGGCAAACCCCATAATACAATACACCGCATGGACTTTGGCTATTGGGAAGAGATCAATGCTGTGATTCAGGCAGAGCCCATTGAGGGGCTGGATCCTGAAATTCGCGGTTTGCTTGCCGCGATTGGTATTGTCAAGGGAAGGGAATTTAGTCCCGATGCCCGCATGAAAAAGATACTTACTGAAGCGGCGGCGATTGGCTCAGTCACGGCCCGCGCGCTGACCGCTCGTCCTTCGGACCAGCGTCACTACCTCTATCCAGGTGAACGAGTGTGGACAAACCCATTTATCGATGGACGCTATGACTTTCTGATCGATGGTGCACGCCTGCTAGACTCACGCACCTATATGCACTTTTATGCGACGGGTATCACGCCCGCAATGGCGATCCGCAATGTTGGCAAAGGCTCGCAGTACGCCATCGCTTATCTGGATAAAGCGGGCGACTCGCTAGATGGTAGCAAGACTTACAAAATCCATCTCCCGCCGAATGTACCGGCGAAGGATTTTTGGTCATTTACGCTGTACGACAATCAGACACGTTCCATGCTTCAAACGGATCAGCGCTTTCCGGGGCTTGATAACAACACGGAAGGTTTAAAGTCCAATGCCGACGGTTCGTTCGATATTTACTTTGCGCCTAAACCACCTAAGGGTATGGAAAATAACTGGATACAGACAGTGCCGGGAAAAGGCTGGAATACTATTTTTCGTCTCTACGGACCGCTAGAAACCTTCTATGACCAAAGCTGGAAGCCAGGCGATCCTGAAATAGTCGAGTAAAGGAATAAGTAGGGTCAGGTACAAATTTATGTCTGCTGGGGAAGTCCTACCGGGCAAAAAACGAGGGCGCCTTGATATGGTTGCATTCTTGTAACCTGTAGAAATATATTTTGTAATTTTATACCATCCAGACAAGACCGCAAAAGTTGTACCTGACCCTACTTTTTTCTACGTTTTTTTGGCTAACGCCTCGCCACTGCTGCGGGCGTTATGTGAGAAAGAGAACTACAATGTGAGTTACACATGTGTTGGTAGGAACCAAAGTTCAATGTTTCTTAGGGTATCCTTTTTCAGTTTGTTATTGATAGCTACATCGGCGTTCGCCAGCCAAAAAGATAACCCATTACTTGATATAAAAAGTAAAATTCGGGTTGAATATCCTACGATAAAATATGTTTCTATCGAGCAGCTTCGCGAAAAGTTATCTGCCACTTCGAGACAATTGCCCTTGTTGTTAGATGTGCGAAAGCCAGAAGAATATTCAGTAAGCCAAATTCACGGTGCAAAGCTAACGCCAAAGATAGAGCGAGTGATGGCTGTTTTAGACAAACAAGAAAAGAACCGCATTACTATTCTGTATTGTTCAGTCGGTTATCGTTCTGCATTTCTTGCCAAGCAGCTTCAAGAACGTGGATATAAACATATCTACAATTTAGAGGGTTCAATTTTCGAGTGGGCAAATAACGGGTATCCCGTGTATCAAGGGGATAAGCAGGTTTTTACCGTGCATCCTTATAATTTTTGGTGGGGTCGTTTATTGGATGAAAAGCTTCACTCTGATTATTAACAGTCACAAAAAAGTATGAATAAGTAGTATCAGGTACAACTTATGTCTGCTGGGGAAGCCCTACCGGGAAAAAACGAAGGCGCCTTGATATGGTTGCATCCTTGTAACCTGTAGAAATATATTTTGTAATTTTATACCATCCAGACAAGACAGAAAAAGTTGTACCTGACCCTATTTTTTCGATTTTTTTATCGTTATTCAATCAGCCCGTATTGCTTATCGAGTATGTCAATAATTTCCGCTTTGGGGTTTTCCGATAGATTGAGTTTTTCGCCGGTAATTTTCTCCGCGATGGAGACATAGGTTGCCGACACGTCCATGAGTACCGATTCCGGCAGGGCGTTATCTCTGGCCAGTGCTTGGCGCTCGTCCATACGGTCTTTGTTGAGCAGGATGTCGGGGTCGGGGAAGTGGTTCAGTAATAACTGACGGAAGCTCTCTTTGGAGTTTTCCACTACTTGGCCATCGCGGTAGCTGGGGCCATCCCAAATACGGGAGGAGTCGGGGGTGCCGACTTCGTCCATATAGATCAGTTTTTGGTTGCCGGCTTTGTCGGTGGCGTAGCCAAATTCAAATTTGGTGTCCACAAAGATCTGGTCTAATTTGGCCAGTTCGTCGCTGATCACATCAAAGCCTTCTTTCAGCAGTGTTTCGTACCGGTTGATGTCTTCAATGCCGGTGAAATTAAAGGCTTGGTAGTTATTTTCGATATCGGCACGGGTAATGTTGACGTCGTCAGCTTCAGGTACTCCGGGAAGACCCTTGAGAACCCCTTTGGTGGAGGGGGTTATGAGTAGTTCTGGGAGTTTCTGATCCTTTTTTAAATCATTGGGGAGTTGGATGCCACAAAATTCCCGCTCGCCTTTTGAATAGGCGCGCCACATGGAGCCGGTGACGTACTGTCGGCAAATGGCTTCGATCATCACGGGTTTTGCTTTCTGAACGATCCACACAAAAGGATGGGGGATCTCCAGAATATGGCTGTCAGCCAGCCCTTGCTCACGAAACAGTTTAAACCAGTGGTTTGAAATGGCATTCAATGCCGCACCTTTACCGGGTACGCCATTCATTCCACCTTCGCCGTGCCAGATGCAGTCGAACGCAGAAATACGATCGCTGATGACCATTATGGCCAGTGGTGCATCGGCAGCCACGTCATAGCCACGCTCTGTAATCAGGCGGCGGCTATCATCTGCGGTGAGCCAATAGACGGAGCGTACTTTGCCGCTGTGAACGGGGCCGTCAGTACGAATGGGAAGATCGTTATTAACGGCCAATACTTTGTCTGCGAGACTCATGTCAAACCACCTATTTGGAGTGATCAGCGCCTGACATCTGTTCGGCAGGGCTTGGATAATTTAATGCGAAGAATTCTACCAGATAGGCGGTGGGTTGCCACATTTTTGCATTAGGCCCTTTAGAGAATAGTTGGTGTGCGTGTTAGCTATTATTCCTTTCTGATGGCATACCTGCCGCTACCCAAGAGCATGATGGCGAGCCCACCGATCAGATAAAGCCCCTGAAGTTCTAGTGCCCAACCTCCGTGTGAGGTGAGTTGAAAGAGTTGGCCGCTGTGGACTAATAGTATGGCGAACACCATAGTGAATACCACTAGCAGTCCGCCAACACGGGCGTAGTAACCAAAAATAATCATTAGTGGGGCAACTATTTCGCCCAGATAAACCGCATAGGCCAAGAATGGCGGCAGACCGATATCAGACAGATTTTGGCTGATAAACTCAAGTGTCTCAGGGTGGATGATTTTGGCAGCACCGTGTAACAGGATCAGAATGCCAACAGTGAGGCGTAGTAGTAATTTGGCTATAGATTCTTGGTGGCGCATGGCTTAACTCATCTCTCTCGTGGGCGATTTTTTAATCATATTAGCGTATTTGTTTCCGGGATAGTACGTTAGGCCAAATTTGGCCTAACGTGGGGTTTCAAGTTGTTATGGCGTTTAATACAAGGACATTTCTTGGTCAGGTAGAACCTTCAAGGTATCATTGCGGCCTATTTCAAACTGATTGAATCTAAACTGACAAGCAGCCCGAGAGGGCACCCTGTGGAGATTGGGAATGATTATTAAACCAAGAGTTCGTGGCTTTATGTGTATTACCACCCACCCGGTGGGCTGTGAGGCTAATGTCAAAAATCAGATCGACTATATCAAACGTCAGGCGCCTATTGATGGACCTAAGCGTGTATTGGTGATTGGTTCCTCTACAGGCTACGGGTTGGCAGCACGTATTGGTGCAGCCTTTGGTGGTGGTGCATCGACTCTGGGGCTCTTTTTTGAAAAAGAGGGCACTGAAAAGAAATCAGGTTCTGCCGGTTGGTATAACTCCGCAGCATTTCATAAGTTTGCTGAACAAGACGGTTTGTACGCTAAAAGCATTAACGGCGATGCTTTTTCTGATGAGATCAAGCAAAAGACGATTGAGACCATTAAGGCTGATATGGGGCAGGTTGATCTGGTGATCTATAGCTTGGCCTCACCACGCCGTCAGCATCCCAAAACAGGTGAGGTGTTTAATTCAACCCTTAAGCCTATTGGTAAAGATGTGACGTTGCGGGGTATTAACACTGACAAGGAAGAGATTCAGGAATTTAGTCTTGAAGCTGCCAGTGACGACGATGTCTCCAATACCATCGCTGTGATGGGTGGTGAAGATTGGCAGATGTGGATGGATGCACTGAGTGAAGCTGATGTTCTGGCTGAAGGCGCTAAAGCCACGGCCTTTACCTATGTGGGTGAAAAGGTCACGTGGGATTTGTATTGGCA
>Ga0129324_10000014_pt1 | contig 146436 bp, 146 predicted proteins | sample CPBDNA_7_FD_96879 | JGI IMG/M metagenome (GOLD analysis project Ga0129324, IMG submission 96879) | Freshwater to marine salinity gradient microbial communities from Chesapeake Bay, USA - CPBay_Spr_15_0.2_DNA | ecosystem: Environmental > Aquatic > Marine > Coastal | place: USA: Chesapeake Bay... | reverse complement strand
CCCGTAGCCGAAACACCCGTAGCCGAAACACCCGCAACCGAAACACCCGCAAATGAGTCATCTGAAAGTTCACCCGAGGGCTGATCTGCCCGATTCCACCCAGAAACAACCAACCCCGGCCCTCGGCCGGACACCACGAAAGGACCGCCCTCATGGCGAAAATGAGCACCGACGAGCTGCTTGATGTGTTCAAGGAAATGACCCTGATCGAACTCAGTGAGTTCGTGAAGGCGTTTGAAGATACCTTCGAGGTCACAGCTGCTGCTCCGGTAGCGGTGGCCGTGGCCGGTCCCGCTGGTGGCGGTGGCGAAGCTGCAGCCGAGGAGAAGGACGAGTTCGATGTCGTTCTTGAGGCCGCTGGCGACAACAAGATCCCGGTCATCAAGGAGGTGCGCGCCTTGACCAGCCTGGGGCTGAAGGAGGCGAAGGATCTCGTCGAGAGCGCTCCCAAGGCGATCTTGGAGAAGGTCAACAAAGAGGCAGCCGATAAGGCCAAGGAGGCCCTTGAGGGCGCCGGTGCCACGGTGACCTTGAAGTAGTCCCGCCAACGGCCATGAGTCCGTGGTCATTGCGTACCTGATTGACTCGAGCACCACCGTTTTTCCTCGCAGTCGTGCGGAGGAGCGGTGGTGTTCGTGCGTAGTGACCGACTTCCCATCCTCAGCTCCCAGCGCCGCCAGGTAACACCTAGGTCACAACCTCAGCGGGCCGGCTTGACTTACCGCCCGCGAGAGGACACCATCGGTCGCAACGCAAGACACCGCTGGCACAGTGGCCCCTCTCATTGGTCACTAGCCGCCTGGGGTATCGAGGGCGTAAGGCACGGTCAGGGCGGCACAAGCTGTCTGGCTCCCTGACACGACCGTCTCGCCGATGATCCCCGTGGGTAGAGCAGTAGCGGTGTGGACAGCGGCGTGCCCGTGGGGTAGGCTGCCTCTTTGCGCTGCCCCGGTTGCGGCAGCGATAAGTTTGCGAGTCTGTGGAAGGAACCCCTCTTGGCCGCCCCCAGCACCTCCTCTCGTACCAGCAGCGACGTCGCCAAACTCTCCCCCTCTTTGAATCGCCCCTCATTCGCCAAGATTCGTGAACCCCTTGGGGTCCCCAATCTGTTGGCGCTCCAAACGGCTAGTTTCGATTGGCTGCTTGGCAATGACAGGTGGCGTGCTCGCGTCGCCGAGGCGCTGGCTGAGGGTCGCAAGGATGTTCCGGCATCGTCGGGCCTTGAGGAGATCTTCGAAGAGATCAGTCCGATCGAGGACTTCGCGGGCTCAATGTCGCTGTCCTTCCGCGATCACCGCTTCGAGCCCCCCAAGTACACGGCCGATCAGTGCGCCGACAACGACTTCACCTACGCGGCTCCGTTGTTCGTGACGGCTGAGTTCATGAACAACGAGACGGGCGAGATCAAGTCGCAGACTGTTTTCATGGGCGAGTTCCCGCTGATGACCGATCGCGGCACCTTCTTGATCAACGGAACCGAGCGAGTTGTTGTGTCGCAGCTGGTTCGTTCCCCGGGTGTCTACTTTGATCGCTCGATCGACAAGACCTCGGACAAGGATGTCTTCGCAACGAAGATCATCCCTAGCCGCGGAGCTTGGCTTGAGTTCGAGGTTGATAAAAAGGATCTCGTTGGCGTGCGTGTTGACCGTAAGCGCAAGCAGCCGGTCACGGTGTTCTTGAAGGCGCTGGGCTGGACCGAGGAAGAAATCCGCGAACGTTTTGGGGCCTATGACTCCATGATGCAGACGCTGGATAAAGACACGGTGGGCACCCAAGAAGAGGCGTTGCTCGACCTGTACCGCAAGTTGCGCCCAGGTGAGCCGCCCACGGTCGACAATGCCCGCAACCTGTTGGAGAACTTCTACTTCAACCCCAAGCGATATGACCTGGCGAAGGTGGGTCGCCACAAGATCAACAAGAAGCTTGGTCTTGATGAGCCGCTGACGCAGAACACGATTTCGCGGGAGGACATTGCCGCCACGATCGAGTACCTGGTTCGACTCCATGCCGGTGAGACGACATTCGTCGGTCCGCGCGGGGAGGTCAACGTCGAAACTGACGATATTGACCACTTCGGCAACCGTCGCCTGCGCACCGTGGGTGAGTTGATTCAAAATCAGATTCGCACCGGCCTGTCGCGCATGGAGCGCGTGGTTCGCGAGCGCATGACCACCCAAGATGTCGAGGCAATAACGCCGCAGACACTCATCAATATTCGACCGGTTGTTGCTGCGATTAAAGAGTTCTTTGGCACGTCACAGCTGTCGCAGTTCATGGATCAGACCAATCCGCTCGCAGGCTTGACCCATAAGCGCCGTTTGTCGGCACTTGGGCCCGGTGGCCTTTCGCGCGAGCGCGCCGGCTTCGAGGTCCGCGATGTGCACCCTTCGCACTACGGACGCATGTGCCCGATCGAGACTCCAGAGGGCCCCAATATCGGCCTGATCGGTTCGCTATCAACCTACGGACGCGTCAACGCATTCGGTTTCGTGGAGACGCCCTACCGCAAGGTGGTTGATGGGCGCGTTACCGATCAGATTGATTACCTGACCGCTGACGAGGAAGACCTCTACATCATTGCCCAGGCGAATGCGGTCGTGCGCGATGACGGCATGTTTGGCGAAGATCGCGTGCTCGTTCGGCGGAAGGGTGGCGACGTTGACTACGTGACCCCCACCGAGGTCCACTACATGGACGTCTCGCCGCGCCAGTTGTGGTCGGTGGCCACCGCCATGATTCCGTTCCTCGAGCACGACGATGCCAACCGTGCGCTCATGGGCTCGAACATGCAGCGTCAGGCTGTCCCGTTACTTCGGGCGCAGGCTCCGCTAGTGGGTACCGGCATGGAGTTCCACGCCGCCTATGACGCGGGCGACATCATCACGTCTGACAAAGATGGCGTGGTCTCAGAGGTGTCGGCCGACCTCGTCCAGGTCGCTAACGACGATGGCACGCACGCGTCCTATCGCCTCCAGAAGTTCCATCGCTCAAACCAAGGCACCTGCTACAACCAGCGGGCTGTCGTTGATGAAGGCGATCGAGTCATCGCCGGGCAGTTGCTTGCCGATGGCCCATCTACTGATCTTGGCGAGATGGCGCTGGGTAAGAACCTTCTCGTTGCTTTCATGTCCTGGGAGGGTCATAACTACGAGGACGCAATCATTTTGAGCCAGCGTCTGGTTCAAGACGACGTGCTGTCGAGTATTCATATCGATGAGCACGAGATTGATGCCCGCGACACCAAACTCGGTCCTGAGGAAATCACGCGCGACATTCCCAATGTCTCCGATGAGGTGCTCGGTGATCTAGACGATCGCGGCATTATCCGCATCGGCGCTGACGTGGTGCCCGGTGACGTACTGGTCGGCAAGGTCACGCCCAAGGGTGAGACGGAGTTGACCCCGGAGGAGCGTCTCCTGCGGGCCATCTTCGGTGAGAAGGCCCGCGAGGTTCGCGACACCTCATTGAAGGTGCCCCATGGTGAGTCGGGCAAGGTCATCGGCGTTCGCGTCTTTGACCGAGACGAGGGCGATGAGCTTCCTCCCGGCGTCAATCGATTGGTTCGCGTTTACGTCGCCCAGAAGCGAAAGATCACCGAGGGCGACAAACTTGCTGGTCGTCACGGTAACAAGGGTGTAATCGCAAAGATCCTGCCCGTTGAAGACATGCCTTTCCTTCCTGATGGCACGCCGATCGACGTGGTGTTGAATCCATTGGGTGTCCCGGGCCGCATGAATGTGGGCCAGATCCTCGAGACGCACCTCGGTTGGGTGGCCAATGCCGGTTGGGAGATAGACACCAAGGACCCGCGCGGGGCACAACTTCCCGAAACCGTCATTTCAGCGCAGCCGCAAACTCGGGTAGCCACACCGGTTTTCGATGGTGTTCGCGAGCAGGAGTTGGCCTTGTTGCTGGACTCAACGCGGCCCACTGAAGAGGGCGATCGTCTCGTCGGTAGCGATGGCAAAGCCTCGCTTCTTGACGGTCGCACCGGCGAGCCATTCCCGGGCCGTTTCACAGTCGGCTACATCTACATCTTGAAACTTCTGCACCTCGTGGACGACAAGATTCACGCTCGCTCCACCGGCCCGTACTCGATGATCACCCAGCAGCCACTGGGCGGTAAGGCACAGTTCGGTGGACAGCGGTTTGGTGAGATGGAGGTGTGGGCGCTTGAGGCATACGGAGCCGCCTACGCTTTGCAGGAGTTGCTGACTATCAAGTCCGATGACGTGCTTGGTCGCGTCAAGGTCTATGAGGCCATCGTCAAGGGTGAGAACATCCCTGAGCCTGGTATTCCAGAGTCCTTCAAGGTGTTGGTGAAGGAAATGCAGTCGCTGTGCCTCAACGTCGAGGTGCTCTCTGGAGACGGAGTAGCTATTGAGATGCGCGACTCTGATGATGATGTATTCAGAGCTGCCGAAGAACTCGGAATCGACCTGTCCCGGCGTGAGCCGAGCAGTGTCGAAGAGGTCTAAGCGCCTTCGCTTAGTCCCTTGCTGATGACATCCCAGCTGCAGATACTTCGGCTGAGGAAAACCGCACACATGAATTGCTCAGGAGAGAAGGATCACACGTGCTAGACGTCAACTTCTTCGACGATCTGCGTATCGGCTTGGCCACCGCTGACGATGTGCGCACCTGGTCGCACGGCGAGGTCAAAAAGCCCGAGACAATCAACTACCGCACCCTGAAGCCTGAGAAGGATGGCCTGTTCTGCGAGAAGATCTTCGGACCGACTCGCGATTGGGAGTGCTACTGCGGTAAGTACAAGCGCGTGCGCTTCAAGGGCATCATCTGCGAACGATGTGGCGTTGAGGTCACCCGCGCTAAGGTGCGTCGTGAGCGGATGGGCCACATCGAGCTTGCTGCGCCGGTGACTCACATCTGGTACTTCAAGGGCGTGCCAAGTCGTCTGGGTTACCTGCTTGATCTGGCTCCCAAGGACCTCGAGAAGGTCATCTACTTCGCCGCATACATGATCACCCGCGTCGACGACGAAGGCCGTCACGAGATGCTGCCGACGCTGGAGAAGGAACTCGGCGTGGAAAAGGGCAATATCGCTAAGCGACGCGATGTCGATATTGAGACACGTCAACAAAAGCTGGAAGCCGACCTGGCCGCGCTCGAGGCCGAGGGAGCAAAGGCTGATGTGCGCCGCAAGGTACGCGAATCGGGTGAGCGCGAGATGGCGGGTCTGCGCCGTCGCGCCGATGCAGAGATTGATCGCCTCGACCGGGTGTTTGACCGTTTCCGTACCCTGAAGGTGCAAGACCTCGAGGGCGATGAGCTTCTCTATCGCGAAATGCGGGACCGTTATGGCCGCTGGTTTGACGGAGGCATGGGTGCCGCTGCTATCCAGAAGCGGTTGGAGACCTTTGATTTAGCCGCTGAGGCTGAGTCGCTGAAGGAGACCATCGCTACCGGTAAGGGCCAGCGTAAAGCGCGCGCCCTCAAGCGCTTGAAGGTTGTCTCGGCATTCTTGAATACGACTAACTCCCCACGTGGCATGGTGCTTGATGCTGTTCCGGTCATCCCGCCTGATCTGCGTCCGATGGTGCAGCTTGATGGCGGTCGTTTCGCCACCAGCGATCTCAATGACCTTTATCGCCGCGTCATCAATCGCAATAACCGGTTGAAACGCCTGCTCGACCTTGGCGCGCCAGAGATCATCGTCAACAACGAAAAGCGCATGCTCCAAGAGGCAGTCGATGCGCTGTTTGACAATGGCCGTCGTGGCCGCCCCGTGACCGGCCCGGGCAATCGCCCGTTGAAGTCCCTGTCAGACATGCTCAAGGGGAAGCAGGGGCGCTTCCGTCAGAACCTGCTTGGCAAGCGAGTTGACTACTCTGGCCGATCGGTCATTGTCGTTGGCCCGCAGCTGAAATTGCACCAGTGCGGTCTGCCCAAGCAGATGGCCCTAGAGCTGTTCAAGCCGTTCGTGATGAAGCGACTCGTTGATCTCAATCACGCCCAGAACGTCAAGTCTGCCAAGCGGATGGTCGAGCGGTCGCGCTCGATCGTGTGGGATGTACTAGAAGAGGTCATTGCCGAGCATCCGGTGCTGCTGAACCGAGCGCCCACGTTGCACCGCCTAGGAATCCAGGCTTTCGAGCCGCAGCTGATTGAGGGCAAGGCCATCCAGATCCACCCGCTTGTTTGCACCGCATTCAATGCCGACTTCGATGGTGACCAGATGGCTGTCCACCTGCCGCTGTCGGCTGAGGCTCAAGCCGAAGCACGGATTCTGATGCTGTCGAGCAACAATATTTTGTCGCCCGCCAACGGCCGTCCGATCACCACGCCCACCCAGGACATGGTCCTGGGTATTTACAACCTCACGATGGCTGCCGACGGCCAGGTGCTCGACGGCGCGGCGATGGCAGAGCTGTCGCCGACCCAGGCGTTTTCTTCGGTGTCGGAAGCACTCATGGCCTATGACCTGGGCGGCGTGTCGCTGCAAGACGCGATCCGCCTTCGCTTGACGGGAGTTGTGCCACCCACCGAGTACGCGGTGTCAGACACCTGGCAACCGGGCGAGCCTTTCGTCTTGACCACCACTTTGGGTCGAGCGCTGTTCAACGAAGCCATGCCGGCGGACTACCCGTTTGTGAACACCCAGGTCGATAAGAAGGTTCTGGGCGGTTTGGTCAACCAGTTGGCCGAGCGGTATCCCAAGGTCGAGGTGGCAGGCACGCTTGATGCACTCAAGGAATTGGGTTTCCGTTGGGCCTCGCGCAGTGGCGTCACCATTTCCATCGACGACGTCATTACTCCACCGCAGAAGGCAGAGTTGCTGGCTGCGGCTGAGGAGCGGGCCGAAAAGGTGCAAAAACAGTATGAGCGCGGGTTGATCACCGACTCTGAGCGCCGCCAGGAACTCATCGAGATCTGGACACGAGCCACCGACGAGGTTGCTCGGGCGATGCAGGATCATTTCCCGCGGACCAACCCGATTTTCATGATGGTTGACTCCGGCGCCCGCGGTAACTTCATGCAGGTGCGTCAAATCGCCGGCATGCGCGGCTTGGTGGCCAACCCCAAGGGCGAGATCATCCCTCGACCGATTAAGTCCAACTTCCGTGAAGGCTTGTCGGTGCTGGAGTACTTCATCTCCACCCACGGTGCGCGCAAGGGCTTGGCCGACACGGCGTTGCGCACGGCCGACTCTGGCTATCTCACTCGCCGTCTCGTTGACGTCTCACAGGACGTGATCGTTCGCGAGGTTGATTGCGGCACCGATCGTGGCCTCGTGATGGCAATTGCCGAGCGGGTTGGCGATGCGTTGCGTCCGCTGGATCACCTCGATACAACTTTGGCCTCGCGCGTTTTGGCACGCGATGTTGAGGTTGGTGGAAAAGTGCTCGCCACCGCGGGTACGGAACTTGACGTTCCGGTGCTTGAGGATCTCGTCGTTCAGGGTGTCGATTCCGTTCGCGTACGCTCGGTGCTCACCTGCGAGAGCCATGTTGGCACGTATTCGATGTGCTACGGCCGCTCGCTGGCCACGGGCAAACTGGTCGACGTCGGCGAGGCAATCGGCATCGTTGCGGCGCAGTCCATCGGCGAGCCAGGCACCCAGTTGACGATGCGTACTTTCCACACCGGCGGAGTGGCTGGTGAAGACATCACTCATGGCCTGCCCCGCATTGTTGAGCTCTTCGAGGCGCGCACTCCCAAGGGCGTTGCACCCATCAGTGAGGTCACCGGTCGGGTTCGCATCGATGACTCTGACAAGGCCCGCAAGATCATCGTGATTCCTGACGACGGCGGTGAGGAGGTCGCTCATCCCGTGTCTAAGCGTGCACGTTTGCTCGTTGAAGACGGCGGCCACATCAGTGTGGGCGAGCAGATCACCGTGGGTGCGGTCGATCCCAAGCAGGTACTGCGCATTTTGGGCCAGCGTCAGGTTCAACTGCACCTGGTTGATCAGGTGCAAGATGTGTACCGGTCCCAGGGTGTATCAATTCACGACAAGCACATCGAAGTCATCGTTCGACAGATGCTCAAGCGCGTAACCATCATCGATAACGGTGACTCGGGTTTCTTGACCGGTGAGTTGGTGGAGCGCACCATGTTCGAGGCGGGCAACCGCAAGGTCGTTGCCGAGGGTCGCCAGCCAGCCGCTGGCCGCCCGGAGCTCATGGGCATCACCAAGGCATCGCTGGCCACCGAGTCGTGGTTGTCGGCGGCATCCTTCCAAGAAACGACCCGAGTGCTCACCGATGCGGCCATTCATGCCAAGAGTGATCCGCTGTTAGGCCTGAAGGAGAACGTGATTTTGGGCAAGTTAATTCCGGCCGGCACCGGAATGCCCATCTACCGCAATATCACCGTCGAGCCAACAGAGGAGGCCAAGGCGGCGATGTACGCGGCCTTCTCTGCCTATGACGATTACGACTACGGCAGTTTCGCAGCGCCGGCTGCAGCGTCGGTTCCGCTCGAGGAGTTCGACTACCGGGGCTTTAACGCCTAGTCACTCCTCAGCCGAGCAACGCCCGAGTGCTTCGGCGAATGATCACCATTCGCCGAAGCACTCGGGCGTTTTGGCGACCAGGCACGGGCGGAATCGGTTCAATGGGTAAAGACAGGTCAGCGGCGGGTTAGATTGGCACCATGACCGAAGGACCGGAACAGACCCCAGAGCCAACCCAGCCAACCCCGGCACCTCAACCGAACCCGGCTCCTCAGCCGATGCCCGCATCTCCGCCACCGCCCGCCCCGCAGCAGGGCTACTCCCAGCAGGGTTACCCGCAGCAGGGTTACCCCCAGCAGGGCTACCCGCAGCAGGGTTACCCCCAGCAGGGCTACCCGGCGTACTACGCCGCGCCGAGCAGACCCACATCGTCCAATGCCATCGTGGCATTCGTCCTGTCGATCGTGTCGTGGGTTATCTGTCCGGTGATTCCGGCCATCGTTGCCCTCGTTTTGGTTAATAAGTCCGAGCAGGAAATCGCCGCATCAGGCAATCAGGTCAGCGGCGCTGGTTTTAATACCGCCTCCAAGATCATTTCGTGGGTCAACATCGGGCTCTATGCCGCGCTCATCATCGGCACGGGCATTTTCATCGTCATTGCTGCGCTTTTGTCCAACTGAATGCGCAACTGACCCCCGGTTGGACCCCGGTAGATCGGGGCGGGTAATGTACATCCTCGTGCCCAGACGCCTAGCGTCTTGGCGCTAGGAGCGTGCGTTTACCGCCTGGTCCTCCCATATGGAAATCGATCGCTCAGTGAGTCGGTCAAGATCCGACACGCCCGACCGCGTGTGTGGGACGAATCAGGCGAATCGGACATTCTGCGGTCAAGATGCTTGGCCACCTCAGTACTTGACCATCACAGACGTTGAACGACAGCGAGGAGTAGCGGTGCCCACGATCCAGCAGCTGGTCCGCAAGGGCCGGCAGGACAAGGTCGCGAAGAACAAGACGCCGGCCTTGAAAGGCAGCCCACAGCGTCGTGGGGTGTGCACGCGCGTGTACACCACGACGCCGAAGAAGCCCAACTCCGCGCTGCGCAAGGTTGCCCGTGTTCGGTTGTCATCGGGTATCGAGGTCACCGCCTACATCCCCGGCGTCGGTCATAACCTGCAAGAGCACTCAATCGTGCTTGTGCGTGGCGGCCGAGTGAAGGATCTGCCTGGTGTTCGCTACAAGGTCATCCGCGGTGCGCTAGATACCCAGGGCGTGAAGAACCGTAAGCAGTCGCGTTCGCGCTACGGAGCGAAGAAGGAGAAGGGCTAATGCCTCGCAAAGGTCCAGCAGGTAAGCGCCCGATCATCATTGATCCGGTCTATGCCTCCCCCCTCGTGACCCAGCTGATTAACAAGGTCCTTCTTGACGGCAAGCGTTCGACCGCCGAGCACATCGTGTACGGCGCACTCGAGGGTTGCCGGGAGAAGTCAGGTACCGATCCGGTGGTCACGCTCAAGCGCGCTCTTGACAACATCAAGCCCACCCTTGAGGTTCGGTCCCGCCGCGTGGGCGGTGCGACCTACCAGGTACCGGTTGAGGTGCGTGCTGGTCGCAGCACCACTCTGGCGCTTCGCTGGCTGATCGCATATTCCCGCCAGCGTCGGGAGAAGACGATGACCGAGCGTCTCATGAACGAGATCCTCGATGCCTCTAACGGTCTTGGCGCCAGCGTCAAGAAGCGTGAGGACACCCACAAGATGGCCGAGTCAAATAAGGCCTTCGCGCACTACCGCTGGTAACAGGTTCTTGCTGGTTTCTGCATCCATTCCTCACCTTCAGCCCTCGACAAGTCACGGAGAAAAGATCGTGTCAACCGCAACAGGTCTTGACCTCGCCAAGGTCCGCAACATTGGGATCATGGCGCATATTGACGCGGGCAAAACCACCACGACCGAGCGCATCTTGTTCTACACCGGCATCAACTACAAGATTGGCGAGGTGCACGAAGGCGCCGCGACGATGGACTGGATGGAGCAGGAACAAGAGCGCGGGATCACCATCACGTCTGCAGCGACCACCTGTGAGTGGAAGGGCTACACGATCAACATCATCGATACGCCCGGCCACGTCGACTTCACCGTCGAGGTTGAGCGTTCGCTGCGTGTCCTTGATGGGGCTGTCGCCGTGTTCGACGGTGTCGCGGGCGTAGAACCCCAAAGTGAAACCGTGTGGCGTCAGGCCGATCGTTACAGCGTGCCGCGCATGTGTTTTGTCAACAAACTTGATCGCACCGGCGCTGATTTCTACATGTGCGTCGACATGATCATCTCCAGGCTCAATGCGGTGCCCCTGGTGCTGCAAATTCCGATCGGTGCGGAGTCCGACTTCATCGGTGTCGTTGACCTTATTGGCATGCGCGCCCTCACGTGGCGCGGTGAGACGGCCAAGGGCGAGGACTACTCGATCGAAGACATTCCGGCCGACCTTCAGGCCAAGGCTGAGCAGTGGCGTGAGAAGTTGTTGGAGACTCTTTCTGAGGCTGACGACGCTGTGATGGAGAAGTATCTCGACGGCGTTGAGTTGAGTATCGAGGAAATCCATGCTGGCATCCGACGCGCGACGCTGGCCGCCAAGATCACCCCGGTGCTCACCGGTACAGCGTTCAAGAACAAGGGCGTACAGCCCATGCTGGACGCCGTTGTCGCCTACCTACCTTCGCCGCTGGACGTCGAAGCGGTCGAGGGGCACAAGCCGGGCAACGAAGATGAGGTCATCCTCCGTCGTCCCGATGATGCAGAGCCTTTTGCGGCCTTGGCCTTCAAGGTGGCCACCGATCCGCACCTGGGCAAACTCACTTACGTGCGCATTTACTCTGGTGTTCTTGAAACCGGCACCCAGGTCTTCAATAGCGTCAAGGATCGCAAAGAGCGCATCGGCAAGATTTATCGAATGCATGCCAATAAGCGCGAAGAGATCCCCTTCGCTGGTGCCGGTGACATCGTCGCGGTAATGGGGCTGAAAGACACCACGACAGGCGAAACATTGTGCGACAACGCCAAGCCGGTTGTGCTGGAGTCGATGAGCTTCCCCGCTCCTGTTATTCACGTGGCGATTGAGCCCAAGACCAAAAGCGACCAGGAGAAATTGTCGACGGCGATTCAGCGGTTGGCTGAGGAAGATCCGACGTTCCAGGTGCGCACCGACGAAGAGACCGGCCAGACGATCATTGCGGGTATGGGGGAGTTGCACCTTGAGGTGCTCGTTGACCGCATGCGTCGGGAGTTTCGGGTGGAGGCGAATGTGGGCAAGCCCCAGGTCGCTTATCGCGAAACGCTCACGAAGGCTGTCGAAAAGATTGACTACACCCACAAGAAGCAGACGGGTGGATCCGGTCAGTTCGCTAAGGTCCAGGTGACCATCGAGCCGCTGGTCGATAGCGAAGGCACCTACGAATTCGTCAACAAGGTGACCGGCGGTCGTATTCCGCGCGAATACATCCCCTCGGTAGACGCCGGTTGCCAGGAAGCCATGGAGTACGGCGTGTTGGCCGGCTACCCCATGGTTGACGTCAAGGTGACCCTTCTCGACGGCCAATATCACGACGTTGACTCATCTGAACTTGCCTTCAAGATCGCCGGTTCCATGGTGTTCAAGGAGGGCGCTCGCCGAGCTGCCCCGGTTCTGCTTGAACCGATGATGGGGGTAGAGGTGACGACTCCTGAGGACTTCATGGGAGACGTGATCGGCGACCTGAATTCCCGCCGTGGCCAGATCCAGGCCATGGAGGAACGTAGCGGCGCACGTGTTGTAAAGGCACTCGTGCCGCTATCGGAAATGTTCGGCTATGTCGGCGACCTACGCAGTAGGACGCAGGGCCGGGCTAGCTACAGCATGCAGTTCGACTCCTACGCTCAGGTCCCTGCGGCCGTGGCAACGGAGATCATCGCAAAAGCTCGCGGCGAATAGTCGCGGATCCACCAAGTATCCATCCACCACCGATCCGCGAATGCCGGACGGAACAGGCGAAAGAGACCAGGAGGCACCCTGTGGCCAAGGCGAAGTTCGAGCGCACGAAGCCGCACGTCAACATCGGCACCATCGGGCATATCGACCATGGCAAGACGACGCTGACCGCGGCAATCACCAAAGTTCTGCACGACAAGATGCCAGACATCAACCCTTTCACGCCTTTCGATCAGATCGACAAGGCCCCTGAGGAGCGTCAGCGCGGAATCACCATTTCCATCGCTCACGTGGAGTATCAGACCGAGGCACGTCACTATGCGCACGTTGACTGCCCAGGTCACGCCGACTACATCAAGAACATGATCACCGGCGCGGCCCAGATGGATGGTGCGATCCTCGTGGTCGCCGCCACCGACGGTCCGATGCCCCAGACCAAGGAGCACGTGCTGCTTGCTCGCCAGGTCGGCGTTCCCGCCATCGTGGTCGCGCTGAACAAGTGCGACATGGTCGATGACGAGGAACTGCTTGAGCTGGTCGAGATGGAGGTCCGCGACCTGCTGACCCAGTACGAGTTCCCCGGCGACGATATTCCTGTTGTTCGCGTGGCCGCTTTCCCGGCGCTTAATGGCGATGAGAAGTGGGGCGACACGATCATGGAACTCATGGGCGCGGTTGACTCCTACATCGCCACGCCTGAGCGCGAGGTCGATCTGCCGTTCTTGATGCCGGTTGAAGACGTGTTCACCATCACCGGTCGCGGCACTGTCGTCACCGGCCGTATTGAGCGCGGGATCGTCAAGGTCAACGAGGAAATCGAGATCGTCGGTATCCGTCCCACGTCGACCACGACGACCGTCACCGGCGTCGAAATGTTCCGCAAGTTGCTCGACGAGGGCCAGGCAGGTGAGAACGTTGGTCTGCTCCTTCGCGGCACCAAGCGTGACGATGTTGAGCGCGGTCAGGTCTGCTGCAAGCCGGGTTCGATCAACCCGCACACCGAGTTCGAGGCTCAGGTCTACATCTTGAGCAAGGACGAGGGCGGCCGTCACACACCGTTCTTCAACAACTACCGTCCGCAGTTCTACTTCCGCACCACGGACGTCACCGGAGTCGTGTACCTGCCCGATGGCAAGGACATGGTCATGCCCGGCGACAACACCGAGATGCGTGTTGAACTGATTCAGCCCATCGCCATGGAGGAGGGCCTGCGCTTTGCTATCCGCGAAGGCGGCCGCACCGTGGGCGCCGGGCGAGTCACCAAGATCCTCACCTAGGGATCACCCCCACGCGCCGGGATGGGTGGGTGCCGCACCTTGCGCCCACCCATCACCAGCGCAGTACGACCAGCACATTCGATCCAGGTTCCATCACACGAGACAGGCGACGCCCCATGGCAGCTCAAAAGATCCGCATCCGGCTCAAGGCCTACGACCACGAGATCATCGATTCATCGGCACGCAAGATCGTCGATACGGTGATTCGTACTGGTGCGCAGGTTGCAGGCCCAGTCCCGCTGCCGACTGAAAAGAACGTCTACTGCGTCATCAGGTCTCCGCACAAGTACAAAGACAGCCGCGAGCACTTCGAAATGCGTACACATAAGCGGCTCATTGACATTCTTGATCCGACACCGAAGACGGTTGACTCGCTGATGCGTCTCGATCTTCCTGCCGGTGTTGATATCGAGATCAAGCTCTGACGGCACCGAGAAGGACGCGACCGATCATGGGTAGGACAGTGAAGGGTGTGCTGGGCGAGAAGCTCGGTATGACTCAGGTATGGGACGACAACAATCGTGTTGTCCCGGTAACGGTAATCAAGGCGGGCCCGTGTGTTGTCACGCAGGTGCGCACGCCCGATGCGGACGGCTATTCGGCCGTGCAACTCGCTTTTGGTGCGATTGATCCCCGCAAGGTGAATAAGCCTGACGGCGGTCATTTCGCAAAGGCCGGAGTGACGCCGCGTCGATACGTCGCCGAACTGCGTACAGCCGATGCGACCGAATACACGGTCGGGCAGGAGTTGGGTGCAGACACCTTTGCTGCCGGTGACGTTATTGACGTGACTGGTAACTCCAAGGGCAAAGGCTTCGCCGGCACGATGAAGCGCCACGGTTTTTCTGGCGTTGGTGCTTCCCACGGCGCGCACCGGAATCACCGCAAGCCCGGCTCCATCGGTGGAGCTAGCACTCCTGCTCGCGTGTTCAAGGGAATGCGCATGGCCGGTCGCATGGGCAATGAACGAGTCACCACTCAGGGTTTGACTGTTCATGCGGTTGATGCCGAGCGCGGATTGATCTTGATCAAGGGCGCTGTACCCGGACCCAAGGGTGGCCTCATCATGCTTCGTTCCACTTCCAAGGCCGTTGATCAGGAGGTGTCGGCATGACCACGATCGATGTTGTGACCCCCGAGGGCAAGAAGTCCTCCACGGTGGAGTTGCCCGCTGAGATCTTTGACGTTCAGGTCAACGTTCCGTTGATTCACCAGGTCGTCGTGGCCCAACTTGCCGCGGCTCGTCAAGGTACGCACGATACGAAGACGCGCGCTGAGGTACGCGGCGGTGGCCGCAAGCCCTATAAGCAAAAGGGCACCGGTCGCGCTCGCCAAGGTTCAATCCGGGCGCCTCACTTTGTCGGTGGTGGTGTGGTCCACGGACCAACGCCGCGCTCCTATGCCCAGCGGACCCCCAAGAAGATGAAGGTTGCTGCCCTGCGCGGCGCGCTGTCTGATCGCGCCCGCGAGGATCGCGTGCACATCATCACGGCGCTCGTTGACGGCCAGGTGCCCTCGACGAAAAAGGCCGGTGAGGTGTTGCGAACCATCTCCGAAAACCGCAACGTACTCGTCGTGCTTTCGCGCAGCGAGGAGATCGCCCGAAAGAGTGTGAGCAACCTGCTAGACGTTCACCTGTTGTCGCCCGATCAACTCAATACCTATGACGTGTTGGTCAGCGATGATGTCGTGTTCACGCAGGCGGCTTTTGAAGAGTTCATTGCAGGTCCGGCTCGAGGTCGCGGCGCTAAGGCAACCGCAACGGAGTCCGAGGCCGTTGATACGGAGGTGTCCGCATGAGGATCGCTGACCCACGTGATGTGTTGCTCGCACCGGTGATTTCGGAAAAAAGCTACGGGCTGCTCGACGAAAATAAGTACACCTTCTTGGTGGCGCCGCACGCGAACAAAACACAGATCAAGATCGCAGTCGAGCAGGTGTTTGGTGTGAAGGTGATCTCGGTCAACACCGCCAATCGTGAAGGCAAGCGCATCCGTACCCGCCAGGGCTACGGACGTCGAGCGGCCACCAAGCGTGCCATCGTCTCGGTGGCTCAGGGTGATCGCATCGACATCTTCGGCGGACCGGTTAGTTAGGGCTAAGGACCAACATCATGGGTATTCGCAAATACAAGCCAACGACGCCTGGACGTCGCGGCTCCAGCGTCGCCGACTTCGTTGAGGTCACGCGCAGTGAGCCCGAGAAGTCCCTGGTTCGACCGCTGCCGAAAAAGGGTGGTCGCAACAACTCTGGTCGCATCACCACGCGACACCAGGGTGGCGGCCATAAGCGTGCTTACCGAATCATCGATTTCCGTCGTGCCGACAAAGATGGCGTGCCGGCCAAGGTCGCTCACATCGAGTACGACCCCAATCGCACGGCTCGGATCGCGCTGCTGCACTTCGCCGACGGTGAAAAGCGCTACATCCTGGCCCCGCGCTTGATGAAGCAGGGCGACCGAGTCGAAACCGGCCCCAGCGCAGATATCAAGCCGGGCAACAATTTGCCGCTTCGCAATATCCCCGTCGGCACCGTCGTGCACGCGGTCGAGTTGCGTCCGGGTGGTGGCGCCAAGATTGCTCGCTCCGCCGGTGCAAGCGTCCAGCTCGTGGCCAAGGACGGTCCGTATGCACAGTTGCGCATGCCCTCGGGCGAAATTCGCAACGTAGACCTGCGTGCCCGGGCAACGGTCGGTGAGGTGGGTAACGCCGAGCAGAGCAACATCAACTGGGGCAAGGCCGGTCGCATGCGCTGGAAGGGCCGTCGCCCCACTGTTCGCGGTGTGGCCATGAACCCTGTCGATCACCCCCATGGTGGTGGCGAGGGTAAGACTTCGGGTGGTCGTCACCCGGTCAATCCCGCGGGCAAGCCCGAGGGTCGCACTCGGCGGGCCAAGAAGGCCAGCGACAAGGTCATTGTTCGTCGTCGTAAGACCGGCAAGAAGCGCTAGAGGAGTCCATTGTGCCGAGAAGTTTGAAGAAGGGTCCCTTCGTCGACCAACACCTCATTAAGAAGGTGGAGGTCCAAAACGAGGCCAAGAGTCATCAGGTCATCAAGACGTGGTCGCGTCGGTCGATGATCATTCCCGACATGCTCGGTCACACGATTGCCGTCCACGACGGACGCAAGCATGTGCCGGTGTTCATCACCGAGAACATGGTGGGCCACAAGCTGGGTGAATTTGCACCTACCCGCACGTTCAAGGGTCATATCAAAGATGACCGCAAGGCCAAGCGCCGCTGAGCGCGGACGAACACCACTCGACCGCACATTTTTTGACAGTTCGCACTAACGAGAAGCAAGGGGATAGCGATGGAAGCCAGGGCTCAGGCACGGTTCGTCCGTGTCACGCCCATGAAGGCACGCCGGGTTATTGACCTCATTAGAGGGCTACCGGCGGCAGAGGCTCAGGCCATTTTGCGGTTCGCACCGCAGGCGGCAAGTGAGCCCGTGGGCAAGGTTCTCGATAGCGCTATTGCCAATGCCACGAACAACCTCAGCCTGGATCCCAGGTCGCTGGTTGTCACGCGCGCATTTGTCGATGAGGGACCAACGATGAAGCGCTTCCAGCCGCGGGCTCAGGGCCGCGCCTATCGCATCAATAAGCGCACGAGCCACATCACGGTGGTTGTGCAGCCGGCCGAGGAACTGGCCGAAGCAACGCGGAAGAAGGGCTGATCATGGGTCAGAAGATCAATCCGAATGGGTTCCGGCTCGGTATCACCACCGATTTCGCCTCCCGCTGGTTCGCCGACAGCACAAAGCCAGGCCAGCAGTACCGCGATTACGTCAAGGAGGACGTCGCGATCCGGCGCCTGTTGACCAAGGGCATGGAGCGCGCTGGTATTTCCAAGGTCGAGATTGAACGCACCCGCGAACGGGTCCGTGTCGACATCCACACCGCGCGCCCAGGTATCGTGATCGGCCGTCGAGGTGCTGAGGCAGATCGCATTCGCGGCGAGTTGGAGAAGTTGACCGGGAAGCAGGTTCAGCTCAACATTCTTGAGGTTAAGAACGCCGAAATGGACGCGCAGTTGGTGGCCCAAGGCGTCGCCGAGCAGTTGTCGAGCCGGGTGTCGTTCCGCCGGGCTATGCGCAAGTCGATGCAGTCGACCATGAAGGCGGGCGCGAAGGGAATTCGCGTTCAGGTGTCCGGTCGCCTCGGTGGTGCGGAGATGAGCCGCACGGAGTTCTACCGCGAAGGTCGAGTCCCGCTGCACACGCTGCGCGCAGATATCGATTATGGCTTTTATGAGGCCCGCACCACGTTTGGTCGTATCGGGGTCAAGGTGTGGATCTACAAGGGTGATGCCCCGACCACCCGCGCCGAGCGCGAAGCAGCAGCAGCCGCGGCGCGTTTGGGTCAACGGTCGCGCCCCGAGCGTCCGCGCCGGGCACCTCGCCGTGAGGATGGCGAGGCTCCTGAGACAAACACGGTCGCTGCTGCGCCAGCCGAAGCCGTCGAGGCGACTACTTCCGGAAGCGAGGGTTAGGTCATGCTGATTCCCCGTCGCGTCAAGCACCGCAAGCAGCACCACCCCAAGCGCACGGGTGCTGCCAAGGGTGGCACCGAGGTGACGTTTGGCACCTATGGTTTGCAGGCCCTGGAGCCCGCTTACGTTACGAACCGCCAGATTGAGTCGGCTCGTATCGCCATCACCCGCCACATTCGTCGTGGTGGCAAGGTCTGGATCACGATTTATCCCGATCGTCCCTTGACCAAGAAGCCTGCGGAGACTCGCATGGGTTCAGGTAAGGGCTCGCCGGAGTGGTGGGTGGCCAATGTCAAGCCAGGTCGCGTCATGTTCGAGTTGTCTTACCCCAATGAGCGCGTCGCCATGGATGCCTTGACCCGTGCCATGCACAAGTTGCCGATGAAGTGCCGCATTGTGCGGCGCGATGAGACGTTGGAGGACTGATGGCTGCCGGTACGTCACCCCAGGAGTTTCGCAGCCTCACCGACGATGAGTTGGTGACCAAGTTGCGCGAGGCGAAAGAAGAACTGTTCAATCTGCGCTTTCAAGGAGCCACCGGACAGTTGGAAAACCACGGACGCCTCCGCGCCGTGCGTAAAGACATTGCGCGGATCTACACCGTGATGCGCGAGCGAGAGTTGGGCATCACGCCCATTGAGCAGGTTGGTGGTGCCGCATGAGTGAGGCCAAGAACGAGCAGGTAGAGGCTGGCCGTCATCTTCGCAAGGAGCGCGAAGGTTACGTTGTCAGCGACAAGATGGACAAAACGGTTGTGGTGGCGGTGGAAGACCGCTTCAAGCACCCTTTGTACGGAAAGGTTGTGCGCCGCACCCGCAAGCTCAAGGCACACGATGAGGCAAATCAATGCGGAATCGGCGACCGGGTCCTGCTGATGGAGACCCGACCACTTTCAGCGACCAAGCGCTGGCGTGTCGTGGAAGTGCTCGAGAAGGCCCAGTAGGAAACATCCAGGATCGGAGAATCAGGTGATTCAGCAAGAATCGCGACTGCGCGTCGCCGACAACACCGGAGCCAAAGAACTTTTGTGCATCCGTGTGCTCGGCGGCTCCGGGCGCCGATACGCCGGAGTAGGCGATGTGATCGTCGCAACGGTCAAGGACGCTATTCCCGGTGGTGGCGTGAAAAAGGGCGAGGTTGTCAAGGCGGTGATCGTGCGTACGAGCAAGGAGCGCCGGCGCCCCGATGGTTCCTATATTCGCTTCGATGAGAATGCGGCCGTCATCTTGAAGGCTGATGGTGAGCCCCGTGGTACCCGTATCTTCGGGCCGGTTGGTCGAGAGTTGCGCGATAAGCGCTTCATGAAGATCGTTTCGTTGGCACCGGAGGTAATCTGACATGTCGACACTGTTTGTTAAGAAGGGTGACCTTGTACAGGTCATCACCGGTAAGGACCGTGGCGTGACCGGCAAGGTCATTGACGTGTACCCCGACTCAGGTCGAGTGATCGTTGAGGGCGTTAACCGGGTCAAGCAGCACACCCGGGTGGGACAGAGCAATCGTGGCGGTGGCAAGACTGGCGGCATCATCACGACCGAGGCGCCGATTCATGCGTCCAACGTCATGGTCGTTGACCCCGAAGATGGTCGCCCGACCCGCGTTGGCTACCGCACCGAGAAGGTCGAGAAACGCCGACCGGATGGATCCACCTATGAGTCCACGCGCAACGTGCGCGTCTCAAAGCGTTCAGGTAAGGACATTTGATATGACGACCCCAACAGATCAGAGGGTTTCGCCGCGACTTCGTTTGCGCTATCGCGAGGAGATCGTCCCCGCGCTGCGTGAAGAGTTCAACTTCGCGAACATCATGCAGGTCCCCACCGTCACCAAGGTTGTCGTCAACATGGGTGTTGGCGAGGCAGCCAGGGACTCGAAACTGATCGAGGGTGCTGTACGCGACCTGACCGAGATTACGGGGCAGAAGCCCACCGTGACTAAGGCCCGCAAGTCCATCGCGCAGTTCAAGTTGCGCGAGGGAATGCCCATCGGCGCCCACGTCACTCTTCGCGGAGACCGTATGTGGGAGTTCCTCGACCGTCTGCTGTCGGTGGCGCTTCCCCGAATCCGAGACTTCCGTGGGCTGTCGCCCAAGCAGTTTGATGGGCGGGGCAACTACACCTTTGGTCTCAATGAACAGTCGATGTTCCATGAGATTGATCAGGACAAGATAGACCGCGTTCGTGGCATGGATATCACCGTGGTCACGACCGCCACCACCAACGATGAGGGGCGGGCCTTGTTGAAATTTCTCGGCTTCCCTTTCAAGGAGCAGTGAGATGGCAAAGAAGGCATTGGTCATCAAGGCCAATCGCAAGCCCAAGTTCGCGGTGCGCGGCTATACACGTTGCACGCGCTGCGGTCGACCCCACGCCGTGTACCGCAAATTCGGTCTATGCCGAATCTGCTTCCGCGAAATGGCGCACGCCGGCGAATTGCCCGGCATTACCAAGAGCAGTTGGTAGTCGCCTCTTTAAGGCGCCCACCTACAAATAACGGGAAACAGTCGATCAGATTTATCGGCCGTTTCGCACCAAAGAAATGTCACTAACGACGTTGCAGGTCCTCGCCATGAGGGCGTGGATACCACAGCGAGAAAGGCCCGATGGCCATGACCATGACAGATCCGATCGCGGATATGTTGGCACGCTTACGCAATGCCAATTCCGCGTACCACGACTCTGTATCGATGCCGCACTCGAAGCTTAAGGCGGGAATCGCGGAGATCCTGAAGCAGCAGGGCTACATCGCGGGCTACCGCGTGGAGCCGGCTGAGGTGGGACAATCGCTCGTGCTGGACTTGAAGTTTGGTCCGAGCCGCGAGCGTTCCATCGCCGGCTTGCGACGCGTGTCCAAGCCCGGGCTTCGGGTATATGCGAAGTCAACCGCCTTACCTAAGGTTTTGGGCGGGCTGGGCGTCGCGATCTTGTCCACATCCTCCGGTCTCTTGACCGACCGGCAGGCTCAAAAGCAAGGCGTAGGTGGGGAAGTCCTCGCCTACGTCTGGTAAGGCAGGACGCTATGTCACGCATCGGACGTCTACCGATCACCGTTCCTAGCGGGGTCGAAGTCACCGTCAAAGGTCAAAACGTCTCCGTAGTGGGCCCTAAGGGTTCGCTCTCGCTCGTGGTTGCTGAACCGATCGTTGTCGCAGCGGCCGAGGACGGTTCATTCGCCGTCACGCGCCCCAACGATGAACGTGAGTCCCGAGCGCTGCACGGCCTGACGCGCACGTTGGTCGCCAACATGGTGACCGGCGTGAGTGAGGGGTACGAGAAGACGATGGAGATCGTCGGCACCGGTTACCGCGTGGCCGCTAAGGGAAATGACCTCGAGTTCGCCCTGGGCTACAGCCACCCGGTTCTCGTGAAGGCACCGGAGGGTGTTTCCTTCGTTGTTGAAACGCCTACCAAATTCAAGGTTCAAGGCATCGACAAGCAGCTCGTGGGTGAGGTCGCCGCCAAGATCCGCAAACTTCGCAAGACCGACCCCTACAAGGGCAAGGGCGTGCGTTACGAGGGTGAAGTAATTCGCCGCAAGGCCGGAAAGGCAGGTAAGTGATGTCTGCTTTCGCTCCCAAGATTGGTACGGGCAATCCTCGCGGAACCGCCCGCGCCCGACGCCACGTGCGAGTACGCAAGAAGATCTCTGGAACCGCAGCGCGGCCACGTCTAGTCGTGACCCGATCGGCCCGCCATGTGTTCGTTCAGGTGGTCGACGACGTTGCCCGCCGTACGCTCGCCTCGGCGTCAACAATGGAGGCTGACGTGCGTGCCCTCAGTGCGGATAAGACCGCACAGGCGCGCTCCGTAGGCCAGCGCGTCGCCGAACGCGCCAAGCAAGCAGGCATTGAAGCCGTGGTCTTTGACCGCGGCGGCAACACGTATCACGGTCGCGTCGCGGCCCTGGCAGATGGCGCCCGCGAGGGAGGCCTGGAGTTCTGATGGCCGCACGGAAGGTAGGGAAAACCCAGTGAACGCAACCCAGCAACGGGGCTCAGGCGCCGGTGGTACTGAGCGTAAGGATCGTCGCGATCGCGGCGGTCGTGAGCGTGGTGGCCGCGAAGAGAAGAGTTCTTTTGTTGAACGCGTCGTCGCGATCAACCGCGTCGCCAAGGTCGTCAAGGGTGGTCGTCGCTTCAGCTTCACCGCACTCGTCGTCGTCGGCGATGGTGATGGACAGGTCGGCGTTGGCTACGGCAAGGCCAAAGAGGTACCGGCCGCTATTGCCAAGGGAGTCGAGGAGGCCAAGAAGAATTTCTTCAAGGTTCCTCGCATCCAAGGAACGATTCCTCATCCCATCACCGGCGAAGATGCAGCAGGCGTAGTGCTGCTGCGCCCAGCCGCACCCGGTACCGGCGTTATCGCCGGTGGTCCGGTCCGAGCTGTGCTGGAATGCGCGGGCATCCACGATGTGTTGAGCAAGTCACTGGGCTCGGATAACGCGATCAATGTCGTGCACGCCACAGTAGCTGCGTTACGTGGGCTAGAGCCGCCCGAGGCCGTAGCAGCCCGTCGTGGATTGCCGCTGGAGGATGTTGCGCCCGCAGCGATGCTTCGGGCACGGGCGGGAGGTCAGTGATGGCTGTGCAACTTCAGGTAACCCAACGTAAGTCGACGATCGGTGGCACAAAGGCCCAGCGTGACAGTATGCGCAGCCTTGGGCTCAAGCGCATCGGAGACACTGTTGTTCAACCAGATCGTCCTGAGATCCGGGGCATGATCAATGCGGTGTCGCACCTGGTCACCGTCGAGGAGGTCGACTGACATGGCGCTGAAGGTTCATCATCTACGCCCTGCGCCGGGAGCCAAGACTGCTAAGACCCGCAAGGGTCGAGGCGAGGCGAGTAAGGGCAAGACATCTGGTCGCGGAACCAAAGGCACGAAGGCACGTAATCAGGTGCCGGCCGGTTTCGAGGGTGGCCAAATGCCACTGCACATGCGCCTACCAAAGCTCAAGGGCTTCACCAACCCCAATGAGGTGGTGTTTCAGGTGGTCAATGTGGCCAGCCTGGCCAAGCACTTCCCCGAGGGTGGTCCAGTCGCGGTGGCGGATTTAGTCGCGAAAGGGCTCGTGCGTAAGGGGCAGCCGGTCAAGGTGCTGGGTAACGGTGACATCAACGTTTCCGTCCAGGTTGCCGTCGATGCCTTCTCGCGGTCGGCCTTCGACAAGATTTCTGCTGCCGGTGGCAGCATTCAGACGGTTTAGTTCATCTGACCAACACCGGTCGTTGGGCGTACGTAGCGGGGCCTAGGTTAGGCTGCCGGGGTGCCTGGGAGTTATCGCCTGGGTCGGCTTCGTACCCGTTTCGCAATGACACGGTCTAATCGCAGCGCTGACGCGCTGCCCGGGAGGTAGGCGTGCATCTCAGCGCTTTCGTGGCAGCGTTCAGGACCCCTGACCTGCGCAAGAAGCTGCTGTTCACGCTGGGGATGCTCACCATCTTCCGGCTCGGCTCCTTCGTTCCGACCCCGGGTGTCGATTATTCAGCGATTCAGCGCTGTATCGACCAGGTTCAAGACAACTCCGTCTATGCGGTCATCAACCTCTTCAGTGGCGGCGCATTGCTGCAACTATCGGTGTTTGCGCTGGGCATCATGCCTTACATCACCGCGAGCATCATTATCCAGTTGCTGACGGTGGTCATTCCACGCCTGGAGATGCTGAAGAAGGAAGGCCAAACCGGGCAGACCAAGATCACGCAGTACACCCGCTATCTAACGATCGGCCTGGCAGTACTGCAATCAACCGCCATCTTGTCGTTGGCAAGATCGCCCGGTCAGTTGTTTAGCGGCTGTAACGAAGAACTCATTCCAAATCAAAACGTGTTCTTGATCCTGGTCATGGTCATCGTGATGACGGCGGGCACCGCGGTCATCATGTGGCTGGGCGAGTTGATCACTGAGCGTGGTGTCGGTAACGGCATGTCGTTGCTGATCTTCACCTCCATCATCGCCACCATCCCGGCTCAGTTCATCGGCGTTTACACCAGCCGGGGCACCTTCACCTTCGCGATCACCATGGTCGTTGCCCTGGCGGTACTTAGCCTGGTGGTGTTTGTCGAGCAGGGCCAACGCCGCATCCCGGTCCAGTACGCAAAGCGCATGGTGGGCCGCAAGATGTACGGCGGCACCAGCACGTACATCCCATTGAAGGTCAACATGGCTGGCGTCATCCCGGTCATCTTCGCCTCGTCCATGTTGTTCATTCCGACGTTGATTGTTCAGTTGACCGGAAGCCAAGCAGCGTGGGCGCAGTGGATCGCCACGAACTTCTCAACCGGCAACTCCACCGTTTACCTCATCACGTTCTTCTTGCTCACTGTGTTCTTCACCTATTTTTATGTGTCCATCACCTTCAACCCCGTTGAAGTCGCTGACAACATGAAAAAGTACGGCGGATTCATCCCCGGTATTCGCGCAGGCAAGCCCACGGCCGAGTATTTGAAGTATGTGATTGACCGATTGACGGCCCCGGGCTCGATCTACCTAGGAGCCATCGCGGTTGTCCCGGTGCTGGCTTTCAACTTCATCGGCATTGGCGATCAATTTGTGTTCGGGGGAATCAGCTTGTTGATTATGGTCGGTGTGGGTCTGGACACGGTTAAGCAGATTGACTCGCAGTTGCAGCAGCGCAATTACGAAGGATTCCTGCGCTGATGAGGCTGGTCATCATGGGTCCGCCAGGTGCCGGCAAAGGCACGCAGGCGTCAGTCGTGGCGGTCAATCTGGGCATCGCACACATCTCTACTGGCGATCTGTTTCGCGCCAATGTCGGCGAGGGCACACCGCTGGGCATCGAAGCCAAGCGCTATTTAGATGCTGGCGAGTACGTGCCAGATTCGGTCACGAATGCAATGGTGCGTGATCGCATCACTCAGCCTGACTGCCACCCTGGATTCCTGCTTGATGGCTACCCGCGCACGCTCGAGCAGGTGAATGAACTCGACATGATGCTGACGGCTAGTGGCCACGCGGTAGACAAGGTGGTCGAGTTGACGGTCGACACCGATGTGGTGGTTGAGCGGTTGCTCAAGCGTGCTGCCGATCAAGGTCGAGCCGACGACACCGCCGCCGTTATTCGCCGTCGCCTGGAGGTGTATGCCGAGCAAACGGCGCCCCTCACGGCCGTCTACGCCGGCCGCGATCTCCTGGTTCGAGTCGATGGTCTCGGAGAGGTGGCTGAGGTCACTCGCCGGATCCTGGCCGCGCTAGCCGGCTCCTAGATCGAGGCCCAGCAACGATGTTTCGCCGGCGTGAGCACATCGAAATCAAAAGTGATGACCAGTTACAGGTCATGCGTGCGGCCGGGCTCGTTGTAGCCCAAACACTTGAACGGGTACGCCAATTGGTGGCACCCGGTGTGACCACGGCCGACCTAGATGATTGCGCTGCGGCGATGATCTCCGACGCGGGTGCGGCCCCATCTTTCCTGGGCTATTACGGATTTCCCGCGCATATCTGCACCTCGGTTAATGACGAGGTGGTGCATGGCATTCCAGGTGCCCGCGTGCTGCAGGAGGGTGATCTGATCTCGATCGACTGCGGGGCGATCGTCGACGGCTGGCACGGTGATGCAGCGATCACGGTTGCGGTCGGGCAGGTGAGCGGCGATTCACAGCGACTCAGCGATGTCACTCAAGCCTCGCTTTGGGCGGGACTCCGCGCGGCCCGTGTTGGCGCCCGACTTTCCGATATCGGCCACGCAATCCAAACCAGCATCGAGGCGGCGGGCGACTACGGCATTCTCGAGGACTACGTGGGCCACGGCATTGGCAGCGCAATGCACCTAGAGCCGTCGGTACCCAACTACGGCAAGCCAGGTCGCGGACCGCGACTGGTTCCGGGGATGGCACTGGCCATTGAGCCGATGGTGACGGCGGGCTCGGCCAAAGTGCACACGATGTCTGATGACTGGACCGTCGTCGCCTCTGATGGCGGTATGTCGGCCCACTGGGAGCATTCGGTGGCGATCACCCAGGCGGGCCCTTGGGTCTTGACCGCACTAGACGAGGTGTGGGCGACACCGAGCGGGGGCCCCGAGTAATCCACGGCATGGCCGGTGGCGTATGGTAGGGCGCTGGCCTGGAATCCCCCCGGCCAACATCCCGTCAGCACGGCTCGCCGAGTCGAGTCTGCGGCGTCACGCTGGAGTATCGAGAGAGGTTATGGCCAAAAAAGAGGGTGCCATCGAGCTAGAGGGCACCATCGCTGAGTCCCTCCCCAACGCGATGTTTCGCGTTGAGTTGGACAATGGTCATAAGGTTCTCGCGCACATCAGCGGCAAAATGCGTATGCACTACATCCGTATTTTGCCCGACGATCGAGTGGTCGTTGAATTGTCGCCGTATGACCTCACTCGGGGTCGCATCGTTTACCGGTATAAGTAACCGGTCAACGGCGTATCAGTAGGAGATCCCGGTGAAGGTCAAGCCCAGCGTCAAGAAGATCTGCGATAAGTGCAAGGTCATCCGTCGCAATGGTGTCGTGATGGTTATTTGCGAGAACGTTCGACACAAGCAACGTCAGGGGTAATTGCGGCGGCAAGACCGCCAACAATTCCTGACTAGCCTGGCTTAGCCAGCAGGCGGCTTTCGGTGGAGAGACAACTGCCGAAGGATTTCCATGCGGTACCCGACCCTGGTCTGCTCGTGCAGCAACCCAGACGCCACCCCCGGACGACGAGGCCGGGGACCTCATCGGGTGATGAGGACCGGTAGCGCTTTCAGACCCCGTCTAGAAACGATTAAAGAGGACACCCATGGCACGTCTCGTTGGCGTCGACCTGCCCCGCGATAAGCGGATGGCCGTCGCGCTCACCTACATTTACGGCGTCGGCCGCTCCCGCGCTGCTGATGCATTGGCAGCGACCGGCATCAGCCCGGATTTGCGCGCCGCTGACCTGACTGATGATCAACTCGTCGCCCTGCGTGACTGGATCGATGTCAACCTGCGGGTTGAGGGCGATCTGCGCCGTGAGGTGGCCGCTGATATCCGACGAAAGGTCGAGATCGGCAGCTACCAGGGCATCCGTCATCGTCGCGGCCTACCCGTTCATGGGCAGCGCACGCATACCAACGCCCGCACTCGCAAGGGACCCCGCAAGACGGTGGCCGGCAAGAAGAAGACCACCAAGTAATTCGCGGTCCCGCCTAAGACTCGTCGTTTGAATGAAGGAATGAGACGCTAAATGCCTCCCAAGTCACGCACCGCCGGCGCCAAGAAGGTGCGCCGCAAGGAAAAGAAGAACGTGGCCCACGGCCACGCTCATATCAAGAGCACGTTCAACAACACCATCGTTTCGATCACCGACCCCAGTGGCGCCGTGATTGCCTGGGCCAGTTCCGGTCAGGTTGGTTTCAAGGGCAGCCGCAAATCCACTCCCTTTGCCGCCCAGTTGGCCGCTGAGGCCGCCGCCCGCCGCGCCATGGAGCACGGCATGCGCAAGGTCGACGTATTCGTCAAGGGCCCCGGCTCTGGGCGCGAGACTGCTATTCGCTCACTGCAGGCCACTGGCCTAGAAGTTGGTTCCATATCCGATGTCACCCCGGTCCCCTTTAACGGGTGCCGTCCGCCCAAGCGCCGCCGCGTCTGAGAACGAAAGAGACACATCACACATGGCTCGATACACAGGGGCGGACTGCAAGCGTTGCCGCCGAGAAAAGACCAAGTTGTTCCTCAAGGGCTCCAAGTGCGAATCTGCGAAGTGCCCCTTCGAGAAGCGTCCCTACCCTCCCGGTCAGCACGGCCGCGGTCGTTCTAAGGACAGTGAGTACCTGCTGCAGCTTCGCGAGAAGCAGAAGGCCACGCGTATCTACGGCGTCCTGGAAAAGCAGTTCCGCGGGTACTACGTCGAGGCCAACCGCAAGCAGGGCAAGACTGGTGAAAACCTGCTGCGCATCCTAGAAAGCCGACTCGACAATGTCGTGTACCGCGCAGGCTTCGCGAAGTCGCGCGACATGGCTCGTCAGCTGGTTCGCCATGGTCACTTCACGGTCAACGGACACAAGGTAGATATTCCCTCCTACCGCGTGCAGCCTCAAGACATTGTCGAGGTGCGGCCTGGATCACGAGAGTTGACCCCGTTCGTCGTCGCTCATGCCGAAATCGGTGAGAAGACGGTGCCGGCCTGGCTTGAGGTGATTCCGTCGAAAATGCGCATCCTGGTCCATTCGTTGCCCGCTCGGCAGGCCATCGATACGCAGGTACAAGAGCAGTTGATTGTTGAGTTGTACTCCAAGTAGCCATCCATCCGCGGGGCCTGAGGGTCCCAAGGAACCAGACAAGTCTGCGATGTCAAATAGCGGTCGTCGCCGAAAGGACAAAAACAGTGCTGATCTCCCAGCGGCCCACGCTCACCGAGGAATCCGTACACGACTTCCGGTCGCGGTTCATCCTTGAGCCTCTCGAGCCTGGCTTTGGTTACACCCTAGGCAATTCACTGCGTCGAACCCTGCTGTCATCTATCCCTGGTGCAGCCGTTACCAGCATTCGTATTGACGGTGTGCTGCACGAGTTCACGACGATTCCTGGCGTCAAAGAAGACGTAACAGAGTTGATCTTGAACATCAAACAACTCGTGGTGTCATCTGAGCACGACGAACCTGTGGTGATGTACCTGCGCAAGCAGGGCCCCGGAGCCGTACTGGCAGCCGACATCGCACCTCCAGCGGGTGTTGAGGTGCACAACCCCGAACTGCATCTGGCGACGTTGAATGCCAAGGGCAAGTTGGAGTTGGAACTCGTGGTTGAGCGCGGTCGTGGTTATGTCTCGGCAACGCTGAACAAGCAGGTTGGCCAAGAGATCGGCCGCATTCCGGTCGACTCCATTTACTCACCGGTGCTCAAGGTGACCTACAAGGTTGAGGCAACGCGCGTTGAACAGCGCACCGACTTCGACCGACTCGTCATTGACGTGGCGACCAAGCCCAGCATGCGCCCACGGGATGCCATGGCGTCAGCCGGCAAGACGCTGGTCGAGTTGTTCAGTTTGGCTCACGAACTGAATGTCGACGCCGAGGGCATCGACATTGGTCCGTCACCTGCCGATGCGTTTCAGGCTGAGCAGTTGTCGACGCCGATCGAGCAGCTTGACCTCACGGTGCGCTCCTACAACTGCCTCAAGCGTGAAGGTATCCACACCGTTGGCGAGTTGATCTCGCGCAGCGAGGCCGATTTGCTTGATATTCGCAATTTCGGTGCCAAGTCCATCGATGAAGTCAAGGTCAAGTTGGTGTCGCTGGGTCTGGCACTCAAAGACAGCCCGCCAGGTTTCGACCCCGGGGCTGCTGTTTATTTCGAAGATGATGACGACGACCTCGGCTTCGCCGAGGACGAACAGCTCTAATCGCCACCCACTCGCACAAGGAGTTGTCTAGAAGATGCCTACGCCCACAAAGGGTCGCCGCCTGGGTGGCGGACCTGCCCACGAACGGTTGATGCTCGCGAACTTGGCCACCGCGCTGTTCGAGCATGGCCGAATCACGACCACGGAAGCCAAGGCCAAGCGCCTGCGCCCGCTGGCAGAACGCATGATCACCTTCGCCAAGAAGGGTGATCTGGCGGCTCGCCGTCGAGTACTGACCGTGGTGAGAGACAAATCCGTGGTGCACACACTGTTCACTGACATTGGCCCCGGTTATGCGGGTCGTGCCGGCGGTTACACGCGCATCACCAAGATCGGGCCCCGAAAGGGCGATAACGCTCCCATGGCTGTCATCGAGTTGGTGGAGCCGATCGCCGAACAGGTCGTTGCTGAGGCCACGGGGGCAACCAAGCGCGCAGCTAAGGAGGCCGCCGAGGCGGTTGCGGTCGACACTGTTGCCGAAACGGTTGTTGCCGAAACGGTTGTTGCCGACGAGGTTGTTGCCGACGAGGTTGTTGCCGAGACCACTGAGGCTCCGGCCGATGAGGACCCTGAGCCCAGCAAGTCCTAGCCAAGCGGTTCACCGCTGGCGCTTGGATATCGCATACGACGGCACCAACTTTAATGGGTGGGCGGCTCAGCCTGGGCTTCGCACGGTCGAGTCGGTTGTGCACGAGGCGATCACCCTGGCCTGTGCTGCAACGGTGCGACACCTGCGAGGTAGTGCCAACGACCCGGTCGTATCGCGATTAGTGTGCGCGGGTCGAACCGATGCGGGAGTGCACGCCCGCGGTCAGGTCGCGCATGTCGATATTGCCCGGGACGTAGCGGCGCAGATCGACACCGAGTGGGTGCGTTACCGCTGCGCTGGCCTCCTAGATGACGACATCGTCATTCGCCGCGTTCAATCGGTCACGCTGAGCTTTGACGCCCGATTCAGTGCTTTGTCGCGCCACTACAGCTATCGGATCAGCGATTCTCCGAAGTCCCGTGATCCACTGCTTCGCCACGGGATTCTCAATTATCCGCGCACCCTTGATGTCGGTGCCATGAACGAGGCTGCAGCAGCACTCCTGGGTCGACACGACTTTGCCGCCTTTTGTCGCCCCAGACCCTACGGCACGTCTATACGCCGGGTTCTTGGTTGCCGATGGGAACGCGATGCCCGTGGCCTGGTCGTCTTGCACATCCAGGCGGATGGTTTTTGCCACTCCATGGTGCGATCAATCGTCGGGGCTCTCGTAGCCGTCGGAGAGGGGCGCCGAGAACCCCCGTGGCTCGAAGTCACCTTGGCCGGGCGTCAGCGCGACCCGGATATCCAATCTATGCCCGCCAGGGGGCTCACCTTGGAGCGAGTTCGGTACCCACCACCGAACCTATGGGCCGAACGCCAAGCGGTGACGCGATCAATTCGCCAGCACGAGCCCCGGTGTGAGGGCGCGAAGGGTGGCAGGTAGTCTGAGGGGTCGTTGTGCTTGGCGTCGGAAAGTCAGTGCGCTGAGTGAACGCACCGCTTAGCTGGTCAGATGTTTTTGTTGATGAGTTGTTAATGAGATTGAAGGACACCGTGCGTACGTATTCCCCGAAGCCAGGTGAGGTCACCCGGCAGTGGCATGTGATTGATGCTACCGATGTTGTTCTAGGTCGGTTGGCCGTGCAGGTCGCAACTTTGCTGCGAGGAAAGCACAAGCCGACGTTCGCACCGCACATGGATACCGGCGATTTCGTTGTCGTCATTAACGCCGACAAGGTAGCTTTGACCGGTTCAAAGCGTGAACAGAAGATGGATCATCGCCACTCGGGGTACCCCGGCGGCCTGCGCAGCACAAGCTATGCGCAGTTGATCGAGCAAAACCCTCGCCGGGTCATCGAAAAAGCGGTGAAAGGCATGATGCCGCATAATAAATTGAGCCGCCAACAATTGACCAAGCTGAAGGTTTATGCGGGGCCCGAACACCCCCACACCGCCCAAAAGCCCCTGCCCTACACCATCTCGCAGGTCGCCCAGTAGCTCTCGGGCTACCAGGCGGCGAAAGGACATTCGTGAGCACCGAGGTTGACGCTGTCGATTCAATCGACGCAGACGAGGAAGCCCCCTCGTCCTACACATCTGAAACTCCCGGCATCGCTGCCGTCTCCGATCGAGCGATCATCACCGCTCCGGGGGCCGCGACGGGTCGACGGAAGGAAGCCGTCGCGCGGGTACGTATCGTGCCTGGCACCGGTCGTTGGATCATCAACGGCCGCGATCTTTCCGGCTACTTCCCCAACAAGGTGCATCAGCAGTTGGTCAATGAACCGTTCGTGACTTTGGGTCAAGGGAATTTATTTGATGTCTTCGCCCGTATTCACGGCGGCGGGGTGTCTGGCCAGGCCGGTGCGTTGCGGCTAGGTATTGCCCGGGCTTTGAACGAGATCGACACAGAGGGCAATCGAGCGGACTTGAAGAAGGCCGGTTTCTTGACCCGGGACTCCCGGGCCAAGGAGCGCAAGAAGTACGGACTGAAGAAGGCTCGCAAGGCGCCGCAGTACAGCAAGCGCTAATCCGCGTGGCACGACTGTTTGGAACCGACGGCATTCGAGGGCTCGCCAACCGCGAACTCACCAGCGTCCTTGCGACGCAGGTTGCCGCCGCCGCCGCTTTCGTGCTTGGACAAGCAGGCCGTCTTGAGGGTGATTCGCCTGCGGGTCGTCCGGTGGCAGTCGTTGGTCGGGATACGCGTGCTAGCGGCGAGTTTCTAGAAGCCGCCGTCGTTGCTGGACTCGCCAGCGCCGGAGTCGATGTTCTTCGCCTCGGGGTAGTGCCGACCCCGGCCGTTGCTTACCTGACCGCCTACACCCACGCGAGCCTTGGCGTGATGTTGTCGGCGTCACACAATCCCATGCCGGATAACGGCATCAAATTCTTTTCAGGGTCGGGTCATAAGTTGCCCGACGACGTCGAAAACCAGATCGAGTCAAGTCTTGCCCGCGATTGGGTCTATCCGGTGGGCGATCAGGTGGGCCGCATTCGCGATCTGCCTGAGGCGACCGCCCTGTATGTCGAGCATCTGATGGCCAGCGAGCCAACGGAACTGACTGGCCTTCGGGTCGTTGTGGACTGCGCTAACGGGGCTGCTTCGACCGTCGCCCCGGAGGTGCTGCGGCGCGCAGGCGCCGAGGTGATCGCTATCCACGCTGCCCCTGATGGCCTCAACATCAATGAAGGCTGCGGAAGTACTTATTTGGCCGATCTGCAGGCTGCTGTGGTGGAACATGGCGCGGATGTCGGCATAGCCCACGACGGTGACGCTGATAGGTGTCTAGCCGTTGATGCCAACGGCGCGGTGATTGATGGCGATCAAATCATGGCAGTTTTGGCGGTTGGGTTACATGAGCGCAATGAACTGCCGGAAGCCACACTGGTCACCACCGTAATGAGTAATCTTGGCCTTCGTTTGGCCATGGAGTCCCGGGGTATCACCGTCATCGACACGGCCGTCGGCGATCGCTACGTACTGGAGCAATTGCGCGCTCGCCAATTGACCCTCGGTGGTGAACAAAGCGGCCACGTGATCAACCTCAACCACGCAACGACCGGTGACGGCGTGCTCACTGCAATGCAGCTGTTGGCGCAAATGAGTCGCAGCGGGCGCAGTTTGGCCGACCTGGCCGCGATCATGACTCGCTTACCGCAGGTACTGATCAACGTGGGTGGCGTCAACAAAGACTTGTTGGCGCAGGCACAGCAGGTGCATCTGGTGGTAGGAGAGGTTGAAGCGCAACTCGGGGCTACCGGCCGAGTTCTTCTCCGACCGTCAGGAACCGAGCCCTTGATTCGCGTGATGGTTGAAGCATTCACGCTCGAACAGGCTGAGGTCGGTGCAGAGCGCATTGCGCAAGCGGTCAGAGAAGTCCTGTCGCTGGACCAGTATTGAGTTCGCGGCGCGTAGGCTGAGCACATGTGCGGCATCGTGGGCTACGTCGGTCAAAAGCAGGCCCTAGAGATTGTCGTTGAGGGGCTTCGCCGCCTCGAGTATCGCGGGTACGACTCAGCCGGGGTGGCGGTTGTCACGGGCGACCAACTTGACGTGCGCAAGAAGGCGGGCAAACTAGCAAATCTGGAGAGTCTGCTCGGCAGCGATCCCCTCGCGCTTGCGACGCTTGGCATCGGGCACACGCGGTGGGCGACGCATGGCGGACCCACGGACCTCAATGCTCATCCGCATGTGAGTGCCGATGGCAAGGTCGCCATCATTCACAACGGCATCATTGAGAACTTTGCTCAATTGCGCGACGAACTCGCCGCGGACGGCATCACCTTGACCTCCCAAACAGACAGTGAGGTGGCAGCGCACCTGTTGGCCGAGCAACTCACCCTGTGCGATGGTGACCTGGCTGAGGCGATGCGTCGTACTTGTCAACGCTTAGATGGTGCCTTTACGCTTGTCGCCGTTGTTGCCGATCACGTTGATGTTGTTGTGGCAGCGCGGCGTAATTCGCCCCTGGTCGTCGGCCTTGGTGATGGTGAGAACTTCATTGCCTCCGATGTTGCTGCGTTCGTCGCCTACACCCGGCATGCGCTAGAGCTTGGCCAGGATCAGGTCGTCGAACTCAAGAGCAACAGTGTCCTGGTGACTGACTTTTTTGGAAATGTCGTCGAGGGCAAGCCTTTTGAGATCACCTGGGATGCGGCTGCGGCTGAAAAGGGTGGGTATGACCTGTTCATGCTCAAGGAAATCGCCGAACAGCCGCGCGCCGTGGCGGATGCGTTACGCGGGCGACGTGGCCCCGATGGCCGCCTAGCCCTTGATGAAATGCGTCTGACCGATTCACAACTTCGTGAGATCGACAAGATCGTGGTTGTCGCCTGCGGCACGGCCTACCACGCCGGCCTCGTTGCTAAGTACGCGATCGAACACTGGACGCGAATTCCAGTCGATGTTGAGTTCGCCAGTGAGTTTCGCTACCGCGACCCGATTGTTGACGCGCGCACACTGACAATCGCGATTTCGCAGTCTGGTGAAACGATGGACACCCTGATGGCTCTACGCTACGCGCGGGAACAGGGTTCTCAAGCGCTCGCCATCTGCAACACGGTGGGATCGACGATTCCGCGTGAATCTGATGCTGTGCTTTACACCTATGCGGGCCCGGAAATTGCCGTGGCCTCGACCAAAGCTTTCCTGACTCAGATCGTTGCGGCCTACCTGGTCGGCCTGTACCTCGCTCAGGTCCGTGGCAACATGTTCGGTGATGAAATCAAGGCGGTCTTGCAGGACCTTGCTGATTCACCCCAGGCCATTGACCTCGTCTTAGATACGAGCGAGGGCGTGCAGCAGCTGGCAGCAGAACTGGCCGATGCTCAATCAGTGTTGTTCATTGGTCGTCATGTGGGGTTCCCGGTTGCGTTGGAGGGCGCCCTCAAACTAAAAGAACTGGCCTATATGCACGCGGAGGGGTTTGCTGCTGGAGAACTCAAGCACGGGCCGATAGCCCTCATTGAGCCAGGCGTTCCGGTCATCTGCATCGTGCCATCACCGCTGGGTCGGGCTGTCCTACACGACAAGATCGTGTCCAATATTCAAGAGGTTCGCGCGCGTGGCGCACGCACGATCGTGATCGCCGAAGAAGGGGACGAATCTGTGAACGACTATGCGGACTTCTTGATTAGGGTGCCGGCGGTGCCCACCCTGATGCAGCCGTTAGTGACGACCGTTCCGCTGCAGGTGTTTGCCTGCGCCATGGCCGCTGCTAAAGGTCATGATGTCGATCAACCTCGTAACCTCGCCAAGTCTGTCACCGTTGAGTGATGGCACTGATGTACGCGTGTGAATTCCGATCATGATTCCTGGGTCACCGGGGTCGATATCCGGAATCGGCGTGGACCTTGTCGACGTGGCGCGATTTCATTCGCTGCTCAACCGGCGGCCAAACGCGGCTGCCCGGTTGTTTTGTGCCAATGAGCTGTGTACTTCGACGGGTCAGCCGCGGTCTGCGGCGTCGTTGGCCGCTCGGTTCGCCGCAAAGGAGGCGGTAGCCAAGGCGCTAGCTGCCCCCGCCGGGCTGGAGTGGCATGACTGCGAGGTGGTGATGCGCGCAGATGGGAGTCCCACTGTTGTGGTGACCGGCACCGTTTTGGCAGCAGCCGATCAACGCGGAGTCACCGACTGGCACCTAACCATGAGTCACGATGGCGCTTACGCGATTGCGTATGTCGTGGCCGAAAGTAGGCGAGTGTGAAACAGGGGGCATATCTGGTGCGGCAGGTGCGCGCTGCCGAAGAGGCTGCGATGACGATCATGCCCGAGGGTGAGTTGATGCAGGCAGCAGCTCGCGGTCTTCTTGAGCAGTGTCTGCTGGCTCTGCGCGAACGCGGAGGAGTGTTGGAAACGCGGGTCTTAGCACTCATAGGCACCGGCAACAATGGCGGAGATACCTTATGGGCTGCAACGGGTTTACTGAATCAGGGCGCGATTGTGACTGCCGTGTCGATGGGGGGCCAGATGCATGCAGCGGGCAGCGCTGCATTCGTGGCTGCCGGTGGCACCGTGGTACTAGCGACGGACGCGAATCCACAGGAATTCCTCACCGGAGTCGCGCTTGTACTCGACGGTATTGTCGGAATCGGCGGAAGTGGTGCCTTGCGGGAACCGGCGGTGACTTGGTCACGTGCCATCGCGTTGGCTGATGCCTGGGTGATCGCTGTCGACGTGCCAAGTGGAGTGGATGCCGATACCGGTGCGGTGGCAGACCGTCAGCGAGCGGTGACCGCAGACGCGACCGTGACCTTTGGCTGCTTGAAGCCTGGATTGCTCGTAGAGCCGGGTAAGTCCATGGCCGGGAGTATCGCTGTGGTGGACATCGGTCTGAGCGACTACCTGCCAACGCCGGATGTTCAGGTGATGGGGCTTGCCGATGCCGCGGCTTGGGTGAGCCCACCGATTGGCCCCGACTATAAGTACTCCCGCGGGGTGGCAAGCATCGCAGCGGGCTCCAGTCAATATCGAGGTGCCGCTTTTTTGAGCACGTCAGCGGCGCGTGCTGGCACAGCGGGAATGGTGCGCCTGTTAGATCGAGAAGATGGCGTGGCCCCGGCGGTCGTAGATCATTTCTGGGATGTCGTATTGGCCGATCAAGTCGCCGACCCGAAGGTCACAGCCTGGGGAGTGGGGCCGGGTCTGGGTACCGATGAGGCCGCGGTGAACGTGTTGTGTCAGGTGTTACAGGAGCCCTGCCCGGTTGTTATTGATGCTGACGCCCTGCGCTTGATGGCCGATCCCACTGCCCGCCCTCGTCAGGTGCTAGGGCAACGGGTTTCTGATGGATTAGTCACCATCATGACCCCACATGAAGGAGAGTTTCGCGGCCTAGGCTATTCGTCACACATGTTGAGCACCAATCGGATTGACGCTGCACGCCGGGCGGCGGCTGACCTTGGCGTGATCATGGTGCTCAAGGGTCCAGGCACCATCATCACGGGCCCATGGGGCGTAACCTACGCAGACACACAGGGTGGGCCCGAGCTCGGAACAGCCGGAAGCGGCGATGTGCTGACCGGCTTCATGACCGCACTACTCGCCCGGGCTCATGTCGCCGGTATTTTACGCCACGACGGCGCCTCCCAGAATCCGTTGACGATTGATATCGCAACACAGGTGGCTGCAGTGGGCGTTGCTATCCATGGGGTCGCCGGTCGATTGGCCGCCCGCGACGGGCGACCCGTGACGGGCCAGGATCTGGCCCTTGCGCTACCGGCAGCGGTTGCCTTCGTACGCGAGCAATGATGGGCTGATGGGCGTGAGCAACTTAGGGGTGTCGATGAGAGCGCAGGCGGTGATCGACCTAGATAGCCTGCGCCGCAACGTCGAGCGGCTGCGGATTGCCGCGCATTCATCGGGAGCAACACCTGCGTTGATGGGAGTTGTCAAGGCTGACGCCTATGGCCATGGGGTCACGCATGTTGCACCCGCATTGCGGCGCAATGGGATGGAATGGTTAGGAGTTGCGCTCCCCAGTGAGGCATTGGCGTTACGCGCCGATGGCGACACGGGCCGAATCCTGGCGTGGCTGATCGTGCCCGACGACCCGACCACGGCAGAGTGCATCGCGGCGAAGGTGGACATGAGTGTCGCAGCTGCTTGGTTGCTGGATGAGGTAGCCCAGGCTGCGCGTGAGGTCGGCTTTCCCGCACGCATTCACGTGAAGGTTGACACCGGGTTGGGTCGTGGCGGATGTTCAATGCAGGAGTGGCCACTATTTGTTGAACAACTTAGGGCGGCTGTCGATCGAGACGAGGTCGAGATAGTCGGTGTGTGGTCTCACCTGGTCGCCGGAGAAGATCCGCACCATGCCTCAGCCGCTCTGCAGCGGGAAAACTTCGCGTCCGCGGTTCGTCAGATTCGAGCGGCCGGAATCTCAGCGCCACTGTGTCACCTAGCTAACTCCGGTGCGGTACTGGCAGATCCGATGATTGCCACCGGTGCCACTGGCGGATTAGTGCGAATGGGAATTGCCATGTTCGGTGTTTCCCCGGGAATACCCTTAGGTGACCCGCGCTCGCTTGGCCTGGAGCCCGTGATGAGCCTGCGTGCGCGACTGGCGTTGGTCAAATCGGTGCCTGCCGGTCAAGGAGTCTCATATGGACATCGATGGGTTGCTGCAGAGGCCACCAATCTGGGTCTTGTCCCATTGGGATACGCCGATGGAATTCCGCGCTCGGCCAATGGAGCTGCTGTGTGGGTGCGCGGCAAACTACGCCCGGTTGTCGGCAGCATTGCCATGGACCAGTTCGTCATCGACCTTGGCCACGATCATGCCGAAGCTGGTGATGAGGTGATCATCTTCGGCGCCGGCAGCCAGGGGGAGCCCATGGCAGAAGACTGGGCTCGGTGGTCAGGCACGATCGGCTATGAGATCGTCACCCGCATCGGCCCGCGGGTGCCGCGTGTTCATCTCGAATCCGGCGGCAGCCGGTGAACCGATGGGCGAAGTCATTGGGCATCGGCGCTGCCGCACTCGGTGGACTTGCCCTCGCGGTGACTGTCGAACGTATTGCCCTTCGCGCGTTCCTCAAGGCCACCCCGGTAGGAGACATTCCTGACGCACCACACGCCACGAATGTCTTGCGTTTGCATAGTGATGACGGATGCGAAATTCATGTCGAGGTGGACACGCCGGTGGATATGACACCAGCCACGCCCACGGTTGTGCTGACTCACGGTTTTGGCATGGCAGCCCAGTCATGGTGGCCGCAGCGACGGGCGTTGCGAAAACTTGCCCGCGTTGTGGTGTGGGACCAACGTGGCCACGGACGTTCTGGTTATGCAAACGCCGCCGCCGAGGCGATCGTAATCGACCGTCTCGCGATGGATCTAGCCATGATCATTGATGAGGTGACCACCGGTGACGTCGTGTGCATCGGACACTCGATGGGCGGTATGACCATCATGGCGCTCACTGAATTGCGACCAGATTTATTCGCCGATCGAATCAAGGGTGTGGTGCTGCTGGCCACCTCGGCCGGGAGCATCGGCGATGTCACACTCGGCCTGCCCGGTCCGATCGCAAAAATTGCGCACCAGGTTCCGTCGGCGTTGAGAATGGCGCTAGCCGGCCACGACCGAAGACATGATTTTTTTTCGCGCATCCGTCGTAACGACACTGATCTGGGACTAGCTCTGGTGCGCAGGTTCGCCTTCGGTGAGACTGTTCCTGAAGGTGGGCCGGAGTTGGTGGCACGGCTGCTGAACGAAACAGCATCGGTGGCTGTCACGGACCTACTTGTCGATGTCTATCAGCACGATCGGCGTGGTGTTCTCGCCCCGTTACGACAAGTGCCCACGCTGATCGTGGTGGGCACCGCAGATCTGCTCACGCCTGTTGAGCATTCCCGTGAGATTGCCGGTGACCTGCCTGATGCTCAACTGGTTGAGTTGGCCGGAGTTGGACACATGCTTGGGCTCGAGCAGGCCGTACGGGTGAATGAACTACTCACAGGATTCGTCCTCGAAGTTAGTGATCGTCGGGAATGAGCGCACGTGAAACACTCTTGCTGAAGGTGAATGTTGCCAACGCGCAGGAAATGATAGATCTTGGCTGCAGGCTGGCCGAATCGTTGCAGGCAGGCGATGTCGTGGTGCTGGTCGGCGATTTAGGTGCAGGCAAGACCACACTCACCCGTGGCATCGGCTCCGGACTCGGTGTTCGCGGACCCGTGACGAGTCCGACATTCGTGGTGGCTCGCCACCATCCGTCAATCACCGATAACGTCGCCTTGGTGCATGTAGACGCTTACCGCATCAGTTCGGTGGCTGAAATCGATGACCTTGATCTAGAAAACGACCAGGCCGTCACCGTCGTTGAGTGGGGTGCCGGCCTGGTCGAGCATCTGTCGGACTCGCATCTTCGGATTACTCTGAGCACCGTGGACGAAGCCCCCGAAGATGTGGAACGCGACACCGTGCGCGGGGTTCGCATCGACGGCATCGGCCCGCGCTGGCGCGCAGTTCGACTGTAGGTGCCCGTAGGCTCGGCTGTGTGAGAATCCTCGCCGTCGACACGGCAACATCGGCCACCGTGGTCGGTGCCGTCATTGATGGACAGTTCACTGAGGTGGAACATGTTGACGCACGAGGTCATGCCAGCCAGATCGGAATACTGCTGCGGGCGATCGTCGAAGCGACCGGGAACCGTGACTGGGACATGATCGTTTGCGGTGTCGGTCCAGGTCCGTTCACGGGCCTTCGTGTGGGAATAGCTGCCTGCCTAGGAATCGCTGCGGTGCAAGGGTTACCAACGATTGGCGTGTGTACGCTGGATGCTATTCGCCGTGTTGCGGCGACGACGCATCCGCGAGAGTCAATCACGGTGGCCACCAGGGCGCGGCGCAATGAGGTCTACTGGGCGCGCTACGACAGCGTGGGCCATCGCACCGCGGGGCCTATAGCGCTACCCACCGACGAAGCCCGAGCACGTGCCGACGGCCTGGTCGTTGGTGACGGGGCCGAGATGGTGGCTGGCTCCGACCCTGCTTGCGACGCACAGGTGGTGTTCCCCAGCGCTCAGGCGCTGTTGATGATCGTGCAGGAACGACTAGATGCCGGTGAGGTGTTGCCCAGGTTAGATGCGGGTGCGGTTGGTCTCGACGCACCTGCCTCGGTGGGCGCGACTACGGCGCGTGCACTTGCGCAACAGGCAGCGGCTGGGCGGCAGCTGCTGCCCATGCGTCCCTTGTACCTGCGTCGACCCGATGCGGTACCCACGGTGGATCGATCATGACGTCGCCCGCACCGGTGACCCCGAGTTCCGACCTACATGTGCAGGTCGAAGCGATGCGGTGGTGGCATATTCAGGCCGCTGCACAATTAGATCGCACCCTGTTTGAGCACACCGCATGGTCTGAGGCCCAGTTTTGGTCGGAATTGGCTCGAAGCAATCGACACTATGTCGTGTTGGTGACCTCAACCGGCCAGGTGTGCGGATACGCGGGTGTGGCCTGGGTACCACCCGAGGCCGATGTGCAAACCATTGCCGTCGCATCATCCATGCAAAGGTGCGGCTGGGGGGCCAGGCTGCTGGAGCACTTGATCGACGTGGCAATCAAGGCTCAATGCCGACGCCTGCTACTGGAGGTTCGCGCGGACAGCACCGCGGCCATCAATCTTTACACTCAACATGGATTTGTACGCATAAGCAAGAGATCCTCCTACTACGGACCCGGAGTGGACGCGCTCATCATGGAACGAACGCTGGTAGATCAGCCACACGTTGGTCGGTCACGTTGATGGGAGCGATGACCGAGCCGATTGTCCTAGGCGTGGAAACCTCCTGTGATGAAACTGGAATTGCGATTGTTCGGGGTCGCAATCTGCTGAGCAATGTCATTGCCTCAAGTGTCGACGAACAAGCTCGGTTCGGTGGTGTGGTTCCTGAGGTCGCGAGTCGGGCTCACGTCGAAGCCCTGTCTGACACGATGGAGCGAGCCCGCATTGAAGCAGATATCGAGTGGACGGATATTGATGCGGTTGCTGTCACGGCTGGCCCGGGTCTGGTTGGTGCGCTCGTCGTGGGTGTGGCGGCAGCCCAAGGAATTTCCGTCGCCCTCGATAAGCCGATATACGCGGTGAACCACTTATCCGCTCATGTGGCCGTTGACAGGCTCGTTCACGGAGATCTGCCAGAACCAGCGATGGCGCTGCTGGTTTCCGGTGGCCATACCTCTTTATTGCGCGTTGATGACTTGGCCACGAGCGTGACGCCGATCGGGCAAACCCTTGATGATGCAGCCGGTGAAGCCTTTGACAAGGTGGCGCGATTGCTGCAGTTGCCGTTTCCTGGCGGGCCGCATGTTGATCAGGTCGCCCGCGATGGGCGGCCCGATTCGATTGCTTTCCCTCGCGGCTTGACCGATGTGGCAAGCCAGCGCGAACACCGACATGATTTCTCGTTCTCCGGGCTCAAGACTGCGGTGGTGCGTTGGCTAGCCGATCAAGAGCGGCGGGGCGTATCCATCAATGTTGCGGATGTGGCGGCTGCCTTCCAGGAGGCTGTCGTTGACGTTCTCGTCACGAAATCTTTGCGCGCCTGTCAGGAAACTGGAATTGATGTGCTTGTGATCGGGGGCGGTGTAGCGGCGAATTCCCGGCTGCGTGCCCAGGTAGTTGAGCGGGCTGAACCCTTGGGCGTGCAGGTGCGCATCCCACCGCCGGTGTTATGTACGGACAACGGAGCGATGGTTGCCTCTCTCGGGGCTTTGCTCGTGGAGCGTATGGTGCCACCTACGGCTGGCCGTGCGGTGAACACTGCGGGCAACGACGCAACGCGTCGAGGCCAGGTAGACGGGGGATTTGACGCTGATTCCTCGATGCCGGTGACCACGGTGAGCTTGCGGGGACTCGCCTGAGGGTGGCAACGGTTCAATCGGGGTTACGCGCCAGGCCCGGGTTATCCTGAACGAATGAGTCACGCGAGTTCTCCGCCGTCGCGGCGGCGCAATGGCGCGCGCCGGAGCAATCGCGGGCCGCTGTTGCTCGTGGGGGTTCCACTTGGCCTGGCCGGCCTCGCACTCGCCCTGGCGGTCGTGGCCCCGTCCGCGGGTGGTGCTGATGCTCAGTCGACGGTGATCGCCGAGGAGTCGATGCTGCCCGAGCCCAAGCAGACTGCGCCCGCGCAGACACCAACCCCGGGTGAATCCTCCCCGCAGCCCACCGCCGATGCTCCCGAACCGACCATCGAGCAGGCGGCGTCCGGCCGTTCTGGTCGCAGCACTATCAATGAGGCTAATCCTGCCCTTGATGTGGTCTGGCGCATCGATACTGATGACCCTGTTTTCTTCATCACCATTGATGACAACGTGCGAGACGAGGCTGTCGCGAATGCTGGTTTGAGCATTGTTGAAGCGCAGCAGATACCCGTGACCGCATTTTTGACCACCAATTACGTGGGTGATCAGACCGACTATTTCAATCGCATCACTCGATTCGGCGGTTCGATTCAAAACCACACCGTGACCCACAGTTGGCTCGATGCGCCCGACACCGATCCACGTTTCGAGGTGTGCGCCGCCCAAGACGGGTTGGAAGCACAATTTGGCGATCGGCCCTGGATGATGCGTCCCCCCTACGGTGCGCCCTATATCGGCGGTGGCACGGAGCCACGGCTAGAAGCGGCCTCGGTTGAATGCGGGGTCAATCGCATCGTCATGTGGAGTGCGGTGGTCGACAATGGTGAGGTCTCCTATAACCCGGGGCCGACCCTGCAAGCGGGCGACATCGTGCTGTTTCACTTCTGGGACCCCAAGTTCGCTGAGGGTCTGCAGATGATTCTTGATATTGGCGCTGCCAATGGGTTGAGCCCGGCTGCCTTGGAGGACTACCTCTAGACCCGTTCGGGCAAGCTTGAGGCTGGATTGACGATGCCGAAGGTGCTAGCACTCGAGTTGACGGAGTGCTAATTGAGGCCTAATCTAGGCATTGGCACTCACATCGTTCGACTGCCAAACCCGGGAGTCCGGGAGCGGTGCGACAACGGTGTGAAACATAAGCCGCGATGATTGCACCGGCACCGCGACGGCGGGGTAGTCATCACCCATCCCATCACCGTGTAGACCTCGGAGGACTAACCATCGTGTCCGTCTCCATCAAGCCACTTGAGGATCGCATCCTCGTCCAGACGCTCGAAGCAGAGCAGACAACGGCCTCTGGCCTTGTCATCCCCGACACCGCCAAGGAAAAGCCCCAGGAGGGCAAAGTCATTGCGGTCGGACCCGGTCGATTCGACGAGGATGGCGACAAGCGCATTCCGCTCGACATTTCAGTCGGCGACGTCGTCATTTACTCGAAGTACGGCGGCACCGAAGTGAAGTACAACAATGAGGAGTACCTCATCCTTTCTGCGCGCGACATCTTGGCCGTAGTCGAGAAGTAGGCGCTGAGTATCTAGCCATTGCGCGGCCGTCCGGCTGCGACACGGTGCGCGCCGGGATTGCATATGTGCAGCCCGGCGCGCACCAGGTTCATGACCCTTAATCGAATCGAAGGAACACATGCCAAAGATTTTGGAGTTCGACGAGTCCGCCCGCCGCAGCCTTGAGCGCGGAGTGAATGCGCTCGCCGACACCGTCAAGGTGACGCTCGGCCCACGCGGTCGCAATGTTGTCATCGACAAGAAGTGGGGATCGCCCACGATCACCAATGATGGTGTGACGATCGCTCGTGAAATCGAGTTAGAGGACCCCTACGAGAACCTAGGTGCGCAACTGGTCAAAGAGGTTGCGACAAAAACTAATGACGTTGCCGGCGACGGCACCACCACCGCCACCGTATTGGCACAGGCAATGGTGCACGAAGGCCTCCGCCAGGTAGCGGCCGGCGCCAATCCGATGGCCCTCAAGCGTGGCATGGACGTCGCCGTGACGGCGATGTCGCAGCGCTTGCATGAAGTGTCTCGCGAGGTTGATGGCCGCGACGAAATCGCCCAGGTAGCAACGATTTCCTCCCAGGATGCAGAGGTCGGATCCCTTATTGCTGATGCCTTCGACAAGGTGGGCAAGGATGGCGTGATCTCGGTGGAAGAGTCCAGCGTCACCGAGGTGGAATTGGAATTCACCGAGGGAATGCAGTTTGACAAGGGCTACATTTCGCCGTACTTCGTGACCGACACCGAGCGCATGGAAACCGTCCTAGAAGACGCCTCCATCTTGCTGGTGCAGGGCAAGATTTCCAGCATCAATGAACTCCTGCCGCTGCTAGAGAAGGTTGCGCAGACTAGCAAGCCACTATTGATCATTGCTGAGGATGTCGATGGCGAGGCTCTGTCCACCCTGGTGGTCAACCGAATCCGAGGCATTTTCACGTCGTGTGCGGTCAAGGCACCTGCCTTCGGAGATCGTCGCAAGGCGATTTTGGAGGACATGGCTGTGCTGACCGGTGCACAGGTGGTCTCTGCCGATATCGGCCTCAAACTTGATCAGGTAGGCCTTGAGGTACTCGGCCAAGCGCGTCGCTGTGTCGTGACCAAGGACACCACGACCATCATTGATGGCGGCGGGTCAGCCGATGCGGTCAATGAACGCGTGGCGCAGATTAAGTCAGAGGTAGAGCGCACCGATTCCGACTGGGATCGGGAGAAGTTGCAGGAGCGTTTGGCCAAGCTTTCTGGTGGTGTCGTGGTGATCAAGGTCGGCGCGCACACCGAGGTCGAACTCAAGGAGAAGAAGCATCGGGTTGAAGACGCGGTATCGGCTACTCGCGCTGCGATCGAGGAGGGCATTGTTGCCGGAGGGGGCTCGGCACTCGTGCACGCGGCCTCGGCCGTGGACGATCTAACCCTCGAGGGAGATCAGGCCACGGGTGCAAGCATTGTGCAGCGTGCGGCCTCAGAACCGCTACGTTGGATCGCCGATAACGCCGGTATCCAGGGCTATGTTGCGGTGAGTTTGGTGTCGCAACTGCCCGTAGGTCAGGGTCTGAATGCCGCTACCGGTGAGTACGAAGATCTCGTCGCCATCGGCATCATTGATCCGGTCAAGGTCACCCGCTCGGCATTAGCCAACGCGGCATCGATTGCCGGCATGCTGTTGACCACTGAGGTTTTGGTCGTCGACAAGCCGGCCGAATCAGCCGATGACGCACAAGGTCACGGTCATAGTCACCACGGTCACGGCCACTAGCCGGTACATGAAATGAGGGTGTCGGTCCCAGTTATGGGACCGACACCCTCATTTTCATGAAGTCCGTTGCGCTGCGCGGCCTAGCCGGCGACGGGGAGATCGCGGTTGCGTCGGTAGTGCGCCTCCCGCTCGTCCTCGCTGAGGCCGCCCCACACGCCATAGGGTTCGCGGACAGCTAGGGCGTGCTCAGCGCATTCAACCCGCACCGGACAACGACCGCAGATGGTTTTAGCTGCCGACTCGCGAGCCGCACGGGCTGGACCCCGTTCGCCCTCGGGATGAAAGAACGCATTGGGGTCCTCGCCACGACAGGCGCCCTCAAGTTGCCAGTCCCAGATATCAGCGTTGGGGCCGGGAAGGCGAGAGATGTCAGCCATGGGGTCCTCCTTGCGAGGGTTGGCGGTAGAAGAGCGAGCAACCGAATACTTGAACTATAGAACCGCGCCAAAGGTTGGTCAACATGCTTTCTTGAATAACTTTGCGTTATGGGGTGTGATCTACGTCCCATTTGGGGTACACCATGAGGCAAGCAATGAGGCAGACCGCGCTTAAGTGGCGCATCTGGGCGATCCCGTGAGAATGGAGACATGAGTGTCGGGTCGAGCATGGCGTCAGTAGAGCCGGCTGCGCCCGGGCTGACCGTCGCGGCGGTTGCTCGCCGGCTCGGGGTTGCCCCGGCCACTTTGCGCACCTGGGATCGCCGTTACGGGCTTGGTCCGACCGCTCATGCCGCCGGAGCTCATCGCCGGTATACGGCGAGCGATCTAGCGCGATTGGAGCAGATGCGGCGATTGGTCCTCTCAGGGGTTGCCTCGGCTGATGCTGCGGCCATGGCGTTGGCGGGCAATGTGTCAACGCTGCCCGCCCCGGTTGGTCCAGGGCATGCCGATGACGTCATCGATGACTCGACCGAAGACCTCACCGTTGATGAGCGCACCGGGGGTCGCCACGGCGGCGGTCGGGTCGTGGCGATTCCGGGAGGGGCACCCTCGGTGCGGGGCCTGGGGCGCGCGGCCTTCGCGCTTGATCAACACGGTTGCGAGACCATCATCGCCCATTCAATTGAGCGCCAGGGCCTTTTGGTGACCTGGGATTCCTTGCTGGTGCCGGTGCTGACCGCCGTGGGTGATCGCTGGGCGCGCACGGGTGCGGGCATCGAGGTCGAACACCTCCTGAGCGGGGCCGTCCAAACAGTCTTGAGTGCGGCCTCTCAAGTGCCTGGCCCCCCTCGCAATGTGCGGCCCGTGTTGCTTGCCGGAACGACCGAGGAAACTCACACGCTGCCGCTGTGGGCCGTTGCGGCCGGGCTTGCTGAGCGCGGGATTTCCTCCCGCATGCTAGGGGGGCGAACCCCGGTGATCGCACTGAGCGAGGCCATGAAGCGCACGGGTCCGGCTGCGGTGCTGCTGTGGTCGCAAATTGGCAATCCCGCCGATGTACACCAGCTGCGCGGCCTGCCGGATCTGCGTCCGCAGCCCAAGATCCTGGTGGCCGGCCCGGGTTGGCCTGTACAGATTCCACGTGGGCATCGGGTTTATGACCTCGCGACCGCACTTGACGAGGTGTGCCACTCCGTGGGTGTCTAGCCTTGCCCGCGTGACCAGTCACCGCAGCGTGCATGAGTACGCGATAGATCTAGGAGCGCGGGGTCGGTACGCTGCGGCTTGGTTCGCCTTGACCGGTCCGGTCGGTCATCTTGACCTCGATTCGCCGCAATCACGGGACTCCCGAGGCCTTTCGATTCGAGCGAGCCATCTGCGTCAGATCGGCATGGCCGACCTCGCCCAGCACTTGGATGCGCGAGCAATCGAGACCGCGCAGACCGCCGATGAAGCAGCCGATGCCGGACTGGGTTGGGCGGCCGACGCGTTAGCACAGGGTCACGTGGATGAAGCGCGAGATCGGTTCGCGCAGTGCCTGGACACCGCCCCGGCCGAGAGCACAGGCGCACAAAACGCTCGGATCGAGGTGCGAATCCAATGGGTGGGTGCCGAGATAGATCTTGCTGCAGGTCATCAGGCATTAGCCGCCGAGCGTTTGACTGACGCCGTCGCCCAGGCCAGGCTGGTGAGCCAACGGCATCTGGCGAAGTCGTTGATGTTTCTTGCCGCGGTGCGGGCCATGCAGGGCAACCCCTCGGGGGCACACAGAGACCTGATTGAGGCCGATGCCATCATCGATCGGGAGCGCTGGATTAGTTTGTGGTGGCCGTGGACGCTCATTGCCGATGGACTTGATCACGACCTGTGGGGTCCAGACGCCGCGGGCATTTGGCAGGGCCTTCACATTGACCGCGCGCGAGCGGCGGTGGGCATCATCAGGGCACATCTGCCCGAGGATCTCGTGGGGCGGTGGGCCGGTGGACGAGATGTCCAGCGATTGGACGACCTAGCGGGCCGGTACCCTTAGCAAACATGACCGAGCGACACGATCTCCCCGTTGAGTTTGCCTACCTCGGCTTGACCTTTGACGACGTCCTCCTGCTGCCCGGTCAATCAGACGTTGTGCCCAGCGAGGTCGATACGACAACCATGCTCAGTCGCAATATTTCGATCAAGATGCCCTTGATTTCCTCTGCCATGGACACGGTCACCGAGGCACGCATGGCGATAGCGATGGCGCGCCAAGGTGGTGTGGGTATTTTGCATCGCAACCTGTCGATCGATGATCAGGTTGACCAGGTCGACGTGGTGAAGCGCTCCGAAGCTGGCATGGTGAGCCGCCCGGTGGTGTGCGGTCCGCGAGCAACGGTCAGCGAGGTCGATGAATTATGCGGGCGCTATCGCATCAGCGGTGTGCCGGTCGTTGACGACCAAGGTCTACTGCTCGGCATCGTGACCAATCGAGACCTGCGCTTTGAAGACAATGGCGATCGACCAGTGGGTGAACTCATGACGCCGATTCCGCTGGTCACTGCACCGGTGGGTGTTGACCCGGCTGAAGCCTTGCAGTTGTTGGCGCGCAACAAGATCGAAAAGCTTCCGCTGGTTCATTCCGACGGGCGGTTAGGTGGCCTATTCACGGTCAAAGATTTCGTCAAGTCTGACAAGTACCCGAATGCAACGAAGGATCATTCTGGTCGACTTGTTGTAGGAGCGGCTGTCGGAGTTGGCGAGGATGCCTACAAGCGAGCGCATGCCCTCGTTGAGGCTGGAGTGGACCTTCTGGTCGTTGATACCGCGCATGGGCATTCACTAGCGGTCGCTCAGACTGTGACGCTGTTGAAGAAGTCGATCGGTGTTGACATCGTGGCCGGCAATGTGGCCACCACGGAGGGTGCCCAGTCACTTATTGACGCTGGTGCTGATGGCATCAAGGTAGGTGTTGGTCCGGGTTCCATCTGCACCACGCGAGTGGTTGCCGGAGTGGGTGTGCCGCAGGTGTCCGCGATTCATGCGGCTGCCGTCGCGGCTCGCCCCGCTGGAGTGCCAGTGATCGGCGACGGTGGCCTGCAGTTCTCCGGCGACATTGCAAAGGCCCTGGTTGCCGGGGCTGACTCGGTCATGATTGGTAGCCTGCTCGCCGGGTGCGAGGAAGCACCAGGCGACGTCGTATTCGTCAGTGGCAAACAGTTCAAGGCATATCGGGGGATGGGCTCGTTGGGTGCCATGCAATCGCGAGGCCAGGCTCGGTCGTACTCCAAAGACCGCTACTTCCAAGACGATGTCCTCAGCGACGACAAACTCGTACCCGAAGGCATCGAGGGCATGGTTCCGTATAGGGGTCCGTTGTCGGTGGTCGCTCATCAGCTCATCGGGGGGCTGCGCGCTTCCATGGGATATTCCGGCGCTGATTCGATTCCGCAGTTACATGCTCGCGGGCGATTTGTCCGCATTACCGCTGCTGGACTCAAGGAGAGTCATCCGCACGATGTCGTAATGACCGTTGAGGCGCCCAACTACCACGGCCGCGGCTGACCAGGAGGTCGACGTTGTCCAGCATCGAGATCGGTCGAGGCAAGCGCGCGCGCACGGCCTATTCATTTGACGATATTGCTGTTGCGCCGAGCAGGCGCACACGCAACCCTGATGAAGTCTCCACCGAATGGCGTATCGACGCCTATCGTTTTGCAACACCGATTCTCGCCGCACCAATGGACTCGGTGGTCTCACCGCGTAGTGCTGCGGAGTTAAGCCGACTCGGGGCCTTAGCGGTGTTGAATCTTGAAGGATTGTGGACCAGGTATGCCGACCCTGAGCCGGTCCTTGAGCAGATTCGTCGGCTGCCTGCCGAAGATGTGGTGACCGGGCTGCAGCGCGCATACGCAACCGCACCTGTCGACGTTGATCTCATTGGTCAGCGGGTAGGGGAGTTGCGGGAAACGGGTGGGACTGTGGCCGTGGCTGTATCGCCGCAGCACGCCGCTGAACTTTCCCCGTACGCCTTGGCTGCAGGTATTGAACTGCTGGTCATCCGCGGCACAACGGTCTCGGCTGAACACGTATCAACCTCCGGCGAGCCACTCAATCTCAAGACGTTCATCTACGACCTCGACGTGCCCGTCATCGTGGGTGGATGCTCGACCTATCAAGCCGCTTTGCACTTGATGCGCACTGGAGCGGCGGGTGTGCTGGTTGGATTCGGTGGTGGGGCGGCGCACACGACATTTGATGTCTTGGGCATTCGTGTCCCGATGGCTACGGCCGTGGCCGAGGTCGCTGAGGCCCGTCGTGACTATCTTGATGAATCGGGTGGCAGGTACGTGCACGTCATCGCTGACGGGTCGGTGGGTTCGAGCGGCGCACTGGTCAAGGCGCTTGCCTGCGGGGCCGATGCGGTCATGATCGGGTCCGTTTTTGCTCGTGCCACCGATTCACCCGGCCAGGGAGTTCACTGGGGCGCCGAAGCATGGCATGCCTCGCTGCCACGCGGTGAGCGCAAGGAATTGGGCACTGTGGGCACGTTGGCCCAGATCATGCACGGGCCTTCACACACCGCTGATGGCTCAGCAAACCTGGTGGGTGCGCTGCGTAAGGCGATGGCCACGACCGGCTACAGCGAGTTGAAAGAGTTTCAACGCATCGAGGTCATAACCTCCCCGTCGTAGCTTGATGCGACGGCCCGGGTGTCGAGCGCAGGTGGGGCGGTTCGTCATAGATTGGGGTCGTGAACGCTGTGGGCGGAGCCAAGCGCGGTGACAGCGCGCTGAACAACCAGCAGCGCGACCGTGCCCTCGACCTGATGCGCGCCACCGATCCAGAACATCCGCTCGACGTGTTGGTTATCGGGGGCGGCGTAGTGGGGTGTGGTGCGGCTCTTGATGCTGCCGCCAGGGGTCTATCGGTCGGCCTGGTTGAGATGCAGGACCTGGCCGAGGGGACTTCGTCCCGATCATCCCGATTGGCTCATGGCGGATTGCGTTACCTAGAACAGCGGGAGTTCTCCCTCGTTCATGAGGCCCTCACCGAACGTGGCCTATTGCTGGATCGCCTTGCCCCGCACCTGGTTCGGCCGGTCCCTTTTTTGTTCCCGGTGGCTAAACAATGGCAGCGCCCGTATGTAGCCTCTGGTATTCGACTGTACGACCTGCTGAGTCGCGTCGGTGCATATGGCGGCTCGATGCCACGACCCAAGAGTCTCAATCGTGAACAAGCCAAAGAGTTAGCCCCCGATCTAAATTCAGATGAAATCGCCGGCGCCGTGCGATTCCATGACGCACAAATAGATGACGCGAGGCACACCGTCGCTCTCGCTCGAACAGCCGTTTCCTATGGTGCGCAAGTTGTAACGCGAGCGCGCATGGTTTCGCTCATCCGCGACGGCGATCGTGTCGTGGGGGCCCGCATCCAGGTTGAGGGGCCGGAGGCTGCCGGTGCTGGCAGCAATACCGTCTCGTTTGCGGTGTACGCCCGATGCGTCATCGGGGCCGTTGGCGTGTGGACAGATCAGCTCATCCACATGGACAATTCCGAGGCCGCGAGCAAGGTTCAACAAAGCAAAGGTGTGCACCTGGTTGTTCCGGCCGAATCGATTCGGTCCACGACCGCGATCATCGCGCGCACCGCAGCAAGCGTCTTATTTCTCCTTCCATGGGGGCGCTTCTGGTTGATTGGTACGACCGATACGCCGTGGGGAGCCGATGCGGGCGAAGGAGGAGATCCAGCAGACCCCGAAGCAACGGATGCCGACATTGATTACCTCATCGAGCAGGCCAACCGTTGGTTGGCTCGCCCGATCCGGCGATCCGATGTGGTGGCGACTTATGCCGGCCTGAGGCCGCTGCTAGCCGCCGGAAATGAGGCGGATGAGACCACAGCTTTGTCCAGGGAGCACTCCGTTTTCCGGCCTAGTCCCGGACTTGTGCTGATCGCGGGTGGCAAGTACACGACCTACCGGGTGATGGCGAAGGATGTCGTTGATGCGGCACTTGAAGATCTTGTGAACGACCCATCGTCAGACACCGCCCGGCAATTTGGTCCATCGACCACCGAGGACATTCCGCTCAACGGAGCCGACGAGTATGCACGGCTGTGGGCAACGCGACCTGCACTCGCCGCCGAGGTGGGCTTGCCCGTCGGCGTCGTCGAAGGGCTCCTTCGCCGACATGGCGACCGGATTGTCGAGGTGCTCGACGTCATTGCCGCTGATCCCACGGCAGCCCACCCGCTCATCCCGGATGCGCCCTACCTCAAGGCGGAAGTCGCCGCGGCAGTCAAATTTGCCGGCGCCAGGACTATCGATGATGTCCTGACGCGTCGCCTGCGGGTGACTCTTGAGGTTGCTGATGAGGGGCGTGGCGCGGCAATCGCAGCGGTTCCCATCATCGCTCCGCTTCTTGGTTGGTCTCCACTTGCGGCAGAACAACAATTGGCTGACTTTGATAGTCGCAGCCGGTCATGAGTTACCCCACCCTGCTTGACCTGGGCTGGCAACCGCAGTCGGCTGACGAGTTGGCTGGGGAATTTGGTGTGCGATACGGGTCTACAGGGCGAGACATCATCGCTCCGTTCACTGGAACAACACTCTATGGCCTTCGCGAATCCTGCCTTGACGATGTTGATGCAGCAGTGGCACAGGCGCGCGTTGCTCAAGTGATGTGGGAACGACAGTCGGTGCCTGATCGCATCGCACTCTTGTTGCGATTTCACGATTTGCTTCTGGCGCAACGCGATGAGGTCTTAGACCTTATCCAGTTTGAGACCGGCAAGGCGCGATGCGATGCGCTAGAGGAGGTTCTCGATGTATGCGTGGTGATTCAGCACTATGCCCGCACCGCTGGGCAGCTTCTGCGTGATCGGCGTCACCGGGGTGCTGTGCCGGTCCTAACCGCCGTGCGCGAGGTGCGTCACGCCGTCGGCGTCGTCGGCGTCATTGCACCGTGGAACTACCCATTGAGTCTGGCGGCGAGCGATGCCGTGGCGGCGTTGATCGCCGGTAATGCGGTCATTGTCAAGCCTGATGTGCAGACCTCGCTCACAGCCGCGTGGGTGCGCCGACTCCTACGTCAGGCCGGTCTTGATGCCGATCTCTACCAGGTGGTGACCGGAGATGGAGCAAGTACCGGCGCTGCGCTGATCGATCGAGTCGACTACGTGATGTTTACCGGCTCTACCAATATCGGACGGATTGTGGCCGCTCGCTGTGGCGAGAGGCTGATCGGCTGCACCATGGAATTGGGTGGCAAGAACGCGCTGATTGTTCGGGCAGACGCCTCGATAGAGAGGTCGGCCCGGATCGCGAGCCAATCGATGGTGGCTAACGCCGGTCAACTGTGTATTTCGATGGAACGAATGTACGTCGCTGAGAGCATCGCGGATGCCTTCGTCAGTGCGCTAGTCGATCGCCTGGAAAATCTGGTGGTTGGGAACTCGCCAGGATGGGGGAGTGACCTGGGGCCGCTGATCAGTGCCGAGCACTATCAGCGGGTGGCGGAGCACGTGGATCAAGCACGCGCTGCTGGTGCGCGGGTACTCACCGGTGGGTATGGGGATGTCCACCGTGGACCATTCGCCTACGCCCCCACGCTGCTGGCAGAGGTGACCGACGACATGACAGTCTGCGCCGCAGAGACTTTCGGCCCGGTTGCCTCCGTCTACCCCGTGGTCAACGACGATGAGGCGATCGCGCGCGCCAATGACACTGGCTATGGGTTGAACGCGTCCATCCTCACCGCTGACACCAGGATGGGGCGCGTTCTCGCGCGACAACTTCACACTGGATCGGTGAATATCAATGATGGGTACGCGGCTGCCTGGGGCTCGGTTTCGGCACCATTAGGTGGGCGCGGCGCATCGGGCATCGGCGTTCGCCACGGTTCGGCCGGACTGTTGAGTTACACCGAGCCGCAGACCATCGCCACGCAGCGCCTGTGGGGCTTTAGCGCGCCCGCTCACATATCCGATCGAATCTGGGGCCATTTACTCGCGCGATCGACCCAGATCATGCGACCCTGGACACCTCGACGCGGGAGGCAACGATGAACGGCTATGACTACGACGTGCTCATTGTGGGTTCAGGCTTTGGTGGCTCGGTAGCAGCTTTGCGCTTGGTTGAAAAGGGATATCGCGTCGGTGTGCTTGAGGCTGGGCGCCGATTTGATGAGTCCAATTACCCCAAGACATCCTGGCGGCTGAAGTCCTTTCTATGGGCACCCAAACTGGGGTGCACCGGCCTTCAGCGCATCCACATGCTCAAGGACGTGGTGGTCTTGGCCGGGGCCGGCGTAGGTGGGGGATCTTTGGTGTACGCCAACACCCTGTACGTTCCCCCCAAACGTTTTTTTGACGATCCGCAATGGGCGTCCATCACTAACTGGGCGCATGAACTTGCTCCTTTCTATGACCAGGCGGCCCGCATGCTTGGCGCGCAGGACAACCCGACCATGACTCCTAGTGACCTGGTGATGAAGTCGATTGCCGATGACATGGGGGTAGGTCACACCTTTCGGATGACCCCGGTCGGCGTCTACTTCGGCCAGGGGCCCGGCATTGAGTCTGATGACCCCTATTTCGGAGGCGTCGGCCCTCGCCGAAGTGGTTGCATCGAGTGCGGTGAATGCATGACAGGTTGTCGGCACAACGCAAAGAACACACTGCCCAAAAATTACCTCGGGTTGGCCGAGCAAGCAGGTGCCGTGGTGCACCCGCTGACCACCGTCTCGGCTATCACGCCACGAGAGGGAGGTGGCTACGTCGTCAACACCACGCGCACGGGCTCCTGGTCGAAGAAAGGCCGCTCCTTCAGCGCTGAGCATGTGATCGTTGCGGCCGGCACCTACAACACCCAGAAGCTTTTGCACCGTATGCGCGACGACGGTCGACTGCCTCATCTGTCACGCACGCTGGGTCGCCTGTCACGCACCAACTCCGAGTCGATTCTGGGGGCGGTGTCGCGGTCCAAAGATGCTGACTACACGCGCGGCGTGGCGATCACGTCGAGTTTCTATCCAGACGAAAACACTCACGTTGAGCCGGTTCGGTACGGCAAAGGGTCCAATTCGATGGGGTTACTCCAGTCGGTGCTGACCGTGCCGCAACCAGGTGAGCCGCGATGGCGCACCTGGACAAAAGAGTTGTGGCGTCAGCGCAGGGAAGCCCGCGCACTGCTCAATGTGCGTCATTGGAGCGAACGGGCCGTGATATCGCTCGTGATGCAGCCGGTGGACAACTCTCTGACTCTCACCGGCAAACGCGGGCGTTTCGGGCGCTGGCGGTTAACGACTAAGCAAGACGAATCCAATCCGGCACCCACCTATATCCCGGCATCGGCTGATGTGGTGCACCGCATCGCGGAGAAAATCGACGGAGTTGCGGGTAGCAACGCCTTCGACAATCTAGATGCGGTGCTCACCGCTCACTTTGTCGGCGGATGCGCAATTGGAGCGGATGCCGATACCGGTGTCGTGGACGCCTATCACCGAGCCTTTGGGCACCCCGGACTGCATATCGTCGATGGCTCAGCGATCACTGCCAACCTTGGGGTCAACCCGTCGTTGACGATCACCGCTCAAGCCGAACGCGCCATGGCGCTGTGGCCAAATAAGGGTGAAGAAGATGTACGCCCAACCCTGGGTTCGACCTATCGCCAGGTCACTCCGATCGCGCCGAAGAACCCGGTGGTGCCCGAGCACGCACCGGCAGCCCTTCGCCTCTATGTGATCAATTCCTAACCTCGGCCACGCTCAGGGCTAGATCCCCGCAGCCTTGGCGACCGCCCGCTCGGTCATGACGCGGGCAAGATGCTCCCGGTAGTCAGCCGCCGCGTGCAGGTCGCTCGTGGCGCGTGTGCCGTCTGTTGCCGATTGGGCCGCTGCGGCAACCGATTCGGCCGTAGCTGCCGCGTTGGTGAGCGCCTGTTCGACCGAGCTGGCACGAACAGGGCCGGGGCCCATGTTCGTCAAGCCCACCCGCGCCTGGTTGATCGTGCCGTTGTTGCGCTGCACCGCAGCGGCGACGCCCACAATGGCCCAGCCTTGAGCGGTGCGCTGGAACTTCTCATAGTGGTATCCCCAGCCGGGTCCGAGTTTGGGAACTCGAATCGACACGAGAATCTCATCCTCGGCCATTGACGTGGTGAAGTAGTCGGTGAAGAACTCAGCCGCCGGAATATCCCTCGACCCTTGCGGGCCGACGACGGTCATCACCGCATCCAGGGCTAGGGCTACGGCCGGCAGATCTCCGGCCGGATCTGCGTGCGCCAAGGCACCACCCAACGTGCCACGGTGTCTGATGGCTGGATCGGCCACCGTCGCTGTTGCCATGGCAAGAAGCGGCGTGTGTTCGTTGATGAGTGGGTTGTTCATGACCTCGTGGTGGGTTGTGCCAGCTCCGATGACCACAGAGTCTCCGGCGTCGGTAATGCCTTGCATTTCCGTGACTCGACTGCAGTCGATGACCACGGTGGGAGCGGCCATGCGTAGGCGCAGCACCGGCATCAGCGACTGCCCACCGGCCAGTACTTTTGCATCCTCACCACCAGCAACCAATGCCGCAACGGCATCGGCCACGCTGGTGGCACGAACGTAATCGAAAGACACCGGAATCATGCTGTAGCCGCCTTTGCTTCTTGGATGGTCCGCCACACGCGCTGTGGTGAGGCGGGCATCTCAACATCATTGACCCCCATCGGACGCAGGGCATCAACGATGGCGTTGATGATCGCCGGGGTTGACGCGATCGCTCCCGCCTCGCCCACGCCCTTTGTGCCCAAGGGGTTGGTGGTGGAGGGGGTTTCGGTGGTGGAGGTAGTGAACGACGGAAGATCAGCCGCGCTCGGCACGAGGTAGTCGGCGAGGCTGGCGGTAAGTAGGTTGCCATCCTCGTCGTACTCGACCCCCTCATACATCGCCTGTGCGATGCCTTGAGCCAGACCGCCGTGGACCTGACCTTCCACGATCATGGGATTCACCTGAACGCCGACATCGTCCACGCACACGTAGGTGCGAAGTGTTGTCTTTCCGGTTTCGGTATCAACCTCAACCGCGGCTAGGTGAGTGCCGTGCGGATAGGAAAAGTCCTGCGGGTCGACGGTGGATTCCGCCTGCAGTGTGGGCTCCACTCCGTCGGGCAAGTTGTGGGCGCTGAAGGCTTCAAAAGCCACAGCCGCGAGAGGCTGTGCTTTCTCCGCGTCGCCCTTAACTCGGAAAGCGCCACCGGCGTACTCCAGGTCATCAATCGAACACTCGAGTTGATGTGCGGCAATAACGCGCGCCTTCTCGATGAGCCGCTCGGCCGCCTTTTTGATGGCCTGGCCACCAACGGCGAGCGAGCGGGAGCCGTAGGTATCCATGCCGTAGGGCGCTCGGCCGGTGTCGGAGTGCACCACCTCGATGTCATCGACATCAATTCCCAGGATGTCAGCAGCGATCTGGCTCCACGCGGTCTCGTGCCCTTGACCATGTGGTGAGGTTCCGGTGATGAGCTCCACCTTGCCGGTGGGGAGCATCCGAATCGTGCAGTGTTCCCAGCCGCCGGCGACGTATTTCAGCGCACCCAACGTGCGTGAGGGCGCCAAGCCACACATTTCGGTGAAGGTTGAGATACCAATGCCCAGTTGTACCGGATCACCAGAGGCTCGTCGCCGCTCCTGTTCGGCACGCAAGCCTGCGTAATCGAACATGTCGATCGCCTTCGCAGTGGCTGCCTCGTAGTTGCCGGTGTCATAGACAAGGCCTGCGATCGTGGCGTAAGGGAAGTCCTCATGGTTGATCCAGTTCTTCTTGCGCAACTCCATGGGATCCATGTTCAACTCGGCTGCCAATTCGTCCATGATGCGCTCGATCGCGAAGGTGGACTCAGGCCGACCGGCGCCACGATAGGCATCCGTCGGCGTCTTATTCGTAAAGACACCGACGCAGTTGAAGTCATAGGCATCCATCTTGTAAATGCCCGGGTACATGAACATACCCAGGAGAGGAGTGCCCGGCGTAATGATCTGCAGGTAGGCACCCATGTCGGCAAGCAGGTTGACTTTCATACCTAGGAGCTTGCCGTCCTTGGTGGCGGCGATTTCAATATCTTGCACCTGGCCGCGACCGTGGTGGGTGGCCACCATGTTTTCGCTGCGTGTCTCGGTCCATTTTACCGGTCGGCCGAGGTGTCGAGCGATCTGCACGGCGAGAATTTCCTCGCGGTATATCTGCAGTTTGCCACCGAATCCGCCACCGACATCGGGAGCAATGATGCGCAGGGAGTTTTCGGGTAGACCGGTGACGAGAGCCAGCAGCACGCGCAGAATGTGCGGAATCTGGGTAGCCGACCACACCGTCATTTCATTGCTCACACCCATGGGTGAGGCCACAACGGCGCGCGGCTCCATGAAAGCGGGGATGAGTCGCTGGTTGATGAACCGTCGCTTGACGACGACATCGGCTTTAGCTTTGGCCTCGTCGTAGGGGATCCCGGTACCCGGCAGGTGATAGGTGTAGCACTCATTGGTGCCTGGGGAGTCTGCAGCGTCGTGGACCAAGGTGGCGCCGGGCTCGAGTGCAGCCTCGAGGTCAATCACGGCCGGGAGGGCCTCGTAGTCGATTTCGATGGCCTCAAGTGCGTCGAAGGCGGCGTTGCGATCGGTCGCTAGGACTACCGCGACGCAGTCCCCGACGTGGCGAACCTTGTCGATGGCCAGGGCCGGGAAAGCAGGGGCCTGCATCTCATCGGTCACCGGCCACACACACGGCACGGCACCGTTGAGATCGCCGAGCTCCTTAGCGCTGAACGCAGCAACGACGTGGGGTTCTGACAGTGCGGGGGTGACGTCGAGGTGGGTAATGTGCGCGTGTGCCATGGGGCTGCGCAAAATGGCCATGTGCAACATGCCGGGCAACTGAATGTTGTCGGTCCAGTTGGTTTGGCCATGCAGCAGGCGCGCGTCTTCTTTGCGGCGAAGTGGACGACCCATGGGTGACTGGGTCGTGAGCGAATCAGGCAGCGTATCGGTCATCGGGCTCCCCCTGACATGAGATCGGATGCGTACTGAACGGACTTAACGATGTTGTGATAACCGGTGCAGCGGCACAGGTTTCCTTCGAGGCCTTCACGAATCTCGGCTTCGGTTGGCGTGGGGTTCTCACCCAGCAGGTCGACAGTGGCAAGCACCATGCCCGGCGTACAGTAACCGCACTGGAGGCCATGGCACTCTTTGAAGGCAGTCTGCACGGGGTGCCAGTTATCTTCGCCCTCGGCGAGGCCCTGAATGGTCGTAATGGATTGGCCGTCTGCTTGCACGGCCAACACACTGCAGGACTTCACGCTCTGTCCGTCAAGCAGCACCGTGCAGGCGCCGCAGCTTGATGTGTCGCACCCGACGACCGTGCCAACGCGGCCGATGTCTTCTCGTAACCAGTGCACGAGCAGGGTGCGAGGTTCGACCTCGCTGTCGTATGTGGTCCCGTCGACGGTGACGGAGATGGGAATGTGACTCATGGCTCTCCCGTAATAGTGATGGATATCACAACCTGATGCTCAGACGTTAGGGCACATCAGCCGATTTCGCATGGGTTTGAAGGTGCTCACCGAACCCAGGGGCCTGACTGCAAATGTAGGACGGTAGGTGACTTCTGGAACGCAGTTGCGATAGTTTTCCCAGCGCCCCGTAGTTCGTCTTCCGCAACGAAAGGTCGACCGATATGTCTTCTGTACCTCCACCCCCGCCGCCCCCGCCCAACCTCCCACCCCCACCGCCGGGCATGTCAGGCGGTCAACCCATGGGTGCGGCCCCACAAAACGGCATGGGTGTGGCATCGCTTGTCCTCGCCCTATTGGGCATCATCGGATGCCTGCCGCTGATCGGTGGCATCTTGGGCATCGTGTTTGGCCGGATCGGTATGCGCAACGCCGAGCAGGGCTTAGCCACCAACGGTGGCGTCGCCAAGGCCGGGTACATCATCGGCATCATCGCAGTGGTCTTGAGCGTTATTGGAATCATCTTCGCGATCATCTCCTCGATCGCGTCGGCCTAGCTCGCCACTCCCGGAGGGACTCGTCTCCTCGCGGTGGGGACTAGGCTCCCAGCATGCTGGCGTCTGGTACCCACCGCGAGGTGGTCTTGGTCGTGGACTACGGGGCCCAATACGCGCAACTGATTGCTCGCCGGGTCCGTGAGGCCCGGGTCTATTCGGAGATCATCCCGCACACGACATCGGTGGCCGACATCATCGCTCGCCGGCCTGCGGCCGTAATTTTGTCGGGTGGGCCGGCCAGTGTGTACACAACTGATGCGCCGCGCCTTGACGCTGACCTGTGTTCGGCCGGCATCCCGGTTTTTGGCATCTGCTACGGATTCCAGGCGATGGCTGCTGCCCTTGGTGGCACCGTGACGCAGACAGGTGCTCGAGAGTATGGGCGTACCGCACTGACCGTGACCGAGCCCGATTGCGCGCTGTTGTGGGATGTGCCCGCGGAACTCTCGGTCTGGATGTCCCATGGAGACTCGGTCACCCAGGCGCCGCCGGGATTCACCGTAACCGCCTCTAGCGCAGGGGCTCCGGTCGCTGCGTTTGAAGACCGACAGCGGCAGTTGGCCGGCGTGCAGTTTCATCCGGAGGTCGTGCATTCGCAGTTCGGCCAAAGGATTCTCGAACGCTTCTTGTACGACATTGCAGGAATCGAGCCCACCTGGACGATGGCGGGGGTCATCGATGAACAGGTTGCTGCCATTCGAGCACAGGTTGGCGATGGCTTGGCGATCTGCGGTCTGTCTGGAGGAGTGGACTCAGCCGTGGCAGCAGCGCTGGTGCAGCGGGCGATCGGCAAGCAACTCACCTGCGTGTTCGTCGATCACGGCTTGCTTCGCGAAGGCGAGGCGGAGCAGGTAGAGCGCGATTTCGTGGCTGCTACTGATGTCCGGCTCGTGGTCGTTGACGCTGCCGACAGATTCCTTGCGGCATTAGCGGGAGTGACTGACCCGGAGGCCAAGCGAAAAATCATCGGTCGTGAGTTTATCCGGGTGTTCGAGCAGGCAGCTCGAGACATCGTGGTGGAGGCTGGCTCAAGCGGCGCCAGTGTTGAATTCTTAGTGCAGGGCACGCTGTATCCCGATGTTGTGGAGTCCGGTGGAGGATCGGGTACCGCGAATATCAAGAGCCACCACAACGTCGGCGGCCTGCCAGATGACTTGGATTTCGACCTGGTCGAACCGCTGCGAACGCTGTTCAAGGACGAGGTGCGCCACGTGGGCGTCGAACTCGGGGTGCCAGCCGAGATCGTGTGGCGTCATCCCTTTCCCGGGCCAGGCCTGGGCATTAGAATCGTCGGAGCCGTTGACGCACACCGGTTGAGCATTCTTCGGGCTGCCGATGCCATCGCACGTGCCGAGCTCACCGCCGCCGGTGTGGACCGTGAGGTGTGGCAGTGCCCGGTGGTGCTCCTAGCGGAGGTGCGATCGGTTGGCGTGCAGGGTGATGGCCGCACCTACGGGCATCCGATCGTGCTGCGTCCGGTGTCTAGCGAAGACGCGATGACCGCAGATTGGTCACGCCTGCCCTATGACACCCTGGCCACAATCTCTACGCGCATCACCAATGAGGTGCCCGAGGTGAACCGAGTGGTGCTGGACATCACCAGCAAACCACCCGGCACGATCGAGTGGGAGTAGCGCCGCGGCCCAGTACCCGGTGGCCTAGAACCCCGCGGCGCTGGGGTTCAGCGGCTTCACGGTGGTGGCGGTCCAAGCGCTGATGCCTCCCGCCACGGCCTGGGGCCACCATGGACGGTTAAGGATCTGCATCATGCACGGACACCCCAGTTTGTCGTATCTCGTGCCGTCGACTATGAGGTCGGGCAGGTCGTTCTTGTCGTATACCTTGAATGAGCTGGACGAACCGATCTCGGCCTTGAAGTCAACGAGCGTATATGGGTCACCCGGATAGGTATCTTGTTTATAGCTGTCTGCAGGACTGTTGGATCCATTGGTATAAAAGCTTGTGCCGTAAAACCGTGAGTAGCTGTCGCTGGTCGTATTGGAACCCAGGACGAGGCCTTCCTGGACAACCAGGGTTCTCAAGGCCACTTTGCCGCTGTCACCGATGGGTTTGATGTCGTCACCGGTCGGCCAATCGCCATGTCGAACTCGCGGAGCGTAGAAGGTGGATACGGCCGAATTGTTAGGATCGTCATTCAACGCAAGCAGCTGCGCGGCATTAAAGAAGTCCTGTTGCTTGTCCTTGAAATTGCTGATGGTGTAACTGTCGGTTTGGTTCTTCTTTTGGCAGAAGTACCAGTAGACCGGCAAGCCCGCGGTCTGGTAGCCCTCCTTCATGTCACTGAGTTTGTCGAGTCGGCAGTTGTTCAAATCAGGATTCATTCCCGGCAGCATGTGTCCCAAGGGGGCCGCGATGATCCCCGATCCGTTACCGGCGCTATGCATGAGCCCCAACTCATTGCTGTACAAATCCGGTGGGGTTGCCTGGGTGAAGTTGCTGATGTAGACACAGTAGGTCGCATCCAGCCAAGTAGCACCGGTCTCGCACTTGCCGGTGACCTCGTCAATGCCCATGGTGTTGATGCGGGTTGCGGTGTCGCCGAGGTAGTTATAGCGCTCACTTTCCAAGGCCATTTGCTGATACATCACCGTCGACCAGGCGCCGAGGAACTGCTGTATTGCCTGCACATTGCCCTGCCCCGTGTGCGTTCCATTATCGATGCCGTCGGCCACCAGGTTGTTGTACACGCTGGGTGTGCTCGTTCCGGTAGCAGATTCAAAGATGCTCTTGCTGATGATGTTATTGCACGTGATCTTGTCAATAGTGCCCATGAGCTCCGTCAGTGCGGCGTTGTCGTAGTCCAGCGGGTTCGTGAAGGTAAGCGACCCTGCCCACTTCGTGCAGTCTGAGCAACTCGGATTAATCCACTCGGTCGTGAGCTCAAGCACGGTGTTTCCGCCACTCTCATACTTGCCCGTGACGCGAACCGGTGCGCTGATCGTGACGCCAGATACGGCTGCGGTGTTGGGAGCAGTGAGATTCAGCACCGTGTTGCCCAGGCCATCGGTCACGATGCTGGAGATGGTGACAGGTGTGTCATCGGTGGTGCCGATGCCGGTGCCCGTGACTGTCATGCCGATCTTGATGTTGTCGTTGGCAACCGGCACGGTGATATTGCGCTGACCTGCCGTCCCGACAGCATCGGTGGCGTCAATGGACTGCAGGCCGATACCGTATCCGGTGACGACGGTCTGGCCTTCGAGAATGTTTGCGTAGCCTACGGTTCCAGGCAGGGTAAGGTTTCGTGATCCATTCTGTGCGGCTACGTCGGTGACAAGCGATTGGGCATCGGCCACCACATTCTGGTAACGGTTATAGGCGGTGGACACCGCTGATTCACAGGTTTCGGCAGCTTGCAGTGCGACAGATGTTTGTAGTGCGTTGATTTGTGCGCTGATGCACTCCAATTGTTGGGACACTGCCTCAATAGCTTGCAGTTCCGGCGATGTGCCTGAACTCGACAGGCCACCGAAAAGCATGCCGGGCAAGCCGGCCGCAAGAGTCGAGGGAATACCGGCGACCTCAAGCAGGGTGCCAGCAGAAACGACTGCAACCTGCTCAATTATCTCCGTGGATTGCCCGCCTGAGCCAGATGAGTTGGGCAGGTTGCCTTGGCACACGGCGGCGGCTTGCGCGGTGACGCTGAACTGCGCTGAACCCATCGGGGTTACCGGTCCTTCGGGTTTGACGCGGTTGAATGGTCGGCCACCTGCGGCATTCTTGGCCAGCAGGCGAACCAGGCCGTTGAAGGAGCGCGGCGCCTTTGAGCGCTCGGGGCGCGATGCTGCTCTTATGCGATCAAACCCCACGTAGTTGTTCGCATAGCGGAGCAGATCTCCGGGGGCGTCGGTGGGAATCCCGATGGCGCTGCGAATCTTCGTCTGTGCCACCCGCCAACTGCGCTGGGTCGGGACAGTGTTGCGTTTGAGGATCGCTTTGTGCATAGCCGCAGTTGTCACCAGATCGAGGGTGATGGTGCTTGTGCCACTCGTAGCGGGCCAGGCATACGTAGACAAAGCCCCGGTGTAGGAGGAATTACGCGCCTCCCCGCCGGATGTCGTGATCGTCAGGGGGAGGGCGTCGGCGCCCAGGTTAACGTCGCGCAAGAGCACCACGCCACCAGCCGTGGACGTGCCGGAGGTGAGAAGTTTCCCGCCGCGGTCGCGGACGGTCACGACGGTGCCGATCAGGGGAGCATTGGGGCCGATCATCGGCCAGATGGCCAGTGTTGCCGGGCCCGCCGCGGCTGGGGACGCGAGTGCCGCTTGGGTCGGTGACGGCTGGGTATCCGGGGTTGCCGCAGCTGGTGCGACGGATGCCACCATTCCGACGGTGAGCGCCATCACTGAAGCCCCAATGATGCTGGTTTTCGGCCAATTCCTGATGTGACGCGCCACGGCTGCCCACTTTCGTTTCGACGACTTTGTCATTTTTTGGGTGCGGTTCGAGTGTAATTGGCCGAGGTCGACGTGCTGGCCGTCGCGACGAGGGGAAAACCCTCAAAAGTTCTGCTGGTCAGCGGCAAGCGATGGGGGCGGCAGCACACCGCTACCCGCCATTGATCGCTAGGGTGGAGGGCGTGGATTTTCTATACAACGCCGTCGTCGTGCTGCACTTTATTGGCCTGGCTAGTTTGCTAGGCGGTTTCCTCGTGCAGATGCGCTCGAGCGAGAAGGGCGTCAACCCTGCGATGCTCCATGGCGCCATCACCCAACTGGTCACCGGCATCATCATGCAGGGGATGCTCGAATCCGGAGCTGTGGGTGATGGGGAAGTTCTGACCTGGAAACTTGCGACCAAATTGGGTATCACCGTGGTGGTGACCGTGCTGGCCTTCCTGGGTCGACGCAGGACCGGGCCCCAGGTGGGTTACTGGGCAGCGATCGGTGGTTTGACCCTCATCAATGTGATCCTTGCGGTGTTTTGGTCCTAACCACCACTAAGGCGCCACGGTTACCACCAGTGGTGTCCGTCGTGTGCATTGGCCGGTGCAGCGACCCCGAACTCTGCGCGAATATCGGTAAGATTCATGGGCGCGAGTTCGAAGTGATCGACGAGGGAAAAGTCCCCGCGGCACTGACTTCCACGTTTGAGTTCCTGCCCGAGTAGTTGTGCTGCAAAATCATGTGCCAGCAGACCTGTTTCGGCGTGGGCGAGATGGGCTGGATGAGCGAAGCCGGCTTCATGGGTGACCAGTGAGGCAAGGAGCGCTGCCCGGTTGGTTTGGTTGTTGTTCATGGCGAACTGAAAGGCACTCAGGGCAATCTCGGCGGCTACTGACGTGGACAATCCGGCGATCGTGTGGGTCATGTCGTGGGCGACAAAGAAGTGGTTGTGAGAACCAGGTTCAACCCCGGGCATGCGCAGACCGGAGCGCTCGTAGAACGCGATATACGCGTGGCCCAGCGTCTGCGGCCCGTATTCGGCGAACGTCCCGAGCTTCTCAGCGAGTGCTATTTCTGGATGATCAGGGTCTACGACCACATCGCGCAGGGAGGGTTCAACGCGCTCGTCGAGGTTACCGACGAGGAACCGTTGGTAATCCGCCGCGGCGGCTTCGACACCTGAGTCGACGAGGGAACGAAAGATCTCCAGATCCTGCCCATCAACATCCAAAGCCTTTGCGTATTCTTCGACCGCCTGCACCTGTGCAGGTGATGGCGGGTGTCGGCATACCTCGAGCGTTAAGTGGAGTTCATGAAACATAGTCCGTGCCGGGTGATCGCCCAGTCGGTCAGCAAGTTCGGCCGGGCCAATAATGCGCAGGTTCGCAACGTTGAGATCTGGCCTGTTCCACACGTGCGTCACTACCGCGTTCAGCACTCTTATCTGTTCAGCCGTGGGACCATCGTCAACGGTGATTCCGCCCAGTAAGCCACCAGCGAAGGTTTCGACCAGCGAGCTCGGAAGGTACAGCGACACGTGTTTCTCCTGGTCTGAAATCAGTTGCGCGGCAGTGCTACTTCGGTACTGGCTAGATGTATACCACCTGAAATGTTTCTGCCAGGCGACCCTCGGGGAGGTCTGCCAACACGGCACCGCTGGTCATCCAGTCTCGGATCCGGTCAGTCAAATCGTCCATGTGTGCGGTTTGGCTTTCGTGGGCGCGAAGTGCAGAGATCTTGTGGTCAAAAAACTCTGTGACGTCGACGGCATGATTGGGTGTCGGGCTGCCCATTACCCAGACCTGCGGTACTACCCAATCTGCCAACCCCTCGTCTTGGAGTAGCTCGGGGTGGGCGAAAGGGTTGCGGGCATCTGGATAGATGGCAAAGATCGCCGCTTCGCCGGCGGCCAGGTGATCGGGATGGGACGCCGGTATTCGCTTCCAATTGCGCTCGGGGGACTGAATCAGCATTCGCTCAGGGCGGACCTGGCGAATGACCCGACTGATATCGCGGCGTAGTCCCATATCGACGGTGAGCGACCCATCTCGGTAGCCCAGAAACCGTACGTCGGTGACGCCGAGCGTGGCTGCCGCTGCCACCTGCTCGGCGCGGCGGATCCTGGGAATTTCACTCCTGGGAACCGCCGGGTCGAAGCCGCCGGCGTCACCATCGGTCACGATGCAATAGGTGACCGTCGTGCCCTCCTGCACCCAGTGCGCGATCGTGCCCGCGGCACCGAAATCAACGTCATCGGGGTGGGCTGTTACCACCAGAGCGCGCTCGACGCGGGGCAGGGATTCATGGCTCAGTGCGGCGGTAAGCATGGGCCCCAGTATGGCGGGAGGAGGAAGCGGCGCAGAATCTCCGTTGCGGAACCCGGGGCTTGTTACCTGTGTGACAGATGTGACGCATGTGATCTGTGTGGGAAACCCCTGGGAAACACGCGTCTGAGGTGAGGTTCAGGTGCAGATGGGGGGTAATCTCAGCCACGATGAATATCTCCTCGGGTGGCCGCGCCCGCTTCCGCTCAGCCTTGGGGGCAGCCCTCGGCATAGTCGTGGGCGTGAGCCTGACCGCGGGGCTGCTGGTGACTTCACCGGCCCAAGCCCAGGAGTCAGCCCAGGAGTCAGCCCAGGAGCCAGCCCAGGAGCCAGCCCAGGAATCGGTTGTGCAGTCAGCTGCTGAGTCTGCTGCCGGTTCCTCCGATACCCAAGACGATCAGGCCCGGGAAGAAAACCCGAAGTCGCAGGGGCCGGTCAAGCCCAAGGCCGAAGAAAAGGCACCCGTCAAGGACCTCCCGGTGCCCCAACCCCCGGGGGAACTGCCCCCAGCGGTTGATGCGCTACCGGTGTATCAAGGTCAGGGCATTTGTAGCCCGGGGGCAAAACCCGGCACCCAGAAGTTTGCCACCATTATTGGCGCTACCTACGGTGCGCTGGCCACGAATATTTGGATACCGCGCGATTGCGATCAGGGTGGTCGCAGCGAGCACAAAGAGGGCCGCGCACTGGACTGGATGATCAACCGCCGCGATAAAGAGCAGCGCCAAACGGCCGAGGCCTTTCTCGAGTGGTTATTGGCCACCGACGAAAACGGCAACGAGTTTGCGATGGCCCGTCGACTTGGCGTGATGTACATCGGTTGGGATGATCGCATTTGGGAGTCGTATCGCCAGGGTTGGAGTGAACTCAAGGGCTGCTATTCCACCCCGGAAACCGGATACGACACCTACTGCCACCGTGATCACATTCATATTTCGTTGTCCTGGGATGGTGCAGCAGGTCAAACCAGTTTTTGGGGCGGCAACCCCAACCCCGCACCTTTTTGTGATCGATGGGCAACGGCCTCCGCAACGGCCCTGGCCGTTGGCAATGGCCTTGACTATGTGGCCATCAAGCCCCGCCGGGTACTCGACACGCGCTCGGGGTTGGGGCTGGCCTCGGGTACCCCGTGTCGCATAACGCAATCATCTGCCGGTGGCGCGGGTGCTCCGGTGGTCCTGGACGTCGATTCATTGCCCAAGAGTCTGGGTGATTCGGTTCGAGCTGTGGTCGTACGCACGGCATCCATCGGCTCGAATTCGCCGGCGCAGTTGCGCACGCGAACAGGTGGCGGAGTCGCCATCGCCCCCATTACCGTCAACGGCAAGACGACCACCAACACGATCGTTCCGGTCGGCGCCGATGGCACCATCGGGTTTACCACCGACTCAGGATCAACTCATCTGCTCGTCGACGTTGTGGGCTACCTGGTGAAGCCCGCCGCCGCGATCGGCCTCGGCGGTCGTTTGAGCACCACCAACCCGTCAGTTGTTTACGACACCGGCGATGATTCGGCGCTCGGCGCGGGAGAGAAGCGCGTCATCACGCTGACCCAACCATTGGGATCCTCAGGTGCAGCATCAGCTGCCGTGGCGGCCATCACTGTGTCCGGTGGCCAAAAATCCGGGCGCGTCATCATTCGCAGTGATGGCGAAAAACGAACGGCAGCAACTCCGGTGCTGTCCTACCGTCGAAACGACACTTTGACCGAGACCGTGTTCATTCCCCTCGGGGATGAACGCTCCTTCACGATCATTAACTCGGGTAAGGGGACTGTCGATGTCAGTATCCGACTACAGGCCCAAGCGGTAGTCGATCTCGACCAGGGTCATCACCTCGTTCCGGTCACACCGACGCAGATCACTGGCAACGTCACCTCGGTGCGCCGCAAACTGCGTGAGGCCAAAGGCTCAGCCGCTGTCGTGATCCAGATCGATGCCAGAACATCGGCCGCCGCCGCGGGGGTGAGCTTCTGGTCGGGCACGCAGCCGGTTGCTCCCAGCCTCCAGTTGGGCCGAAAATCCGCGCAGTCTTCACTGATCGTGGTGCCGCTGAATGAGAGCGGACAGATCCGCCGCACTCTGACCGGCGGGCCGGTCGACCTGACCGCCCGGATCGTCGCCTACCTACGCTGAGCCAGTCGCCCTGGCGACCTCAACCGTCAGCGGCTGCCCGTACGATCAACCGATGCCCGCACTGAACCCTGCCCAGCAAGAGGCGGTTGAGCATCGCGGGAGTCCGTTGCTGATCGTGGCCGGCGCTGGGTCGGGCAAGACGCGAGTGCTGACCCACCGCATCGCCCATCTGATCGGTCACGACCGGGTCGCCCCGTCGGAAATTCTGGCCATCACGTTCACCAATAAGGCTGCTCGCGAGATGGCTGATCGAGTAGCGGCTGAGATCGGTGGCGCTGCTCGGGCCATGTGGGTGTCTACCTTCCACTCCTCCTGCGTTCGCATCCTGCGACGTGAGGCCAAGCGCCTGGGCATGACGACGTCGTTCTCCATCTACGACTCTGCTGATTCACAACGACTCCTCACCCTTGTCGGGCGTGACCTTGATCTCGATGCCAAGAGATACTCCGCGCGTTCATTGGCCGTACGCATCTCCAATGCGAAAAATGAACTGATTGACGAAGAGACCTATCGTGCGCAGGCTGAGCAGCCCGATGAATTGATACTGGCCGAGGTTTACACCGAGTATCAACGGCGGTTAAGACGCGCGAATGCATTTGATTTCGATGACCTTATCGGCGCTACAGTTGCTCTGCTGCAACTATTTCCCGACGTGGCCGAACACTATCACCGCCGCTTTCGACACATCCTGGTCGACGAATATCAAGATACGAATCACGCTCAGTATGTGTTGGTTCGTGAACTGGTTGGTGACGGCAAAGACGGTGTGCCACCGGCCGAACTATGCGTGGTTGGTGATGCAGACCAATCTATTTATGCTTTTCGTGGAGCGACTATTCGCAACATCGAGCAATTCGAGGTCGACTACCCGCAGGCCCGCACGGTCCTTTTGGAACAGAACTATCGTTCGACCCAGACGATTCTCGATGCAGCCAATGCGGTCATCTCGCTCAACACAGGCCGACGGGACAAGAACCTGTGGACCCAGGCCGGTGATGGCGAGCCCATCGGCGTCTATGTCGCCGATGACGAACACGATGAAGCAACTTTCATCGCCAATGAGATTGATCGACTCACCGACACCGCCGGTGTTCGCCAGGGCGATGTTGCCGTCTTCTATCGCACCAACGCACAGTCACGCGCACTGGAAGAAATGTTTATTCGCACCGGGCTTCCGTACACGATCGTCGGTGGAGTGCGGTTCTATGAGCGTCGCGAGATTCGCGATGCCCTGGCCTATCTGCGGGCTATTGCAAACCCGGCCGACGACGTTTCGCTCCGTCGGATTCTCAATGTGCCCAAGCGGGGAATCGGTGACCGAGCCGAAGCCATGCTGGCATCCTTTGCAGAGCGTGAGCGTGTCACTTTCCGAGAGGCCGTACGCCGATGCGAGGACGTCCCCGGTTTGGCTGCGCGATCGCTCACTCAGGTGCGCGCCTTTGGCGCAATGCTCGAAAATTTGTCGACGCTAGCCGAGTCAGGGGTCGGTCCGGCGACCATCTTGCAGGCCGTGCTCGAGCAGTCTGGTTACCTCATGGAACTCACGAAATCACATGATCCACAAGATGAAACGCGCGTGGAGAACCTCGCCGAACTCGAGTCGGTGGCGACGAAGTACGAGAGCGACGCCGCTGAGGTTGATGCCGAAGAGAATGCCCCGGTTCAGGCTGATCTGGTGGGTTTCCTCGAGCGGATCTCGCTAGTCGCCGATGCCGACAGCCTGCCAGACAGTGATGACGGGGTGGTTACCCTCATGACATTGCACACCGCGAAGGGGTTGGAGTTTCCGGTTGTGTTCATGACCGGATGCGAAGACGGGGTATTCCCGCATCTGCGATCACTGTCTGATCCTCGTGAACTCGAAGAGGAACGTCGCCTGGCCTATGTCGGCATCACTCGTGCGCGTGAGCGCCTGACTCTCACCCGCGCCGTCTCTCGCTCAGCGTGGGGCAGCGCTTCTTACAACCCACCTTCGCGGTTCCTGGATGACATTCCACCACGGCTTGTTCTCAGCCTGCGTGAAGAACCGGTGCGATCGGTGCCCTCATCGATGGTTGGCGCCACCTCCGCCCGCTTCGTGTCACATGGTTCGGTGCCACGAGCATCAAGTGGTGCCGCGACATTGAACCTACGTCCGGGCGAGCGGGTACTACACGCGAAATTCGGCATGGGCACCGTGGTCGATGTTGACGGAGTGGGCGAGAAGTCCCAGGCGTCGATTGACTTCGGATCAGCCGGTGTCAAGCGACTACTCCTACGTTATGCGCCGGTCGAACGCTTGGAGTCTTGAACCAAATCCGAGGCCGCGGGTGGGGTGTCCAGGTGCGCCAGGGTCGTGCTGATGTCGTGGATAACGCGCCGGTCAACCGGTAGCGACATGTGGCCGGCGCCTGGGACAAACACGCTTCGCGCGTGTAAATCCTGGTGGTCGACCCGGGCATTTTGCTTGGGAATCATGAACTGATCCAGATCAGACCAGAAGGCCACGATGCGCGTGGAGCATCCGGGTGCGGGCAGGGCCAACTCTTCAATGAGGTCACTGTCGGGTCGCATCTGCTGAACAACCGGATGTGGAACAAAACGGGCCGGGGCCGTGCCTGAGTGTGGGGTTCCCATTGTCACCAGCGTGTGAACTTTCTCGCCCCCACCGAGCCGCTGCACTAAGTAGCGCCCGATGAGTCCACCCATGGAATGACCGATGATGTGCACCTGATCGTGACCGGTTTCCTCGCGCACCTCGTCGACGAGCTCATCAAGTCGTACGGCGACCGCGCGGATGTCGTCGGTCAGTGGTGAGTAATTAAGGGCGTATGTCGAGCCGAACCCCTTGCGACTGAGGCTGCGTCTCATGGTCGCAAAAATGGAACGATTGTCGACAAGCCCGTGCATAAGCACGATCGGTGTGCCCGCGGCGATCACATCACCGACGAGAAGCCCGCGCTGGGTCGGGGGCAGGCCCTCCAAAGATGTGTGTTCTAGATGAAGGCGTGCGCGCTCTTGCACGAGGCCGAGGGGGTACATCGCCAAATGGGTGGTGATCCAGGCAGCCTCCACGGCCGTTCCTCGAATACCTTGTGCTGACACCACGCTGCGGCGAAAACGTCGCAGCGTGTCCAGGGTCGAGGACGAATGTGCGTCACCATCGTGAAGTTCACCCACGCAACTACGGTAACCCTGAATACGCCCGACTGAGGTGCCGACCTAGGCTGAGGGCCCATGAGCGAGGGATCTTTGCGGACGTCTGAGTCGGGCTCTGGCGGGCCCATCCGAGTTGTTGTCGCCAAACCCGGCCTCGACGGCCATGACCGAGGCGCAAAGGTCGTGGCGCGCGCTCTGCGCGATGCCGGTATCGAGGTTGTCTACACCGGTCTGCATCAAACGCCGGCCCAGGTAGTGGACACGGCGATTCAAGAAGATGCCGATTTCATCGGCCTGTCGGTCCTGTCGGGTGCGCACCTCACTTTGTTCGCGGAGGTGATTGACATGCTCAAGGCACGCGATGCCGCGGATATCGTGGTGTTTGGTGGCGGAATCATTCCTGATGACGATGTTGTCGCACTCAAGCAACTAGGTGTTGCGGAGGTGTTCGGACCAGGCACCCCCACTAAGGCAGTTGTTGATTTCGTCACGCAAAACCGCGCACAGTAGTCTGCCGCCTGTGGATCTTTACGAATACCAAGCCAAGCACCTGTTCGACGTCCATGGAGTGCCGGTTACCCCGGGCGAGGTGTGTACCAGCCCGGAGGTTGCCCACGAAATCGCCCGAAAGATCGGTGGCCCGGTTGTCGTCAAGGCTCAGGTCAAGACCGGTGGTCGAGGCAAAGCCGGCGGGGTGAAGCTGGCCGCGGATCCTGATGAGGCTGCTGCGCGAGCCCAAGACATCTTGGGTCTCGATATCAAGGGGCATGTTGTTAGCAAACTCCTCGTGACACAGGCCACTGATATCGCTGATGAGTATTACGTCTCGATTCTGCTGGACCGCACGAACCGCGCTTTTTTGGCCATGGCCAGCGTAGAAGGTGGCGTCGAGATTGAGCAGGTGGCGGAGGAACGCCCCGAGGCACTCGTGCGACGCCGCGTCGATGCGCTGGAGGGCATGACCCCTGCGCTGGCGCGCGAGATTGTCGACGAGGCGCTTTTCCCCGAGGCTGTACGCGCGGCCACGGCGGATATCTTGGTGGGCCTGTGGCGGGTGATGGTGTCCGAAGACGCCACCCTCGTCGAGGTCAATCCGCTGGTGCTCACGACTGATGGTCAGGTCCTCGCGCTCGACGGCAAGGTCACGCTCGACGGAAATGCGCATTACCGACATGAGCATCATGCCGACCTACTCGACCGCGATGCCGTCGATCCCATCGAGTTGCGCGCTCAGTCGATGGACCTCAATTACGTCAAACTTCAAGGCGAGGTTGGCATCATCGGCAACGGAGCCGGCTTGGTTATGAGCACCCTCGACGTTGTGGCATACGCCGGGGAGGAATTTGATGGTGTGCGCCCCGCCAACTTCCTAGACATCGGCGGTGGTGCAAGTGCCGAGGTGATGAGCAACGGACTTGACATCGTGTTGAACGATCCCGATGTACGCGCGGTGTTCGTGAACGTTTTTGGCGGCATCACCTCGTGTGACGCTGTGGCCAACGGCATCGTCGGGGCGATTGAAGCCCTGTCCGGGCGCGGTGGGGATGTATCGAAGCCGATCGTGTGCCGTATTGACGGCAATAACGCCGAACTCGGGCGAGCAATTCTCAATGACTTCGGCCATGAACTCATTGAGTTGGTCGACACGATGGATGAGGCCGCTCGCAGAGTTGCCCAATTGGCCGCTAGCCGCACCGGAAAGTGAGACGAGCAGATGTCGATTTGGCTTGATTCGCAGAGCAAAATTCTTGTACAGGGCATGACTGGCGCGGAGGGCACGAAGCACACGCGCCGTATGGTGGCGAGCGGTGCCCAGGTCGTAGCCGGTGTCACCCCAGGCAAGGGGGGTGCACAGGTTGACGGCATACCCGTCTTCGGCGATGTCACCTCGGCAGTTGATGCAACGGGTGCAAATGTTTGCGTGGTGTTTGTGCCGCCCCGATTCACCAAGGCCGCCGTTGAAGAGACAGTTGATGCGCAGGTGCCGTTGTGTGTTGTCATCACCGAGGGCGTTCCCGTGCATGACACGGCACAGTTCTTTCAATACGCGCAAAACTCTGGACTCACCCGCATTATCGGGCCCAATTGCCCCGGAATTATCTCTCCAGGGCAATCGAATGCTGGCATCATCCCGGCAGACATCACCGGCCGCGGACGCATCGGCCTGGTCTCCAAGTCGGGCACTTTGACCTATCAGATGATGTACGAGTTGCGTGACATCGGTTTCTCGACCTGCGTCGGCATTGGCGGCGACCCGATCATCGGTACCACGCACATCGATTGTCTCGAGGCTTTCGAAAATGACCCCGAGACCGATGCGATCGTCATGATCGGTGAGATCGGAGGCGACGCCGAGGAGCGAGCCGCGGCATACATCGGTGAGTATGTGACCAAGCCGGTCGTGGGCTACGTTGCCGGATTCACTGCCCCCGAAGGCAAGACCATGGGTCATGCGGGTGCGATCGTGTCGGGTTCCTCGGGAACGGCGGCGGCTAAGCAAGACGCGCTTGAAGCGGTCGGTGTTCGCGTTGGTAAGACACCGAGTGAAACGGCGCGTTTGATGCGCGCGATCATCACGGGCTAGTTGATCAAAAATAACGAGTTAATCAACAACGCGATGGTGCGCGTGCCGATGCGGGCATCGATGGTCAATTCCTGACACTCTAGGGCTGTGGCCAATGTGACGGGTGTGACCGAAGTGGTCGATGCTTCGTCGTCGCCTCGCGGCCGCACTCGTCTTCGCCGCTCCAGCGGTCCCGCGGCTCCCTGGCCTGTGTTGCTGGCCGGCCCCATCGCCGCGATCGGCGGCACGGCGGTTACCTGGGTGCTGTTTGGTATTCCGCCCCTGCTTTTGTGGTTTACCTCCACGAATACCGGTGCGGTCGCAGACTCAGTGATGGGAGTCGCTGCCACCGTGTGGCTGGGAGCCCAAGGCGTGCCGATGGTCGTCGATGGCGTCACGATCACCCTGGTGCCATGGGGCCTAGGTGCACTTATTTTATTGGTCTTGTTCGCGGCTGGGCGATGGGCAGCGCGCGTAGCGGTTATTGAACGTCGCTCCACGGCCCTTGGCTTGGCTGCGGTTGCGGCGGTCACCTATGCCCTGCTCGCCGTAGGTGCTTCTGCCCTGCTTGATCAATCCGATCAGGCGCCGGGGCGAGTGCTCCTGACAACTTTTGTCGTTGGTGGCATCGGCGTGGGTCTGGGCGTGCTGAGCTACGGCGGTCACCTGCGTACGTGGCTGACCCACGTCGCTGCGCCGGTGCGTCACGTGTGCGCCGCCGGCATCGTGGGCTTCATGGTGTGGGTTGGCGCAGGTGCTGCGCTGGTGGGTATCGCGCTGCTGGCTGACTCCGCGACCCTGCTTGACGTCGGCAGCGGCATTGACGTGGCGGCGCTGATCGCTGCTATCGTTTTGGCGATTGGCTACCTTCCGGTGGCCGTCGGCTGGGCCATCTCCTACGGAATCGGCGCGGGATTCGTGCCTGTCGGCGGGGTCACCGTGGGCCCCTTCTCGACCGAGGTCGTGCCGGCGCTGCCGCCACTTCCGTTGTTCAGCGCCCTACCTGTGTCGCCACCTGCGGGTAGCGCGATGCTTCCAGTCGTCGGCATTATTGCTGGCGTTCTCGGTGCGGCCGTATTGCGTAGGCGAGGGCTATCGGGTCGGAGCCTGCTGGCGGCGGCCCTCGGTGCGGTGTGTGTATCGGCACTGTTGCTCACCATCGTGCTGGTTGCGTCCTCCGGAGCTCTAGGTAGCAACCAACTCGACGCCATCGGCCCGAATATCATTCCAGCGGTCGGCGTGGCCTGCGGGCTTTGGGCTGTTGGATACCTCATCGTGGTACTTCCGACCGTGTGGCGGGGATTAGCGCACGAACACGTGACAGAACGGGAGTGAATGTGTCGAGTACCACCGAACATGTTCGCTCAGCATCGTCGGGTTCCACGCGTTCGTCGGCTGCCCCACAGCGGCCGACATCGGTGCGGCTGGCCTCGATGCCGCGTCGAATTGCCGGGGCTGCGATTGATGCGATGTTGATCATGGTGGTCGTCGGGATCATCGCACCGTTATTTCGGGGTAGCACCGGCGTCGTTCAGATTCGCATCGATGCCGTCACCGGCGAACAGGTGATGCTCAACCCCCACGCCGGATTGTTCGATATTGCGGCAGCTTTGCCGTTTCTGGTGACCGCCGGCTATGTGATCGTGCTGATTGCGTTGTGGGGACGCACGCTGGGGGGGTGGGCGGTAGGAATCCGCTGCCTCAACGCCAAGACTGGTGGTCGGCCGGGTTGGGCGGTAGCTAGCAAGCGCTGGTTGGTGCTTTTTGGCCTTGCCGGGGTTCTCGCCGTCGTGCCGATTATCGGTACCTGGGCGTGGATTTTGCCGATTGTCATCGGTCTATCGCCATTGTGGGATCCCAGCGGCTGGCTTCGCGGCTACCACGATCGCTTCGCTGGTGACATCGTCGTTCGTTCCTAATCTCCCGACCGCGTAGGCTCTGCCTCCGTGACCGCACGGATTGTTATTCTCGCCTCCGGTAGCGGCACCTTGTTGCAGGCGCTCCTCGACGATGATCAGCAGGATTTTTGCGCCGAGGCAGTGATATCTGACCGAGCCGATGCTTTTGCCCTTGAGCGTGCTCGCCAAGCGCAGGTACCGGGGGTCGTGGTCTCGCCGGGTGAGTTTGTTACGCGGGAGCAATGGAACACCGCCCTTGCTGACGCAATCTCAACCTACTCACCGGACTGGATCGTGTGTGCTGGCTTTATGCGTATTTTGGGCAGTGACCTGGTTGATCGCTTCACCGGCCGCATCGTGAACTCTCACCCTGCCCTGCTGCCCTCGTTCGGTGGCGCGCATGCGATCCGCGATGCGCTCAACTACGGGGTTGCCGTGAGTGGCTGCACGATTCACCTGGTCGATGCCGGGGTTGATACGGGTCCGATCATCGCTCAGGAACCGGTCGTGGTCCTTCCCGATGATGATGAGGCGAGTCTGCATGAGCGAATCAAGGTTGTTGAGCGGCGGCTGCTGCTTCGCATTGTTCGTGACCTCAGTCGATTCGGCTGCACGGTCACCGATAGGAGGGTGAGTATCCCGTGACTGACCGGCGCGTCATTCGCAGAGCACTGATTTCGGTTTATGACAAGACCGGACTGGTGGAGTTGGCCCAAGCGCTCGAGGCTGCCGGGGTTGAGATTGTGTCGACCGGTTCTACTGCGCAGCGCATCACCGATGCTGGCGTCTCCGTGACGCCCGTGGCGCAGGTGACCGGGTTTCCCGAATGCCTCGATGGGCGGGTCAAGACATTGCACCCGCACGTGCACGCGGGACTACTGGCTGATCTTCGACGGCCCGAGCACTCAGCACAACTCAGCAAACTCGGTATTGCGCCGTTTGAACTGGTGGTCGTCAACCTCTACCCGTTCAGTGAGACTGTCAACTCTGGCGCTGACGCACAAGAGTGCGTCGAACAGATCGATATTGGCGGGCCAGCGATGGTGCGTGCTGCGGCGAAAAACTTTGCCAATGTTGCGGTGGTGGTGTCCCCGGATGCGTACGGCAGCGTCATGTCGGAGGTAACCGAAGGCGGTTTCACTCTCGATGACCGAAGGCGGTTGTCGGCCGAGGCATTCGCACATACGGCCACGTATGACACAGCCGTGGCTACGTGGATGATGCGCGATGATCGACCCGCGCCGTGGGTCGGCGCTGCATTTACTCTGGCCGAGCCACTGCGTTACGGAGAGAATCCTCATCAGTCTTCTGCGGTCTACCGCGCGGCAGGTGTGCGCTCGGGCATTGCCGGTGCACAGCAATTACAGGGTAAGGAGATGTCGTACAACAACTTTGTCGACGCTGATGCTGCATTACGTGCCGCTCGCGATCATGACCACCCGGCCGTAGCGATCATCAAGCACGCCAATCCCTGCGGTGTTGCGGTAGCCGATGACATTGAAACGGCATATGCGAAAGCATTCGCGACCGACCCGGTCTCCGCCTTCGGGGGCGTAGTGGCGGCCAATCGAATGGTGACCGAGGGAATGGCAGCAGCGATGAGCGATGTTTTCACCGAGGTGGTGTTGGCTCCCGGCTACGAAGCCGCCGCCCTTGAGTTATTCGAGGGCAAGAAGAACTTGCGGGTTTTAGTCGTTGATGACACGGCCACGATGACGCAGGAGTGGAGGGCGATCTCAGGCGGGCTACTCGTTCAACAGACCGATGTGGTGCAGGCCGAAGGTGACGATCCCAGCACGTGGACCCTCGCCTGCGGTACTGCCGCGGACCCCACCACGTTGTCCGATCTTGTCTTCGCCTGGCGATCGGTTCGTGCGGTGAAGTCGAATGCGATCTTGCTAGCTCATCAGGGAGCAGCGGTCGGTGTCGGAATGGGGCAGGTGAACCGCGTTGATTCCGCACGGCTGGCTGTTGCCCGAGCGGGCGAGGAACGCGCCCGGGGTTGCGTAGCGGCCTCGGATGCATTCTTTCCGTTTCCCGATGGACTTGAGGTGCTGCTCGCGGCAGGTGTTCGCGCCGTCGTGCAGCCGGGGGGATCGGTGCGTGACGCTGAGGTCATCGCCGCAGCTGAGGCAGCCGGAGCCACGATGTATCTGACCGGGGTGCGTCATTTCTTTCATTGACCATGTTGGCGCCATGAGCCGCTCATGAAAACGTTCATCGTTGCGGCCACCGCCGTGATCGTCGGCGCCTTGACCGCCTATCAATCTCGTGTGAACGGCGCACTTGCTGTCGAGACCGGCAACGGCATTCAGGCGGCACTGGTGAGTTTCGGCACGGGTTGGCTGATTCTGTGCGTGCTACTGGCGCTGTGGCGTCCGTATCGTGACGGTGTTCGTGCGGTAATTGCGGCCGTGCGCAGCGGCGCGATGCCGTGGTGGCAGATCATCGGTGGCCTCATGGGTGGCTTTTTCGTTGGAGTCCAGGGGCTCACGGTGCCGCTGATCGGTGTCGCTGTTTTTACGGTTGCTGTCGTGGCCGGTCAAAGCACTAACAGCCTCATCGTGGATCGATTCGGTCTCGGACCAGCCGGACGCCAACCGATCAACGGGGCGCGAGTGCTCTCGGCCGCACTGGCTATCGTGGGAGTCGCCGTGGCCGTGTCAGACCGACTGAGTGGTCCGGTCTTGAGCTCCCTTGGTCCGGTGCTCTTGGCCTTTAGTGCCGGGCTTCTCATCGCGGTTCAACAGGCCCTTAATGGCCGGGTGGGGGCTGTGTCCGGCCGTGCCGTGTCTGCAGCGTTCCTTAATTTCACTTTCGGCTCGCTTCTCCTAGGAGTGGTGTTCGGCAGCGCTATCGCCTTGAGCGACTTCGATGCCGGGGTGCTCCCCAGCGGGCCTTGGTGGTTGTACACGGGTGGACTAGTGGGGGTTATCTTCATCGCCAGTGCCGCGTGGGTTGTCCAAAAACTCGGGGTCTTGCTCTTTGCCCTGCTGTCGGTCAGTGGTCAACTGCTCGGCGCTTTGCTGCTCGACATTTTTGCGCCCACGGCCGATAACACCCTGCAATGGCAGTTGGCTGCCGGCGTCATCATCGTCGGGATCGCCGTGGCGGTTGGCGGTGCGCCCCGGTGGCTCAACCGAGACCGACGTGGTCAACCCAGCCCGCATCTGCGGTAACGGTCATTCGCTAGGTTCGCACCCATGACCGCAGTTGTTCTCGATGGCAAAGCCACCGCTGCCCGCGTAAAAAGTGATCTGAGCGCTCAGGTTGCGGCCCTCAACCAGCGGGGCGTCATCCCCGGCCTCGCCACGGTGCTCGTGGGCGATGACCCGGGCAGTCACTCCTACGTGGCCGGCAAGCACCGGGACTGCGCCGAGGTGGGTATCAACTCGGTTCGGGTTGAATTACCTACCGATTGCTCCCAAGAACGAGTGGAGCAGGCGGTGATCGAGTTGAACCAGGATCCGTCGGTGACCGGCTATATCGTCCAACTCCCGCTACCTGGTGGCCTGGATTCAAATCGAGTCCTTGAACTCATGGATCCCGACAAGGACGCAGACGGATTGCATCCGATGAACCTTGGGCGGCTCGTGTTGGGCATACCCGGTCCGCTGCCATGCACGCCCCAGGGCATCGTGACCTTGCTACGGGCCCACCACATTGAAATTGCCGGGGCCGAAGTGGTTGTCATTGGTCGCGGCGTCACGGTGGGTCGCCCGTTGGGTTTGCTGTTGACCAGGCGGTCTGAAAATGCCACGGTCACCCTTTGTCACACCGGAACCCGCGACCTGGCGGATCATTGCCGGCGAGCTGACATCGTGGTTGCAGCGGCAGGTGTCGCGGGCATGGTGGACGCTGACTGGGTGCGACCGGGCGCCACCGTGCTGGATGTGGGCATCACGCGAACTGATCAAGGACTCGTCGGTGACGTAGCAGCAGATGTCATGTCCGTGGCCGGTGCGGTTGCTCCGATGCCCGGCGGAGTGGGTCCGATGACTCGGGCCATGCTGCTGGCCAACGTGGTAACCCAGGCAGAACGCAATCTCGCTCGCACGGCTTGAACGCTGATGGATTATGCGGGGCGTCGCGTAGTGTCACGCCTATGAGCGATAACCCGCCGCTAGCTCAGGTACACCAGTTGCGGCGCTCGCGGTGGTGGCGTGAGTGGCCGCTATCAATCGCGTTGCTCGGAGTTATTGCCGCCTTGATAGTCGTGGCCCTGGACGAATTCCGAATCGGCTCATTGATCCTCGCCGGAAGCGTTGTCTTCGCGTTCACTTGCCGCTTGGTATTGCCCGAGCAGTCGATCGGGTTGCTTGCGGTCCGCACTCGCCGCGTGGACCTGGTTGTTCTGGGCGCCTTGGGTCTATCGCTCATTATTTTTTCACTGTGGGTCCCGGCCCCGTCGTGAATACCGCTGCGTGATCGGGTCGCTCACCGTGACCCTCGTCGGTGAGCAAGGCTCGCCATTGGATACCCTCGCGATTATCTTGGCGTCGAAATAGCCCGCGTTGTGCCAGACCGGCTGAGGAGAAATTTCATGACTGTCGCACCTGTAAACGTTACTGTCACGGGGGCAGCGGGCCAGATCGGTTACGCACTTGTCTTTAGGATTGCGTCGGGCCAATTACTGGGCCCGAACACTCCGGTTCGCCTCACGCTTTTGGAAATCACCCCGGCGCTCGGTGCTGCCGAGGGCACGGCGATGGAGCTTGATGACTGCGCGTTCCCGCTGCTGACCGGCATCAACATCACCGATGACCCGCGGGTTGCCTTCGATGGGGTGAATGTCGGTTTGCTCGTGGGTGCTCGCCCGCGCGGCCCCGGCATGGAGCGGCGCGATTTGCTCGAGGCCAACGGTGGCATCTTCAAGCCCCAGGGTGAGGCACTCAATGCCGGAGCAGCTGAAGATGTGCGGATTCTGGTGGTCGGCAATCCGGCTAACACGAACGCACTTATCGCATCAGCGCATGCACCCGACATCCCGCGGGAACGCTTCACGGCGATGATGCGCCTTGACCACAACCGCGCCCTCACGCAGGTAGCGCAAAAAACGCAGGTTCCGGTTGCCGAAGTCCAGCGAATGACCGTGTGGGGCAACCACTCTGCTTCTCAGTATCCCGATATCAACCACGCGACGGTGGCCGGTCAGCCGGCCGTCAATGTGGTGGATGACCCGGCCTGGATCGTTGATACGTTCATCCCGACTGTGGCTAAGCGCGGGGCTGCGATCATCGAAGCCCGCGGGGCGTCTTCGGCTGCTTCGGCCGCCAACGGTGCTATCGATCACGTGTATGACTGGGTCAATGGCACGCCAAGTGGTGACTGGGTTTCGGTGGGGCTTCCCTCAGACGGCTCATACGGCATCCCTGAGGGGATTATCTGCGGATTCCCCTGCACCTCGGCAAACGGAACGTGGACGATCGTGCCTGATCTCGACATCAACGCTGCCTCGCGGGCTCGAATCGATGCCTCCGTGGCTGAGTTGGTCGAAGAACGTGAGGCTGTCGCCTCCCTCGGTCTGCTGTAGTTCACCTGCCTGGTCACGCACCCGCCGACATCACGAGAAGCACCCACTAGAAAAGGATTAAAACGTGGCAAAGATCAAGGTTGTCAATCCGGTCGTCGAACTAGATGGCGATGAGATGACGCGCATTATTTGGCAGTTCATCAAAGACCGATTGATCTTGCCCTATTTGGATATCGATTTGAAGTACTACGACCTCGGCATGGAGTATCGAGACGCGACTGATGACCAGGTCACGATCGATGCGGCGCATGCAATTTTGAAGTACGGCGTCGGTGTTAAGTGCGCGACCATCACACCTGATGAGGCACGCGTTGAGGAATTCGGTCTGAAGAAGATGTGGCGTTCGCCCAACGGCACGATCCGCAATATTTTGGGTGGTGTCATTTTTCGCGAACCCATCATCATCGACAATGTGCCGCGCTTAGTTCCCACCTGGACCAAGCCGATCATCGTTGGCCGTCATGCCTTCGGCGATCAGTACCGTGCTACTGACTTCAAGGTCCCAAGCGCCGGCACGTTGACCATGACGTTCACCCCCGCTGATGGCACCGAGCCGATGGAGTTCGAGATCTTCGATTTCCCAGCCAGCGGTGTTGCCATGGGCATGTACAACCTCGACGAATCAATCCGCGATTTCGCCCGAGCATCCTTTCGCTACGGTCTGGCCCGTAACTACCCCGTGTACATGTCGACAAAGAACACGATCTTGAAGGCATATGACGGGCGTTTCAAGGACCTGTTCGCTGAGGTATTTGATGCTGAGTTCAAGTCTGAGTTCGATGCCGCTGGCCTGACCTACGAGCACCGCCTCATCGACGACATGGTGGCCGCTGCGTTGAAATGGGAGGGCGGATATGTCTGGTCGTGCAAAAACTATGACGGTGATGTGCAATCAGACACGGTGGCGCAAGGCTTTGGTTCGCTGGGCCTCATGACCAGTGTTTTGATGACCCCCGATGGCAAGACAGTGGAGGCTGAAGCCGCCCATGGCACGGTGACCCGTCACTACCGTCAGCACCAGCAGGGCAAGGCGACCTCGACGAATCCGATTGCGTCAATTTTCGCATGGACTCGAGGGCTTGATCATCGAGGCAAGATCGATGGCACCCCCGACGTGTCGGCTTTCGCTCAGTCGTTGGAGCGCGTGTGTGTCGAGACAGTCGAGTCAGGGCTGATGACCAAGGATCTAGCCCTACTGATTGGGCCGGATCAGAGTTACTTGACCACCGAGGACTTTCTGGCGGCAATTGCCGCCAATCTTGACCGGGCGGTGCAGGTCTAGGAGACCGGGCTGAACAAGGGCGAATCTGCAGAGTCGTCATTTTATGCGAGTCATCACAGCAAACGTCAACGGTATTCGTGCCGCGGTGCGCCGCGGCGGCCTTGACTGGTTAGCCTCCGCCCAGGCCGATGTCATTTGCCTGCAGGAGGTGCGAGCGACAACGGACCAATTGGTCGAGCAGTTGCAGGGGTCAGCATTTGCCGACTGGCATGTTGCCCACGCTGAGTCGGCGGATAAAGGTCGCAATGGTGTGGCGGTACTCAGCCCACAGGCCCCTCAGGCCAAGCGAATAGGTGTTGGTGACGCTGCTTTCGCTGACTCGGGTCGATGGATCGAAGTTGATCTTGAGAGCCCCTTTGGCCCACTGACTGTCGCGAGCATCTACATCCACAGCGGTGAAGTGGGCACGGCCCGCCAGGAAGATAAGTATCGGTTCCTGACCGCGGCAGACAGCCGACTAGCGGCATTGCGTCGGCGCGCGTCACGTCGCAAGGGCCATGCCCTGATTGCCGGAGACTTCAATATCGCCCACGCCGAAGTAGATATTAAAAACTGGAAAGGCAATCGCAAGAATGCCGGTTTCCTGCCTGAGGAGCGCGTCTATTTGGATCGGTGGTTTGGTGAACCGGGCACGGGTCAGGGGCCGTGGACGGATCTGGGACGCTCGCTGGGTGGTCCCGGTCCCGGCCCCTACACGTGGTGGTCCTGGCGAGGTAAGGGTTTTGACACCGATGGCGGCTGGCGGATCGACTACGTGGCTGTGACCAAGGGTTTGGTGCCCCGGGCGAGATCGGCCACGGTCGGCAAGGCGCCAAGTTATGCCGAGCGTTGGAGTGATCACGCCCCGTTGATTATTGACTTCGCATCGGGTGAATCCGCCGCCTAGAATGACGGCGTGACGTCAACCGAGGCAATGTGGCAGGACACCCCCACTCGGCTCCTGATCGGGGGTGACTGGATAGATACGGCAGAACACCTGCAGGTCATCAATCCGGCTTCCTTGACCCCGCTGGCCACAATCGGCGATGCCAGCGTGACCGACGGCCTACAAGCCGTCGCTGCTGCTCACGAAGCTTTTCCAGCTTGGGCGGCGACCCCTACTCGCCAACGAGCGGAGATATTGCGTCGAGCCTTCGACATCATGACCGTCGAGATTGAAGATTGTGCCCGCATCATCGTTTTGGAGAACGGTAAAGCGTGGTCGGACGCGCTGGGCGAAGCCACCTATGCCGCAGAGTTCTTCCGGTGGTTTGCCGAGGAGGCGGTTCGAGTTGAAGGGGGATTTCGACCCGCTCCCGCCGGCGACAAGATGATCATCACGACCCATCAACCCATGGGCGTCGCCTACATGATCACCCCGTGGAATTTCCCCGCCGCCATGGCCACGCGCAAACTGGCACCGGCCCTGGCCGCCGGATGCACGGCTGTGTTGAAGCCCGCGGCTGAGACACCGCTAACGGCGTTGTGGGTGGCAGATGTGTTGCAGCGTGCGGGTTTGCCCGATGGGGTTGTCAATGTGGTCACGACCTCCGCGTCGGGTCCCGTATCGGCGGCAATCTTGGCCGACCCCCGCGTGGCAACGCTCTCGTTCACCGGATCCACCTATGTGGGCAAGATCTTGCTGGAGCAGACGGCCAAACGAATATTGCCCTCGAGCATGGAGTTGGGCGGAAATGCACCGTTTTTGGTACTCGAAGGTGCCGATGTCGAGCAGGCCGTTGCCGGGGCCATGATTGCGAAAATGCGCAATGGTGGAGCAGCTTGCACTGCAGCCAACCGCTTCTATGTTCATGAGTCACTTGTGGCCTCTTTTACTGATAGCTTCACGGCGGCATTGCGCGGGCTGAAGATCGGCCCAGGTATTGATCGCGGCAATCACCTGGGTGCCATGGTGAGCCTTGCCGAGCGAGACAAGATTGTGGCCCTTGTTGATCAAGCCACCCAAGAAGGAGCTGTAGTCCACGAGGTGTCAAACGCTCCCGACGAGGGTGCGTTTGTGGCCCCGCACGTTGTTACCGATGTCCGCCACGGTTCAGTGCTCACCCGCAATGAAGTATTCGGTCCGGTTGTGCCCATCGTGTCAGTCTCCAGTCAGGCTGAAGCGATCAATATGGCTAATGACACTGAGTACGGATTGATTTCCTACGTGTATGCGGCTGATAAGGGCGCGGGTATTTCAGTAGCCCGACAACTCCAATCGGGCATGGTGGCCGTCAACCGAGGCCTTGCCTCTGACCCTGCGGCGCCCTTTGGTGGCATGAAGGAGTCCGGGCTAGGTCGAGAGGGTGGATTCGCCGGTATTCACGAGTTCTTGCAGACGCAGTACCTCGCTGTGGAACTTTGAGTTCCCAGACCCGTATCCTCTAGATCGTGTCTGACCTATTGGTCAACCTAGGCTTGGTTGTCCTGTTCATCATGATTGGCGGTTTCTTCGCCGCGGCTGAAATCGCACTGGTCACCCTGCGGGAGGGCCAGGTTGACCGATTGGCCGATCGAGGTCGACGCGGGCGAGTCTTGGCGTCTCTATCGCAAGAACCCAATCGATTCCTTGCGGCCGTTCAGGTAGGCGTCACGCTTGCCGGCTTCACCTCGGCCGGATTTGGCGCGGCCCAGATTGCACCGCAGGTTGCACCTTGGTTCGAGTCCTTGGGTTTGTCGCCTGGACTTGCGGCAACATTGGCATTCATTCTGGTGACGGTGTTTATCGCCTACGTTTCGTTGGTTGTCGGCGAGCTCGTGCCTAAACGCCTCGCTCTGCAACGAGCGGAGTCAACCGCCCTGCTCGTGGCGTTGCCCGTTGAGTTCCTCGCTCGAATCTCGCGCCCGTTTATTTGGTTTCTGTCCGTCTCGACAAATGCCCTCGTTCGACTACTCGGTGGAGACCCGCAGACCAATCGGGAGAACATCACCGGCGAGGAACTTCGCGACATGGTCGCCCAGCACGAGGAGTTTTCCGCCGAGGAGCGCGCGCTCATTGACGATGTCTTTGATGCAGGCGAGCGCGAATTGCGTGAGGTGATGTTGCCGCGCACTGAGGTCTCGTTTCTTGATGCAAAGGTGACGGTGGGGGAGGCTGTCGATGTTGTCACTTCAGCTCCTCATTCGCGCTACCCCGTGATTCGAGATTCCGCCGATGATGTCATTGGGTTTGTACATGTTCGTGATCTACTCACCTGGGACGACGACCGACAGGCGATGCCGATCGGAGCGCTTGCCCGTGCGGTTCCGTTCTTCCCCGGCACGAAGACGGTGATTCCCGCCCTCACCGAAATGCGCCGACGCAGTCAGCATCTGGCCATTGTGGTCGACGAATACGGTGGCACGGCTGGCATCGTGACCCTGGAGGACCTGGTCGAAGAACTCGTCGGCGATATTCGCGACGAGTACGACGCAGCGCCCAGCACCTCGGCCGTTGATGGGCTTCTCAATCTGGAGGACTTCGCTGATTACACCGGGCTCGAGCTTCCCGAGGGTCCCTACGAGACGGTGGCCGGTTTTGTGATGTCTCGCCTGGGCACGCTGCCCGGAGTGGGTGCAACCGTCGATGTCAACGGGCACCGTCTCACCGTTGTTGAGTTAGATGGGCGTCGAGTAGCCCGGTTAGCCATCACGCCCCTTGAAGATTCGTCGCTCAGCGGGTCGGATGATGATCAGCCTGAGCACGTGCGGGGCACCCGATCGACAGCGACGGAGTGACTGCGACAATCTCGCCTATGTCTGCGTCTGTGTTGAACATTGATCGATCGGATCGCCCGCGGGTACTGTCTGGAATTCAACCGACGGCTGACTCCTTTCAAATCGGTAACTACCTTGGCGCGATCCGGCGTTGGGTCACTCTCCAAGACACCCACGATGCCTACTACTGCGTGGTCGATCAGCACGCGATAACGGTTGACTATGACCCTGCCGTGCTCCATCGACGCACACTGGTCTCTTTCGCGCAATTGATAGCCAGCGGCCTCGATCCGCAGCGGAGCACGATATTCGTGCAAAGTCAGGTGCCCGAGCACAGTCAACTTTCGTGGGTCTTGCAGTGCATCACGGGTTTTGGTGAGGCCGGGCGGATGACCCAGTTCAAAGACAAGTCCCAGCGTGAGGGGGCCGACCGTTCAACGGTGGGCTTGTTCACCTACCCCGTGTTGCAGGCGGCGGACATTTTGATCTACCAGGCCAACGGTGTTCCCGTGGGTGAAGATCAACGCCAGCACCTAGAACTCACCCGAGATCTGGCCCAACGGTTCAACTCTCGGTTCGGTGAGACCTTCGTTGTGCCCGAGCCGCTGATTGTTCGCGAGACAGCGAAGATCTTGGACCTTGCCGACCCGGGCGCCAAAATGAGTAAGTCGGCTCCGGCGGGTTGCCTATTCCTGCTTGATTCACCCGAGGTGACGCGCAAGAAGATCAAGACTGCGGTGACAGACTCGGGCCGCGAGATAGCTTTCGACCCGGTGGCCAAGCCTGGCGTTTCCAACCTCTTGGCCTTGATTGCCGCCTTCACCCAGCAAACGCCCCAGCAGGTAGCCCAGGGGCTCTCCGGTGGCGGGTACGGCGATCTGAAGGCCGCTGCTCTGGCGGCGGTATTGGAATTTCAGGAACCGTTTCAAGCCCGGGTAAACGATCTGCTGAGTGATCCGGTTGCCCTCATGGACTACATGAGGATGGGAGCTGACCGAGCACGAGGTGCTGCTCAGGACACCCTGCGGAAGGTGTATGAGCGCGTCGGGTTCGTGACCTTGGAGGGACGCTAGTCGCCCGCGGATATTTCAGACAGGGAACGCTCGGCGGGGTGATCCGGGTCGGTGCCACCGTCTGGTGTCTCATCCACGGTTCGGGCAGCGTAGTTGCGTCGTGGCCGTGGCTGAGGTGGGCGCATGCTGCGGATCCCGAGGAAGACAGCCAATGCACCGGCGAACATCGCGGCTAGTAGGCCCCAGGCCCAGCCGTTGGAGCCAACCTGGGCGGCGGTCGTGAGGGCCGATGTTGTCTCCACCGCGGGATCGGTTTGCGTTGGGTTATTCGATTCTGAGCCTGATCCGGCCGCCGAGTTATCTGCGGATCCATCAACCGGGTCGACAATGACCTGGCTTTGATCGGGCACCGCATCAACAGCGGGCCTGATCGGATCAACAAGGATGCCAATGGGGGTCACGTTGTTGATATTGGCAAAGCCCCAGTCCAGCAGCGGTGCTGCAGCATCGTAGGTGGGGCCGGCAAAGTTCATCAAGGTGACGACCAAAGCGGTATCGCCACGCTGGGCAGCGCCAATGAAGGTCTTGCCAGCCTCGGTGGTCCAACCGGTCTTCAAACCGATGGCACCCTCGTATGGTGCGCGCCCATCAATGGGATTGAGCAGGGGGTTTTGGTTGGCGATGGTGAAGGTCTCTCGTACGCCACCGGCCGTGGTCGGCATGTAACCGGGGTAATCGGGTACCGAAATGGTGTTGGCGTAACTAAAGAAGTCATCGCGGGTGAGGCCTGCGCGCGCGATGAGTGCCAGATCATAGGCCGAGGACACCTGACCCTCGGCCGGTAGACCTGACGTGGTTTTGGCGATTGTGTCATAGGCCTGCAGGCGATTTGCTTCCTCGTTCATCTGCGCGAGGGTGAGGTCGAAGCCCCCATTGGCCGAGGCCAGTGCCATTGCGGCATCGTTACCGCTTTGCAGGAACAGGCCCTCGAATAATTCAGCGACGGTGTATACCCCGTTTTCGACCAGGCCAACCCGGCTGCCCTCGACGGCAACATCGCTATAGGTGGCGGTGTGCACAGCGGTGGCGTCTAGGCGCGGGATCAGCGTGAGCGCCGTCAGGGTTTTCAGCGTGCTGGCCGGTGGCCGTTCGATATGGGGTCCCTTGGCAGCAAGAATCTCGCCGGTGTTCAAATCAGCAAGGACCCAGGTGGTTGCCCCAATATCTGGCAGGGCTGTGGCTGCTGGGCCAGGGTCAACGATGACACCGGAGCCGGTTAGCTGTGAACCGCCGATGGGCTCAGCGGCCTGGGCGCTAGGCGCGAAAAGCAGTCCCAGAGTGACCCCAGCGGCCGCAATGACCGGAAGCGCTCCCCACCGTCGGATGGGCCGCAAAGCGGGGCGTCGTTGATGTGGTGGCTGCATATCCCAACCAGAATAACCCGTACCTGGCTCAGAAGCCGTGCTCACACGCGACGAAAGATCAGTGCTCGCTTCACTTCCTGGATTGCCTTAGTGACTTCAATGCCGCGAGGGCAGGCCTCAGTGCAGTTGAAGGTGGTGCGACAGCGCCACACACCCTCGCGATCATTGAGAATCTGCAAACGTTCCTCGGCGGCAGCATCGCGGGAATCGAAGATAAATCGATGCGCCGCCACGATGGCAGCTGGGCCGAAGTATTGGCCATCTGTCCAAAAGACCGGACATGAGCTTGTGCAGGCGGCACACAGAATGCACTTGGTCGTGTCGTCGAACCTGGCTCGGTCTTCGGCCGACTGCAGGCGCTCGCGAGTGGGTTCGTGGCCCTCGGGAATGAGAAAGGGCATGACCTCGCGGTATGCGTCGAAGAATGGCTCCATGTCAACGACGAGGTCCTTCTCCAACGGCAAACCTTTGATTGCCTCAACGGTGACTGCCGAGGAGGCGTCGAGATCCTTGATGAGGGTCTTGCAGGCCAATCGATTGCGCCCGTTGATGCGCATGGCGTCGGAGCCACAGATGCCATGCCCGCACGAACGCCGGTAGGTCAAGGTGCCGTCTTGTTCATCTTTGATCTGCGCGAGGGCATCAAGAACGCGATCCGTGGGATACGCCGAGACGACGTACTCCTCCCAGTGTGGATCTTCATCGATTTCGGGGATGAATCGACGGATCTTGAAGGTGACCTCGCTAGCTTCGATCATCAGTACTTGCGCTCCATGGGCTGGTAACGGGTGATGACGACGGGCTTGTAGTCCAGGCGAACACTAGCCTCCCCGTCAGATGCCACATTGCGGTAGGCCATGGTGTGACGCATGAAGTTGACGTCATCGCGCGTCGGGTAATCCTCGCGAGCGTGACCGCCGCGTGACTCCTTGCGCTCCAGCGCGCTGACAACGGTGACCTCGGCCAGATCAAGCAGGAAGCCCAACTCAATGGCCTCAAGGAGGTCGGTGTTGTACCGGGTGCCCTTGTCTTGGATCGAAATGTGCTGGAAGCGCCGCTTGAGCTCAGAAAGGTCGGTGAGCGCTTGCTTGAGCGTGGCCTCGGTGCGATACACCTGGGCGTTCATGTCCATCGTTTCTTGCATCTCGCGGCGGATGGCCCCCAGGCGCTCGCCACCATTTGCCGAACGCAAGCCCTCGACGAGGGCCATGGTCTGACCCTGAGCGTCGGCGGGCAGTTCAACGAAGTCGTGCTCGACTGCGTAATCAGCCGCCGAGATGCCTGCGCGTCGCCCGAAGACGTTGATGTCGAGTAGGGAGTTCGTGCCCAGGCGGTTGGCGCCGTGGACGGAGACGCAGGCACATTCACCCGCCGCGTATAACCCGGGCACGACGGTGTCGTTGTCACTGAGAACGCGGGAATCAATATCGGTGGGGATGCCGCCCATGGCGTAGTGCGCGGTGGGGAAGACGGGTACGAGTTCGGTGACCGGGTCTACCCCAAGGTAGGTGCGGGCAAATTCGGTGATATCGGGCAACTTCGCCTCGATCTGCTCCTTGGGCAGGTGCGTCAGGTCAAGGTAGACATAGTCCTTATTCGGGCCTGCGCCGCGGCCTTCGCGTACCTCGGCCACCATCGCCCGAGCCACCATGTCGCGAGGTGCGAGGTCCTTAATTGTGGGAGCAACGCGTTCCATGAAGCGCTCGCCCGTTGCGTTGCGCAAGATACCGCCTTCACCGCGAGCGCCCTCGGTCAGCAGGACACCGAGGCCGGCGAGGCCCGTGGGATGGAACTGATAGAACTCCATGTCTTCCAGCGGTAAATTACGCCGCCAGATGATGCCCATACCGTCACCGGTGAGCGTATGGGCGTTCGAGGTGGTCTTCCAGACCTTGCCGTAGCCGCCGGTGGCGAAGATGACCGACTTGGCCTGGAAGATATGAATCTCGCCCGTGGCCAATTCATAGGCAACAACGCCGGAGGTGCGGCGCTCGCCATCAATCTCGGTGAGCAGCAAATCGAGCACGTAGAACTCGTTGTAGAACTCCACCCCATCCTTGACGCAGTTTTGATAGAGGGTCTGCAAGATCATGTGACCGGTGCGGTCGGCCGCGTAGCACGCACGACGCACGGCGGCTTCGCCATGGTTACGCGTGTGGCCACCGAAACGACGCTGATCGATGCGGCCCTCGTCTGTGCGGTTGAAGGGCAGCCCCATCCGCTCAAGATCAAGGACCGCGTCGATTGCCTCGCGGCACATCACCTCGGCGGCGTCTTGATCGACGAGGTAATCACCACCCTTGATGGTGTCGAAGGTGTGCCACTCCCAATTGTCTTCTTCAACGTTGGCCAGGGCCGCGCACATGCCACCTTGTGCTGCTCCGGTGTGGGAACGGGTGGGGTACAGCTTGGTCAGCACGGCGGTGCGAGCCCGCTTGGTCGATTCGATAGCAGCGCGCATGCCAGCGCCGCCGGCACCTACGATTACCACGTCATAACGATGAGTCTGCATGGAAAATATGCCCTCTCTGCCCTTGCGGGTCAGCCAATATTGGGGTCGAAGGTGAAGATGACGAGTGTGCCTAACAAGATGATGAAACCAGCAGATACGTAAAGCAGCATCTTCATCCAAAAACGGGTCTGGTCCCGCTCGGCATAGTCATTAATGACGGTGCGTAGTCCGTTGGTGCCGTGCAGCATGGCAAGCCACAGCATGGTGAGGTCCCAGATCTGCCAAAACGGGCTGGCCCAGCGACCGGCAACGAACGCGAAGTTGATGCGCTGTACGCCTCCGTCCAGGATGTTCATGATGAACAAATGTCCTAGGACCAAGAACACCAGGACGATGCCGGAAATTCGCATGAACAGCCATGCGTAGAGTTCGAAGTTGCTTCGCTGGCCGCCGCGCTGGGAGCGCGGGGTGCCCAGCGCGGGGCGGCGAGGACTGCTGATGCTCATGGGGTGCTCCCAAAGACGGCCTCGACGGTGTGCATCATCATGAAGTAGGTACCCGGAACCATGACCAGCAGCCACAGGCCAACGATTCCCCAGAGCATCTGGCGTTGATAGCGCGGTCCGTTGCCCCAGAAGTCGACAGCAATCACGCGGAGCCCGTTGAGGGCGTGATACAAAACGGCACCGACGAGACCAACCTCGAGAAGATTAACCAGCGGTGTCTTATAACTGGCGATAACGATGTCGTAGGCCTCCGGCGAGACACGTACCAGTGCGGTGTCCAAGACATGGACGTAGAGGAAGAAAAAAACAGAGATGCCGGTGATGCGCTGGGCGACCCAGGACCACATGCCTTCGCGCCCTCTATAGAGGGTGCCCACGGGGGCGGTAGCCAAGGTGTCCTCCCAAAATCAATGATGTTTGCCCATCGTAACGATCAAATGCAGATTCGGCCCGTGGGGGCGGGGGACATTTCGCCGCCACGGAGCACACGGCCTACTCTCGCCTCATGACGACTGAGTCCGGATTGCCCTTTCGTGAGCTGTACGGCCCCGCAGATCTTGCCGATTGGGATCCGGATGTCCAACTCGCAGAGCCCGGTGAATACCCCTACACGCGTGGCGTCTACGCGTCGATGTACACCGGCCGGCCCTGGACCATGCGCCAGTATGCGGGATTTGGCACTGCGGCTGAATCGAATGCGCGCTACCGGCATTTGCTAGCAGCAGGCACTACGGGGTTGTCGGTGGCATTTGATCTACCTACTCAGATGGGGTACGACTCTGATCACCCCCTCGCCAAGGGCGAGGTCGGCAAGGTTGGCGTAGCCATTGACTCCATTGAAGACATGCGGGTCCTGTTCGATCAGATTCCTCTCGATGAGGTATCCACCTCGATGACCATCAACGCACCCGCGGCGATTTTGCTACTGCTGTATCAATTGGTAGCCGAGGAACAGGGCATTCGTAGCGATCAACTCAATGGCACTATTCAAAATGATGTGTTGAAGGAATACATCGCTCGCGGGACATACATTTATCCACCGGTAGAATCACTACGTCTTATCACCGATATATTTACTTACTGCCGCAACGAAATTCCTCGATGGAACACTATTTCGATTTCCGGCTATCACATGGCCGAGGCGGGAGCCACGCCCGCGCAGGAAATCGCTTTCACGCTTGCCGACGGTGTCGAGTATGTGCGGGCCGCGGTGGCGTCTGGTCAGGATGTTGACGAGTTCGCGCCCCGCTTGGCCTTCTTTTTTGTGGCCCGAACGACGCTGTTGGAAGAGATCGCGAAGTTTCGTGCGGCCCGGCGGATGTGGGCTCGAATCATGCGCGAAGAGTTCGGCGCGAAGAATCCCAAGTCACTCATGCTGCGCTTTCACACCCAGACCGCTGGCGTGCAACTGACCGCTCAGCAGCCCGAGGTCAACCTGGTGCGGGTAGCGATCCAGGCGCTAGGTGCTGTCCTCGGTGGCACCCAGTCGCTTCACACCAACTCTTTCGATGAAGCCATCGCACTACCTACCGAGAAGGCCGCGCGGCTGGCCCTACGCACGCAGCAGGTGCTGGCCTATGAGTCAGACGTCACCGCCACGGTTGATCCCTTCGCCGGCTCGTATGCCATGGAAACACTCACCGATGAGGTGGAGGCGGCAGCGGTGGCGTTGATGAATCAGGTCGAACAGCTCGGTGGTGCTGTCGCGGCTATTGAGGCGGGCTTTCAGAAATCCGAAATCGAAAACTCTGCCTACCGGATCATCAATGAGATCGATGCCGGCGACCGAATCGTCGTCGGGGTCAATAGGTTCAGCCTCAAGGAGGAGGAGCATTACGAGCCGCTGCGAGTGGATCCGGCTATCGAGGCGGCCCAGGTGGAGCGACTGACCAGGCTGCGAGCCGGTCGCGATAACTCGGTGGTGGACGCCGCCTTAGCGGCGATCAAATCGGCGGCGAGCGGGGAGGCGAACCTGCTCTACCCCATGAAGGATGCGCTGCAAGCGGGGGCAACTGTCGGCGAGGTGTCCGATGCGTTACGCGAAGTCTGGGGTCAGTACACCCCGACCGATGTGTTCTAGATATGGTCCCGACTAGTTAACTGTCTGTGCCCCAATAGGTCCCCCAATGAACACCAACCTGGAGGTTCGTGTGCGCAAGTCACTAGGCGCCCTCGCCGGTATCGGCGCGGCCGCGCTCGTTCTCGCTGCCTGTGGCAGTACCCCTGATGATGGCGGCGCTACAACGTCGGCAGCGCCATCACCATCGCCCACCGACACCGCGGCACCGTCACCGGTGCTTCCGCCGGTGAAGGCATGCATGATTTCCGATGCCGGTGGCTTCGATGATCGCTCTTTCAACGAGATTGCCTTCTTGGGTCTGGAGGCTGCCAAGGCCGAGTACGGCATCGAGACGCTCGCTCTTGAAAGCGGCTCGGATGCCGACTACCAGCCCAACATCAACCAGGCGATTCAGCAGGACTGCTCCATCGTCATTACGGTGGGCTTCCTAATTGGCGATGCCACTGAGGCAGCCGCTACGGCTAACCCCTCGGTCGACTTTTCGATCGTCGACTACGCCTACGAAGCCCCGCCAGAGAACCTGCAGGGCCTGGTCTACGCAACCGAGCAGTCTTCCTTCGTGGCGGGCTACCTGGCAGCAGGCATGACTGAGACCGGTGCCGTGGGCACCTACGGTGGTATTCCGATTCCTTCGGTCACCGCCTTCATGAGCGGCTTCTACCAGGGTGTGCAGTACTACAACGAAGCCAAGGGCACCGATGTTGAGGTGCTCGGTTGGGATCCCACAGATCCCGAGAAGGGCACCTACGCCGGTGGCTTCGAAGACCAGAACCAGGGCAAGCAGATTGCCAAGAACTTCATCCAGCAGGGTGCGGACATCATTTTCCCGGTCGCCGGTCCGGTTGGCCTTGGCTCTGCTGCTGAAGCTCAGGCCAATGATGGCGTTTCGGTTATTTGGGTCGACACCGACGGCTGCATCAGCGCATCGCAGTACTGCGATGTGTTCTTGACCAGCGTCATGAAGGGAATTGACGCATCCGTCAAGGCCTCGATCGGTGCCGTTGTCGATGGCACCTTCTCCAGCGCGCTGTATGTCGGCACGTTGGCCAATGGTGGCACGAAGATCGCCCCCTACAACGAGTTCGATGGTGCGGTTCCGGCGGAGCTCAAGGCAGAGGTCGAGCAGGTGACCGCCGATATCATCAGCGGCACCATCACCGTGACCCCATAGTTTTTCCTGGGTCAAGGTTTTTCTCCACGCGCCCGGGCCGGAAGCCGCTAGGCTTCCGGCCCGGGCGTTTTGGATTGTGGTCGGCTCGTGGCGGGTAGATGAGTAGACAGGCGGTTGATTGATGCGACTGGAACTTCGGGGCATCACCAAGCGATTTGGTGACCTCGTGGCCAACGACGACATATCCGTGACGTTTGAACCCGGCCAAATTCATGCGCTACTGGGTGAGAATGGCGCCGGTAAGTCCACGCTCATGAATGTCTTGTATGGATTGTTGACACCCGACGCTGGCGAGATTTACGTCGATGGCGAACCGGTCGTTTTCGGTGACCCGGCCGGTGCGATTGAGGCCGGCATCGGGATGGTGCATCAACACTTCATGTTGGTTCCGGTCTTCAGCGTGGCTGAAAACGTGGAGCTGGGAGCCGAAAGCGTGGGCGCATTCGGGTTCTTGAAGGCTCAATCGGCGGCGGATGCTGTTCGTCGCGTATCGAGCGAATATGGACTCGAAGTAGATCCGAACGCGATAGTTGAGGACCTGCCGGTGGGTATTCAACAGCGTGTAGAAATCATCAAGGCGCTCACACGAGAGGCTGAATGCCTCATTTTGGATGAGCCGACGGCAGTGTTGACCCCGCAGGAAACCGATGAGTTGCTCACGATCATTCGTGGCCTACGCGACGCGGGCAAGACCATCGTCATGATCACGCACAAATTACGAGAGGTGCGAGAGGCCGCCGACGTCATCACTGTCATCCGGCGTGGTCGCGTGGTTGCTGAATCAGTATCGCCGCAGACATCGCAGTCACAGCTAGCCGCGCTCATGGTGGGCCGCGATGTCTCGTTAGTAGTCGACAAGCCCGAGGCCGCGGTTGGTGATGAGGTCTTGTCGGTGAGTGAACTATCGGTATACGACGTCACGGGTCGGGCGCTTGTCGATAGCGTCAGTTTCCAGGTGCGAGCAGGTGAGGTTTTGTGTATCGCCGGGGTACAAGGCAACGGTCAGAGCGAACTCGTAGAGGCCCTGGTGGGTTTGCATGAGCGAAGCAGTGGAGCGGTGTCACTCGGGGAGGTTCGCATCGATGGAGCGTCGACCAAGCGCATCCTCGATATGGGTGTCGGTTACGTGCCAGAAGACCGCGAGCATGATGGGCTTGTCGGATCATTTCCCCTGGCCCACAACATGGTCTTGGATTCGATCAATGAGCAGCCGTGGTCTCGATTTGGGCTGATCGACTACGCAAAGATCAATAAACACGGCGCTGACTTGATTGAACAGTTCGATGTGCGAGCTCGCAGCGCAGATGTGTTGGCAGCTACTTTGTCCGGGGGAAATAAACAAAAAGTCGTCCTGGCTCGGGAAATGTCTCGATCTCTGCGCGTGCTGATTGCCTCGCAGCCCACTCGTGGCCTAGACGTGGGGAGCATCGAGTTCGTGCACCGGCAGATCATCGAGGCGCGCCAATCGGGTGTTGCTGTGATTGTGGTGTCCACCGAACTTGACGAGGTGTATGCGTTGGCGGACCGAATTGCGGTCATGTACGCCGGCACAATCGCCGGCATTGTTGATCCTGGCATCTCCAGGGATGACCTAGGCTTGCTCATGGCAGGGGCGGTGGCATCATGAGTGATGAGTTCCCGCCGGACCCTTCAACCGGTTTGTCCGGGAGCAAGACGACTGACACCTTGCATCCACCTGATGAGCTTGCGGGCAGTTTGACGGAGGCGCTGCGGCGTCGTGTACTGACGATGAACCTTGCGGTGACATTGCTGGCTGTCGTTCTCGCCCTTGCGATCGGGGCTGTGCTAATCGCCGTGTCGTCGCCCAGCGTCATCGAAGCTGCCGGATACTTTTTCGCTCGCCCGATGGACACATTCTCAGCCATCTGGAACTCAGTTGCCTCAGCGTATTCGGCGCTGTTCCAAGGCGCACTACTTGATGTTGATGAGTTGCGTGAGGGCAATATCGCTGACGCGTTCTATCCGATTTCAGAAACCCTGACGGTTTCCGCTCCCCTCATCCTGGCGGGTCTTGCCGTAGCGATTCCCTTCCGGGCCGGGCTGTTCAATATCGGTGCGCAAGGACAAATGGCGTTTGCCGCCATCGGTGGAGGTCTCGTCGGCTTCGGTCTCAGCCTCCCAGCCGGACTCCATCTTGTTGCCTCGTTGCTGATGGCCATGATCTTCGGCGCTTTCTGGGCCGGCATCGTTGGTTTCCTGAAAGCCAAAACCGGTGCGCACGAAGTGATTACGACCATCATGCTCAACTACATCGCATTGTTCTTCCTCGGCTGGGTGCTCAATCAAGACTGGTTTCAACGCGAGGGCCGCAACGACCCCATTAGCCCCATATTGAATGAGACGGCGACCTTTCCGCTGCTGTTTGGCGGGGGCCTACGCATTCATCTAGGCATCCTCGTGGCTCTGGGTGCGGTCATCGTGGTCTGGTGGATGTTGACGAAAACCATTACGGGTTTTCGAATTCAAACGGTCGGCGCCAATTCCGCGGCCGCCCGCACAGCGGGTATGAACGTCGGTCGGGTATGGATTATTGCGATGCTGTGGGCCGGAGCCATGGCGGGGCTGGCGGTCAGCATGAACGTCAATGGCACCGACAAGGTTGTGACCGCGGGCATCGTCGGCAACATTGGTTTTGATGCGATCACGGTCGCGCTTCTCGGTCGTGGTTCGCCCTTTGGAGTGCTCGGTGCGGGCCTGTTGATTGGTGGCCTTCGTGCTGGTGGCTTGGCCATGCAGGCATCAACCGGAACGCCCATTGACATCGTGCTGGTTTTGCAGGCACTCATTGTTTTGTTTATTGCCGCACCCGCCCTGGTCCGATCGGTCTTTCGATTACGAGGTAAAACCGCAGAGTCGCTGACGATTGCGAAGGGGTGGGGTTCATGAGCGTGACCACACGACCGGTCCCACAGGTTCGGATCGCCCCGCCGTCATTCAAACGGCCACTCATCATGACACTTGCCTCGCTGGTTCTTGGGTCGATATTCGTCCTGCTGGCCCCTGCAGACCAACAGACCACGTTCGTGTTCAACCTCGGCGACACCTTGGTGGCGCTGCCAGATTGGGTGGTGTCGTCGCGATTAGCCGCTACTGGTTTTGCGTTGGCGGCGCTCGCTTGCTCGGCAATCGCCTGGCCCATCAACACTCGACGTGGCTCGCTGTTTTTCCCCGCCGTTGGCGTCGGCTTCTTCCTCGTGATGTCGTTTCTATCCTGGGTAGGCGCCGATGAGGTGCTTCCGGTCACCGGACTGTTGCAAGGTTCGCTGCTTCTTGCTGTGCCATTGGTATTCGGTGCCATGGCGGGTGTGCTCAGTGAGCGCGCTGGAGTCATCAACATCAATATCGAAGGCCAGCTCCTCGTTGGCGCCTTTCTCGGAGCGGTCGTGGGGTCGCTGCTGGCCAACGCCTATCTTGGTCTGCTTGCTGCCCCAGTAGCGGGTGCGCTCATGGGCCTGTTGCTTGCAGTGTTTGCCACACGCTATTTCGTGGACCAGGTTGTCGTCGGTGTAGTTCTCAACGTCCTCGCGGTGGGGTTGACCGGGTTCTTGTACAGCCGGTTCCTGACCGAAGATGCTGATCTATGGAACAACCCCGAGGTGCTACCCACCATCGCCGTGCCGGTGCTGTCGGAGATTCCGATTCTGGGGCCGATTCTTTTTGACCAAAACGTCATCGTGTACCTGATGTACGTCGTCGTCGTTGCCGTTCAGGTGGCCCTGTTCAAGACCCGTTGGGGGTTACGTCTTCGATCGGTGGGCGAGCATCCCGAAGCGGCCGACTCGGTAGGCATCCGAGTCAACCGCACCAGGTTTCGGGCCGTGGTGCTGGCCGGTGCGGTGGCTGGCTTGGGTGGTGCTTTCTTCACTCTCGGGTCCGTGGGCGCTTTCGGGCGTGAAATGACCGCGGGTAATGGATTCATCGCTCTCGCAGCGGTCATTTTCGGGCGATGGAATCCTATCGGTGCTCTGGCAGCGGCATTACTGTTCGGCTTCGCCGACAACCTACAAAACGTGCTGTCCATTATCGGCTCACCGATCCCCAGTCAGTTCCTACTGATGCTGCCCTATGTCGTGACGATCCTGGCCGTGGTCGGTTTGGTCGGAAAAGTGCGGGCACCGGGAGCAGATGGAATCCCGTTCAAGAAGTCTTAGCCGGTCGGCTGATGAAGGTGAGCTACACATGACGTTAGGTGGATCCGCTGATGTGTCCGTATCGAGCGATGATTGGCAGCGCTTACGCGAGGCGGCTATAACCGCGATGCGCAGCGCTTACGCGCCGTACTCAAGGTTTGCCGTTGGTGCTGCCGGACTGGTCGATGATGGGCGGATCGTGGCTGGCTGCAATGTCGAAAACGCGTCTTACGGCATTGGCCTATGCGCGGAATGCGGTCTCATCTCGCAATTGTCGATAACCGGTGGGGGTCGGCTGGTGGCTGTGGCGTGCGTTGACCAGCATGGCGATGCCTTGATGCCGTGCGGTCGATGTCGGCAATTGCTGTGGGAACACGGCGGAGCTGACTGCCTGCTTGAGACGCCCCTGGGGATTCAAAAACTAGACCAAGTGCTGCCCCAGGCATTTGGCAGCGATGATCTCGTGCATCGCGCGGAGCGACCGGAGATCAAAAAGTGACCGAGCCTTTCACCGCTGTTGACATTATTCGAGCTAAGCGCGACGGTCACACCTTGACTACCGATCAGGTGGCATGGTCAATTGATGCCTATACCCGGGGCGTTATCGCCGAGGAGCAAATGTCGGCCCTGGCAATGGCGGTTTTCTTCCAAGGTATGTCCGTGCGCGAGCTGGACGACTGGACATCTGCAATGGTGCGGTCGGGCGAACGTTTGGATTTCTCTCGAGTGCCGCGCCCCACCGTCGACAAGCATTCGACCGGCGGCGTTGGTGACAAGATCACGCTGCCGTTGGTACCTATTGTGGCGGCATGCGGAGCCGCGGTTCCGCAGTTGTCAGGCCGTGGGTTGGGGCACACCGGTGGCACGCTAGACAAACTCGAGGCCATTCCTGGGTGGAATGCGCGAGTCAGTAATGCCCAGATGATGGCGATGCTGACCGATATTGGCGGAGTCATCTGTGCTGCAGGAGAAAAACTCGCCCCCGCTGATCGAAAGCTCTACGCGTTGCGCGATGTAACCGCGACAGTGGACAGCATTCCGCTGATCGCCTCAAGCATCATGAGTAAGAAGATTGCCGAGGGGACTTCGGCGCTGGTTCTTGATGTCAAGACCGGTTCTGGTGCTTTCATGTCCGAGCCTGATCGCGCACTTGAATTGGCCCGCACGATGGTGTCGCTCGGTGTTGACGCTGGTGTTCGCACTCGAGCGCTAGTAACCGCGATGGATGTGCCCCTTGGCTGCGCCATCGGCAATGCACTTGAGGTGGCAGAGTCGGTTGAGGTACTGGCCGGTGGTGGTCCGGCCGATGTTGTCGAATTGACTTTGTTATTGGCTCGCCACATGTTGGAACTGGTGGGCATCGACACCGACCCGGCTCAGGCGATCAGCAGTGGGGCGGCAATGGACTGCTGGCGTGCCATGATCCGGGCTCAAGGTGGCGACCCATTAGCTGAATTGCCGAAAGCCACGATCGTTGAAGACATCGTGGCCGACTCCGCAGGCGTCATCACCAGGTGCGATGCGCTCATGCTTGGTCGTGCTTCCTGGCGTCTGGGTGCGGGTAGACACCGCAAGGAGGACCCGGTGTCGGATTCGGCCGGAATCGAGGTTTTTGTGAAGCCAGGTGACGATGTGACCACAGGACAGGTGCTCATGCGTCTCCATACTGAGACACCCGGTCTGGTGGCCCATGTTCGAGAGGAATTATGTTCCCCTCGGGTTGGCGAGCCGGCCATTGTCGTGGGGCCGACTGGCTCAAGCCATAATCAACTGCCGCTCATTATCGACGTCGTGGAGGCTTAGCCAATGCCCGAGTTCATCGCAGAGCCCACTCGAGTGCCCGTACCCGGTGGTAAAACGATTGACGAGTACGTTGGTCGTGTTCGGACAAACGATGAGGCCGTGTCGATTGCTGACATGCACGCGCCAGCGGGTTGGTCGGAGCCGGCCCAAACTCCGGATTTCGATGAGTTCACCCTTGTTCTGTCGGGCGAATTGCAGGTGGTGTCGGACGCTGAAACTCTTCACGTGCGTGCCGGACAGGCAGTGATCACACGTCAGGGTGAAAGGGTGCGGTATCACACAACAGAGGGTGCACGCTATATCGCTGTGTGCATGCCAGCCTTTAGCCTGGATCTGGTACACCGAGACCCTGACCCGTTGCCCGAGTGAGGGTTTGGCCGCGTAGGTCGAGTGTGTCAAGGGCTTGAGTCTTGGCCGACTTAATCTCGCCATGCCATGGCCACACGGTGATTGATTCGAGTGTGTTTCGTGACTGCTCCACATCTGCCAGGCTCCGTGCCACCGCAACGAGAACGAGTGCCTCGAGTTCGGCCTTAACCGGTGCGGGTCCGACCTGCAGTCGTGGACTCGCATACGTCACAACGAGTTGAACCTCACGTTCACCAGATTCCACAGCCTTGATCCCCTCCGCATAGGCAGCATCGATGGCTTCGGACGAGGAGTTCTGCTGCCAGGAATTGATGGCCCAAAGGGTTGCGGCCATCACCGCGGCAGTTGCGATGCTGGCCCACAGCAGCCACCTAACGCGACCGCTAGGCGGCTTCGCGCCAGCGTCCAACACATCTGTGGTCCAGGATTCGTGCGCGGCCATGACACAGCAGCGTAGGTGGCGCACAGATAGAGTCACAACATGGAGGTCCCCTCACTCGCAGTAATCCAGCAGGCACCCAAGGTGCTCCTTCACGACCACCTGGATGGCGGTGTTCGACCGTCAACGGTTGCTGAGCTAGCCCAGGAGAACGGATACCTAGACCTACCCCAGACAGATCCGGTAGCCCTAGCGAGTTGGTTTCGCACCGCGGCGGACTCGGGGTCACTCGACCAATACCTGGAGACCTTCCGACATACGGTGGGGGTGATGCAATCGGCTGCGGCACTGCAACGAGTGGCCAGCGAATGCGCCCAAGACCTCGCCGTTGATGGTGTGGTCTACGCGGAGGTCCGGTTCGCGCCGGAGTTGCATGTCGACAGCGGCTTGAACCTCAATGAAGTGGTGGAGGCCGTCCTTGCTGGATTCGCCGAAGGCTCGCAGGTAGCGGCTGCCAGTGGTCATGTTATTCGCGTAGGCACGTTGCTGACGGCTATGAGAACAGCGGCCAAGAGTCGCGAGATCGCCGAACTGGTGGTGCAGTATCAAGATCGTGGAGTGGTTGGTTTCGACATCGCTGGTCGTGAAGCGGGCTATCCGCCGACTCGACACCTCGATGCCTTTGAGTACCTACGCCGCGAGAACGCTCACTTCACCATTCATGCCGGAGAAGCCTTTGGGTTGCCCAGCATCTGGGAGGCGATTCAGTGGTGCGGTGCTGATCGACTCGGTCATGGCGTTCGCATCATCGACGACATTCGGATTGACGATGCTGGCCATGCGCACCTGGGTCCATTGGCAGCATACGTGCGTGATCGTCGCATTCCGCTTGAGTTGTGTCCCACTTCGAATGTAATGACAGGAGCTGCGGAATCCATTGCACAGCACCCGATTGGGTTGCTGTCTGACTTGAAGTTCCGTGTCACGATCAACACCGATAACCGATTAATGTCGCACACGACGATGACCCAGGAAATGGCAACAGTGTGCGAGGCATTCGATTGGGGTTTGCCGCAATTGCAGTGGCTGACGGTGAATGCGATGAAGAGTGCGTTCATCCCCTTCGACCAGCGACTTGAGATGATCAACTCGATCATCAAACCGGGCTACGCCACACTTATGTCGGTCTAGCGGCCTTGTGGATGCCACACGGTGGTGGTGTTCATAAATGCGCTGAGGCGCCCGAGTCCAGGGTCTAGCGTCCAGTCGGAGTCACATGGGGGGAGTGCATATTTGATGGTGCCGGCGGCGCCGACAGCCATCTCAGTGGCCAGTGAGTCATCGTCGACTCCGCTGAGGTCGAGCGCGTTGACATCAGCGTGCTCGGCTAACCATGGGCCGACGGTGTGCGGCTGACCGGTGAGGATATTCACCACCCCGGCAGGTAAGTCGGAGGTGGCCAGCACCTCGGCCAGGCTGATGGCAGGCAGTGGTTTTTCCGGTGCCGCGAGACATACGACCGTGTTGCCCGTGACGATGATGGGAGCGATCACGCTCACCAGACCCAGCAAGCTGGAGCGAGCCGGTGCGACCGCGGCAACAACGCCGGTCGGTGTGGGCACGGAGAAATTGAAGTACGGCCCGGAAACCTGATTGCTGGAGCCGAGAACCTGGGTGATCTTGTCGGCCCACCCCGCGTACCAGACCCACCGATCAATAGTGGCGTTGACGACTCCAGTGGCTCTTCGCGCCGAGAGTCCCTCGCATCGAGTGATTTCTGTTTCGAACTGATCTCGGCGGCCTTCGAGCATTTCGGCTATGCGGTAGAGGATTTGCCCGCGGCTATAGGCATCGCGCGCTGCCCATCCGGGCTGGGCTGCCCGAGCGGCGAGCACGGCATCTCGCGCATCCTTCCGGCTGGCCAGGGCGGCATGGGCGAGGAGTTTGCCCTTGCTATCCAGCGCGGGATACGTGCGACCGCTCTCGCTGCGCGGAAAAACACCGTTGATAAATAGCTTGTAGGTCTTGCGAACCTCGACCCGATCATCCATTACCTGACCTCCCGTTGCAGATAGGCACCGAGACCCTGGCGCCCGCCTTCGCGGCCGAAGCCGGATTCCTTAACCCCGCCGAAGGGTGAGGCGGGGTCAAAACGGTTGAAGGTGTTAGCCCAGATAACCCCGGCTTGCAGTCGTTCGGCCATCCAGAGTGTGCGTGAACCCTTCTCACTCCAAATCCCTGCCGACAGGCCGTAGGGGGTGTTGTTGGCTTTGATGACGGCCTCCTCGGGTGTACGGAAGCTGAGCACGCTGAGCACGGGGCCAAAGATTTCCTCCCGCGCGATGCGGTGGGCCTGGGTGACGCCCGTGAAAACGGTGGGCGCGATCCACCAGCCTTTGTCGGGAAGCACACACGGCGCAGTCCATCGCTGTGCTCCCTCCTCATCGCCGGCGGCGATCAGTTCCGCGATACGCGCGTGCTGGGCGGGTGAGTTAATCGCACCGATGTCGGTGTTTTTGTCCATCGGGTCGCCTAGGCGCAACATCGTGAGTCGGGACTTGAGTCGCTCTAGTACGTCGTCAGCTACAGACTCCTGCACAAGCAGACGCGAACCGGCGCAGCACACGTGGCCCTGGTTAAAGTAGATGCCGTTGACGATGCCTTCAATGGCCTCATCCAACGGAGCATCGTCAAACACGATGTTGGCTGCTTTGCCGCCGAGCTCGAGTGTGAGCCCTTTGGTCGTCCCGGCAATGGCGCGCTGAATTTGTCGGCCCACCTCGGTCGAGCCTGTGAACGCGACCTTGTTGACGTCAGGGTGTTCAACAAGTGCGCGACCAGTTGCGCCATCTCCGGTGACGATATTGACGACGCCGGCGGGTAGTTCGGCGTCTTGGCAGATCTGGGCAAACGCGAGGGCGGTAAGCGACGTAGTCTCGGCAGGTTTGAGGACAACCGTGTTGCCTGTTGCTAGTGCCGGCGCGATCTTCCAGGCAAGCATGAGTAGGGGAAAGTTCCACGGAATAATCTGGGCTGCAACACCGTAGGGCCTTGGCGCATCACTGAACCCGGCATGTTCGAGTTTATCGGCCCAGCCCGCGTAGTAGAAGAAATGCGCCGAAACGAGGGGCATGTCAACATCGCGTGATTCACGGATCGGCTTGCCATTGTCGAGGGTTTCCAACACGGCCAATTCGCGTGATCGCTCCGCAATGAGCCGCGCAATCCGGTAAAGGTATTTTGCACGCTCTGCACCGGGCATCTTGGACCAGACTTTGGCGTAGGCGGCTTGCGCGGCTCGGACGGCACGGTCGACATCGTTTGGTCCAGCCTCGCTGACCTCAGCCAGGACTTCTTCGGTGGCGGGATTGATCGTCTTGAATGATGTGCCGTCGGTGGGCTCAACGAACTCACCATCGATGAACAGTCCGTAGTGGGCGTCAATGGTGACAAGGTCGCGTGATTCTGGAGCCGGCGCGTAGTCGAAATTCATGGCAGAACGCTCCTAGTCGATCGTCACGTAGTCGGGGCCGGAATAGTGGCCGGTACTCATGCGTTGGCGTTGCATGAGCAAGTCATTGAGTAGCCCAGATGCGCCGAACCGGAAGAGGTCTGGCGTGAGCCATTCAGGCCCAGCGGTTTCGTTCACCATCACCAAGTATCGAATGGCGTCCTTGGCGGTGCGGATACCCCCTGCTGGCTTCACGCCGATTCGAACTCCGGTGGCCAGGTACCAATCGCGTACCGCTTCGAGCATGACTAGCGTCACCGGAAGTGTCGCGGCCGGGGCGATTTTGCCCGTGGAGGTCTTGATGAAGTCGGCACCGGCCATCATCGCCAGCCACGAAGCCCGTCGTACATTGTCGTAGGTGGCCAATTCACCGGTTTCGAGAATCACTTTCAGGTGAGCGCCTGCGCACACCTGCTTAATGTCGACGATTTCGTTGAAGACCTTGGCGTAGTCACCGGCTAAGAATGCACCCCGATCGATGACCATGTCGATTTCGTCGGCGCCGCGCTGGACGGCGTCTTGAGTGTCAGCTTGCTTGACGGCAAGAGCAGCTCGTCCGGACGGGAACGCGGTTGCCACAGCGGCGACGTGAACTGCATCTCCCACGACTTCGCGGGCGATACCGGCCATGTCGGAGTAGACGCAAACGCACGCGGCTGAAGGAACCGAGATATCGAGGGGATCGGGCCGTAATGCCTTATTAGACAGCGCGCGGACCTTGCCTGGTGTGTCTGCGCCCTCTAGCGTGGTCAAGTCGACCATGGAAATCGCCAGATCGATCGCCCGTCGTTTGGCATCGGCCTTAATTGATCGCGAGGACAGCATGGCCGCTCGCCCATGCGCGCCAACCTCGTCAACTCCGGGCAGGGCGTGCAAGAACTGCCGGAGTGCGGTCGCACCGGTGCGGCCATCCCAGGTCGTCGTCACGGCTTTAGGGTACGGGTGATGGCATCGGCGATTCCGACGGCCAATGAATCCAGCAGTCGGGCGCCCTCGATTCGACGCTCCTGAACGTCGGGCCCGGGTGCGAACTTAACCTGGAGGTATGCCTTGACCTTGGGCTCGGTGCCACTAGGTCGAATGAAGACGGTCGCATGTTCACCCAGCAACAGCCGCACACCTGGGGTGGGCGGGAATTCATCGGTGCCGCTGCCGAGGTTTGTGACCTGTTGAACAAACAGGTTGCCCACCTGTCGCGGTGGGTTCGCACACAGTTGTTCGGCGAGTACTCGAGCGGAGCCAGCATCGTCTACTCGAACCGCTACCTGACGGCTCAGGTGAACGCCATAGTCCCGAGCCAGGTCGTCAAGGACATCGCTGATGCGACGTCCGGCGCTGCGTTCGCGGGCAGCCAATTCGCACACGAGTAATGCTGCGGTCAGGCCATCTTTATCGGCGACGTGGGTCGGATCAACACAGTAGCCAAGCGCTTCCTCGTATCCATACGCGAGATCAGGCACTCTGGTAATCCATTTGAACCCTGTCAGCGTTGTCGCGTATGGCACGTTATGAGCAGTGGCGATGGTACGCAGCATTGAGCCGGACACCAATGACGCGGCAAAAGCCCCCGTGACCTCGGGCTTTCGCTGCAGCAGCCACCACCCGATCAAGGCACCTACTTCATCGCCAGAAAGCGTTCGCCAGCGATCTCCATCGGTGATGGCCACTGCGCATCGATCTCCGTCTGGATCGTGTGCGATCACCACATCAGCTGCTTCGCGGGCTGCTAGGGCGAGGGCTTCATCCATGGCTCCGGATTCCTCGGGGTTAGGAAAGGCAACGGTCGGAAAGTCCGGATCAGGGTCGGCCTGCGTTGGTACTTCAATGGCTGGCCTGAAACCAGCCGCGTCAAGGCACTGGCCGAATATCGCCGTGCTGACACCGTGCAGCGCGGTGTGAACGATGGCGAGTTCACGTGGCGTATTCGGCGTCAGGATAGCCGCGGCCGTCATGATGTAGCGGTCGATAACAGCTTTTGGGAGGTGGCCGATACTGGTTGGGCTGGTGACGGTCGACATGGGTGCTTGAGTTTCCATGAGCCGAGCAATGTCCTCATCCACCGGAGCGATGATCTGGCGGCCATCGCCGAGATAGACCTTGTATCCATTGTCACGGGCAGGGTTATGACTGGCGGTCACCATGACTCCAGCAGCGGCGTCGCGGTCACGAATCGCAAAGGCTAAGACCGGCGTGGGGATGGGGTGCGGCGATACCTCGGCCCGCAGACCCATGGAGATGAACACCGCTGCACTGGCTCTTGCGAACGACGCCGAGCGGTGTCGACCGTCGAACCCGATCACCACCAGTGGCGGTGGGTGGGACGCGCCGGTGGGTAGTTTTTCCAGCAGGTACGTGGCCAGAGCGGTTGCTGCCCGACACACGGTCTTGGTGTTCATGCCCCCGGGTCCCGGGCCCATCGGGCCGCGTAGACCAGCCGTGCCGAAGGCCAGCGGCTCGCCGAACAAATGGCTGAGTGTCTTGAGGGCGACGGTGTCGAGAGCTTCGGCTTCCGTGATCAGCGCGTCAAGGGCGGTGATGTCCTCATCATCGATATCCGCATTGCGCCAGGCAATCGCACGCTCGCGTAGTTGTCGATCAAAGATCGGTGACGCCGAGTCCATGGGGCTAAATCTGCCGGACGACATCAGCCATCAATTGACCCATGCGTTGGGCGGATGCTTGGCCCGCGGCGAGAACCTCCTCGTGATTGAGCGGTTCCCCGGTGATGCCAGCTGCGATGTTCGTCACCAATGAAATGCCGAGGACATCCATGCCGACAGCGCGTGCGGCAATTGTTTCCAGGGCGGTCGACATTCCGACCAGATCGCCACCAATCGCGCGCACCATCTCTATTTCAGCCGGTGTTTCGTATTGCGGCCCATGGAATTGCACGTAGACGCCTTCTGCCAGTCCCGGGGCAATCGACTTGCACACCTTGCGTAGCTGCGGCGAGTAGGCGTCGGTCATGTCGATGAATTGGGCGCCAAGAAGCGGCGTCACCCCGGTGAGATTGATGTGGTCGCGAATCAACACCGGCGTGCCCGGTTGCCATTGCGTATTGAGTCCGCCGCAGGCATTGGTCAAAATGAGTGTGCGACACCCGGCCGCTGCTGCGACACGTACGCGATGCACAACGGCGTCCACTCCGTGCCCCTCATAGAGGTGGGTTCGACCAAGGAAAACAAGGACTCGATGATCACCCACCTGAATGCTTCGAACCCGGCCCTCGTGGCCGGCCACCCCTGCTGCCCGGAAGCCGGGCAGGTCGTTGACGGACAAATCTAGGTCGGTGTCGCCCAAGAGATCGGCGGCGGGAACCCAACCCGACCCCAGAACGATCGCAATGTCGTGCCGGGCGACTCCGGTCAGGCGAGCAAGCTCGGTGGCTGCCTCGCGAGCGAGAGTGTTCGGGTCGGTCATGTCGGTGCGCGTGGATTCAGACACGGCGATGACGCTATCGCAATAACACGGGCTGGCGTCTTGCCTATCTGGGTCCGATACCGGTGCAGGGGTGCTGGCGGATCTGCGTCACGTAGTCACCCGGTGCGCCACCGGCCTCAGCGGAGTCGGCGAGCATGCCCAGGTAGTGCGCGGACGGCAGGCCGCCCTCATAGGCATCCAGGACATACATCCAAGCGATGGTGTCGGTCGTGAGCAGGTTCACCCTGGCGCGAAGTTTGCGCCAATTGCCAAGGTCGAGGCCTTCCCAATCATCGAGTCGACGCTCATCGAGCGGATGCAGTTCGTAGATTGCCACGAAGACCGCACTGCCGGCCTCTTCGACGACGGTCGCCAGGGAGCCGCCGAGACCAATGTCTTCACCCGCGAAGGTCAATCTCCAGTCGGTGAGCCAGCCGGTGTCCACAAGAGGTGACAGGGGTGCCCGCTCGGCCATGCGAGCCGGATGCAGGTTGGGTCCGTATGCGGCATACAGCACCATGCGGGTCAGCCTATGTCCGCCGTGGCCGTCTTGGTAGGACGTGCGACACAATGGCGCGGTGACCAACGTCGTAATCATCGGGGGCGGCCCGGGCGGTTACGAGGCAGCTCTGGTGGCCACTCAGCTGGGGGCGCAGGTGACCATCGTTGATCGTGATGGTCTGGGCGGATCAGCAGTGCTGACCGACTGTGTGCCCAGCAAGACCCTGATTGCCTCGGCTACGTTCGCGGCGTCGAGTGAGTTGTCCACTCGATTGGGCCTCAGCGGCTCGCACACTCCGCGGCGAAGTGATGTGGATCTGGGTCGCATCAACGAACGCATCAAGTCATTGGCGACAGCCCAAAGCCGTGATATCCACGATCGGCTCACTCGCGACGGGGTGCTGCTCGTGCGCGGCACCGGTCGGTTGATCCCGGCCAGCGGAGCTACCGCTCCGTCGGTGTTAGTAACCAATGAGGATGGTGGCGAGCAGTTAATCGAGGCCGATGTCGTGCTGCTGGCTACCGGAGCCCGCCCACGCGTTCTGCCCACCGCTAAGCCTGATGGCTTCCGGATCTTGACGTGGGAGCAGGTGTATGAGCTTGAAGAGGTTCCCGAGAGTTTGATTGTGGTCGGCTCGGGAGTGACCGGAGCTGAATTTGCCTCTGCCTATCAAAGTTTAGGCAGTGCAGTCACGTTGGTATCAAGTCGTGATCGCGTGCTACCGGGTGAAGATTCCGACGCGGCGGCGGTCGTAGAACAGGTCTTCTCCGAACGCGGTATGACCGTGCTTAATGAATCCCGAGCCACGGGTGCCCGGCGAACCGATACAGGTGTAGTCGTGACCTTGAGCGATGGGCGTGAGATTGTCGGCAGCCATGTGTTGGTGGCGGTGGGTTCACTACCCAACACGGACTCGCTGGGTCTGGCGGCTGCCGGGGTGAGCGTCGATGAGGGCGGATTTGTCACTGTCGACCGTGTGTCACGAACCTCCATGCGCGACGTATACGCAGCCGGAGACTGCACCGGGGTCAATATGCTGGCTTCAGTGGCTGCAATGCAGGGTCGCATCGCGATGTGGCACGCCCTCGGCGATTCCGTGCACCCGCTTGACCTCGACACAGTGTCCAGCACCGTATTCACCGATCCGGAGATCGCCACGGTCGGCGTGAGTCAACATGATGTTGACTCACAACACATTAGAGCCGAGTCGGTGATGCTGCCGCTGAGCACTAATGCCCGGGCGAAGATGCAGAGCATCGAGCACGGGTTCGTCAAGATTTTTTGCCGACGTAGTTCACGCATCGTCATCGGCGGTGTTGTGGTGGGTCCGCATGCCAGCGAACTCATCCACTCGCTGGCCCTCGCGGTGGATGCCCGCCTCACGGTCGATCAATTATCGTCGGCGTTCACCGTTTATCCGAGTCTGAGCGGTTCGGTAGCCGAGGCGGCCAGGCGTCTACATGCCGCCGAAGTCACCCCCACCGAATCCACCTGAGCCGAAATCACCGCCACCGAAATCACCGCCACCAAATCCACCGCCGTCTATGCCGGCTGCCATGCCGGTAGACGCCATGGCGGCCGGCATGGTGAACGCCTGCGCCAGCATGGTGCCCATGAAGATGGCCGGAAGGAGACCGGCAACATTGTCGAAGTACCCCCGCGCATAGGGAGCGTAGGCGGGGCCAGCATTCCAATACGGGCGCATCTGCCCATCCACCTCAACCTGGCGTGCTGGCGGCTCACCGCCGGTGCTGATGATCGTGGCGCATTCGGCGCATGCGGGCACAGCATGGGCGGGGGCGCTGACGTGCCCGCCGTGCCAGGAGACATCGGCGAAACTGACGCCGTGTCGCGGGTCAAAAAAACAAGGCGGCCGCCGAGCAGGTGGCTCGTGACCGCTCATCTGCGCATCTGCGCGAGCAAGCGCATAGCGGCCATCATCAAGGGCTCGGGTTGTTCGCACGATATCGGCCTCGGACTGCAACGCCGCTGAGGTGGCACTGGCAGTGCTGTAGGCATCGAGTGCAACAGCGAGGTCTTGCCGCGAACTGTCAGAGAGGCGGTCGTCTGCTTGATTGAATTGCCCGAGCCGTTCACCGAACTCGGTGATGTCCTCGGTCAACGTGGCGCCCACCTGCGCGAGTCGACGTTGTTCAAGCCGTCGACGAGAACGCCGTGCGCGAAGGAGTACGAGGGCAATCACGATGCCAATTGCCAGGAGCACCAGTACGACGATGCCCATGCCTGAGGACGGGGTGTCGGCTGGCTGGTCGCTGACGGCAGCGACAAAAGTGGAAAGAACCGCGTAGGGGCCGTTGCTTGATTGGCTGGCGAAGGCTTCATTAGCTGCGGCGGTTACCGACTGCAGGGAACTGCCGGCGCGAAATGAATCGCCAACGACGAGCGCGAACGTGCCACCACCCCCGACCGACGCCTCGATGCTGCTGAGAAGTTCATCGGGAGTGATCGGGTCTCCGGCCGTTTGGTTGAGCGCGGAGGCCGGCAGCACGGCGACATAGATCGGTTGCCCCGCTGTCGCCACCTGCGCGCGCAGTTCGGTTGCCTGGCCGGGGGTGAGTGCATTCTCGGCCAGCGGGTCGTTGAGCACCGGGTCAACGCGGAGGGCTGTGGCAATCTCGTTCACCGAAGGTTGCGCGTGTGCCGGTGCGCCCGAGGTCACCCACAGCACCGCCGTTACGAGCAAAGTGAGCAGCAGTAGCGGAGCGCTCCAGCGTTGTGCGGTCATGAGTTTGACGTTACCGGTGAACCCGCACCGGCGCCAGATACGCGAGAGGGTGAGAGGGCTAGTCAGTGATCGCGCATAGTGCTGTCCCGGCTGGCACGGTGATGCCAATGTCGGCGGCGAGAGCAGAAACCGTGCCTGCCTTGTGAGCCGTGATGGGCTGTTCCATCTTCATGGCTTCGAGTACGACGATCAGATCGCCCTGGGCGACGGTGTCGCCGTCGGCCACGGCGATCTTCACGATCGTGCCTTGCATAGGAGCGGTCACATCGTCACCGGAGGCTGCGCTGCCGGCCTTCGACCGCGCTCGTTTCGGACGCGCACTACCGCCCGGTGCCTGGGAACCATGAGTAGCAAGACCCGCTGGCAGCGTCACCACAAGGCGCTTTCCGTCAACCTCCACTACCAAGGACTGCCGCTGCTCGGCTAGTGAGTCCAGGGCAACCCCGTCACCTGCGTTGCTGCCGTGCTCGGGAATCTGGTTGACGAACTCTGTTTCGATCCAGCGTGTATGAACGCTGAACGCGTCTTGGTCGTTGTCGGGGGCGAAAGCTGGGTCAGTGACCACGGCGCGGTGAAAGGTGAGCGCGGTGGCGATGCCGTCGATCTTGAACTCCTGAAGTGCACGGCGCGCCCTTTCCAAAGCCTGGCTTCGGGTGCTGCCGGTCACGATGAGTTTGGCCAGCAATGAGTCGAAGTTGCCGCCGATGGCATCACCGCTGCGAAATCCCGCGTCTACGCGGACACCAGGGCCGCTGGGCAGTTCCCAGACGGCCAGGTTTCCGGGCGCCGGTAGGAATCCGCGCCCGGGATCTTCACCATTGATTCGAAACTCGATGCTGTGACCGCGTACCTGCGGATCGGGGTAGTCGATCAGCCCACCCTCGGCAATGCGGAACTGTTCGCGCACCAGATCGATGCCGGTTACTTCCTCAGAGACTGGGTGTTCGACCTGCAGACGGGTGTTGACCTCCAAGAAGCTGATGGAGCCGTCCTCGCCGATGAGGAACTCACATGTGCCGGCATTGACGTATCCGGCCTCGCGAGCGATCGCCTTGGAGGCTGAATACAACTGCTCAACCTGCTCATCACTAAGGAAAGGAGCCGGTGCTTCCTCGACAAGTTTTTGGTGACGTCGCTGCAATGAGCAATCTCGCGTGGACACAACGACCACGTTTCCCTGGACATCGGCCAGGATCTGCGTTTCCACGTGCCGGGGTCGATCGAGATACCGCTCAACAAAGCACTCACCGCGCCCGAAGGCGGCAATGGCCTCGCGCACGGCGGAGTCGTAGAGCTCTGGGATCTCCTCGAGCGTGCGAGCGACTTTAAGCCCGCGACCGCCACCCCCGAACGCCGCCTTGATGGCGACGGGCAGGCCGTGTTCGCGGGCGAAGGACACGACTTCGTCGGCTGAGGAGACCGGGTCAGCCGTTCCGGGCACCTGGGGGGCGCCGGCACGTGCTGCGATGTGACGTGCCGAAACCTTGTCGCCGAGGTCTCGAATAGCTTGGGGCGGTGGCCCGATCCACGTGAGGCCCGCATCCATGACGGCCTGCGCGAAATCTGCGTTCTCTGATAAAAAGCCATACCCGGGGTGCACAGCGTCTGCACCGCTACGCCGAGCGACATCCAAGATCTTGTCGATTTGCAGGTATGTCTCGGCAGCGGTCTCACCGTTGAGCGCATAGGCCTCGTTGGCTACTTCGACATGCAGCGCGTCACGATCGGGATCGGCGTATACGGCTACGGAGTCAAGACCGGCATCAGCGCAGGCACGGGCTATTCGGACGGCGATTTCGCCACGATTGGCGATCAGGACTTTGTGCACGCGCTGCAGTCTAGAGACCCCTGGCGTGGGAGGCTGCTGAGGTGTTCATTCTGGCCTCCGCATCGCCGTCTCGGCTGCGTCTGCTGCAACAGGCGGGCATCAACCCACACGTCGTCGTGAGCGGTGTGGACGAAGAGGCCCTGGTGCGCGAACTTGCTGAACCCAGCCCGGATCAGGTCGCCTCAACGCTGGCGCGCGCCAAGGCGCGAGCGGTTGCAGATTCGATTACTGGACCTGCACTCATTTTGGGTTGTGACTCAGTGTTTGAGTTCGATGGCCAATCATTCGGTAAGCCGCGTGATCGAACTGAAGCCTGGGAGCGCTGGGAACGTATGCAAGGTCGTTCCGGCATCTTGCACACTGGTCACTGTGTGGTGTCGACCACCGGGCGCACCGTGGCGGCACTCGTGTCCACGACCGTGCACATGGCACAGGCTTCGCAGGAGGAGATCGAGCACTACCTTGATTCCGGCGAGCCGATGCAGGTGGCCGGAGGGTTCACCCTTGATGGCCTCGGGGCGCCTTTCATCGAGAGGATCGAGGGAGATCCGGGCAACGTCATTGGTGTTTCATTGCCTGCCATTCGTCGCCTCGGCCATGAGCTGGGATTGTCCTGGCCTGATGTGATTGCGCTATCGAGGCAGGGCTGAGGCCCGCCAAGCACCTGCGCCGGCGGATACTCTGGGCCGCATCTGTCGAGATGGCGCGTTCCAAAGGCGTTGTTGTTGCACTGCTTGTGCTGGTGCACTGATTGACATCAGGGCGGCGGTGATGGCGGCGACCTCCGCAGCAGTTGCGTTGCCCGTGATCGTGACAAGTGTTGCCGTGGCGGGGTCGGTCATAGCGGAATGTTTCCGTGTTTCTTAGGGGGTCGACTAGCGCGCTTGCCGCGCAGTGCGCGAAGGGCGCGCGTGACTTGACCGCGAGTTTCACTGGGCAAAATAACCCGATCCACATAGCCGCGTTCGGCTGCGATGTACGGGTTGGCAAGCGTGGAGTCGTAATCGCTGATCCGCTCGGCACGAGTCGTCTCGGGATCCTTAGAGTTAGCGATTTCATTGCGGTACAGAATGTTTACGGCACCTTGGGCGCCCATGACTGCAATTTGCGCCGTGGGCCAGGCAAGGTTGATGTCAGCTCCGAGGTGCTTTGAACCCATGACGTCATAGGCGCCGCCATAGGCCTTACGCGTAATGACCGTGACCAGCGGAACGGTGGCTTCGGCATAGGCGTAGATCAACTTGGCGCCGCGACGGATGATGCCATCCCACTCTTGGTCGGTGCCGGGCAGGAACCCTGGAACATCCACAAGGGTCAGGACCGGGATGTTGAAGGCATCACACGTGCGCACGAAGCGTGCTGCTTTCTCTGACGCATCAATGTCGAGGGTGCCGGCAAATTGCATGGGTTGGTTGGCCACCACACCTACCGGGTGGCCATCGACACGACCGAAGCCGCAGATGATGTTCGGAGCAAACAGAGGCTGAGTTTCGCAGAACTCTCCCTCATCGAGTATGTGTTCGATCACCACATGCATGTCGTAGGGCTGATTGGGGGAGTCTGGGATGATCGTGTCGAGTTCGAGGTCGTCTTCGTTGATCGACAGATCAACAGTTATGGGAAACACCGGTGGCTGGTCGAGGTTGTTACTCGGTAGATACGACAGCAGCGACCGAACGTAATCGAAGGCGTCGGATTCATCCTCGGCCATGTAATGCGCGACACCGGATTTTGTGTTGTGGCTGCGAGCGCCCCCGAGGTCTTCGAAGGCAACATCCTCACCGGTGACTGTCTTAATGACATCTGGCCCGGTGATGAACATATGTGAGGTTTTGTCGACCATGATCGTGAAGTCGGTGATGGCCGGGGAGTAGACCGCACCACCAGCGCACGGACCCATGATGAGCGAAATCTGCGGAACAACTCCCGAGGCCTGCACATTGCGATAGAAGATCTCGCCGTACATGGCCAGCGATACGACGCCCTCTTGAATGCGGGCGCCCCCTGAGTCGTTGATGCCGATGACCGGGCAGCCGGTCTTGAGTGCAAGATCCATAATTTTCACGATCTTTTCGCCGAAGACTTCGCCGAGTGAACCTCCGGCGACGGTGAAGTCCTGTGCGAACACACACACGGGGCGGCCATCGATCGTGCCGTAACCGGTGACGACTCCGTCGCCGTAGGGCCGGTTAGCCTGCATACCGAAGTTGGTGGAACGATGCCGCGCCAAACCGTCCACCTGGGTGAACGAATCTTCATCGAGGAGCGCATTGACGCGTTCCATCGCGGTGAGCTTGCCTTTGGCATGTTGCTTCTCGACGGCGGCGGATCGTCCATCGAGCGCTTCAGCGCGCCGCTCCAGGAGATCAGCAGCCTTTTGGGCGGTGGTCGGTGGTTGAGGTGGTATCTCCGGCGACGTCGTCACGCCCGTACTGTATCCAGATGGTGGTGCGGCCGTGATCATGAGAGACCTTCTCGGTGAGGCGCTGCGTCAGAGCGGCGCCTGGGGCTCGTGGCCCGAACCAATCGTGGTCGACGCAGTCGACTCCACGATGAGGACGATGACGACCCTTGCCCATGACGGTGCGGTCGAGGGCCAGGTGGTTGTTGCTAGGTCGCAAACCGCAGGTCGAGGCCGCCACGGTCGAACCTGGGTGTCAGCGCTTGACCAAGGTGTGTGGCTGTCAATTCTCATGAGACCGACCGTTCCGGCCACGACCGCGAGCACACTGCCCTTGGTTGTGGGTTTGGCGGTGGCCGATGCGTTAGGTCGCGAGTGGGGCCTAGATGTCCGGCTCAAGTGGCCCAATGATGTGGTGGTTGCCACGATTGAGGGTGATTCGGCTAACACTGATTGGACCAAGCTCGCCGGTGTACTGGCTGAGCGGATCGATGACGGCGGAATCATTATCGGTGTCGGCATCAACGTCAGTCAGCGGCGAACGGATCTACCGTCTGGGGCAACGTCATTGGTGACCTATGCGCGGAAGTTCAGTCCGGCAAAACCGGTCGATGAATCACCCGTATCGCTGATCGTGCAGACCGCTGCAGCGGTGTTGGTCGAGGTTTCGTCTGCCTACCGGCAATGGGTATCGGGTGCATGGATGATCGATAGATATCGGCAGCAGTGCGTGACCATTGGGCGGAAGGTTCAGGTGGAGCACATCGCAATGTCGCAGGTAAGAAATGAGCGCATTCAGTCTGCGGGCACGTTCACGGCCGTGGATGTAGACGCAGCCGGTCACTTGATGGTGCGAGACGATTGCGGCGCGGTCCATGCAGTGACTGCCGGTGATGTGACGCTGACACCGTCGTGTCCGCCCGGAGATGCTCGATAGCCGTGTCACTATGCCGGTATGGGATACCCGCGCCGCCTGCTCAGTGATGACGAAACGATTGTGCTGGAGCTCAAGCCACACTGGCGAGCCCTGATCGTGCCGGTCATCGTGCTCCTGGCGGCGGTCTTTGTTGGAACATGGACGTTCTCGACGTGGGGTTCGTGGTTTTCCGGTCCGGTCGGTTCAATCGGGCGCTGGGCGATCCTGGCGGTCGCCGTCATCGTCGTGGTGGGGTTCGTGCTTCGCCCCTTCGCGCAGTGGTTGAGCACCCAGTACGTGTTTACCGACCGGCGAATCATCACCCGCTTTGGCATCTTGTCTAAGCACGGTCGCGACATGCCGCTGTCGAAGGTGAACAACGTTTCGTTTGAGGTCAGCATGTTTGGGCGTCTGCTGAATTACGGCCGCTTGGAAATTGATTCCGCGAGTGGTGAGGGCCTACGCATCAGCGACGTACCTGATGTCGAGGTGGTGCAGCGGGAGATCTATCGGTTGCATGAAGAAGACGACGAGAGACGCCGGCAGATGTAGATCAGGGTGCTAGATAGGCGTGCTTGCGTCGCGTTCTGCAAGCTCGTGTTCGGGTGAATTTTGATCGGGTAGCGCCGGAAAGACCCAGCGTCGGTAGGACCAAAACCTAAAGATCGTGCCGAGGCCCAAGCCAATGACGTTGGCGCTGACGTTGTCAGCCAGAGCGCTCGTCAGGCCCAGCGCGTAGTGGCTGAACCACAGGCATGCCAGCGCGATCATCAAAGCGACGCCGTTGAGTAGGAAGAACATGATGTACTCGCGGCCCATGTGGGTGCGCCCACGATGACGGAAGGTCCAAAAGCGGTTTCCGAAGTAGGCGACGGTCGTTGCTGCCACCACACTGACCACCTTGGCCGTCAGTGGCCGGTCATAGAACCACTCAGAGCCGCCACCGAAGCGCAAAAAGTTAAAAAGTCCTATGTCGACGATGAATGCGAAGAGTCCGACGATTCCAAACTTAGCGATCTCGCGAAACAGCGTGCTGACCGTTCCGGTGACTGTCGCATGCAAACGACGCACCACGGAGGGTGCTTCGGCGACGGATTCAGGCACCCGATGATGGTACCTGCTTTCCAGCGCGATCCTGCGGTCACAAAGCGGTCATCAATAGGATCCACAGATGAGCGCGAATCCGAGGGTGGGAATCGTCGGTGGCGGGCAGCTGGCGCGGATGACCGCCGGGCCTGCTGCAGCCTTGGGTATCGACCTGACCGTGTTGGCTGCCGACCCGGGTGATTCGGCCGCACAGGTCGTGCGCAACGTGCTGGTGGGCTCGCATGACGACCTGACCGCGCTTGAGGGGCTATCTGGCTCAGTGATCACTTTTGATCACGAGCAGGTGCCACCGGAGTTTCTCGTTGCTCTCCAGGCACGCGGTGAGGTTGTTCGGCCCGGGCCCGATGCGCTCATTTATGCGCAGGACAAGGCTCGAATGCGTCAGGCGCTGGCGCAACTTGGCGCCCCGGTGCCCGACTGGGCGATCGCCCAGGGCGCCCAAGACGTCGCCCGGTTCGCCCAGGAGCACTCCTGGCCGGTTGTCCTGAAGGCCTCGCGCGGTGGGTATGACGGACGCGGAGTGTGGGTGGTGGAATCGATCGAGCAGGCCGATGAACTGATCGGGAATGCCGTCTTGGCGCCGGGCGCGGTGTGGTTGGTCGAGCAGTTCCTGCCTTTTGGCGCGGAGATCGCAGCCCAGGTTGCGCGCTCCCCGCATGGCCAGGCGGTGGCCTACCCGGTGGTGGAGACGGTGCAAGACCAAGGCATGTGTGCGCGAGTTATTGCACCGGCACCCGGTTTGAGCGATGACCAGGCGGTTGAGGCGACCCGACTGGCCCTCATGATCGCCCGGGAACTAGACGTGGTCGGAATGCTCGCTGTGGAAATGTTCGTGGTCGACGATCGACTTGTCGTGAATGAACTTGCGATGCGACCACATAACAGCGGACACTGGTCGATCGAAGGAGCGGTCACTAGTCAGTTTGAAAACCACCTGCGCGCTGTGTTGGATTGGCCGCTGGGTGATCCGCGACTGATCGCGCCGCACGCCGTCATGGTCAACATAATCGGGCCTGATGGGCCCATCCCGCCGCTGCATGAGGCGTATCGTCATGTGTTAGCTCGAGATCCACAGTTGCATGTGCACCTGTACGGAAAGCAAACCCGACCGCGCCGCAAACTCGGTCACGTCACGGTGGTGGGTGATGACCTCGATGATCTATTGTCACGTGCTCAACACGCTGCCGACTACATGATGGGAATCGTTGATGAGTGACCAGCGCGATCCGGGTAATCAATCGAGCAGTGCTCGAGTCGGCATCATCATGGGTAGTGATTCGGATTGGCCGGTGATGGAACAGGCCGCGATCGCGTTGGAGGAGTTGGGCATCAAGGTCGAGACCGATGTCGTGTCGGCACATCGAATGCCCGATCAGATGATTGATTACGGCCGGTCAGCGCGCGCCCGCGGACTTAAAGTGATCATTGCTGGGGCTGGCGGCGCGGCTCATCTGCCGGGAATGATCGCCGCTGTCACGACTTTGCCGGTCGTAGGGGTTCCTATTTCGCTGCCACCGCTTGATGGCATGGACTCGCTGCTGTCGATCGTGCAAATGCCGACTGGCGTGCCGGTGGCGACCGTGGCGATTGGCAATGCACGCAACGCTGGACTCGTTGCCGCCTCAATCCTGTCCACAGCAGATAGCGAACTCGCCGATCGACTTGACGAGTACCGGCAACAACTGCGCGCCTTGGCTGAAGCCAAGGGCGACCGGGTGCGCAATCGCGCGTGAGGCCCGCGACGGCCTAGTTGCTTTCCTCACTGCGCAATTGCTCGATTCGGCGCCGAAGGTTCATCCGGCTGTCGCGTCGTAGCTGTGCCTCGCGAAATCGTCGCTGTTCGTCGGTGGTTTCGGCAAGCACTGGGCAGACGGGGGTTGGCTGTCCTGCCTCATCGATCGAGACGAACACCAGATAGGCCGAGCCCACGTGGATGTGTGCAGAACTACCTCGTCGTTGAACCTCAACGCGCACGCCCACCTCTAGGGATGTGTTGCCCGTCCAGTTGACCGATGCTTTGGTAATCAAGATGTCGCTAAGGCGCACCGGTTCAAGGAATGCCATTTCGTCCATGAAAGCGGTCACGGCCGGCCCGCCGCAGTGGCGCGCGGCGCAAGTGCCACCGGTGGTGTCCACTGCTCGCAAGATCACGCCGCCGTGAACATTGCCCAGGTTATTGGCGTCCATGACCTCCATCACCCGCGCCAACGTCACCTGTGATTGCGAGACTGCGCGAGGCTCCTGAGCATTTTCAAGACCGGGGGTCGTCATGGGTCTGCAGACTAGCGGGCTGTGGGCGCTAGCCTGCCCGTATGCGACTGAGCGTGATTGGAACCGGCTACCTAGGTGCGACCCACGCCGCATGCATGGCCAGCCTGGGCCACGATGTGGTGGCCATAGATACCGACGCTGCCAAGATCGATCTATTGACGCGTGGCACGTTGCCGTTCTTTGAGCCTGGCCTCGGCGAATTGATCGCCGAACAGTTAGCAACCGGACGGCTCCGGTTCACCACCGACATTTCAGCCGTGGCTGACGCGCAGGTGCATTTTATTTGCGTGGGTACACCGCAAAAGGCAAGTGCCTATTCCGCCGACCTCTCTCAGGTGTGGTCCGCGGTTGATGCTCTCGCCCCGTACCTCACCAAACCGACGCTGGTCGTTGGCAAGTCAACCGTTCCTGTGGGAACGGCAGCATTGATGGGCAGCCGATTGCATCAGGAGTCACCGGCAGGGGCGGCTGTCCATGTGGCTTGGAACCCGGAATTTCTGCGCGAGGGGCACGCGGTCTCCGACACGTTGAATCCTGATCGGCTTGTGGTCGGCGTTGAATCTGATGCCGATGAGCAACTCCTGCGCGACGTGTACGCCGATCTGCTAGACCGTGAAACTCCATGGATCTCAACGGATTTAGCGACTTCTGAGCTGGTGAAAGTCTCCGCGAATGCGTTCTTGGCAACGAAGATTTCGTTCATTAATGCCATGTCTGAAGTGTGTGAGGCTTCGGGTGCTGATGTCGTGACTTTGTCGCAGGCACTGGGTATGGATCCGCGGATTGGTCATCAGTTTCTACGGGCTGGACTCGGGTTCGGCGGTGGGTGCTTACCCAAGGACATCCGGGCATTCATGGCACGCGCGGGCGAATTGGGCGTTGACCAGGCGCTGACGTTCTTGCGTGAGGTAGACGAGATCAACCTGCGCCGTCGGACGCGGACCGTGGACTTGGCTCGCGAGTTGGTCGGCGGAACCTTTCGCGGGCGTCAGGTGGGAGTCTGGGGTGCGGCCTTTAAGCCGCATAGCGATGACGTTCGTGATTCGCCGGCATTAGATGTGGCGGCCGCGATGTACACAGAGGGTGCGGAGGTAATCGTTCATGATCCGCAGGCAATGGCAAATGCAGCGGAATCGTTTCCGCATCTGCAGTACGCTCAGTCGGCGTTGGCAGCAGCCCGCGATGTCGACGTGCTGCTGCTGTTAACCGAGTGGCCTGAGTACGTAGAAGCGGATCCGGAGATGGTGGCGCACGTGGTGCGAGAAAGGAACATCATCGATGCCCGCAATGTCTTGCGGCCCAGTTCGTGGCGTTCTGCAGGTTTCGTCTACCGGGGTCTAGGGCGACCTAACAGCTAGGGAATCGGTGCGTGTTGCCCAACGCTAAGCACCACGAATAAAACCTGCGCCCCAACAGGTATGCATTGTTATCAGGGCTATGGGTATTCGCCACTTCACCGCAGGAGTCGCTCCTCGGCCGATATGCGCGCTTGCTGCCGCAACACCGCCCGCGTAACCCAGTGCGGGCAGCATTGAGACGGCAGACAACACCGATTTTCTGCTCCACAACGACACAATTGCCAGTGCTGTTCCGGCTGCAATCGCCGTCACCACCGCAGGCGGTGCCAGGTAGCGAGCCGACACGGTTTCGGGGTGACGTCGGGTCACTTCTCGACGCCATCGACCGTACTGCCAGTACTGGCTAGCCAGGGCTCGGACGCCAGCGCGCGGTCGATAAGACACCTGTAGGTCCGGGGTAAACCAGATCAGCCCGCCAGCGGCCCTGATGCGATGGTTGAGTTCCCAATCCTGGGCGCGCACCATTGATTCGTCGAAACCACCCGCCGCTTCAATCGCCGTTCGTTGGAACACCCCGAGGTACACGGTGAGTGCTGGTCCGGGTTCGCCCCCGATGTGAAAGGCGGCGCCGCCGACCCCAAACCATGACCGCATCGCGGCGGCCACCGCTTTTTCGAAATCTGTCTCACCTTCGGCGGCCATGACACCGCCCACGTTGGCCGCACCCGTCGCGTTGAGGGTGGCCACGGCGGTAGACAGATACGTCGGCGGAATGAGGGCGTGGCCGTCCACGCGCGCAATGATGGAGTACCGAGCCTGGGCAACGGCGGCGTTAAGACCCGCTGCAGTCTTGCCGCTGGGATTGCCGACCAGGCGAACGCGGTCATCGGCGTCGGCCAAGGCGGTCGCGACAGCATCCGTCGCATCATCGGATGGGCCCAATGCGAGGACAATTTCGATCGGGCCTGGGTAATCGCTGGCCAGAATGTTGGCGACAGCGTCACGAAGGTGACGCTCCTCATTCAAGATGGGGCTAATGACCGAGACGCCCGGATAGGTCACGGGCGCTGGGACCATGTCATCTGAGCCGTTCATCGATGACTCCACGATCAGGCAGGGTAGCCTCCGCTTCATGAAGTCGCGTGCGGGGCTGGTGGCTGGTGTCCTGCTCGGCGCTGTCTTAGGCGTAGCGGTCGGCCTCACCTGGGGTGCGCAAAGTGAGTCGACCTCGGCGATGTGGGCATTGCCGATCTCCCTAGCTGCTGCCTTCGGCGTGCTGATGGGTGCGGTGGGTCAAGTTGCCCAATGGGTGCGAGCAGCCGCAGGTAGCGCGAAACGGCTGGAATACGCCCAGGCGCGATCGGCCGATGATGCCAAAGCCCTCAGGCGAAAACTAGACGATGTCGCGGTCAAGGTGACTCGAACCGAGCGTGACCTGCATCGGCGCACCGACACGTTGACGCAGCAGATCACCCGGTTGACCGATCAACTGGCTCGCCAACGCGAAGAGATAGCCAGCCTGCGCAGCGCCACCCGTCAATCCCTGGATGACCAGATGGCGTTGGTGGAAGCCCACAGCCAGTTGCAGCGCCTGGTTCCTCTTGATCAAGCCATGCCCCGGCCGGGCACCTGGGCGGCCTCTGAGGATCTCCTGCTGTGGCTGGTCAGCCACGTTCTGTCCCAACAGCCCCGGTTGATTGTCGACCTAGGTAGTGGTCAGTCCAGTGTCTGGATGGCCGCTGCTCTGCGGCGGTCGGGGGCACCAGGCCGTGTGGTGGCCATCGACCACGACCCCGAGTATGCCGCTGCAACCAGGGCATTGGCCGCTCATCACGGCGTGAGCCGATGGCTGGAAGTGCGTGTTGCGCCGCTGACCGATGTCGTGGTGGCCGGTCGGCCCTGTCGTTGGTATGACCCTGAGGTCTTTACTGACCTCCACGATATTGATCTGGTGAGTGTTGACGGCCCACCCGGTCAAGGCGTTACCCAGGCGCGCTGGCCGGCGCTGCCGTTTCTCGACAGCCGCCTGAGTTCACGGGCGACAGTCGTGATGGATGACATGATCCGAACCGATGAGCAGGACATAGTTGACGACTGGTTAGCCACCTACCCGCAGTGGCAGGTGCAGCGCCTAGATTTCGAAAAAGGTGCCGCGGTGTTGACGTGTGGTGAGGCGAACCCGATTTAGTTGCAACGCACAGTATTTGCGGTGGTGGGATCGGTAATCTGATCAGATTTGGAACCGTCGGATTCCTGCTCGCTCGCGGTCGATTCACTCGGTGTTGGCGAGTCACTCGGGGCTACTGGGTTCACACCGGTGAAGTCCGCGCCAATGACTATGGTGATGACCGTGCCACTGACATCTTCAACAGCCAATGCGCCCGGAAGTGCTGCGGCCATGGCCTCGCCGATCGCTTCTTGACCGGTGGGGTACCTGATTTCGGTCACCGAATAGTCCGGCCGATCAGCATTTGCGATGTCAACGATGGTGAAGCCCTGACCGCTCAATAAGGCGGCAACCTGTCCGGCTCGGCCAGCGATGCCGCTGCCGTTGAGGACACGGAGGGAGATATCTGATGCAGACACAACAGCCCCAGAGTCTGTCGATCCACCGGACTCCTTCTTGGGTGTTAACCACGGTACGTCATCGGCGATCGATGCCCACAACCCCGCTGCTCGTTCGGTATCTATCACCACATTGGCGCCATCGCCGCGTTCGAGCCAGGGCATAGTCAAGAACGTGATGTCCTCAGGGCGCACACCCCGAGCGCTCAGCACTGTGTCTTGGAGAACATCGCGCTGGGCCAGACCGGGGTCGGTCGTCAAGGATGAAGTGGCCGCATCCAACACCGAATACAACTGAACCGGATTGAGTAGCAGTTGGGTATCGGTCGCCTTGCGGATCATCGATGACAAGAAAGCCTGCTGGCGCTTGATTCGAGACAGGTCGGATCCGTCGCTCAAGGTTTTGCGGGCCCGCACGAAGGCCAGGGCCTGCTCTCCATCGACGACGCTCGTCCCGGCTGGCAGGACGAGCTTGCTTTGCGGGTCATCAACGGCTTCGGTCAGGCACACCTCGACGCCGCCAAGGGCATCAACGACCGTCTTGAAGCCGGCAAAGTCGATGACCGCGAAGTGGTCGATCTCCAGCCCGGTCATTTCCTCGACCAGCTTTTGGGTGCAGCCGGGCCCGCCGATTTCGAAAGCGATGTTGAACTTGTCCTCGAAACCTCCCGCCATCTCCCCAGTACCGGTGCGCGGGCACTGGGGAATGGTGACCCAGGTATCGCGCGGAATACTCACGGCGGTGGCAAAACTGCGATCGGCTGATACATGCAGCAAAATGGTGGTGTCAGATCGCTCGCCCGTGTAGATGGTGGGGTCGCCGTATCCGCCGTCATTGTCATCCTGGCGGCTATCAGAGCCCATCAGCAGCATGGTGATGGGCTTGTAGTTGCCCGCGTCATCAATCACCGTGGTGTTGGGTGCGCGACCCACGACCCCGGACACGTCGACGGTGTCGATGTTGTCCTGCAGCGTGCCGTATACGTAGTCCATGCCAGCACCCACGAGCGCGGTCGTCACGACAGCCAGGGCGGCGCCGCCGGCGACGAGTTTGGGCCAGCGACCTCGGGTGCGCGACTCAGCAGGTGTGCTCAACGCTTCGTCCTCCTCATGAGTATCGCTCGTCGCCGGTTTCGTCGCGATGGCCAAGCCTAGGACGTGATCGGCGCCTGAGGCGTTCCCGCGCCGGTCACTTTGACCTCGGAGTTCTCCCGTTTTCTGGGAATGTGGTGGGAGTGACCTGTGTGACGGGTGAGTCGGCTTGACACCTTAGGGGAGCAGAGAGGCACCCTAACTCAAGTGAGAAGTTCAGTCGGCGTCCCCAGCGAAGCACCTCAGGGTCCTCGCAGGCGCGGATCCTGGCATCGGGTTGCAGCGGTGGGATCAGCCGCCCTGATCATTCCCGCCACTCTTGCCCTACCGGTGGTCGATTTTTCCGCCGGTAGCCAGCCGGTTACCGGCCAAGAGCCGGTCACGCCCAGCGTGGCCAGCATGGCACTTGCTGATGTGGACGAACAGGGCCTCGCTGATTCACCGGCACCGGCGATCGAAGTGCCCCTGATTGGCGACGACGGCAGTGCCGATGTGAGTGCCGATGTGAGTGCCGACGGAAGTGTTGACGATCACGCTGATGAACGTCACACGCATCGTGACCCCACCGTGGCACTGGCTCCGGCGGCTGTCATGCCGCGCACCGAAACGGCTGATTTTGGTCTCGTTGGCATCACCGCGGCCGAGGCATTCGACCCAAATACCAGGGTGGTCATCCGCATTCGCGAGGCCGATGGTTGGACCAATTGGGCGGAGTTGCCTCTCAGTGAGCATCGACCCGACCCGGGCTCCGACGAAGCGCAGTCGGCCCGCTACGCGACCGAGCCGTTGGCCACGAACGGGGCCGATGGCGTGCAGGTGCGTATCGATACGCCGACGGGCCTTGTTCCCGTTGACACCACCTTGACCATGATCGACAACCCGGTCACACCGGCCGATCAACTGCTGGGCACTTCATCTTTACCGGTTTCTTCGGCATCTGCAGCCGCGGCAAAGCCGACGATCATCTCCCGCTCGCAGTGGGGGGCAAATGAGTCACTTCGGCGTGGCACCACGACGTACTCCGACACCGTCAAGGTCGCCTTCGTGCACCATGTGGTGTCCAGCAATGACTATTCCCAAGCCCAGGCCGCCCAGCAGATGCGCAATGTGTACTCCTGGTTCACCCAGGGAATCGGGGTCAACGATTTCGGCTACAACTTCGTGGTTGATCGTTTCGGAAATATCTACGAGGGCCGTGCCGGTGGTATCGATGCCGCGGTGAATGGCGCGCACACACAGGGTTTCAATTCGCAGAGTTTCGCCGTGTCGTTCTTGGGCAACGCTGACACTCTGGATCCCACGAAATCCCAGGCCGCGAAGATTATCAACGCGTTTGCCGACCTCATTTCCTGGAAGTTTGCCGTGCACCATGTCGATCCGCGCGGAACTGCAGTGCTGACCTCGTCCGGACCAGGCCCAGGCCAGGGCGGTACATCGATGTACTGGCCGGGGGTGCGTGTCTCTACGCCCACGATTGCCGGACACGGTGACATCGGCAATACCTCGTGCCCGGGGACTTTTCTGCGCCCCTACATCTCGACGTTGCGGACGAAGGTCCAAAGCCGTCAAGGTGCCACATTCTTCTACCCGTCGGTGACAGGTTCGGGTATGACCTGGGGTTCGGGATCGTCGGTCGTGGTCAGCCCGATGGCGACGGCCGAGTCGGCCTTTTCGATGACGGTGACGTCGGCTTGTGGTGATGTCTTGCGCAAGGTTTCGGCCAAGACATCATCGGCGGGCAAGGTGAACATTTCCTGGGACGGCAAGGACAATTCTGGCAGTCGAGTACCACCTGGCCGATACACCCTGACGGTGAACGGATCGTCCCAGGGTGAGAATTTCTACCCCTGGAGCGGCGATGTTCGCATTGCTTCGGGTCCGGGAGCACCGCCGGATCCCTGCAGTCCGCCTAGTGAATTCACCGTTACCGGTACGGGCTACGGACACGGCGTAGGACTGTCTCAGTGGGGAGCGCTCGGGCAAGCCCGTGAAGGCCGAACCGCCGAACAGATTCTGAGCCACTATTACCCGAACACTCGAGTTGAACAGATGGCGCAGGCGCAAGACCTGCGGATCGGGTTGTTGTACCAGGTGAGTTTCGCTCAGGCAAAAACTGAGGCTATTGATCGGGCGGGGGGAGCACTGGAAATAGTCCTGGGCAGTCGCGTGATTCCTGGTGTTGCCGGCGCAAGTTACAACTTTGCCCCGAGCAATAAATACGTGCAGGTCAAGGTGACTGTCAATGGTGTTCAAAGCACCCTCGGGCGCGCTGAGAAGGTTTCGGTTCGTTGGGCTGGCACAGCTGACCCCGGCGCAACCGGAAATGCCGCTACCTTGTTGAACGTGATCGGACCTGGTGAGTCTTTTGCCTCTCCTCGACACCGATACCGCTACGGCACAGTCGAAATCACCAACCAAACAACATCCTCGGGTCGACGACTCGCGGTGGTGAATGTCCTTGCAATGGACGAATACTTGCGTGGCATCGCGGAAGTGCCTGCCTCGTGGCCGGCGGCCGCGCTCGATGCGCAGGTGATTGCGTCCCGGTCGTATGCCATGGCCAAGTACAAGGCCGGCGTGCGATCGGCGTGTGACTGCCATATGGATGATGGCGGCGGGCCCTACTTTGATCAAACTTTCCATGCCTGGGCGGTCGAAACCGGCGCAAGTGGCTCCCAGTGGGTGAAGGCGGTGCAGCGCACCAGTAATGCCAGCGGTCTTGGAACTGTGGTGACCTATCAGGGCGATCCCATTCCTGCCTTCTACACCGCAGCCACGGGTGGCCGCACGTCATCAAGCGCTGATGTCTGGGGTGGTGCTGGCTATCCCTGGGCGCGGGGAGTTGATGACCGATGGAGCTTGACCGTCGATGGCAATCCCTATCGCACCTGGTCGGTGACCGCATCGCAGTCGCGGATGAATCAGATCTTCGGTGTCAGCGACATCATGTCGGTGGCCGTGAGCGCCAAACTTGACTCTGATGCGGCTCGTACCATCACAGCAACAACCTATGACGGAAATAGTGCCTCAATTTCTGCCACAGCATTCCGGTCGGCACTGGGGCTGAGGTCGACGTATCTGTCGTCCATCGCAGCCGACCAGGCCAACAGCACACCGCCGGCTGACCTGAACGTTTCGGTCTCCGTCCTGCGTCGCCCCACGGGAAAGATTACCGAGGGCGACACGGTGGTTCTCAAAGGTCGTGTGAAGCCGATGTCTAGCGGGTTGATCGTGCAGCGACAGGTGCGATGGGGGTCTTTGGCCTGGCAAAACCGCGAGCGCGTGATACCCGACTCCACCGGAAAATACGAATTCACCCTCGCCAACATTGGGCCGGTCGGCACAACGTATTACTGGCGGACGTTGGTGTTTGATGGAAGCACGCTGGTGGGCGCGAGCGGTGAGCGCAAGGGCACGGTGGTGGCCGCCAACACTCCATCCGCGCCAGTGCCGACACCGCCGGTGGCGACGGAGCCGCGCAGCGAGGTATCTGTGTCTTTAATCAAGCGCCCCAATGGCAAGGTCAAGTCTGGAACTGACGTCACTTTGCAGGGTCGTGTCGCGCCCATGAAGTCGGGGCTTTTGGTGACTCGCCAGGTCTCGTGGAACGGCGTGGGTTGGCAAAGTCGCGATGTCGTGAAGCCTGGTTCGAATGGCCGATTCAGGTTTGCGGTGCCCGATGTGTCACCGGCGGGGCGCACCTATTCCTGGCGCGTGGTGGTGTCACAGGGGCCCAAAGCGATCGCCACGAGCAAGCCTCGCTCGGCCGTAGTCACAGATTAGGGCAAGGTAGGTGGAGCCACAGTCAACGCCGGCGGTCGATGTAGGTGGCGGTGATCGCCTCGCCGGACACGTCGATCATCGGTGGTGACTCACCGTTATCCACCAGCACAACCGCTGCATCGGCCACCAACGGTACGGCCAGCAGCAGAAGCCAGGCGTCAAGCGATCCAATTGTCCAGTCGCTGCGTGACACGAGCAGGCGCCCGCCCGGACGTAGTTTGGTTTCTTGGACCACAAGAGTTGCTGCAGTAAGTAGTTGCGTATTGCTATAACGAGCGCCGTGGAGTTGTAGTGCTTCGTCATCGGCTGCTGGCCATACAAACGGCGCGAACGTGTCTGGATGAGCGCGCGCCGCAACGGCAGCCTCAATCACGTTGTTGGGCAGATTTCGCCCACAAGGCATACCGAAGGCCGCTAACGAGACGCCGATTACGTCTGTGCCGGGAGCGTCGGACACACGTGCGGTATCAATCACCGTGAGTGCATTGCTGTCGATTTGCCATGGGCGTGCGATCGCACCGGTCAGTGCCAGTGCACCTATCCAGACTGAGGCCTGCCAGTGCAGCGGCAAGTCGACACCCACAACATCGCCCGGTTGGACATCTAGTTCATCGCGTAGCAGACCCGCGGCCTTAGCCGCACCGTTTGCCAGGCTGGCTGCCGAAAGCTCCATGCGCTCGGTGATGGTGCCGTCGGCGTATCTCAAGTAAGTAATCAGCGGCCGGGCAGGATCGCGCTGGGCTCGGTGAACCAGGAGTGAGGCAACGGTGAACGATGTGTTGGGGGGTGCGCTCCAGGCCATGTCTGGTCACGTTATGCCAGCACTTTGCGCGGTGTGCTCGCGGCTCTAGACTCAGCCAGCATGAGTAGCCCATTAGAACCGCTGCCCACGATTGATGAGCAAGGCAGCACCCTGGTGGCCGAGCGTCCGGCCTCCACCGACGATGGCGATCACGAGCGCTTCGCCCACTACGTGAAAAAGGACAAGATCGTGGAAAGTGCCGTGTCGGGCACTCCAGTCCGGGCGCTGTGTGGAAAGAAGTGGGTGCCAGGGCGCGACCCGTCGAAGTTCCCGGTATGTCCTGACTGCCAGCGGATTTATGAGGGGTTACCGCCAGGAGACAACTCTGGCGATGACTCTCCAGACAAGTCCTAGTCCTCGTTGCGCCTTCGCCAGATGGAGCGACAGGGGTACTAGTGTGCTCGTAGACCTATCGGGCCGATTTACTCGGATGTGGCTCGATCCTTTGCCTACTGGAGGCGTTAATGTCCACTACTGGCTCAACTGATAACTCAGCCTATGCAAACCCACTGGGGGACCTTAGTTCCCAGGAGCAAAACATGGTGGTGTCAGCGATCGGCCGTAATTGGTGGATTCTGCTGGGTCTAGGCATCATCAGCGCGGTTGTCGGTGTGTTACTGATTGTGCGCCCGGCCGGCTCAACCTGGGTACTGGCCGTCATCCTGGCTGTCTATCTCCTGCTATCTGGCATCTTCGCGGTCGTACGTGGCTTCGCCTCAGGGCTCACCGGTGGCATGCGGGCGATTTTGATCATCGGCGGTGTGATCGGCATTTTGCTGGGCCTGCTGATGTTCCGATTTGGTCCCGACGAAAAAATCGAAATTCTCGGCATCTTCGTGGCCATCTGGTTCCTCTTCGCCGGCATTGAAGCCCTCTTCATCGCAGCGGCGGTCACCGAAGGTAGGGGTTGGCAGATTTTCAACGGCGTCATCTATCTGGCCGCCGGCATCGTCCTGCTTGTCAGCCCGTACGCCGTCGAGGTGTTTGTCTGGGTGGCGGGAATTTGGCTGTTGATTATTGGTCTGTTCCAGGTGATCATGTCCTTCCGCTTGAAGTCGGCCGGCGACAAGGCCGCTCGGGCTCTGTAAAGCCGGCTTTAGTCAGAAAGATTGGGCGTTGGCAGCGGAGACCTCGCAGACCCTGGATCGTGGTTTGCGAGTGCTCAAGCTGCTGGCGCACACTCCCGACGGGTTAACGATCACGGAGATTGCCGCATCGTTATCCATGGGACGCACGGTGGTCTATCGGCTGGTGGTCACCCTTGAACAACACGGGCTGGTGCGGCGCTCGGTTGATGGGCGCTGCAGGTTGGGGCTCGGAGTGCTGGCCCTCGCTCGGCAAGCGCAGCCTTTGTTGCGCGAGGCAGCGGCGCCGGTGCTGCGCACGCTGGCTGACACGACGGCGGCCACCGCCTACCTTGGGGTAGTCGATGCTGGTGAACTACTCACCATCGCCGGTGCCGAACCATCGCGGGCTGACGTACATGTGGCGTATCACATTGGCGCGCGCGCACCTCTTGAGCGTGGTGCGGCGGGAAGGGCCATCTTGGCCTCCCGCACAACCGGCGGGCGGCCGTTGGAGCCGCCCTGGGTGGTGTCTACGGGGGATGCTGCCACCGGCGGCTTTGGTATCGCTGCTGTGGTAACGGGGATTGCCGGGGTCGAGGCAGTCGTCGGTGTGATCGCCCTTGCCGAACCGCCAGAACAGGTAGTGGGGCCGTTAGTCAGCCAGGCCGCCACAGAGATTTCGATTGCCCTGATGGAATAGGTACCGGGTGTCTGTCTAGCCGGCGTGAAATTAGGGAATTTCATCGGAAAAGTCCTCGTGACACGACCGTGGTGAACCGCATGGAACGTCACCGCGTCGTACCGTGAAGTGTCGGTCTATCGATTCAAGAAAGGGTGCTCAGTGCGATTTCGAGCCCTAGGCACGGCCCTCATCGGTGCTGTCGCGAGCGGTGCTGTGGTCGCGGGGACGCTCCTCGCAGGCCCGGCTGCTGCTGATGTGGCACCTAAGCAGCTGGTGACGGGCTGGTTTGGCTATTGGGCCTCCGACGCCCAGGTGCGCGAGATGGCCGAGAAGTCCGCCGGTGTCGTCGATGAGGTCAGCATGTTCTGGTGGGCCTTCAATGGCGCCGATGAACCACTATGCACCTACGACAAGGCCGACCTCGATCGAGACGGCCTGACCGGTGAGTGTCAGGCCTCCTCAAGCACTCCGTGGACTAATTCCGGATTCGCTCGACAGCGCGATATTTTGCAGGAGGCTGGAATTCGCATCCAAGCCTCGATCACCGATCTGAGTTCCTTTCGAGCCGGCCAGTTATCGACATATCTGGGCAGTGAAAAGCGGCGCGCGGCTTATGCCCGCCAGATCGCCAACTGGGCGACCAAGGCCGGCGTTGACGGCGTCGACCTAGACATGGAGAACTTCGCCTTCAACGATGATCGCGACACCTGGCCCGTGACGCAAAAGCGCTGGGTGGCCTTCATCGATGTGCTGGGATCGACCCTGCGCGAGGCAGGACTCACGTTGTCGGCAACGGTGCCCGGTGGTTGGGCAACATCGAGTCCTAGCACCGGTTATTGGGTGTACGCATGGGATCAAATCATCGACGACATCGATCGCCTCATCATCATGGCTTATGACTACAGTTGGAACTCTCCGGGCGCGATCGGCCCCAACGACTGGGCGGCCAAGGTGGTGGAGCGAGCCATCACCGACGTCGGTGCGAACAATGCCGACAAGATTTGGATCGGGACGCCCCAGTACGGCCGGAATTGGATTCGGACCTCCAACGGCAGTGCCCTGACCGCCGGTAGCTGCCCTGCGAGCTGGACCCCGGATTCAAGCTTGACGCGGATCACGGTCACCCCTGCCTCGGCACTTGACCTAGCCGCACGCGAGGGCGTGACACCGACCTGGAATCCCACCCAGGGCGAATGGAGTTTTCGATACAACCGGGTGACCTCGGGCTCCGCCAACGGCAAGAGCCGGGAGTGCACGGCCAAGCGTGAGGTGTGGTTCGCCGATACGCGCTCGGCGCTGACCCGCGCGAGCCTGGTGCCCGATTACGGAATCGGCGGCATCGCCGTATGGAACTTCGGCAATGTGCTGCCCGACTTCTATCCCCGCTTAGCCGAATATGGTCGCAAGATCGCCCCCGCACCGGTCACGGTTTCGGTGTCGGCACCCAAGCGTGTGACCTATGCGGGCAATGCCCGAATCAACGTGACGGTCACCTCGGCTAAAGGTGCTCCGGCTAACGCGAAGGCCACCTTGTTGTGGGCTGCCGGCACTGACAAGGACCAAAACGCGAACCAGGCAGATGCAACACCCGTCGCCACCACCAGTCTGGATTCATCTGGCAAAGCGACGTTTCGAACTCCGGTCACCGAGTCTGGACGTTTCTGGGTGACCGTGGCCGCCACCACGCAGACAGGCGCCGGTGAATCTTCGGCCACGGTAACCAAGGCTGCCTGGCGGGTGTCGAAGGACGACAAGAGTCTGTCCACCACCGTTCGCCAGCCCGTTGCCGTGTCGGCTCAGGTATCCCCGGGAGTTGCTGGCGTCTCGGTTCGGGTGCAGCGGAAGTCCAATGATGGATGGAAAACCGTCAAGAAGCTCAACACCGATGCCGACGGCACGGTGTCCACGCAGGTATCGGCAACCAAACCCAAGCAGTTGCGCGTGCGGTTTGTTGCCGTGAGTAGCCAGGGCTATGTCGGTGGTCGCACCGGTGCCATCACGATCGAGGTCGTGAAGTAGAAGGGTGCCCCACGGTGAGAGATTAGGCTAGGCCTGATGCTGGTGACTGTGACTGCCCCGACTGAGTTGGAAAGCCCCGTGGTCGACCCCGACGTGTGGGTTGACCATCCCTGGATCACGGTCGTGTGGAATGACCCGATCAATCTGATGTCCTATGTGACATACGTATTCACCTCGTACTTTGGCTACTCCAAGGAGCAGGCCGAAACGCTGATGATTCAGGTGCATGAAGAGGGCCGAGCGGTGGTATCAAACGGATCCCGTGAGGAAATGGAACGCGATGTAGCCGCAATGCATTCCTATGGACTGTGGGCGACACTGGCTAAGGATGGCCCGGGTACATGAGTGATCAGGTAGTGCACGGATTCACCCGTTCTGCCACTGGTCGCATCGTGTTGCGCATTGATGACCTTGAACGCGGGCTGCTGAGTAGTCTGCTCGAGCAACTCATGGAGATCTTGCAACCTGAGGATCGTGAAGTGGGCGATCCGTTGCAGGATCTGGTGGGTATCGATGCGCACGCCGAGCCGCCTTCAGATGACGTTCTTGCTCGGCTTCTCCCTGATGCCTATTCCGATGATCTGGAGGCGGCTGCAGACTTCCGGCGTTTCACCGAGCGCGGCCTGCGGCAGGATAAAATTGCACACGCACGTCAGGCTCTGGATTCGTTGGCTGCTTCGGGAGCGAAGGTGACGGTATCGCCAGACCAGGCGCATTCCTGGCTGCTCGCGCTCACCGATCTACGGTTGGCCCTGGGTACGCGGCTGGGTGTGAGTGAGGACAACCACGATGAGTTGATTGCCCGGGCCGAGCAAGACCCGCAGGCCAGCGCCATTCACGTGTATGACTGGTTGACCTACCTAGCAGAAACATTGGTGCGCTGCCTTCAATCCGAGGATTGACGACAGCGCACCAATGTGTTGTGCAGGAAGTAGCTGCTTACGCCGAGGCGTCAGCCTTCTTTGCTGGGATGTCCTTTGTTTCCTGTGCCTCGAAGGCAGGATCGTCATCGAAGCTCTTGATGCGAGCGATCTTGTAGATCAGCAGGCCGTACAGACACTTGGCTAGCACGTCTGCAACGGAATAGCCGATCTGGCGGTAGACGAACGAGTCTGCACCGTCGATCCCGAACATCGGGAACATGTACGAGATCGGGTACACACCCCACGTGGCAAGGAGCAGCCAGCGCAGACCAGCGAGCTCTTTGCCGACCTGGTTGGGCTGGTTCTTTGCCGCACGGCTGAGTTCCACGAACAAGACGTACAAGATGTAGAGGAACGGAATCGTCGATAGCGCACCCCACACCGCCTTGGGTGCGATCTCGTTGGTGATCTCACCGGGGTAGCCCAGAATGATCATCAGTGCCGAAGCAGGAATCAACTTCCACAGCAGCGAACTGCGCACCGCGCGCGGCAACGCCAACACTGCGATCGTTTCAAACAACAACAGCGGCACGGTGAGCAGCCAGTCAACGTAGCGGTAGCCCTCGTTGAAGCCAACACCCTTAACAAGCTCGTAAGACTCCGCAACACCAGCCGTGTCAACCCCAACAGCGATGTAAGCCTCGGAGAAGGAGTTGAAAATCCTGAAGTAGTGATACGCCGCGATCAAACACACCATCGACGAGACGACGAGTGCGATGCGGTAACGCGGAAGAACCCGACCTTGAACAACAAGCAAGAAGATCGCCGTCGCCGCCATTGAGGCGAGGGCGAAGGACAAGACGTTATAGACAGCTTGGAACTGCCCATTCGTCAGCATTTCAACATTTGCCACTTTCATACCTCCGGGTAGGGGGTCTGGTCAGCCCAGGCCCCGCCTGCACCGGCTCGGTATCCGATTCAAGCCGGTTGGAGGGACCATACTCCTGTGCACGGCTTTGCGCACAAGTTGAACCATTTTCGGCGCGTTTGTTTTCTACGCGCCGATCCTGCTGCGGCGGGACGAACCGCTCACGCGCACGGCTCTAGAATGCCGGCATGTTGAAAATCGGGGCTCATCTCATCGCCGATGTGATCGCCCATGCTCGAGCCGATCACCCCGATGAGGCCTGTGGTGTCATCGCCGGGCCAGCCGGTTCTCAGGTGCCAACCCGGTTTATTCCCATGGTGAATGCGGCCCGATCGCCAACCTTCTATGAGTTTGACTCCCGCGATCTACTCGCCCTGTACCGGGAGATGGATGACCTCGATGAAGAGCCGATTGTGATTTATCACTCACACACCGCGACCGAGGCCTATCCATCACGGACGGATATCGCCTTGGCAGGCGAACCAGGCGCTCATTACCTCTTGGTATCAACCCGCGACGAGGGTGCTGGTGTCGGGACAAGCGATACAGATGTTGAGATCAGGTCGTTTCGCATCGTAGATGGCGTGGTGACAGAGGAGCCGGTGGAGATTGTGCCGATGGCCTAGGGCGTTCATTGGGCTGACTGCCGAGTCGCGGATGCCCACGCCCCTGGCATAACCTGGGCCAGGTTGGTGTCGCGCCACCGGCACGATCTGCTCATTAACTTGGTCAAGGGAGACCCGCTCATATGTCTATCGAGGTTCGCATTCCGACCATCCTGCGCCCGTACACTGACGGCGCCAAGCAGGTTGAGGCGACCGGCGACACGTTGGCCGCGGTTATCGCAGACTTAGATGCGCGCCATGTTGGGCTGCGCGATCGACTGGTCGAGGATGGCGCCCTGCGTCGATTCATTAACGTCTACCTCAATGACGAGGATGTGCGGTTTCTCGGCGGTATCGACACCCCGGTGGCCGATGGTGACTCCATCACGATCCTGCCCGCGGTTGCGGGCGGGTAAGGCAGGCGCGTCATGCGCTACGACTCGTTACTGGACTCGGTGGGTCACACCCCACTGGTGGGTTTGCCACGGTTGTCCCCGGCGCCCAACGTGCGGCTGTGGGCAAAACTAGAAGACCGCAACCCCACCGGATCGGTGAAAGATCGCGCTGCGCTGGCGATGATTGAGAGTGCCGAAAAAGACGGCTTGCTCACCCCCGGCTGCACGATTCTTGAGCCCACCAGCGGAAACACGGGCATTTCTTTGGCCATGGCGGCTCGACTCAAGGGTTACCACCTGGTGTGTGTGATGCCCGAAAACACCTCGGCGGAGCGCACTCAGCTACTACGCATGTGGGGTGCCGAGGTGGTCTACTCACCCGGGGCGGGGGGTTCCAACGAAGCGGTGCGTGTCGCGCGCCGGATGTCTGTCGAGCATCCCGACTGGGTGATGCTCTACCAATACGGTAACGCTGCGAACGCCCAGGCCCACTATGACTCCACCGGCCCTGAGATCCTCACCGATCTACCCACCGTCACGCACTTTGTTGCCGGTTTGGGCACCACCGGCACGCTCATGGGTGCTGGGCGGTACCTGCGCGAACACCGACCGGGCGTGCAGATCATCGCGGCCGAGCCTCGGTATGGCGAATTGGTCTACGGGCTTCGCAATATCGATGAAGGGTTCGTGCCCGAGTTATATGACGAATCGGTACTGACCACTCGGTATTCGGTGGGTCCTCGTGATGCGGTGCGTCGGGTTCGGCAGTTACTTAATGAAGAGGGCATCTTCGCTGGCATCTCCACGGGCGCGATCTTGCACGCAGCCCTGGGGCTAGGCCAGCGCGCGCTCAAAGCGGGGGAATCGGCTGATATCGCGTTCATTGTCTGCGACGGCGGCTGGAAGTACCTGTCCACCGGCGCCTACGAAGGCACGCTGGAGGAGGCCGAGGAACGCCTCGATGGTCAGGTGTGGGCGTAATCTGAACCACCATGAGCCCTGCCAATATGCCTGATCGACCAATTGGAATCTTTGATTCCGGGGTGGGTGGACTCACCGTTGCGCGGGCGGTGCTTGATCAACTCCCGCACGAGCCCATTTATTACGTGGGTGACACCGCGCGCGGGCCCTATGGTCCGCTCTCGATCGCCCAGGTACGCGCCTTCGCCCTAGATGTCATGGATCACCTTGTGGATGCCGGCGTCAAAATGCTTGTGATTGCCTGTAATTCTGCGAGCGCGGCGGTGCTACGCGATGCGCGCGAGCGATATGACGTGCCGGTGGTTGAGGTCGTGCACCCTGCCGTTCGTCGCGCGGTTCGGGCTACTCGGTCGGGTCGGGTCGGCGTGATCGGCACGCAAGCCACTATTGCCAGCGGCGCCTATGCCGATGCTTTTGCGGCAGCCCCTGACCTCACGCTGTCAGCGCAGGCTTGTCCGAGATTCGTTGAGTTCGTCGAGCAGGGGAGTACCTCGGGCCCCGAACTGATCGACCTCGCCGAGGAATACCTCGCCCCGTTGGTCGAGGCAGACATCGACACGCTCGTCTTGGGTTGCACCCATTACCCGCTGTTGACCGGGGTGATCTCCTACGTCATGGGCGAGTCAGTGACCCTCGTCTCAAGTGCTGAAGAAACGGCCAAGGATGTCTATCGCACGCTCGTGGCCTACGACCTCCTGCGTGCCGATGACGACCACGAGCCCCAGCACCGATTCGTCGCCACGGGTGACGCGGTTGACTTCGCACGCCTTGGACGACGTTTTCTGGGCCCCGAAATCGGCTTGGTGGAGCATGCCTTGCCGGTCTCACTGCCGGCCAATGACGACGGCCTACCGACATCCTCATCAGTACCAGCGCGCAGATAGAGTCGCGGCCATGACTCGCAGCGATGGCCGCAGTGCCCACGAACTTCGTCCAGTCACGTTTGAGCGGGGCTGGCTGGAGCAAGCAGAAGGCTCAACGCTGGTGTCCTTTGGTCGCACTCGCGTGCTGTGCACGGCCTCGTTCACGCCCGGCGTACCCAGGTGGTTACGTGATTCCGGTCGAGGTTGGGTCACGGCGGAGTATGCGATGTTGCCCCGAGCGACCAACACCCGCAATGACCGAGAGTCGGTCAAGGGCAAACTGGGCGGGCGCACGCAGGAAATTTCCCGCCTGATCGGCCGCAGTCTGCGCGCGGTTATCGATACGTCCGCGCTGGGGGAAAACACCGTCGTGATCGATTGTGACGTGTTGCAGGCCGACGGTGGCACTCGCACCGCTGCTATCACTGGCGCTTATGTTGCCCTTGCTGACGCATTGACCTGGGCTCGCGAGCAGGGCTTCGTCAAGGGGGATCCGCTTCGCGACTCTGTTGCGGCGGTAAGCGTGGGCATCATTGATGGGCAAGTTCGGCTAGATCTGCACTATGACGACGATGTTCGGGCCGACACCGACATGAACGTCGTGATGACCGGCGATGGGCGATTTGTCGAGGTGCAGGGCACAGCCGAGGGTGAGCCATTTGCCAAAGATCTCCTCGATCAACTGCTCTCCCTAGCCTCAGCCGGTTGCGCTGACCTGACGCGGATGCAACTGACCGCTCTTGATGGGCCTGTGATCGAACCATCGGGGCATCCATGACGCCCTCGGTTGTCTTGGCGACTCGAAACGCACACAAGCTCGATGAGGTGCGGCGTATCCTGGCCGACGTCGGTATCGCGATCGAGATCGTGCCCCTTCCCGACGACGCACCCGATGTGGTCGAGTCAGGTTCCACCTTCGGTGCCAATGCTGTGCTGAAGGCGCGCTCGGCTGCCGCACACACGGGTATGCCAGCCATCGCTGATGATTCCGGGCTCTGCGTAGATGCGCTCAACGGGATGCCCGGCGTGCTGTCTGCCCGGTGGTGCGGCCGTCACGGGGACGATCAGGCAAACGTGAATCTACTCCTCGCCCAGATGATGGATATCGCACCGCTACGTCGTGGGGCACAGTTCGTGTGTGCTGTTGCGCTGGTGGTGCCGGACACAGGCAGCGAGCAATTGGTCGAAGGGGTGATGGAGGGCCGAATCGCTGAGCAGCCGCGAGGCAGTAACGGATTCGGCTATGACCCAATTTTTGTGCCCGACAGGATGTCTGAGACGACCGCGCAGATGAGCGCTGACCAGAAGGACGCCTTGAGTCACCGCGGCCAGGCGCTTCGATCGATGGCTTCGTTGATTGCCGCTGAACTCACCTAACGGTGCGGGTGGAGGGACTTGAACCCTCACGTCCAAAGGACACAGGATCCTAAATCCTGCGCGTCTGCCAATTCCGCCACACCCGCGTAGCCGGCCCACTCTAATGGGTGGCTACACCACTCCCAACTCCCGGCGCAGGCGTTGACCGTGGCCGGTGCCCTTCACGTGATACAGCGCCTGTTCGACGAGTCCGCTGGCTCCGATAACGAAGGTGGAGAGCACGTGGTCATGACACCACCTCTCGGGTTGGGCGAGGTGCGTGCGAATCCATGCCGGCTGATCTGCGCAGGCCGCGGGCTCCGGTCGCTGCCAGCACAATGATGAACAGCACGGCACCCACCAACACGATCATGGTGCCCGAAGGAACCTCCGCGTAGTAACTGAGATACATGCCGGCTAGGCCCGAGAATGTGCCCGCGATCGTGGAAATGATGAGCATCCGGGCGAAGGAATCGGTCAGCATGCGCGCGATGACGGCGGGAATGACCAGCATTGCCGCGACGAGCGTGACGCCGATAACGGTCAAGGTGACCAGGATCGCCAGGGACAACATGATCATGAGCAGCGCCTCGGTGCGACCAGTCTTCACGCCTGACACATTGGCGACCTCTGGATCAAAGGTCGTAAACATCAATGCTCGATAGCGCACAAACACAACGCCGACCGTGAACAAGGTGACTAGCACCAGCCACAAAATCTGAGAGTTCGTGATGCCTAGGATGCTGCCGAACAGTGCATTATCAAAGGCCGGTCCACTGGTGCCGAATCTGGCGAATAGTGCCACACCCAGGGCGAACGAAGCCGTGGTGATAACGCCGATTGCGGCATCTGCTCCCAAGCGACTTCGCCGGGCGACATTGGTAATTGCCAGGGCCGAGGCGATGCCCCACAGCCCAGCACCCACGATATAAAGCTGGGCGGCAAACAACTGCATGGCTGCGAAGCCCCCGAAGATTGCATGCGATAGGCCATGGCCGATGTAACTCATGCCACGTAACACGATGTAGACACCGATGAATCCCAGGAGTGCACCTGAAAGCGCAGCGACGATCAGCCCTTTTTGGAAAAACGCATACGACAGCGGGTCCAGCAGTGTTTCCATCTCAGCCCGCCAATGGGTTGGGGCTGCTGGGATCAACCACGACCAGTAGTCCCAGATGCTGCAGCACATCCATGCGAGCGCCGAATGTCTCCTCCAACACATCCGGAGTGATCACCTGCTCTGGTGACCCCTCTGCGACAACCCGATGGTTCACGCACACCAGGTGCGGTAGGTGAGCGGCAATGCCATTGAGATCGTGGGTGGTGAGCACGATGCCCATGCCGTCGGCGTGCAGGTCGGCCAACAGGTGGAGCACATCGTGGCGCGTAGAGATATCGACTCCACTAGTTGGTTCATCTAGCAGCAGCAATTTGGGTTGGCGAATCAATGCTCGGGCAAGAAACATCCGTTGCTGTTGTCCGCCGGAGAGTTCGCGTATGTGCCGGCCCGCCAGATCGCCGATGCTTAGACGTTCGAGAACGGCTGCAACCTCGAGGCGTTCGGCCTTGCTGGTCCAGGGCACCCATCGTGCAGAGCGCGACATCAGTACACATTCTTCCACCGTGGCCGGAAAGTTCCAGTCAACGGTTTCCAATTGCGGTACATAGGAGACCGGAACGGACCCGGAGCGATCAATCACCCCTCGCTGGGGCTTTAGCGCCCCAAGTAGCAACCGCAGTAGCGTGGTCTTGCCCGCACCCGATGGACCAACGATGCCGGTGAAGGAATCTTGGGACACCGAAAGGTTCACGTCGTGCAGGACCGTGCTATCGCGGTAACCGGCATCGACCTGGCGCAGCGATATCAACGGCGCGCTCATGGCCGACACCATATCGGTTGTCCTACTGAGGGTAGAACGCGTTGTCCGGGGGTGTGACGAATACGATCGCGTCGAGCGCGGCGGGGTTTCCGCCCAGGCCGGTGATCATGGTCCGGTAGTTGTAGCGCAACAACTCCAGTAGTGAGTGTTCTGGCTGACCAGGTGTACCGGGAAGATCGTCATCACGGAGGGAGTCTTCATAGCGAACGCCGGCCTCATCGCCGATTGCCTGCAGCACCGCGGACGGAAAAACCTCAGAGCCGAAGATCACCGGCACGTTTGCCGCGCGGATCTGCTCAATCAATCGCGCTACTTCAGCCGGTGACGGATCGTCAAAACTATCGGGCTGGATGGCGCCGACAACCTCCCAGCCGTAGTTATCAGCGAAGTAGGCATACGCATCGTGGTAGGTCACGAGTTTTAGCTGTCCCTCGGGCACCGTTTGCTGATCGGCGCGGACTGCCACGTCCAGTTTGGCTGCCTCGACTGCAAACGCATCGAAGTTCGCCTGGAACGCCTCAGCATTTGCCGGGTCGCGCTCGCTGAGTACCTCACGGACGATATCGGCGTATTCGATGGCGTAGCTCGGATCGGTCCACAGATGCGGGTTGGGCTTGCCCTCCTCCTCTGGGAAGGAGAAGTCAAAGATGTATTCCGACTCTGGGAGCGCCAGCGTGCCGATCTCTACGATTTCTGCGCCGGGCTTGAGATTCGCCTCGGCCAACTCAATCGTCGGGTCTTCTAGCTTGAGGCCGTTGACAAAAACAATGTCGGCCTTGCTGAGCAGTTCAGCAGTCTGGGGCGCGGGTTCGAAGGTGTGCGAATTCGTACCCTCGGGCACGATGCCTTCGATCGTGACCAGGTCACCGCCCACGGCTGAGGTGATCGAGGTCAACGGCGAAACCGTGGTGGCCACGATGAGTTTGGTCGAACCGTCCGAAGCGGTGGACGAGGCGTCGTTTGAGTCCGAACCACATGCGCTGAGCGTGAGGGCACCGGCGAGGGTCAGGGCGGCTAGGGCTGGAGTTCCTTTTCTACGCATGCGCTAAGTCTATGCCCAGTTTATGCAAATGCAAATTATTCGCGATAAGGCATGTTTGGCTCTGGAGTCGTATCCGGGCTAACGCACGAATGAGCGTGAATGGCCCGGTAGGGTAACCGGCGTGACGGAGCGAAAAGCAAGCCCGACGCCCGAGCAGTTACAGGCCGAGGTGGAGCAGGCCCGCGATGACCTCGTGGCATCCATGTCGGCTCTTCGTACCCAAACCACTCCGGCAGCCTTGATGCAGCGTGGCAAGAACGCGGTGACGGAGTTCTTTGTCGACGAATTCGGTGGAATTCGCCCAGAACGCGTGGCGTTGGCCGCCGGCGTCGTCGTCACCTTGGTGGTGCTGCGCCGCTGGCGCCGCTCCCGTCGGCAGCGCTGATAATCGCCATGAACACGCCCCATTCCGATCGCCTCGTCATCTTTGGTATCACCGGTGATCTTGCCCACAAGATGACCCTGCCCTCGCTGTACCACCTGGAAAAGCGTGGGCTACTGAACGTGGCGATCATCGGTGTCGCCAAAGATGCACTGTCAGACGACCAACTGTGGGCCATGACCCGTGCCGCGGTCAGATCGGTGGAGTCTGCAGCCGGCCACGAGGTCGACGAGCAGGTTCTCACCCGCCTGGTTGAGCGCATGACGTTCGTCGGCGGAGATTTCCTCGATGCAGGGCTTTACGAGCGCCTAGCCGCTCACCTTGGTGATGCGGCGCATCCATTGTTCTACCTGGAGATTCCACCCTCCTTGTTCGGGCCTGTCGTGGAGCAGTTGGGTGCTGCCGGCCTCACTGAGGGCGCTCGGGTGGCCGTGGAAAAACCATTCGGCACCAGTTTGGACTCAGCGCGCGAACTCAATGACCGACTGCACAAGGTCTTGGACGAAGATCAGATCTTGCGGATCGACCATTACCTGGGCAAGGAGCCAGTTCAAGACATCGCCTTCGTTCGATTCGCGAACTCTTGGCTTGAACCGCTGTGGCGGCGCCAGTACATCGAGATGATTCAGATCACGATGGCTGAGCCATTCGGCGTTGAGGATCGCGGCAGTTTCTACGACCACGTCGGCACACTTCGTGACGTCGTTCAAAATCATCTCCTGCAGGTGCTCGCACTTGTATTGATGGAACCCCCTGGGGCCGGCAGCGATCCCATCGGGCATCGACGACTCGATGTGTTCGAAGCTATTCGCCCGCTGGCACCCGCAGACGTTGTCCGAGGTCAATATGAGGGATATCGCGGCATTCCCGGCGTATCGGCTGACTCCCAGACAGAGACGTTTGTCGCCGCGCGTTTCCATTGCGACACATGGCGATGGGCTGGGGTACCCATCATGGTCCGATCAGGCAAGAAGCTGCCGGTCAAGGCCACCGAGGTGGTCGTTCGGTTTCGTAAGCCGCCGCACTTCAGTTGGGGTGGGCGCGTGCAACACGTGGCCGGTCACGATGATTTCTTGATCCAGATCGGTGACCCCTCGGGAATCGCGTTCGGACTACGGGTGAAGAAGCCAGGGGTTGACGAGGTCGAACCGCAAATGCTGTCCTTGGATTTTCCTTCCACGATCGGTGATCTACCCACTCCATATGAGCGCCTGCTCCATGACGCGATGACTGGTGATCACACGCTGTTTCCACGTTGGCCCGCTGTTGAAGCGACCTGGCGAATCGTGCAACCGGTGCTCGATGCGCCGCCGCCGGTGTTGCCCTATGCGGCAGGCACATGGGGTCCTCCCGAGGCCGATCGTATGGCTCGACATTGGGGTGGTTGGCGTGATCCGCGGGCTCGCGCCTAGTCCGCATCGATAAACGTGACGGTGTCGCCGGGGGTCCACGCCGCCGCGAGTGACGGCTGAGCGAGCACGCCCAGAACGGGGTACCCGCCGGTCACGGGATGATCTGGGCCCATCACCACCGGTAGTCCACTCGTTGGAATCTGGACTGCGCCGACCGCGAGGGGCCGTGAAGGTGGTGGGCCACCTGCAGGGGTAGCGATGGTGTCTGGGCTAGTCAGTCGAACTCCCACCCGATTGCTCAGCGAAGAGACCACGTAGTGAGTCGATGTCAATCGAGTCCATGCGGGCCCGCCGAACAGGTCGGCGTCGGGACCCCGACGAATCGCGACGACATGATGGCCCTCGGCGTCGTGTGGTGGTGCCGGAACGTGATCAACCGCCGGAGGGTCAGCCATGAAGGTGTCGATATTGAAGTGGTCTCCTGCACGGAGTGGCGGCGGTCCGATTCCGGCTAATACGTCGGTGGAACGAGAACCCAGCACTGGATCCACATCGACGCCACCACGGACCGCGAGCCATCGCCGCAGGCCCGATAGGGGCTGGTCAAGTACAAGGTGTGCGCCGGCACCTAGATGGATAGGGCTATAGGAATCAATGGGGACCGACTGACCATGCCGCGCGACACTGAGGCCACCCCTGGCTCCGGTAACAGCGACCGTAACCGCCCGTGTTACCGACATCTCGAAACCACCACCGACGATTTCTAGGCCCGCTGCCCGTGCATCGTTGCCGACTAAACGTTGGGCGAGATCGAAGTCGGGTGGACTCCATGGACCGCTGCGGCCTACCGCGATATCACCGAAACCGGTTCGTCCTCGATCGACGATGATGGCTGACGCACCTGTTGAAATGATTTCGATATCGGCAGGTGCGCGCGCGGTGAGCGCAGAGGGTGAGCGCTCCTTCGACACGCCAGGTCGTTCCAGTGTTCGCACTGGAATCACGGGCCTGATGGGGTGGAATCGCACGCGGGTGCCCGGTTGAAGGAGTGCCGGGGGAGTGGTGTGTTCATCGAATAACCGCGTCTGTGTTGTACCCAATAGGTGCCAGCCACCGGGTGATTCCCGTGGATAGACTGCGGAGTAGTGAGCTGCAATGGCTACGGATCCGGCTGGCACGGCGGTTCGAGGTTCTGGTCGGCGTGGTAGGTGCAATTGGCTCGGCAGGCCAGTGAGATAGCCGAATCCTGGGGCAAAGCCACAGAAGGCTACACAGTAAAGCTGTTGCGAATGCATGCTGATCACCTGATCTACACCCATCGCACAAGACCGAGCTACCTCGTCGAGATCAGCGCCGTCGTACACCACGTCCAGGGTGACGATCGCGGGGTTAGCCTCAGTGTCAGTGTCAGTGTCAGTG